>Ga0182018_10000009_pt1 | contig 225787 bp, 183 predicted proteins | sample 812P2MmetaG_FD_120490 | JGI IMG/M metagenome (GOLD analysis project Ga0182018, IMG submission 120490) | Permafrost microbial communities from Stordalen Mire, Sweden - 812P2M metaG | ecosystem: Environmental > Terrestrial > Soil > Wetlands > Permafrost | place: Sweden: Stordalen | collected... | reverse complement strand
TCGCTGGAACCCTTGTCAAGCGCCGCCACGTATCGATATTTTTATTTGGCAGAGGCAAAGCCCTGACTAGTCGCCAAACGGACAAGTCCTTTTTCGACCAAATCCAAGTGTCCGGTAAGCGCTTATGCTTATCACCTCGAAACTTGGGGCGCAATTCAGAACAAAGACAACCAGCTCGTGCTTAACATGCTGTCGGAATACAAAAGCGAGTTTGAGGCGATGTTGACTGACTACAGCAGGTTCAATCAGGGCTGCAAAGGTCGCTTGGAAGAAATGAGGACATCCATCCGATAACTGGCACCGAAAGTTTATGTTTTATCGTGTCTTCGGAATCGAAGTTTTTTGCGGACAGTGCATTTTGTTTGCGAGATAAGTAGATTTTTGTCGATTGTATCAACCCAATCGTCACGGGAACGCGCAGGGGCAACGAAATTGTGCAAAATAGGGCAGTTTCGCCCTCTCCTACCACCTAACCCGGTGCCGCGTTGACTTGGGGGACGCGGGGCGGCAATACTGACGAGCGATGATTGGGCAATTGCGCGGGAAGCTGGCGGAGAAACGGCCGAACTCGGTACTGGTGGATGTGGGCGGCGTGGGATATGTGGTGGCGGTGTCGCTCTCGACGTATGCGGGGCTGGGGGAACTGCATACCGAGGTGACCCTGCTGATTCATACGCATGTGCGCGAGGATGCGCTGGCGCTCTACGGATTCATTTCGGCCCGAGAGAAGCAGCTTTTTGAGATGCTCATTTCAGCGTCGGGCGTGGGACCGTCGCTGGCGCTGAAAATTCTGTCGGGGATGAGTGTTGAAGAATTGGTGCCGGCGATTCGCGGGAATGATTTGGCGCGCTTGACGAAAATTCCCGGCGTGGGGCGAAAGACGGCGGAACGCATGGTGGTCGAGTTGAAGGACCGGCTCGACGCGATTGGCGCGGAAGTGATGAGGAAGCCGGTGATGGCTTCGGCTGGCGGCGCTGTGACGGATGTGGAGGCGGATGTACTTTCCGCGCTGGTGAATTTGGGTTATGACGCGCGGACGGCGGAAGAAGCGGTCGCTTCGGGAGCCAGAACCGCGGGGGAGGGAAATTTTGAGAAATTGTTGCGGGCGGCGCTGAACGCATTGAGCGCGCCGAAGAAGGCGAAGTAAGGAAGTAATAAAAAGACGGGAATTGTGTGAATTTGCGGGATGAGGCGAGCAACTTGTGGATGAGGCGGCCAGGCGAATGATGGAGGATCGGACAGCGCAGCGAATCGTTTCGGGCGCGGCGGTCGAGGAAGACTTGCGCATGGACGCGAACGTGCGTCCCACGCGGCTCAGTGAATATATCGGGCAGAAGCGCGTTAAGGAAAATATTGCGATTGCGATTGAGGCGGCGAGGAGTCGCGGAGATGCGCTGGATCATGTGTTGTTATATGGGCCGCCAGGTCTCGGGAAAACTACGCTGGCGCAGATCATTGCGAACGAATTGAATGTGACGATCAAGACCAGCGCGGGGCCGCTGCTCGAGCGCAAAGGCGATCTCACGGCAATTTTGACCTCGCTCGAAGCCAAGGAAGTTTTCTTTTTGGATGAGATTCACCGCTTGCAGCCGGCAGTGGAGGAAGTGCTGTATCCGGCGATGGAAGATTTTCGCGTCGATTTGATTATTGGGCAGGGGCCGGGGGCGCGGATTCATCCTTTTCCGCTGAGCCGGTTTACCTTGATTGGGGCGACGACGCGGGCGGGTTTAATTACCGCGCCGTTGCGCTCGCGGTTTGGCATTGTGCACCGGCTGGAATTTTACGAGCCGGCGGATTTGCTGATTATCATTCACCGCTCCGCGAAGATTCTGAATATTCAGATGGATGAGGGCGGCGCGGAAGAGATTGCCAAGCGGTGTCGCGGGACGCCGCGGATCGCCAATCGGTTGCTGCGGCGCGCGCGGGATTTTGCGGAGGTGCGCGCGGCGGGCAGGATTACGCGCGCGGTGGCGCAGGAGTCGCTGGCGATGCTGGGCGTGGACGAAAGCGGGCTCGATGAAGTAGACCGCAACTTGATGTTGGCGCTGATCGACAAATATGGCGGCGGCCCGGTAGGCGTGGGCACTTTGGCGGCGGCGCTCAGTGAAGAAGAAGATGCCATCGAGGAAATGTACGAGCCGTATTTGATGCAGATGGGGATGATTGACCGAACACCGCGAGGAAGAGTGGCGACGGCGAGAGCGTATGAATATTTCGGGAAAGAGTTGCCCAAGCGGCAGACGCGGCTATTCTAGAAAAGAAAAAGCCAAGCAATAAAGTAAAGAAATACTGCAAAGACGAAACGCATAATCGCGGGATAACGTGGGTCGGCGACTCCTTCATGACTGTGGTTTACCTTTCGCTGGGATCTAATGTGGGAAATCGGATGGAAAATTTGCGTGCGGCGATTGCCGCACTGCCTGCGGCGGGTGTGGTCGTTGGGCGCGTATCGAAGATTTATGAGACCGAGCCGGTGGATTATTTGGAGCAGGATTGGTTTCTGAATTGTGTGGTAGCGGGAGAGACGGATCTGCCGGCGGTGGAATTGTTGCGGCGTTTGCGTGGGATTGAGGCGGAGATGGGCAGCGTGAAGACGTTCGCCAAGGGCCCGCGATTGCTGGATTTGGATATTTTGTTTTATGCCGAGGCGGTGATGGATACGGCCGAGTTGCAGGTGCCGCATCCGCGAATGAGGGAGCGGCGATTTGTTTTGGTGCCGCTGGCGGAAATTGCGCCGGAGGTGCGCCATCCGGTTAGCGGTGAGACGGCGGCGGAAATGTTGCGGGTGACGAAGGATCGCAGCGAGGTGCGGGTGGCGAAGTCTCCCGAATAATGACGTACATGAGAAAAATATCCGGCGCAGATATGGTTTAGATCTCGCCGGAATGGGCGCAGCATTCCCTGGCGGTACTCGGGATAAAGCTGCGCCCCAGCAAAAGCGGACACCTGCGAATCAAGTGCGGCGGAGTAGCAGGCGGTGGAGGGTGAATTGTTTGGGATCCAAGGCGTCCAGTTCGATTTGCGTTAGGCGGCCTTCGGTGATTTCGCGCCAGATGTATACGTTGGGATCGGTTTCCTGGCGTTCGTGGCCGCTCAGACGGCGCAGGAAAGTGCCGGCGTCTTCGCGCGAGGCTACTTCGCGGAGCGTTGGACGGGCTAGTGCTTCCACCGCGTAGCTGCGCAGGAGTTTGCTCCAGTAATGGTCGAACAGATCGGCGCTGGCGAAAATGTCGCTCCACGCGATTTCGCCGCCGTAGGCAACCACCACGCCGATGATGCGTTCACCTTTCAAGTGAGCGGTTTGGCGGGCGAAGCGAGTGGCCAGCTGCTCGACGAAATCATCGATGGAGACCCCGGAAGATTTGGAATCGTAAATTTTTGCGTACGATTCGGTGGGCGCGGCGGAAGCGATGGTGCTCGACAATACGTCGGCGCTCAAACGCGATGCGGGCGCCGCCGCAGGTTTTGCAGCCGTTGAACCGCTGCGGACCGCACTCCAGACTTGCGACTGTTCCTGATCCACGGCGGCTTTTTCGCGGACGCTGGGATGGACGATCGTCTTGGACGACACGAAATTGGCGCCATTCGACCAGCGGCCATGTTCCACGCAAAAAACATCGAGCGGCAACGGCGGAGCGCCCACGGGTACGATACGGTCTTTGCCGATAATGCGATCCTGCTTTCCGCCGCTGATGAGTTCACCGGCCAGCAGCAGTAGCGGACGCTTGCTGCGATTCACGAGCACCAGTTGATTGACGGCGGGGCCGGTGCGGTATTCCGGAATGACGCGAGGCTCCTCACCGCGGGAACGCGCCATGCCATCGGAGCCTTGCTCGCGAACGATGACCTCGCCAGTCGATAAACCTTCATCGAGGGTCAGGAAGTAGCTGGTGTCGTAGCCGGAAGCGCTGCGGGCCACCGGAAAAATGGAGATATTTTCGTAAGTGATGGGCTCGAGTATGTGCCAGTCACCCTCCGGTTTGGCGGGCGGTTCGGGCGGATGCGGGGCGGACCACACAAACCCCAGGGCGCTGACTCCCAGCAGCGCGCCGATTAGCGTGGGAAAAACGGAACGATCCATAAAAAGCCTCCTGGGCAAGGTAGAGGGACTTGCCGCACGGAGGTAGAACGGCGCCGTTGGGAAATCTTGCAGAAAAAGCCGGGAGCAAAGAAGTAATGAGGTAACGAAGTTACGAAAAAACTGCAAGACCAGTTAGCGGTTAGGGTTGCCCAGGTTGTCGAGACGCTTGGGGCGGCGATTCCTGGAGGATTCACTTTCGCTCTTTTCGTACTCGGCCAGCTCTTCATCGGTGTAAGAGAAAGAGTCGCGAGAAGCGAACATGGAGTTGGAACGGCCCGCGGCCTTTTTCTTTTTGCGCAGGTCGCCGAATTCGTAGCGGACCTGGCGAATGGGGGCAGCGATGGCTTTGACTTCGACGAGCAGGTCGCTCACTTTTTCGAGAAAGTCGTGGAGATGATACGGGCGGACGACGTAGGGGAGACGGGCCGCTTCAAGAGGGCCGACGTGCTGGCTGCCGGTCATTTCCGGGATCAGGAAAAGCACGCGCATGCGGCCGCCTTCTTCGGCAGAGACGCCGGCAAGCACCCGCAGGGTAACGAAAGCGGCGCTTTCCGGCGGGGTGAGGGCGATGTTTGCTACTACCAGCGACCATTCGCCAGTCTTCAGCTCGGTTAACAAGACTTGCGCGTCAGGGACGATACGCACGCGCCAGCCTTCCGAGTCGAGAATCACGCGAAGAGCGCCAGCGCTTGCTGCATCGGCGTCGAGAACCAAAATACCGACTTGGCGAGCTTCGATCGGCAGGACAGGCGTACCCATTCGGCGAGTATACCGCCGCGATTTGCAATATGCCCCGGCCCAAAGGACAGGTGCGGCGAAGTGGCTACTCAAAGGGCTGAAGCGTGGCGATACTCTAGCTGTTGGCGGAATGGCATTACGGGCCAATTACAAGGTCGGAACCCTGGACGTAGGAGCGAGGGCCGCTACCATCCCAAAAGATGCGAGCGATTGCCGATGCGGGCCCGGAGTGCCGTGTATAAAAAACCTGCACACCGTCGCGAGACCATTCTCCGCTTTTCGCGAGTTGGTCGGGCGGGCTGAGGATCGCGCGGCGCCTGGAACGAAGCTCATACAGGAAAAGTCCGTAGGCCGTGCCCGTGGCGTCCAGTGCCGCACCGGTTGCGGGGGATACAAAAGCAGCCGAAACCAGCAAAAGGTCTGAGTTTGCGGGGTTTAGGCGCAGTGTGTCGGACGGCTTAACCTGGAACATGTCGCCGTAAATTTCACGAAGGGCCACGGTTTGTGCCGGCTTGTCTTCGCTAAGCCAATAGACATTCTGTGCGTCCGACGCCAGGACGGTGTGCAGATCCCCCCAACCTTGCAGAGAGACGATGTTCTGCGCGGAAAACGGCGCGGCCCTTTCCGGGGAGTCAGGGGCCGTGGTCCAAACCTGCGATTTCTGATCGGCAGTGCTTACATAGGCGATGCGAGCATCATCGGGCGACCAAAAAGGCTGGCCTACCACGCCATGAACTAAATCCCGGGAGCGGCCCGTCTCGAAATCGTAGAGCACTATCGTGTCGGGGGGATTGGATTTAGGATCCTCGCGGGTATACAGCAGCCTCTTGCCATCGTGGGAGAGAGCCAACTGGGAACCAGAGGGCGCAGCGATCCTTTTGATCCCGTTGCGGCTGACGATGATTTTACCCGCTGGATTAACGAAGGCGACGGCGACAGGTAGCTTGGAATTGGTGATCGGGGGCAATACTGGCTGCTTTTTGTCGGTGTCGTCGTCATCGGCTTGGGCGAATTGGTTCGGCATCCTGGGGAAAAGCTCGGCGGCGATGCGGGCGCAGCCTTGCAGCGTTCCAATTTGGGAATGACTGACGACCGCGCGAAAGGTGTACTTGGTGGCGGAAGACGGGTCGGAACAGGATTCGCGGGTCAGACGGACTGCGACATCGGCATTGGTGGCGGTGTCTTTGGCTCGGTAGTTCCATATATCGGAAGTACCCTCGCGCGAAATCTCTCCCGGATCGAGAAGGATGGGCGGGTAGCCCTGGCGCTGCAGCAATTCGGGGCCTTTGGGGCCGATGCGCACATCCCAGGAAGGGCCGCTGCCGAAGGCCAGGAGAAGGATGGGGAAATGAGTGGATTGCGGGGCGTTGGGTGCTGGAACTGCCGCCGGTGTGGCCGTTGGCGGTTTCTTTGCGGCCTGTGAGGTCTGCGGGGGAGAAGCCGCCGCCGCGGTAGCCAGGGTCGAAACCGCGAGGAATTGCAATACGTTGCGCGGCACGTTCACGAGGTTCCTCCGAGCCATGAGGATAGCTTGCGGGCACGCAGTAGGCAAATACCGGGGAAGGTTGAGAGATTTGTAAGTTTCCCACTGACGTCCGGTACAGAGCCGTGCGGGAGGAAACCATCCCACAGTTAAAAAGGTTGCGGATGGCCTTGGCCGGGAGGAAGGCTTATAGGCGAACAAAAAGCGAATTTTATTGTTGACATAGCGAACAAAAAGCGAAATACTCGGGACGTTTCGAGGTGGGCTATGTCTCCTGTGCACTCCATTCCGGCGTCGGGCTACCGTATCCGTCGCCGCCCCGTTCGACAATCCCCAGCTACGCTCTTTCCGAATAGCCCTGATGCAACAAGCCTAAACGTAATGGCTGGCGAGCTTGCCCCGCTCGCTGGCCCCAGCGGTGGCTCGAATCGTCCCTTGGCGGGTTGCCCCCCGATCCAGGTTGGCGATGGTGGTTTGGCGCTCGAACCGGATAGAACCGGTTTGCTGTCGTGCCAAGCCGCAGCCGCCGCTGCGCCACTGGTTGGCATTGCCCGCCTCGCATCTATTTCTCCGCCGGCGGAAACGCGGCGGAAATCGGAGGAGCGGCCGGAGTATTTTCTCTTGCCGGTGCGCTCGATTTTGAACCGCTGCAATTCCAAGCGTGTGCCGTTTGAGTGGACCGTGAATCCTTATCGCGGATGCGAATTCGCCTGCCTGTATTGCTACGCGCGGTATACGCATGAATTCATGAAGCTGGATGGTCTGGATTTCGAGAAGAAGATCTTTGTGAAACAGAACGCGGGAGCGTTGCTCAATCGCGATGTCAGCGAGAAGTATTGCAAGTCCGGAGAGCGGCCAAATCTGGATCATCCGGAGCACATCGCCATCGGGGCCGCAACCGATCCTTATCAACCTTCGGAACGCGAGTATGGAGTGACCCGGGCGTGTCTCGAAGAGTTGGTGAAGCGGGAGGGAATGAGTATTTCGATCACGACGAAATCGAATCAGGTGGTGCGCGATATTGATTTGCTACAGAGGATTGCGGCGCGCTCGGCGTTGTACGTGAACATGACGGTTACGACGCTACGCCCGCGATTGGCGAGATGGCTGGAGCCGCGAGCGCCGCGTCCGGATTTGCGCATCGCCGCCCTGCGGCAATTGCGCGATGCCGGGATTCCGGCGGGAGTGTTGGCCATTCCACTGCTGCCGGGAATCACCGACGGGGAGGGCGAGCTGGAGGCACTGGCCGCGAAGGCAAAGGAAGCTGGCGCAGCTTGGTTCTCCTCCGGGATTTTGTTTCTGCAACCAACTTCGGCCAAGCAATTCATGCCTGCGATTCGCAAGAAATTCCCGCGACTGGCGAAGCAATATGAGGAATGGTTCGTACGACGCGGAGAGGCGCCGGAGGAGTATCGCACGGAGGTGCGCCGGCGATTGGCGGACATTCGCAGGAAATTCGGGTATCCAGATCGGCCTTATGGCGAGATGCGAACGCCGGTGGCTGGTGCGCAGATGTCGCTGGCGTGGAAAATGGCCGGTTGAGACGCGTACCCCCGCTGCGAGATCAGAGTAAACAGAAGGGGACCGTGGGGGGTGGGGATTCGCGAAAGGTTGTGATTATAAAGGGAGTTAAAGTTCCTTCGTTTTCACAACGATTCACAAGTGTTCATTCCAATAGGTTTAGAATTGCGATTTAGTTACTACATGGTTATTGGTACTAGAACTTTATTTGGCGGCCGAAGGCTGAGTTGTAGAGAGGTTTTTGGCCGGGGTTTAAAGACAGTTCTAAACGAGAAAAGGACAGCGAATCGTCACGTGATTGTCAAGAGAAATGTTGGAAATTTTAGACGTTTTGATATTCCGCGTATTTTGAGTACTTTGGAGATTTTCACGGCGTTTTAGCCAGGGCAAAAGCGGCCGGCGCCCCGATGGGTGGGGGTGAACCGGCGTTGGGTAGAAAGGCGCTTGGATTCCGGGAGAAGCTACGACGGGATTTATGGGCGGATGGATCAGGTCATGATGATTTTGTTGGAGAAGCGGCGTGCGGCAATGGTCAGCAGGAAGGTGCCCATGGCGAAGAGGGCGAGGCCGTCAAGCCAGAGATGTTGCAGACCCGCGCCGCGGAGAATTACGCCGCGGGTAATGTTGATGAAATAGCTGGCGGGAACCAGGTAGCTGATGGCGTAGAAGACGGTGGGCATGGTTTCTCGCGGAAAGATGTAACCGGAAAAGAAAATGCTGGGGAGGATGGTGAGGAAGGCGAGCTGCATGGCTTCGCCTTGCGAGTTGGCTTTGCTGGAAATCAAGATGCCGAGCGAGAGGGAGACAAAAAGATAAGGCAGCGAGAGGAAAACCAACAGGAAGACGCTGCCATGAATGGGCACGCGGAATACGAAGCGCATGAAAAACAGGATGTTGCAAAGCTCGAACAAACCGATGAAGAAATAAGGCAGCAGCTTGCCGAGCAGAAGCCCGAAGGGGCGCACCGGGGTTACGAATAGCTGTTCGAGGGTGCCGCGCTCTTTTTCGCGAACGATGGCGAAGGCGGTGAGAAAAGTAGTGACATTCAGCAGGAGAATGGCGGTAAGTCCGGGCAGAAAAAAATTAGGCGAACGGGAGTCCGGGTTAAAGAGCAGTTTTGGGCGCATATCGACGGCCAGCGCGGCGCTGCGATCGGCAACGACATGACGCAGGGATTCGTCAAGGCCGATGGCGGTGGTGACGTTGATGGCCTGCCCGGCAACCGAGGAATCGGAACCGTCGATGAGGACGAGGACTTGGGCGGACTGGTTATGAATCAGCCGGTCGGAGTAGTCCACGGGGATTTTGATCCCCACGTGGGCTCGGCCGCCAACAATGAAGTCGGTGAGATCGTGATCGTTCTCGACATAGCGAACGACATGGAAGGTGTCGGAGTTCTTGAGGCGGTCGATCAGTTCACGGCTCTCCTGGCGGCCGTCGGCGTTGTAGACGACGGTGTTGACCTGGCGAACATTGGTGTCGATGCCGAGTCCGAGGAGCACCATTTGGAGCAGGGGAATCAGAAGAGAAAAGAAAAGCGTGCCGGGATCGCGGCGGACGTGCAGGGTCTCTTTGTAGAAAACGGCGCCGAAGCCGCGAAAGAGGTTATCCATTGGCAGCTTCCAGTAATGCCTGATGCTTGTAGGTGAGTTCGACGAAGACATCTTCGAGGCTGGCGGCGAGCGGGCGAATATCGGTGACATGGATGCCGCCTGTTTGCAATTGGGTGCGCAGCTCGTCGAGATTGAAGTGTGAATCCACGAGTGCATGAATGGATTCGCCGAATATGGTGGCGCTGCGGATGCCGGGCATGTGGCGGGCGAGGCGCAGGGCGCGCGTGACTTCCGGCGTGGTGATTTCGTAGCGCTCGGTGCCCGCGGGCTGGACGTCGGGAAGTCGCTTGAGTTCGGCGGGCGTGCCATCGGCGATGAGCTTGCCGTAATAGATATACGCGACGTGGCTGCAGCGCTCGGCTTCGTCCATATAGTGGGTGGTGACAAAAAAGGTGATGCCCTGACCGGAGAGTTCAAATAAAAGGTCCCAGAGCTGGCGGCGAGCCACGGGATCGATGCCCGCGGTGGGCTCATCGAGGAAGAGCAGTTTGGGCTCGTGCAGCATGGCGCAGCCGAGAGCCAGGCGCTGCTTCCATCCGCCGGAGAGTTGGGCGGCGCGGCGCTTGAAGTATGGGCCCAAACCGTTGAGCTGGACGATTTCGTCCATGCGGCGCTTCATACGCTCGGCGGAGAGGCCGTAGATGCGGCCGTAAAAGGTGAGGTTCTCGGCGACGGTGAGGTCGTCGTACAAACTGAACTTTTGCGACATGTATCCGATGCGCTCGCGCACGGCTTCCGCGTCCGTGCGAACGTTCAGACCCTCGACGGTGGCCTCGCCACCATTCAGGGGCAACAGACCGGTGAGCATTTTGATGATGGTGGTCTTGCCGCTGCCGTTGGGGCCCAGGAAGCCGAAGATCTCTCCCGTTTCCACGCGGAAACTGATGTCGTTCACGGCGGTGAACGTGCCGAATCGGCGAACGAGATGGTCGGCGGTGATGGCCGCTGCGGGAGGGCCGGGCGTTGTGGAGGCAGCCATGGGTCAGCTGGCCTTTTTGAGCTTCGCGTCTTTGAGCCTTACGTCGGCGGCCATGCCGGCGAGAACGCGATGGGAAGTATCGTTGATGCGAATTTTTACTCCGAAGACTTCGTGGACGCGCTCCTCGCGAGTTTGCACGTTGCGGGGAAGAAATTCGGCTTGCTGATTGATCTGCTCGACCACGCCTTCATAGACCGTGTTCGGAAAAGAGTCCACGCGGACCTCGGCTGTTTGGCCGAGCTGCACGCGCATGATTTCGGTTTCTGGAATATAGATGCGGACGTAAATTTGGTCGCTTTCGAGAAGCGTGGCCACCGGGGTGTTCGGGGCGATCAGGTCGCCGGGACGAACGTCAAGAACTTCCACGGTGGAGGCAGTAGGCGCGACAACTTGACGCTCGCGGAAGCGCGCTTCGTCGTAGGAGTAGGCGGCTTGCGCAAGGTCCACGTCCTCGCGACGGTTGCCGTGTTCAAATTTTTCGAGCGTGGCCTGCGCTTGTTCGTACCGGGCTTTGGCGGAGGCAATTTCTTCCGGGCGATAGCCGATTTGCATCTCGTCGAGCTTGTGTTGCGCGTTCTGTTGCTGTGCCAGCGCGACTTTCCAAGTGGCTTCCGCCGTATCGCGCTGCTGTTTGGAGACTAAATCCTTCTGCGCTAGGGCTTCGTAGCGGTTGAAATCGGCGTGCGAGCGAATTTCTTCGGCTCTGGCGCGATCGAGGTCGGCCTGTGCGGCGTCGATGTCCTGCTGGCGGTAGCCATTCTGGCGCTGCTCGTAATCGGCCTTGGCCTGCGCGGCGGCGGCGCGAACTTCAGCAATCTCTTCCGGACGGTAACCGCGGGCCGATTTTTCGGAGGCGGCCTTGGATTGGTCCAGAGCGGCTCGCAACTCCTGGTCGTCGAAGGTAATGAGTATCTGTCCGGGCTTCACGGAGTCGCCTTCGCGGACTAGAACTTGGTCGATGCGGCCGCCGACTTTGGAACCGACACGAATGTTGCGGGCCTCGACGGTGCCGGAGCCCTGCAGAGTGTCGTCTTTGCGGAACCAGCCGGCGTAAATAGCGCTACCGGCTATTACTGCGGCAACCAGAAAAATGAGAATGATGCGTTTGCGTTTCACGGGCTATGCTTCTCCCAAAGAAAGATTCGGTTCGGTAATTTGTGTGGCAACTTCGCGCGGCGCTATGCCGTTCCAGAGCAAGTCGAATGCCGCGTGGATGCGCTCCGGGAGCGAACTATCGCCATAAACGGACCACATCAGCAGCGTGCCAAAAACGGTCTGGCGAAATACGTGAGCGATTTGCGCGGCTGGGAGATCGTTGCGAATTTCTCCGCGATCCTGCCCGGTCTGCACCAGTTTTGTGAGCAGCGCGTGGCTGCGCGCATGATTCACCCGCATGATTTCGCGCACAGCACTGCTGGAGAGGTTGGCCTGGAGCAGCGCGCGAACGATCGAAGGGTTGCGTGCCGGCTCTGCGGTCATGTTCAAGCCCAGCGCGCGCAGAAAAGAGGGCATGGGCTCGCGGCTTTGCGCAACAAGGTCTACGGCCACCTGCAACTTGCCGATTTGCATGTCGCTGAAGGCCACCAGGAGATGATCTTTACTGGGGAAATAGTTGAAAAAGGTGCCCTTGCCGACATCCGCTGCTTCGGTGATGTCTTCGACGGTGGTTTCGGCGAAGCCTTTGGCGGCGAACAGGTCCAATGCGGCCCGGAACAGAGATTCGCGTGTCGCGGCGCTGCGGCGGGCGCGGCGACTCGAAGCGGTGGTAGCCATTAGGAGGTTCGAGGCACCGAGATGTGGAGGAGAGGTAGACAATGACCTTTACCCATTCATGACCATAGGTCATTTATCCGTGAAAAGCTATGGCATTTGTAGAACTCGTCGCCAAAAGCAAAACGCCCCGAAAAATCTCGGGGCGTTCGGCGAAATGGCTATCGTGACGAAAATTACTGGTCGCGATTCGCAGCGGAATCAGACATGTTCTTAGGCGACTTGCGGTCAAGATACGCTACAAGCGGTTGTGCCGGAGCAGGAACGTTGGCACCACCTTTGAAGATGATGTCCTCGGCGCTCATCTTGGTGCCGTAGACACGCTCATTGGCATCGTTGTCGGGACGGACGGTTGAACCTTCGAGAGATATGCCGGCGAAGGCTCCGCGTGCGCGGGAATAGCTCAAAACTTCGGCGCGAAGCGTGACATCGGATTCCGCGGAAGCGCTGCGGCCGACGGGACCGGCGGCGACGGATGCATCACCACCGAGCTTCACTTTGCTATGCAGGATCGAGTGAGCGCCGCGGCCATTCATGACGAGAAGTACGAAATCCGTGGCTTCTCCGCCAATTTGAAATCCAACGCTGCCACCTTCGAGCGCCATCATGGAAGGCGCGCTCCAAGGACCGGCAAAATGCTCACCAGTGCGGCAAGTCATGACGCCGCGTCCATAGCTGCCACCAACAATGAAGGCGGCCTTGAGGACGGAAGGGAAAACGATGATGCATTCGGCTTTATCGATGAGATCCTGGGGAATGTCGTCGGGGATATCCATGATCTCTTTCACGACACGGCCGGCGTTTTGAATGCGGTCGGCTTCTTTTTCGTCATCTCTTGCCGAAGAAGTGATGGGTAGGGCGAGGGTTAAGAGCGCGAGACTTAGCGCATATAAATATTTCATAGGTCATAATCTCCTGTGCAAAATTTAAGTCCGGGTTCCATCGAAAAGGTGCTTGGCGGGCGCGCCGGATTGAATATTGTCCCGCACTACCGACCAGCTTTGGATCATCCCGCGCTTTGAGTCGTTGCTAAAAAGCGGGCTGGATCGAGTGGTCCATGCTCTTCGACTATACTTTCACAGTGAGTATTCTAGGGAAGGGCGCCATGACCGGGAATAGGGTGAACGCGGTATATGTAGTTTTGCTGCTAGGGACTGCGCAGGCGGTGATTACGCTTTCCGGAACGCCGTGCCGGGCCCAGGGCCAATCGCACGCCGCATCGCCTGCATCGGTGAGCACACCGGCCAGCAAAAAAGAACAAAAGTCCCAAAGCAAACTCTCTGCGAATGAAAAGCGTTTCGCCGCGCGCGCGGAAAGTTTGTTGACTGCCGGAATCGCGGGCCAGGGACAGTGGGGAGCGCTGGTGGTGGACGCGGACAGTGGCGACGTGCTGTACCAGCGGAACGCCGACAAGTATTTTGTGCCGGCATCGAATATGAAGCTGCTCACCAGCGCACTGGCGCTGGCGAAGCTGGGAACGGACTACCGGTTTCGCACCACGGTGGAAACCCGGGGCGCGCTTTCGGCGGATGGAATGTTATCCAGCGATGTGGTGCTCGTGGGACGCGGCGATCCGAATCTTTCGAACCGCAAATTTCCTTTTGAAGGAAAGGAGGAATTTGTGGGCCCTCCGGAGCAGGCATTGTCGGAACTGGCGGACGCGGTGGTGGCGCGCGGCGTAAAGGCCATCTCCGGCGACGTCGTGGGCGACGACAGTTATTTTCCGGCGGAGCGTTATCCCGACGGCTGGGAAATAGACGACATGGTTTGGGAATATGGCGCGGCAATCTCCGCGATCGTGGTGAACGACAACACCGTAAAACTAACGCTCACACCCGGCATGGGCGCTGGTGAGGAAGTGCGAGCGGAGGTGTGGCCACCGACCCCGGATTTTGTGATCGAGAATCATGTGGTGGCGTCTGGCGTGGATGCCAAGCCAGACCTGCGGCTGACGAGGGAGCCGGGCGCGGATGTGGTGGTAATCACGGGAACGCTGCCCGCGCGAAGTGCGCCGAGAATTCTGGTGCTGGCCATCGAAGAGCCGGCTCGCCACGCGGCAGCGCTGCTTAAAAAATTGCTGGAAGAGCGCGGAGTGGTCATCAGCGGCGTGGCTCGCGCAACGCATGAGAGCATCGCGTCTCCGGGCGAGCCGGCCATCCTCGCCGAGCACAGGTCTGTTCCGCTCGGCGAATCGGTAAAGCTGGTGAACAAAATCAGTCAAAATTTGCATACGGAAATGTATTTGCGAGCGACGGCCCGGCAATCCGGAGTATGGAACACGCCGGAGGAACTCGCGCAATTTCCGGAGAGTTTTTACGCGGAGGCGGGAATCGTGCCCGGAGACGTGTTGCAAATGGATGGCTCCGGTTTGTCGCGGCATGACCTGGTGACGCCGGGCGCGCTTGTGGCGCTGCTGCGTTACGTGCAGAAGCAGCCGTGGTTTAACGCTTACTATGACTCACTGCCGATTGCCGGCGTAGATGGCACACTGGAAGACCGCATGAAAAATACCGCGGCAATGGGCAGAATTCACGCGAAGTCGGGATCTCTGGAACACATTCGCACGCGCTCCGGTTATGCGGAAACGGCCAGCGGGCGGCGGCTCATTTTTTCTTTCCTGGGAAACAACCAGGCGGGGAAAAGTCACGAGGCCACCGATGTGTTGGATGGATTATGCGTGGCGCTGGCGGAGGAATGGGCCGCCGCCGCACCGGCGAAAACCGTTAAACATTCCCCGCGCCGTTGAAGTGATGTGGGCGGCATGAGTACAGAATAGAGACGGGATCGTTTGGACGCCTGGTGAAGTTCGCGCAGGATGCGCAAGACGCGGAGGAATATTTCACAGAGAGTTTGCGGGCCAAATAAAAGAACATGTCTCGAACCGCGGAAGAGGTACTCGAATTCGACAAACTGCGCGAACTGCTGCGGCTCCGTACCACGAGTGCGACGGGCCGGCGGTCCGTGGACGCCTTGCAGTTCAGCCAGGACCGGCACGCGCTGGAGGCGGAGTTTGCCCTGATTCGCGAGGCGCGGGAATGGTTACGCGCGGAGCGCGAACTCGGTTTTGGCGCGTTGGCCGACCCGCAAGGTTGGCTTGAAAAAATCGCGGGTCCGGGAATGGTTCTGGAAGGCCAGGAATTACTCGATGCCAGCACGCTTCTGGAAACCTCCGCCTGGTTGCGGCAGCAGTTCCGCGAGGAAGCCGCGAAATTTCCGCTACTGACCGCCGGCGCGATGGGCGTCGGAGATTTTCGCGAGCTGCATGCGGCCATTCGACGCTGCGTGTTGCCGGGCGGGGAGATCAGCGATGATGCTTCGACGACGCTGCGGCGCATTCGCAGCAACATTGGACAGACGCGCGACGCGATTCAAAAAACGCTGAAGCAAATTCTGCGGTCGCGAAACGCCGAGGCAGGTGAAGACTACGTCACGCTGCGCAACGACCGTTTCGTGATTCCCGTGCGCGCGGAGAATCGCCGCAGCATTCCGGGAGTGGTGCACGGCGCGAGCGCTACCGGGCAGACCGTGTTTCTCGAACCGCTCGAAACACTGGAGAGCAACAATCAACTGGTGCAGCTTGCCGAAGATGAAGCGGCGGAAATCGTGCGCATCCTGCGGGAGTTGACGGCGCGGTTACAATCCGTTCGTGAGTCGCTGGTGCTGGCCGCGGACACGATTGCGCATTTGGACGGCGTTTTCGCCCGCGCGCGTTTCGCACGGGACTTTGATGCCACCATGCCGGATTTCTCAACCGTTGCGGAACTGGCGCTTGAGCGTGCTCGTCATCCCGTGCTGGAAGATAAGTTGCGCCGCGAAAATCGCCAGATTGTGCCCATGACGCTGGCGCTCGGCGGCGATGAGAGCGTGCTGGTGATCAGCGGTCCGAATACCGGCGGCAAAACCGTTGCGTTAAAAACCACGGGTCTGGCAGTGCTATCGGCGCAGTCGGCGATTCCGGTGGCGGCGGAGCGCGCGGTGCTGCCGCTCTTTGATCATGTGCTGGTGGATATCGGGGACGAGCAATCCATCGCAGCGGATCTATCCACGTTTTCTTCGCACATGCTCAATTTGAAATCGATTCTCGCCATCGCGACCGATCGATCGTTGGCGCTAGTCGATGAAATGGGCACGGGCACGGCTCCGGAAGAAGGCGCGGCGCTGGCCGTGGCATTGCTCGACGAGTTCCGCGAAAAGAACTGCATTGTGTTGGCCACCACGCATCACGATCGGCTGAAAGCTTATGCTTCGACGACTCCCGGGGTGATCAATGCCGCGGTGGAATTTGACGATGTAAACCTGCGGCCGACGTACCGGCTGATGGTTGGCGTACCGGGCGGATCGAGCGGCATCGCCATCGCGCAACGATTGGGCCTTGCTTCCTCCATCATCGACCGCGCTCGTTCGCTGCTGGCGCCGGAATCGCGCGAAGCCGCGGACTTGATCGCCTATCTGCATCGCAGCCGCGATGAACTCGACCGCATGCAACAGCAGATGGCGCAGGAACGGCGCGAGCTTGAGGAAGAGCGCAGTAAATTGCGCGCGGAATGGCTGGAACGCCAGCAGCGCCGTATCAAGGAGCTCGAATCCCAGTTCGCGGAGATGCAGAAGCGCTTCGACGAAAATGTCGCGCGCGTGGTCGAAGCCGTGAAAGAACGGGAATTGCGCGCCTCTCTCGAGAAAAGTACGCGCCGCAAAGTGCAGGAAGTTCGCAGCGAAGCGCGCGATGATCTGAACGCGGCGGTAGTGCAGGCCATTTCTGAATCGCAGGCGGATCTGGGGGTCACTGCGGCGAAGCCGGCAGGAATCACGGTGGAGATGTTGCAACCCGGTGCACGCGTGCATGTCCGGGGGTTCAGCAAGCCGGTCGTGCTGCGACGCGTCGAGGGCGCGACCGCGAAAATCGAAGCTGGGCCGCTGCGCATGAAAATTGGCGTCGACGAAATCGTGGGCCTTGACGCCAGCGCCAAGGGAAAACAGCCATTGACGACGACCACCTTGCAGAATGTCAGCGTGAGCTCTCCGCAGGGCAGCGGTGGTGGCACCGGTGAGCTGAATGTCATCGGGATGCGCGTCGAGGAAGCCACCGAGCGCCTCGACAAATACCTCGATGAAGCCGCGCTGGCCAATCAGACGCGCGTGCGCATTATTCATGGACACGGAACGGGCGCACTGCGCAAGGGCATCGCGGAGTTTCTGCGCGGCCACCCGCTGGTCGAGCGTTCTTCCTTCGAGTCCGAAGAACATGGGGGCCGCGCGATTACCATTGTGGAGTTGCGCAGCTGAGCGGATAAAAGAGCGCCACCACGCGCGTTGATGCATCTGAGAAACTGTGACTCGCAGGGAATTATTATTTTATGGCCGAAGCGGGATCATTTGCGGAGCGCGTGAAGCAGCAGGCGGACATCGTCCGCGTGGTAGGCGAGTACGTCCGCTTGAAAAAGACCGGGAAGGACTTCAGCGGTCTCTGCCCGTTCCATCAGGAAAAAACTCCGTCCTTTACCGTCTCTCCGATTAAACAAATCTTCTACTGTTTCGGGTGCGGCAAAGGCGGCGACGTTTTCAATTTCGTCCGCGAGATGGAGAAATGCGAGTTTCCGGAAGCGCTGAGAATCGTTGCGGAAAAATGCGGCATCGCGCTGCCCAGCACACGCGAGCGTTCGCCGGAAGAGCGCAAGGAAAATCAGCAGCGCGCATTAATCCTGGAAATACACCGCGCCGCACAAGCTTTTTACACTAAACAACTTGAGAGCACTCCGGAGGGCCGAGTAGCGCGGGCCTATCTTGAGGATCGCGGCCTCGACGGGCCCGCCATGGAGCAGTTCGGAGTCGGTTATGCGCCGAGCGGGGGCGATGCGCTGCTGCGCTTGCTGCGGCCCAAGTACAAGGACGAGAAATTGTTGGCAGATTCCGGGTTGATCTCGCGGGACCAGAGCGGCCGGCTTTTCGACCGTTTCCGGCGCCGCATCACCTTCCCCATTGCCAATGAAGGCGGAAAAATTGTGGCCTTTGGCTGCCGCGCGCTCGGCGACGATATGCCGAAATATTTGAACTCGCCGGAAACGCCGATCTACTCGAAGAGCAATGTGCTTTATCATCTGGACCGCGCGAAAGAGGCGCTGCGGCGTCAGGATTTTGCCATCCTGGTGGAGGGTTACATGGATGCCATCGCCGTGACGCGCGCAGGAATCAGCAACGTGGTGGCGAGTTGCGGCACCAGTCTGGCCGAACCGCAAATTAAGCTGCTGGCGCGATTCACCAAGCGCGTGATTGTGAATTACGACCCGGACAGCGCGGGACAGACGGCTACCGAGCGTTCCGTGGCGCTGCTGCTGGAGCAGGATTTTGAAGTGAAAGTGCTGGCACTGCCACCGATCGGCGATAAAAAAGCCGATCCCGATCTATTCATTCGCGAGAAGGGTGCGGAAGAATATCTGAAATTGCTGAAAACCGCGCCTCCGTATGTGGATTACTTGATCGCGCGGGCGCGACAGATGGATTTGACCACCGGCGAAGGGAAATTGCGCGCCGTCAATTTTTTGCTGCCCTACCTGCAGAAGATTCCCAACAAACTGTTGCGCTCGGAGTGGGCCACGCGCATCGCGCAACAATTGCGCCTGGACGAACCGGTGTTGCGCGCCGAACTGAGCAGGGCCGCGAAAGAGCGGCGCAGTGAGCTGAAAGCCCAGCCGGAACTACTGAGCCGTCTGGCCAAACCGGTGGAGCGCCGCCTGATTCGCATGCTGGCGGACGCCGAAGACTTCAAGGTGGAGCTGGCGCGCCGCCTGCAACAAGAGCGTCTCTACGAAGGAATGGAGGCCGAAAAAATCATCGCCGCGATGATCGCCGCCAACCTCGCTGCCGAGCCCGTCAGCAGCAGCGAAGTGGCCGCGACGCTGGACGAACGCGACCGGCGGCTATTCTTCGAGGTGCTTTTCGAGGAAGAAGACGCGGCCACGTGGGAAGAGGCAGAAAGCTGCCTCGCGGCCCTGCAGCGCCGGCAAGTGGAGCGGGCGGTCGCGGAGGTACAACGGGACATCGAGGCGCAGCCTGCGGGCGCCAATCTTCGAGGGCTGCTCGAGCTCAAGCAAGAACTGATGCGCCGCCTTGCCGCACATTAATGTGCAACAAAATAAAAAGCTCGCTGCCCGAAGGCAGCGAGCTTTAGGAAAAATTCAGCTTGCTTCGAGAAGCGCGTTAGCGCTTGCCAAGCACCAAGGCCAAGCCAAGCAAACCCATGCCGGACGCCAGCAGGGCCAACGATGCAGGCTCGGTAACTTCGACGCCCACCGTCGGCGCATCCGCCAATACCACACCATTTTCAGCGATGTAGAAGGCGTAACTGTCCGGGATAGGATCGCCGCCGAAGAAGTTCACGTCGACAACCTGACCTAGGGTGAAAGGTCCCGGTGTGGAGGCGCAGTTGTTGCTGTCCAAGTGCGTATCGCCCACAGAGTTGTCGCAGGCAATCGTCTGCCCGACGAGCGCAGCGTTAACCGTAAAGCCGAAGTTGAGCGCGCTAATGGCTGACCCAGTCTGGTTGATGAACGCCAGGCAAGCGGCGTCGCCCGCAAAGCTCGTGTTGGCAAATACGGGGTCACTGCAACTAGTCCAGTTTACGGTGTAATCCACGCCGGTGCTTTGGATGAGGTTGAAGTCACCGACGGTCGCCGGTTGCGGATCAATAATCACGTGAATGTCGTCTGCCAACGCGACACCCGAGAAAACTAGCACAAGCAGTGCTAGCAGGGCTGGTCTAATAAATTTCTTCATAAATTTTTTGTACGTTCTTTCTCCACGGATTTCCTACAGCACATAGGGTATACGAGTTCCAAGCGGTGTCAATAAAAAATGCAGGTACCACGGGTTACATTTTCAAAGTAATGGTACCCGCTCAATTTGGTGCCAAAACAGGAAGGAACGCCGCGAACTTTTCGCCACGAAGGTTGCATCTGGCCGTTGCCCGCCAGGCGTCATTGCGATGGTCATTTTCTGAACGTAAGTGTATGAAAATAAATGGTTAGCTAGAGGCAGAACAGCGCTGTCCGCCTATTCTCGTGTTGTTGTGCGCGCTCCTTAAAGCTTCGCGTATTCTGCCTTGGCATCCTTCAAAACCGGAGACGTAGGATCGGCTTCTTTCCACAGGCCGAAAAATTGGTCGTAAGCCTGCTTCGCGGCGACCTTGTCCCCCCCGGCCGCGCGCGCGCGCCCGAGCTCGAGGCGAGCCAACGAACCCAAGGGAAAATTCACCACTAGACCGGGATGATCGAGGATTTTCTGGAACTCGACGGCGGCCTGCTGTCCCAATCCTTGCTTGAGAAACGCCTGACCGCGCACATAGATGGGATACAAGGTGCAAAGCTGAAACTGAGTCGGCTGGCCGAGTTCGTAGGCCGACGCAGCCTGGAGCAATTCCACGGCTTTCTTGCCGTCACCCTTGCCAAGGGCAACGGCGGCGCGAATGGTCGGCAGCCAGTATCCCTGGAGCATGGTGTCGAGAGGAGACTCGCGGTCCAGCTTGTCCGCCAGTTGTAGCGCTTTGGTGTCGTCCCCGGAACGCGCAAGCGCCAAGCTGACCATGATCTCCGCGTCGTGACCGTCGGTGAGCGCCAAGGCGTCCGTCGCCGCTTGCTTGGCCGCCGAGGCGTTGCCGAACTCGGCGTCCCGCAAGGCTTCGTTGGCCTGCCAGTTGGCCGCGGTTTCCATGGCGTCCGCGTGCTTTGCGGAGTCCACGGCGCGTTTTGAAAGCTCGTTAGCGGCAGCCAGTCGTCCACTGTACGCCGCGGTATCCGATTGCGCGGAAATGAGCAGATCCTCTGTCCCGGGCTTGCCCGCGGCCCAGTCGAACTGTTCCTTCATGGCCGTGTCGTCATGTTGGAGAAAACCCAGGGTATAGCGGGCCAAGCGCAGCCCACCGCCATCCAGTTTGCGCCCCTGGGATTGTTCCCAGGCGCTCTTAGCGTCCTCCAAGCGGTACAGCGCGCAGTACGCGCCGATCAGGTTGGCGTAGACGCCAGCACTGTTGGGCTTGATCTGCAGCGAGGCCCGCATCTCTTCGACGGCTTTTTCGTATTGCCCCAGGATGATGTAGTTGACACCTAGATTGCCGTGCGGGATGTAATCACCTGGATAGTCGAGTAACCATTGGGAATAGCTGTGGTCCGCTTTTTCGATTTCGCCGGTCACATAGCTGTAGTAGCGACTCTCAAAATCGAATCGCTCGCGCTCGCTGACGCGGTCTCGCAATTCGTAGGCTTTCTTAAAGTTGGCCGTCGCCAGGCTGGGCTGGCCGAGGTTGCTGTAGACAGAGCCAAGGGAGGCGTAGGCTTGTGCAAAGTTGGGATCCAGTTCCAAGGCGCGTTTGTAAAAAGGTAAGGCGGCCGATTCGCCTTTTTCCCGCGAGGTGCGTCGGCCATCCGTGAAGGCCTTTAGCGCTTGCAGTGAAGACGTGGTGGCCTGCTCGACGGGCTTGCTGAAACGTTCCACGGAAGCCAGCGACTCGCCCAATTTTTCGCGCAAATTATCGCCTGCTTGACCCAAGGCTTTTAGCACGCGGTCGCGATTTTCCGCCTGCGCGTCAGCGTTGGCGAGGACCTCGCCGCTTTGGCAGTCCACGGCCTTCAATCCGATCAAATACTGGCTGCCCACACTTACGATGGAGCCGGCCAAGACCGCGCGACTATCGGTACGCACGCAAACCTCGCGCGCCACATCCTGCGTAAGTTGTTCGGTGGGCGGTTTATTCATCATCTTCAGGGTAGCGGCAACCTTCTGATCGGAAAGCACGTTGAGGAAAGGCGACTGACCAAGTTGAATCGCCAGCGCCTGTTTCAGGGTGTCGTCGAACACGGTGTCCTGGGTCGAGTTGGCGAAGTCCGCCAGGACCACGGTGTCGCGATTGGTCAGTTTTCCGGTGCCGCGCGACCCGAAAAACCAGTAGACGCCTCCGCCGATAGCCAGCGTCAAGACCACGAGGGCGGCGACGAGAATCTTCCAGGGAAACTTCTTCGACGGCTCTTCTTGGGCTTCCTCGAACTCGCCAATTTCCTCGACTTCGTCGTCAACGGTACGGGCTGCGGCGGTCTTGCTTGAGGAGGACCGAACAGCGATTTTGACGGATGTCGCAGTCTTTAGAGCGGCAGCCGACGCGGCGCGCTGACTCTTCGAGGAGGGGCGGCGCACAGCCGTCCTCGTGACGGGTTTGGAGTCGACCGGCTCCGGGCCTTCCGGCAAATCGGTAAACGTTGAGGTCTGGCCCGTCGAACTGCGCTGCAAGCGCTTGAGTTCCGCGCGCAATTCCGAGGCGTGCTGATAGCGGAGATCACGATCCTTTTCCAGCGCCCGGCTGATGATGTTGCTCAGCTCGTCCGGCATGTCCGGGTTGTAGCGCAGGGGCGACTGCGGCGCGCGATTCAGAATTTCGGCAAAAATGACGCCGGTCGTGTCGCCACGAAACGGAAGTACGCCCGTGGCCATCTCATAGAGCACTACGCCAAAGGAAAAAATGTCACTGCGAGTATCGAGATCCTTGCCGCGCACTTGCTCGGGGGACATGTAAGCCACGGTGCCAACGGCGGTTCCGGGACTGGTGAGGTGGTCGGTGTCGACACCCATAGTCACGGTAGCGTCGGAGGGGGCGGAGGAACCGACACCAGGCTTGGGGTTGATCATTTTGGCGAGGCCAAAGTCCAGGATTTTGGCGTGGCCGCGCTTGGTAATGAAGATATTGGCGGGCTTAATGTCGCGGTGCAGGATGCCTTCGGAATGGGCAGCGTCAAGGGCATCGGCGAGGTCGATGGAAATTTCCACGATGCGGGGAACGTCCAGAGTACCGGCGGCGATAAGATATTTAAGTGTGACGCCGTCAAGATGTTCCATGGCGATGAAGCGCTTGCCTTCGTGTTCGCCAATTTCGTAAATAGTGCAGATATTGGGATGATTGAGCGCTGAGGCCGCACGGGCTTCACGTCGGAAGCGTTCCAGCGAAGCGGGATCCTGGGCCATTTCCTCGGGAAGAAATTTAATGGCCACGAAGCGACCGAGTTCGGTGTCCTCGGCTTTGTAGACTACGCCCATGCCTCCGCCGCCGAGTTTGTCGACGATGCGGTAGCGGGAAATCGTTTGACCGATCATGGGTGTGCCGAGAAGTCCACCAGCGATCCGATGGCGCTGGTGGAACCTTTTGTGACTCGCAGATGATATGTGCACTGCCCAATGAGAGTCAAAGGTGTAACGCGTGATATTGCCGCGCGGGATTGCCGTTCTGGAAACAAGCAGGTGGGCACGACAAGGGTGGAGTCCCTGGGGGAGCGTCTACGATGCCCCAAAGTCTTGCTAAGTCGTTGCGGGGCATTAAAATTCACAGATATCCTCGAATTAAAACATTGACGGAATGAGACTTAAACGTGTAGCGTAATAGGGTTTCGCGAGTATCGTTTTTGTCCCTAAATGCATCTATATAGAAGTGTTTCTCCGCATGTTTTCGGGCATGGGGCGCGACGAAAAACGGGCGCGGCGGAGATGCGGGCGTTTGGCGCAGGGCAATGCACTTCACGAGACAACAGGGAAGGAAACCGTGATCTTCTCGCGGATGGGTGCGAGAGCCTGTGTTTGTAGCGTTGCGAACGGCAAGGTAATTGCCCGCGAAGGATAAAGGGTTTTTCGAGTTTTCTTGGGATGGCAGGGTTTGAGACGGGGAGGACTTCGTGGCAGCAGTGGGCTTGGAAGAAAAATATGAAGCGGTAAAGCAGCTCATTGTCGTGGGCAAAGAGCGCGGCTATCTGCTTTACGATGAAGTGAACGATTCGCTTCCCGCGGAAGTGCATTCTTCGGAAGAGATCGACGATTTGCTGACGACGTTTGAGCGCAACGGCATCGAGATTTACGAAGATGCGGCGTCGGCGAAAGCGGCGCGCGCGGTGGAAGTCTCGACAGAACCCGGCGAGCGCGATGCGATCAGCAAAGACGATGTGCATTCGGACGAGGGTAGCAGCGAACTGGATTTGACTCCGGGTTCGCTGGAAAAGACCAACGATCCGGTGCGCATGTATTTGCGCGAAATGGGCACCGTGCCGCTTTTAACGCGCGAAGGCGAAGTGACCATTGCCAAGCGCATCGAGCGCGGGCAACTGGTGGTGATGAAGTCCATCACACGTTCGCCGATCGTGATCAAGGAATTGATCGCCGTTGGCGAGGATTTGCGGCAGGGCGCGCGCTCCATCAAAGAAATCGTCATCTTCGACGACGAAGAGCTTACCGAAGAAAAGATCGCCAACAAAACCAAACAGACGCTGAAGTACATCGAGAAGATCGCGAAGCTTTACGATACCGCGTTGAAGCAAGCGGTGAAGCTGGACAAGACGCCGAAAGCAAAAAAGAAGGCGTACATTCGCGCCAAATGGGAAGTGGCGCGCACCCGCGTGGAAATTTCCCTGGCGATCCGAGACATCGATTTCAATCTTCTGGAGAAGAAGCGGTTAATCGACAAGATGCGCGGCACGGTGGAGCGTTTGCAATCGCTCGAGCGTGAAGCGGGGCGGCTGGAGCGCCGCGCGGATGTGGCCAAGGGCGATGTGGCCGCGGAAGCGCGCAAGGAGTTGCGCACGCGCCGCACCGAACTGAAAGACATCGAAGACTCCAGCGAAGTGGGCTTGACGGAACTGAAGCGCACGCTGACGTTCATTCATCGCGGAGAAGCGGAAGCCGAGCAGGCCAAGAAAGAATTGATCGAGGCCAACTTGCGCCTGGTGGTTTCCATCGCGAAAAAATATACCAACCGCGGATTACAGTTCCTGGATTTGATTCAGGAAGGCAACATCGGCTTGATGAAGGCCGTGGATAAATTCGAGTGGCGCCGCGGCTATAAATTTTCCACCTATGCAACGTGGTGGATTCGCCAGGCCATCACGCGCGCGATCGCCGATCAGGCGCGCACCATTCGCATCCCGGTGCACATGATCGAGACGATCAACAAACTGGTGCGCACCAGCCGCCAGTTGGTGCAGGAACTGGGGCGCGAGCCGACCAGCGAAGAGATCGCCAAACGCATGGACATTCCGGTGTCCAAGGTGCGCAAGATTTTGAAAATCGCGCAAGAGCCGATTTCGCTCGAGACGCCGATTGGCGAAGAAGAAGATTCGCATTTGGGCGATTTCATCGAAGACAAGGCGGTGGTCTCGCCTTCGGATGCGGTGATCAACCTGAATTTGAAGGAGCAGACGTCTTCGGTACTGAAGACGCTGACGCCGCGGGAAGAAAAAGTCATCAAGATGCGTTTCGGTCTCGACGATGGCAGCGAGCACACGCTCGAAGAAGTCGGCCAGTCGTTCGCCGTCACGCGCGAACGCATCCGGCAAATTGAAGCGAAGGCGCTGCGCAAGTTGCGGCATCCATCGCGCTCGCGCAAGCTGCGCGCCTTTCTTGAAGGCCCGTCGCGGGATTACCTCTAGAAAGATTCGCACGACTCATTCAGCAGAAACAAAAACGCCTCCGACAAAAGCGGAGGCGTTTTATTTTCAGAAGACTAGAATTTTATTTCAACTGGTCCACCAACTTCGCGATGTTATTCCATAGACTGACTCGTGTCAGGATGTCGTTTAGCGTTCGCTTCGCCATCACCCCGGCAGTTGGCTGCGAAGCGCCAACGAAGACTCCCGTTCAGCGCGATTGCGCACGCCCGGACTGGCAGATGTTATGCCGGCGTCCTCCTGAAGAGTGTTCTTGACGAGTGCTGCTCAGGAACAGGGCTTGTTACCTGGCCGCTGAGGAGGGGCGTTTGCGATGCCTGGCGTATTAGAATGGACTTTCGTAGCAGAACTTTATGAAGACTTTTGAAAAAATTGGTGCGGTTGTATTGATTGTGTTGTTGGCGGCTACTGGTTATGGGCTGCTGCATACCTCTGGTCCGGTGTTCGTTTTGCACGGCACGGCCACAACTGCCGGCGAGATTCAGGCGCAGACTTTTGTGGATCAGACGCCGTTAATCACCGCGCAGCGGCTGGCCGGGTCGGTTACGGCCGCGGATGAGCAGCCTTTTGCCGCGGAGGCTTTGCGGATTTCGGATCATGCGGTGGACATGGCGTTTGCGCAAGCGTTGCGTGATGCGGCGGAACACCCACCCGCGCTGTCCGCCGAGGCTAAAGAGATTCAAGGCAAGTTGCAAGCCGCGGAGAAGGCGGTGGACGCCGACAATGCGCGTGTGACGGCGTTTACCGCGGCGGACGCGAAGGCCAGCGGCGACAAAAAGAATGCGCTGGACGATGAGCTGGAATTGGCGAAGTCGCAGCAGGAATTGGATGCGGACGAAGTCGACGATGCCAAGCAGGACCTGATTCGCGCGGGAGGAGATCCGCAGGCGCGGATCCAGCAACTGGTCCAAGAACACGAAGCGTCGGCGCAAAACACCCAGAAAGCTGCGGCGACGCTGGTAGCGGCTCCTGAGGAGCGAGGGCTGATTCACCGTGCGGAGCAATGGCGTGCGTTGCGTGAAAAAGAGCGTCAACTGTTACAGGCGAAAGCTGACGCGGAAGAGAAGGTAGAGCGGCTATCCGACAAGCACAAAGCTTTGGACGCGCAACTCACCGCGGAGAAAAATGGCGCGCCGCCTGCGCCTGTACTTCAAACATCGGGCGGGGCACCCGCTGGGCCGCATGCGCCTGCGACAAACGCTCCCGCAGCCAATGCCGCGCCGCACGGGAACGGGCCCCACGGGGCACGCAGTCACGATGAAGCGGTGGCGCTCTTAAAAACAACCAAGCGACGGGCTGTGGATCAGCAGGCGCTGGCGACCTTTGACAAGCGCATCGATGACCAAAAAGATTTGGCGGAGGTGTACACCAAGTGGAGTGACCTGATCGCGGCGAAGAAACGCGCTACCGAGCATCGCATGCTGACGGGGGCCGCGATCATTCTAATTATTTTGTTGCTCGGGCTGGTGTTTGACGGATGGCTGGAAAAAATACTTGGAAAAACTTCGCTGGACCGGCGGCAAGTGGAGACGCTGCGGACCGTTACGCGCGTCACCTTGCAGGTTCTGGCGGTGCTGTTTATTTTGCTGGTGATATTTGGGCCGCCGTCGCAGCTCGGTACATTTTTGGGACTAGCCGGTGCCGGACTGACCGTCGCGCTCAAGGATTTCATTGTGAGTTTTCTTGGATGGTTCGTGTTGATGGGCAAGAACGGGATTCGGCTCGGCGATTGGGTGGAGATTAATGGCGTTACCGGTGAAGTGGTGGAGCTGGGCATGTTTCACACGGTGCTGCTGGAAACGGGGAATTGGACGGACTCCGGGCATCCCACGGGGCGACGCGTGACGTTTACGAACAGCTTCGCGATTGAAAAACACTACTTTAATTTCTCGACATCGGGGCAGTGGCTGTGGGACGAATTGCAAGTGGTGTTGCCCACGGGGCAAGACCCATATCCGATCGTGGCGGCCATACAGGAAAAAGTTACCGAGAGCACCGCGGCCAATTCGCAGGAAGCAGAGGTGGAGTGGAAGGAAGCCGCCGGTGCGCGAAGCCAAACGGCCATGACCGCGGCTCCGGCGATCAACGTGAAGCCGGTGGTGGGCGGAGTGGAGATTTCCGTGCGCTATATCACGCGCGCGAACGAACGCTATCAGTTGCGGGCGAAGCTCTATCAGGCGGCGGTTGATTTGCTCGGGAAGGCGGCAATGCCGGCGGAGATCGAAAAAAAGACCGGCGGCTGAAGACGTTTGGGATTTACAGGGGGCCGACGGTCATTGTGACGGTCATGGTGTGACTCTCGCCGGGAGCGAGCCCGACGGCGTCGGTAAGAATATTGGCGGCTTCGGCGCAGAGCATTTTCCGCCATTCGCCCGATCCCAAGTCCGACATCTTGCCGGCCGCTTCGGCCCAGGGATTCCAGATAACAGTGGTGCGGGAATTCTGTTTGGCAATGTGGATGCGACGATGGAGGACTGCGTCTAACAACTCCAGCGCGTTTTGCGTGTTCACGTAAGCGTTGTCGGTCGGTGAAGTAATTGGCACATCGCCGGCCTGTTTTTTCTCGCGATTGGAGTCGGTGTTATCGAGATAGCTGGCGCCATCCAAGCCGCGAATGCCGGCCTTTTGGACGTCTCCCACAGCGTGGTAGGTGTGCAGGGCCTCTTCGAAGCGGAATGCCGAAGAGCCGGTGTTGGTTACCGTGAGTTCCAACTTCAGGTCAGTTCCGAAGGTCACGCGGTGAAGCAGGCGGAATTCGCTGGGCCACCACTTTTGCGTGCTGGCGTCGTTCCGCGTGTACATGCTCACGGTGATATCGCCGGCGTGTTGCTCAATGGATTCGAGCGCCCAGATATTGGTGCGAACAAAGCCATGCGCCGGGGCGTGAGGATCGTCGGCTTTGGCGCGAAACCAGGGAAAACAGATGGGAATGCCGCCGCGAATGGCTTGGCCTTCCGCCCAACGCGCGCGGCTGCTAAGGAAAATCACTTCCTCCGCGCCGGCGGGCTTCCAGGAGGTTACCTGGGCGCCGTGAAGGTGGATCTTGGCGTCGCAGTTTGGTGTGGTTATGCGGACTGCGGGATTTCCGGCGTCGTCGGGGATTACCTGGGCTGCACCTACGATTCCGTGCGAGCGATTTAGTTCGGCGGCGGTTGAGTTTGTCTGTGGCATGGATTGCAATTCTATCGCTCCATCTGAAATACCGGGGCGCGAAATAACAAATGCGGATTGAGGTGCTGCTTTGGGGCCCGGGTAAGCTAGAGGCGCTTCCGTGGCTGGTAGATCGCTGATGCTCCGGGCGCGAACTTCTTCTGAGGTCAGGCCGAAGATTGGTGGAGTTGCGACACCTAGGATTCCTAGATACATGTAAATTTGGCCGCGGTGATGGACTTCGTGTTCGACCATGGCGCGAAGCCATTTCCAGGCGGCGATTTCTCCGCCGCCCGGCGTGATGCATTTGCGGGCGAGTTGTTCGTCCGTCAGTGCTGCGAATATGGCCATCGATTCGGTGTGGAGTTGCTGCATCAACTCTAGTGTTGCAGGGAGATCGCCGGCTAGTTCTTCGCCGTGTGAGGCGTAGCGGCTGGGCTTGCCCTGAACGGTTTCCGCCCACATGTAGCGCTCGGCTACGGCGAGGTGGCGCAGGAGGTCGCCTAGCGTGAATTTTCCTGGGGCATAAGTCCAGCGCATTTTGTCTGGCGGGATGCAGCGGGCTACGCGGAGGGTGCGCTCGCGGATGTTATCGAAATACTGTAGGAATGGTTGGATGGTGTGGATTTCCATGACGACCTCGTACTCACAATGAGCGGCGCTGGAAGTTTATCGCAGCAACTGCCGGGCGTAGGACGCGAAAATCGTGGCGGCCAGGTAGAGCAGAGCGAGTAGGGCGTAGCCTGCGGCGAGGTTGATACGTTCGGCGATTACGCCGAGGCCGATACTCATGAGCAATTGGAAGATGGTGGTCAGGATGGCCATGGCGGATTGCGTGCGTCCCATGAAGTGTTGCGGGACGATGGACATCAGGGAAGATTGCGCGACTACGCCGCCAAGGGAACGGCATAGGCCGAAGAGAAATTGCAAGGTGGCGGCGCCGACCAGAAAGGCCACGTACGGCGTGGCCATGTGTCCCACGGCGAGAATGGCGAGCGCGGCGACGTACACGGGCATGCGCGCGCGCTGCGACAGTTGGCTGGCGATGAGCCCGCCGGTGACGGCGCCGGCGGCCCACCCGGCTTCGACGTAACCGAGACCGCGTGCTCCGGCGTGGAGCACATCGTTGACGAGAGCGACGAGCACGACGTTGGCGCTCACCACGCCTGCCATCATGATGGCGTGGGTGATGCCCAGCGCGCGGACCACGGGCTGCTGCTTCAGATATTCGACGCCTTCTTTAAAGTCCTTATACATGGCGAGCGAGAGGCCGGCTTCGGCAATTTCCGGATTTGCGCCGCTTTCCAGGGCTTCAGCGGTGGCTTCCGTCGCGGCGGAATATACGCGGCTGGTTTTGCTGGAACGGCGCGGAGAGACGTAGCCGCTGCGAACCCGGTAGAGACAGTAGGCGGAAACAAAATAAGTGCAACCGTCGATGGCTAGAATTCCCCAGATGCCGGCGCGATCGTAAAAAAATCCGACTACGGAGCCGGCGATGAGCATGCCGCTTTGTACGCCGATTAGGACCGCGGCGTTGGCGCCGGTGAACTGGCTGGGTGGAATTACCTCCTGCACCAGGGAATTTACGTTGGCCCAATACATCGCCGAGCCGGTGCCGGTGATGAGCGTCATGGCGTAGAGATGCCAGAGTTGCAGGTGGCCGCGCCAGGCGATGTACGCGGCGGCGAGAACGACCACGCCGCGCGCGGCGTCGAGCAGCACGCCGAGCCAGCGGCGATCGAAGCGGTCGATCAACACGCCACCGACGAAGGGGATGAACAATCCAGGCAGGGTTACGACGATAACTTGCAGGCTGACCTTGACGGTGGAGTGCGTGGCCGCGAGAATGTACCAGCTAACGCCGGCAAAGTTCATGCCGCTGCCGAACAGCGAGATGAGCATGGCGAAAAAGAAATAGCGGAAGCCGCGCTGCGCCCAGATCAGTTTCCAATCGACCGGATGTGCGACGGCGGTGGCCATGGGACTCAACAGTTTACTATTGCTGAGGCTGTCCAATTTGGTCGTTGCGTGGAGTTGTTGCGTGGAGCTGTTGCGTTAAATTGTTGCGCGGGCGTGACGCTTAACAGAATAATGCAGCGCGAGGTGCGGCCTTGGGCGATGAAGTGAAATGCGCGGTGCGTCTGGGTAAGAAGCGGGCGGCAGGCAAAGCTTTGCTCGAAACGAGTGAGCTGATTTTTCGCGGCGAGGTGCGGCTGAAGATTCCTTTTGCGGCGATGAAGTCGGTGGAGGCGGTGAACGGCGAGTTGCGCGTGTCCGGGCCAAACGGGCTGGTTGTTCTTGAAGTGGGAGTATGCGCGGCCAAATGGCGCGAGAAAATTTTGCATCCGAAAACGCGAATCGAAAAGTTGGGCGTGAAGCGCGATGCGCGCGTCTCCTTACTGGGTGAATTTGACGAAGACTTTCTGCGCGAATTGTCGGTTCTGACCGATAAGGTGAATGCCAATGCGATTGAGCAAGGCGCGGAATGGATATTTTTCGCCGTGCCTTCGAAAAAAGAACTTTCGGGCGTGCGGAAGCACGCGAAAAAGATGCGCGGCGGCGCGGCTCTCTGGGTCGTGTATCCGAAGGGGCAAAAAGAGATCACCGAAACGGATGTCATTGCTGCGGGACGCAACTCGGGACTGAAGGACGTGAAGGTGGTGGGGTTTTCGCCCACGCATACGGCGCTTAAATTTGTGATACCGCTCGCTGAGCGGTAAGTTCCAGGGAGCAAGCCATGGTGGAAACTAACGTGCGCATCGCGGTGCGCTCCGACCTGCCGAGGTTGACGGAGATTTATAACCACTATGTGTTGCACACTCCGGTGACCTTCGATATCGAGGCGTATTCGACCGAGACCCGCGCGGCTTGGTTTGAACAATTCGCGGCGAACGGCCGTTACCGGCTATTGGTTGCGGAGAATGATGGCACGGTCCTGGGTTATGCGGGAACCACGCGATTCCGTGCGAAGGCTGCTTACGACACCACCGTCGAAACCACAATTTACTGCGCTCCGGACGCAGTGGGTAAAGGAATCGGAGCGCGACTTTATTCCGCGCTGTTTGCCAGCATAGCCGCCGAAGACGTTCATCGCGTGCTCGCCGGGTACACCATGCCGAATGCGGCTTCCCAAGCACTCCACGAACGCTGCGGGTTCAAACCGGTTGGTATTTTTCGAGAGGTCGGAAGAAAGTTTGGGCGCTATTGGGATGTCGCGTGGACCGAGCGTCCCGGTCCCGCAATCTAATAAGCCACCGATTTCTTGACGAACTGATTCTGAGAATCACTTTTTAGTGTGAAGTGCACCGCGAGCGCGGAAGATTCTCCCATTCCCGGCGTTTGCATCTATGATTCAGACTCGGGGATCTGAACGTGGACGCGCTACTTGACGTCAATTGCTTGACCGTGGAATTGCCGACGGCGCGCGGATGGGTGCGCCCGGTGAATGACCTATCGCTGCGCATTGCTGCGGGCGAAACGCTGGGGTTGGTGGGCGAATCGGGCAGCGGGAAGACCATGTTATCGCTGGCGCTGATGGGATTGCTGCCAACGGGAGCGCGGGTGAATGGGGAGGCTTGGCTAGCTGCGCCGTCGACGCGGAAAAATCTTGCGAGCTTGCGAGAAAACGAATGGCGAGCCGTGCGCGGCGGAGAAATTGGCATGGTTTTTCAGGAGCCCATGACCTCGCTGAATCCGGTGATGCGCGTGGGCGAGCAAGTTGCCGAAGCCATCCGCGCGCATGAGGCGGGGTTGGCGGCGGGCGAAGTCCAGCAGCGCACCATCGCGGCATTGCGTCGCGCTTCCGTTCCAGAGCCGGAAGCACGCGCCGAACAGTTTCCCCACCAGCTTTCCGGAGGATTGCGCCAGCGTGTGATGGTCGCCATGGCGCTGGCGGCGGGTCCGCGCCTCTTGATTGCGGACGAGCCGACCACCGCACTGGATGTCACGGTGCAGAAGCAGGTGCTGGCGCTGCTCGATCAATTGCGGCGCGAGATGCGGCTGGGAATGCTGTTCATCACCCACGATCTGGGCGTGGTTGCGCAGGTGGCCGATCGTGTCGCGGTGATGTATACCGGGCGCATCGTGGAGCACGGGCCGGTGCGCGAAGTACTGACGAATCCGCGTCATCCTTATACCAAAGGATTGCTGGCCGCTTCGCCGACGCTGGAGCGCGGGAAGCTCGAGCCGATTCCCGGAACCGTGCCGCAATTGACGGAGCTTCCGCCAGGTTGTGCGTTTGCGCCGCGTTGCGCGTGGAGGCGTGAAGAGTGCGTTGTCGCGGTGCCGCCGCTTTTTGTTATCGATCCGCAAAGGTCCAACGCAGTGCCGCCGGAAGTTGGGAGTCGTTCCGAACATGCCGCGCGCTGCGTGCTGGTTGCGGAAGATTCGCGCGCTGAACAACAAGAAGTGGCGCAATAGTTTTCGTGAGTCACGGCAGCAATGGACTCTCGAGAGGCTCGAGGTTTGCAAAACGCATGACGAACGAGGAAATCCTGCTTCAGGCGGTGGATCTTCGCAAGCGCTATCGCCGTGGGGGCGGAGCATTCGCGCAAGGTGACGCCAGCAACGAGTTCACCGCGGTCGACGGCGTCAGCTTGCAAATCACGCGCGGCGAAACATTTGCGGTGGTGGGGGAGAGCGGCTGCGGCAAGACCACGTTGGCCCGCATGTTGCTCCGGCTGATTGAGCCGGACGGCGGCAAAATCATTTTTGCTGGACGCGAGCTCACCACTTTGGACGGCGCCGGACTGCGCGCCGCACGCCGGCAGTTGCAGATGGTCTTCCAGGATCCCTACGCTTCGCTAAATCCGCGCATGCGCATCGGGGAAATTGTCGCCGAGCCGCTGGCGATTCACGAACCGCAGTTGTCAGGCGGAGAAAGAGGCCGACGCGCTGTGGCCATGCTCGAGCGTGTAGGACTAAACGCAGACTTCGCCGGGCGCTACCCGCATGAATTTTCCGGAGGGCAACGCCAGCGCATTGGCATCGCCCGCGCGCTGATTCTGCGGCCTAAGCTGGTTGTTGCCGATGAACCAGTTTCCGCCTTGGACGTCTCGGTTGCCGCGCAGATGCTGGTGCTGTTACAAGACCTGCAGCGTGAATTTGGCCTGACCTATCTGTTGATTTCGCATAGCTTACCCGTCGTGGCCCAGGTGGCCACGCACATCGCCGTGATGCGCGGCGGAAAGTTTGTCGAGATGGGCGAAGCCGAGCAGGTGCTTCGCCATCCGCAGCATGCATACACGCGGGAATTGCTGGCCGCCGTCCCGGAACTGCCCAAAGTGCGGGCGACTGCATAAAACTGTCCGGTCATGACCCTTCGGGCGAGCCTTGGGTTAGAATCTCGGCTGGTGAAATTTCTCGGTGCGGTCATGCGTATCTCAGCACAGACCACTGCGCCGAGCCAACGCGCCAGATCAACCGGAGGTGACCCGATGGAGACGTCCGCTCCGATCAACCATTTCGCACGGATAACCGGCGTATTTTTCAGCCCGAAAGCAACGTTTGCGGAAATTGTCGCGGCGCCGAGTTGGATTGTCCCCATGGTAGTGCTGGTGGTGTTTAGTCTGATTGCCTGCGTGGCCCTCAATCAGCGCATGGATTGGCGTAACTTCATCAGCCAGCAAATCGAAAAAAGCTCGCGAAGCGCGGACCTTTCCGCCGATCAGAAGGAGCGTCAAATCGAGGGCGGAGCGAAGGTTGCGCCCATCTTCGCTTACGTTTTTGGCGTTCCCGCGCCGGCGGTGGCGATCCTGCTTGTCGCGGTTGTGATGCTCGGGGCCTACAACCTGCTCGCCGGTGCAAACGTGAAGTTCTCCGCGGCCATGGGAATCGTCTCGCACGCTTTCTTACCCACCATCATAAGCACCCTGATTTTCCTGATGGTTTTGTTCCTGAAACCGCGGGGCACGTTCGACTTGGAAAATCCCGTCGCCACCAATCTTGGCGTCCTGGTCCCCGAAGACGCCCCCAAGTGGCTGATGAAGCTGGGCACGTCGATTGATATCTTCTCATTCTGGATCCTCATTCTCATTGCCATTGGTTTCGCCGCCGCCAACCCTCGCAAATTGAAATTTTCCAAGGCCTTCACCATTGCCTTTGGCGTTTGGGCTTTGTTTGTGGTCGTGCGGGTCGGCTGGGCTTGGATTGCCTCGTGATACGCTGATGGCATCGTGTTTTCGTTCGAGGTTTTTCACACCAACGCCACCGGAGCGCGCCGCGGACGCCTGACCACGCCTCACGGCATTATCGAAACCCCCGCCTTCATGCCCGTGGGCACGCAGGGCACGGTGAAAAGTCTGCGCCAGGAAGATCTCGAGGAATTGGGCGCGGGAATTATTCTGGCCAACACTTACCATTTATTTTTGCGCCCTGGACACGAACTCATCCGCAGACTCGGCGGTCTTCACAAGTTTATGTCGTGGAATGGCGCGATTCTTACGGATTCTGGCGGCTATCAGGTATTCAGTCTTTCCGATCTACGCAAAATTACCGATGAAGGTGTGCGCTTCCGCTCGCATCTGGATGGCGCGGAGCATCTTCTGACGCCCGAAAAAGCCACGGAAATTCAGTTGGCGCTCGGTTCGGACATCGCCATGGTCCTCGATGAATGCATCGAGACGCCCGCGCCGCGCGATAAAGCCGAAGCCGCATTGCAACGCACCACCAAGTGGGCTCGCCGCGCACGCGACTATTTTCTAAAAAATGCCTTTTTAGAAAATGCCCATGCAAAATCAGCGGGGAGCGAGCACGCCGCTGACGCTGCCGCGCCGGAGCAATGGCAATTCGGAATCGTGCAAGGCGCAACGTTCGCCGACTTGCGCCGCGAGAGCGCGTGCCAGCTTATTGACATCGATTTTCCCGGCTACGCCGTTGGTGGACTCGCCGTCGGCGAACCGCACGACGTCACTTGCGAAATGGCTGGCGAAGTCGCCGCGCTCTTGCCCAAAGATCGTCCGCGCTATCTCATGGGCGTCGGCCGCCCCGAACAGCTCGCCGACTACGTTGCACTCGGCATCGACATGATGGATTGCGTTCTGCCCACGCGCGCCGCACGCCACGCCTGTCTCTACACCAGCGAGGGCCGCGTCCTCATCAAAAACGCGCGCTACTCGCAGGATCAAAATCCCATCGATGCCCATTGCGCCTGCTCTGTTTGCAAACGCTACACCCGCGCCTATCTTCGGCACCTCTTCGCCGCCGGAGAATTCACCGCCGCCATCCTCGCCACCCACCACAACGTCCACTTTTACCTTGACATAATGCGCCAAATCCGCGAGGCTATCGAGTTTGGGAACCTAGCGAATTTCTCATCCGCGATGCATGCGCGCTATACTGCTGGGCCAGCATAGCCGCGGTAGATCCGGCGAGCAATCGGGTCGTCCGCAGGCCAGCTTCGCGAGTATCTATGCGGAGCGCCTCCTCGGGGCACCAAGGGCAGAGCACACGGTTGGTTTTTGGGAGCGGGGAAATTCCCGCCGCTGGCAGAGTTTGTCGCCAACAGGTTTTTTTAGCCTCCCATGCAAACGCTAGAGTAAGAAGGGTTGGTCAAGAAAGCACTCATGCTATTCGCAACGTGGTTTCAGGTCGGTGGCGCGGGCGGTTTTGGCGGCTTCCTCATTCCGCTCGGTCTCATGTTCGGCATCATGTATCTGATGGTCATCATGCCGCAACAAAAGCAGCGCAAGAAAACCCAGGCCATGCTGTCGGCGCTGAAGACCGGCGACAAAATTGTAACCAGCGGCGGCATCTACGGCACGGTGAACGGCATCGACGGCGATTCCGTGATTCTGAAAATTTCCGCCGAGCCGCCCGTAAAAATCCGCATCTCGCGAGTAGCGATCGCCCAGGTGGAGGCATCGGAAGATGCAAAATAAGCCCACCTTTCGGCCCTATACCTTCTGACCATGACTCCTAATTTGAAGTACAAAGCGACGTTCATCCTGATTGTCATTCTTGCGTGCATCTACGTTCTTGTGGGCTACCCGGTCTTCCCCACTTCCATCGCGCAAATAAAAGATAATTTTTCGCGCCAGATCAAGCTCGGCCTCGACCTGCAGGGCGGCACGCACTTGATCCTGCAAGTCCAGGTGCAGGAAGCCATCGCGCAGGAAACCGATCAGACCGTGGACCGCCTGACCACGCAGCTCCGAGCTAAAAATATTACCTACGACGAAGTTCGCCGCCTCGACGACACCCACATCATCGTGCGCAACGTCGATCCCAAACAGCTCGATGCCTTCCGTGATCTCGTCAGCGCGCAATACGGCAATTTCTGGGACATGAGCCCGACGGCGGGCGATCAAGTCGGATACACCCTGACGTTGCGCCAAGGCGCCATCGCGCAAATTCAGGAAAACACCATGTCCCAGTCGCTCGAAACTATCGAGCGCCGCATCAACGCCCTGGGCCTTACCGAACCCACCATTCAGTTGCACGGCCGCAAAGACAACGAAATTCTCGTGCAGCTTCCCGGTGAAGGTGATCCCACGCGCGCCAAACAGGTGATTCAGGCCGGTGGCCAACTGGAACTAACTCTCGTGGCCGATCCGAATGTCTACACCTCGGAAGCCGACTTTATGCAAAAGCACGGCGGCATACTGCCTCCTGGTACCATACTCGTCCCCGGACGCATGCCAAGCCGTAGCGCCTCCGGTGCTGGAGACACGGAAGCGTGGTATCTCCTGGATCGCGCCCCGATTATTACCGGCCGCGATTTGCGCAGCGCCACGGAGAATCGCAGCACCAGCAATCCCGGCCAGTATCAAGTGAACTTTTCTCTTTCCGCGGATGCCGCGAAACGCTTCGGACCCTTCACTGAGCAGCACCTCCATCAGCAGATGGCCATCGTGCTGGAAAAAAGCGTCTATTCCGCGCCGGTAATCAATGGGCGCATCGACGACACCGGCGAAATCGAAGGCAGCTTCAGCCAGGACACTGCGCACGATCTCGCGCTGGTTCTGCGTGCCGGCGCATTGCCCGCGTCGATCAAGTATCTCGAAGAGCGCACCGTCGGCCCATCGCTCGGTGCCGATTCCATTCGCCACGGCGTGCAAGCCTCCGTCCTCAGCCTGCTCGTGGTCATGATCTTCATGTTGGTGTACTACCGCCTGTCCGGCGCCAACGCCGTCCTGGCTTTGGTTCTCAACCTCGTCATTTTGCTCGCCGCGCTGGCTGTTTTCGGTGCCGTGCTTACGCTCCCCGGCATCGCTGGCGTCATCCTCACTATCGGCATGGGCGTCGACTCCAACGTGCTGGTTTTCGAGCGCATCCGCGAAGAGCTGCGCAACGGCAAGTCCGCTCCATCCGCGGTTCAAGCCGGGTTTGATAAAGCTTTTCTAACCATCATCGATACGCACGTCACCACCGTCGTCTCCGCGTTCTTTCTGTTCCTCTTTGGAACTGGCCCCATACGCGGATTTGCGATTACCTTAACCATCGGTCTGATCGCCAATATTTTCACGGCCATCTACGTGTCTAAAACAATTTTTCAATATCACCTGTCGAAGATGGACCGCCAGGCTGAACTTAGCATTTAAGAAAAGGCATTTCAGGGCATTCAACGCGTACTAGGACTGCTGGGATACAAGGTTCACTCGATGTTAAACGAGCGTTCTCTAGGTTAGTTGTTGCGGGCACTCTATTCTCTCCGTAGAGAAAACCGTAACGGGAACAAAACCGAATCCCTTGGAGTCTAAGGAAGGGAAGCATAAGCGGGCATGATCGAGCTATTTAAGCAGCCAAATATCGACTGGATGGGCAAGGCCAAGTTTTTCTTCGCCCTAAGTTTGCTCCTGCTCATCGCCGGATGGACTTCGGTGTTCTTGAAGGGCGGTCCGGCGCACGGCGGACTTCCATATAGCATTGATTTCAAGGGTGGCACCAACGTGGATGTACGCTTCGCCCAAGCCCCCAACGTCGACCAACTGCGCCGCGCACTCACCGCGCAAGGCCTGGGTGACAGCGAAATTCAAGCCATAAGCGACAACGCCATCCCCGGCGCGAAAGCCAACGAAGTGGTCATCAGCCTGGAGCAAAAAGGCCAGGGCGATCAGGCGCTTGACACCAGTAAAGCTCAGGTGTTGACCGCGCTGAACGCCATCTACGGGCAGAGCAATTCAGACCATCCGGATTTCAACGCCGCCACGCCCAATTCGCTGGCCGCGTTTCTGACCCAGCGCGACCCTCTGCTGCTTTCTACCAATGCCGGAGACCGCTATCAGCAACTGGCCAAGAAAATTCTGCAATACCGCGATACAGACAGCAACGGGGTGGTCACCAACCTAGACGACCTCGCAAAAGTCGACGGCGCAACGCCGGCCGTGCTTTCCGCCCTGAAGGCCGGCTACGCTCTTGGTCCCTTCACCATCCGCAACGTGGAAATCGTCGGCCCCAAAGTCGGCGCCGAGCTCCGCCTCCAGGCCATTTACGTTACCCTCTATGCTTTGGCGGGCATGCTGGTATATATTGCATTCCGCTTCGAGTGGGTTTATGGTGCCGCGGCCGTGTTAGCTGTTTTTCACGACGTGCTGATCACCCTGGGCTTTTTCTCGTTGCTGCATTTTGAAATTTCGCTGACGGTGATTGCCGCGTTGCTCACGCTGGTCGGCTATTCCATGAACGACACCATCGTGATTTTCGACCGCATTCGCGAGAACAACCGTCTGTTGCGCAGGGAATCGTTCGCGGACGTCGTCAACAAGTCCATCAACCAGACGCTTTCGCGAACCATTCTCACCAGCGGCTTAACTTTTCTCACCGTGCTCGTCTTATTTTTGATGGGCGGCCAGGTGCTTCGTGCTTTCTCCTTTGCTCTGGTGGTGGGAATTGTGGTAGGAACGTACTCCAGTTTTGGTATCGCTGCTCCGCTTGTGGTCGCCTGGGTTAACTGGCGCGGCAAGGGGGCTGCAGCAAGCACCGGACCCGCAGCCGGTAGCAAAGCCCGCGGAAGTGAAGGCGCCTCCGGGCGTCTGGCGCCCGCAGGCAGGAGGTCATGAGTTATGTTTGAAGACATGGTGGTTTCCACCTCGACCGCGGTCAAGACCAACAAGCCTTGGACTGTCGTTCTTTCCTTCGTTTTTCAGGCCTCCTTCTTGGCCATCCTGATCCTCATCCCGCTGATCTACACGGAAGCGCTGCCCAAGGCCATGATGGCTACGCTGCTGGTTGCGCCGCCTCCCCCGCCTCCCCCTCCGCCGCCTCCCGCAGCTGCGCCGGTCGTGCATGTGAAGCCGCAGGTTCACCTGATCGACGCCGGCAAACTCGTGGCCCCCAAGGTGATTCCGAAGGACATCAAGATTATTAAGGAAGATGCCGAACCCGATATGGGTTCCACTGGCCCGGGAGTTCCCGGCGGCGTAGCTGGTGGCAGCATCGGTGGCGTTCTGGGTGGTGTGATGGGCGGCATCGGCGCCGCGCCTCCACCGCCGAAGGTGCAGCAATCGCGCATTCGTCAGGGCGGCAACGTGCAAGCCGCAAAACTGATGAATAAGGTACAGCCCAGCTATCCTCCGCTGGCCCGTCAGACCCGCATCTCCGGCACCGTGCGCCTGCACGCCATCATCGGGAAAGATGGTAACGTGCAACAGTTGACCTTGGAATCCGGTCATCCCCTGCTCGTGCAGGCGGCCCTGGATGCCGTGAAGCAGTGGCGCTATCAGCCGACGCTGCTCAACGGTGAGCCGGTCGAGGTGGACACCACGATCGACGTGATTTTCTCTCTTAACCAGTAAGGCGGTTCGGCGCTCCAGTCGTGGGGCAGGTGCGCTGGTCCGGTAATAAATTGGTACTGATTCGCGATAGACAATTCTAAGGAGCAAACGAATGGTGGCAACAGTTTACGTTTACGCGGCCATGCTGTTTCAGCAGGCCAATGGTTCCAACTGGGACCTCCGCACGATGTGGGGCTCGATGAGCGCCCTGCCGCGCACGGTGGTCGTCATTCTCTTCATCCTCTCCATCTACTCCTTCGGCGTGATGATTGACCGCGCCCTGATGTACAGCGCGGCGCGCAAGCAGTCCCGCGTATTCGTGCAGCAGGTCGCCGGTGCGCTCAAGGAAGGCAAGCTGGATGAAGCCATTGCCATCGCCGAGCGCAACAAGAAGAGCCACATCGCCAAAGTTGTGGCGACCGGCCTCTCCGAATTTCAGTCCGCTTCACAGCAAGTTTCCGACGCCGACGTTATCGAAGCCGCCAAGCGCGGTCTCGAACGCTCCGTCGCCATCGTCCACGCGGAAATGAAGCGCGGCCTATCGGCGCTCGCCACCATCGGTTCGACGGCGCCATTCGTCGGACTATTCGGCACGGTCGTCGGAATTTTGAACGCCTTCAAAGGCATCGAAACCAGCCACGCCACCGGTCTCTCCGCGGTCGCCGGCGGTATCGCCGAAGCCTTGGTCACCACCGCGCTCGGCTTGCTCGTCGCCGTTCCCGCCGTGTGGGCCTACAACTATTTCACCAACAAGGTGGAAGCCTTCGACGTCGAGATGGACAACTCCTCGATGGAACTCATCAACTATTTCATCCTCCGTCGCGGCGCGACCAAAAAGTAACCGCCCATGTCCTACAAACCCAAAGTCGGCGCTCAGATGTCCACGCCAAACGTCATTCCCATGGCCGACATCATGCTCGTCCTTTTGATCATCTTCATGGTCGTCACTCCCATGTTGCAAAAGGGCAAGCAGGTGGACTTGGCCAGCGTCAACAATACCCATGAAATGCAGGCTGCGGACAAGGACGACGCCATCATCGTGGCCATCACCCGCAATGGTGATATTTTCCTGGGCACCACGAAAACTGCCAAGGAAGACCTCACCAACCAGATCAAGGACCGCATTGCCAACCGCTTGGACAAGACCGTCTTTGTGAAGAGCGATGCCCGCGCCAAGTACGGCGATGTCGTCGCCGCGGTGGACGAAATCCGTTCGGCAGGCGTCGATCAACTGGGGCTGCTCACCGAAAAGAACCACAGCGCCAACGAGGCGTCGCCGCCTCCTGCTCCGCCGGCTGACTGAGCCGCTGCGCGCAAGAGGCCGTCACCGCTTCGTTTGAATGTTCGTTTGCATCCGTATCGGGCCGCGCCGTCACCCACACGGCGCGGCTGAAGTTCGAAAAAGCCGTTCGTACTGATAGGAGAATCGCCATGGGAATGTCCGTAGGAGAAAACACCGGTGGTGCGATGGCGGAAATGAACATTGTTCCGCTCATCGATATTTTGCTGGTCTTGCTGATCATCTTCATGGTCATCACCCCGCTGACGCCGAAAGGCATGGACGCGCTGGTGCCGCAGCCGAATCCCAACCAGCAAAATCAGCCGGACATCGACAATAAGACCGTGGTGGTGCAGGTCATCGCCGACCCCAAGAGCGACAATCCCAAGCTCAAAATCAACAATGAAGATGTCAGCTGGGAAGGCCTGCAACCCCGCATGGAACAGATTTTTAAAGAGCGCGCCGAGAAAGTTGCTTTCGTCAAAGGCGATAACGATGTAATGTTCATGGACGTTGCGCGCGCTATCGATATTATGCGCAGCGCGGGCATCGACAAAGTCGGCTTGATCACTGCGAAACTCGAAGCTGGGCAGTAAAATTTCAGGGTTGGGTTTTTCCGGGGTTGGGGTTTTCCCAGGTTGAGTTTTTTAAGGTTAGTTAGGTAGCATCGCCTCTCGCAGGGTGATTCCACGTACGCGCTGAGTTCCCAGAGTTCCCGGCGCCGCAGGAGAATTACCATGGCCATGTCGGCAGCGAGCAAGGGCGGTATAGTTGCGGAAATGAAACGTCGTTCCGCTGATCGATATCTTGCTGGTGTTGTTGATCATTTGCATGATCATCACGCCGTTGAAGTCGAAAGGATTGGATACCTTGGTGCCGCAGCCCGACACCAAAAAGGACCCGGGAGCTATCCAGGACTCGACGGTGATTTGTGCAAGTGTTAGACGACGCACAAAACGAAAAGTCCACGTTGAAGATCAATAACGAGGATGTCAGTTGGGAAGCTCTTGGTTCTCGCCTGGAACAGATTTTTAAAGGGCGCGCCGAGAAAGTCGCTTTCGTCAAAGGCGATAACGATGTAATGTTCATGGACGTTGCGCGCGCCATTGATATAGTCCGGGGCGCGGGCATCGAAAAAGTCGGCTTGCTTACGGCGAAGCTCGAGGCCGGCCGCTAAAGTTTCGAGATCTTACGTAACGGCCCTCGCAGGCCGGTAAGCAGTGGGATGGATCTGAATTCTCGCCGACCGTTGCTCGGTCGCGTACATCAGGGATGGTTCTTTCGATGACTCAAGCATCATCGTTGGCAGGTGCGGCCCCGCTAGTCCGGTTGGCAATCCGGCGGCATGTATCGCTACGCCGCGTGGCGGCGCTGGCGGCTCTCCTCGCGCTCGTTGCGGGCGCTTCCGGATGCGCCAAGCTGCGCGCTCGCGATCTCTTGAATAAAGGCGTGCAATCCTTTAAGAACGGCCAGTACGACGTCGCCATCGAGGATTTCAAGAACGCCAAGGACGATGATCCGAATTTGGAAGTCGCGCGTCTTTATCTGGCCACCGCCTACGCCACGCAATACATTCCCGGTGCGCCCTCGCAAGAAAACATGAACTTCGGCAATCAGGCCATTAGTGAATTTAAGGAAGTCCTTAACCGGGATCCCAAGAACCTCAGCGCCATTGACGGGATCGGCTCCATTCTATTCCAGATGGCCGGCACGCCTTTTGACCCCGCCAAGTTTGAAGAATCCAAGACCTACCATCAAAAGCACATCGCGCTGCAACCCAATGACCCCGAACCCTACTATTGGATTGGCGTTATCGATTGGACCTTGGCCTTCCGGGACAATCTGGCTTTGCGCTCGGACTACAACAAGGATCACATTACCAAGCAGGTCAAGGAAGCCGATCCTTTGCCCGCTACTCTGCGTGCGGACTACGTGACCAAGTCCGGTGCGCTCATCGATGAAGGCATCGATGCCCTGAAGAAGGCCATCGAGCTGCGCCCAGACTATGACGACGCCATGGCCTACCTCAACCTTCTGTATCGCCGCAAAGCCGACGCCGTCGAGAGCAACGATGAGCGCACCGCACTAATCAAACAAGCCGACGATCTGATCGACAAGGTCAAGGAAATCAAGCAAAAGCGCGCCGACCAACCGCAACCCGTCGGCGGCTAGGCCGCGTTCGCGCATCCCGATCCCCGCGCCATCCTTTGTAGGGCGCAGCTTCATCCCGGCTCACGTGAGGGAGTGCCTTCCAGTTTCCAGGTTTCCCAATCTTTTCCCCGGCAACGTTAAAGAGGTAAACTAGCGTATGCCGTCCTCCGGCAACCTCCCGCTGAATTTCCACCGCGACCGCGACGAGCGGCAACTCGACGCGCGCCTCGAAGAACTCCTCGAAAAACTGCGCAAAAATCGTCCCTCGGAAGATCCCTGGATGGTTCGCCGCGCCTATGAAATCGCCGCCGAACGCCATCGCGATCAAATCCGCAGTTCCGGCGATCCTTACCTTAGTCACCTCCTCGAAGTAGCCCACATCCTCGCGGACATGCGTATGGATGCCACTACACTGACTGCCGCGCTCCTCCACGACGTGGTGGAAGACACCGAATTCCCGCTTTCCCGCATTGAAGAGCGCTTTGGCTCGGAAGTCGCCCTGTTGGTCGCCGGCGTCACCAAGATCGGCCGCCTCAACATGGTCGCGCCGGAAACCCGCCAGGCGGAAAACGTCCGCAAGATGCTGCTGGCGATGGTCAACGACGTTCGCGTGGTGCTCGTAAAACTCGCCGACCGCCTGCACAACATGCGCACCCTGCAGTATCTGGAACCGCACAAGCAGCAGCGCATCTCCCGCGAGACCCTCGATATCTACGCTCCCATCGCGCACCGCCTGGGCATGGGCATCATCCGCGGCGAACTCGAAGATCTCTCCTTCCGCTACCTGGAACCGGACGCGTTCATGGCTCTGCAGAAGGAAGTTTCGGATAAAGCGCCCGTCCACCAGCGCTTCCTTGAGGAAGTCCAGAACACCATCCAGAGCAAGCTGGTCGAAGGCGGTATTCCCGCGGAACTGGAAGCCCGCGTCAAAAGTCTCTACTCTCTGCATCGCAAAATCGTTCGCCAGGAGCGCGGACTCGAACAAGTCTATGATTTGCTCGCCGTTCGCGTCATCACCGACAACGAACGCAACTGCTACGCCGCCCTCGGCGTGGTGCACCACATCTGGCGCCCCGTCCCTGGGCGGTTCAAGGATTACATCGCTATGCCGCGGCCCAATCTCTACCAGTCCCTGCACACCACGGTCCTGCACGGCGGCCAGGCTTTTGAAGTCCAGATTCGTACTCAGGAAATGCATCGCCTCGCCGAAGAAGGCGTCGCCGCGCATTGGAAATACAAAGGCGGCAAACCCGCCAGCGACGATGACGATCAGCGCATCGCCTGGATGCGCCAATTGATTGAATGGTCCCAGGAACTGGAAGAGCCCGGCGAATTTCTCACCACCCTAAAAGTGGATCTCGCCCCAATCGAGGTCTACGCCTTCACGCCGAAAGGCCGCGTCCTGGAACTCCCGCGCGGTGCCACTCCCGTCGACTTTGCCTACGCCGTGCACACCGAAGTGGGTCACCAGTGCGTCGGCGCCAAGGTTAACGGCCAGATGGTGCAACTGCGCCACGAAATCGCCAGCGGCGACGTGGTCGAAATTCTTACCCAGAAAGGCCACCGCCCCAGCCGCGACTGGCTCAGTTTCGTCAAGTCTTCTCACGCCAAAAGCAAGATCCGCCACTGGATCAACGTGCAGGAGCGCGAGGAAGCCACGGAAATGGGCCGCAAACTCCTCGAAAACGACGCTCGCCATTTCGGACGCGGCCTGAAAAAAATTCCCGAAGCCGACATGCTCAAGGTCGCCTCCAATCACGGCATTTCCAAAATCGAAGATTTGTACGCCGCTGTTGGCTTCGGAAAATATTCCGCGCGCCAAATCCTTTCGCAGGTCCTGGGCGAAACCGCCAAAGACGATCCCGTCGAAAGCGTCGACGCCAAGCCCACGCTGGTCAAAACCGTCAAGCGCATGCTGGGCTTCGGCGAAGCTCCGCTGGTGGTCAAAGGTCAGGATGATTTGCTCGTCTATCGCGCCAGGTGTTGTAACCCGATTCCCGGCGATGAAATCATCGGCTACATCACTCGCGGCCGTGGCGTAGCCGTGCACACCAAGACGTGTCCCAACGTGCAAAATTTGCTGTATCAGGCGGAACGCCGCATCGCCGTCGAGTGGGGCGGCGACAGCGCCTCCACCTTCCCCGTGCGCCTCTCCATTCGCGCCAAGGATCGCGCCGGCCTCCTCGCCGATATCACCGCGGTCATCAGCGGCGCCGGCTCCAACATCCGCAACCTCGAAAGCCGACCCGATAAACTGAACGCCCGTATTGAAGCCAGCCTTGAAATTGCCGACAAACGCCAGCTCGAAGCCATCCTCGTGAATATCCGCCGCATCTCCGGAGTCTTAGGCGTCGAACGCGTCTATGAACCCACCGAGGGCTCCGCTCCTCACTAGCTGCGTGCCGGTACTGCAGCGCCGTCGAACGCACCACCTGTCCTTTCGTCCGGGTATCACGCAAAACACACCGTTCCGGAGCGCTCCACTTTCGTGCCTACAATGGTTCATGCGTCGCGTCTCCTTTACGAGTGCATCTTTTTTTGTGGCCGCTTGGTTGGCCGCAGGCTGCGAGAGCAAGCCGGCCATCGACTATCTCCCGCTCGAGCAAGCAGGCTACTCTTCCCCGGCCATCAAGCAGCTCAAAAAACTAAACGTCACCAATACGGAAATCCCGCAAATTGCCCAACTGAAACAACTCGGCCTGAGCGACGACACCGGTCTCGCCATGGTCCAGGACGCGCGTGCCCACCACCACGTTTTCGACAGCGGCGATTCCGCCAGCAATCTCGCCGGCGCCGGCTATTCCGAGCAGGACCTTCTGGCCATGGCGCAGTCCGATCAGCTGGACAGCATCAGCATCGACGCCATCACCCTGAAATTGATTGGCCTTTCCCAGCCCACCGTGCAAATCCTGGTGAGCCGCCATATGCAAGGTCAGCCGACATTGTCCAGCGCCGAAATCGCGCGCCTGAAAAATACCGGCCTGAGCGAAAAACAGATCGTGGAGCACATCAATGAGGGCATGACCGACGAAGAAGCCGAAAAAGAAGTTGCCTCCCGCGAAGCAAAACGCAATCACGCTAATACCGATTTCGTTCGCAACCGCGGAAGACGTCGTTAACTGTTGTTCTTGATGTTCCTCAACTGGTCAAAATTCAGGACTCGCCCACCCATTTGGTACTAATCTGAGGCACCTTGGCCACGCGACGCTTTTGCTTGCCGCCGTTCCCCGCTACAATCAAATTGCTTTGCGGCTCCGCCTCCATACCCGCTTTGGCTTGATCGCGTTTCTGCTTTTCTGCGCGCTGTGGGCCGCCTCCTGCGCCGTGCCACTCGGTCCAGGTTACGTGGTTGAAAAACAGGAAATTCGCGTGCAGTTTGCGCCCCCCGCGCAAACCATCCATATCGAAACAGCTTATGAGCTGCGCAACACCGGCAATCGTCCCATTCGCGAAATGGAGATTTTGTTTCCCGGCGAACGCCGTCTGCATCACGGCCCCGCCACCATAAAATGGGATGGCGCCGAAATGGCCCTGGAGTCCGTGCCCGATCATCCGCGGAATTCCGTTCTGCGCTTTGAAAAACCCTGGCCCGTTTCCGCCGCGCACTCCCTGCGCATCTCGTACGAAATTCTGCCACCCGCCGAGGGCGTCGACGCTCTGAGCTTCGCGCCGGATGCTTTTTATTTGCCCGCCGCGGGCTGGAGCCCGGAGCTGCCGCAAATCTCCGGACTCTTTGGATTCGGCGGTGTACCTCCGAAAACATGGGAGCTGGTCGTGACCGTTCCCGACGGATTTCTCGTGCACACCAGCGGCACGCTGAAAAAAGCCCCGCGCCAAAGCGCCGGAACGCGGACGTTGCGCGCGCTGCAAACCGTGGACGAACGCTACCCGTTTGTCGTTGCCGGGCGTTACTCCGCCGCGGAAATTCGCAATGCGCATCAAAACATTATTCTTTGGAGCCGCGCTTCCCGCGATTCTGGAGTGTTGCGCCAGGCCAGCTCGGAATTAGCGCACACCATCGATGTCTACAATGCAAGCTTTGGTGCGCCGGCCAACCGTGTTAAAGCCTTCTGGATCGTCGAGTGTCCCGTGCCGGGTAGCTGCGTTTCAAATTTTCATTCGAGTGTCGCCACATTGCTCGATGCGGATGCACGCGACGAGTCTTCCGCCGAACTGGCCTCTTCCGACACCGTCATGGTGGATCCCAGTAAAGGCGCGCCAAAGCTCGCCGCCGCTGCCGCACCGTCGCTCGCCGCCAGTTGGCTTGGATATGGCCGCAACCCCGGTTTTTACGTACAAACTCCGCCGCTCTCTCAACTGCCGATCTTTGCCGCGGCTCAAGCGCGCGAAAAAATCGACGGCCCACAGGTACGCGGCGAAACAATTCGCCGCGGGCTTCGTTTAATTCCGGACCTTGGGCCGGCCACACCGTATTCGGCGGCCTCGCCGCCACTGTCGGCGCTATTTGCAGTGCCACAATCTGGCCCACCGGAAAGCGCCGAAGTCGTACGGGCCAAAAGTCTGCTCTTTTTCTACGCGCTCCAGGATCGCTATGGCGAGAGAACCTTTCACGACGCAATCGCTCACATGCTCTATGCACGCGCGTCTCGCGGTTTTGACATCGACGACCTAATCGCCGCGTTCGAGGAGGAAATTCATCAGAACGTCGCGGAGTTTGTCCGCCACTGGATGAAACGCCCCGGTGTCCCCGCGGATTTTCGCGCGCGCTACGAGAATGCTGCGGCGGCCACAGCGGCGCCGCGGCAGCAGCCGGCAGTCGCATCCATTTTTCAGTCCAAAGGAGACCTACCATGAGAGATCTCGTTTTAACCGATTGTGGACCAAAGCCCATCGGACCTTATTCGCAAGCGGTGCGCGTCAACGGCTTTCTATTCGTATCCGGCCAAATCGCGCTGGACCCCAAAACCGGCGAAATGACCGGCAAAGACATGCGCGAACAGACCGAGCGCGTGCTAGAAAACGTGAAGGGCATCATTGAGGCTGCAGGTTCCAACCTGCACCACGTGGTGAAAACCACGGTATTTCTAAAGGACATGAACGATTTTGCGGCGATGAATGAAGTGTACGCGCGCTTTTTTCCCACCGCCCCGCCCGCGCGCTCCACGGTGCAAGTGGCACGCCTTCCCAAGGATGCTTTGGTGGAAATAGAAGTAATCGCGGTGATGTGAATTCGCGGCGAAACGCTTTGGCGGAATTGCGAAGAAATTTCAGACCAACAATCTACGGGTTACGGGCGATCCGGGCTTTCCAGCGCTTCGTGGATGGCAACGATGGTTACCAGCGCCACTACTCCGACCGCGTACCAAACAAACTTGCTCGTGCCGGCGCTGACCGGCGGTCCGCTTGGCATGGCTTTGCCACCTGCGGGAGACGCGGCGGCCGCCGCTTCCTCGGGCGTCGGATCCAGAATCACGTGGTACGCCGAACCCTCCGCAACCACACGCGTTTCGCCCTCCACGGTAATCGCCAGCGCTCCGCGCGTGCTACGCACCACCAATTCCCTCGGCCCCATCACCGACACTTGCCCCACCGTCGGCTCATCGGTATTCGGCCGGATCGTGGCGTTCGCAAAATGCAACACAAACGCCTTCGCATTCGCGGTTGAAAATGTCGCCGTTCCAGAAGTCAAAACCGCCATCGGGCTGGCATCGTCCTGCGACAGCGTCGCCGCGCTGGAGCTCGCCAGCAGCAGCCGCGCCGCGCCCGCGCGCACTTGCACGCTTCCCGTCGGCTCCGTGCTCAATCTGTCTCCGCCGAATACCGTGCTTCCCACGGAAGCCGGCGCCGTCCCCAATCGCGCGTGATCGGCGAAAACCACGATTCCCAGCTGCACTGCCGGCGCAGGCGCGGCCCACAAGGGCGCCCCCAGCATCGTCACGGATAACACCGCAGCCATCACTTCACGCAGTCGTGCCATAAGCATCTCCCACACTGCTAAGCTGAGAATACTCACACCGTTCCGCGCAGTCAATCGGCAAACCGCACCTACCACAAAAAAGACCCAACTCTCCTCTTTTCCCATCACTTGACTGGCCGTCCGCCCCTTCCGACTGCTACAATGCCCACCACTAGTATGGCCGACTGGAAACAAATCACCGCGCGCATCCGCCGCGCGCGCACCAGCAAAGATCCTGCCGGACAACTGTCCGGTCTTTACGAAAAAACGCAGGACGCCATGGTGGCCTTCGAACTTGCGCGCCATTTTGAAACCGCTGGTCTTAACACCGACGCCGGAAAATGGTACGCCACCGCCGCCGAACGCTTCCGTCGCGCCGATTGGAAAACAAAGGCCATAGAGTCCGCCGCGCGCCTGGGTTTCGCAGTGCCGCCCGGCTCTGCTACCGCGCCTGGCGAGCAGGAAACCCCGTCCCACCAAGCCCACGAAGACAGTTCCGCTTTGGAAGCTCCCGCGTTCGCGCTCACCATGCCTGAACCCGGGCTGCCTTTTGCACAAAATGCCGAAGTTTTCGAATCGGTCGTCGCCATGAGCAGTGAAGTCCAGGCCGCAACCGGCGGCGATGCTTCCTCCTCGGCTGCATCCGCGGGCCCGGACTCCAAACGCCGCCGCCGTGGACGCCGTGGTGGCCGCAATCGCCGTAAATCTCCCGCGGCCGCCGGCACGTCTACAGGTACCCCCACCGGCGATCCCGTTCCGGCTGCGCCGCCGCGTCGCGAATCGTCGCGCACCTCTTCCCGCGCTAGCCACTTCTCAACGCGTAAGCCCATCGAACACGCCGCGGACGAACCACCTCCGCTCGCCGTGCGCCGCCCGGTCCCTCCTTTGCCCGTCGATACTCCCGCGGACTTTAGTGGCCCCAGTGTGAAAGGCCGCTACGGCGACCCGGGCCTCTCCTCGCGGCTCAACCTCCTCGAGATGCAGTTCCGCCGCCTGCTTACCTGCGACCCGGCCAAGCTTGACGACACGGTCCTCGCCCCGGTTGGACCAGGCGTCTTTCTGCTCTCCGACTCCGATCTAACCAGCTACTACTACGTCGAGGACTGTCAAACCCTCCGCATCGCCATCGGGAATCTCCTCCGCGGAGGTTCCAGCCGCCGCGGTGCTGAATCCATCAAGCCCCAGCTCGCCGACCATCTGGGCATCCCGGAAACTCGCGTGGCCAAATATCTGGCCGACCATTGCGTGGTCCGTTGGCTGCAACTCGATGAAGGCGCTTCCCATTTTGCGCATTTCGTCATCGCGGTACTCCGCCCCACCCTCAACGAGTAGTAGCCCCGCAAAACCTTGGGCCGCATGCGCTAGGAGTAACCCTTCTCCCTGGCGAGAGTTTTCGCCCTCCAAAGGCCCCTTTTTACCGTTCGACCCAGCTTTCCTACCGTTCAACGCTTCCCGCTGGTATCCCTCACCCTTTACCCTCAAACTATAGTTGTAGAAAGACTTATTTGACGTACTCCGTGAGCATGGTACGTTATGGGCTATTCGAAAGGGCCCTGGGGGCAGTTTGGGCTCCGCTCATCATCATCGAACTGGGACGCACTTTTGAAAGTGAGGGGCTGGAGTCTATGGCGAACCGCGTGAGCACGCAGTTTTTCCGCAGCATCGATTGGGCGCTTTGCAAGACCGCCGCTATAACATTTAACACCATTCAACATTTTAATAAGCGCAATCCCAATCCATCCGTCACGCCGCAATGGTCGGACAAGCCGCTGCTCAAGTCCTGGGAAAAGACCAAGCCCACGCTGGGCTTCCCGCGGCAAACCGATTCGCTGTGTCCCGCGTGCGTCAAAGAAGCGCGCGAAGCCATCATCGCCGGCAAAAAAGACTGGCGCGATTTGATGAGCGAGAAAATCGGCGAAATCAAAGCGCAGATTATCGAGCGCGACGGCCAGGTCTGGATGGTCAAAGAGTGCGCTCAGCACGGCCACTATGAAGACATGATGGCCATCGATTCTAAATGGCTGAACTGGATCGAAAAGCAATATCCCGGGCGCGATATTCCCGCGCACAACGACGAAGACCTCCACAAGCACGGCTCTTCGACCGTCCGCTACGGCCGCGGCTCCGTTCTCACCGTGGACCTTACCAATCGCTGCAACATGATGTGCGATCCCTGCTTCATGGACGCCAACCAGGTCGGCTACGTGCACGAACTGGGCTGGGAAGAAATTCAGGAAATTCTCGATAACGCGCTGAAGATCAAGCCGCGCCGTCAGATGTCCGTACAGTTCAGCGGTGGCGAACCCACCATGAGCCCGTACTTTCTGGACGCCGTCAAACACGCGCGCAAGATCGGCTACAACAGCGTGCAGGCCGCGACGAACGGCATCGAATTCGCCAAGAGCAAAGAGTTTTGCAAGAAAGCTTTTGAAGCGGGTATGCGTTACGCCTACCTGCAATTTGACGGCATCGGTAACGACGCCAACGGGCATCGCCAGATCGGCAACCTTTTTGACGTGAAACTGCGCGCCATCGAGAACATGCACGAAGCCGGCATCGAAATCGTGCTGGTCGTCACCATCGTCAACAATGTGAACAACGATCAGGTCGGCACCGTCGTGAAATTCGCGATGGAAAATCCCAAGAAAATCGCTTTCGTCAGCTTCCAGCCGGTTTCTTTCACTGGGCGCGACGAAGACATTACTCCGGAACGCCGCCTCCGCCAGCGCTACACGCTTTCGCATCTCGCGAAAGACGTCAGCACGCAGGTCGGAAAAGTCGAGCCGACCCGCGACTGGTTCCCCATCTCCTTCATTAGCACCTTCGCCGGATTTTCGGACATGGTGAAGGGCCAGGATTCGCAGTGGGGTTCGCTCTCCTGCGGTTGCCACCCGAACTGCGGCGTGGGCACCGCGCTCATGATCAACAAAGAAACCAAGGAATGGGCGCCCGTTCCGCGCTTCCTTGATGCCGTGCAGCTCACCAAAGACGTGACGGACATCACCGACGCGGCGCGCGGCAAAACTTTTTCTAACTTCATGATGGCCATGGCCCTCTTGAAGAACTACAAGCCTTTTGAAGGCCCGAAGGGTCTGAAGCTCTACGATTTGTTTAAGAAATTCGACAAGACCTGGGCGCTCACCCGCAAAGCCACCACGAAATACGGGCGCACCTCGCCGGACCGCGGCTTCGACGACGCCATGAAGCGCCGCCAGGACCCTTGGAATTTCCTCTTCATCGCCGGCATGTGGTTCCAGGATCTTTTCAACTACGATTTCCGCCGCACCGAAATGTGCATCATCCCCTACGCCACGCAGCAGGGCGAAATTTCCTTCTGCGCCTACAACACCGGTGTAGGCTGGCGCCAAATCATCGAAAACATGCACAAAAACGCGACGGTTGCCGAGTGGTACAAGAATCACGGCAAACACGAAATCTACGCGAAGGGTAAAGCCGTCAGCCTGGACACCTTCGAGCACTCGTTGGTGATCGATGCCAATGACGCGGCCCGCGTGCGTCATCTCGAACACGACATTCCTCTCACCGCGAGTGAAGAAGACCGCATCCGCCGCAAGCAAGCCCTGGCGGAACAAGCCAAGGTCCGCGCAATCTACGAAGAGCTGGTCCTAAAGAAGCCGCAACAAGCGGTAGTGCAAATCGGCACGGTCTCAGACATAGCGAAGGCCACGCCGGCCAATTTCGCCAACGGCAACAAGCCGGTCAGCATCGGCCCGGCCAAGCAAGAGCAAGCCGAAGCCGTGGCCGGCGACTAACCCCGTTCCTTTGTCGGCGCAGAGCATGCGGCGCCCGGTATCGGCAAGATTTATCACTCAGCGCGTCGCGAACAGGCTCCGATTACCCGGAGCCTGTTCCATTTTCCGCGCACCGTCCAACGCAACTTGCAGGTCACAGTTCCAATGCACGACCGTTTCGATCTACCGTCATCCGTTCTGAAACGTATCCTGCGGCGGGCAGAAATGAGTCTTGAAGAGTTTTCTACAGCATTTATAGCCGCATACTCCGCTTCGATGGAGACTGTAAACTTCAGAGCAGGAGCCTTGGCATGAGCGCAATCTCGGGAAAAGTAGCGCTAATAACCGGCGCAAGCCGCGGCATCGGCAAAGCCATCGCCATGGCTCTCGCCCAAGCCGGAGCGGATGTCGCCGTAAACTACCAATCCCAGGCCGTCGCCGCTGAAGGCGTCTGCCAAACCATTCGCGCCACAGGCCGAAAATGCATCGCCGTGCAAGCGGATGTCTCAAAAACCGCCGAAGTCGAACGCCTGGTCAAAGCGGTAGAAAAAGATCTAGGCCCAGTATCGATCCTCGTAAACAACGCCGGAATCGCCAAAATCATTCCGTCCGAGCAAGTCACCGAAGAAATCTGGGAACACTACCTTCGCGTCAACCTAACGTCCGTTTTTCTCGTAAGCCAGCGCGTCTTGCCCGCCATGCGCACCGCCCGCTGGGGACGCATCATCAACCTCTCGTCCGTCGCCGCGCAATACGGCGGCATCCTCGGTCCGCACTACTCCGCCTCCAAAGCCGGCATCCTGGGACTAACGCGCTCCTACGCCACGCAATTCGCCAAGGAGGGCATCACGGTAAACGCCATCGCTCCCGGCCCCATTGAGACAGATATGACCGCGGCATTGCCCAAAGAAATGCTGAGCCGCCTTCCAGCAGGCGCCATGGGCTCGCCAGAAGACGTTGCGAGCATCGCCGTAATGCTAGCCCAGAACTCCTCTATCACCGGCCAGACCATCAACATCAACGGCGGCCTGTATATGAGCTAAGCTCGCAGCCCACGCACGACGGGCGCTCGAACCCGGCGGACTTGCTATAATCAAAGGGAACCAAGCGGAGCGAAGAAATGCCCATCTACGAATACATCTGCGACGACTGCCAAGCCGCATTCGAGAAAATCGTAATCAACAAGCAACAGGAAATCGCCTGCCCCAAGTGCGCCAGCAAGAAAGCTACCATCCAACTCTCCGTCTTCAGCTCCGCGACAGCCGGAGGCAGTTCCAAATCCTTCACCCCGCAATCCAGCGGCGGCGGAGGCTGCTGCGGCGGCGGTTGCGGCTGCCACTGAAGTCGCATGTATCTCCTCCTCGTTGTTTTCGTCACTCTATTGACCTTGGCGCTGATCGTCGCGGTGAGACGACTGCGGTCTGAGGGGCTCCCACAAGGCCAACCGCCATTTCTCGTGTAGAATCTCCAAAACTCGGACACGGGAGGCATGGATGAAATTTGCCAAGGTGGTGTTCTGGATTGCCAGCATTTGGGGCTTGCTGGTCATTGCCCCCCTGTACTTTATGTTCAATTTGATCGGCCGCACGGACGCGCCGCCGATCACCCATCCGGGCTTCTTCTACGGATTCGTGGGACTGGCACTGTCCTGGCAAATCGCGTTCTTCTTTATTGCCACGGACCCGGTTCGCTTTCGCCCGTTGATGATTCCTTCGGTGCTCGAAAAGGTCAGTTACTCCGCGGCTGTCTTCGTCCTGGTTCAGCAAGGCCGCATGCATTCCTCCGATCTCGTCTTTGCCGGCACGGATCTGCTGCTCGGTGTTTTGTTCGTGGTGGCCTACGTTAAGACCACGCCGCGCGCGGTTAGCGCTGCATGAACTTCGCTGCGATTGAGTAGCCGCAAGTAGCCGCCTCATTGCGGTGAGCGCTTTGCTCGCCTGTTTTCGCACGGTATGCTCGACCCATGGCGAACGCCGACCAGGAACACATTTTCGTCGCCCCCATCCAGAAAATCTGGATTATGCGCTGCGTCGGCGTCCCCCGCGACGTTTCCGTGGCGCTGCGCGACGCGGCCGGCGAAAAGGTAACGCATCCTCCGGTGCACGGCTTCATCGAAGGACTGCCCTTCAAGAGCACGCTGATTCCTGGAGGAAACGGCTGCTTCCGCCTCCACGTGCACAGCCGCATCTGGCGCAAGCTGCGCGTCGACGCTGGCGCAACCGTAGAGGTAACGCTGATGCTCGAGCAGGCGCCCCGGCCTGTGGTGGTCCCGCACGATCTGGGCGCGGCGCTTGCCGGCGAACCGCGAGCGCTGGCGACTTTCAACGCGCTAACGCTGCCGCTGCGACGCCAGGTTGTGATTTACCTCGAGGGCGCGAAACACACCAGCACGCGCGAAAAACGTGTGAAATTGATGGTCCAGCGCATGCTGGAACGCGCCGCCCGGCAAAGGAAAAAGAAAAGCGGGAAAACACAGCCAGCAAAGACGGTGGCGGGGAAAAAACCAGGAAGGAATAAACGCAGCACCACGAATAACGTTCGACAAAAAGTAATCACAATTCTTCGATGAAACCGGACGCGAGAAAACAGCAAAAAAAGGCTCGCTGACGTTTACAGTCCTGCTTGGCCTTACTTTGCGGTCGCGACGGCGGGCGTGCCGCGTTTTTGCGCAGCTACCCACGGCACCATTTCCGGCTCGCCGAACGCTCTATCCCAGATTTCGTGATTCATCTTGTGATATTCCGTGTAGCGCAATTGCGCATTTACTTTTCGCAATTGCTTCACCATCGCGCGCACCAGATCGACCGGCACGGTTAAATCCATATCGCCTTGAAACAGCCACAGCGGCACGCGTGCAATCGCTTTTTCATTTGTGAAATTGTCATAGGAGCCAAGCGCTACCGCCGCGGCCCACTTTTCCGGAAAGTTTTGCAGCAAAGTCCAGACCCCCAGGCCGCCCATCGATTGGCCCACCAGCACGATGCGGTCGTCGTCGATGGAATAATCCTTCTGCACCGCGGCCAGGATATTCAGCGCCATCTGCATTTTCGGGTTTATCTCGTTCAACTCCGGATCGCCCCAGTTGTCGTCGATAGAGCACTGCGGCGCCAGCACAAACGCCGGAAACTGCGCCTGATTCGCGGGCAGCGTCCAGACGTGCGTGCCCTGGAAATTTTCGTGCATGATTTGTTGCTCGTTATTGAATCCGCGTCCGCCGCCGCCGTGGAAAAAGAAAATCAGAGGATACTTTTTGTTGGCGTCGTAATTTTCCGGCACGTACACGCGATACGGCATTTTGTAGCCCTTTTTATCCGTGTACATTTTCTTGAAAAACGCCGGATCGTTTTTGTCCAGCGCCTGCATTCCGCCGGCGGGGCTCGCCGCCATCGTGCAGCTTGGCAACAAACAAAAGACTACGAGGAAAAATAGCGGGAGGGCAATCATCGTCGGACGGCCAGGCGCGCAGCGATTGAATATAATGTTGTTGAACAAAATAAAACGCACCTTTTGCCTTCCAGGCTTCGCGCGAATCACTCTACAGAATAACGCCGAATCGAGAACATCTGTCGGGAGGAGCCGCAGCTACTGCGGCCGCTTGTAATTCTGAATATTCGCGGGTACGGGAATTCCGGATTTTGCCCGTGGATCGGCCAGCGGGGTCCCTGCGGTCCACGCAAAGGGCAAGACGCCGGTCCACGCGGAAGTTTCGTATTCCTTGCCGTCATCGATGGCAAAACCCGTGCGCGTTTTCGCGGAGACTTCCACCAGCGGCACCGCCAGCACCATGGTGGCTTTCAACTCCTGCTCGCTCGGAGCCCGCACCGTTTCCCACCGCCCGCGAATCACGTACTCCACAAATTTGCGCATGGCTTCCAGTTTGTCTTCGGCGCTCTCGATTTTCTCCGCCGTGCCCAGCACCACGACGGAGCGGTAATTCACCGAATGTCCGGCAGCCGTAGGCGAGAATACAATTCCATCCAGCAATGTAACACTCAAGCAAAATGGCGCCCCGCTGCACAGCGTGCGCATCAAACGGCTCGCAGTAGAACCGTGCAGTAACAACCGCTCGCCGTCGCGCACATAATTCGTAGGCACCACATACGGTTGCCCATCCACGACAAAACCGACGCTGCACACAAATGCCTGATCCAGTATGCCGTGCACCAGTTCGCGGTCGTAATTCGCCCGCTCCGGATGCCGCTTAACTTTGGTTCGCTCTGTACGAGTAAATTCGCTCATAACACAAAAGCCTACGTCGTCAGCCGCCGCGCAGCAAGGGCCAATCTGGATTCCTCAGGAAACATCAATCTACTGAGGTGTCGCGGGAGAAGTTGCCGGCACTGGTTTTGCTGCACCACGCACCACGCGGAAGCCGATGTATTCTGGCGCGGGCGTGCAATTCGACTTCGGATCCGCGGGACAATCCGCGCTGCCGCCGATCACTTTGCCTTTGCCATCGCGTGTCAGCACCCACTCCGCTACGTTGCCGCCCAAATCGTAGATGGGCTCTTCGTCGTCCTTGCCTTGACCGCGGAAGCTGCCTACTTCTTTCAGTAGCGGCGCCGTACCTTTCAATTCCTTGGCCTTTTCGCGCAGGTGCGCCGCATCCTCTGGATTCGGCGCATATCCGGCCCAGTAATCGAGCGTATTCTCGCCATCGCGATTGCCGTACAGATCTTTCACTTCGTCCTCATACGGCAGCCGCCAAGATTGACCTGTTAATTCGCTGAGCCATCTCGCGTAACTCTCGGCGAATTCGAGCGACACACTTATCGCGGGTAAATTTGATCCCCTGATTGGATGCAGCGGCGGCCAGGTTAATCCGTCCATCGCGTATTTAGAGTTTTTCTTCGCCGCTTGTGAGTTGGCGATCGAAAATGCCGTGACTTGATCCGTTGTCACTTCAAAACGGCCGATTTCCAGACTGTCTCGCTTTACAACTTCTGGAATCAACACGGGTGATGGACCTTTTGCTGTGTAAGACGTGCCGTAAATTCCGTTGGTGGCCCCGACAGCTTTCGCCTTGAACTTCGCGAAAAGCGGGGAACCTTCTTTCACCGCTTCGTTTTCCGGTTTCGTGGTCTTGAAGAAATATTTATCGAACCAAGCCACCTCTTCTTCCACTTTGCGCATTTGGTGCGTGAGTTTGCGCGGGCCGTGCGGTTCGCCGGGAAAAACCACGAATTTCACCGGAACTTTGCCGTAATACTGCAGGGCCCGGAAGTACGACCAGCTCTGCGCAGGTGGAACGTTGGTGTCCGCCGAGCCATGAAAAATCAGCACGGGCGCTTTCACCTTGTCCATTTTGAAAAACGGTGATTTGCGAATGTACAGCTCAGGATCTTCCATGGGCGACTTGCCGAAATAATAGGAATCAAACGAATCGCCAAACATCACGTTGCCCCAGTCGCTGATCCACTCCACATCGCCCGCGCCGACGCTCGCGACTTTGTACCGCTCCGGATAGGTGGTGATCAAGCTCGTCGATAAAATCGAGCCGTTCGACCAGCCCAGCGTGGCAACACGCTCCGGATCGACCAGCCCTTTCGCAATCAAATAGTCCACGCCGTCATTAATGTCCGGAGTTTCCAGGTCGTAATATTTTCCGCAGCAAATCGATTCGACCCATTTCAATCCATAGTTATTGCTGCCGTGATAGTTCGGCTTCAAAACAAACGCGCCGCGCTGCGTCAGCAGGTTGATGGGATACGCCCAACTGTCCGTCCACGCGTCGCTGTCGTGCCCGGAGGGACCGCCATGGATCGCGGTGATCAGCGCATACTTTTTCCCGGCTTCATAATTCGCCGGGTAGTACAGGATGCCTTCCACTTCCTCGTCGTTCGCGCCTTTCCAGCGAATCACTCCGGATTTTGCGAACGCGCGCCCCTTATTCAGGCCTTCGTTCAGTTTCGTGAGCTGCACGGGAGAAACAATTTTCACGCCGTCGAGCTGCGCGCGATAAATCTGCGGAAGCTTGCTGGCCGTGGAGTAAAAATACACCATGGTCTTGCCGTCTTCGCTCACTTCGAAGTACTGGATATTCTTGGTGTGCTCGCCTTCCAGCGCAGCGCGGCCCCAAACCCAGCCATTCCCAGATTTTGTGCGCAGGTACCGGGAGGTTTCGAAGCGCGCGCCGGCCGCGAGCCCGGTGACGAAACCATCTTGCGTGGCGCCCAGGTTCGAGCCGATTCCGTTTTCCCAATCCAGCGGTACTGGCACGCTCTTCCCAGCGGCCAAATCATAAAAATAGAGTTGGACAATGGTTGCCGTCAGAAACTTCGGATCGGTCGAATACGGCGCCCAGGCATAGAATCCAGAATTGTCCGGCGCCCACGCAAAACCATACGGGCGGACGCGCCCTTCCGTAAAAATCTGTTTGTCCGTTCCGTCGGTGAGATTGTGCAGGATGGCTACCGGCGGAACCTTTTGATCGAAAACGTAGTGCAAACTCTTCTCGTGCACGGCCGCAACATACTTTCCATCTTTGGAGACCGACCAGTTGCCGAGCCAATCCGTATTGGTGGTGAGCCGCGTGATTTTCTTGTCCTTCACGCTGATTTTGTAGAGACGCACTGGCGGTTCGTGCTCGGCGTCATCCACGATTTCCGAATCGTCCTTTTTGCGCTTCAACTCCTGTTCATAGAACGCGGGGTCCTCCTCGGCGCTGAATAGAATGGTGTCCTTGTCGAGCCATTCGAGTTGACGCGGCGGACGCGCAAGCTCGGTGAGCGTCCAAGGCTCGCCGCCATGCGGATTGATCAGCCAAATCTGCACCGGGGCGGTATCCGGTTTTGCGCCATAGCGCGCTCGATTGCTGGTGAACGCCAGCAGTTGCCCGTCGGGCGACCACTGCGGCTGGCCGTTATTGTCGCTGCCGCGTGTGAGTTGGATTTCTTTGTTCTCCGTCAGGCTGGAAAGCATCAGGTTCGAGACGCGCGCGTCTTTTTCTTTGTCGCCGGTGGACTTTACCCACACCAGCCATTTTGCATCCGGCGAAATCCGCGTTGGCGGCTGCGCGGTCTCGGCATAAATAATGTCTTCAGGCTTCCACGGTTCGATTTGCGCTGGCGGTTTGGCATCGTCGGTCGCGGCGATGGTCGTTTGCAAAAGCCCCGCAGCCGCGAAGAGTGGTGCGAGGAATAACGCGGTACGAAGCCGATTGCTAATTCGCATTGGAATCCTCATTTAGAACGGAATAGAGCAGCAGAAACGGCACGTCATCATTGCAAGTCGGAAAGAATAGTCCAAATCGGCAGGCAAAGGAAACCGTGGGGGTGGCTTTTTTGGCCTATCGTCAACGCGCGGAAACATTTGACGTGGTTTGGGCGGTCGCATACGATGCGCGCTGGTAGTTCGCTTCGACCGCAGAGACTTTTAGGAGCAACGTCCGATGAACCGGAGATTCCCTGTTGTCGCTTTCATTATTCTGAGCTTGCTGTTTTCTGCTCCGGCATTTGCGCAACAGCCTGCAACCGAAAAACCGAAGGACGATAAAGCCAAGGACGATAAGGACAAGAAAGCGCCGGAAGAAAAGATTGTTGCGTCGAAACATTCGGTGCGCATCGGCGGCCAGGAAATCAAATATACCGCGACGGCGGGGACGATTTTGCTGAAGCTGGAAGACGGCACGCCAAAGGCCAGTATTTTTTACATCGCGTACACCAAAGACGATGTGAGTGATGTTTCGCAGCGGCCGATTGCTTTTACGTTTAACGGCGGGCCGGGTTCGGCTTCCGTGTGGCTGCATCTGGGCGCGTTCGGTCCGCGCCGGGTGCAGATGGGGGACGCGGGCACGCTGTTGCCACCGCCGTATAAACTGATCGACAACGAATCGTCGCTGCTGGACGTCAGCGACCTGGTTTTTATCGATCCGGTTTCGACCGGCTACAGCCGCGCGGTTCCCGGTGAACCTGCCAAACAATTCCACGGTATTGAGGAAGATGTGGAGTCCGTGGGCGATTTTATCCGGCTGTATGCCACGCGCAACAAACGCTGGTCTTCGCCAAAGTTTCTTGCGGGAGAGAGTTACGGGACCACGCGCGCGGCGGGGCTCTCGAGCTATATGCAACAGCGCTTCGGCATGTATTTCAACGGCATCATTTTGATCTCGAGTATTTTGAATTTTGAAACGGCCGAATTTAATGTCGGGAACGACCTGCCGTGCATCTTGTATCTGCCCACCTATACCGCTATTGCCTGGTATCACAAGAAATTGCCGCCGGACTTGCAATCGGCGCCGGTCACAGCGGCCATCGAGGAATCGCGCAAGTTCGCTGCGGGCGAATATGCGGACGCCTTGATGCAAGGTGACGCGCTGTCTCCTGGTAAACGCACGGAAATTGCGCAAAAAGTTGCGCGCCTGACCGGGCTTTCGCCGGAATACGTCGAGCGCACGGACTTGCGCGTGGAAATCGAGCGTTTCACCAAGGAACTGCTGCGCGATGAACGCCGCACCGTGGGACGCATCGATGGACGCTTCACCGGAATCGACCGCGACGCCGCGGGAGAGAGGCCGGAATACGATCCGAGCATCGCGGCGATCATGGGGCCGTACGCCGGAATGCTGAACGATTACGTGCGCAACGACTTGAAATTCGACAGCGATCTGCCGTACGAAATCCTTACCGGGCGCGTGCAGCCGTGGAATTATGCGCCGTACGAAAATCGCTACGTGAACGTGGCGGAAAAATTGCGCACGGCGATGACCGAGAATCCGTTTCTGCACGTTTTCGTGGCCAAGGGTTACTACGATCTGGCCACGCCGTTTTTCGCCGCGGACTATACCTTCGATCACCTGGGTCTGGACCCCTCGCTGCGCGGACACTTGAGCGGCGCGTACTACGAGGCCGGACATATGACCTATGTACGGCCGGAATCTCTGGCGAAAATGAAGCAGGACTTGACGAAATTTATTAACGACAGCATGCCGCCGGCTACGGCCCCGGCAGTTGCGACGAAGACGAAATGAAACGCGCATTTCGTGTCGCGGCGTGGATTGTAGTGGCCATCGTCGGCGCCGGTTCGCTGGCAAAGATCGCGGTGCATCGCGGCGAGCCGATCAACGCCATGTGGTTCGTAGCCGCCGCGCTGGGTTGCTACGCGCTGGCCTCCCGGTTTTACTCCGCATTTGTCGCCGCAAAACTGTTGACGCTGGATGACACGCGCGCCACGCCCGCCGAACGATTCGATGACGGCCGGGATTTTGTGCCGACGAACAAGTGGGTGCTCTTTGGCCACCATTTCGCGGCCATTGCGGGTCCGGGACCGCTGGTGGGTCCGACGCTGGCGGCGCAGTTCGGGTATTTGCCGGGAACGCTGTGGCTGATCGCCGGAGCGATTTTTGCCGGCTGCGTGCAGGATTTTGTGATTTTGTTTTTTTCCATTCGCCGCAATGGAAAATCGCTGGGGGAAATGGCGCGCGAAGAGGTGAGTAAGCGCGGCGGATTCATCGCGCAGATCGCGGTGCTGGCAATCATGGTGATTCTGCTCGGCGTGATCGCGCTGGTGATCGTGAATGCTCTGAAATCGTCGCCGTGGGCCACGTTTACGCTGGCCATGACCATCCCGATTGCCATGCTGATCGGTTTGTATCTACGATTTGTGCGGCCCGGCCGCGTGATGGAAGCGTCGGTAATGGGTGTGGCGCTGGTGCTGTTCGTGGTGGTGGCCGGGCAATGGGTGGCGGAATCGCCGTCTTGGGCGCACGCGTTTACGCTCAGCGGCGTGGCGTTGGCGTTTGCGTTGATCGCCTATGGATTTGCCGCGTCGGCGCTGCCGGTGTGGCTGCTGCTCGCGCCGCGGGATTATTTGAGCGCGTTCATTAAAGCCGGTGCGATTTTTTCTTTGGCGGCGGGAATACTTCTGGTGCGGCCGGACATACTGATGCCGCCGCTGACGAAATTTATCGATGGCAATGGACCGGTGTTCGCGGGGAAAATCTTTCCGTTTTGCTTTATTACCATTGCTTGCGGCGCGATCAGCGGATTTCATTCGCTGATCTCCAGCGGCACGACGCCCAAAATGATTTTGCGCGAGAGTCAATCGCGATTCATCGGCTACGGCGCGATGCTGATGGAGTCGTTTGTCGGAGTGATGGCCATGGTGGCGGCGTGTGCCATGACGCCGGGCGTGTATTTTGCGATCAACAGTCCCTCCAGCATCGTGGGCAGCACGGCGGACGCCGCGGCAAAGACGATCAGCGGATGGGGATACACTCTCTCGGCGACGACGATGAACGATTTGGCGAAAGCGGTAGGCGAAACCACGCTGTTGAATCGCGCGGGCGGGGCGCCGTCGCTGGCCGTGGGCATGGCGCAGATTTTCTCGAACACCATCGGCGGGCCGCGGCTGTTGAGCATCTGGTATCACTTCGCCATTATGTTCGAGGCGCTTTTTATTTTGACGGTGCTGGATGCGGGCACGCGTGTGGGACGTTTTATGATTCAGGAGCTTGGCGGACGCGTATGGAAGCCCTTTGGGCGCACGTCGTGGGTGCCGGGAATGCTGGTTTCGAGCGCGCTGATCGTGGGCATGTGGGGATATTTTCTGTATCAAGGCGTCATCGATCCGCTGGGCGGGATTAATTCGTTGTGGCCGCTGTTCGGTATCGCCAATCAATTGCTGGCGTGCGTGGCCCTGGTGGTGGCGACCACCATCCTGATCAAGATGCAGCGTTTGCGCTGGCTTTGGGTGACGGTGCTGCCGATGATTTGGCTGGTTACCGTGACCATGACCGCCAGCTACCAGAAGATTTTCAGCGCGAATCCGCGCCTCGGATTTTTATCGTTCGCGCGATCGCTGGCGGCGCAGATTGCCGCGGGGAAAATTCCCGCCGCGAAACTGGTGGAAACACAGCGGAATATTTTTAATCAGCGGCTGGATGCCGCGGTGACCGCGGCTTTGGCATTGATGATCCTCGTGCTGATCGTCGAGGCGGTGGTGCAGTGGTATTTGCTGCTGACGAAGCGCAAGTTTGCGACGCTGCATGAAGCGCCGTATGTCGCGACCGCGTGGGGCGCGAATTTCTCGGGCGCAGCGCACGGAGACTGATGGCCGAACAAAGCCGCGGCAAACATCCGAAGACCGGCATACGTTGGGCGTTGCGAGCGTTTTGGCGCGGGCTTCGCGAATGGTGTGGCGACGCGGCGTACGAGCGTTACCTGGACTCGCGCACGACGCGCGAGTCCGCGCAACCGAGGCTTACGCCCGCGGAATTTTACGTGGAGCGCGTGAATCACCGCTATTCCCGGCCCAACCGCTGCTGCTGAAAAGTTGCTTTTCCCCACGGCCTTCGCGTAATACACTTCGTCACGGAAGCCCTTAACGGGCAACGAAGTGTGTTTTCGTCGACGGAGGGAATGGCATGGCGATTGACCAGAACAAGTTGCACGAATTGTTGGGGCGGGCGATCGTCGATTTTGGCGCGACCTTCAGTGCCGCGCTGATTCGCATCGGCGACCAACTGGGACTATACAAAGCGCTGGCGAAGTCTGGGCCACTGACTCCGGCGGAGCTGGCCAGTGCCACCGGGACCGCGGAGCGCTACGTGCGCGAATGGCTCGCGAATCAGGCTGCGGGCGGCTACGTGAACTATGATCCCGCGAGCGGAAAATTTCACTTAAGCGAAGAACAGGCGTTTGCCATGGCGGACGAGAGCAGCCCGGTATTTCTACCCGGCGCTTTTCAGCTGGCGCTGGCCTCCCTGAAGGCCGCGGAAAAGCTGGAAGAAAATTTCAAGACCGGCGCCGGAATGGGCTGGCACGAACATCATGCGGAGCTGTTCGTCGGCACCGAGCGATTTTTTCGTCCCGGATATGCGACGAACCTGGTGGCCGCATGGATTCCGTCGCTGGAAGGCGTGGACGCGAAATTGAAGAGCGGTGGACGCGTGGCGGACGTGGGTTGCGGTTTGGGCTCGTCGACGATTTTGATGGCCAAGTCTTATCCGCAATCGGAATTTGTGGGTTTTGACTATCACGCCGGCTCAATCGATGCGGCAAAACAGCGGGCCAAAGAGGCGGGACTCGATGGCCGGATCCGCTTTGAAGTTTCCAGCGCCAAAACATATCCCGGAACGGACTACGATTTCGTCACGTTTTTCGATTGTTTGCATGATATGGGCGATCCCGCTGGGGCTTCCGCGCATGTGCGCAGCACACTGAAAAAGGACGGCACGTGGATGATTGTCGAGCCTTTTGCCGGCGACAAGCTGGAGGAAAATCTAAATCCAATTGGCCGCGCGTTTTATGGAGCGTCCACGATGCTGTGCACGCCGGCTTCGCTGTCGCAGGAAGTCGGGCTGGCGCTGGGGGCACAGGCCGGAGAAAAGCGGTTGCGTGAAGTGGTCAAGTCTGGAGGCTTCACGAAATTTCGGCGAGCCACCCAGACGCCGTTCAATCTGGTGTTTGAAGCGAGGCCGTAGCGGCTCGCGCGCTGGCGAAAAATCGCGTCGCGGTTATTCCATGTCGGTTTCGGTTTGTTTTATGGGTGTGACCCGGTGGGTGATGCGCACGCTGTGTTTGCGGATGCCGGCGATGATGGCGCGGCGCGTTTCAATCGGCATTTGTTCTGGAGCGAGTACGCCTGCAACATCCTTCGGGAAAAACTTGATGAAGAGTGCCGCGACGTGCGCGGTGGCGTAGGCCACGGGTGTGGTGAAGCGTCCCTGCTGGCGGATTTGATAGAGCGTGGGAAAGGTGCAATCGCTGCGGATCAGCAGATGCTGATCTTCCTTTTTTCCACGTTTCACTCCTTGCACTAAAACCGCGGCGGCGAATCTGGCGTTTTGCAAAATGCCCTGACGAATCAGGCTGGCGATCCGGCGCGGAGAGGAGGTCTGCGGAAAGCGCTGGCTCACGATGCCGCGCGATTTGGAAAGCTTCCCCTGTTTGTACCAGCGGCGCAGGCGGTCGAATTCGTTGCCGCCGATTTTGACGTCCATGCTGGTCATGGGAATGAAGTGCGGCAGCGTGGCGACTTCGTCTTGCGCGGCCAGGACCACGTTGGCGCTGCCGATGGGATCGACGAAGCGGAACTTTTCAAGTTCGGCAAAGCGCTTTTCCATGCGGAATTTTCCGTGGCGATAGACGCGCGGATTGGAGATGGCTTCGTCGAAGGAACCTTCCGGAGACCATTGCGAGATGGGGTCGTCGCTTTCCGTGCTTTCGTACAGGCGAATGTGCACGAAGTCCACTTCGTCGAGGGATTCGGCGGCGCGTTTGACCAGCAGGTTGGTAAGCCCGGGAGCGGCGCCGGTGTTAATTAACGCGAGGCGATTTTTGGCGGCAAAACGCTTGGCGAAAGCGAATTGCTCGGCCCTAAAAGGATTCTTTGTCAGGTGAGAGCTTAAATCCACGTAATGGGCGCGCAAATGCAGCGCGGCCCGCATCACGATTTGATTGAACAGAGAAGCGGAGGCGTTGACGATGAGTTGCGCTCCGCGGGCGGCGCGAATAATGCCGCGCAAATTGCGCGCATTCACCGTGGCGATGGGAATGAGGCTTTTTTTCCCGAGGAAGCGGCGGGCGCGGTCCGGGTCGCGGTCGCCACACCAGACCGTGTGGCCCTGGCGTTCGAGAAGTTGCGCGAGGAGGGAACCGGTCGCTCCGGCCCCTAGAACGAAAATCCGCATGGTGTGGGAAAAACTCTATCACATTCTCCGGAAGGCTTTGGGGGAAGCGTTCGGAGGGCGCAATTGCGTGCACCGATACGGGGGAGTAAACTGATGTGGTAACTCCGACTCTGTCGGCCCACGGGGAGACAACCCAGGGCTTGCAGGGCGATGGCCGGGCCATTGCGGCAACTGTTTGTGGCAAGGGCGGCCTTAGGGTTCGAGCGGAAACGCTCGCGCCTCCCGAGTTTGGAAAGGAGCGCTCGAGTCGAAAATGTGTATATTTTCGGCTAGCGCCCGATTCCATTCGCGAGTCGGGCTTTTTCGATTTTTGGGCAGTTACGACAGCCAGCGCATCGGATGAGTAGTGCTTCTCGATGACACTCCAGGACAAATTCGGGCGACAGATTACCGACCTGCGCATTTCGGTTACGGACCGGTGCAATTTTAGGTGTGTGTATTGCCGCTCGGCGGACCCCGAGAATTATCGCGATCGCGAGGAATTGCTCTCTTGGCCGGAACTGGAGCGACTGGCCGGGATTTTCATCGGCTTGGGCATACAAAAAGTTCGCGTGACGGGCGGAGAGCCGCTGGTGCGCGAAGGTGTCGAAGATTATATTGCGCGGCTGCACGCATTGGGTGTGCGGGATTTGTCGATGACCACCAACGGGCATTTGCTGGCGGAGCGCCTGGAGCGTTTGGCGGCGGCTGGATTGCGGCGCATCAACATCAGCCTGGACTCGCTGGATGCCGAACGCTTCGCGCGCATCACGCGAACGAAATCGTTTGCCAGCGTGATGCGCGGGATTGATGCCGTACAGCATTCGCGAATAGGGCCGGCAAAAGTTAATGCCGTGCTGGTGCGCGGGATTAATGACGACGAAGTGGAAAGTTTTGCGCAATTCGCCCGCGAACGCGGCGTGGTCATGCGCTTCATTGAATTTATGCCGCTGGACGCGGATCGGCACTGGCATCGCGAGGCCGTGGTGCCCGCCGCCGAGGTGTACGAGCGTATTCACGCACGATGGCCGCTGCGGCAAATTCCTCACGAGGAGAGCGAGACGGCGCGGAAATATTGCTTTGCGGATGGCGCGCCGGGAGAGATTGGCCTGATTGCCCCGGTGACGCAGCCGTTTTGCGGGCACTGCTCGCGAATCCGTTTGACGGCGGACGGGAAATTGCGCACCTGCCTGTTTAGCAAAGACGATCACGATCTGCGAAGTTTTCTGCGCGAGGGCGCAGCGGATGAGGATATTGCGACGTACATTCGCTCGGTGGTGATGGAAAAGGAAGAGGGGCATCGCATCAATGCGCCGGATTTTCACGCACCTTCGCGGACTATGGTGTTTATTGGCGGATGACAGCGTGATGGCCGCTGCAAGCTGACGGAAGGCGTGCATCTCACGAAAAAGCAGGGAATTTCATCTAATATCCAGATATATTCAAGGGACTAAACCGGACATTTGACAAGCGGCTTTGGGGAAACGGAACTACGGGACCTGGCATGAACAATCTAATATCCATCGCGAATTCGGGAACGCTGATTGGCGCCGAGCAGCCGGCCACGCTGCGCGCTCCGGAAATAGAAAAGGGCGTGGGCTGCGATTTTGATTCGTATCTGCTGGTGCCGGATAACTCGCTGGATGAACGCATCGCCGCGGCGCGCGCGCGTTTAGGTAAAGACGTGGTGATTTTGGGCCACCATTATCAGCGCGATGAAGTGGTGAAGTTCGCCGATTTTCGCGGGGATTCGCTCAAGCTGTCGTATCAGGCCGCCGAGGCGCAGGGCCGGTACATCGTTTTCTGCGGCGTGCATTTCATGGCCGAAAGCGCGGATATTTTGCGGCGCGATCACCAAGTGGTGGTGCTGCCGGATTTGAATGCCGGATGTTCGATGGCGGATATGGCGGACATCGGGCAGGTGGAAGCGTGCTGGAGCGAGCTTGCGACAGTGCTGGACACGAACAGCATTATTCCCGTGACGTACATGAATTCGACTGCGGCGATTAAATCGTTTACCGGCGAGCATGGCGGCGCGGTGTGCACCAGCTCGAACGCCGCGGCGGTGATGAGCTGGGCTTTTGCGCGCGGCGAGAAGATTCTTTTTCTTCCCGATGAACATTTGGGGTGCAACACCGGCTACCGCATGGGGATTCCGCTGGACGAGATGATCGTCTGGGATCCATATCAGGAGTTGGGCGGAAATTCCCCGGAAGCGCTGCGCAAGGCGCGCGTGATTTTGTGGAAGGGCTACTGTTCCGTGCATCAGCGCTTCACCCCGGAGCATGTGGCGCGCGTGCGCCGGGATTTTCCCGGGATTCAGGTGATCGTGCACCCGGAGTGCCGCTTTGACGTGACGCAAGCCGCGGACCAGATCGGCTCGACGGAAGGAATCATCAAAGCGGTAACCAATGCTGCGCCGGGATCCGCGTGGGCGATAGGAACGGAGATTCATCTGGTGAACCGGCTCGGCAAGGAACATCCGGACCGCACGGTGATGTCGCTGGATAAGAGCGTGTGCGTGTGCACCACCATGTTTCGCATCACACCGAATCACCTGTTGTGGGCGCTGGAAAATCTGGCGGCGGGCAATATCGTCAATCAGATTTCCGTTGATGAACGCACGCGGCATTATGCGCGCGTGGCGCTCGACCGCATGCTGAGTTTGCGTTAGCATGCGGCCAGCGTGGCGCGGCCCCCGGTCGCCGCGGCGCTTCTTGCCGAGTAACGGACAGGGAATGCGTAAACGGAGAAGTCATGGCCGATGAAGACGACGATCCCGAACAGGACGAAACGCCGGAGCCACCACAGCGGCTCTTTACGCTGAGGGAAGCGGAGCGCGCGCGGCAGGACCTCGAACCGTTCCTGCTCGAAGCCATTGCCTGCCGCAAGAAACTTTCCGGGCTGGACGAGCATTTCACGGCGGTTTCCGCGCGGATCATGATGATGGGCGGGGTCATCGTGCAATATGAAACCCTAGCGAAGCTGCGCGTGGAGCACCAGCAACTGGTATCGACGATGAAGTCGTCGCTGGAAAAAATTCTGGAGACCGGTTGCGTGATCAAGGACCTGGATGTGGGCCTGCTGGATTTTCCGGCGATCATCGACAATCAGGAAGTGTATTTGTGCTGGAAATTGGGTGAGGACCGCATCCGTTTTTACCACCGGCAGGACGAAGGTTTTGCGGGCCGCAAGCCGCTGGATCCGCGCGATCTGGGTTCCGGCGACACCGTGCAATAGTCCGTTCGCCGGGGCAAACTCGCGGCCGATGGAAACTGCATTTATCCCTCGACTTTCTAGACCGTCCGGTTACGTCCAGGCGAAAGGAATTCCTTGTCAGCTCATTCCGAAAATCGTTTGAAGAGTGCCGCGAGCCCTTATCTGCGCTCGGCGTCGCACCAGCCGATCGACTGGTTCGAGTGGGGAGAAGAAGCGTTTGCGCGCGCGGCCGCGGAAGACAAGCCGATCCTGCTGGATATCGGCGCGGTGTGGTGCCACTGGTGCCATGTGATCGACCGGGAGAGTTATGAGAATCCCGCGATCGCGAAAATCATCAGCGACAATTTTGTAGCCGTGAAAGTGGACCGCGACGAGCGGCCGGACGTCGATTCGCGCTACCAGTCCGCGATCAGCGCCATTTCGCGGCAAGGTGGCTGGCCGCTGACGGGATTTTTGTTGCCAGACGGCAAACCGTTCTACGGCGGCACGTATTTTCCGCCGGAGGATCAGATGGGGAGGCCGGGATTTCGCCGCGTGCTGCTGGCGGTGGCGGATTCTTTTCGCACCAAGCGCGCGGACCTGGAACGCGCCGCGAATTCGATCAGCGACGCCGTGGCGCAGGCCGAAGCGTTTGCCGGAGCGCGCGCGGATTTCGATGCCGGCGTCGTGGACGCGCAGATTGCTTCGGTCACGCAACTTTTTGATATTCGCAACGGCGGTTTTGGCGAATCGCCGAAGTTTCCACACTCTTCGGCCGTGGATCTGATTCTCGAACGCTATCAGCAGACGAAAGGAAAGCACTTGCTGGCCATCGCGGAGACCACGCTCGAAAAAATGGCGCGCGGCGGCGTGTACGATCAACTGGCCGGCGGCTTTCATCGTTATTCGGTGGATGAACGCTGGCTGGTGCCGCATTTCGAGAAGATGAGTTACGACAATTCCGAGCTGCTGAAAAATTATCTGCACGGCTGGCAGGTGACGCAGAATCCCGCGCTGCGCGAGACCGCCGAGGGAATAATCGGCTGGGTGAATGAGGTGCTCTCCGACCAGCAGCAAGGCGGTTTTTACGCCAGCCAAGATGCGGACGTTTCGCTCGACGACGACGGTGATTATTTTACGTGGACGCTCGAAGAGGTGCGCGCTGCGCTCCATCCCGAGAAGTCAGGCATCGTGGAAATGTATTACGACGTGGAGGCTCACGGCGAAATGCATCACAATCCGGCGAAAAACGTTTTGTGGATCGCCAGCAGTGAGGTGGAAATCGCTAGAACGCAGGGCCTCGAGGAATCCACGGTTCGCTTGACTCTTGCGAAGGCCAAGAGAGAGCTCCTCGCCGCGCGGTTGCGGCGCACCACGCCGTACATCGACAAAACCATGTACGTTGCGTGGAATGCTATGTTTATCTCGGCATATTTGGAAGCGGCACGGGTGCTTTCCTCGCGAATGGGCACGGACTGCGGAACATTTGCGCTCAAGACGCTGGACCGCATGCTGGGCGAGGCGTGGAGCGCAGCGAGCGGCTTTGGTCACCGCATTGGCGGCCCCGCGCTCGCAGGCTCCCTGGAAGATCAAGTTTTCGGCGTGCTGGCGCTGCTGGACGCGTATGAGGCCACCTTCGATGCGCGCTATTTTTCGGCGGCGCAGAAAACGATGGACCTGGCAATGGCGCGTTTTGAAGACGCGGAAAATGGCGGCTTCGTCGACCGGGCCAGCGATGCGCCACCGATGGGCGGGCTGGATATTCGCCGCAAACCGTTTCAGGATTCTCCCACGCCGGGCGCGAACTCCGTTGCCGCGGTCGCGCTGGTGCGCATGCATGCGTTTACCGCCGAGGAGCGTTACTACAGTGCGGCCAAGGCGACGCTGGAAGCGTTCGCTGGAATTGCGCCGAAGTATGGACTCTTTGCCGCGAGTTATGGATTGGCTGCGACGTTGTTTGCGAATCATCCGCTGCAGGTGATTATTACCGGGGCGGCGGATGATCCGGTGGCGAAAGCGCTGGAAGAAGCGGCGCATCGGGTGTTCCGGTACGGCAAGTCCGTGTTGCGGCTGATGCCGGGGACGAGTTTCAGCAATCTCTCCGCGGCCTTGAAGGAGACTTTGCCGCATCTCCCGCTAGATAAGGCCGTTGCGGTGGTGTGCGCTGGGCAGAGCTGCCTGCCTCCGACGAGCGATGCGGCGAGGCTTGTGGCGCTCCTGGAGAATGGCGCGTCAGGTCTGGCGGCGAATTCCTAGGCGTACTCGAACGGAGGGAGTGGGTGTCGGGGACACACCGCCCTCTGGTTCCCCGGACATCAAAAGGGGACTGGCGTGCTTAGCTGAAGCCGGCAGGGCCCGCCGGGTATCGCGAAAGGTTGTCATTCTAAAGGTAGTTAAAGTCCTTTGTTATGACAACCTTTTGCAAGTGTTCATTGTAACGGAGTTATTCCTCAGAATTAGTTACCACGTAGTTATCGGTACTAGAACCTCTCAGCCAGAGTGGTCTTAGCGGTTTCGCGTTGGGGAATCCTAGATTTGGTGGGATTGGACGTTTAGGGCTAGACGCACTTCTCTACCCAATAAAGGTACCAAAAGCGTAAGACTCTTGTTAAGACTTAGTTTGGGCCATTATTTTTTGCGTGATTCTGGCGGTACCATGCCGTTGATGCGGTAGTAGACCACCAGCTGGCCGTAGTGTTCGCCAGAATGCTCCATCAGGCTGTAGGCCAGGTCGGAGATGTGCATTTGCTGCTTGGAATCCGTGTCGGTGAAAATTTCGCTCATGCCTTTGTCGCCTTTGGATTTGATCAGCGCGGCGCCGTCTTCGACGCTTTTTTTCACGAAGGCCACGATATCGGCCCTGGTTTTCAGGTTTTCGCGGCTGGGATCGTCCGGGTAGCGCACTTTTTGTCCTTGCGCGGCGTCCGTGAAGTAATACATGGACGCGGAAGCGTGCAGCAATTGGCCGACAAAGGTGCGCGAATCGGGATTGGGCTTGTAATCGTATTTATTTTCGGGAAGATCCTCGGCGATAGCGATGAGCTTGCGCCCGATTTCGTTCCATTGCGCCAGGACAATTTGTGATTCCGTGGCCATGGCCTTCGGTGCATCTTTTTTTTGTGCCATGTCCTGCGGCATATTTCTGGCAGATGCCGCCACGCCGCCGGTCGCCGCAATTACCGCCGCCAGCGCGGCGCCGAGCACCACCCGCGAAATCCCACATACCGGTTTCATAGATTCTCTCCTGAGCGGTCCGCATGGCGGCCGCTCTTAGCACTTTGACGCGCGGCAGCCGTCTGGGGGTGGTGTGCACGAAACACGAAGTTTGCCGGAGTACCACCGTCGCTGGGCAACATCTTACGCAAGAACCGCTCCCGGCGTCATGAAAAATCCCGGGAAGGCATGCGTGGTAAACTTGTGTGTGGCTTGGGGGCATGGCATATCGTGAATTGGGGCTACCTTTTTCTGCGCCTGGCAATCGGTCTGAGCGTGCTGGCGGTGTTGTTTCTGTCGCAGCGCTTCTGGTATCGCGCCATTTGGCGAACCACGGCGAGGTGGAGCGCCACGGCGCCGCGCGTTGCGGCGCGGCTGTTCTACGTGTTGATGCTGCTGGCCACTATTCTTACGGTGGTGGACGGCTTCCGCATGGGCCATCGCCATGTGATTCCGCATGAACCGAGGATCGCGGTTTTCGCGGGGTTGTGGTTTTCCAGCGCACTGTTCGCTTTTTTCGCGGTGAAAGCCGTGCGGGTGCTGGATCGCTTGTGGTCGTTCGGGCGCCGGACGTTTGCGGCAAGACGCTCGATGGTTGCTAATTCTCGCGCGTCCCGGCACCAGGAATCCGCATCAGCGCGCAGGAGTGAGCTAATCGCCGCCAGCGCGGGCGCGCCCGCGGACCCTTCGCGCCGTTACTTTTTTCGCAGCGCTACCATCGCCGCAGGCGCCGCGCCATTCCTGGGCGTGATGTATGGGTACGCCGCCGAGCGCTTGAACTATCAGATCCGCCGCGTGGAAATTCCCATCGCCAAACTTCCGCCGGCGCTCGATGGCATGAAGATTGTGCAGCTCAGCGACATTCATCTGAGCGGTTACATGCCCAGATCGCAGGTACGGCGCGCCGTGGACATGGCCAACGAGTTGGGCGCGGATTTGGCGGTGGTGACGGGCGACTTCATTACCGGCGCGAACGATCCGCTGGCCGACTGTATTGACGAGATCCGCAATTTGCACGCGCCGCTGGGAACCTGGGGCTGCAACGGTAACCACGAAATTTATGCGCGAGCCGAAGATGCGGCGCAAAGACTGTTTGCCAAAGCGGGCATGAAACTGTTGCGGCAGGAGAATGCGCAACTCTCGTTTCGGGAAGCGTCGTTTAACCTGATAGGCGTCGATTATCAGCGCGAGCGCACACCCGGCGGGCGGCGGCAGGAAATACTGAACGGGACGGAGTCGCTGGTGCGCCGCGACATGCCGAATATTCTTTTGTCGCACAATCCAAATTCCTTTAATCGCGCGGCGGAGATGGGCATCGAGTTGTCTCTCGCGGGCCACACGCACGGCGGGCAGATTCAGGTGGAGATTCTCGACCATCGCCTGAGTCCCGCGCGTTTTATGACGGACTATGTGGCAGGCCTATATACGCGTCCGCTTTTTGCGCCAGCGCCCAACGAGCGCGATGCCCACCACCAGTCGTTGCCAATCGATCCGCGAGCTCCGATGGCGCAAATCTATGTGAATCGCGGGCTCGGCACGGTTGGAGCGCCGGTGCGCCTCGGCGTGCCGCCGGAATTACGCTGATTGTCTTGCGCCGCGCTTGAGGTAATAGAATCGCCACGCTCTCCCGCACCCAAAAATTTGCAGCCGACGAGTATTCGCTAGGCGGACATCCGCGAGGCGGGCATCGATGAGCAGTACTCTCTGGAGGGGGTTTTTTGCACGAATTTTCGCTGCGTTGATGGTTCTTGCCTTGCTGCTGTCCTGCGCGGGAGCGGCGTATGAGTATTTCGCGAATCGCCGTGACCAAGCGCGTTTTCCGCAGGTTGGCACGTTCGTGGACGCCGGAGGCTTTCGGCTGAATCTGAATTGTACGGGCGAGACGCACGATGCGAGCGGCGGTGACCGCGGAACTCCCACGGTGATTCTGGAAAGTGGGCTGGGCGTGCCGGGTATCGGCTGGTCGCTGGTGCAGCCGGAGGTAGCAAAGCTTACGCGCGTGTGTTCGTACGATCGCGCCGGCTATGGGTGGAGTGACCCGGGGCCCAGTCCGAGAACGGCGGATGAGATCACGCGGGAGCTGCACACGGCGCTGCAAAACGCCCACGTCGCGCCACCTTACCTGCTGGTGGGACATTCGTTTGGGGGCATGCTGGTGCGCGTGTACACTGCGCGATATCCCACCGAAGTGGCGGGCGTGGTGCTAGTGGACGCCAGCCACGAAGAGCAGGATGGGCGGCTTCCGCCGAGCATGAAACGCGCGTTCGATTATCAAGTGTCACAGCTCCGCAGCATTCGCTCGGCGCTGCCGATATTGCGCAATCTAGGCATCGCACGGCTGTTGGCCGGACGAGCCGGGCCGGGCGTCAGGATGTCGAGAAATCTGCAGGATGAATTCAGATATTTGCAACTGCAGCCGAAATATCTCGATGCGGAGATGGCCGAGATCGAGGCCATGCCGCAGAGCGAGGCGGAGACGCGAGCCTCCGGTGATCTGGGCGAGCGGCCGCTGATGGTCTTGACCGCGGGCAAGGTAACGTATCCAAGCAACGTGCCCGCCGAGGACGCGGAAACGTTTCACAAGATATGGGTGGGCGAGTTGCAACTCAGCCTGGTAAAACTTTCGATGCGCGGCCGCCAGGTGATGGTGGAGAATTCCACGCAGTTGATTCCGTTGCTGGCGCCGCAAGCGGTGGTTGAGGCGATTCGCCGAGAACTGAGCGACGTGGCCGGCGGGCCGTCGAACATTCTACGGTGATTTTGTGCGGTGATATGGAGCGATGATTCTTCTTCTCATGGGCACGACCGGCTCGGGCAAGAGCACGGTGGGCAAGCTGCTGGCGCAGCGTCTGGGCTGGCTGTTTCTCGATGCCGACGATTTTCACTCCGCGGCGAATAAGGAAAAGATGCATCGCGGCATGGCGCTGAGCGATGCCGACCGTGCGCCATGGCTGGCGGCCATCCACAACGAGCTGCTGCGGCAGAATCAGCTGGGCCGCAACGTGGTGCTGGCGTGTTCGGCGCTGAGGCAGGAATATCGCGATGAACTTTGCGCGCAACTGAACGTGCAAGTGGTGTACCTCAAAGGTTCGGAAGCGGTACTGCGGTCACATATTGAAGGGCGGCAGGGGCACTTTGCCGGGGAATCGCTGTTGCCGAGCCAATTGGCGACGCTGGAAGAGCCTACGGATGCGCTGGTGGTGGATGTGAGCCGCAGTCCCGAAGAAATTGTCGACGAAGTGTGCACGCGTTTGCACCTCGCGTAATATCGCGGTGTTGCTCGACGATGGATAGTAGCTGGCCGCGCCTTTTGGCGTTAGGAAAACGCCTCTCCCGGCCGAATCGCCCCGACGAACTGCAGGCTCCTCCTGAAATGCATCAAGGAATGTGGCGGCCTTTGCTACAGCATGTGACGGATTCCCGCTTCGCAGCGCCGTGGCACCATCGTCATTTGTCTGGCTAGCTCTCCGGCTAGCCTTCCAACTAGCTCCCTAACTGAGGGGTGTAAGGCGCAATCCGATGTCCAATCCCGAGGAGCAATATCCACAAGAGGAAGAGAATCTCGATTACCAGTGGCAAGAAGCTTGTTTCAGGGCACTCCGCGAGAGGGACGAGCAAAAAGTTCCGGAGCGGCTTCGCGAAGCCAATGCGGCCATCCAGGAGCGTCTGTCAAGACTGGAGCCTTGGCCGGACGGCCGCGAAATGACGGCACTGAACGAAGCCGTGCAAAGGCTCCATGAGCTTCGCAACAAATACCTGAAGTGACGGCAACTTTGGCAGCATGCGGAAGGGCGTTGGGGAGTTGACCCGCGCGCAATCGGTTGGTCGCCGTAGCCGCAAGTTGCCGGTCAGGATGCGCGGTGCCATAATCCTTGCTTGAGCGGCGCGCACGGTGAGTGATTTGCACTGGCTCGCCGCATCGCACGAACGTGTTGGGGGTTTTATGGCATTGCGAGATGGGTGGATTGAGAAGCGGGAAGCGGCGGTGAACGGCAATCGGAATATGTCGCAGATGCATCTCGCACGGCAGGGTGTGCTAACCGAAGAGATGCAATTCGCCGGGAAGCGCGAGAAGCTCGATCCCGAAGTGCTGCGCACCGAGATCGCGCGCGGGCGGGCCATTGTGCCTGCCAATATCCATCACCGCAATTTGCAGCCCATGGCCATCGGCATCGCCAGCAAATGCAAGATCAACGCGAACATTGGAAATTCCTCGACCAACTCGAATATCGATGAGGAGTTGAAGAAACTGCACCACGCCGTGCATTACGGCGCGGATACGGTGATGGATCTTTCCACGGGCGGCGATATTCCCACGATACGCAAAGCGATTATTGAAGCCTCGCCCGTGCCCGTCGGTACCGTGCCGGTTTATGAGGCGATTTCGCGCGTTCGCCGGCCGGAAGATTTGACGTTGAGCCTGATGCTGGAGGTCATCGAAGAGCAGGCCGAGCAGGGCGTCGACTACATGACCATTCACGCCGGGGTGCTGCGCGAGCATGTGCCGTTGGTGCGCAAACGCATCACTGGGATCGTGAGCCGCGGCGGCTCGCTGATGGCGCACTGGATGGAGCACCACAAAAAACAGAATTTTCTGTACGAAAATATCGAAGACATCTGCAAGATTTTCAAGAAGTATGATGTGAGTTTTTCTTTCGGTGACGGCCTGCGCCCGGGCTGTATCGCGGACGCCAGCGACGAAGCGCAATTCGCGGAGCTGAGAGTGCTGGGCGAGCTGACGACCAAGGCGTGGGAACACGATGTGCAGGTGATGATCGAAGGACCCGGCCACGTTCCGCTGGACAAAATCAAAGAGCAAGTCGACAAGGAGATGGAATGGTGCCACGAGGCGCCGTTCTACACGCTGGGGCCGCTGGTGATCGACATCGCTCCGGGCTACGACCACATTACCAGCGCCATTGGCGCGGCGATGATCGGCTGGCATGGCGCGTCGATGCTCTGCTACGTGACGCCCAAGGAGCACCTCGGCCTGCCGAACGCGGAAGACGTGAAGCAAGGCGTGATCGCGTACAAGATTGCGGCGCATGCCGCGGATGTGGCGCGGCACCGCCCGGGTGCGCGCGATCGCGACGATGCTCTTAGTTATGCGCGGTTTCTGTTTGACTGGAATAAACAGTTCGAGTTGTCTTTGGATCCGGCCACCGCGAAGGCCATGCACGACGAGAATCTTCCCGACGATTTTTACAAGGAAGCCAAGTTCTGTTCCATGTGCGGGCCGAAGTTCTGCTCCATGAACATTACGCAATTGGCCGATGCCGAGGGCGGTCACGATCAGAGCGAACGCAAGCAAAAATTTGTGGAACTGCTTGCCAAGGTGGAAAGCGCGCAAGTGCCGGTCCAGGGAGACTGAAGGGTCGCTATGGCGTTCATTCGTGCGGCACGCGCCTCAGAAATCGCGCCGGGTACCATCCACGAGCTGGAGGTCGGCGGGAAGACCATCGCTTTGGCCAACGTGGCGGGCAAATTCCATGCCATCGATAACAGTTGTTTGCACCAGGGCGGTCCGCTGGGCGACGGTGAGCTGGAGGGCGCGGTGGTCACCTGCCCCTGGCACGGATGGCAGTTCGACCTGACCAGCGGCAAAATCGTGCAAGACCCGTCGGTGCCGGGTGTGGCGTGCTACGAAGTGCAGGTGCAGGGCGACGAAGTGCTGGTAAACGTTGGGTAGTCCGTTTATTATCAGCGAGTTACAATAATATCAGGCCCGGCACGCAGAAGGTCCTCCGGCTTAGAAAGCCCTATTACCATTTTCCTCAGGTGGGTTCTCCGTAGGTTGCACATTTTAATTGGTTTTGCCGGACGCGTTGTGTATATTGCTGCGGACCTGAGCGTCGATGGCCATACCTACTCCGCAACGTCACTACTGGATTTTTATCGCCGATCCCCATCATTATCATTGGGATACGCTGTTTGTGAAAGGCAAGGAAATGTGGCACGGCGCGAGTTCCAAGCCGGACGCCATCCGGGCCCTCAAGCAGGTGCGCAAGGGTGATCGCGTGCTTTGCTATCACTCCGCTCCGGAGCGCTCGCTCTATTCCATCGCGGAAGTGACGCGCGACCCTTATCCGGACCCGCACGACTCAAAAGGCAAGAATCTCGTCGCTGATTTGCGGGCGTTCGAGAAATTGCCGCGCCAAGTGACCCTCGCGGAATTGCGCGCCAACAGCGCGCTGAAAAAAGTGAAATTATTGAAGAACGTGCGACTGATTATCTCCTCCATTACCGACACCGAGTATCAGGATATTTTGCGCATGGCGGGAATCATCGCTGCGCCGGGAATTCCGCTGCCCTAGTTTCATGCATCAAAAATCTCGCGAACCTCAGCCACCTCCTGGAAAGTAGCGCTTTATGATGGTGACGCCAATCAAGCGGAAGAGCGGGTCTGGCGGCCCGGCGCGTGTGTTCGCATTGTTGCCGTGAGACGCATCGGACAGGTTCTTGAGGCCTCGGGGTAAACATTTCCCTCTGTTGTTACGTCTTACCGGGTGTGATGTGCGGAACGTCGTGTGTCGGGGGGCAGCTTCTGCATAAGGGTGGACCAATGAAGAGAGTTCCGTTTGGCAGCGTATTCGCGCTGTTGCTGTATGTTTTCCTGGCGTCAGGCGTATCGCTTCGCGCGCAGGAAATACAATTTCCCGTGGCCACGAAAACGCTGAAGAATGGAATGAAGGTGCTGGTGCAGTCCGACCACAGTATTCCGAACGTGGCTCTGTACATTTTTTACCGCGTCGGCTCGCGCAACGAGCATCCGGGAACAACGGGACTCTCGCATTTTTTTGAGCACATGATGTTCAACGGCGCGAAGAAATATGGCCCCGGGGACCTTGACAAGGTGATGGAGGCAAACGGCGGATCGAACAATGCCTATACCTCGCGCGATGTCACCGTCTATCAGGATTGGTTCCCGCGTTCCACCATGCCACTGATCTTCGACATCGAGGCGGACCGCATCGAAAATCTCAGTTTCGATCCCGGCAAGATTAAATCAGAACGGGAAGTGGTGGCTTCCGAGCGGCGGTTGAGCGTGGACAACGAGAATGGCGGAGTGCTCGACGAGCAACTGTGGGCCACGGCATTCATCGCCCACACCTATCAATGGCCGGTGATTGGATGGATGAGCGATATCGAGCAGTGGACCATGGACGATCTGAAGCATCATTTTGCCATGGGCTATTCGCCAAGTAACGCCACCATGGTGGTGGTTGGCGATGTGTCTTCCGAGGAAGTTTTTCAGTTGTGCGAAAAGTATATCGAGCCAATTCCGTCGCATGCGCCGCCGCCGCCGGTGACCACCGTTGAACCCGGGCAGCTTGGCGAACGCCGCCTGGTGGTGCACAAACCTTCGGAGCTGCCGCTGCTGATGATCGGCTATCACGTGCCGCAAACCAACAGTCCCGATTTTTACGCCCTGAATATTTTGCGCACGGTTCTGTTTCAGGGAGAAAGTTCGCGCATGTACCAGCGCCTGGTGGATAAGGATCAGATTGCGCTGGATGTGGAGTCCGAGTCCGAACCCGGATTTGATCCCACCTTGGCGATCATCATGGCGCAGCCAAAGCAAGCAGTTGATCCGCAGGTATGCGAGAAAGCCATCTACGAAGAACTGGATCGCACCAAGTCCGCGGTCATCACCGATCAGGAACTGGAAAAAGCCAAGAACATCCGGCTGATGGAGTTCTACCAGCAGATGCGCACCATCAACGGCCGCGCCAACACCATCGGAACGTATGAAGTATTTTTTGGCGATTACAACAAGCTTTTTGACGCGGCGAAAAATTACGCGGCGGTAACTAAGGAGGATGTGCAACGCGTGGCGAAAGCGTATTTCGGTGCGAACAACCGGACGGTGGCGACGCTGCTTCCGGAAAACGATGGGCAGGCAAAATAATGAACTCCGCACGGAATTTCGAACGCACACTTGCCGCGGTAATCTTGATGCTGACGCTTTCGTCGCTGGCGGCGGCGCAGACCATAAAAATGCCGCCGCACGAGAAAATCGTGATGAAAAATGGCCTCACCGTGCTGCTGATGGAAAAGCATGGCGTGCCCATCGTTAGTTTCGCGGCGTTGATCAAAAGCGGGTCAGCCGCCGATCCCGCGGGGCAGGAAGGTCTGGCGTCGCAAACGGCGGCGTTGTTGCGCAAAGGCACGAAGAACCGCTCGGCGCAGCAGTTTGCGGCGGACCTGGACTTTATTGGTGGATCATTTGAAGCCGGAGCGGGCGCGGATTTTACCACCATCTCCGCGGAATTTCTCACCAAGGATCTGGGTAAAGGGCTGGATATTTTCGCCGATGCCTTGCTGCAGCCGACGTTCCCGCAAGAAGAAGTGGATAAATCTCTGGCGCAAACGCTCGATGCGGTCAAAGGCTCGAAGGATGACCCGCGGCAGGTGCTGAACATTTATTACTGCGGGTATTTGTACGGAGCCCGCGGCTACGGCCGCCCGGAGGACGGCGACGACATTTCGCTGAAAAAGATCAACCGCGACAGCATCGCGAAATTTTACGCGGCGAACTATGCGCCGGGAAATACGATCCTCGCCGTGGCCGGCGAATTTAATGCCGCGGAACTTCGCAAGCAACTCGAAGCAACGCTCGGAGCCTGGCCCGCGAAACCGGTCGCGGCCGTGACGATTCCCACGGTTGCTCCAGCCAAGGGGAAACGCCTGCTGCTGATCGACAAACCGGACGCCACGCAGACCTACTTTGCCATCGGCAACGTGGAAACCGCGGCCGGCGATCCGGATCGCGTGGCCATTCGCGTGGTCAACACTATTTTCGGCGGACGGTTTACTTCGATGCTGAACGAAGCGATGCGCGTCGAATCCGGTTTGACCTACGGCGTCCGCTCGACATTCGATCCGCGCAAACAGCCGGGACCGTTCGAGATTTTTACCTTCACGAAAAATGATTCTACCGTGCAAGCCATGGACATGGCGCTGGAGGTCTTGCACAAGCTGCACAAAGACGGCATCACGGCGGAACAATTGACTTCCGCGAAGAGTTACATCAAGGGGCAATTTTCCCCGACCATCGAAACTTCGCGAGCCTTGGCGCAGCGCATGGCCGGCGATGAGTTTTACGGACTGGACGACAGCGAAGTGGATCAACTGGAGGCGCGCATCGACGCGGTTACCCTGGAAACCGCGCGCCAGGCGATCCAAAAACATTTTCCGGAAGAGAATTTGGTGTTCGTCCTGATTGGCCAGGCGGCCGCCATCGCGCCCGCGGTGAAGAAATACGCCGACAAACAGGATGCCAGAGAAATTAGCGCGCCGGGTTTTTGGCCGGCAAACTGATTCATAAGATTTACGACGAGCATGGCGCATGCGAATTTGCGGAGGATGTATGACGGGACGTTTCGTTCTTGTACTTGCCGCTTGCCTGGTGTTTGCGGGGGGCGCTCTTGCGGCGGACGACGCGCCGCTGCTGTTGCAATCGCCCACATTGAGCCGGACGGAGGTCGCCTTCACCTACGGCGGATATTTGTGGAGCGTTCCGCGCGAGGGCGGCGACGCGCGCCAACTAACCACCGGCGGGCACGAATCGTCACCGATCTTTTCGCCTGACGGAAAATGGATTGCGTTTGCGGGGGAGTATGACGGAAATCGCGACGTGTACATAATTCCCGCGGAGGGCGGGACACCGCGCCGTCTCACCTGGCACCCTAATCAGGATATTCCCGTGGCCTGGACTCCGGACAGCAAGCGTGTGCTGTTTATTTCCGACCGCGAAGCCTATGCGGATTTCACCCGCCTCTACACCGTGTCCGTCGAGGGTGGCCCTGCCGATGTGCTTCCGATGTGGCGCGGTTTTGACGCGTGGTATTCGCCGGATGCTTCGCGCATCGCCTATGTGCCCAATATTCAATGGCAGGGAACGTCGTGGAAGCGGTATCGCGGCGGCCAGACCACGCCGATCTATATCTTGCGCCTTAGCGATCTCTCGCTCGAACGCGTGCCGCGAGAAAATTCCAACGATTCCAAACCGGTGTGGTTTGGCGACACCGTCTATTTTTTATCGGACCGCAACGGGCCGGTTTCTCTCTTCGCATACGACACAAAAGCGAAAACGGTAAAGCAGTTGATCGAGAACAAAGGACTGGATTTCAAGTCGCTCTCCGCTGGGCCCGATGCGCTGGCATACGAACAGTTCGGCGCCATTTACTTGTACGATCCCGCCAGCGGCAAGTCGCGAAAGATGAACGTAACGATCGCCGGTGACTTGCCGGCCACCCGCGCCCACTACGAGAAAGCCGGGGACAAAGTCGCCGCGGCCGCCCTTTCTCCTACCGGGGTTCGCGCAGTGTTTGAAGTGCACGGCGACATTTTCACCGTCCCGGGCGACAAGGGCGATATTCGCAACGTGACGCGCACCACGGCGGTAGCCGAGCGCGATCCTGCGTGGTCCCCGGACGGCAGGTGGATCGCCTATTTTTCCGATGAGTCCGGTGAATACGCTTTGCACCTTGCCGATCAGTCCGGGTTGGGCGCCGTGAAGAAAATAAATCTGGGCAATCCGCCGTCCTATTTTTATGGGCCGCTGTGGTCCCCGGACAGCAAGAAAATCTTGTACACGGACAAGCGCTTGAATCTGTGGTACGTGGACGTTGACAACGGCACGCCCGTGAAAGTGGCCACCGATCGTTTTGAAGATCCTAGTTCGGCGTTGAATGCCACCTGGTCTCCCGACAGCAAATGGCTCACCTACGCCAGGTTCCTCGAAAATCATCTGCGCGCCGTTTGCGTTTACTCGCTCGAGAGTGGCAAGGAGTCGCAGGTTACGGACGGGGTCAGCGATGCGCGATATCCCATATTCGAAAAGGGCGGCAAGTTGCTGCTCTTCGCCACCAGCACGGACGTCGGCCTATCGTCCGGTTGGCTCGATCTTTCGAGCTTTCAGCACCCGGTACTGCGCAGCGTTTACGCCGCGGTTTTGAAGAAAGGCGATGCTTCGCCGGTTGAGCCGCAGAGCGACGAAGAAAAAATCAAATCCGACAAGGACGCGGACAAAAAGCCCGACGCCTCGGTCGAGAAAACCGGAGACAAAGACGAAAAGAGCAAGGATGCTGACAAGGGTAAGGACAGCAAAAATGGCGATAAAAAAGAGGATAAAAAGGACGATAAAAAAGAAGATAAAAAAGACGAAGCCGTCAAAGTGACCATCGATTTAGATGGCATTGGCCAGCGCATTGTGGCCCTGCCGGTGAAGCCGGGGAATATTGTGGGCCTGGACGCCGGCAAAGCGGGATCATTCTTCGTCAGCGAAGTAGTTGATGTTCCGCGATTCCACGAGCCCACGCACGCGGCGGTGACCAAGTTTGACCTGACCACGCGCAAGGAAGAGCCGTTTGCCGGCGGCATCGATTCCTTTGCGGTATCGGCCAACGGCGAGAAGGTTCTTTATAAACAGGGACCGAATTGGTTTATCGCGCCAACTGCCACCGCCGTGAAATCCGGCGATGGGCAATTGAAAATGGAGGATCTCGAGGTGTACGTCGATCCGCGCGCCGAGTGGAACCAGATGTATCATGAGGTCTGGCGGATCCAGCGCGATTTTCTGTATGACCCCAACTTCCATGGCCTGAATCTCCGCGCGGCGGAAGCCAAATATTCGCCATATTTGAAGAATCTCGGCGGGCGCGGCGATCTGAATTATCTCTTCGAGGAAATGCTTGGCGAAATCACCATTGGCCACATGTTCATTCGCGGCGGCGAAATCCCCGAGCCCAAGCGCGTCAAAGGCGGGCTGCTCGGCGCCGACTACAAAATTGAAAATGGACGTTACCGCTTTGCGCGCATTTTCAACGGCGAAAATTGGAATCCCGATCTCAAAGCGCCGCTCACGCAGCCGGGAGTGGACGTCAAAGTCGGCGATTACCTGCTGGAGGTCAACGGTCGCGAAGTGCGTCCGCCCATCGACGTGTACAGTTATTTTGAGAATACCGGCGGGACGCAGATCCGCATCAAGGTCGGACCCAGCCCCGACGGCAAAGATTCCCGCGAACTTACGGTCGTTCCTGTTGCCGACGAATTTGGTTTGCGCAATCGCGCGTGGGAAGAAGACAATCGCCGCAAGGTGGACGAACTCAGCGGCGGAAAACTGGCCTACGTCCACGTGCCGGACACGGCCACCGATGGCTACTTGAACTTCAACCGTTTTTATTTTTCGCAGGTTGGCAAGCAGGCCGCGATCATCGACGAGCGCTACAACCATGGCGGCCAGATCGCCGACTACGTCATTGACGAACTCGAACGTCCGCTGCGCAACTGCGCCATCTCTCGCGAAGGCGAGAAATTCTGTTCCCCGCTGGCGCAAATCTATGGACCCAAGACCATGATCATCAACGAAATGTCCGGCTCCGGCGGCGACGCGCTGCCGTGGATGTTCAAGCAGGATAAAGTCGGTCTGCTGGTGGGAACGCGCACCTGGGGCGGCCTGGTGGGTATTTACAACTATCCAGAGTTGATGGATGGCGGCCGCATCACCGCGCCGCGCGTGGCCATTTATGGACTTCACGGTTCCTGGGAAGTGGAAAATCACGGTGTCGCGCCCGACGTGGAGGTCGAAAACGATCTGGCGTCGGTCGCCGCCGGGCACGACCCGCAACTCGAAAGGGCCGTGCAGCTCACGCTGGAAGCGCTGAAGAAAAATCCCGTGGTGATTCCGGATCATCCGCCGTATCCGAATTATCAGAAAAAGTAGCGCCGCCCATATCGAGAATGTATCGAGAACACCTGTCGAGAGCTGGATCGAGCCGCGTCGTGGCCATGATTGCCGTCGGACAGCCGCGTTCACCACAGCATCTGCGCAGCAACTTTTGCTAAACTTCCATTATGCCGGAGCTTCCGGAAGTCGAAACCGTCGCGCGAGGATTGCAGAAAACGATTCTCGGACGAAGGATCGTGTCCATCGCGCTGGGCAAGACCGACTTCATCGATGATCCCACGGCGCTCGAGGAGCACCTCCCGGGGCGTCGCATCGAAACCGTCGAACGCTACGGAAAATTTATGATGCTGCGGCTGTCTCCCTTGGAAAATGCCGTCGCCACTTATGCAAACGGCAAAGCCGAGCCCGCATCTCTCCTGGTGCACTTGGGCATGACCGGCAATCTCACCTCCAGAGCGGCGCACGAGCCGCACGAAAAACATACGCACGTCTGGATGTTGCTCGACGATGGGCGCGAATTGCGCTATACCGATCCGCGGCGCTTCGGCCGTATGGCCTATCTGGCTGGTGACGCGATCTCCGAAGAACTGCAACGCTTCGGAGCCGATCCGTTGCTCGTCACCGCCGAAGACTTCGCGATGCGCATCCGGTCGCGCGCCTCCAGAATCAAAGCGCTCTTGCTGGACCAGAGTGTGCTGCGCGGTGTAGGGAATATTTATGCCGACGAAAGTCTATGGCGCGCGAAGATTCATCCCGCCAGAGTCGGCGCCAACTTGAGCGTGGCGCAAACCACGGCGTTGCGAAGACTATTGCAGGAGATTCTGAAAAAAGCGATCGCCATGCGCGGCTCGACCATCGCCGATTTTCAGGATCCCAATGGCGAGCCCGGCGAATACCAGAAGCGCCATCGTGTTTACGGGCGTGAAGGCCATCCCTGCTCCCGCTGCGGCGCGATCATTCGCCGAACGATTGTGGCCGGGCGCAGCAGTTACTATTGCCCGAAGTGCCAGCCGGCGCGGCGCGATTGTCCTCCGTTGCCGCTGCCCAAGTCGCTCCGTGGCAGGAAAGCCGTGGCGCCCAAAGTGAAGACGGGCCGCTGGAAAATGACACGTAACCGTTGAACTCCTTCCAAACGTCTATACAATCAGTGCGTCTATACAATCAGTGGCGCCGTTGTGTGCGCAGGTTTGGCCGGCGCGGCCGGCCATGAGCAATCTTTTCCGCGAATCAATCGTCTAAATTTTCGGGGGAAGCTGGATGAATTCTCGTCGTGTCCTGATCGGTCTATCTTTAGTAGTTCTATTCTTGGTCAGTGTGCGCGCTGGTTTGGCGTGGCCCGCAGCCGATAGCGCCGATCCCGTCGCTGCCGCAGACCAGCAAATTCTCGCTCAAGTGCGCGAACACAGCGAATTGATGCAAAACCTCGAGTATTTATCCGACGAAATCGGGGCGCGCCTCACGGGTTCGCCGCAACTGAAGCAGGCCAATGACTGGGCCGCGGATCTGTTTCGCAAATACGGATTAACCAACGTACACCTCGAGCCGTGGACCATCGCGCATTCCTGGACGCGCGGCACTGCCACCGCGCGAATTATTTCGCCCGCGGAGCACCCGCTAACGATTGCTTCCGCGGGATGGGCGCCGAGCACGCTTGGCGCCGTGCGTGGTCCGGCGGTTTACGTCGATGCCAAGACGAAAGAGGATCTCGAAAAATTTCGCGGCAAACTGAAAGGCGCGATCGTCATCTATCAGGAGCCGGACAGCCTCTCGCCGCCCAAGCCGGACGATCCAAACTTCGTCCGCCCCATGCAGGCTCCGCCGCCGCTTCCCGGACAACCCGCAATGCCGTCGCCGTTCGCGGCCGTGGCGGAATTTGGCCGCGTGCGCACAGCGTTTTTCCAGCAGGAGGGCGTCGCTGCTGTCTTGCGCGATTCCGCAAAACCGCATGGCCTGCTCAATATGACCGGCATCGGCGGCGAAAAGTTTGATATCGGCGCCCTCCCAACGGCGTTCATCACCGGTGAAGGCTATCGCATGATTTTTCGCATGCTGAAGCATGGGCCAGTGCAGCTGGAGATTAGCATCGCCAATTCGTTCAGCGACAAGCCCGTGGAGGTCTACAACACCGTCGCGGAAATTCGTGGCAGCGACAAACCCGGCGAAGTGGTGATGCTCGGCGCGCACCTCGATTCCTGGGACCTCGGCACCGGCTCGACAGACAACGGCACCGGCTCGATGGCCGTCATGGAGGCTGCTCGCGCGCTGGTGAAGAGCGGCGTGCAGCCCAAGCGCACCATTCGCTTCGTGCTGTTCACCGGAGAGGAAGAAGGTTTATGCGGCTCCGTGAAGTACGTCGAAGCGCACAAGGACGACTTGGACAAAATCTCTGGCATCCTCGTGCACGACACCGGCACCGGACGCGTGATTTCCATCGGCATGCACGACAATTATCAAGACCGCGAATTTGTCGATCAGGTGATCGCTCCGCTCCATGAACTGAAAATGCTGGAGCCCAGCATGATTCGCCAGGCCGGCACCGATCACAAATCCTTCGATGATGTGGGCGTACCCGGCTTTTGGACCGTGCAAGATATGGCGGAATACCCGAAAACCCATCACAGCCAGTCCGATACATTCGACAAAGTTTGGAAAGACGATATCAATCAAGGCGCGCAAGTGCTCGCCGCCTGGGCCTACAACACGGCGCAGTTGCCGGCCATGCTGCCGCGCCGCCCAGCGCCGGAAAAGCCCGCTTCAGCATCCACCGCGCCACCGCCTGCTCCCACGCCCGATCCGGTTGCCGAGATGGATACAAAGATTCTCGCGCAGGTCAAAGCGGATCAACCTGAACTCAAAGCGAATCTGCAATATTTGGCCGATAGAATTGGCCCGCGCCTGACCGGCTCGCCGCAATTGGATCGCGCCAGCCATTGGACCGAGGAGCGTTTTAAGGAAGCGGGCTTGGCCAACGCGCACCTCGAACCCTGGCAGATTGCCAACGCGTGGACGCGGGGTCCGGCCAGCGCTCGCGTCACCGCGCCCGTCGAACAGACCCTCACCGTCGCGACCGCGGGTTGGTCGCCCGGAACCAACGGTCCGTTGCGCGGCTCGGTGATTGGCCTCGACGTACAAACCGAAGCGGACCTGCAGCGATACAAAGGCAAGCTAACGGGTGCGCTCGTGCTGCTCGGCAAGCCCGTCGAAATGGTTGCTCCGGGGAATCCGCTCTTCGTGCCGTGGGGAGACGAAACCATCCCCGTCGCGTTGCCCAAGAGCGACAAGCCCATCGACTACACCGCTTACTTCAAATCGCGCCGCGCACAAGTGAAATTTCTTGAAGGCGAACACGTCGGCGCCATTTTTCTCGGCTCCGAAAAATGGTACGGCTTGATGAACATGAGCATCAGCTCGATGAACTATCTGCCTGGCGCGGCGCCGACCGCTTACATGGCCCGTGAAAATTACACGCTTCTCTGGCGGCTGCTCGAAAACGGCCCGGTGGAAGCGGAAGTAAATCTCGACGGTGGTTTTAATGCAAAGAACGTGGACGTCTACAACACCGTCGCGGAAATTCGCGGCACGGAGAAGCCCGATGAAGTGGTCATCATCGGCGGCCACCTCGATTCCTGGGATCTTGGCACTGGGGCTACAGACAACGGCACCGGCGCCATGGCCGTTCTTGAAGCCGCGCGAGCGCTGCAAAAGCTCGGCGTCAAACCCGCGCGTACCATCCGCTTCGTTCTGTTCACCGGCGAAGAGCAGGGTTTAAACGGCTCCGCGGCGTACGTCAAAGCTCATAAAGACGAAATGTCGAAAATTTCCGGAGTGCTAATCGACGACAGCGGCACCGGAAAAGTCTTGACCATCGGCCTGATGGCCAACTACGCCGTGCGCGAAACCATCGACCATGCGCTCTATCCGCTCGCCAAAGGCGTGGGATTTGCCGAGCCAACTCTGCGCGTCGAAGGCGGCAGCGATCACGTATCCTTCGATGAAGCCGGCGTTCCGACATTTTGGTGCGTGCAGGACGGCGTCGACTACGACAAGACGCATCATTCACAAGCCGATACACTCGACCGCGTGCGTTGGGACGATCTCACCGAAGGCGCGCAGGTGCTCGCGGTCTTCGCCTACAATGTCGCGCAGCTTCCGGACCTGCTGCCAAGAAAGCCGGCGAAATAAGCAGCCGGCGAAAATAGCGCTGGACGCAGGCATTGGGCCGCGGAAATCGCGCAAACACGTCGCGGTAAAAATTAGAGAATAGAGGTTCTATGCGCGCGGTGCTGCAACGCGTCAGCCGGGCGAAAGTAACCGTGGGGGGCGCCGCCTCCGGAGAGATTAGCGCCGGCCTCATGATTCTTCTGGCGTCGGTCGCGACGATACCTCCGCGACGACCGCAACCATGGCCGAAAAAGTCGCCAACGTGCGCATCTTCGAAGATCCGCAAGGTAAAATGAATTTTTCTCTGCTCGATGTCCGCGGAGCTGCTCTGGTGGTTTCGCAATTCACTCTCTATGGCGACGCCCGCGGTCAACGCCGGCCGAGTTTCATGGCTGCGGCCCCGCCCGATCTCGCCAAGTCGCTCTACGAAGAGTTTTGCGCCGCGCTCAGAACTCTCGGTGTTACCGTCGCAACCGGCGTTTTTCAGGCCACTATGTCTGTGGAGTTGGTAAATGAAGGCCCAGTCACGATCCTCCTCGACTCCGAAAAAACGTTCTAACCCGGGACGCCGCTCGGGAGCCGCTGAAAAATGGACAAAGCTCGCGGCGCTTCGCGAGTTGAAAAAACTCGCCGATCCGCAGGTGCGCGCAAAGCTCTCCTATTTTGGTGTGCACGTTCCCAAGGCCTATGGAATTTCGGCGCCCGTGTTGCATGCATTGGCGCGGCACATCGGGAAAGATCAAGCGTTGGCGGAGCAACTTTGGTCCTCTGGCATCCACGAAGCAAAAATTCTCGCCACGCTGCTCGGCGAATCGGAGAAAGTCACCGCGGCGCAGATGGAACGCTGGGTGCGTGATTTTGACTCCTGGGACGTGGTCGATACTGCGTGCTGCTATCTTTACGCCGCCGCCGATCCTGCGTGGGATAAAGTCTACGAGTGGAGCGGCCGGCGCGCGGAGTTCCAGAAGCGCGCGGCATTCTCTTTGGCCGCGCATCTGAGTTATAAGGATAAATCGTCGGAGGATGCGCGCTTCGAGCGCTTTCTCTTGGTTATCGAGCGTGAAGCCCACGATGAGCGAAATTTCGTGAGAAAAGTGGTCAACTGGGCGTTGCGCAATATCGGAAAGAGAAATCTGCGGCTCAACGGAGCGGCGATTCGCACCGCGGAGCGCATTCGGCGCCAAAGTTCGCGCGCCGCGCGATGGATCGCGGCAGATGCGCTTCGCGAACTGAAAAGCGAAGCGGTACAGGCGCGGCTGCGCAGGAAAGCGGGCTGATGCATGGTTGCGAAGTCACAGAAATGCGTCGTCGTAATCCGCAGGGCGCGAACCAGTGACGCCCCACGGCTTGCGGAACTCAGCGGACAACTTGGATATCCGGTAACCGCGGCGGAGATCAGCGAACGCCTGCGTAAGCTGAAATCCGCGTCGTCTAACGCGTTGTTTGTGGCGGAGTCGCCAGGCGCCGGAGTCGTCGGCTGGACGCACGTCAGTGTCACTCACCTTGTTGAGGCCGGAACGCGCGCGGAATTGAATGGGCTCATCGTCGCCGAAGGCCAGCGGAGTCTCGGCGCGGGCGTGCGGCTGCTCCAAGCCGCCGAGAGCTGGGCGCGCAAGCATGGTTGTCCAAGCATGTCGGTGCGCTCAAACGTGCTCCGCGAACGCGCTCACAATTTCTATCTCCGCAACGGATACGAGCACTACAAAACACAGAAGGCTTTCCGCAAAGCGTTGTAAGACTCTCCTTCCCGCTTTCCTTCCCGACTTTCCTTCGCATCGTTGCAATAGCAAGGAAATACTTGGAACTCTGCTGCTGGCGAAATATATCGTGACGCGATAGACTTGTTGGATGAGCGCCGACGTTACCACCGCGGAGTATCGTGCCCTGGCGGAACTACGATACCGCCTTCGCCTGTTCCTGCGCGAAGGCGACGCCAAAGCGCGGGGCGCCGGCCTCGAGCCCCAGCAATACCTCTTGTTACTCGCCTTGCGGGGCCTGCCCAGCGGCGCCGACGCCACCATTCGCATGCTGGCCGAGCGCTTGGTGCTTAAACATCACAGTGTGGTCGAGCTGATCGATCGCCTCGCTGCCCACGGCTACGTTCGCAGAATGCGCAGCCGCGACGATCGCAGAAAAGTTCTGGTTTCACTGTTGCCGCGCGGCGTCAAACTCGTCCAAAAAGTCGCTCGGGAACGGATCAGTGAGCTACGTTCCAGCGGCGTCAAACTGGTCACCGCTATCGAGGCGCTTCTCGAGCCCAAATCGCAAGAACGCCTGCATTACGCTGTGGCTTCGCGCCGGACAAATTCTCACCTCAAAAAATCCCACCCCCCGAAAAAAGGTAACCCGCCGAGGAAATGACCACCACGCCCGCTCCCTCAACCGCAAAATCCGCGTGGTGGCAGGCGCCTTCTCGCCAATGGAACGCCTTGCTGCACGAGCGTGAAGAGCAGATCTTCCTCGTCCTGACCTTGCTCATCGGTGCGCTCGTCGGCCTCATCGTAGTGGCCTTCATTCTCCTGACGGAACGCTCTGGCGCGCGGCTCTATCCCGTCGGCGGTGCTCCATGGCGGAGACTGCTCGTTCCCGTAGTCGGCTCTCTCGTTATGGGATATTTGCTGTACCGGTTTTTCCCAGACGCGCGCGGCAGCGGCGTACCGCAAACCAAAGCCGCACTCTTCGCTCGCGGCGGCCGCATTTCCATCGGCACCGTCGTTGGAAAGTTTTTCTGTACCTCGGCGACCCTCGCTTGCGGCATCCCGCTCGGCCGCGAAGGCCCTGCCGTGCAGGTCGGTGCGGGCATCGCGTCCATTCTCGGCCAGAAACTCGGCCTGCGCCCTGAAAAAATAAAAGCGCTCATCCCGGTTGGCGCTGCTGCGGCGATCGCCGCGGCATTTAATACTCCGCTGGCCGCGGTGCTCTTTGCGCTCGAAGAAGTCATGGGCGACATGCATGCCCCGGTTCTTGGCTCCGTGGTGCTCGCTTCGGCAACCTCGTGGGCCATGCTTCGTTTGCTGCTCGGCAACGATCCGCTCTTTAAAGTGCCGCAATATCAGCTCGTCCATCCAGGCGAGTTCGCCATTTACGCCCTTCTCGGCGTCGCCGGCGGTTTTGTTTCCGTGGCCTTCACGCGCTTGCTCCTCTGGATGCGCGCGAAGTTCCTGCGATTACCGCGTAAGACGGTGTGGTATCAGCCCGTAGCCGGCGGCCTGATGGTCGGGATCATGGGCTGGTTCGTTCCGCAGATTATGGGCGTCGGCTACAAATACGTCGGCGACGTGCTCAACGGAAATATGGCTCTCAAATTAATGCTCCTGCTCCTGGTGCTTAAACTCGTCGTCGTCGCCACCAGCTACGCATCCGGCAATGCCGGCGGCATCTTCGGCCCCAGTTTATTTCTCGGCGCCATGCTCGGCGGGGCCATCGGCACGGTGGCCAAGCACTTCTTGCCGGGCTATGTCGCTTCCCCGGGTGCCTATGCCTTGGTCGGCATGGGCACCGCCTTCGCTGGCGTCGTGCGCGCTCCCATGACTTCGGTGATGATGATCTTCGAAACCACTCGCGACTACGCCGTCATCGTCCCCCTGATGATTTCCAATCTCATCAGTTATTTCATCGCCTCAAAATTTCAGAAAAAAGCCATCTACGAAGTCCTCGCCGAGCAGGACGGTGTGCACTTGCCCACCGCCGAAACCCGCATTCAGGAAGGCTTTCGGCAGGTCTATCAGGCTATGCAGCCGGCCACGGAAATCTTGAGCACGGAGCGCACCGTCGCCGAAGCCCTGGAAAAAGTAAAGGAAAGTTCGCTGACTGCCTGGCCGGTGAATGACGAAACGGGTGTAGTTGGCGTAATCACTCTCGAGGCCATGCAAAAAGCCGTGAACTCCGGTGGCGCCGCGCGCCGTCTCGTCGAACTCCTGAACACGCGAGACTTTCCGCACGTCCACGCCGACCACTCCCTCACTGCCGCGCTGGACCGCATGGGCGCTTCGCAACTCGATCTTCTTCCCGTGGTCAGCCGCGCCAATCTTCACACCCTCGAAGGCGTCATTACCCTGCAGGCCGTGCTGACGTTGTACGGTGTCGGCGCGAAGAATCCTTTGTAGGGGCGCGGCATGCTTTGCCCAGGTCGCGCTTGCGCAGGCGTACTGCTCAAAGCGCCTTTTTCTCCGCGTATCTCCGCTCTAAATGTTTTTCTTTCCGTTCATTGATCGATCCTCGCAAACGAGCGGTGAGAAATGCAGTCTAGATCAGTGGTTTTTCCCACTGGCCAGTAACCCCGGAGCGAAATACCGCGTCGATCACCGCCATGTTTTTAATCGCATCCTCAAGCGGCACGGGCACTTCGCCGTCCTCGCGAATCGCTCTCGAAAACGCATCCCCTTGTATCGTGTACTGATTGCAAGACGCAATCGTTTCCACCGTGGTGTTATTTCCCGTCCCCGCTCGCCCTTCGTCAATAACGATGTTGGTGGGAAGGTCCAGCGGCGCACTGTACGGAATCTCGAGTACGATTCGCCCATGCGTGCCAAATATTTCCATGCTCTGGTGATAGACCAGCTGCGTGCTGCACGTGAACACCGCCTGCCCGGCTGGATAATCCAGCATCGCCGATGTCAACCGGTCGATGCTTATTTCCGGATCGCGCTCCACCAGTCCGATCACACGCGTGGGCTCCTGCCCAAAAATAAATCGCGAAGTATTGATCGGGTAGCACCCGATGTCCAGCAGCGCCCCGCCCCCCTCGGCAGATCGATTGTGGATGCTGCTGATTTCCCGGTCGAAATAACTGAACGACGCCGCAATCGCCCGCAATTCTCCGATCTTCCCGGAGCGTACCAGTTCCCGCGCCCGCAGCCACTGCGGATGCGTGCGCACCATGAACGCTTCCCCGCATTTCCGCTGCGTGCGGTCCCGCGCCGCCAGCAGCTCCTTCGCCTCCGTTACATTCAAGCCGATGGGCTTCTCGCACAGCACATGCTTCCCGGCCTCCATCGCCTTCACCGACCACGGCAAGTGCAGGTGATTCGGCAGCGGAATATAAACCGCCTCAATCTCCGCATCCGCCAGCAGCTCCTCATAAGATCCGTACGCCTTAGCAATTCCGAATTTCCGCGCCGCCTCCTGTGCCTTCGCCAAATCCCGCGAAGCGATCGCCGCAATCTCGCCGAACTCCCCCTGCTGCATCCCCGGAATCACTTTGCGCTTGGCGATGCTCGCCACTCCCAGCACGCCCCACTTCACTTTGCCTCGACTCAAGAGTGCTCCTTAACGCATCCTTATTTTCGCCGAATTTAATCCCGGCACCTCAATTCAGGCACATTCCAGGATTCTACAACAGGGCGCCGGCTGGTTTTCCATCGACCGAGTTCGGCAATTTAAGTTTTCCTGGCGATAGGTATCCGATAAGTTAGGCATTGGTATCGCACGGAGTTCTGGTCTATGCTGGCGCCACACAGCGGCCTGTTCAAATCCATGCTCTTCAAGACTCTCAGCGCCTCCGTCTACGGCATCGACGCCTACCTCGTGGAAGTCGAGGTGGACGTCGGCTCCGCCCGCATGCAGGACTTCAACGTCGTCGGCCTCCCCGACAACGCCGTAAAAGAAAGCCGCGAACGCATCAAGTCCGCCATGCGCAACTGCAGCTACGAATTCCCCCACGGTCAGGGCGTCACCATCAATCTGGCCCCCGCCGACGTCCGCAAAGAAGGCTCCGGCTTCGACCTTCCCATGGCCCTCGGACTCGTCGGATGCATGGGCCATTTCTTCGGCAAGCAACTCGATCAGTGCATGTTTCTCGGCGAACTCTCCCTCGACGGCGGTGTCCGCCCGGTCCGTGGCGCGCTTTCCGCCGTTCTCGCCGCCCGCGAAGCCGGCCTCAAAGCCATCGCCGTCCCCGAAGGCAACGCTCGCGAGGCTGCCGTCGTCAACGGCATCGATGTCTACGGCGTAAAGTCCTTGCCGCAGGCCGTCGACCTCGTCAATTCCCCCGAATCCTTTACTCCCACAAAAGTCGACGCTCACCAATTATTGAACGACGCCGCGCAATACGCCGTCGATCTCCGCGACGTCCACGGCCAGCAAGCCGCCAAGCGCGCCCTGGAAGTCGCCTGCGCTGGCGGCCACAACATCCTTTTCATCGGTCCCCCGGGCGCCGGCAAAACCATGCTCGCCAAGCGCATCCCCACCATCCTCCCGCCCATGACCCTCGAGGAAGCCATCGAAACCACCCGCATCCACAGCGTCGCCGGCGTCCTCGAAAACGGCCAGGGCCTCGTCGGCACCCGCCCGTATCGCTCTCCGCACCACACCATCAGCGACGCCGGCCTGATCGGCGGCGGCGCCGTCCCGCGTCCCGGAGAAGTCTCTCTAGACCACAACGGCGTCCTCTTCCTCGATGAACTCCCCGAATTTCAGCGCAACGTCCTGGAAGTGATGCGTCAGCCCCTCGAAGACGGCACCGTCACCATCTCCCGCGCCGCCATCTCCGTCACCTTCCCCTCCCGCTTCATGCTCGCCGCCATGAACCCCTGTCCCTGCGGCTATTTCGGCGACCCCACCCGCGAGTGCCACTGCACCCCGCCCATGATCCAGCGCTACGTAGCCAAAATCTCCGGTCCGCTCCTCGACCGCATCGACATCCACATCGAAGTCCCCGCCGTAAAATACAAAGAACTCCGCGCCCCCGCCAGCTCCGAAGACTCCACCGCCGTCCGCGCCAGAGTAATCGCCGCGAGACAGCGCCAATTAACCCGTTACGCCGGCGAAAAGAAAACCTTCTGCAACGCCCAAATGCTCCCAAAAATGGTCCGCAAACACTGCGCCATCTCCCCCGGGGCGAACAGCTCCTAGAAAACGCCATCACCCGCCTCGGCCTCTCCGCCCGCGCCCACGACCGCATCCTGAAAGTAGCCCGCACCATCGCCGATCTGGAAGCCGCCCCCGCCATCGAGCCCAAGCACCTCAGCGAAGCCATCCAATACCGCACCCTAGACCGCTCCTACTGGGCCTGACGCACCACTCCAAGGCTCGTCATTCCGAGCGCAGCGAAGTACTCTTTTCCATCGCGCGTCCTGTGCGCGAGGAATCTCTTCGCTTTTGCTTTTGACCATTGCCCTTTTGCTTTTGACCTTTGCCTTTGTAGCGTGCCTTTGTAGCGGCCGGGCTTCGGTCCCGGCTCTTTCTTTTTTCCGGGGTGCCGCCGGCATCCTGCCCGCGATTCTCGCCCCCCGCCAAACCTTCCGCGCGCAGCCTTTCTAGCGCAGCCTTTGCAGCAGCCTTTGTAGCGGCCCGGCTTCAGTCCCGGCTCCCGCTCCGTCTTCTCCCCCGTAGCGGCGAATCTTCAGATCCGCATCCTGGCCTCTATCTCTCCCGCTCCCGCACCATCGCCGGCCAACTCACCATCCAAAATCCCTTCCGCTAACTGCTCTGTGTACGCCTCCGTTATGGAACTCTTTCAGAACATCCGCCGCAACGCCGCCACCATCGACATGGTTATCCACGACCCCGCTACGCCGACCACGCCGAACGCACCCTCCAAGCCCTTCAGTAGCACAGACTTTCAGTCTGTGCCCCGATCCCCCCACCCCAACGCGCCCGAACGCACCCTCCAAGCTCTTCAGTAGCACAGACTCTCAGTCTGTGCCCCGATCCGCACACCAACGCGCCCGAACTCCCGGAGCCCCAGTACGCAGCCTTTCGAGCGCAGCCTTTGTGGCAACCCTTTTTAGCACCCTTTGTAGCGGCCGGGCTTCAGCCCCGGCTCCGTCTTTTCCGCCGTAGCAGCGAATCTTCAGATTCGCATCCTCGCCTCGATCTCTCCCGCTCCCGGACCATCGCCGCCCTGGAATCCTCCTCCGCCATCGAACCCAAACACCTCGGCGAAGCCACCCAATACCGCGAACGATCATTCGCTGAGCTAGTAGCGAGCCAATGAGCCTCTCAAGCCTCTCTTTGCCATCTGCCTGACGCGTGATCACGTGCCGCACAACTCGCTGATTCGCCCAATTCAGCCACCCGCTGCTGCGGCTCCCGAGGACCACTTGCAATTCCTTCTGCGTATATTTTCGTGAATATTTCAGGACGGCCCGCCACAGCTCAGCCTTTTCAGCGCTAAAATAGCGCACCGCAACGATCAAAAGGAAACGTCGCATGCCCCGTAAATTATTCACCGTTGAGCAAGTTCTGACCCTGCTTGCAGAAACGCCGCCGCGCATTGCCGCGCTCACCGCTGGTCTGTCACCAGCCCAATTGCATTCCCATCCCGCTCCCGACGAGTGGTCCGCCAACGATGTCCTCGCCCATCTCCGCTCCTGCGCCGATGTCTGGGGCACCTGCATGGCGGCCATACTCGCCCAAGACACTCCCACCCTGCGCGCCGTCGATCCCCGCACCTACATCGAACAAACGAACTATCTCGCACAGAAATTTCCGCCCTCGTTCCGCGCCTTTGCCAAGCAGCGCACGGATCTATTGGCCGCATTGGAACCGTTACCGCGCAAAAGCTGGCAGCGCAAAGCCATCGTCACCGGTGCCGGAGCGGTACTCGAACGCACCGTCCTGACTTACGCCACGCGCCTCGCCCGGCACGAACGCACCCACCTCAAACAGTTCAACCGCATTGCCAACACCATGCGCCCGAAGAAATAACCACCAAAGTACCTAAGCGTCCTTGCGGGCTTCCCATTCATGCATGTCGAACAGCCTTCGCCTTTGCAGTGCTAAATGACGGCATGACCCAAGAAGCTGCGGAACTGCTCAGAAAGGCCCTCGCGCTCCCCGCATCCGAACGCGCCGACCTCGCCGGCTCCCTTCTCGAAAGCCTTGACGAGGCCCAAGACCCCTCCGTCGAAGCCGCTTGGGAGGATGAAGTCGACCGCCGCTTAGCCGAGATCGATTCCGGCGCCGTTAAACCCATTTCTGCAGAAGAAGCTCGCCGCCGCCTCTCGTCAGTTCTCGAATGACCGCTGTTTCGTTCTCTTTTCATCCCGCCGCCAAGCCGTTGCCGCTGCTACCTGGTATCGGGAACACGCTACTCATAGTACTCAAGATTTGTCTTGACAAATCAGTCTATATTCCCTACACTTTTCCTGGGTGTACAAAGGGGGAACTGTTCCCAGACGCGCGCTTCCCGCGAAGTCTCATTCCCAAAAGGCGCGCCAAAACCCCACGGGTCGGATCGTAACCACTTAACCAACACTTTTGCCCCGTAACCCGCGCAGAATGAACACTTCTGAAAGGTTGTGAAAACACAGGTACTTTAAGTTCCTTTCTTTTCACAACCTTTCGCGAAACAGGAGGCCCCTACTCCGGGGAAACCACCGGCTACTCCGCGGCAGTCTTTGGCGCTCACCGCCCGCTCCACCGCGTTCGTCATGGAACACCGTTCGTCCTTGCGGGCCGTCGCAGGTGGCGCGCTTTAGGCCGCGTCGTACTCAAGGCACGCCGCGGCGCTTCTACATCTCTCCCGCCATTGACTTGGGTGATTGCGCTGTGTTACGGATAACTGCGGCTTTCAGGGCACGTTCCCCTCAGAAAATCGTCAGAGGCCAATGGCGGCAGACCAAAGACACCTCGAAGTCACGCTGCAAACGCAGGTCGAGAGCGTCAATCTCGCGGAAGAGATGTGTCTGCGCGTGGCCGAAGCCGCCGGTTTCGGCGAAGACGATTGTTACCGCATCGGCATGTCCGTCCGCGAAGGCGTCATCAACGCTTTTCACTACGGCAATCAGGAACGCCCCGACAAAAAAATTCATCTGGCCGTTGACCTGACCGACGAAAAAATGATCATCCACGTCCTCGACGAAGGCAAAGGGTTTGATCTCGCTTCCGTGCCCAATTGCCTGTCGGAAGAAAACCTGCTCAGCACTTCCGGACGCGGTATTTTTCTGATGCGCTCTTTTATGGATGAATTCAATGTCGTCAAAGGCCGTACCGGCGGCGCCGAAATCGTCATGTCTAAAAAATTGCCGCCGCCCGGTTCCGCGCCAAACGGAACAAGCGGCCAAAATGCCACCCCACATCAGGAAGCCTAGGTGAAACGATGAGTTTGCAAGCCACTTTTCGCGATGCAGGAAACGTCACGGTTGTGGATTTCAGCGGGAAAATCACGCTGGGAGAGGGCAGCGCCCTTTTGCGCAAGACCATCCGCGGCTTGCTCGACGAGCAGCGCATGAAACTGCTCATCGATCTCGGCGACGTCGACTACATCGACAGCGCCGGCATCGGCGAAATGGTCACCGCCTACACCGCGGTAAAAAATCGCGGCGGCGAGCTCAAGCTCCTGAATCTGACCAAAAAAGTGAAAGATCTGCTGCAAATCACCAAGCTTTACACCGTCTTCGACGTGCATTCCGACGAGACCGAGGCGCTGAAAAGCTTCGGCTGAAAAGCTAAGTTTGCGGCAACTGGCGCGGCTCTTGCGTGCTCTCGCAAGCGAATCCCATGACGGAAACGTCACTCTCGGCCTGGATTTCTTCGCAGGCCGCCGGCTTAGGCTTTGATTTGTGCGGCGTGGTCCCGGCCGAAAAATTTCCTGAACTGTCCCGTTCGGACGAATGGCTCGCTCGTGGCTACGCCGGTGAAATGGGCTATCTGCACGATCTCCGGCGCAGCGATCCGGCCACCGCGATGCGCGATGTGCGCAGCATCATCGTCTGCGCGCTGAATTACAACACCAGCCAGCCGCGCTCCATCCAAGCGATTTCGCAACCCTCCACGCTCGACGTTCCCCGCGGCTGGATTTCCCGCTATGCCTGGGGCACCGATTACCACCTGGTTCTTCGCGAGAAATTGCAGCTCTTGCTCGCCGCCCTGCAACAACATCACGGCGTATCCATCTCCGCACGCATCTACGCCGACACTGGCCCACTACAGGAGCGTAGCCTCGCAAAATACGCCGGACTCGGCTGGCTCGGCAAAAACACGCTGCTGCTCAATCAACGACTCGGCTCTTTCTTCTTCCTGGGCATCATCCTCACCACCCTGGACCTCGCGCCCACCCTGGATGAATCAACTGCTCCGCCGCCCGATCTTTGTGGCAGTTGCCGCCGCTGCCTCGACGCCTGCCCCACCGGCGCGTTCGTCGAGCCTTACGTAATGGACGCTCGCCGTTGCATCTCCTACCTGACCATCGAGCTGCGCGGCAGCATCCCCGAAGAGCTTCGCGAACCCATGGGCGCACATGTCTTTGGCTGCGACATCTGTCAGGACGTCTGCCCGTGGAACAATCGTTCGCCCATCACTCAGGCCGAGCATTTCCAGCCGCGAACCTTTCCACCGTCCGCCGATACTGCAAGTTCCAATGGACAGCCCGGCTATCACCCCGATCATCAGCCAGCCCCGCACTCGCTTTATCTTCCGGACCTGGAGTGGCTCGCCAGCATGACCGAAGACGAATTTCGCGCGTTCTTCCGCAACAGCCCCATCAAGCGCACCAAGTGGCGCGGCATCGTGCGAAACGTCTGCATTGCCTTGGGCAACTCACGCCCCACTCCAGGTTCTGCTGCCCATGCCCGCGCCGTCTCCCTTCTCCAGCGCCTGGCGGACTCTGACGAAATCCACATCGCGGAATCTGCCCAATGGGCCCTCTCGCGCATCCAATCGAAGGACTGGGCACCCGCAAATGCGGCGCTGGGCCTTTTGCACGCTGAGAAAATCTCAAATTCCACACCGGAGGATAAACTCATGGCATTTGTTGTACCCCCCTTGCCGTATGCATTCGACGCACTGGAACCGTCCATCGACGCCAAAACGATGGAGATTCACCACGATAAACACCACGGCGCGTACGTCACCAATCTCAACAAGGCGCTCGATGGCCACGCGGATCTGCAATCCAAATCCATCGACGAGCTGATGAAGAATCTCGACGCGGTACCCGAGAATATTCGCACCGCGGTGCGCAACAATGGCGGAGCCCATTGGAATCACTCGCTGTTTTGGACGCTGATGAAAAAGGGCGGCGGAGGTGAACCCAAGAGCGACCTGGCTACGGCCATCCAATCTTCGTTTGGTTCCTTCGCCGGCTTTCAAGAAAAGTTCGCAGCCGCGGGCGTAGGCCGCTTCGGTTCCGGATGGGCCTGGCTGCTGGTCAAGGATGGCAAGCTGGCCATCGATTCCACGCCGAACCAGGACACGCCCTACCAAATCAGCCCCGCCGCCAAGGCCGTTCTCGGACTCGACGTTTGGGAGCACGCCTATTACCTGAAATACCAAAACGTTCGTCCGGAATACATCAAAAATTGGTGGAACGTCGTGAATTGGGAAAAAGCCGGCGAACTCTACGCTGCCGCAAAATAAACCCCGGCGCATCGCCGCACGGGCTGCCGCAAAACAAAAAGCCTGCCCAACTCGGGCAGGCTTTTTTGTTCAAGTTTTACAGGCTCGTACGGCAGCCGATCGTTGCAATGTTTAGCCGACCAACTGGCGCTTGGGCGCCAGGGGCATCATCGCGGGCTTGCGCGGCACGGCCGAAATGCTTTGTGCCGCCTGGCCCGTGGCTGAGTAACTGCGCGCTTCGCGGGTAGCGTTAGACAGGTTTAGCGGCATCGGCGCCGCTGTCTGTCGCGAGGCTTCCTGCACCAGCTCCATCCGTCCGCGGACGTGGAACTTCGCCAGCAACGACGACACGTGGAATTTCACGGTGCGCTCGGAAAGATTCAGCGTGGACCCGATTTCCTTGTTCGACAAGCTGCGCGCCACCCCTCCCAGCACTTCATCTTCGCGCCGCGTCAGCTTCACTCGTCCGTTAACCGATTGCCCGGCCTGTAACAATTTGGAGGCCTTCTCGTTGAGTTCCTCCAGATTGTCGCTTTCCGCCTCCACCAGCACCACATAGTCTGTTGGCAACTGGCCGCGAATCATGCAATGCATGGCCAGCAGTCCCGCAGCTTGGTCGACTGGAAGTTGCCCATCCGGCCCGGCTTCGACATGGAAATGTGCCACGCCGGTATTTCGCTCATAGAAAAAATAATGGTCGCGCTGATACTCGCGACCCGCACTGCCCATCCGATGTGCTTGTTCACTTCTGCGGATAAACTTCACGTGCACCCCTCCGAGCCCAGCTTCGTAAATCGCGAAGCCCTGTATGGATTTTGTTAAATCCCGCCTGCTACCGGCGGAATTCTCAAATTCGGAGCCTTTTCGGGCAATACGCCAAGCTGAGGGCTGGCTACAACTCGGTGACCCAGATTCTGACCAAGACTCAGCCAAGGCCGTACCAAGATGGAGAGGAGCTATTTGTAATTTTGCCCGAACACTTCTACCGAACCTCGCCGCTGGGTGCACCTGCTCTGCCGAACCGGGAGGAAATCACAAAGAGCACATAGCAATGTACTTAGCCCGCGAGAGACCGGGAATGAAACGCTGTTGAGCGGTAGGAATTGCACGAAGGGGGAAATTTTTCCCGCCGTGGTCCGATACTAGGAGACCTATATCCTGTGGAAAATGTTGCAGTTGTGAGCGTGCACGCACATTTGCCCGCGCCTAAGCGATTATTCGCGTTTGCCCCGGCCCGGACAATTCGTACTGGATGCCGCGCCAGCGCATTTTCCGCGTCAGCAGCGAATGCGCGAAATTCACCAGGTACAAGAAGGGCACAAAGACGTTCACCACAATGTAGATCCAGGACTGTTCGCTGATCTGTTTCCGCCATCCCGGGAGGGCCTCGGTAACCCCCACGACACGAATTCCACCGCGAATCGCAGAGAGCAACACCGGCAGGAACGTCAGTGTGCCCAGATGCAGCGCGGGACGCGTTGCCGCCACATCGCCGAGCGTCAAATAAATACCCAGCAGGAGCGTCACGCAATATAGAAAATGCGTGGCCGCGGCCATCTGCCAGATTTTACTCGCGTACACCCGGGTGATCAGCACCTGCCGGTTGGTGAACTCCAGCAGTCCGGCAAAATCCGTCTGCACGAAGGAGAGCGTCAGGCACTCCGGCACGAACAGGATGGGCCGGCCGGTGCGTTCGAGAGCCTTGGTCATGGTGTAGTCGTCGCTCGCCGCGCCTTGCCACCAATCGAGAACCCCGGCCTCTTCAAACATCTTGCGCCGCACCGCGGTTCCGCCACCCCAGCAGAAATTCGGGCCATTCTCGGTCAGCATGGTCACGACCGGGGCATTCCACGCGGCCAGCAAGACGGTCGCCAGCCCGTTGTTATTGGGCATGAACCAGCGCATGGTCGTGGTCGCCGAGATGCGCCCATCATTGAGCGGGGCCACCATGTGGTGCAGCCACGTTTTACCGGGCCGGCCGTCGGAATCCGCGAAGACCAATACGTCAAATTCCGGCGGCAATTGCTCGATGGCCGTGCGCAAATTGTTGATTTTTTCGGAACAGCCTTCGGGCGGCCCGGCAATCACCACGTGCGCTTTCGGCCGCGAATTCGCCGCCACGCGCTTGACGATGCTGCTGGCCGGATCCGCGTCCGACGCCAGAATGAAGAATACTTCGTAGTTCTGGTGATCGAACTCCGTAAGCGTCACCAGGTTGCGTTCCAGCCCGGCTTCCAGGCCTTTGCAGGGACACAACACCGCCACCCGCGGAGCATTAAATCCCGGATCCGTTCGCATTCTTCGCCGCACATAATTCAGCCACTGCAGCGCCTGCCAGATCAGGTACAGGCCTCCGCCAATTTGCAGCGCCGATAATAGGTAAAAAAGGGTCTCCACGCTTACCGAGCATAGCAGAGGAAACTAGCTCGCCAACTCCGGCGTGACCGGGTAGAATCGCACCCGTTAACGTCATTCCAAGATTCAAATGGGAGGAAATTCGCCATGAACGGCCGCGTCGACTCTGCAATGGTCACATCCGCATTCGAACTGCCAGGCTACCGCATCGTCCGAAATTTCGGCATCGTTCGAGGAATTATCGTTCGTTCCCGCAGCGTCATCGGGAACCTGGGCGCCGCGATTCAGACCATCGTGGGCGGCAACATCACCATCCTGACCAATCTCTGCGAGAAGACCCGCGAGGATGCCTACGAATTGATGCTCGCTCACGCCGCGCAGCACGGCGCCAACGCGGTCATCAGCATGCGGTACGATGCCACCGAAATCATGCAGGGCGTCACGGAAGTTCTGGCCTACGGCACGGCCGTGCAGGTTGAACGCATTCCCTGAGCACACTCCTGAAGCCCGCCGGCGGGGCGAAATTTTGACGTTCCGCGGCGAGCCGCAACGAGTCGCAATGGGCGTCCGATGCCGGAAATGTCTCTGCTGCGAAGAGCGAGAAACGCTACGGAGCGCTGGCGAATTTCGCCGCCTGGAGCGTAGCGGCGAAGGCATGTTCCGCCAGCTCGTCCACGTCCGCGAGCGCGCGACTGGCGGCCAGCCGGGCTTTTTCCATAAACGAAGAATCCAATAAGAACGCGCACCGATCGACGAAAGGATGATTCGCGGCCTCAAACGGCTTGCGCCTCCGCCGCGCCGCGCCGACGCGCATCAGCAACTCTTCATACATTTGCAAATCGTTTTGAAAATCCAGCGCGTCGCCCGCGGTCCACTTTTGCAGCCGGGCCAGCGTGGCGAGATATTTTTTGCGAAATAACGTCGCGTCTTTCCGCGAGATCAGCCGCGGCTTGCTTCTCTTGGAAGTCTCGGGCGCCACGGTAGAAAGCTCCAAGGCCCGCGCCGTAGCCGCCAGCAGAGCTTCACGCTGCAGGAGCGTCAGCAAATCGCGATACAAGGCAGCATGCACCTGCAACGCGTAACGCCCATGCTCGACAACGTACGAATCCACAAATCGCGGCACCACCCGCTCTTGCTGCAGCGCCGCCGCAATGCGTGAGGCGACTCCCGCGGGAACATCCGTCACTATTTTTTTCGCCAGCGCCATGATGGAAGCTCCATGGTAGCAGGCTTCGTTTCCGCCCCGGCGGGCGTGCGACTAAAGAAAAAGCCCGGCGACATCGCCGGGCCTCTTGTTCCGTTTGCGGAAACGCTTCGTCAGCGTTCCCGCAGTTTGTCGTGAAGGTTTCAGTGAATGGCCCGGGGAATATCCACTCCAGGCGTCTGAGGCTTGGGGTCCGGCGGCACGATCGGAGCCGGCACGGGATCCTTTTGCAGCGCATACTCGAGCACTTCGTCGAGGGTCCGCACGTAGGTGATCTTGATGTCGCCGAGAATATCCGGCGTCAAATCGGCCACCGCGTTCGGCTCGTTGTCCGCGGGCAACAGCACTTCGCGAATGCCCGCGCGTTTTGCGCCGAGGACTTTTTCCTTCACGCCGCCGATCGGCAGCACGATACCGGACAGGGTCATCTCGCCGGTCATCGCCAGGCGGTCTTTCACCGGGCGATTGGTCAGCAAGCTCACCAGCGCGGTGACCATCGCCGCTCCGGCGGAGGGTCCATCTTTCGGCACCGCGCCCGACGGGACGTGAATGTGAATGTCGTGCTTGCGGAAAAAGTCCGGCTCGATGCCGTATCTTTCCCCGTTCGCGCGCACCCAGGTGAGCGCCGCGGTCATGGACTCTTGCATCACTTCGCCGAGATGCCCGGTCATGGTGAACTGCTTGCCGCCGCGCATGCGGGTGGCCTCGATGAAGATGATGTCGCCGCCCACCGGCGTCCACACCAAGCCCACCGCCACGCCGGGACGCTTGACGCGTTCCTCGACTTCCTTCTCGGTGCGGTACTTCGGCACGCCCAGATATTCGCGGACGATTTCCGGAGTCACGGTCATCTTGTCCAGTTTGCCTTCGGCGATGCGGCGCGCCTGTTTGCGCGTGACAGTGGCAATCTCGCGTTCCAGGTTTCGCACACCGGCTTCTCGCGTGAAGCTGTGGATGATCTCGCGCAGCGAGTCATCCGTAAACTCCAGCTGCTCGCCATTTTTCAAGCCGTGTTCGGCGGCTTGCTTGGGAATCAGGTATTTGTGGGCGATGTGGAGCTTTTCTTCCCCCGTGTAGCCCGGCAATTCGATGACTTCCATACGGTCGCGCAGCGGTTCCGGTATTGGATCCATCCAGTTCGCCGTCGCGATGAACAGCACCTTGGACAGATCGAACGGCACATCCAGATAGTGATCGCGGAACGCATTGTTCTGCTCCGGGTCCAAAACTTCCATCAGCGCCGATGAAGGATCGCCGCGGAAATCGCGTCCGAGTTTATCGACTTCGTCCAGCATGCAGACCGGGTCGTTGCTTTCCGCGCGCTTCAGGCCCTGGATAATCTGGCCCGGCAGCGCTCCGATATACGTCCGGCGATGACCGCGGATTTCCGCTTCATCATGCATGCCGCCCAGCGCGATGCGCACAAACTTCCGTCCCAGCGCGCGAGCAATGGATTTTCCGAGCGAAGTCTTGCCCACGCCCGGAGGCCCGACGAAGCACAGGATTGGTCCCTTCATCCCCGGCTGCAATTTTTTCACCGCCAGGTAATCGAGGATGCGCTCTTTCACCTTCACCAGGTCGTAGTGGTCCTCGTCTAAAATTTCTTTTCCTTTGGCAATGTCAATGTCTTCCATGCCGGAAGATTTGCTCCACGGCAATGACGTCATCCACTCGAGGTAGGTGCGCGAAACCATGTATTCCGCGGAAGCCGGCGTCATTTTCGCCAGGCGCTTCAGCTCACGGTCGCACTCTTTCTTGGCTTCCGCGGACATCGCCGCTTCTTCCACTTTCTTGCGCAGTTCGTCGATCTCCGCCGCACCGTCGTCCGATTCGCCCAGCTCTTTCTGAATGGCCTTCATCTGCTCGCGCAGCAAATACTCGCGCTGGCTCTGGCTTACTTGCTCCTGCACCTGCTCGTGAATCTTGGAGCGCAGTTCGAGGACTTCCAGTTCCTTCGATAGTTCGCGAATCAATGTTTCCAGCCGCTTGCGCACGCTGGAAGTTTCGATCAGCTCCTGCCGCAGCAGTGTGGAGAGTGAAGGCAGGGTCCCGGCAATGAAATCCGCGAGACGTCCGGGATCATCGATGTTCATGGCCACGGATTGCAAATCATCGGAAAGCTGCGGCGAGTGGCTCACCACATCGCGAAACAGATCCTGCGCATTGCGCTGCAAAGCCTCGAGCTCGTTGTCCGCTTCTCCGAAAATATCCGGTTCGGCGGCCACGCGGGCGCGGAGATAGGGGCGCAGACCGATCAGGTCGATAATCTGAATCCGCTGCAAACCTTCCAGGAAGATGACCACATTCCCGTTCGGCATTTTTACGGTTTTATGAACTTTGGCGAGCGTTCCCACCTTGTGCAGGTCCGCAGCGGAGGGATCCTCCACGCGCGGATCAAGCTGCGCGACCACGCCCATCAACTTGTCTTCTCCTTGAAGCGCACTCACCAGCGCCAGGGAGCTTTCGCGTCCTACGGTCAGCGGAAGAACGGCTCCGGGAAACAGCACGGTGTCCCGGACGGGCAGGATTGCGAGAATGTCAGGCACAGTAAATTTTTTGTCAGCCATGGTCTCCCCTAACTCAAGCACGATGGTAGCCGCGCCGTAAAAGTTTAGATGCAGGCGTAGCGAAAAGGGTGCGTCAGCATGCGATCGAGGTTAGCACAAAATCTTAGTCGCCTAAGCTAAGATTCTGCGGGCTCGTTGCTAAATCTGCTACCCTTCTATTCAAGTCTTTTATAATCAATTCATTGAAAGCGATTTTATTCCTCTCTTTCGCTACTTGCTCCTAAGTCCCGATCGTCCTCTAGCCGCAGGACTTGAGCCAAATTCTTCCATTTTCAGGTCCAGCGGTTCAATTCGCTGGATAATTTTGTCGCACGTAGGCTTCCGCGCCTGCCAAATCGGCAATCTGTCCTTCCAATTGAGCATCCTCCACCCCCCGGAGGATTTCAGTGAACCTCGGCCCGGGCTTATAGCCCATACGTAACAAATCGTCCCCGTTCAGGACCCGCTGCGGCCGCACCTCTTCCGGAGGCGTCTCGGCCAAGAACCGCTCTACAAATTGATAGGCTTCCAGCCGCCGATTGCTGGACATGGAGTCCAGTCGATGCAGGGCCAGGTGCTCATCGAATTTCGGCAGCCGCACAAAGCGTTTCAGAGTGGAGGCACGCATCTGCTGCGCGTCCTTGAATTTCATGTGATTGGCGACGAGCGCCAGAATCTGCTCGGTATCCTCATTGGAAAAGCGCAGCCGCCGGCAAATTTTTTGCGCGATTTCGACGCCGGCGTCCACATGGCCATCGAAACGGATGCGATCTCCGGTTTGCACGGCGGAACGAAACGTCGCCGGCTTCCCGACATCGTGCAGCAGCACGCCCCACGCCAGCGTCGCCGGAGCCCCAACTGCAATTCCTTCCAGCATCAGCATTGTATGGGTCCAGACGTCGCCCTCCGGATGATATTGCGGCGGCTGTTCCACGCCGTGCAGTGCGGAGATTTCCGGCAAGAGCTGCGCCAGCAACCCCGTTTCGTCGAGCAGCGCAAAGCCGCACTTCGCCGCGCCCTCGGTGAGCAATTTCGTAAGCTCTTCGCGGATACGCTCCGCGGAAACCTGGGTGATCTCCGGCGAAAGGTTCTTTATCGCCGCCGATGTATCCACATCGATTGCAAATCCCAGCCGCGCCGCGAAACGCACCGCGCGCAGCATGCGCAATTTATCTTCGCGAAAGCGCCGCGCCGGTTCGCCGATGGCACGAATAATTCCCGCGAGCAGATCCGCTTCGCCACCGACGTAATCCAGGATTTCTCCGCTATCGTGGCGCATCAGCAAGCCATTGATCGTAAAATCGCGGCGCCGCACATCTTCTTGAGCAGTCTTGGAATACACCACGGCGTCGGGGTGGCGGCCATCCGAATAGCCGACATCGGAGCGAAAGGTCGCCACCTCCACCTGGATTCCATCGCGGGGAACCAGCACCACGCCGAATTGCGCGCCGACGCCAATAGCCTCCGGAAAAAGTTGCAACACGCGGTCTGGCGCAGCATCGGTAGTGACATCGTAGTCGGCGGGCGGGCGGCCGAGCAGTAAATCGCGGACACAACCGCCCACGAGCAGCGCCTGGTGCCCGTTGCGCAACAGAATGTCGCACACCGAATTGGCGAGTCCCCGCGGGGTCATCCATCAATTATGCGGCAACGCCTCGTGACGAAGAACTTTTTGTAGGGGGGAATGTTTTTGCGGGGACGCGGCAGGTTTCTCGCGTCCCCGCTTGCCCTGACTATGGTTTGAGAGAGCGACATTTTGCGGGAGACTGAAACGGAATTACGGACGCGAAGAGCGGAAAATCATGCAGGTAATATCATCGGACTGCCGCGTAGCGCCGACGAACCCATCCACATGGCGCATCAGCGCGCGCAGAGTTTCCTCCGCGTTTATTTCAGGGAGTTGGCGAATGGCCGCCATCCAGCGATCGTTTCCGAAATCTTCGCCGGCGGCATTGAACGCCTCGACCACGCCGTCGGTATACAAGATCAACGCGTCGCCAGGTTCCAGTTGAATCGAGCCGGACTCAAATAACGCGTCCGCCTCGATCCCCAGCGGCAATCCTCCGGCTTCGAGTTTTTCTAGCGCGCCATCCGCGCGCCGCAGAATCGGCGGATTGTGGCCGGCGTTCACGTACTGCATGCGCCGCGTGGCCACGTCGTATTCGGCGATGAGCGCGGTGGTGAAGCGGCGGCCATCCAGGCTGTGCGCGCACGCATAGTGGTTCAGGCCGATCACCAGATCTCCCAGCGGTATCGTATCGCTCGCGATGGTGCGCAGGCTGGCTTGCAATGTGGCCATGAGCAACGCCGCCGGCACGCTTTTTCCCGCCACATCGGCGATGACGACGAGTAATCTCTCGCGTTTCTTTCCCGGAAAAAACGCGTCGTAGTAATCGCCGGCCACGGAATTCTGCGGACGCGTGGCAAAGGCAATATCCGCTCCGGGAACTTCCGGAGGATGCGAAGGGACCAGCCAGCTCTGAATTTCCCGGGCGATTTCGAGATCGCGTTTCATGGTCACTTTGTCGGCCAGCTCGAGCGACAAAAGCAGCAGCAGAAGGACGGCCGCACCTAGTCCAAGATTGATGGGAGAGCTAGTGTCGCTCCGCGCGTGAGTGGGAAGTTCAGAGATGCTGAGCAACACCAGCGCGACCAACAGCAACACCCGGCGCGCGGGCGAAAGTTTCAAAATCAGCGCCCAGAAAAATTGTTTGAGGATGTGAAAGGGGCGCCGCCACTGTGGCATGGCGTTGATCTCTTCCCAATCGACATCCTTGCCATAGAAACCATAACTGGCGCGGGCATCGGCGGCGAACTGGCCCCACAGATCGTCGATTTGGCGGCCTTCGCTGACGCGGTACCAGAAGTGGCGGACGCGGGTAAATTTCGGGCGCGGACGCAATCGGGAGACTGGTATTCCGGGAGGCTCACTCACCTCTGAAGTATAGGGTATTTGGCGCGAGTACCGCCTCGAGTGAACGCTGTACGGAATCGCAGCAGCGTTGTGAACACGCGAGTCTTGGCGGGTCATGGCTTCCGATACGACAGGGTGGCTGCAAAGTCAGACGCGACCTTAGCGGCTGGAGCGCCGATGGTGCGGTTGCCGCGCCAAGTCTTCAACCCCGCTCATCGTCATCTTTATTTTCCGGCCGCAGCGAACCGCCGAACTGCACGGCGCCGAATCCGAAGCGATCGCGCAAGAGATCCGCGGCCTGCGTCAACTTTTCCAGTTTGCCGCGGCGCTCCGCGTCCAGCAGGTCCAGTTGTTCGCCGCCGTGAGCAAAGTTGCTGAGGCTCACGCCCAGCAGGCGCACTTTTCGTTTGCGGTTGCGATGCTCGCGGAAGAGTTGCTGAAACACCGCGGAAATGTCGGCATCGAGCTGGGTCGATTCTGTAAGAGTTTTCGAGCGCGTGTAGGTGTCAAAACCGGCGTAGCGAATCGTCAGCGTGAGCGCGCGGGTGGAAAGTCCCGCCTCGCGCAAGCGTTTGCAGGCTTTTTGCGACAGATGACTGAGCATCGCCGCCATGGCGATTTCGTCGGAGGTGTCTTCGCCGAAGGTGTGATTTTGCGAAATGGATTTTGGCTCGGCGTCAATCACAAATTCGTAAGAGTCGCCGCCGCGGGCTTTGTGGTAGAGCGCGCTGCCCCATTGGCCAAAGATTTTTTCCAAACGTTCCAGCGGCTCGCGCGCAATCTGCGCGACGGTTTCAATTCCCAGGGCGCGCAGCGCGCGTTCCGTAACTTTTCCGATGCCCGGAATTTTCCGCACCGGCAACGGCGCCAGAAAACTTTCCTCGCGTCCCGGCGCTACCCACACCAGTCCGCGCGGCTTGCCTTGTTCGGATGCTACTTTGGCCACCAGCCGCGTGGTGGCCAGCCCGCCGGAGCAGGGCAGCCCGGTTTGCCGCGTGATGCTGCGCAGCAATTTATCGGCGGCGGCAAAGGGCGGCCCGTGCATCCGCTGCGTTCCGGAAAGATCGAGATAGGCTTCGTCAATGGAAACCATTTCGACGATGGGCGAAAATCCATTCAGGATGGTGGCGACGCGATCGCTCCATTGCGCGTATTTCTGATGATGGCCGTCGAGGAAAATCGCGTGCGGGCAAAGTTTACCGGCAGTGCGGAGCGGCATCGCGGATTGAATGCCATATTTTCGTGCTTCGTAGCTGGCCGCGGTAACCACGCCGCGTTGATCCGGCCGTCCGCCAACCACCACCGGCTTGCCGCGCAGTTCCGGACGTTCCAGCAATTCCACGGAGACGAAGAACGCATCCATATCGACGTGCAAGATGGAAGCGACCGCCAACGGATCGATGGCATCCATTGGCCCGTGTTTCGCGCGGAATCTGGCCAGGTCCGGCATGCGTGATAATGATGCTCCAAATCCTGCGATGCTTGCTAGGCGGCGTTTTTACCGGCCCGCTCCGCGGCAATCACGCGCGCAATGCCGGCGAGATCGTTGGTGACGCTGACATACGACCAGGGCGGCTCGCGCAGCAAGGGTTGCACCGCCGCGAGACTGTTGTACCCGAGTTCGAGGACGAGCAATCCGCCCGGGTTGAGACGTTCTGCCGATTGGGCGATGAGGGGGCCGTAAGATTCGTAGCCTTCTTCGCCGCCGAAGAGCGCCGATGCAGGTTCGTGGTCGCGAACCTCCCGCTCGAGCGACGCAGCTTCACGCTTGCCGATGTATGGCGGGTTGCTGACGATCGCATCGAATCGCTGCGACTGGCCGCTGCAGGCGTGCGCATCGTCAAGCAAATTGCCGTGCGAAAAATGGATGCGGTCGGAGACGCCCTGACGTTCGGCGTTGCGGCGAGCTACGGTAAGCGCTGCCGCCGAAATGTCGCAGGCAAAAAATCGCGCTTGGGGCAGTTCCTTTGCCAAAGCGATGGCGATGCAACCCGAACCGGTTCCAACGTCCGCGATGAACATTCCGGCGCCATCGGTGGTTTGCGGACGGCCGGAGCGGACTTCGTGGAGCGCCAGGCGGTCGAGGGTCACTTCGATCAGGTGTTCGGTTTCGGGGCGAGGGATGAGCACATCGGGATTCACCGCAAAATCCAGGCCCCAAAATTCCTGGTGACCGGTCAAATGCTGAACGGGTTCACCGGCCGCCCGGCGTGCGATCAGCGACAAGAATTGTTCTTGCTGCTGGGCGGAGAGTTGTTCTTCCGGATGCGCGTAAAGCCATGCGCGTTCTTTCGCGACGGAGTGCAACAAAAGAAGTTCCGCTGCCAGCGTATAGGCGGAAACGTTGGCGGCGCGCAATTGCGTGATGCCCTGTTGCAATGCTGCACGAATTTCCATCGGTTCCGCCAAAGGTGCGAGCGCGTCAGGCTCCAGCCAATTCGTGGTCGAGTCGTTCGGCTTCGTAATGCGAGACCAGGCCATCGACCAGGGCAGAAAGCTTGCCTTCCATCACTTCGGCGAGATGGTGGAGGGTTAGTCCGATGCGGTGATCGGTGACGCGATTTTGCGGAAAATTGTAGGTACGGATTTTTTCCGAGCGGTCGCCGGTTTTGATCTGTCCGCGGCGTTCCGCGCCGATGGCGGATTGCTGTTTTTCGAGTTCCATTTCGTAGAGACGGGCGCGCAGAACGCGCATGGCTTTGGCGCGATTTTTGATTTGCGATTTTTCGTCCTGCTGCGAAACGACGAGGCCACTGGGAATGTGCGTGATGCGCACGGCGGAATAGGTGGTGTTGACGGACTGTCCGCCGGGACCCGAAGAACAAAAGGTGTCGACCCGCAAATCCTTGGCCTCGATTTTGATATCGATTTCATCGGCTTCCGGCAAAACCGCGACGGTGGCGGCGGAAGTGTGAATGCGACCCTGCGTTTCCGTCGCGGGGACGCGCTGCACGCGGTGCACGCCACTTTCGTATTTCAGTTTGGAGTAGACTTTTTGGCCGTTGATGGCCGCCACGATTTCCTTCAGGCCGCCGAGCGACGAGGGCGAGCTTTCGAGGACTTCCACTTTCCAGCCTTGGGTTTCCGCGTAGCGCGAGTACATGCGAAAAAGCTCCGCGGCAAAAAGCGCGGCTTCATCACCGCCAGTGCCGGCGCGAATTTCCACGATGACGCTTTTCTCGTCGTTGGGATCCTTGGGCAGCAGCAAAACTTTCAATTCGCGCTCGACGATTTCTTTTTTCGCGACGAGCTGTTTTTCTTCGTCGTAGGCCATCTGCTTCATTTCGGGATCGTCGGCTTCGGCGATCATCTGGTGTGCGCCGGCGAGGTCTTTTTCAATGTGCTTGTATTCGCGATGTTTCTCGACGATCTGCTCGAGATCGGAATGTTGTTTGGCAACCTTCTGAAACTTGGAAGTATCCGAGACGAGTTCCGAGGTCTGCAACTGTTGCGTCAGGTCGTCGTAACGCGCGCCGAGCTGATCGAGTCTTTCGGATAATGTGAAGCCGGCCATGATTCTTTCCTTTTTTGTCGCAGACGGAAAACTTTAGTTTTGTTGCTGCGAGTCACACGAACGGGAGATCCGCTGTTGCGGACTTTGGCAGAGGAGAATCGCTAATAAAAAGGGGCGAACATCGTGTTTTCCTGAATTCAGAATAGCGCTGAAAGGCCTTCCGCGCAATCGCGCCGAGTTCACGCGGGGCAAATTCACAAGCGCATAGGCAGGATTGCCTGTGCCACTGACCTATACTAGGATGCCGAAGCGATATGAACGATTCATTTCCTGGTTTGGCTGCGTCCTCCTTTGCCGCTGCTGGCGATGCGGAGGCGTCGCGAAATTCTGCCGCGGGTGATCTGGGATTTTTGTGGGATTTTTGGTATCCGGCGGTGCGAAGTTCCGAGATTCGGGGATGCAAGCTGGTTACGGCGATGTTGCTGGAAGTGCCGCTGGTGCTGGGACGCACGGATGGTGGCAAAGCGTTCGCCATGCGCGATTCGTGTCCGCATCGCGGGATTCCGCTGTCTTATGGGCGATTTGATGGTAAGGCCGTGGAGTGCGGTTATCACGGCTGGAAGTTTGAAGCGTGCACGGGACGCTGCATCGAGATTCCTTCGCTCACCTCGCAGGACAAATTAAAAGTGGAACGAATTTTCGCAGGACATTTTCCCTGCGAAGAGCGCGACGGATACGTTTGGGTGCACATGACGCAAAGCGGTACGCGTTTGCCGGAAGCGATTCCGGCGGCGCCGGTGCTGCCGGTGTTCAGCGAGCGCTACAAGATCACGCACCTGGACTGCGAGCTGCCTTCGCATGTGGACCAGGGAATTATCGGATTGATGGATCCAGCGCACGGGCCGTTTGTGCATCAGTCGTGGTACTGGCGGAGCCGGCACAGCATTCATGATAAAGAAAAAAAGTTTGAGCCGATTGCGAATGGTTTTCGGATGAGTCCGCATACGCCCAGTTCCAATAGTGCGCCGTACAAGTTGCTGAAGCGCATGACGGGCGAAGCGGTGACCACGACGATTGATTTTGTGTTGCCGAATATGCGCCTCGAAGAGATTCACAGCGGCAAGCTGTGGTTCTCGAGCCGGGCGACCGTTACCCCGGTGCGGCGGGATCTTTGCCGCATAGATTTTGTGGCGGCCTGGAACGTGGCGGCGCGAGTGCCGCTGGTGGTTCCGATCTTTCGCAGCTTCGCGAAGAAATTTCTGCGCCAAGACCAGCTGACCATGATTCAGCAAGCGGAGGGACTGAATCACAATCCGCGGCTGATGTTGATTGACGATGCCGACCGTCCCGCCAAGTGGTACTTCGGGCTGAAAGCTGGCCTGCTCGAGTCGCGGCGGACAGGTGAGCCGCTGGTGCACCCCATGGCTGGGCCGGTGACGCTGCACTGGCGGTCGTAGGTCTCCCGCTCTACCCTCACCCCAGCGTTTGGCAAAGACAGGATGCGGCGGATGTTTGGCAGCAGCGGCTGGGCAGGGCGCGTGAGGTGTTTCGGACGCAGCTACTGCGCTACCTCATCACCTTCCCAGAACATGATGTAGGCGTTCCCGCCACCGGTGATTCCCGGACTGCCACCGGTAATCGAAGAATCGTTGGCGGTCAAAACGGTGGCGCCATTCTGCTTAAAATTAATGGTTGTGCCGGTGACTTCCAGACGCAGAACATCGGCGAAATTCACCGTGCCCGAAACGGTGGCCAGATTGGTGGAAGTTCCATCTATGAATTTGTCCAGATTGAAGGTGCCAGCGCCGAGCCCGTCATTGAAATGGAATTCTCCGAGATAAAAAGTCTCCTCAGAGGACGAGGTGCGAACCAAAACGCTGAGTGAAGTTGCTTTTTTTACCGTGGAAACAACGATGCTGGAGCTTTGATCATCAGCCCACGTCCGACCGGCGTAGATCAGGGAGGAGTTTCCGCCAAACTCTACCTCTCCCGTGTTCTCAAAAATGGGGACGCCGGTGAAACCGGTGACTTGACTCCACGGCGGGTTGGGGGCTGGGGTCTTCGCGGTGGCCATGAATTTTTCGGTGGCCTGGGCGACCCAGCCTGTGGGAGTTGAAGGTGCGTCACTGCCAACCCAGTTTGTAAACTGAGTTCCGCTTACGCCAAGATTTCCTCCCAGCGGCATGGTATTGCCCGCGCCGGTGGCGCTCGAGGCGATGATACCGGGGGTTCCCGAGGTAAGCGACGTGTCCACCTCAGCCGCTAGAACGGCGCCGTTTTTATAAAGGGCAACTTTGTCACCCAGGGCAAAGAGATAGTAAATGTCTCCGACAGAATCGATGATCGAATCTTCGGTGGAGACCTGCCGAATTTCCGCGCTAGAGCCGTTTACGAATTTCCACAACTCGACAACGTAAACTCTTCCATCCGTGCGGCCGTCGTCCCTGGCAACATAGCCAGAATTGTTTCCAATGTAGACGTAGTAGCCGTTGAGGACACCCGCCGTACTGCGAACCACGGGACCACAAAGACTGTCCGTAGCTGAAACGCCCGTGCCGCTTTGAGCTGTTGCGGTGACGCCGCTGGCGTTAGGAACGGTGAAGGTTCCCGTGCCGAGAGCGCTGATTACAAAGTTTCCGTTGTTCCCGGAGTTTCCCATGCCAGTGATGTTGATGGGCTGAGGGGTTTGCAGGGCCTGACCGCCGGTCAGGGTGTAGGTGTAAATGGTGTTGCCGCCGGACAGCGTCGCCGCCGTGATGGTGACCACGGATTGTTCCGGGGCAATGGCACTGATTTGTACTTTGGCGTATTGATTCGGCCCAAAGACGCCCCCGCCAACCCAAGTTGCAATCGAAGTTGGGAATCCCGTTTGGGAGCCGCTGGTGGGAGCGAAGGCATTGTCTAGGAGTTGGAAGCCACCATCGCTTCCGCCGTCATCGGAGATGACAGACCAGTTAGGACCAAGGGCGCCGTTCGGGCGCGCGAAATTGTCGGTTGCGGTTCCGACAGTGCTTTGCTCGGGAACGGTAGGAGTAGTAGGTACGGTAGGAGTGCTCTGCGTGGAGAGTGAACCGCAGCCGATGACAGCGAAGGCGGCGAGCAGCAAAAACGCGCCGCGCCAATTGCGGGGTCGGCGAGGATTCGCAAGATTGGGCAAGTTTGCATTGGGCGAAAATTGGAAGTGAGGGAAGGGCATTGGGCCTCTAGCGGAAAGCGAGCGCGCAGACCCCCGGCGCGTGGCTCACCACGTGACTGGGGCGTATGACGTAGCAGGTAAACGAGAGGTTACAACAGGTGTGATCACGAATTTGCAATATATCTTCGAGTCCGGTTGCGGTGCAACGGAAATTGACGGTGCCGCCGGTTCAAATGCGGCGGGTGACGTTGGGGAAGTCGAGCCAGACTTTGATGCCGCAGTAATGGGAGCCTTCGGTGCAGACGGGGGTGGTGATGCCCGCGCGAATATAGCATGGGGGGCCGACGTAGCGGGCGATTTCGGGATGGACTTCGCGGAGTTGGGTTAGTTCGTCCATCGAGGATTGGTAGATTTCTTCTTGGGCGTTGAAGCAGGTGCGCATGGTCCACTTGTGGAGTAAGTGGAGGAGCGAACCGGTTTCGATTAGGCGGATGGATTTTGCGTTGGGCAGGAGGTAGAGGGCTTGCTCTGGTGGGACGCCGCGATCCAGGAGTTGATTTTTGGCGTGCCAGGCATCTTGCATCGCGTGGTCGTAGAGCTCTTTGGCGCGGGGATTTTCGTTCAGCAACATCGGAGTGATGTAGTCGGGCTCGCGGGTGTCGGCCAGGGTTAGCAGCGGGCGGGAACCGGGGACCATTCTGTGACGCTGGTCCTGGCTGTCGGCGGTGTGGCTGATTTTTTTTGCGAAGGTGTAGGTGGCGTGTTGCAGGGCGCGCATGACTGGGGCGTGGACGCCAACGTTTAATGTTTCCAATCGGTAGGTGTTGCGGGCGGGATTTAGCAGGCGATCGATGGCTTCGGCGTCGGAGCATTGCGCTTCGGTGAGGCCGGCTACGGCGCGGTAAGCGTCGGCGGTAACGCGGACGGCGCGCGGGGAATAGTCGAGTAGTTTCGAAGTTTTCCCTGATAGCTGGGCGTCGAATTCCTTGGCTACCGCTTCGCCTTGGGAAATGTTTGGGCCCGGATGCTTCCATTCGGGTAGTTCTTCCAGCGGTTCAGTACCGAAACGCTCGAAAAATTGCGGATCGATTTCCTTTACCTGGGCGACCATGGCGCCGATGACTTCGCGGGCTTCGCAGGGAGTGTCGGAAGCGTTGCACATGCGCCAGAGGCGGTGCAGGACAATGCCGGAGACGGTGTGCACCATCGTGGTGAAGGCGGCAATCGGAAGAACATAGCGGGCTACTTCTATGGCGCGCTTTTCGGCGGAGCGTTCGATTTTGTTGATGCGCTTGGCGTGCGACATGGGGCCGATGTGCCAGATGTCGTTGAGGATTTCGCGGGTGTCGCTTACGAGGACGGTGGAAAGTTCGCGGTAGGCGGACCAGGCGCGGGTGATCGCTCGCTCGTAGATGGCGCGGCTGGTGGCGTCGAAGAAGAGCGAAGGGCTGGGGACGAAAGCTTGCACTTTGTCCATGCGGACGTAGCGCTGGCTTTGCTGCTCGGAATTGTAGAAGGGGTGGGCGTGGAGAAAGGACCAGACGAATTGGCGGCTGACGTTTTCGAGGCCGAACTCGAAGTGGGCGTGCTGGAAAACGGTGTGGTGGCCGCTGTAGAAGGTGGCGGCGCCGATGTTGAGGCGTTGCTTGTCGGTGATCTCGTCGGGCGTGATGAGGTGTGCGGAGTAGCAGGTACGTGCGGCGGCGATGGCGGAATCGAGAGGGTGGGCGAAATAGTTGCGGAGTGTGACGCGGGGCGGGGCGGTGTCAACCAACTGGTCGGGGACGCTTTCGAACATGGGGGATTGCGTGGCCACGTTGGATGATTATTCTACACGGACGAGCGGGCGGTAGCACATCTCTGACGGCGGGTGGTGGAACGACAAAGAAAAAGGCGCTTTGGTCGTTACGTTTTGGCGAAATGGGGCGCAGCATAGTGCGCCCCTACAGCGGACCTTGCGCGTTTGGTGAGTTATTTTTTTGCGGCGGCGACTTTTGCGGCAGCGTCGGCGTATTTCTTGGTGAAGCGTTCCACGCGGCCCGCAGTGTCAATGAGCTTCTGTTTGCCGGTGAAGAAAGGGTGGCAATTGGAGCAGATTTCCACGTTGAGCATGTTGCCCTTGACGGTGGAGCGCGTGGCGAAATTGTTGCCGCAGGCGCAGTGCACGGTTACGGCGTGGTAGTCGGGGTGAATACCGGGTTTCATGGAACTCCATTCTGTCGCGTCCGGTCTGCACGGCTATCCCATCGGAGTGGGATGAGGCAGCCGCGTCGCTAGGTCGCGCACAAGCATTTGATTATACGATAAGGTGGAAAGTTTCTCCACCGAGGGTGATAACAGGCAGTGTCCTGATTTCAAATGGTTTGCTCGGGCCCGCATTGGGAGCCGCTCATGAAAAAGTGGGCCTACGAAATGAAGGTGCAGCCGACGCGATAAGTGCCCTGGGCCGTGCGCTGGGACCAAACTTGTTTGAGGTTGACGCGCACGGGCGGAAGGATGGGAACGTGGAGGACGGCGAAGATGCTGGAGGGCAGCTCTTCGGCGGCATCCATCTCGAGGGCTACACCACCAAAGCCGAGATCGAGGACGCGGGCGCGGCGCGAAGCTTGCTCGCCAAGGACGGCGTAGGAGTTGGTGCCAGTCATGGAGACGCGCTCGGCTTTGCGCACCACGGTAAAAATATTCGGCGAGGGATTGTCGCTGCTGGATTGTCCGCTGGACATGCCAGAAGCGCTGACCGCAGCGGCGGCTTCGATGGCGGGTGGCGACGGAGGAGTGCGAGGTACAACCGGTACCGGCCCAGGAGCTGCCGATGGGAGATTGATTTGCGGCGGACGCATCGCGGGCGCGGGCGCCGGCGACTCCGGACGTGGCGATGAAGCTTCGGCGCGAGATGCGGCGAAGTCCGTTCGCGAATCCGCGGTCTCTGCGCGAGAGCCGATGGCGCGGCCGTGGCTGGCGTGTTTCAGGCGATAGAGACGCTCGTCGGCAACGCGGATGAGCTGGTCGGCTTGTTCACCGTCCTGAGGGAAGTTGGCGACGCCGTGATCCATGTTGACGCCGACGCTGACGCGCAGGGTTTTTACCGTTTCGGCAAAAACGGCTTCGACGCGGCGGCTCAGGGCCATGGCTTGAGGTGCATCGGTTTGTGGCAGTAGCAGAGCGAATTCGTCGCCGCCGATGCGAAAAGCGGAGTCCGAAGTGCGCAAGGCTTTCTTGAGCGTGGTTGCAGCGGCCTGCAAAACTTCATCGCCACGAGGATGCCCGTGCAAATCGTTTACTTCCTTGAATCGATGAAGATCGAGCATCACCAGGCCGAGAGGCTGCCCGTAGCGCCGCGCACGATTTAACTCTTTTTCGAACGATTCTCCGAAGAGGCGGCGATTGTAGAGGCCCGTAAGCGCGTCGGTGACAGCGTTCAACTGCAGCTCTTTGAGCGCATCATATTCGATGATGATGGGAACGCGGAACATATTGGCGGAAGCGAGCACATCAAGCAGCGCGGTTTTCAACGCGACAGGCCGATTTAGACATTCACTGAGTTCGCGGCGGCGGAGCAGGGTCTCATCCCACAACTGGATGCACTGGCTTTCAAGCAGATCGAGATGCGTTATAGCCTGAAAATATCGCTGGAGAAATTGTCCACGGGCCGGCAACTCGAGCCCCCGAAGCGTATCGGCGAGCAGTTCGAGGTAGGAATCTTCAATCGGCAAACGCGAGGGCGCTGGGGCGCCGGAGCTGGGCATGTCCGGTGTGTACCCGATTTCGCCTATCCCAGCGGGAGTTGGGGCAGCATAGGGCTTTCTCAACGGATATGGGAGCATGCGGGAGGCCAATCCAGCAGCCCCCGACATTCCCAAGCCGCGGGATTAGGGAGTCCAAAACACGGGCTATGTTATTACAAAACATGGAAATAGAGGAAGATTAAAGGAGACTTACTTGGACCTGCCGCTGGGCGATGGCTGAGGATGGCTAAAGGAGGGGCCGGCGGGGGCCGGGTTTAGGTCTAAGAAGGTACCAAATTACTCAAGAGGTCTTAGGAATTCCAACCCGAAAAGCCGCATGTCACCCGCCGCATCCTGGCGGAGCACTTTGGCGGAAATTGGAGGCGTCTCGCTGGGAACGACGCTGGAAGGAGAGGGAGACGGGGCCGGAATCGTCAGGTACACGACTTGTTCGGGAAGGAGAACGTGAGCGGACGCGATACAGGCGCCTGTAGCGCTAATGTTGAGCGTCTTCGTCAATTCCACAAACTCGGCTCCAGAAAGGTCAGTGGCCCGCAGAAAGACGGGAACTTGCAGGCGAATTCTAGGCGAGCGGCGAGTTGGGGAGTATTGCAAACGCTTGCCTTCCTTCAGGAGTTGGGTTTCCACATGCTCTCTCATAGTACTAGGGAACTAGTACGGGGTATTGCACTCTTAGTGCCAGACGCCCGTCTGTGCACACCTCGTAAACCTATCATCTATCTATCTTTAAGAAACGTTGCCAGCGCGCGATTTCCACTGGTGCTAGCGGAGGTTAGGCCGTGTCTACTTCGTTTCCTCAATTGTGCAAATCAAACTCCTTTACCATTGACACTCGGCTACCCCTTTGCGAGCATGAAACGGGGATAATGGAAAAAATTTACCACTCACGACAGATGCCCAAAAGCGACCGATGGGGACTACCACTTTGAGCGCCACCTCTACGGAGCATCCCCGGGGCCTTTCCCTGCCGATTGAGTTGGTGCAGGGATTAGTCGACGCGGTGGAAGAGCCTTTCCTTGTGGCGGAACGGCTGGGGACGATATTGCTGGCGAATGGGCACGCCCGAAAACATCTGGCGGCGCGGGGATTTTCCGAGCCGCTGCGCGTCAACCTGTTTAGCGATGTGCTATGCGTGGACGCGGGTGAAGTGTTCAGCCAGATCGAAGGCGGGCAACACGAAGTAACGATGATTGTGGAACTGGGCGAGGCGAAATATCGTGCCCGCCTGAAGTGGATGCCGGAGTCGGACTGGCTGGTGGTGCAGCTGGCGATGCAGGCTGCGGCGAGTGCGCCGGGAGAACCCGGAGCGCATCCTACCGTGCAGGAACTTTTGCAAGAGCGAGAAATCACCTATCGCAATTTACTGGCGGCGTATCTGAAGCTGCAAGAAGTAAACCGGCAGAAAACCGTATTTTTGGCGTCGGCCGCGCATGAACTCAAAACGCCACTGGCGGTGATCAAGGGTTATTACGACCTGTTGCTGACGGGCTCGTTGGGGCGTTTGACAGAAAAGCAGCGCGACATTCTGGAAGAATCGAAGGACAGCTGCGAGCGCCTGGTACGACTGGTTTCCATGTTTCTGAATTATTCCGCGCTGGAAAGCGGGAAGCTGGTCTTGCAACTGCGCGACAATGACTTGCGCGATTGCCTGGAAGAATTGACCAAGCGCTGGTCGGAGGCTTTTCAGCGCAAAGGCGTGCGGCTGGAGGCAGCGTTCGATCCTTCGATTCCTTCGTTTAAGTTTGACTATCAGAAAGTGCAACAGGCGGCGGCGAACCTGCTGGATAACTCGCTGAAACACACGCCAGCGGGAGGCAGCGTGACGCTGCGTGCCGGGCCGCACTTTTGGGAGCGGCGGGTGGCCACGGCGTCGCCCTCAGCGGAACGCCGGCGGCTCCGGCTGCCGCGTCCGAACAGCGTGGAGGTGAGCGTGGCGGACTCGGGACCGGGAATTCCGGCGGAGCACCATCAGGAAATTTTTGAAGATTTTGTGCGCGTGGACCGCAACACTTCGGGGATGGGGTTAGGCTTGGCTATCGCAAAAAGGCTGATTCAGGCGCACCGCGGGAAGATTTGGGTAGAGAGCGAACCGGAGTCGGGAAGCAAATTTACGTTTTTACTACCGATGGATCAAGCCTGAAGATTTGGGAGTTTTTTGGGACCGGAAAGGAACATCGCAATGGCCGTGAAGGACAAGATTTTGGTGGTGGATGATGAGCCGAGCATCCGTAAATATTTGCAGACGCTGCTCGAGGTGGATGGGTATGACGTCGAGACGGTAAGTACCGGGAAAGAGGCCATCGAGAAGGTCAGCAAGGGACACCGCCCGGACTTCGTAATCCTGGACGTGTTGATGCCGGAAATGAGCGGGCTGGACACGCTGAAGGAATTGATGCAGGTGGATCGCACGCTGAACGTGATCATGCTTTCGTGTTCGAACGAAGTGGGCACGGTGGTGGAAGCCATCCGCATCGGCGCACATGATTATTTGACCAAGCCGTTTGAAAAATCGGAACTGGACGCGGCGATGTTGAAGTCTCGGCAGAAGAAGGAACTGGCGACGGAGAATCAGGCGCTGCGGGATTACTGCGATCAGGTCACGGAAGATTTGAGCTTCCTGGCGGCGAGCCCGCAAATGGTGAGAATCCGCCAGCAGATTCTACAGATCGCGCCCGTGGATGTGCCGGTGTTTATCTGCGGCGAAAGCGGCGTTGGAAAAGAAGTGGTGTCGCGGATGATTCACTTGCGCTCGAAGCGCCGGAATCAGCCGTTTATTAAGGTGAATTGCGCGGCGCTCCCCGGTGAACTGCTGGAATCGGAGCTGTTCGGATTTGAGCAGGGCGCGTTTACCGGAGCGGTGCGCGCGAAGCCCGGGAAATTCGAGCTGGCGAATAAAGGCACCATCTTCTTGGACGAAATTGCCGAGATGAGCACGCACCTGCAGGCCAAACTTTTGCACGTGCTACAGGATCACCAATACTCGAGGCTCGGCGGGCGGCATCTGATTGAAACCGATGTGCGCGTGCTGGCGGCCACCAACGTGGACGTGCAGCAAGCGATGAAGGATGGGCGTTTCCGCGAGGACCTCTATTACCGACTGAACGTGCTATCGATCCTGGTGCCGCCGCTGCGCGAACGCACGGCGGAAATTCCGCTGTTGTTCAGGCATTTTCTTGAGAAGTACAGCGAGAAGTTCGGGAAATCACCGCAGACGCCATCGAAGCACCTACTGGATGCGGCGATCAACTATCCCTGGCCGGGAAATTTGCGGGAACTCGAGAATTTCGTTAAGCGCTACATGATTCTGGAAGATGACGAGGGCAGCCTGCGCGAGCTGATCGAGATGGCGGAGTCGCGGCAGAGAACCTCGCCGCGTCAAGAACCGGTCGCGGCGCCACGAGAGCAGGGGCTCAAGGCGCTGGTGCGCGGTCTGAAGGACGAAGCGGAAATGGAAGCTATAGCGGCGGCCCTGGAAAAGACGCGCTGGTGTCGCAAGGACGCCGCCAAGATGCTGGGTATCAGCTACAAGGCGCTGCTCTATAAGATGAGGCAGTTCAATCTGGGGACCACCCGGACGCGGCGTGCCGCAGGGGCCGTGGCGGAAGAGACCGCGACAGTCGGGGCGGTCCATCCGGAATAGCTTGGAGACGGCAGGCCATAGAGTCATCTGTGGTGGCGAACTGCGGAAAACATTTGCCGTTACCGCAAATGGCCGCATCAGCAGGAAGCAGGGCAACAGGGGACAACACGGGGCGAAACGGGACGAAAATCTTCTCTTGCGGCTAGGGCGGTGGAGCGCTATCGTTCCCGGCAAGGTTATTGGGGGCGAAACGGGACGGTCGAGCGCAAGGTTCCGTTAGCAAATTGAGGCGCGTGGCGGATGTAGTTTTGGCTATGGTTCCACTCCGCTGACGGGCAACTTTATTACTAGAAAAAGCTATTCACATAATAGTAAAATACTGAGCGCGCGCCAGGTGTGCCAGCCGCGTAAGGGGTGCCGGATGGGTGTAATGACGGAGAGGCGAACGGCTCGTCGGTACGACTTATCTTTGCCGATCATCATTCGCTTGGCCGAGAAAGAGATAGGAAATGCCCAGAACGGCAAGACCCGCGATATTTCCACGCGGGGGCTCTATTTTGTGATCGATCAGGACTTGCGCGCTGGATCGGAACTGGATATTACATTGACGCTTCCGGGTGAGATTACGCACGGTTCCGAGGTGCTGGTGCGGGCCATGGGGAAAGTAGTCCGGGTGGAACGCCGCACGGAAGATGAAACAGAACGCATGGGCGTCGCTGCCGTAATTGAACGGTACGATATCGTCCGCGGCGAATGAGGCGAGACACCGAAGCACGTGGAGAAGTGAATTCCTTCCGACAAGCCGCAAGGCGCGCTAGATTACGGTTCGACGAGAGAAAAGCATTCCCGCAGGCAAGGCACTTTTTTTCCTTCTGCATCGCGGACGGAGAAGAGTGAAGTTGAGGAAAGTACCAGTACTTCTTCTGGGTCCAGAACTCTATCCGATTGAATTAAAAGGCGTTTAGAAGGGGGATCGAAGTGGATCCGGCCCGGGAAGCCGTTTTTGAGAGTGGTCCGCCGAGTGCAGCCCCCTTCCCTGAAACCACCGAGGAACCGTACCAGATTAATCATGGTCTCAGCTCCAACGCCAGCGCTATCGAGAGTGAAAGCCTCCGACCGGTTCAACGCCGTGCCTCCGGATGAAGTGCTGTTTGGACGCTCCGCGTGCATGCAGGAAATCCTACAGCGTGCGGCGAAAATCTGCACGACCAATATTCCAGTACTGCTTTGTGGTGAAGGTGGAACGGGCAAAGAGGCTTTGAGCCGCTGGATCCATGCTAACTCCGGGTATGCTTCCGGAGCGTTCGTGAAGGTGAACTGCGCGGCCATACCTGGAACGCTTCTCGAGAGCGAGCTCTTCGGATATGAAAAGGGCGCATTCACCGGAGCCAGCCAGTGCAAGCCGGGCCGCGTGGAACTCGCCGACCACGGAACGCTGTTTCTGGACGAGATAGCGGAATTGACCATGGGATTGCAGAGCAAGGTGCTGCATTATCTCCAGGATGGCACCTTTTCGCGGCTCGGAGCGCAGGGAGATCGACACGTGGATGCACGGTTGATCTGCGCGACAAACCGGGACCTGGAAGCGGGAATGGAGCAGGGAAATTTCCGCACCGACCTGTTTTACCGGATCAATGTTGTGCGATTCCGGATTCCCAGCCTTCGCGAACGGCGCGTGGACATTCCGGCGCTGGCGGAGTATTTCCGCGAATACCATCAACGGCAATTCGGAAAAAGTGCCGAGCCCTTTCCCCCGGGCGTGCTGGACTATTTTCAAAACCTGGACTGGCCGGGAAATATTCGTGAGCTGTCCAATGGAATCGCGCGCTATGTGCTGATCGGCGCGGAACCAATCGTGGCGGCGGAAAAACTGCAGAAGCGCAGTGGCGTCTCCTTCGCCTCCCCCAAGAATGTCGAGACCGTGCCCCTGAAGCACTTGGCCAAAAGCGCGATAAAGGAAATGGAGCGCAGCGTGATTCTTGAGGCTCTGCGCGCGCACCAATGGAATCGCCGTAAGACGGCGCGGGCGCTCAAGATCAGCTATCGCTCACTAATCTATAAGATACGTGATGCCGGCCTGGTGTCACGGAAGGCTGTTCCCACCACCGAATCCGGCTCCGGCGCGAATTAGGTTCCACAGAACCCAGTTAGTGGCCGCGAGTCGTGCGACAGCTGCCCTAAAACCATTCCAATCAGCCTTCCGGCCCTCCTCCGCGCATTTCCCGCCAAAGTCATCGTAGAGACCGTGCCGCCGGGAACGGGGGTGCAATAGATGAGTGTCCCTTTGGGCAAGCCGAAAGACCGGATAAGCTACTGAAAATAAACATCTTGAATAAATAAGACGACGCGAAGAATAAGACCGGCGGCAGATATTGGTCTGCAGTACAGGCGGAGCCCCTGTCCCGAATATGGACGTGCCACCAGTAGATTAGTATCAGTACGCTCAGTACTATCCCCTGTGTAAGTGCAAGGGGGACCGAGCAATGAGCACCAAATTCACCGGCCGCAGCGCAAAGACGACACGCGGCCAAAGCGCCAAAGCGGCAAACTTCACGTGGGCGCTATTGGCAATATTGCTGGCGGTCTTGACGGCTGGTTTCACCGCAGGGTGCGTTGGTAACGTCAATGGTCAGGCGCCCAGCAGCGTACAGCAACTGGCGCTGCGTTTCGCACCGGCCAGCCTGAACTTTGGCACCGTAGTGACGGGCAAGAAGACTTCACAGAATGCCAGCGTGACCAACACTGGCAACAGCCCAGCGGTCATTTCACAGATTGTGTCCAACAACAATCAAATCACGATTTCCGGAGTGACGTTTCCGCTGACGCTGGCCGCGGGCCAGACGGCGAATTTTGTGGTGTGGTTCAATGGGGCGGCGCCTGGCAAGACGGCGGCAACGCTCAGCTTTCAGGCTGGAGAGGCCGGTGCAGCAGCGGTGCAGATCAACGTTTCGGCCAATGCCGCCACGCCACAGCCGCAACTCGTAGTTAACCCTGCGGTGCTGGATGCCGGTAGCGCCACGGTAGGAAGCAAGACCGCCTCGAGCATTACCTTATCGAACGCGGGAACAGCAGACTTGACGATTTCGATGATTAGCATAAAAGGTGCGCAATTCAGTGTGTCCGGCGTCGCTACCCCGTTGGTAATCAGCGCGGGCCAATCCGCAGCTATGACGGTGGTTTATGCTCCGACCGCGGCACAGTCCGACAGTGGCAGCATCAGCATCACCAGCAATGACCCAGCGTCGCCGACGTCGATTGCTCTGGGTGGCACGGGGACAAGCGTTCCGGTCGGGCACCTGACTTTGAATCCGGCGACCCTGGCGTTTGGGAACGTAAATGTTGGCAACAACAGCGTACTCACTTCAACAGTCACGAACACGGGACAGGGCCCCGTGCGCATTTCGCAAGTGTTCGCCTCGGGAGCGAATTTTAGCTTGAGCAACTTCGCGACTCCGACGACCTTGGCAGCGGGACAATCCGCACAGATTCAAGTTAAATTTGCGCCGACGACGACCAGCGTGGCGGGCGGCACGGTAGCGATTACGACCGACGCTCCTGGCGCGGCACCGGGCTTGAGCCTTTCTGGGACGGGCGTACAGCCGGGAATCAGCGTTGCGCCGCCGAGCATCAGTTTTGGCAGCTTGGTGGACGGCCAGGCCAAGTCGCAAACCGTGACGGTCACCAATACCGGCACCGCAAGTCTGACGATTTCGCAATTGAGCTCCACGGGAGCGGGGGTCAGCGTGACCGGCGTGACCACGCCGTTGACGATCGCCGCGGGGCAGAACAGCACCTTTAACGTGCAATTTGCGCCGATCGCCGCGGGCAATACGAGCGGCATCGTGAGCTTGACCACGAATGCTTCGAACTCTCCATCGACCGTGGCAGTGAGCGGCACGGGAGTCGCGACGACGACGACGCTATCCGCGAGTCCGTCCGCGGTGGTCTTCGGTAACGTAAACATAGGCAGCTCCGCGAATCAGAACATCACGATTACCAATAACGGGAACAGCACGACGACGATTACGCAGGTGGGAGTGAACGGACAACATGTGATTGCGAGCGGCTTTAGCACCCCGCTGGCGCTCGCGCCGTCACAGAGTGTCACGCTGAACGTGCAGTACAGCCCGGCGGCGGCGAACTCCTTGAATGGCTCGATTTCCATTGTCAGCGCTCAGGGACAGACGACGATGGTGACGGTGACCGGTTCGGGCGCGCAGGCGACTCTGGCGGTTTCGCCAGGCAGCGTGAGTTTCTCGAACGTCGTGACCGGATCCACCAATTCGCAATCCGTGCAAATCAGCAATGCCGGCAACGCCAGCCTAACCATTACGCAGGCGAACATCAGCGGAAGCGGGTTCAGCACCACCGGACTGTCGCTGCCGTTGGCGCTTGCTGCCGGCCAGAGCAGCTCCTTCAACCTTCAGTTCATCGCGCAGTCGGCGGGAACCGTTGGCGGTACACTGTCGCTGGTGAGCAACGCGGCGAATTCCACGGCCAGCGTAGCGCTGAGTGGCAGCAGCATCGCCTCGACCAAGACACTGCAAGTTAGCGCCAGCAGCCTGAATTTCGGCAGCGTCACTGCGGGCAGCAGCTCCTCGAAGACGATTGTCCTGACAAACACCGGCAACGCGGACGTGACCATTTCGCAGATCGGCGTAAGCGGAACGAACTTTGCACTCACCGGCGCAGGCGCGGTCACTCTCTCCTCGGGACAAAGCGACTCGTTCGGCGTGCAGTACAGCCCAACGGGAACGGAAACCGACAACGGCAGCGTATCCATCGTCAGCAATGCCAGCGGATCGCCAGCGGCCATCAGCCTGTCAGGAACGGGCACGGCGCAGCAAGTGCAGCACAACGTGCAGCTGAGTTGGGCGGACAGCGATTCGTCAGTGGCGGGTTACAACGTATACCGCACAACCACCAGTGGCAGCGGATATGTGCTGGTGAATGGCTCGCTGGTGGGGTCGGATGCGTTCGTGGACAGCTCAGTACAGAGCAGCACAACATACTATTACGTAACAACGGCCGTGGACGGCAGCGGCACGGAAAGCGCCTACTCCAACGAAGCGCAGGCGATCGTTCCGTAGGACAAGTTGGGAATCAGAACAGCATGGGGGACGAACTTGCCGAGGTCCGCGGCGAGCCGTCCCCAAAGTCATTAATAGCGGCTCCCCGAGGGCATAACGTCGGAAGTAATTCCCAACGGTGGGGTCCAACGGTGTGCCGTACCCGCCATGCCCTTCGGTACAGGATACATCCCTGTACCTGTTTTAGACTCCGAATCACTATCTTTGCGCTTTAGAGAACTCTTAAGCTGACTCCGGTTGGAAATACGAAAATGACGGAGCTGTGCTGGATGCGAATTGATTTTTCCCGTGGCTTGCAACAAACAAAAAAGTTTGCCGCGCGCCGGCCACGGGCCCTGGCGTTGACATTTGCGGCGGCATTAACACCTCTCCTGGTTGGCTGCCTCTCCGAACCGATAGCACGCAACGGTGCTGCGCCTGTAGCCGCGCCTGTAGCCGCGGCGCAATTGGAAGTCACGCCATCGAGCATCAGCTTCGCCGCAGCGGTCGTTGGAGTACAAAATTCTCAAACACTAAAGTTGTCTAATACCGGTGGAACGGCGTTAACCGTAACGGGAATCATCGCCACTGGCGCGGGTTTGAGCATCAACGGCTTTTCCGGTTCGACGCTGCTGAACCCCGGAACGAACGCCACGTTTGGCGTGCAACTGACGCCCAAAGTCTCGGGCGACTTCTCTGGATCAGTTGCCATTTTAAGCAAGTCGTCAGCACTCGACACCACGCTGCCGGTGACCGGAGAAGTGGCGAGCGCCAAACTGGCGATCTCCGTGGGGCCGTCGAGTTTAAATTTCGGAACGATTGGTGCCGGAACGTCCAAGGCACAAAGTGTGACGCTGACAAACACGGGGAACACCGAAGTAACAGTGTCGAGCATTTCGCTGAGCGGAAAAGGCTTCAGCATGACCGGAAGCAGTGTGCCCATCAAGTTAGCGAGTGCTCAAGACGCTACGGTGGAGGTGCAGTTCAGCCCCGCGGAGACAGGGACTTCGAGTGGAACACTGACGGTGGATAGCAACGCCAGCGACCCCTCCGTGGTGGTGAAACTCTCGGGTGCGGAGACCGAAGAGAATGCCGAGCAGCATTACGTCGGACTGACGTGGGACGCCAGCAAGTCCGCCGGAATTACCGGATACAACGTGTATCGCGGCGGCGCAGAGAAAGGACCATTTTCTCGATTGAACGCCTTGTTGATCGGCGGATTTAATTTTAAGGATGATTCCGTTTCTGGCGGAGCGACGTATTACTACGTCACGACGGCTGTAAACTCCGAAGGCGAAGAGAGTCAGTATTCGAATTGGGCAAAGGCCATCGTACCCTAAGCTTCACATCCTCGCTGGCGCGGCGTCTAGGCTAGCGGAATCCAGCATTGCCGCGGAAGGCGGAGCTACGGTGTCACGCCCTTCGTGGCACTTTGCGACGGTTTGGTTTTCCACATGGAATAGCACCACACCAGTACTTGTGCGAGTAGTGCGCCGCAGGCGTCGATGGCCACATCGCGCGGCGAAGCATCGCGGAGAGGCACAAACGACTGATGCCACTCATCAATGCCCGCGTACGCGACGGCAATCACCAGCGTAGCCAGAGCCCAAGTCCAGCGCCAGCCGTGTCGCTCGGCGCGAATCCCATGAAACACCGTGATGCTGAACGCGCCGAACTCGGTCACATGGGCAAGTTTGCGAATACCCATGTGCAACAGGTGTAGCAGGTGAGTGCTGGCCCACGGAAGCAACCAGCGCAGCATGGGAACAATGATTCTGGCGGTTTGCCGGTCGCTAAAATAATGCGTGGAAAAGATGGAAATGAGCGCGGCGATAGTAATTGCGGGGAGCCAATGCCGGAACCGGGAGGTCAGCGCGTTCAATGGAGCTTGCCGCAGTTCCGGAGGTCTTGGAGGTAGGCAGTGGTGGCCTCCTGCCAAGTGCGCAAGCTGATCTCGTGCGCATGCAGGCTGGCGGGAGAAAGCACGGAGTAGGCAGGCCGCTTGGCGAGGCGCGCGGCTTGTGCCGCGGTGATGGGTGAAACACGCGCGGCGGTTCGGCCGGCCTGGCGCAGAACCTCTTGCGCAAATTCGCACCAGGAACAGGAACCGGAGTTTGTGACGTTCAGGATTCCGCGGGCTTCACCGCGCACAAGGTCGCGTAGGGCGCCCGCCAGATCGCGCGTGAACGTTGGCGAGCCAATCTGATCGGCGACCACCGTTAGTTCCTGGCGTGTTTCCGCGGCCTTCAGGATTTTTTCCGGGAAACTATTGCCCGCGGCTCCAAACAGCCACGAGGTACGCGCGATGCACCAATTCTTGGCGTGTGCTTGCACCGCTTTTTCGCCGGCTGCCTTTGATTGGCCGTAGACGTTCAACGGGGCTATGGGGTCCGTGGGCTCATACGGGCGCGTCGCGGTGCCATCGTAGAGGTAGTCAGTACTAACGTAAAGGAGGCACGCGGCAAACTCGCTCGCCGCCCGCGCGACGTTTTCCGCGCCTTGACCATTGACCGCGAACGCCAACTCGGGATTTCGTTCGCTCCCGTCGACGTCCGAGTAGGCGGCCGCGAGCACGATCCAATTCGGCTTGGTGCGCGAAACCAGGGCGCGCACCTGAGCGGCGTCGCGAATGTCCGCATCGCGCGAGGACGCCGGGAGGATTTCGTCCTGCGTCCACTCTTGTTGCAGGTCTGTGCCCAGAATGCCGCTGGCGCCGATAAGCAAAACTCGCATGAGCCCTTACTTGTGCTGGATTTCCCAATCGTAGGCTATATTGGGGTCGTTGTAGGCGATGCGCAGTTCGTCCGCTGGATTGTACTGGCGGTCGGTGAAGTAAAGTAATTGGATGAGTTGGACGCCTAGCGCTTTGTATGGAGTTGCCAACATTTCAGCGGCCATAGAATTTCTCGCTCTTCCTGGAATTTAGTTCCCCGGTAGGTGAAATTACCGTCTCTTCGCTAGCTATTTCCAGAGGCTCCGCCGAGCGCCTGCCGCGCCTGTTCCGCGATGGGAGATTTGGGATCCAAACTGATCACTTTTTGTAGTTCGGTGCGGGCCTTGACGCTGTCATTCAGTTTTTGATAGGTCAGGCCCAGATGATAGTGATAGGTAAGGTTCGCTGGAACTTTCTTGATGGCGTCCTCAAACAGCGGAGCGGCGACGGAGAAAGCGCCATTGTGATAGTAAGCCCAACCCAAGGTGTCGGCAGAACTCGGCACGTTCGGCATACCCTTGTGGCCGGCTTGCGCCAGCGTGAGCGCCACGTTGACGCTTCCACCATGCTCGAGGAGCAGATACGCCAGGTTGTTGGAGGCCAGGGGATCATCCGGCCGCAGGGACAATACTTTCTCGTACGATGCTTCGGCTTGTTTCCAATTGCCCTGCAACTCATATTGACTGCCGATCGCCATGTACAAACGCGCGCTGGTGGGCGCCAGTTGCGCGGCGCGCTGGTAATTGGCGATCGCCGCGTCAGGCTCTCTGCGCAGTCCCTGCACGTCGGCCAGCAGAGTGATGGCGCCTAGGTTTTGCGGCTCGAGTGCGACGGCATGCATCAGGGAACGCTCAGCGTCTTCGGGCTGGCGATTGTCAATTTGTGCGCGTGCCAGCAGCAGTAGAAGCGGCACGTTGTCCGGGTTTTTCTGTAACTGATCCTGGACCAGCTTGAGCGCGTCTGCCGGCTTATTGCGCGAGAAGTCGACTCCCATCAGGCCCTCGATGGCTGGCAGCGACTGGGGGTCATGTACGAGCGCCTGGTGATAGTAGGCTTCCGCGTCGTTTACGCGCTTTTCCGCCATGCGCATTTCGCCGAGTTTCACGTAACCCAAGGCATTCTGCGGCGCGATTTGCACCACGTGATTCAGGTCCGCCTCCGCCGATGTGGTATCTCCCTGGTTGAAGCGGGCGGTGGCGTGATAGAGATAGCCGTCGACGCTGTGCGGCTGGATGGTTTCGAGTTTGTTGGCGATAATTTCCAGGTTTTTCCAATCCCGGCGTTGCGTGGCACCGGTGCCCAACGCTCGCCAAGCTTCGGCGAATCCTGGGCGCAGGCGCGTCGCCTCGTTCCACTCGTGTTCCGCTTCCTGCGGATCGCCCTTTTCCGCCAGCGCCATGCCCAGCTGGAAATGTGCGGTGGCATTGTCCGGGGCGTTCTTAATGGCGGGCCGAAGCACCTGGATGCTCTCGTCCCATTTCTTCTGAGTGTTGAGGATTTGCCCTTTGGCGACCAGGGCCTCAGTGTCCTGCGGATTTTTCTTCAGAAGCTCTTCGTTCCATCGATTGGCCTCATCGGGCTTTTGATTTAGGAGCAACAGTTGGATATAGAGTTTGCGGGTTGACTGGTCGTTGGGGTGTTGCGCCGAGAGGGACGCGAATTCCTCGAGCGCTTTTGCGTATTCCCCGCGGGAGAAATAGTAATCGCCGAGCATGCGATAGGCCCGCGGATCGTCTTTGAGATCCTGCTTGGCCTGCGTGAGCACGCTGATCGCTTGCGCCTGGTTCCCTTGGTTGAGATAGAGGACGGCCAGATCACTGCGGGGCGCGGGACTCTTGGGATCTTGCTGAATTGCTGCCTGGAACTGCTTTTCCGCGTCCGGCCAGCGATGCTGGCGTTCGTAAAAATGGCCCAAGACCATCAGTGAACCGGTGGTCGTCGTGTCGAACGATTTGGCTTTCAGCAGCGTGCCTTCCGCGTCGCTGAGCGCGCCGCTCTTCTCCTGAATCATCGCCAAGTTGATATACGGCGCCGGGCGATCGGACTGCGTGGCAACGGCATCCTTGGCCTGCTGCATGGCTTCCGCTTGATTGCCGAGTTGGCTGTTGGCTTGCGAAAGCACGATCTGTGCTTCAGCGTTGGCGGGATTATTTTTGAGGATCAGCAGCGCCTTGTCTTTGGCATCTTGCGGTTTGTTTCCCGCGAGAAACATTTTGGCGATGTCGAGTTGCGCGGGCCAATTTTCCGGTTCCAATGCCACGGTGCGCATCAGTTCCTGAAAACCGGCTGCCCAACTGCTTTGTCTCAAATAGCTCTGCGCCAGTTTGTAATGCGCTGCGGCGAAGTGCGGGTCGAGCTGCAGGGCGCGGCCGTAGGAAATTACGGCTTCGGGATAGCGGCCTTTGTCAAAGTCGGAATTGCCTTGCCGGAGGAATTTCTGTTTGCGCACGTTGGGATCACGCGAACAACCGCCCGCAACGGCGAAGATCATCACTTGGAAAATCAACAGGAGAGCGAAATGGCGATTGTGGCGCGTCATAAGTTTCAAGCCGAACAGTCCTCTGCGAGAAGGCGAGTCATGGTTTCATGGTGCAATTTTGCGCCCCGTTACCAGAGAAGGAAAGCTGAAATTCCGAGGGTGTATGAAAACCGTTGCAAATAGTATACTTAATTGGGACGCTTCGCAAAATGCCGTACTGATCGGGCGCGTCGCGGGCGGGAGCCTCTGGAGTCGAAAATCCTTCGAGAGGGGAATTTGAGGGATAATGTGGGCATATCCCTTCCACTTCTGGAGGGGCGCAGGACTGCCAAGTCCCTACGCTCTTGGTACGGCGGACCGCACGTCAGGCGTAACGTATTGCTGGTAATTACCTTACTGGCGATTGAAGGGATTCACGACCATCGGCTTTCGTTGGCAGGGGCCGTGCTTTAACAGTAGGCGAGCCGGGCGCTTTTCCGTCGCGGGTGTGTACCTGGCGGCGCTTGGTTGCGGATTAGCTCCCAGTTAGCGGCAGTTCAGAGAGGCGAAGCAAGCCTTATGGTTGGCAATAATCAAATTAGTCTGGCGGACGCCAAGCGCATCTTGCGTCGCTGGTGGTGGATGTTGCCGATCACCACGATTTTCTTCGGCGGCCTGGGATTGCTTGCGACCATGGTGCTCCCGAAAAGGTACACGTCGCAGACCATGGTGCTCGTCGAGTCGCCCACAGTTTCTTCGAAGCTCGTCGAGCCGGTGATCACCGAAGATCTGAATCACCGCCTGGCCTCGATGCAGGAGCAGATTCTGAGCCGCACGCGACTGCAGCCGGTGATCGAAAAGTTTGGGTTATATGCGGCGGACCGCGGCACTGCGCACATGGAAGACCTCGTTGACCGCCTCCGCTCGGCAGTGAAAATCACTCCGCTGGAACCGATGGCGGGAACAAACAACCGCCAGTTGCCCGGTTTCTATATCAACGTCACCTTCAATAACGGCCAGCTGGCGCAGCAGATCTGCACTGAAATCACCTCCATGTTTCTGGAACAAAATGCTCGCGAACGCCAGAAGCAGTCTTCCGACACCACGGAATTTTTCCAGCAGCGCCTCGATGAGGCCAAGAAAAAACTCGACGATGAAGACGCGAAACTGGCGGAGTTCAAGCGCAAAAATCTCGGTATGCTCCCGGAAGAAGAACAGACCAACCTCAGTCTGTTGACCGGGATGAACACACAACTCGAATCCAACACTCAGTCGCTGAGCCGAGCGCAGCAGGAAAAAACTTTTAACGAATCACTGTTGGGGCAGCAGGAAGCCAACTGGAAACAATCCACTTCGGGAACCGGCGCAAATCCCGAGACACTGGACCAACAATTAACGCTGCTGCAAGACCAATTGGTAGGTTTGCAGGCGCGCTACACGCCGCAACATCCGGATGTCCTGAAAACCCAGCACGCCATCGAAGATCTCAAGAAGCGCATGGAGGAACAGCAAAAGGCCGGCATTCCAGCAAGCACCGCTCCCAAACCCAATGCCGTAGAACCGCCGCAGCTTCAGCAATTGCGCGCCAAGGTTCGCCTCGATGACCAAAACATCGCGGACCTGACCAAGGCCCAAGGCAGGATTCAGAACGACATCCGCGTGCTGCAGGGACGCGTGCAGGCTTCTCCTGTGGTCGAGCAGGAGTTCAAGGATATGACGCGCGATTATCAAACTGCTTCCGAGGAATACAACGACCTGCTCAAAAAGCACAACACGTCCGAATTGGCTGGCGTGCTTGAAAATCAGCAAGAAAGCGAACAATTCAAGATTTTCGATCCGCCGAGCCTCCCGAACGAGCCATCCTTCCCGAATAAACTCCTATTTGAAGGCGGTGGCTTGGGCGGCGGACTCGCGCTCGGCCTCGGCATCCTGTATCTTTTCGCGGCCATGGACAAGTCGCTGCACACCGAGCGTGATGTGGAACTCGGACTGAAGCTTCCGTTGCTGGTCTCCATTCCGGCTCTTGACGTGGTGGCTGGCCAGGCCAAACGTGTCGCCAGCCTGGCGGAAGGCAAGCTGCACCAGCAACCGAAAGGCAGCGCGTAAGCGCCTGGGGACACGATGAGCCGCATCCACGAAGCACTGAAAAAGGCCGCCGAAGAACGCTCCTCCAGACTGGCCACTGATCCCTCCAGCAATTTCGTCGATGTGGCCAACGACGTGACCCGCACGACCATTGCCGAGAAGGAGCTGAGCCTCCCGCCGCTGCGTACCGAGGTGCGAAAGGACGCCGATCCGTCGCGCCATTCCTTCGATGAACTGGTAAAGAAATGTTCGCATCCCAATTGGAAACTGGACCCGCGCACTAGCGTCTTTAACGGCGGGGAGAACCACCACGTGGGCGCCGAGCGTTTTCGTACCCTGCGTTCCCGCCTGTACCAGATCGCCAGCACGCAGCCGCTCAAGAAAGTCCTGGTCACCAGCAGTATTCCCGCTGAGGGCAAAACCTTTGTCGCCGCCAATCTCGCGAGTTCCATCGTCCGGCAAAACGAACGCCGCGTGCTCTTGATTGACGCCGACCTCCGGGCTTCCCGCCTTCATCAGGCCTTGGGCGCCCCTCTGACCCCGGGACTGACCGACTATCTGCTTGGCGACGCAGATGAATTTGCCGTCATTCAAAAGGGTTTTGACAACAATCTGTGTTTTATCCCGGGCGGCAATCCCGTTTCGAATCCCAGCGAACTGCTCATGGGCGAGCGCATGAAGCGGCTGCTGGAATTTGCGGCACCCATGTTCGATTGGATCGTGCTGGATTCGCCGCCAGCGCTCCCAGTGCATGATGCCAGCATGCTCGCGGACCTCTGCGACGGAGTCCTCTTCGTCGTGCGCGCAGGACGAACCGACTATCACATGGCCGAGAAAGCCTCCTCGGAGTTTCAAAGCAAGAATCTTCTCGGCGTAGTTCTCAATTGCGTGGAAAAGGGCGATGCCTACGGTGGCTACTACTATGGCTATCCGCTAAAAGATAAAGGCAAAACTAAAGATAGAGATAAAGAGTAGGATCCCAGCCAATCCCGGCCGCCAGAACTTCTGTTCATTACTTCCGGATCTGTTTGCCTCTTCCTTGCCGCGTGCAAGGGCGCTCGTCTCGCCACGACCTTCGCCCGCTACGCCGCAGTGGCCCCTGGCGCCGGCACCCGTGGTCTTTCGCTACGCTGCAGCAGCCAGAACACTGGCAGCAACAGCAGCAACCCGATCAGGAAAAATACCACGCCGCCTTCATGGTGCAATCTTCCGTACAGGAAGCCCGAATCCACATACTGCGCCAGAATGGTCAGCGTGGCGATGCGGATGCCGTTCTTGACGATCATGATCACCAGGCCAACGATCACAAAAAGCGCCTGTTTCCAGAAAGTTCGCAGGAATAGATGGCCCACCAACAGCGCCAGAATCAGCAGCGCCAGACTCGAACGTATGCCGCTGCACTCCTTGGCCACTTCGATGCTCAGGTGCGCCAGGTGAAATATGAATCCGTCACGCAGCGCCGGCACGCCCGCGACGTCAAAGATCATTTCCGCGATGCCCGCGGACCCTGTTTGCAGGTAGTAGATGCAATAGTTCAGAAACGTATCCGGCAGCGGAACCATCAGGAGCAGAAACAACAGCGAAAACCTTCCATTCCGCAGCGCCTGCCGCCCAAAAACCAAGGCGAAACCCGCCGCCCACAAGAACACCAGCGCCAACGTGTACCCGGATAGCGATTCCGTGGCTGTCCACGAGTCGCCCGAGCGCCATGTCCAACAGCCTACAAGTATGGCCGGCGCCAGCAGAATGCCGGCGGAGAGATAATCGAACGCCAGCTGTCTGAATATCCGCTTGTACTCGAAGTACATCAGCCAAACGCTGATGAAGGGAATGAGAACAATGTGCGAAGCGTTATCGTTCCCTAGCGAATAGTGGAGCAGCGCCGCCAGTGCCTTCCAGAAAAGCGCCACTGATAAAATCAGCCACAAACCATACAGGAGGAAGCGCTTGGGTGCGTTTTGTGTGCTGTCGGGCAACTCGAGATCTCCTTGCGAACCACAGCCTGCAGGCATCGTATAGCAATCCTCGCCCCTGACGAAGCGGCGTTACATAAGGTTTTCTCCCGTTGTCCAAAAAGTCTCTTCGGCTCGTTGGTCCGCACGGTCCCGAGACCCGTTTCTTCAACCGTCAAACTGGCACTTATGCGCTGTTAAATGACTCGTGGGACCTGGATTGCTGAGATTGCTCGTTGAAACGGGCCATTTGGTCGGCTAGCCCGCCGCCCCAGAGAATCGGTGAAAAATGGGCAAGAACTGTGGATTGCTCGCTTATGTCTTGTTTTTTCTAGTAGATAGAGCGAGGAAAACAATTGCAACTCTGGGATAGCAATGTTCACCTGCGGGGACCGGCCGAGAGCTATCAAGTACGGCACGTCGCCGCACCATACTGTTTCAAGTTGCTGATTAAAAGGCAGTTAATGGAATTCGGTCGATGTTCGACACGTGGCATCCGTCGTGCACTTCCCACCGTAGATTGAGATAGAGCTGTAGGGAGTTTGCGGGCGGTAGCTTGGGACTGAAGCGATCTTTATGCCTTTGACGAGCAACCAATCAAACGGAGTAGACCAGGGCGGAGAAACCTCCGCTCGGTTTCCCTGGTATGCCCTTCAGGTGCGCACCCGCTATGAACGCGTCGTCGCGGAGCATTTGGGCGGCCGGGGCTACGAATGGTTCCTTCCCCTGTCCAAAGAAAGAAAAAGGTGGTCGGATCGCATCAAAGAAGTTGAGTCGCCGCTGTTCCCGGGATATCTGTTTTGTCGCTTTGATGTCCAGAACCGGCTGCCCATTCTGAAGACCCCGGGATTGATACAAATCGTCGGCTACAACCGCCAGCCCATATCCGTCGACGAATTTGAAATCGCCGCTATTCAAACTTTAGTGGCCTCGGGACTGCCAAACCAGCTGTGCTCCTTTGTGGAGATCGGCGACCGTGTTCGCATCCAGTCCGGCCCATTGTACGGTTTGGAAGGCATTCTCGTGGAATCTCGTGGGCGGCACAAGTTTGTACTTTCCGTGAGCCTGCTGCAGCGCTCCGTTGCCGTGGAAATTGATGCTCTGTCGGTAACGCCTTGTCGCCGGGACTCAGTATCCACCCTGCGCGAGATTTCCGCTGCTGTGACGGTCTAGGAAAGCAGTTAACGGTTTTCGTACTGATTTTTTGCGAGTGCAATTTGCGAAAGCGAACCGAGGGCATAAACGTGAGTATCAGCACCGTAGTACTGCCGGTTGTCAAAGTTGCGCCAAAGGCGGCAAGCGTTGCCGCGAAGACGGCTAGCAACAACACCGTTGCCAGCTTCGTCTCTGAAGAAGAATTTCGCCGCATGCTCTGCCGCGAACGCAAGCGTTCCGAGCGTTCTCGCAAGCACCTCCTGCTCATGCTGGTGGACTGCAAACGCACGACGGGACGTAACGCGGACCAGCCTCTTCTTGAAAAAGTCGCCGGTGTGGTTGCCGCGGAAATTCGCGAAACGGACTTGTCGGGTTGGTTCGAATCGGAGACCGTAGTAGGCGCCATTTTCACCGAATTGGGCGATGCCGAAGCCAGTTCTGCTATCCAGACCATCGAAACCAAGATTTCCGCCGGTTTGCACAAGTCTTTTAAGCGCGATCAGGTCGATAAACTGCAAATTGCGTTTTATGCCTTCCCGGACAGCTGGGCAGGCGATGGAACGGGCCGTTCGGTTTCCGCGCCCCTCTATCCAGATTTGCTGGAAAAAGAAGAGAAGAAGAAGACTTCCTTGCTCATCAAGCGGTCTATGGATATTGTCGGGAGCGGGATCGCTCTGGTGCTCTGTTCACCGCTATTTTTGGTCCTGTCAGCGATCATTAAGCTGACTTCCCAGGGTCCAGTGTTCTTCCGCCAATCGCGTGTTAGCCAGTACGGCAAGCACTTTACTTTCTTAAAGTTTCGCTCGATGAAGGTCGCCACCAGCGATACCATCCATAAAGACTATGTCAAAAACTTCATCGCCGGAAAGGCTGAAACTCCGACCAGCACCGGCCAGAAAGCCCCCGTCTACAAGATCACCAACGATCCCCGCGTAACCGCCATCGGCCGTTTCATGCGCCGCACCAGCCTCGACGAAGTGCCCCAGTTCTGGAACGTCTTCATCGGCGAGATGTCGCTGGTCGGTCCCCGTCCCCCCATCCCATACGAACTCGAAGCCTACGACGTTTGGCACCGTCGCCGTCTCCTTGAGGTAAAGCCCGGCATCACTGGTCTTTGGCAGATTCATGGCCGCAGTTCCACCACTTTCGACGAGATGGTGCGCCTGGATTTGCAGTATTCCCGTACTTGGTCTCCCATGCTCGACGTGAAAATTCTGCTTGATACGCCAAGGGCGGTTTTGATGGGCGATGGCGCCTACTAACACCGAGACTGGGTTACCTGTCTAAGCACAAAAACCTGGGCTAGCTGCTCCTGTTTACACCGATGTTTCTTCCCGATTCTCGTTTCTGGGCGTGAGCCCTGTTCGAGACTTGTTCGTTTCGCAACCGTTGTCCAGTATCTCGCACCGCATCCCCAAAACGAGGTGGATAATATGGCTACGACTCTGACTACCGGACCTGCCGAAAACTTGTCCGGCCGGAATGAACGCGGAGAAGACGTGCTTAAAGTTGGCGTTATCGGCTTCGGCTACTGGGGACCAAATATTGTCCGGAATTTCCATGGCCAGGAACAATCCAGCGTGGTGGCCGTTTGTGACAAGAGCCCGAAATCCTTGCAGCGCGTCAAGAATTCCTATCCGGGTATTCATTGCACCAGCGATGCGAACGAACTGCTGCTCTCCCCCGACATCGATTTAATCGCGGTGGTGACGCCGGTTTGGACCCACTACGAACTAGCCAAAGCCGCACTAGAGAACGGCAAGCACGTGTTCGTTGAAAAACCTTTCACCTCCACGGCCGCCCAGGCCGAAGAACTCATCGAGCTGGCGGAACGCAAGAAGCTGAAAATCATGGTGGACCACACATTCCTTTTCACCGGCGCGGTGAAGAAAATTCGCGAATTCATCGACGACGGCACGCTTGGCAAGCTGTACTACTACGATTCCACACGAGTAAATTTGGGCCTTTTCCAGCACGACGTGAATGTGGTTTGGGATTTGGCGCCCCACGATCTCTCCATCATGGACTACGTCATCTCGGAAAAGCCCGAGGCCGTGGTCGCCACCGGCCAGGGCCACCTCAACGGTATCGCCAACATTGCGTTCATGACCCTCTACTACCCCAATAACGTGATCGGCCACATCAACGTGAATTGGCTCTCCCCCGTGAAGGTGCGCACCACGCTCATCGGCGGCGAAAAAAAGATGCTCGTCTGGAACGACATTGAGGTCGACGAAAAGATCAAACTCTACGACAAGGGCGTGCAGATGGCCGGCAACACCGAAGGCGTCTACCAGATGCTGGTCAGCTATCGCGCGGGGGATATGTGGGCGCCCAAGGTCGAACAGGTGGAAGCGCTAAAGATGGAAGCGGCCTACTTTGTCGACTGCATCTTAAACAACAAGACGCCTTTCAACGATGGGCAAGCGGGTTTGCGCATCGTGCGCATGCTGGAAGCCGCCGATGAATCACTCAAGCAGAAAGGCAAAATCATCCAGCTATGAACGAGTTCGTGTGTATTGCCCCGGACGTAAAGCTCGGAAAAGACGTGCGGCTCTCGAAATTTATCAATCTCTATGGCTGCGAGGTCGGCGATAATACGAAAATCGGCGCGTTCGTCGAAATTCAGAAAAACGCCAAAATTGGCAAAAACTGCAAAATTTCCAGCCACACGTTCGTCTGCGAGGGCGTGGTTATCGAGGATGAGGTCTTTGTCGGCCACAACGTAGCCTTTATCAACGATTCTTATCCCAGGGCGACGGCTGTCGATGGCGCGTTGCAAACCGAACAGGACTGGAAAGTCGAGCAAACCCTGGTGAAGAAGCGCGCATCGATTGGCTCAGGCTCCACGATTCTCTCGAAAGTGACCATCGGGGAAAACGCTCTTGTGGGCGCCGGGAGCGTGGTGACCAAGGACGTGCCTGCCAATGCCGTGGTCGCGGGCAACCCGGCCCGCATCTTGCGTTATATTACTGAGTAATATTGCACTGACGTATCGCTAGATGATACCCTCGCGTGACAAAAGATGAATCAAAGGGCCGAACACAAAGGACGAAAATATGCCAAGTAACGAAAAAATTCCGTTTCTCGATCTGGTCACCCCCCACGTCGAACTAGAAACCGAACTTATCGCCGTGTGCCAAAAGGTATTTCGCACTGCTGGTTTCATCGGCGGACCCATGGTCGAGGAGTTCGAACGCGAATTCGCTAAATATTGCGACACCACTTTTTGCGTGGGCCTCGCCAGCGGAACGGATGCGGTCCGTTTCGCGCTGATGGCCGCTGGTGTCCAGCAGGACGACACTGTCGTTACGGTGCCTCACACATTTATCGCCACCACCGAAGCGATCTCTCAAGCGGGTGCGCGCATTGAATTTGTGGACATCGAAGAGCGCACCTACAACATGGACCCGCTCAAACTGAAGGATTACTTCGAGCAGAAGTGCCACGTCGACCAGGCCAGCGGAAAGTTGATCCACACCCAGACGAAGTCGCCCGTCACGGCGGTTGTTCCAGTGCACCTCTATGGGCAAGTGGCGGATATGGACGCCATTCTCGAACTTGCCAAACGCTATAAGCTCATCGTCGTCGAAGATGCCTGCCAGGCGCACGGAGCGGAGTATTTTTCCAAGAAAGAAAATCGCTGGAGAAAAGCCGGATCGATGGGCCAGGTCGGAGCCTTCAGCTTCTACCCAGGCAAAAATCTCGGTGCCTGCGGCGAAGCGGGCGCGGTAACCACCAACGACGAGGAAATGGCGCGCAAGATGCGCATGATTCGCGATCATGGCCAGGCCAAAAAGTATTATCACGATATCGAGGGCTACAACGGCCGGCTGGATTCGCTCCAGGCGGGCTTGCTAACGGTGAAATTGCGTCACCTCGCGGACTGGACTCGGGCTCGCCAGGAAGCCGCCAAGCGCTACCAACAGTTGTTTGGCAAAGCCGAGGGGGTCGTCATCCCCTTGCAGCCGGAGAACTCTCGGCACGTTTATCACCTCTACGTCGTGCGCGTGCTGGATCGCGAAGCGCTGCAGATACATCTTGGGGAGGAAGGCATCAGCACTGGCATTCATTATCCAATTCCGTTGCACCTCCAGAATGCATACAGGCATCTTGGGTTCAAAAAGGGCGATTTCCCTGTGACGGAACGTGTTGCGAGCGAGATCCTTTCTTTGCCGATGTTCCCGCAGCTCCAGCCGCATCAGCAAGAGAAAATTGTTGGGAGAGTGCTGGAATTCGTGGGCATCGAGGCAGGCAAGAGCTTAGCTTAGGCGTTCGCAAAGATATCGTCGAGTCGGCCATCTGTATGTACGCCCATTAACTCAAGAACAGATCTCGCGGGCGAATGAGAGGATTGAGGAAGGCGTAAATGGAAAACAAGATTGAAAGCAGGTTTTTGGGTGATGTCGTAGTGATTGTGCCGGACATTTTCCAGGATAGCCGCGGCTTCTTTATGGAGACGTTTCGCGAGGACCAATTCAAAGAGCTGGGCATGCCAACGCATTTCGTACAGGATAACCACTCGCGTTCGGTAAAAGGCGTCGTGCGCGGATTGCACTTCCAGTGGGCGCCGCCGATGGGTAAGCTGATGCGTGTGACCCTGGGAAGCGCCTTTTTGGTAGCGGTCGACATCCGCAAAGGATCACCGACTCTCGGCCAGTGGGCAGGAGTAGAAGCTACGACTGAAAACAGGCGCCAGGTGTGGGCTCCAGCCGGATTTGCGCGGGGATTCTGTGTCCTCTCTGACGTCGCGGAAATCCAGTACAAATGCACCGGGATCTACAGCAATAAGGCCGAATCCGGCATTCGCTGGAATGACCCCGAAATCGGCATCAAGTGGCCTCTTCAGGATGTGCTGTTGTCAGACAAGGACCGAGATGCGCAGAGCCTGGCTCAGTGGCTATCGCGGCCGGAATCCGCAAATTTCAGTTCTGATGCAAAGTCTACCGGTCTCAAGGAGGCGAAGTGAAACTTCTCATCGCTGGCGGCGCAGGGTATGTCGGTTCCACCCTGATACCCAAGTTGCTCGACCGGGGATATAAGGTCGACGTCGTGGATCTATTCTGGTTCGGTAACCACTTGCCAAAGCAAGTCGGAATCCTGAACAAAGACATATTTCAGCTGACCGAGGAGGATCTGGAACCCTACGACCAGGTCGTGTTCTTGGCGGGTCTCTCCAATGATCCAATGGCGGAATACTCGCCCAGCAAAAACTTTGTGTACAACGCCGCCGCCCCGTCCTACCTAGCGTACACAGCCAAGAAGGCCAAGGTGAAGCGGTACGTCTATGCCAGCTCCTGCTCTGTGTACGGCTACACCGAGAATGAGCTCTACGATGAGACGCGTCCCGTAAGCTCTACCTATCCTTATGGCATTTCCAAGCTGCAGGGCGAACAGGCTGCGATGCAACTGATCGATGACAACTTTTCGGTCATCTCGCTGCGCAAGGGAACCATTTCCGGTTACAGTCCGCGCATGCGCCTGGATCTGATCATCAACACCATGTTTAAGTGCGCCATGAAAGACCGCACCATTACCATTAACAATCCCTCGATCTGGAGACCGATTCTGAGCATCCAGGACGCTGCGACGGCATACATTCGCGCCATCGAAGCGAACCACAAGATTTCAGGCGTGTTCAATGTGGCTTCGGGTAATTACACTGTCGGAGAAGTCGGTGACCTGGTCAAAGCCGCGATTGAAGAGGGGCTGGGGATGTCCATCCACCTCAACATTAAGCACATTCAAGACTTTCGAAATTACAAAGTCAGCATCGAGAAGGCCAAAAACGTCTTGAGCTTCCACCCGGCGGACGATCTGAGAGCCATCGTGAAGAATTTGATCGAGAACATGGATAAGTTTCAAGACTGGGACAATCCACAGTATTCCAACATGGGCACCTTCAAAGCCATCGAAAGCGGCATCGAAATTCACGCCATGGCCAAGGTGCTCTAGCCATGAAGATTGCCGTGATCGGCGCAAACGGGCAACTCGGCAACGATCTAGTCGCCGCTTTCTCAGAAAACGGCGACATGGTTAGTGGGTTGACACATTCGGACATTGAGATCTCTGATCCCCAGTCGGTCTCGCATGTACTCGAGGGAATACGGCCCCAGGTGATTGTAAACACCGCCGCGATGCATCACGTCGAGAACTGTGAGCGGGAACCTGCGAGCGCCTTCGCCATCAACGCCCTCGGCGCAAAAAACCTGGCTGTCGTCGCGCGGGAACTGGATGCGGTTCTCGTGCACGTGAGCACCGATTATGTGTTTGACGGCGGCAAAGGAAGCCCCTACGTTGAGGAAGACGATCCCCGTCCGCTCAACGCTTATGGCATCACCAAGCTCGCCGGCGAGCACTTTGTCCGAGCGACCACCGCCAGACACTTCGTCGTTCGCACCTCCGGCCTGTACGGTAAGAGCCCGTGTCGTGCGAAGGGTGGCCTGAATTTCATAGAGCTCATGCTGAAATTGGCGAAAGAGCGGGGACAGGTGCGCGTCGTGGATAGCGAGGTGGTTTCACCGACCTCCACGGCGGAACTCGCGCAGCAATTGGTCCAGTTGTGCCGTTCGGATTCCTATGGTCTATACCATGCTACTGCGGAAGGCAGTTGCTCGTGGCATGAATTCGCCCGGGAAATCTTCACGCTTACCGACACCGCGGTGGAGTTGAAAGTAGCATCTGCGGATGAATTTCCCGCCAAGGTTCCTCGGCCGAAATATTCTGTGCTCGAAAATCGAGCGTTGAAAAGCCGTGGTTTGAATGCGTTCAAACCCTGGCAGCAGGCATTGCAAAAATATCTCGGGAATCGCATCAAAACGCCGGCATCACAAATATGCACCTAACTGGACATTGCCGAATGGAATCGCTGTCAAAACAATTTCCGTTTCATTTGCAGGCCAAGGATCTCGGAATGTCAGACAATCAAGAATATAGTTTTCCAGATTTGGCTGGCCTTTACGAACCGATTGTAAAGGAATGGGTCTCCGGCTTTCGGAATGCACCGCGCGGAATGTGGTCTAACAAACCGGCGGCACGGCGATAATTGTGAGCACAGCGGATACACAACTGGTTAACGAGAGACATGTTGGAGAGCGCGCAATGGTTCCTCGCTCGGCCCCGAAGAAAATATGGATCGACCTCGATAACTCGCCACACGTACCTCTTTTCTTGCCCATCATCGGAGAGCTTGAAAAAAAGGGTTACCAGATATTCTTAACCGCCCGAAACTCTTATCAGGTCTGTGAGCTGTTGCGCCTGCACCATCTCTCTTGCCCGGTAGTCGGCAGACATTACGGAAAGAAGTGGATCCTGAAGGTATTGGGAACGGCCTTGCGTGCCGTGCAATTATTGCCGCTAGTCGCAAGGGAGAGACTGAGCCTCGCTGTGTCTCATGGCTCGCGCGCCCAAGTTCTAGTTTCCTCCCTACTCGGGATTCCAAGTGTGATGATGCTTGATTATGAATTTACGAGCACGGCAGCCCTCGTGCAGCCGAGCTGGACCTTTGTGCCAGAAGTGATCCCGGGAGAGCGCGTTCATCAGAAGCCGGACCACGTGCTCCGATATCCTGGATTGAAAGAGGATGTGTACGCCCCGCGACTGAAGCCCGACCCCAGTGTCAGGACTCAGCTGGGAATTGGCCAAGATGAACTCATTGTCACCGTGCGTCCACCCGCTACCGAGGCGCATTATCACAATCCAGAGGGCGAACAGTTTCTTGCCGAGACCCTCCAGTATCTTTTGGACCAGCCTGACACTCGAGTGGTGATGCTTCCGCGCAATGGAAACCAGGAGAGTTCCCTGCGCCTAAGTTGGGCGCGAGCGATTGAAGAGGGGCGCATCATCATTCCGGAACACGCTCTGGATGGTTTGAATCTGATCTGGAATTCAGACCTTGTGATCAGCGGCGGAGGAACAATGAATCGCGAAGCGGCAGCCTTGGGTGTCCCGGTCTTTAGCATTTTTCGGGGGCGAATGGGTGCCGTTGATCAATATCTTGCCAAGACTGGCCGCCTCACACTGATTGAGAAGGTAGAAGATATACGCACAAAAATCGTTCTCGCACGAAGAAAGACCGGTCTCTGGGGATCGGCAAACCAGAGCGCCGCCCTCGATTGTATTGTGAATGGGATTAGCTCAATCGCGGAGCACAAATGCCTACCCGCACACCAATAAGTTCACAGATACCATCGACGCTTACTGCTTCGCACCCGAGTGCGTTTTTATCGTGCAATATTCGAGAACTGATTTCTCTAGCGGCAAATGGTCTCGTGGCAATGTTTGACGCAGACAAGCAACTTTTTTGCCATAGACTGCTGCGCACGGAGCAAGGACTCGTGCGCGAGGGCCTCTCGCCCCGCTACACCATCATGACGGTACTCGGGCTCAGAGAGCTTGAGCTGGCGGGCATGGATTCGCCCTTTGATGCGCGGGCAATCTATGCGTCTTTCATTCGCGATACAAGTTGGATTCGAGGATTAGGAGATCTAGGACTGCTGATCTGGTTTACGGCTGCGTTCGACCCTGCCCATCTGGGAGCGCTTCTCTCCAAATTTGATTGCGAGGCAGCGCTGGATCGTTTCCCCGATGCGCAGGCGGCTCGCACGATGGAATTGGCTTGGTTTCTGGCCGCCTTGGCGCACGCTGCAGAAACATCTCCTCAACTGTGCGACACCTTGACGAACTTATCTCTGCGAACCTATCAGCGGCTGAAAGCGAATCAAGGTGACTACGGCCTCTTCGGTCACATGGGCACGAAGAATTCTTTCGCTGGGCGGCTGCGTGGGCGCGTCGGGAGCTTCGCCGACCAGGTTTACCCCGTCTACGCGATGTCTAAATATTCGCAGGTTTTTGGGGTCGAGGAAGCGTTAATAGCTGCGCTGGCGTGTGCCAAAGCCATCTGCGGCGCGCAAGGTGAATTAGGGCAGTGGTGGTGGCTTTACGACGCGCGCAACGGTCGGGTATCGAGCCGCTATCCCGTTTATTCGGTGCATCAACATGGCATGGCTCCCATGGCTTTATTTGCCGTCGAGGAAGCCAGCGGCAAGAACTTCAGTGATTCTATTTACAAAGGACTGCGTTGGCTCTATGGCGCAAATGAACTCGGGATCGACATGATCGATAGCGCCCAGAAGCTGATTTGGAGGTGTGTGCTCCCCGAAAACAAGTTCAATAAGTATTGGGAAATGGCCTCGAGCAGAGTCCGTTCTTCCAAGCGAAAGACAAAAGTCGGTTCCCTGAAGATCCTTTACGAACAGAGGCCGTATGAATACGGCTGGCTACTCTTCGCATTCGCCAAAAAGGCGGGAATCGGCTCTGGTTTGCGGGACGCGTAGGATTCACACTTAAACGGCTGTTTGCTAGTTTTGAGTTGAGTTTCACAGAAATCGAATCAATCAAGACGGCCAAGATTCAGAACACTGTCGGCATACGGCCCATCTTCGTGAAAGCCAAATGACGCGATACGCAATCATCACTCCGGTTCGGGATGAGGAAAAATTCATCGAGGCGACGATCGATTCGGTCCGTCGTCAGACCATGCCCCCTGCGGAATGGGTGATCGTGGATGACGGTTCGACCGATCGAACCGGAGACATTCTCGATAGAGTCGCGGAGAGCTTGCCATGGATGTGCGTCATTCACCGCAAGAACCGAGGTTTCCGTAAGCCCGGCGGGGGTGTAATGGAAGCCTTTTACGACGGCTACAACGCGCTAGCGCGGAAAGACTGGGATTTTCTGGTGAAACTCGATGGAGATTTGACTTTTGCGCCTGAGTATTTCGAGAAATGCTTCGAATATTTTCGCACTGACCCCAAGCTTGGGATTGGCGGTGGGGAAATCCATCATGACGTCGTCGGAAAACTGAAACTTGAACAAAACCCGCGGTTCCACGTGCGCGGGGCTACGAAGATTTACAGCAGATCGTGCTGGGAGGCTATCGGGGGCTTGTGGCCCGCTCCCGGATGGGACACGATCGATGAAGTCAAGGCCAATATGTTGGGCTGGAATACTTACTCTTTTTCCGATCTACCCCTTCTTCATCATCGCTTCACGGGCTCCGAGGGCGGCCTGCTGCGCGACAGAATAAAGCACGGGAAGGTCTGCTACATTTCCAGGTATCACCCACTCTTTGTTGCTGCCAGTTGCGTCCGCCGTCTTCCTCAAAAGCCTTACGTCCTGGGAGCGGCCGCCATCCTGTATGGATTTCTCAAAGCTCATTTCGTTCGTACCCCGCGTTTGGAGGACCGCTCCTACGTGGCCTATATTCGCGGTCAGCAGCTGAGACGTCTCTTTGGCATGCAGTCGATCTGGAGATGATCTTCAGTACATTTTTATAGGGCCTACTTCATATGTGTGGAATTTGCGGAAAACTAATGTTTGGGCATGGCGCGACGATGTCTCCCGCGCTCGTAAAAGACATGGCGGATACGATTCACCATCGTGGTCCAGATGACGAAGGGTACTATGTCTCGGGCCCGGTTGGTTTGGGTTTCCGCCGCCTTTCTATCATCGATCTTAAAAGTGGCCATCAACCGCTCTCCAACGAGGATGAAACGGTCTGGATCGTCTTCAACGGAGAAATCTACAACTATCAGGAGTTGCGCACTTTTCTCTTAAGCAAAGGCCACATTTTTAAAACCCACAGCGACACGGAAGTAATTGTCCATCTGTACGAGGAACTCGGGTTGCAATGCGTGGAAATGCTGCGAGGCATGTTCGCCTTCGCCATCTGGGATAGCAACGCGAAGACTCTATTTCTGGCAAGGGACCGGGTCGGAATAAAACCACTCTATTACTGCATGACGGACACCTCTTTATCCTTCGCTTCGGAGATTAAGGCGCTCCTCGCAGATCCTGCCATCCATCGAGAGATCGCTCCAGAAGTCATCGACAGATTCTTGACCTTTCTCTATCTGCCTGGCCAGGAAACACTGCTCAAAGGAATCCGCAAGCTGGGGCCTGGTCACTATCTCCTGGTCAAGGATGGCAAGCCAGAGATAAAGCAATATTGGGATCTTCGCTTTACGGAACCCGCCCAGCCCCGAAGTGCTAAGGACGCCGAAACCGAGCTGCTCAGTCTTTTGGCAGAAACTGTCAAGCTTCACATGATCGCGGACGTCCCGGTTGGTGTCCTGCTAAGCGGTGGAGTGGACTCGACGGGTGTGCTGAGTTTCGCCGTAAATGGCACCGACAAGGAGATCAGCACTTTCACAGTCGGTTTCTCGGGAGGGCAAGTTGCCGACGAGAGACCTTTTGCCAGATTAGCAGCAGAGAGATTCGGCACCAAACATCACGAAATGACCATCACTGCCGAAGACTTTGCGGCTTTCATCCCACAGTACGTCTGGCACATGGAAGAGCCCGTCTGCGAGCCGCCTGCGATTGCCATGTACTACGTTTCGAAATTGGCTAAGAATTATGTCAAGGTGCTGCTCTCTGGAGAAGGTGGAGACGAAGCTTTTGCAGGCTACAGTAATTATCGCAACCTCGTTTGGTTGGAGCGCATTAAGCGCGGGCTCTCTCCGCTGCACGGCACTGTCGCTCGCGGGCTTGCCACTGCCAACTCGCTTTTTCAGTCGCCGAGAGTCGCCAAATATCTGCCTCTGATGCACGATTCTTTCCCCGACTACTACTACAGCCGGACTTCGAACCCGTACCGCTACGCCGGAAATCATTTGGGCAACTTATACTCTAGCGATTTTGCGCAAACCATTGATCGAGAGCATACGCTGGAACCCTTGCGCAGACTGCAGTCGCACGTGCGCGGACAGAACACCCTCGACGCCATGCTCTACATTGACACCAAGACCTGGCTGCCCGATGACCTGCTGATCAAAGCCGACAAAATGACCATGGCTAATTCCATCGAACTCCGTGTTCCTCTATTGGACCACCACGTCTTGGAATTTGCGGCATCGTTGCCACCCAGTGCGAAACTAAAAGGCTTCACTCCAAAATACATCTTGAAAAAAGCAATGGCCCAGAAAATTCCAAAAGAAATTCTCAACCGCAAAAAGGCCGGCTTCCCTGTACCTTATGAAACCTGGCTGCGGAAGGACCTTAAGAACGTCGTCTGGGATATTTTGACGGACCGCAGGACAATCCAACGCGGTTATTTTCGCAAAGAAGCCGTTGAAGAGTTACTTCGTGCGAATTCAAAGGGCGCCAATTATTCTAAAGAAATATTCTCGCTGTTGAATCTTGAGTTATGGCAACGAACATTCCTGGAGCGCGAACAAGTTGTCCTCTAGCAGATTTGAGCAAGGAGCGATTCACCTGGCCGCCAGGGCATTCTGGGCCATGCCCGGCTGTTTTGCGCTGGCGCGTATGCTCGGCCCGTCCTACGCGCTGCGTTGTGTGGTTTTTCACAATATTTCGGCTACCGAGTCATCCTTTACCAAGGGGATGAACGTAACGATTACACCCGCCAAATTCGAGGCTGCGCTCAAATTTGTGAGCAGATACTATAGTCCTGTGCGCCTGCAAGATGTTCTAACGAATTGCGACGGCCGCGGCCTTCCGCCCCGCGCTCTGCTGGTGACATTCGACGACGCCTACGCCTCGGTCGTCGAGTGCGCTGCTCCTTTATGCCGCCAACTCGGTGTGCCGGCCGTCTTTTTTGTGAATGCCGCATTTCTCGATAATCGCCGGCTAGCTCCGGACAATCTCGTGTGCTTTGTAGCCGATGCCATGGGAATGAAGACCATTAACGCCGCGGCCCGCACAGTTCGTGGCGATGATCAACCCAAATTGCATGCGCTTTCGGAGGTTTTCTCGGATTTTTTCCCGCGAGTTTCGCTCGCCGAAAAGGAAATCTTCCTCGACGCGCTGCGGCGGTTAGCAGGGATCAACGACAGCCGCCTGGCCGAGGAAGCGGGCTTGTACTTAACCAGCAAACAGCTATGTGACCTCGCGTCTTTCGATTTCGAAATCGGAAATCACACCTACACCCACGTGCACAGCAGATCTCTCTCTGAGGATGATTTTCGCGAACAGGTGGACAGAAATAAGTCTGAGTTGGAGCAGGTCTCAGGCACTAAGGTGCGGTCATTCAGCCAGCCTTACGGCTCGTCGACCGATGTTACCCCCGACCTAGCAGAGCATCTCGAACGCACCGGGCACAGGGCGGTTTTTCTCAGTGAGAGTGTCGCCAATCCTCGAGACCGAGACCCCTTCCATATTGACAGAGTCAGCGCGCGCGCCGAGAGCAACGACACCTTCTTTTTCGAGCTCGAGGTTCTACCTCGCCTTCGCGCGATACGAAACGGCTTTTTCGGTATCGCGCCTCCGGACCCTCACCATGGTGGTAGATACGAAGCGGGCTCGTGATGAACATCGCGCCGAATGCTCGTTGGCAAATTGAGGTGGATCGTGCGACCCCTGCCGAGTGGTCGCAGATGTTCGACCTTTTTGACGATGCGAACATTTACCAGACTTTTGCCTACGGCGGAGTTCACTGGGGAGGAAAAAACCTCAGTCACTTGGTTTTAAAGCGAGATGGTGAAGCCGTGGGAATGGCGCAGCTCCGGATCGTTCGTCCCACACCACTCAAGTTCGGCATGGCGTATTTGCGATGGGGTCCCATATGCGAGCGGCGCGGTACGCTGTTGGATCCCGAGGTTCCCAGAATCATGGCGCGCGCGCTCGTGGAAGAGTACGTCAGGAAAAGAAGGCTTTTCTTGCGTGTTCTTCCAAACGCCTTTGTCAAATCGGCACGCGCCGAAGCGATTCAATCGGCATTTTCCAGCTTCGCTCAAGAACCCCTCACCGCCGACAACACCTACAGGACTTTTGTGCTGGATCTCGCTCCTACCCTTGAAGAATTGCGGAGCGCCCTCGACAAGAAATGGAGAAACCAGCTCACCCGTTCTGAGAAAAACAACCTCGAGGTCACCACCGGAAACAGTTTGGAGCTATACCAAAGCTTCTCCCATATCTACATTCAGATGCTCAAGCGCAAATCTTTTGAAACCACCGTGGATGTCGAGGAATTTGCGCGGATTCAGAACGATCTGCCAGATTCCCTGCGCATGCGCATTCTCATCTGCAAGGATCAAGGCCGGCCTGTGGCAGGACTGGTTGCCTCGGCGATGGGCGATTCCGCGATTTACCTGCTTGGTGCCACCAGCGATGATGGCTTGAATTCCAAAGGCGCTTACCTGTTGCAATGGACTCTGATTAAGTGGCTCAAGGAAAATGGGATTCGCTGGTACGACCTGGGAGGCATCGATCCCGCGGGCAACCCAGGTGTTTATCACTTTAAGAGAGGATTTTCGGGTGCAGACGTTTGCCAGATAAATCCGTTGGCGACATGCGACAGTACTGTCTCTGCTGTGATCGTCAGGGCAGGCTTAGCCATGCAGCGGGCGCTTCGCAGCTCTGTGAGCCCATTGAATCTTGCCCGCGCCGTCAAGCAGCTTGCGACTAGGAGTTAAGGTCAGACCATGTCTTCGGCGCCATCCTCTATCGAGATCTCAGTTATCATCGTCGGCTGGAACGCTAAGCACTACTTGGAGCTGTGCCTGGACAGCCTGGCCAAAGCGCCGCCGCGCCGCAGCATGGAAGTCTTCGTGGTGGACAATGCTTCGGCCGACGGCTCCGCGGAAATGATCGAATCCCGGTACCCATGGGTAAGACTCATTAAGAGCCCGGAGAATCTCGGCTTCGCTAAAGGCAACAATGTGGCCATCCGCGAGTGCCAGGGCCGCTATGTCGCTCTGGTGAATCCGGATGTAATCCTCTTCCCGGGCTGCCTGGACGCCCTCGCCGATTTCCTCGACGAGCATCCTAAAGTGGGGAACGTCGGCCCTCGGGTGCTGAATCCGGACATGTCCATGCAAAGCACCTGCCGGCGATTCCCGACGCTCTGGAACAATTTTTGTGATGCTTTCGGCTTCTCCACACGGTTCAAGAATTCGCGGTTCTTCGCCGGCGAACACATGTTCTACTTTCCCCACGACCGCACCCTGACCGTGGACGTGATCGTCGGCTGCTTCTCCATGATCCGGCGCGAAACACTGGACCAAGTCGGCCTGCTCGATGAGAATCTGTTCATGTATGGCGATGATGTGGATTGGTGCCGCCGCGCCCGCAATGTCGGCTGGCAGATGGCGTTTTATCCTGGCGGGCAAGCGATCCACGATCGTGGAAAAACCACGGCCGGGTTTCCCGTTCGCTTTGCCGTCGCGCAGCAGCGCTCCGTCCTACAGTATTGGACCAAGCACCACAGCTTTTTGGGCGTGCTGGGAATCCGCAGTATCATGTTTCTTCACCATTTGCTTCGTTATTCCGTTGCCGTTCTGGCGGGCGTGGCGCCTTCTGGGGAAAAGGCGCGCAACGAGGTGCGCAAGCAAGTCAGCGGCGCCTGCTTGCGGCATCTTCTCTTTGGCAGCCTTCCAAAAACGGCCTGAGGCGCCGCCAGCTCAATGAGCATCTCCGATACTTTCTCGCGCGTGACGTCGTATTTCGCGCGTCACGGCTTGGCCGCGACCCTGCGCCGCGCCAGCATTGCCGCAAAACGCGCCATTTTTGCCAGGTGCATGGTAGTTTTCTATTGTGACCTCGCCAAGCAGGCCAAGTCGCCTGCACGCATCCCCAACTCCATGAAACTGGAGCGACTGAATAGCGCGACGGACGTCGGTCCCCAAGATTTACAGAAGATGACCAGTTTCTGGAATCCCAAGAAAGCCTGCGGAAACATCCGAGAACGATTCGAGCATGGAGCGACTTTGTGGACGGCGAAGTCCGGCGAAAAGCTCGCTGGATATGGCTGGACTTTGCGGGGCGGCACGATCGAGCCGCATTACTTTCCCCTGGCAAAACATGATTTGCATCTCTTTGATTTTCATGTGTTTCCCGAGTATCGCGGCCAGGGAATTAATCCTTTGCTGGTCAACCATATTTTGCACACTATGAGCAGCGAGGGTATCGGGCGTGCTTTCATTGAGGCCGCCGAGTGGAATGAAGCGCAGTTGGCTTCTCTGCGAAAAACTCCATTCCGGCGCCTGGGTTGGGCGAGAAAATCAACGGTTTTTCATCGTACATTTGTGTGTTGGGACCAGACCAAAACGGAGCAGGCGGAGAACGAAGCGGAGCGAGGCTCAGAACATCGCAAGAGGGCTGGAGAGGTGAACCTGTGACGCGCGGGCTTGCGGCGAGACCCTCTGAATTTCATATCATACTGAGCGGAAAGGAACTTGAAGGGCGATTTTTGCCTTGACACAGTAAAATACCTCTGGTAGCCTGTGGTCAGTGAGGCTGCCATGAACTTGATAGACGTTACCAAAACCTACGGCAACAAGGAAGCCTGCCTTGAGAAACTAGAGCGGATGCGCTGGCCGAATGGCGTGTGCTGCATTAAGTGTGGCGTGGTCTCCGATGAGAACGGCAAGCCTCTGGTAATGAAGTTTGTCACCGCCGAGACCCAGCGCACCCGCAGCAATAAGAATGGCGTGGCGAAGACCGTTACGATTCCTCCGCGTCGTTTGTACGAGTGCAAGGAATGCGGGTATCAGTTCAGCGTGACCACTGGCACCGTCTTTCACAAGTCACATATCTCGCTGGAAAAGTGGTTCATTGCGATCTCCCTAATCCTACAAGCGAAAAAAGGGATTAGCTCTCTGCAAGTGGGACGGCATCTTGGCGTCACGGAGAAAAATACCAAGTCCACTTGGTATCTCTGCCATCGCATCCGCGAAGCCGCGATAGAGGCTGGGTTCCTAAGCGGACTCGTTGAGGCAGACCACACGTACCTCACTCCGAAAAAGCCCCGCAAAGGGAAGCCTTACGTCAAGAAAGAGCACCGCGACGTGGTTATGGGCATGATTGAGCGCGGCGGAAAACTGCGGCTCATCCCGGTAAAAGATGCCAAGATTGAGATAACCGAGAAAGTTCTAGACGAGCACGTGTCGCCGGACGCCATTTTGCAGACCGACGAGCACCCGACGTTTACGATAATCGGCAAGCGCAAGTTTGCGGACCATCGGACAATCAATCACAGCGTCAGCTATGCCTCTGGCGAACTGCACACCAATTCGGTTGAGAACGCGTTCAGCCTGCTCAAGCGCGGCATCTACGGCAGCTACCACAAGGTGTCCATAAAGCATCTGGGCCGCTACTGCAATGAGTTTTCCTATAGGTTCAACCGGAGAGACCAGCAAAAACAGATGTTCGATGAGACGCTAAAACGACTGGTGGACGGGAAGCCTCTGCCGTTCGCTACTTTGATCGCTGCGGAGAAAACAGAGGAGATTTAGACCCTCGCTTGCCGGGGGTTTTTATTTTCTTCATCGGCATGGGGTCCATTGACAACAGTTTCGAGAGAACTGCGTCTAGTTCTCTCTCTTCCACCAACACCGAAGTTTTCTTCGCCATAAGTCTTTTAGTCATATAGCCTTACCAATTGACAAATTACCGTGTAGCGTATACGCTACAAATGGACGCGTTGGGCATTGGTGAAGCCCGGCGAACTTATAATTCGCGATCCCTAGCCGGATTTGCGGGTCCGAATCCCGCCGCGTCCGCATATTATACAGTATTACTGTTTACCATTGACCTACAAGTTCAATTTAACGCAAACTGCCGTACCCTTTACACCGAAAGGAGCAGGTGATAGGCTCACGCCTGTAGTTAATACGCTACAGAAATGGCTCACTAATGCAAATTGGAAGCGCGCGAACGCACGGTCAACTATTACCTGCCGCTCCCGGCTGGCACCCCGGCCCCATTCAGCGAGTGGCGGGACGGCTACGGTGACGTTACAGTTAGGACTGCAATTACCGCACGCGTGGCAAGGTTTCGCGGCGGTAATTTCTCGGATTCCCGTTCGCTGGGTAACGGATTACATGAATCGCGAATCGATCATGGTCCGGGATACCGGATATATTACGGGAATGACGGCGACGATATAGTCCTTGTTTTTGGTGGCGAAAAATCCTCCCAGACATCTGATATATCTATCGCGCGGGATTATTGGAACGAATACAAGGAGCGCAAGAAGCAAAATGCCAAGACATCAAAACTACAAAGCCGATCTCCTCGCCGATCTTCGCGGCGACGGTAGATTCGCGACGGAATACGTGTCTGCTGCCTACGCTGACTCGCAAGAAGCGTTTCTAGTCGCGCTTCGCGACGTTGCGGAAGCTCAAGTTGGCATTGCGAGTGTTGCCAAAGAAGCGAACGTAAATAGAGAAAATCTTTACAGAACACTGTCAAAAGAAGGCAATCCTCGCCTCAGTACCTTGGGTGCAGTCTTAAGTGCACTGGGTATGGATTTGATCGTGCGCTTGAAAAATGCTCCTGCGGATGTGGACCCCCAACCGAGAAAATTCGCGTCCGAAATCATCGTCACAGGAGCGACGAGTCCCGGAGCGTCCCATTCCAGCGTTGTGGTCAAAGGAAAACCTCTGTCCTACATTTCAGGTTGCGCCTCTCCCGCCTTGGGCGCACTAACAGGCATTGAGCAAAAAAACCCAACAGCTACAGCAGCTTAAAGGAGAAACCGAATTATGGCTGAGAATCTGATCGGTTCGTTTGACAATTTGAAGTTCGAGACTAAGGGGATTCCGATGGTTTATTGCAACTCAGCCAGTCCCTCGCTCTCCTTCAATGACATTAGAGTTTACCTCTCAGAGATTCTTCCAAGGGAAATGTCTGCGACTTCCAGCGAGAAAGCGCAAGCCGTTGAATCAGTAATTGAGCCTCGGCTTTGCGTGGTATTTTCGCCCGAATTTGCCAAGTCTTTTGCTGCTGCATTGACGTTGTCCGTAGAAAAATACGAAAACGTATTCGGCCCGCTCAGGACAACGCCTACCGCCTCACAGGTCAAAGAAAAACTTGGCTTGCCCACGACTTAACTGGTAACTTGCGCGACACTTCATTGTGTTATAGCCTCATCGCCCGTTCTCGTAAAATGGACTTCCTAACAAAAATCTCCGCAGCCCTACGCTCATTCGGATTACTGCACAGTGACATAGAGAAAATAAGCGGCCAGATTGAATCCGCAACCAGAGAGTACAAGGCCCAGCACGACAAGGAACAGTCCCCGCCAGTGGTGAATGCTGTATTGCGTCGTCCTCAATCCGAAATAGACGAAGAAAATGCCCGCGCACGCCGTCACGAAGGACGCGATAGCGCGAGACTTACTGTCGAAACCATTGGCCTTGTACTTGGAACCGTTCTCGCAATCGCCACAATCGGCCAATGGATCGTAACTAAGGAGGCCGTGAGGATAGCAGCTAAGTCTGCCAATGCTGCGGAACGGGGTGCCGAGGCTTCTGAAAAGCAAGTTGAGGCCACGCAGGCTTCGATTCATGCCACGGTCGATGCGTTCCGATTGGATCAGCGCGCTTGGCTGGGAGTCAACAATCTGGCTATCGTGGTCCTCAAATCTGGCGAACCGTTGCGGGTCGATGCAGATATTGCCAATACGGGAAAGACTCCTGCTCTTAACATTCGAGTCGCCAACGCAGGTATACAAACTAATTTCGGGCCACTTGACGTTGATAGCTTTATTGCATCCGGAAAACTGGGAAAACCAAAACAACCTCCGAGTACAGACGTAATTTTCCCTAATTCGAGTGCGAAAATCCCGTTCCCTACCGATCAGAGCCTGAACGATATGCTGGTGACTCAGATTAATGCTCATACTCTGTGGGTCTACGTTTTCGGGGATATTTACTATCGAGATTCGTTTGGCGGGGAGCACGTTACCGAGTTCTGTGGCAGCTATGATCCGCCCACTAGGCGTTTTAATAGCTGCCCCAAGCACGTTCGTGCAAACTAGTAGCAGTCCTGTCACGGCAGCCCATGCTCGCATTATTGACACACTGTGACAAGGCAAAATTCGCCCTTGAAGTTCTTTGCACTCAGTATCTTACGCAAGATGCTGATTCCAGGTAAATTAGCGTACATTTTTGTTATACAAGTAGTAACTATGGTGACAGGTACGGGGAGTTAAGGTAAAAATATGCACCTTCGTGACCTGATTCCTCGTGGATTGGAGAACAGTCGGCTCTTTGATCCGCTGCGAAACGCGTATCTGAGGGTGTTTAAGCCCAATTATTGGCAACATCACGTAATCAGCTTGCGGGAATTCTACGCCCAGTTCGTTCAACCTGGCTCGCTTGTCTTTGATTGCGGTGCAAATATCGGGGACTACACCCAGGCGTTTCTTTATCTGGGAGCCAACGTTGTTGCAGCGGAGCCAAATCCAGGGATGGTTGCCAAACTAAATCGCATACGGAACAGACGCCTCAGTGTCGTGCCCTTTGCGATGGGCAAAGAACCTGGGACGCTCCCGCTTCACATAAGTAATCGAAGCGAGGTGAGCAGCATGTCTTCGAATTGGCTGGATGTTGTCGCACAAAACGACGGCTGGGCTAAGGAACCACAGTGGATCGATTCGGTAATGGTAACGGTATCGACGCTGGATGCGCTCATTGAAAGGTTCGGAATGCCTCACTTTATCAAGATCGACGTAGAAGGTTTTGAATTTGAGGTTCTCAGTGGACTCACAAAGCAGCCCAGGTATCTTAGCTTCGAGTATAGCCCAGCCTCTATCGAAACCACCTTGGCTTGCATTGAACGGTTCCCCAAGGCATCGCGATTTAATTATATCGTCGGCGAGCCCCGCGCAAATAATCGACGGGTGACTCTAGAGCTCTCCGAGTGGGCTACCGCGGCACAAATGAATTCGATTGCTCAAAACGAGATTGCTCGATGCACGACATTTGGTGACATATTCGTAAGGCGTGGCGAGGAATACGAATGATCTATTACGCCCTGTGCAAGTAGTAAGATATATGTGGATTAGAAGAAATTGACTTGTGCACCGCTCTTAGGGCTATGCGCCACCGTCAGGCGCTAAAGCTGCTGGGGTCCCAGTCCTGTACTGAATCTGGCCTTCGGGTCAGTAGCAGACGAGAGGTGCCGCATGTAGAGTTGTGGCGTGGGGAGTTGACTTGTACGGGGGAATTATGATGGCAAGGGTTTTTCGCGCCGCGATCTTAGTGTCATGCCTGCTTTATGGCGGAAGTGCTTTCGCTGGAACATTTTATATTGCCGCCAACGGCTCGGACTCCAACAACGGCACAAGCAAATCAACCCCATGGTTGCACGCCCCGGGAATGGGGAATTGCACGGCAAATTGCGCGTCTCATACTCCCGTTCCGGGGGATAGATTTATCTTCCGCGGTGGCGACACCTGGCACTTCGGAAATAGCGCTGCGACGCCTTATGTGGGCGCTGCGATCGGCTGTCTTGGCGCGTCCCAGAAGTGTGGATGGCTCGTGCATTGGACGGGAACGAATGGCAACCCAGTGTATTGGGGGGTGGACCAAACGTGGTTCAACGGCAGCGCATGGAGCCGCCCGATTATGAATGGCGACAATCCGCCGAGCACCACGGGAGTGTCGAGCTGCACATACGATCAGAGCACTACTTATTTGTTCGCCATGCACGGACTGTCCGGCGAGGTGGAATACAACGTCATTGATAACTTTGAGTTCACGGGATTGTGCTGGAGCGGTACGCAGCAAGTGCCCCCGGGCAACGCAGGGTATATTACGACGGGTGAGTACTCTTCAAAGACAGGCAGCTTCAATACGGTGGAGAACGTTTATATCCACGGCTGGACGCACAAGGCCTTCGATTGCTCGCCCGGGCCGTCTGGGGATTGCGACGGGGCGTTTGGAATAGCTGGGCCGTCAGACAAGACGTTAGGGCACGGGAATCTTTACAGCCACAACGTGATTGACGGGTCCGATACGGACACCGTAAGCCTCATTGCAACAGGCTGGGCTTGTTTTGACATTGAGTATTCAGTGTATCGCTACGTTGCGAACGCCGTGGTTTGCAACAACAACCACGTATTCCATGACAACCTGATTGAATACCTAACGCACTCTGGTGATGGCCAGTCGCATGCCAATGGCACGGAATTCAACACTGAATCCCCCGGCGTGACCAATGTTTTTTACAACAACGTCTATCGACATTTTCAGGCCGGAGGCGTGGGCTGCGGGAACGTGATCGTGTGGAGAACTCCACAAGTCATGGATTACGCCTTCAACAACGTGATTTACGACCAGAACGCAAGTTGCAACAATTCCAATTACTGGGACCTGGTGACCTCCAATCAAGGCGGAGCAGATGGCTGGACGGATAACGAGTTCAACAACACCTGGGTGCTCTCGGCCAACGGCCCGGTCAACAACGTCACCATGAACGGATCCGCTACCGTGAATATGTCCAACACGCTGTGCATCGCGCCTAACGGGGCGAGCCTAAGCAGTTGTATGAAGATCAACGGGTCCGCAAACTATGTCACGAACGTAAATCAATCGCCAGCGGCAGCGAGCGGCCAGGGATCCACAGCGCAAGAGCTCTTTGCGTATTCGTCTACCACGGGAGCTACGGCCCTGGGCAACGGTACGAACCAACAAAGTTATTGTGCGGCGCTTCTTGGGAGCAGCGATCCTCTGCTGCAAGCGGCTGGGACGGCCTGCCAGTCCGACACGGGGTACGCCTGCACGTACAACGCAAGCAACAACACGGCAAACTGCCCATCTCGAACGGTGATCGCACGCCCCCCAAGCTCGGCGTGGACCGTGGGGGCCTATGAACTGCCGACCTCGGGTCCGCTATCGCCGAGCAGCCTGAAGGCAATAGTCGCACCCCAGTGAACCCCATTTTCACGGATGCCGGGACCGCGACGGCGCAAGGCCCACCCGATTTTCGATGGCGATGCGGGCACTAGCATTCTTCGCTGCTGATGGAAGCGCATCTCGGTACGCAAACGAGGCCTCCAGCTGACCAGTGATGACACGCTCGGGAAACAACGTATTCCCGAAGCTGACGGACCGGTTATAATAGAGTGAGCCGGTACGATTACGAGCCTGCTGCAAGGGCTGATCCCTCGTACTGATCCAACCCATGGAGCCAGAAAACCTTAGATTTGGGGGTGGCGCAGCCGAAACGGCTATTCACCCGCTCATCGCGCTGCTTCTGCTGATCTCCATCGTCCTGCTCCTGGTCCTTCCGCGCGCGAAAGGCATCGGGATTTTCCTTCTGACCTATTTCATGATTCCCATGGGACAAGTGGTGGTATTGGGAGGTTTCCATTTTACGGCCCTGCGTATCCTGACTTTTGCTGGATTAGGCCGAATGATCGCTTCCGGAAAGTCGTCATCAGAAGGAGAAGGCAGATTCCCGGGAGGATTCAACCTCATCGATCAGGCTGTGGTGCTTTGGTCCGTCCTAGCCGTAATCACTTTTTATCTCCAGTACATGGAGTTGCAGGCCCTGATTAGAATTCTGGGCGATTGTGTCGACGGTCTGGGGGGCTACCTGGTGGTGAGGTTTTTCATCACGGACCGCGAAGCAGTGCGGCGCGCGATAAAGTCGTTGGCCGCGATTTGCGCCATTCAAGGCGTCTGCATGATCAACGAAAGGATCAGTCATTTCAACGTATTCGGCCTACTGGGCGGGATCGACACAGCAGTGACGATAAGAGACGGGCGCGTGCGCGCCGCGGGAGTGATGGGCTGTCTCTACGCCGGGGCTTTCGCCGGCGTCTTGGTTCCCGTGTTTGTGTGGCTCTGGACGGAAGGAAAGTCCCGAATGCTGGCCTTGGCGGGCGTTGCCGGCGCCACGGCCATGGTGATCACCTCGAATGCCAGCACCTCCATCATGGCCCTCGCCGGGAGCATCGTGGGGCTGGCCTTCTGGCCTCTCCGCAAGCAGATGCGCCTGGTCCGGTGGGGACTGGTCAGTATGCTAGTGAGCCTCCACTTGGTCATGAAAGCGCCCGTTTGGGCCTTGATCGGTCGCATTGACTTGACCGGCTCTTCGTCAGGGGAGCAACGCTATGCGCTCCTGGACAATTGCATAAAGCATTTTCGGGATTGGTGGCTGATCGGAACCACGCATTACAACGAATGGGGCTGGGGCATGTGGGACCTGTGCAACCAGTTCGTGGCCGTCGCTTTGACCGGAGGCCTGCTGACCCTGATCTGTTATATCGCGATCTTCAAGCGGAGCTTTAGAGCGATTGGAAACGCGCGGAAACTCGTGGACGGAGACCGCGGGCAAGAATGGTTCCTTTGGTGCATGGGTGCCGATTTGTTTGCAACTGTCGTCGCATCTTTCGGCATTAACTCTGTGTCGCAAATACTTATGGGTTTCTTCCCCTTACTAGCGTGTATTTCCGTGACAGTCTTCTGTGCAAGCCAGACCGCGGCGGTTAAGGCCGACATCCCCAGTGGCTCTCCACTCGCACCGTTGCCCGCCGCGGCGAGGCTTAAACTTCCGATTGGTCAAAGAGTACCGCGGGTTCACCCGCGCTAGATGCGGATGTCCGCCGCCCGTGGGGATCAGATGTTGGGCGGACCGCGTGGGGCGTGGATCAAGGCGCGCAGGAGATAAACAGTGAGCAGCATGAATGGTGGCGGTCGTCGTCTTCGGGTGTTGTTCAGCTTTCCGCTCAAGCTAGGCGCAGACCGAATTTGCGGTATTGCCTGGCAGCAGGTGCGCGGATTGGCAGAAGCGGGAGCAGAGGTGCTAGTGTTCCCCGCATCCATCGCCAAGGCCGTCCCGGGCGTAAGCATTACCCCAACGCTGGCGCGCGGAAGAGTTCGCCTTCCCTTTAAGCTCGTCGGCACCATGCGGGCCACGGCGCTACACGACTGGATCGTGGCTCGGCGCATCGAGAAGCTGGCGGGACAGATCGACATCATCCACACCTGGCCGCTAGGGGCGCTGGAAACGCTGAAGACCGCGGCGCGACTAGACATCCCGACGGCACTGGAGCGGCCGAACGCACACACCGGCTTTGCCATGGAAGTGGTGCAGAAGGAGTGCGACCGGCTGGGCGTGGTACTGCCGCCCGATCACGAGCACGCTTACGACGCGGAAAAACTGCACAAAGAAGAAGAAGAATACAAGCTGGCCACGGCCCTGCTGTGTCCCTCGGATTTTGTGGTGAAAACGTTTCTCGACCGGGGCTTCGCGCCGGAGCAGCTTGTTCGCCACACCTACGGATACGATGAAAAAGTGTATTACCCGAGCGGCGAGGCGCGGGATCCCAAGCGCGGACTGACGATGATCTCGGTGGGCGTCTGTGCGGTCCGCAAAGGCCTGCACTTTGCCCTGGAAGCCTGGCTGAAATCACCCGCTTCCAAGGACGGAACCTTTCTGATCGCGGGAGAATTCCTGCCGTCCTACCAGGAAAAACTGGCGCCGATGCTGGCGCATCCCAGCGTAAAGGTGCTCGGCCACCGCAACGACGTGCCGGACCTGCTGCGCAAGAGCGACATTCTGGTGCTGCCTAGCATCGAGGAAGGCTTCGGGCTGGTGGTCGCTGAAGCCATGGGCAGCGGGTGTGTGCCGCTGGCTTCGGAGGCCTGCACAGAGATCTGCGACCACATGAAAACCGGGCTCATGCATAAGATCGGAGACGTCGAAGCCCTGACGCAGCATATTACCCTGCTGCATGAGAATCGAGCGCTGCTTGAGAGGCTGCGTTCCGCGGCTCTGGAGGCCGCGAAGAACGTGACTTGGACAGCCGCTGGGCGCGTACTCCTCGGAGCCTATCGCAAAACGATTGCCGTCCATCAAGCGGGGGCAGCCCGCGAGAGCACCCAGGTCCGAGAGGGCGCACCCGCCTAGCAGTACCGCTTGCCTTTCCTATCTTCCCTGCAAAATCAATGCTGTCGCGGCATGGGAAACCGGTTCGCGGGACACCATGGCGCGATCCTCCATAACCTCGTAAGATTTATAGGATCCGTTCCGCGGGCAAAGCTCGGCAAATCGCTTGGTAGCGACTCATGAATCCCAAAGTGTCAGTAGTTATTCCTACTTATGAGCGGGCGGGCAAGGTCCAGAAGACGATTGATAGCGTGCTGGCTCAGACATTTTCCGACGTCGAAGTGATCGTGGTGGATGACGGATCGTCCGATGGCACGGGACAGATGGTTACAGAAAAGTACGGTGAGCGGATCCGCTACTACTATCAGGTGAATCAAGGCGTCAGCGTGGCGCGGAACCGAGGGGTGGAGGAAGCACGGGGGGAATGGATCGCTTTCCTGGACTCGGATGATCTCTGGGAGCCGGACAAGCTGGAGCTGCAGCTGAAGGCCTTGGAGCAATTGGGGCCACAGTGCGGGGCGTGCTATACGGATGTACATTTACTAAATTATCCAGAGAAACGGACGTTTTTCCAATTGGGCGAGCAGAGCTATCGGCATGAGGGACCGATCGGCGTCAGCACCGAGGCTCTGAGACTGCTGGTGAGACCAGGGGGTGCAGGTATGGTCATCTGCCTGTCATCTCTGTTGGTACGGGCCGATGTGATCAAGAGAACGGGAGGATTCGATCCCACGCTGCTGTACAGCCAAGACAGTCAATTCATGTTCCGGTTGGCGATGCACACGGGCCTTTGTTACGTCAACCGGCCACTGGTCGGTTTTGACCGGTCGCCAGTCGAAACTCGGCACGTGGGCGTGAGCTCGGCTTGGAACAAGGAGGAATTCTTCCTGCAGGATAGTCAACTCCGGCTTGAAGGGCTCATGCGCTTTGGCGACCGCTTGCCCGCCAAAGTCCGAAAGCTGATTCGAAAGCAGTTGGGCTCAATCCACAGCGGCTGGGCTAATTGGTACCTGGAGAACGGGCAGCATGGGAAGGCGCGCAGCGCAGTGTCCACGGCGGCGCGGATTGACCTCACGTTCAACGTAGCAGCGAAATGGCTACTGATTTGGACGAGTCCCCTATTAGCGCTCCGCACAGTGCGCCAACACCAAGAACGAAACAAAGATTCGTCAGGAATCGTGTGAGGATCTAAATGGCAGGGACTCAGACTCTATGAACAACAGTTCATCGTTAGCTCCCGATTCGCTTACGGACCGCAACGACGGGGCCAAATCCGCGAGCTACGGCTCGGATCCCTGTCCGGTCTGCGGACACATAGGGGCGCAGAACTGGCTGCGGGCGCCCGACAGATTTCATGGAAGACGGCAAAGCTACACTCTTGTCCGTTGTCCGGCATGTTCGCTCGTTTGGCTTTCCCATCCACCCATACCAGAAGAAATGCACCTGCATTACACGGATGCGTATCATAAATTGATCTCGGCTGCGGGTCAGAACTCACCCGCGCGCTGGGAATTTCGCAAAGAGACGGTGGCGCAATATAAGCATTCCGGCGCACTGCTCGACCTCGGTTGTAGTTCGGGTTCGTTCCTGGAATCTCTCCCAAGAGATTCTTGGAAGCTTTACGGAATCGAGATGTCAGCTGAGGGAGCGCGCACAGCGGAAACCAGGACCGGCGCCCAAGTGTTTGTGGGCGATATTCTGGACGCTCCCTTCGGGCCGGAATCGTTTGATGTGATCACATGTTTCGACGTGCTTGAGCATCTTTATGAGCCGCGGATGGTGATGGCCCGCGTCGGCGAATGGCTAAAACCGGGGGGAATTTTCTACGTCCTGGTGCCCAACGTGGACTCTGCCGAGGCGCGCGTGTTTGGAAGTTACTGGCATGGGCTGGAAATGCCGCGGCATCTGTTCCACTACTCCCCGGCATCCCTGAAATTCCTGGCGGAGTCGGCGGGACTTCGGGAAGTGTCGCTCGAAACACATCGGAACCCTGCCGTGGGGACCAGTCTCCGCTATGTGTGGGACGATGTTTTCCACGCAGTGGGTATCCAGCGTGCTGCCGTGGCGTATTGCGGGGAGGCTGGCATTCCCTGGAGGGTGGCGCGTAAGCTGGTCCGCATGACCGTTCTGCGGCTTCTCCTTGCCTCGGCTCCTATTGTGGGGGGCGGGGAATCCATCCACGCAGTATTCCGAAAGGATATCCAGGGCTCAGAGTCGGCCGATCTCCAGAAATAATCGAGCGTACCTATGTCCGTCGCGAAACATCCGGTCCCAGCCGACAACAAACAACTGGCCGCAACAATGGGCAAGAGTGCGGTCTTTGGTGTGATAGCCAACTGCGTCCAGGTCGGTAGCCGGCTCGTCACTGTCCCCATCGTAATCCATCATTTGGGCCTGGATGGCTACGGAATCTGGAACATCGTTATGACCACCGCGACTTATATGCGGTTCGGAAGCGTCGGCGTTAAGGCGGCTTTCCAAAAATACGTCGCCGAGGCCACGGGGAATGGGGATTACGAAAGAGCGAACAAACTGCTGAGCACAGGGTGCGCCGCGATGCTAGTGCTGTCCATCGCCGGATTGATCCCGGTTGCCATTTTCTCTCGTCAGCTTGCCAGTTTTGCCGGAGTCCCGCCTGAATTCCTGAGATCGGCGGCGGGAGCTATTACGGTCCTCGCACTGATCATGCTGATGGCAAATTTCGGAGCGGCATATGAGGCCATCGTCACGGGGGGACATCGGATCGATCTCGTTCGAAAATTCACTACATTTCTCACGGTTGCGGAAGCCGTGGCGATTGTCATTGTCCTGCACCTGGGTTACGGACTGTTCGCCATGGCTTGTGTCATGGGGGCTTCCGAACTTGTGTTCATCCTGTGCTGCTACATTTTCTCGCATCGAGTTGTTCCAGAGATTCGGCTGGGAATGCAATATCTGACGAAGAGCGTCGGCTACGAACTCTTCCGTTATGCGGGAAGCTATCAATTGGTGAACATTTTGGAGGTCCTCTATGGTTCGATCGTCCCATTTGCCATACTTCGGACATTTGGGGCCAACTCCGCGGGTGTGTACGCCGTGGTGACGCGAGTAGTGACTTCTGCCTCGATGCTTCAGGAATCGTTTCTCGCCCCTATTTTGTCCGCCGGGGCGATGGTGCATGCGTCGGGCGTGCAGGAGCAGATGCGACGCCTGATTGTGAAGGCGTTCAAAGTCACGTTGGCATTGACACTTTTCCTGTATGGCTTCATCAGCATGTTTGGCACGGTGATGATTTACGCTTGGACCGGAGAGGCCGAGGCGTCCATTCGAATCGCGCTCTGGCTGGTGTGTGTCACGTGCTTCTTCAGGTCGTTTTCCGTGTTATCGCTGGTTCTCTACCGAGTTTCCGGCAAAGGCTTGTTGGACAATATCCGTCAGGTACTGCGGATCGTAATTATTCTGGTGGTCGCTCTGTTTGCGCCTAAATTGGGTTTCTACGGGGTCTTGTCAGGTTTGGCATTTGCGGAAATGGCCGGCATGATCTTCATGCTTATTGCTCTTACGAAGACATTTCGTGCGTTCCGCGCGCGGATGTTGCTTCCCGATACCGTCAGGTTGACAGTCGCGACGATCGCCATTCTCGGCGCCGGGCTCGTGGCATCGCACGTACCTCTTCCAGGGGACGCCAGGGGGCGCCTTCTCGCCACACTTACGCTCGCCGAGATCTCCTTGGCATGCCTTATCGCTGCGTGGCCTTCCCTCCAGCTAACCGGTTCTATATCGGTCGCCGAATGGGCGGCGCTGTTTGGTGTCTTTTATCGGCGCGCGCCGCACGCGGCAGTCCCGCTTGGGCAGGAGGCCAACAAATAGGATGTTCGAAGATCCACTCTCGATCTTCCCACGCATCGCAACGCGATTGAAAACGCGTTGGATCAACGCGACTTACCCCTTCGCGAATTTCGGACATCGCGTGTCGATACATCACTCGTGTGAAATCTCGCGATCTGGAGCGCGGTACGTTTACATCGGAGATGACGTATACCTCGGATCCAATGTTTGGCTGAACATGGTGCCCAGCATCGACGAGTCCAATCTGAAGATTACGTTGGGCAACGGTTGTAAGCTTGGAAGAAGATCTTCCATTTCTGCTCGCAATTCGATCTCCCTTGAGGAAGATGTGCTGCTTGCGCCTTCTGTATTGATCATGGACCACAACCATGAATACTCAAATCCGGACATACCTATCCACAGGCAACCGGCGACTGATGGAGGAAGGATTAAGATTGGTCGAAATTGCTGGCTCGGATATGGCGCCGTCATTCATTGCGGAAGCGGCGAACTGTCCCTGGGCCGGAACAGCGTCGTCGGAGCAAACGCAGTTGTTACAAAGAGTTTTCCGCCGTTCAGCGTGGTCGCTGGAAACCCGGCGCGGCTTATTAAGCGATACGATGCCGCCTCGGCGCGGTGGGTTCGAGTCGAGAGCTAGTCTGATAAGAAAGTACTCGCAAGAATTCGTGCTGCAAAACGGAAGGAGCTGAAAAGATTGTCCCTACATGGCCAGCTGATCTGCTTATGGAATTGAGACGTCGCGGACGATCTAACGAAGTTGCTTTTATTCCGCGCCATCAGTGTGTGTCCGGCTCGCGTTAATTGAGTATTTCCCGCACCAGTTCGCGAACGTGTTCCGCGATCGAAAGCGCCGACGTTAACCCTGGTGATTCGATTCCTATAAGTTGCACCACACGGGGAAAATCCGGGTCGCGCTCGATAACAAAGTCCGAGATGCCTGCAGGATATGTTCCGTGCGCAGATCCTGACGGTGCTGGTGGCGGGGTCAACTTGGCCCTGATTCCGGAGTGTGCGGGAACCAAGTCTGCGGGGCTCACTTCTGGCATAAGCAGTTTTGCGAGCCTGGCGAAATATTCGACTGGCTCACGATCGCGCTCGTAATCGTTCTTGCTATCAATGTACCGAGCCGTGGGTCCGACCCAGACATTTCCCGTTATAGTCTTTGTGAAATGCACGCCCAGACTTACACCTTCAATATGCGGTAGTGGGTAAACCAAACCGCGAATCCAGTCTCGTTTGCTCGCCACCAGTTCGCAATATTCACCGCGGACAGGATAAATGCGATGACGCGCCATTTTCGATCCGAGCAATCCAGCGATCTCGTCAGCGTATAACCCAGCACTGTTGATCAGGCACTTGGTGGCGATTTCTCCCGCGGCGCTAGTAACACGGATGTCCGATTCCAGAGGCTCCAGTTGTGCGACGCGCGCGTTTGTCACTAGGTGAGCACCCCGGTCTGCGGCAATCCTGGCATAGGCCTTAACCAGTGCTTCGCTTTCCACAATCCCCGTCGACGGTACTTCAATGGCTTGCACTCCTGCGACGTGTGGCTCGCGTGCGTGGATTGCGGCACTATCGATCAGCCGCAAATCTTCCACCCCGTTCACCCGACCATTTTCCAATAACGCTCCCAATTCGTTGCCTTCTTCCGCCGAGGAAGCAACGACAAGTTTTCCTGTGCGGCGGTGTGCCACCCTGTGCGTGGCACAGAACTCGTAGGTCAAACGGTTTCCGCGTATGCAGTGTCGGGCCTTCAGCGAGCCAGGAGCATAATAGAGCCCGGAGTGAATCACGCCACTGTTGCGCGTGCTTGCGCCCATTCCGATTTTTGGCAAAGCCTCGAGCAGGAAAACGTCTTCCCAATGCGCCGCGAGTTCCAGTGCAATCGCGCAGCCGACAACTCCGCCACCAATGATGACAATGTTCGCCTGCTCGATCGTCGTATTCCTTTCACCCGGAACTCTGGGCACGCCGGGTCTTCCCAGCGGAACATGACGCGATGCTACTGAAGGCATGGAGACTCGTCAAGAACATCAGCTGGTGCCCGGCAGCCATTCCATCTGAAAGACGATTGGCAGTTGGCATTCGTGATCGGTGTTCGGGGTGTAGATTCAACGGATGATGCGCTGAGTTGCGGCGGAGCCGCCGGTCGCGCCGGTGAAGGCTAAATAGGCGGTACGGGTTGCGACGATATCGAGGAGGTTGAGCGGATAAGATTTGGAAAAACTGTTGTGGGTGGTGTTGCTGATGGTCCAGAGCAGGTTCGCGCCATGCTAGGTCATCTGAACGTCGAAGATATCGCCGCAGAGGAAATTGCCGCCGCAATGGCTTGCGGGCGCTTAGAATTTACTGCTGCTGGCCTTCGCACTGAAACGCAAGGTTCGAACTGGCACTAGCTCTAACCGGCCCGTCGCAAAACCCGCCGCCGGACGCTCCATGGTTCGCGAATGGAGCAGTCCGTAATCTGTGCCAGCCAACGTCTTTTGTGCCCGGTACTTCATCTAAATGCAGCCCGACGGAGCGTCCAGACCGACGCTTGGGTGGACGTCGCGGGCCTGGCAGGCAACTGGATTCATGCAACGTAAGAGGTGAATTCGGTCACTATTTAATATACATTAGGATGCTTTCTGCAGCTGTTTCCGGCATCGCTTTGCAGGGCGCACACTGTACGAGCCGTAGTCAGGGCAAAAAGGGGCCGCTGTTTCCGAGACATTTCATTCGATCGATCCCCTGACCGATGCGCGATGGGAAGTTTTTTTGCAACGTCATCCTCGCGCATCGATTTTTCACACACCTCGCTGGCTTGAGGCGCTGCGGCGGACCTATGGCTACACGCCGCTCGTTTTTACGACCGCTCGTCCGAGCGATGAACTGCGGAACGGAGTGGTCTTCAGCAACGTGCACAGCTGGCTCATCCGCCGCCGCCTCGTTTCCCTGCCATTTTCCGATCACGTCGATCCGCTTCTCGATGACGCCACGGACCTGCCCGGCTTGCTCAATCTCCTCAAACACGGCCAATCCGAAGGTCAATGGCGAAGCGTCGAACTGCGGCCTCCCGCATATCCAGACGCTCCCGCGCTGTGGAAGGATTTTTGCGATGGCCAAACCTATTTTCTTCATCGCTTGGATCTTCGTCCAAGTCTCGTCGACATTTTTCGCGGCCTGCAAAAAGATTCCATCCAAAGAAAAATTCGACGCGCCGAGCGCGAAAGCCTGGTGTGCCGGGAGGGCCGGTCCGACACGGAGCTAAACGCATTCTATAGACTGACGGTGATGACGCGACGCCGGCAGGGTCTGCCTCCGCCTCCGTTTAAATGGTTTCGCAATCTCCTCGAATGTCTTGGCGATCACGCCTTGATCCGCGTTGTCCTTAGGGATGACCAAGCCATCGCCGCCATTCTTACTCTCCACTTTAAACAAACAATGGTTTATAAGTATGGCTGCAGCGATGCCCGCTTTCACAGCCTTGGGGGCATGCCCTTTGTGCTTTGGAAGACGATCGCGGATGCCAAGGGCTTGGGCGCGACGGAGCTTGATCTCGGGCGGTCCGATCCGGGCAACGCAGGCCTGATTACCTTCAAAGAGCGGTTTGGGGCGACTCGTTCCGTGCTGACTTATAGGAAGTACCCAAACCCTGGCCTGAGCGCAGTTCGGAGAGCATGGGCGGAAGGGGCGGCAAAACGCATTTTTGGAGCCCTTCCTGGTGGATTGCAGGTGTTAGCTGGGAGACTCATTTACCCACACATAGGTTAGTCAAATAGAATCAATAGTTTACAGTCCTTTAGGTCTCGAATGGGGCTCTGACGGGCTTTGTTGATAATTTCGTGTCCCTACAGGGAAAAGTATTTCTGTTTCAGTGGAGTAAAATTATAAGCTTCCCATTTCCACTACTATGAGCAATAAAGACTTAGGGGTGGGGGCAAATGGTACCGGTCGTGCAATTAGTGCGTTTCTCCTAAGGTCGAGCCATGCTTAATCAAGCGCTCCTTGAGCGCTACAGATGTCCGGAACGTATCGCCGAGTTTGGCTTGACCGGCGGTTTGTCCAGGGATTCCGGTTTTTTTAAGTTTGGCTCGAACGCGGTCTGCTTCGGACAGAGTGCCGCGGGATCGCGCACGCGGGATCTGGTGGATAGTCTGTACGATACTTGCGGTGACGCAAAAATCAGCGGCTCGCACGTGAGCTTGCCTTTCGACCCGAGCGAGGTCATCGATAATCTTCGCCTCGAGCGCTACGCCATTGACCATAACCTGAATGGCACCCAGCCGCTGTCGCGAAAAGCGCTGCGCTTTGCGTACTATTCGCTGCGGCCGCTATTTCCCGTGCCCTTCCGGCGGCACATTCAAAAGGCCTATCTCCGCGGATGGGACAATCGGTCCTTTCCGCGCTGGCCGGTGGACACCACTGTGGAAGACATTCTGGAGCGCTGCCTGGCGATGAGCATGAAGGCTCTCGATCTCACGGACCTTCCGTTCATCTGGTTCTGGCCGGAGGGCAGGTCCGCGTGCGTGCTGATGACCCATGACGTGGAAACCACGCTGGGGCGCGATTTTTCCGCGGCGTTGATGGACATTAATGACGAGTACGAGATCAAGGCGTCGTTCCAGGTGGTTCCGGAGAAGCGCTACAGCGTGCCCGAATCGTACCTGAGCAGTATTAGGGACCGCGGCTTTGAAGTTGGTGTGCAGGACCTGAACCACGATGGTCATCTCTACTCCACGCGGGATGAATTCCTACGACGCGCGGAGCTGATCCGGCAATATCGCAAACAGTTTGGCGCCACGGGATTCCGCGCCGCCATTCTGTACCGCAATCTGGATTGGCTGCCGGAGCTGGATTTCAGCTACGACATGTCCGTGCCGAACGTGGCGCACCTTGATCCACAGTCTGGCGGATGTTGCACGCTGTTTCCGTACTTCATCGGAAAGACGCTGGAGATACCGGTGACCACCACGCAGGACTACTCCCTCTTTCACATCATCGGCGAATACACCCTGGACCTCTGGAAAAAGCAAACCCGCCTGATTCTCCGAAAGAATGGCTTGATGAATTTCATCGTCCATCCCGACTACATCGTGGATCAAAAGCCGCAACAAACGTATCGGAATTTGCTGGCGCATCTTTCGGAGTTGCGCGCGGATCAAAACGTCTGGCTCCCGCTGCCACACGAAGTTGATGAATGGTGGCGCGCTCGCGGCCAGATGCAAATTGTCGACGACGGCGGCAACTTGCGCATAGGAGGCGAGGGCAGCGAACGCGCCCGCATCGCCTACGCCCGTCTTGAGAATGGGCAACTGACATACAGCTTCGACGCTAATCCCGCCACCCGTTAGCCGATTGCACTGAAAGTCGTCGTCGGCCCGATGGCCGCCTTGTTCTTTACCATCTTCTTGCCAGATGCCTTCGCGGGCTGTTGTCTGAGCTGCCCCGACAGGAACATTCGAATTCCAACTTGAACATTTGAGGGATGTGACTGTTCCCGCCCCGCGGACCGCCGTGAAACCTCTTCATCTCAAGGGAGTTCTCCAGGGCGCGGCGGGAAGTCCAAGGGGATTAAGCGCGGGCGCTGGCGCGATCAACGTCCTTCCAGAGAGGAAAACAGGCAAGCCAAAAGTCACTGTGGGATCAGGGTGATGTAGTCGAAGGTTAGTTGGTAGGATGAGCTGGCCGCGTCTTTGCCGGCTACGGTGAATGTGAAGGGTTGGGAGCCGGCGGAGAGCGAGACGCTGCCGAGATCGAACTCGCCCCAAGTGTAGCCTACGGAAGAGTACTCGTCCGCAGTAGGGCCGACGTTTGTGCCGTTTACCGAGAGTTGCATGACGCCACGGCCGGAAGTGTTTTTCGAGCCGACGCGGATATCGTAGGTGCCGGCGGCGGGCACATTGATGGGGATGATGACGCTGTTGCCGACCGCGGTGGATTGGAGAGATTCCGTCTGGAAAACGATGGGCAGCTTGGCGTTGGCAATGGGCGTACCGGTGTAGGTCCAGGTGAGCATGTCCTGGGTAGCGCCGGAGCCCCCGGTGACACAATGCTGCGTGGGGACGCTGGTCCGGGCCAGTGCTGACGGCAACGAACACAGCAACAACGTAGGGGAAGACCATTTTGTGAGAGACGACTGAGAGGAGGCCATGAACTGGGCTAACGGCTGGTTCAGAACGGCAGCGTCATCCAGAAGTCTTCGACTCGGTTGACGCGAGAGCGTTCAGCGCGCTGTCGCGGTTTTCGTAATATTTGTCGTAGTAGGACAGGTGGTCGCCGCCGCGTACGCCTGCTATCCATGTGGCGTTGGTTTTGTACCAGTCGATGGTTTGACGAAGGCCTTGTTCCAGGGGGATTTGCGGTTTCCAGCCAAGTTCGGCTTCGATTTTTTTGCAGTCGAGAGCGTAGCGGCGGTCGTGGCCGGGGCGGTCTTTCACGGAGGTGAGGAGCGATTCGGGCTTGCCCATCGCTTTCAGAAGCGCTTTCGCCATGGTGATATTTTCCACGATGTCCGCGCCTCCAATGTTGTAGACCTCGCCGATGCGGCCGCGTTCGAGTACGGCGAGAATACCGCGGCAGTGATCCTCGACGTGCAGCCAGTCGCGTTCCTGTTTACCGTCGCCGTAGATGGGTAATGGCTTATCGTCGATCAGATTGCTGATCAGCAGCGGCAGAAATTTTTCCGGGAACTGGTAGGGACCGTAATTATTGGAAGCGCGCGTAATTACGCCGGGAAAACCGTAGGTGCGCACGTAGGAATGGACCAGCAAGTCCGAACTGGCTTTCGACGCAGAGTACGGGCTGCTCGGATGGACAGGCGTATTCTCATCCGAAAATCGTCCGGGCGCCATGTCGCCGTAGACTTCGTCGGTGGAGACGTGGACGAATTTCGCAAGAGCAAGTTTTTTTGCCGTTTGCAACAGCACGAATGTGCCGGTGACATTGGTTTGGATAGCGGCGGTGGGTTCGTAAATGCTGCGGTCGACGTGGGATTCGGCAGCGAAGTGCACCACGGCATCGCAACCATTTAAGGCGGCTTCGACGGAGTGCGCGTCGCAAATGTCGCCTTTGACGAAGCGATAGCGTGAATCCTTGGCCACGGAATCGAGGTTCGCTAAATTGCCGGCATAAGTCAGCTTGTCGTAATTGACGACGGAATGTTTTTGTCCGGGCGCCAAAACCATGCGAATGAAGGCGGAGCCGATAAAGCCGGCCCCTCCGGTAACGAAGATCTTCATGCGGGCACTTCCGTTTGGTGTCCGTCCGCGCGATGGGTGCGGCCCATTTTGTTGGCGCCTGTTTCCGCCACCAGGGTGTTGGCGCGCAGCAGGGACTCGAATTGGCCCGCGTCCGTCCACCAACCGTCGAGCACTTCGTAAGTGAGTTTGCCTTCGTCGATATAGAAATTGTTGACGTCCGTGATTTCCAGTTCTCCGCGGCCGGAGGGTTTTAAGCGGTGAATTTTTTGGAAGACGGTGGCGTCGTAAAGGTAGATGCCGATTACTGCGAAATCGGATTTGGGATCTTTGGGTTTTTCTTCGATGCCCAAGACACGATTGCCTTGAATTTCCGCGACGCCGAAGCGTTGGGCGTCGTCGACTTCCTTCAAGAGAATCTTTGCTCCGTTTTTTTGCTTTTTGAAATTTTCCACTGCGTGGCAAATGTTGTTTTCAATGATGTTGTCGCCCAGGACTACGCAGATCGGTTCGCCGCCGGCAAAAAATTCCGCCAGGCCGAGGGCTTCGGCGATGCCTCCTTCGCCTTCTTGATAGGTGTAGTTGAGGTGCTTGAGGCCGAAATCGCGGCCGTTGCCGAGCAGGCGCAAAAAATCGCCGGCATTTTTGCCGCCGGTGACCAGAAGAATTTCTTCAACACCCGCATTTACCAGGGTCTGGATGGGGTAGTACACCATCGGCTTATCGTAGACTGGGAGCAAATGCTTATTGGTGACCTTGGTGAGCGGATTGAGCCGGCTGCCTGTTCCGCCGGCGAGGACTACACCCTTCATAATTTCACCTGTATCACGCGCGCCGATGTTTGGAGCGAAGACGGTGTAGAGAGCTTTCCGATTATGTCTTGCATAAACCCGTCGCGCAAGAAAACGAAATGGCGAATAAGCACACTAAGTACTGTGGTGAAGAGTGTATGTCACCATCCAATGCCGGGGCCGGAGTATTTTTCGGGGGAAATAAAATGTTCTTTTACAATGACTTACGAAAGCGGGAGCGGTCAAGCGGGGCCAGCACGGCACCCGTGCGTCTCCGAGGGAAAAACCGTTCCTTCACAGCCGCGCGATTTCCTATTTTGCCGCTGGCCACACCGCTCACTCTTGGCCCTCTGCCCTTTGCTGATAGGGGGACGTGGAGCTAGAATCCGCGTTTGACGATCAAGTACGGCAGCAACAAACATTCCATAATGCCGGGTAGCGGGTCGCTGAGACTGAAAACCGCTTCGGTATTGAAGGTACGAAGGGACCGCAGGTACTCGCCCATGGTCAGCCGCCCGTGGGTGATGTCGAGGACCGCGGTGGGAAAATCCGTGAGCATGCGCATCCAGGAAATGCCGGACTTTGCGCGCGAGGCGAAGACGGGTTTGCCAACCTGATCGCAGTACAGCATATAGCTGAAGTCGACACCCGCGGCGGCGCCCAAAGTATGATAGCCCCAGGTGCGCGCGTTGATATCGAGAAGCTTGAACTGGCCGTCGCGCGGGTCTTCTTTGAATTCCACTTCAACGAGACCGTAGTAATTAATCCCCGCGAGCAATCGTGCCGAGAGCACTTCGAGCTCCGGCTGGTCCACGGTTTCGACGAACGTGCTGGCGCGCCCAAAATCGTGCGGATGCTGGCGACGGCGGCGGCTGACCATGCTGCCGATGGCCTGGCCGTCCTTGAAAAATGCGCAATATCCGAATTGATAAACGCCGCCGCCGGGAATCATGTCCTGGATCAAGATCTCATCCGGTCCCGCCACGCCCTGGGCTTTAGTGAATAGTGTTTCAAGTTCGTGAGGATTGGAGGCAGACCAGCCTTTAGCTCGGGTGGCGTAAAAAAAATGTTCTTTGATCGCGGGCTTCACCGCGAGGGGAAAGGGCGTGGTGATTTGCGCCAGGTCCCCGCGGGTTCTGGGATTCCAGGTTTCCGGGATGGGCAGGTGCAATTTCCTGGCGATCTCGCAAGTATTCCGTTTGTCCCACACCCATTGCACGCTATCCCAGCATGGCGTGGGAACGCGAAACCATTCCGTGAGTTGCGCGCGGTGACGGGAAATGGCGGCGACGATGTCATCTCTGGTTGGGAACAGCACCCAGCCTTTCAAGTTGAGTCGCTGGCCAATCTCCAGGATTTCTCGGACGATGGAATCGTCGTTGCGAAGGTTGGGGACGCGGACCGCGTGAGTTACGTAGCGCGAGTAGCGGGAGATGGACCGTTCGTCGTCGATGACGCAAACGGGAATGCCTCGGCGACCCAGGCTGCGCACGATCCCCAGCCCTTGGTAATCTCCACCGATTACGATGGCCCCGGGCACGCCCTCTGCCGGTAGCTCCGCCTTGGCGCGTGGATTCCCTTGGGCTGGTGAGCGGGAGTCCATGCGAATTTGCCGCGTCAAGCTTTCCGCCCAACTCTCGCGAGATGACGGGTGAGCTTTCTGGAAGCGTATTTTGTTCCAGAGACGAAGTACATTAACGGTCCATAACTCCATGCGGCGGGTGCACCGAGGAAATGCAAATTCGGCACCGAGGATTCAAAAGCACCAGTGAGCTGCGGAAAGCCGTCCACAGTCTTGATTCTTGAGACGAGGGCCGGTGACAGAAAGTTGTATCGCGATACATCGATGCGATAACCAGTACCCAGAAGCAAATGGTCAACGAGGCGTTGCGTGCCGTCGTCTAGGGTAAGTTGCACTTGTCCCCCCGCGGGTTTTGCCGAAGTTACGAAGCGGCCGCAGGTCATCGTGACGCGTTCGAGACGAGGTTTCAGCCAGCCTGCGCCAGCGGGACGTATGGACCTTTTTCGCAAGTAATCTTGCGTATCGCGCGGCAGCAGGCGCAGCAGCGCGGGCGTGGAAACAAGGTTGCTGATGCCAGCTGGCCCGACATCGGTCCAGGAGTACGCCAGCCTGGAAATGGGCCCGAGGCTCTTGATCTTTTTTCGCCAGCCCAAATATTTTGGAGCGCCGCCGCGCACCAGCAGTTCGACGGCAGCGCCATTTTCCGCGAGTAGCCCCGCGGATTCGAGGGCGCTTTGTCCGCCGCCGACGACGGCCACACTTTTTCCGCGAAAGCGCGTGAACGGCACGTTGTCCGACGAATGCGAAACCAATTCAGAAGGCAGATTGGAGAATTCTTCGGGTCGCCGGGAAAACAGACAAATACCAGCGGCGACGATCACGCGCTCTGTTTTGATTAGTTCACCGTCTGCGAGGGTCAGGCGAAAGCCGCCCCCGTTCGTCTCGATCATGGCAATTCTTCGCGTGTCGAGCTGCGGGACGGTTTTGCGCTGGAACCACAGGCCGTAGTTGACGAAGCCCGTGAGTGGCACTGGTGAGGAAAATCGGTCACTGGTTTCGGCTTGGTAGGCCTCAAGAGAAAACTCGTGTTTCGGATCCCAGAGCTGCGAAGCGCCCCAGTCGGAACGGAGTAGCATTCCCGCGGGCATCTGGTTCTTCCAAAACCACATCGGCTCGCCGAAAACTCGGACGTCAAGTCCAGCCACGCCGCCGAGATGAGCGGCGGTGGCTAGCCCGTACGGCCCGGCACCTAGAATTGTGACGTCTACTTTCGTCATGCGATCCTCAAAAGATTCGGGGCCGGTGGGTTGTGTAAAATTTCCGAGCTACCCCTAAATTCTATCGTCAGGAGCAGCGTCGGAGGCACTTTTTGCGTGTTAAGTCGCTTTAGCAGCAATAAGATAAAGGCGACAAGCGCACCGACGATGTGGAATAAAATGTGTTCAAGTCTGGGCTATCGCGTAGCGCTGATAGCTTAAATCAAGGCTTTTGGAACTACGATTCGCCGTTCCGAACAGAGCCGCGCTGCTCCGTCCTGCGCTGATTGCCACCCCCGTGATGGAGCTCACTTTTAGCAGGACGAGACATTTTCAAATGTTCTTGCGCAGGCATGCAGACAATGAATGACGAATGACGCTGAAATGCTTCTGTCTTCGGGTTACGCAAAGCTTCGCTCCAAAGAATCTGTGTTTTTTGTTGAGTATATTCTTGACAGAATCGTGCCACGGATACTACCCTGCGCTCGATTTCATTTCTACTAATTTTATAGAAGCGGGATGTCCGGGACGGTCGCTGAAACATTTGTACGGCGCCGGAACTGCGCGCTCCTGGTTTTCGTGCAGCTCCGGCGCGACCGTGAATTGGCCTTAATTCTTCACCCACCAATTTACCAGAATATCCTCCGCCGAGGAGCCGCCATGACTCTAGTTCCTAAAACGCAAGGATTTTTAGCGTGCTTGGGTGTATTCCTCTTGGTGGCATGCACGGCTTGGGGACAAACCGGCACAGCCTCACTTCGTGGAACGGTGTTCGACAAATCCCACGCGGCCATTGGGGGCGCCAAAATTACATTGCTCGATCCCGCGAAAGGATTGCGGCTTGAGTCGACTTCATCTTCCTCCGGCGAGTTCGAATTTCTTGCGCTTCCACCCGCCACCTACAGCCTCACCATCGAAAAAGACGGCTTCGCTAAATATGAGCAGACGGCTCTGCACTTGCTCGTTAACGTTGCGGCCTCCGTGAACGTCACACTCCAGCTTGGCTCCGTCACCACGCAGGTCGAGGTCTCCGCGCAGTCGGGAACCATCAACATCACGGATGCCTCTATCGGCATTGCGTTTAACGAGACGCAGGTTAAGGAACTGCCCTTAGACAGCCGTAACGTTCCGGACCTGCTCAGTTTACAGACCGGTGTTGCCTATACGGGTAATCGGCCGGACATCGATACGGACGTGGATACGCGCAGCGGCGCCGTGAACGGTGCGCGCAGCGACCAGAGCAACGTAACTCTCGATGGCGTTGCCGTGAACGATAAGGGCGGTTACGCCTTTACCTCCGTATTGCCCGTGACCCTCGACTCGGTGCAGGAATTCCGCGTGACCACTTCCAACTACGGCGCGGATGAAGGCAGCGCCGGAGGCGCGCAAGTTGCGCTCGTCACCAAGAGCGGCACCAACGATTTTCATGGATCCGCTTATGAGTACAACCGCAATTCCGCTGTCAGCGCCAACGACTATTTCATCAAAGCCGCCCAATTGGGAAGCGGAGATCCGAATGTACCGCCATTTCTCAACCGCAATATCTTCGGTGGATCGCTGGGTGGTCCCATCCGCAAGAATCGATTCTATTTCTTCCTCAACTTTGAAGGATATCGAGATGCGGAAGACGTGAGCGCCGTGCGCACGGTGCCCACCGCGGCGATGCGCGACGGCGTCATTCAATATGCGTGTGTGAACCAGAACGCCGCGCTTTGTCCCGGCAATACGGTTCAGGGATTGAGTGGCGCTTCGTATACGGCGCCAGCCGGCTATTTCGCACTGTCCCCGCAGCAAATCACCACCATGGACGGCACCAGTCTCGGTCCTCACGGCCCCGATCCCGCTGTTCTGAAGTATATGAACTCCACCTACCCGTTGCCGAACGACTCGACTGTGGGCGACGGCGTCAACACCGCAGGGTATCGCTTCCGCGCACCTACTGACACCACGAAGAATTGGTACATCGCCAAACTCGACTACAACATCACCACCGACGGCAGGCATCGCCTTTACCTCAGTGGTGAACTGGCCAATGAAAATTCAGCGATGGCGCCGTTTCTACCCGGCACCCCGCCGGAACAGGATATCGTCAATTACAATAAAGGGCTGATCGCCGGATATACGGGGGTCCTCTCCTCGAACTTGGTGAATAGTTTCCGTTACGGTTTCGTGCGCGAAAGCGTCGGTACCATCGGGGATTCCACCCAGGCGTGGAACTATCTTCAAGCTTTTGACCAGGGCATCACCTATTCCTCGGCTTTCCAGCGCCCGGTGCAGAATTTTACAGACGACGTCTCCTGGATACGTGGCCAACATACCTGGCAATTCGGTTTCCAGTTCGCTTTTCTCCGCAATCCGGAAAGCAACCAGAACAACTCCTTCAGTATCGGACAGGCCAATCCCGACTGGCTGGTGAATTCGGGTCTTTCCGGCGCAGCCAATTCTTCTCCTCTGAATCCCGCCAATCCTGCCAACGGCTATCCGCAGGTGGACTCGAATTTCGTGAGCAACTACGACTATTCCATGACCAGCCTGCTGGGTATGATCACCCTCGGCGACGCCGTCTATAACTACAACCGCCAGGGAGACCCGCTTGCCCAGGGCACTCCGGTCACGCGCCGTTTTGCTGAGGACTCCTACGAAATGTATGTTCAAGACGCCTGGAAGGTGAAACCGAATTTCACCGTGACGTTGGGCCTGCGCTATTCGCTTTTCTCTCCGCCTTGGGAGACCAACGGCTTGCAAGTGGGGCCCACGACCAATCTCGGCGAGTGGTTCGACGCGCGTGGCCAGGGGATGCTGGAAGGGTTGCCGTCGAACGCCCAGGCTCCCATTACCTACGCACTGTCTGGCCCCGCCAATGGGAAAGCGGGCTACTATAACTGGGACTATCACAACCTGGGGCCGCGCGTGGCCTTTGCTTGGTCTCCCGACTATTCCAGCGGCCTGCTGGGATCGCTGTTCGGCGGCAAGGGCAAGAGCAGCGTGCGTGCCGGCTTCGGCATCGTGTATGACCGCGTTGGCGAAAGCCTGGTAGACACGTTTGATCAGAACGGCTCATTTGGTCTCTCCACTTCACTCAATAATCCTTCCGATTCTGAAACCTCCGTTACCGCGCCACGCCTTACCAGCATGAATATCATCCCCACGCCGGACTATGCAGGCAATCCCATTTTGCCGCCCGCACCCACGGGCGGCTTCCCACAAACATATCCGGTAGGCACCGGCGCCATCACCTGGGGAGTCGACCAGAATCTGAAAACGCCTTATTCCTATACGCTTGATTTGGCATTCAGCCGCGAATTCAAATCGGGTTTCAGCCTGGACGTCGCGTACGTCGGACGTCTGTCGCATCGTTTGCTGGCACAGGATGATCTCGCCATGCCGCTCGATATCTACGATAAGAAATCTGGTCTCGATTACTTTACGGCCGAGACCGCTCTGGCGAAAATCTTTCGTCCCGAGTTGACTGCCGGAGTCTCCAGCCCCACGACGAGCTTCAACCCCAACCAGCTTCCAGCCAACGTCCAGCAGTTCTGGAAAGACCAGATTCAACCTCTCGCTCCAGGCGGAGCGTATACGCTCAGTGGCTGCACCGGCACCAATGCGCAAGGCAATCCCAATATTCTCTCCACCACGAATCCCGTCATTTTCGCCTTCGACACCTTTTGCGCCACGGCCTTCAATGATTCCTTGGCGCTATATAACTTGGACTACAACGGCATCCCGGATTACAACAATCCCAACCAGCTTTATTTCACCTCCGGTGGCCAATACTCCTACTACTCGCCGCAATTCAGCTCGTTGTACGCTTGGCGCTCGATCGCCTGGTCCAATTACAACGCCTTGGAAGTTTCGCTCCGGCATCGTATGGGCCGCGGTTTCCAATTTGATTTCAACTACACCTTCTCGAAATCCATCGACATCTCCTCCGACGCGGAACGCGTTGGCGCCGCGAGTAACGGGAGCCTCCTCGGGTTGAACAACAACATCATTAATGCGTGGGATCCAGCCGCGCAGAAAGGCGTTTCGTCTTTTGACGCGACGCACCAGTTCAACGCCAATTGGATTTTTGAACTGCCCTTCGGCCGCGGCCGTGCGATCGGTAAGGAGTCGAACGGTCTGCTGAACGGGTTGATCGGCGGCTGGCAGCTCTCTGGCTTGTTCCGCCTGACGAGCGGTTTCCCGGTCACGGTGGACAATGGTTTCAGCAACTTCCCTACAAACTTCGAACTGGAAGGCAACGCCGACCAAATCGCTCCCGTCAAAACCGGCGTCTACTTCAACACCGGGACGCCGAATATTTTTGCCAATGGCCCCGCGGCAATCAATTCGTTTGCTCCCGCTTACGCTGGTCAATCCGGGCAGCGCGATAACATCCGCGGCGATGGATATTTCGGCATTGATATGGGGCTTGCGAAGCGTTGGCATATGCCGTGGAGCGAAAAACAGAGCCTGCAGTTTCGTTGGGAGGTCTTCAACATTACCAATTCCGTTCGTTTCGATGTGCAATCGAGCTTGCTGTCTAACTCGCTTGGTCTGGGCAGCGGCAGCAGCTTCGGCAACTACTCCGGACTGCTCACTAACCCGCGCATTATGCAGGTGGCTCTGCGCTACGAATTTTGAGTCTTGGCACGAAGTCGTTTACGGAAGCCGCCATTTGCCGCGGACCTTGGCGTATTCCCCGGCCGGCAATTGCACGAGCAACGGTTCCTCTGCGGGATCCAGCCAACGGAGCAAAACCTCGATATCCGTCTCGCGCATGGCGGTGCAGCCTTCTGTCCCCACGCCCGGTCCCTGCCAGATATGCAAAAAGATGCAAGAGCCGGCTCCCGGACGCGGCGGATTCGCATTGTGTGCAACAAACACTCCCCAGCGATAAAGCCCGTCATCGCGCAGCATGGTCTCCGAGCTGCTCCAGTCTTTCGCTCCTTTGTTATTGTCCAGGAGTTCGTTGTACTGACTGGAATGGCTGTCGTCAACGCACTCTGAGATCCTTGTAATCGGAAAATAAGGCAGTCGACTCTGCGACAGCGGCTTAGGAGCGTAGCCGAATGCCTCTGGAAGCAGAAAGATTCCGGCGGGAGACTTTCCGTCGCCTTCTTTTTTTGTCGGGCCATGTGCGGTGGACAGGTCAGCAGGTCCTATGCCCTTTCCCCACGCGAGCCCCGTCTTCCCAACCACCACGTCGAATGCCGGGCCAACCTTCTTGAATTTCTTGCCGTGCCGCTCAAATCTTTGTGCCGTGCCCTGCGGCGCCTCCCAGTCCTCGGTGGTTACTACGACGATCTGCTTCGCACCCTCAGGCAATTGCGCGAACGTAGTGGCGCTCAAAAACAACACAGGAATAATCGCGAGCAGTGCGCTGTATCCGGTTTTCACTGTTAGCCCTTTCCTTTCGCTGTCGATGCGGGTGGTTTTTTTACCCCGCCCTCGATTGTAGATACCGCTGCGCCAATTTACTCAGACTGTAACCGCCAGCCTTGCGAACGCAGGCGCGTAGCAAGTCTGGTTGGTCCCAGGGGACATCGTGATAACCAGAGTGCAAGTAAGGACTTGCGGGATCGCGCAGCCACTCCTGCGGGAAAAGCGCGATGGTGTCGTTTTCCGTGACCTTGGGCGCCGGCTGGGCAGGGATGCCGGAGATGGCCGAGACGAGCGCGCCCGGCAGATCGTGGCTCGCGCCGAAACTCAAATGACCGACTTGCGTGGCGCGTGGGTTGATCTCAATCAGGTACGCATCGCGAGATTGCTCCTCAAGCATGAAATCAAAGCCTTGCAGACCGGAGAGTTGCAGGCGGCGCACCATCGCTTCGGTGGTGGCGATCATCTCCGGGTGCGCGATCCGGCGCAACACAGTGGCGTGTCCAGACGAATGCCCTTTTTGCAACACTTCGAAATGTAGACTCGCAAGGACTGTGCCATTCCAACAGGCAACGGCGCTGGTGGCTTCCTCGCCGGTGATGAAGGATTGTGCGCTAACGGCGGAGCCAACTCTACGCAGGGATGGTCTGAGCAGCGTGGTGTCGCGATCGAACAGCGCGCGTTTTGCAGCGCGGGCCAAAAGCGGCGGAGCCTGTAAGATGCGCAGTGCACTCTGCGCCGATTCAGCGTCACGGAGCACCCGGACGCCGACCCCGCCGGAGGTGCCATTGGCTTTCAGGACTGTCGGAAAGCCCGCCTTCGCGATCCAACGATGGAGCTCCTGGTAGTCTGCGATACTGGCGGTTTGAGGCACGCGAACGCCCGCTTCTTGGGAGGCTTGCATGAAGGACATCCGGTCATCGATTACGGGGAAATATTCTGGTGCGCCGAGCGAGCGTGCGATTAATGCACAAATAGCGGCGCCGGATTTTCCGGCGCGGAGATTTTTAGCATGCAGGCAGTGAAGATGCCAGGTGGCGAGATCATCGCCAGGGACCACTAGATCGGGATTCGTTGCGGCAATGGCTGCGGCGAAAGATTTCAATGGCGCCAACCCACGGTAGGGGAAGATGCGGGCGACGGCCGTCGTGTGCGCAACGGGGTGGCCGCCGGGACAGACGGCATACACCGTGAAACCGGCGTTTGCGAGCGCTACGGTCAGCCGGGCAGTGGGGAACCACCTCGCTGTGGTCGCGACCAGGACCGTGGGCTTCAACGAGGTCCGCACCTTTCTTGACGTTCACGCATAGGTTTGCAAAGTCTGGCAGACAGATATCGAAAGCTTCGCGGCTAGGCGCGGTGTAAAAATAGACAAAAGCCTCGCTTTTGGTTCTTGAAGACCAAGAATTTGCAGCGAGCCGATGGAATATCGTACCAAGCTTCAAAAGGCAATCCATATGGCAAAATCGCGAAACGTTCCTAACTTGCTGGTGCAATTCTGCTATCGGTGCCGCGCCGATTTGACCCATAATTTAGCTCTCGAACAATAGAGTGGTGACAATGAGCGATGCAAATTCCGGCGTTCGCAACGTTGCAACACCGCGCAACTCGCGATCAGGAACCTAGGCGGAACGCTGTGATGCCTGTAGGCGCTTTTCGACGAGGACAGCCAAACTTCGCGGACATAAAATCGGGAGGAGAATCGGGATGAGGACGGTAATTCTAACTAGGGGCGAATTCATCGCCTTTTCAGCTGGCGTATTCAGGCACACAAATGACCACAAATGACAAACTCGTGGGCACGTGGAAACTGGTATCTGCCGCGAGCACAACATCGACCGGGGAGCGAAGCGAAACTCCCTATGGTGCCAGCCCCGTGGGTTTTCTCACCTACACTGCGGATGGCAGAGTTACCGCCCTGATCAGCTACGACGGCCGAAAGCCACTCTCTTTCCGCAGCGGGATTGTCGCGCCGCTGGAAGAACAGGCTGAGGCGTTTAAGACCTTTTTTGCCTATGCCGGACGATACACGCTCGGCGGTGACAAGGTAACCCATCACGTCGAGATCTCATCGATTCAGAACTACGTAGGTAAGGACCTGGTCCGCAGCGTCAAATTCCAGGGCGATCGAATCCTATTGGTTACACCGCCGACCCCGGTCAACGGAGAAATCCAAACCGTCGAATTGATTTGGCAGCGTCTGCCGGCGGGCTGCTGTTAGGCCTGGTTCCTGGAAGAGTGGGAGGGCGATTGGAAGAACGCGGTCTTCAGATAATTACCGGAAGACTTTTCAGGCCTCTGAATCCAAATGTAGAAGCCCACTCCGGTCGCGGGCCAGTGAGCCTCATCTGCGGAAAGCGCTGCACCAGATTCAGGAGCGCAATCTGTCCTTCTAGCCGCGCGAGTTGGTTCCCGATGCAAAAATGCGGACCGGCACTGAACGCCAAGTGTTGATTGTTCAACCTTTTCAAGTCTAACTGATTCGGTTCGTTAAATTGTTTTGGATCCCGGTTCGCCGCACCGAGCATGCACAAGATCGACCATCTTTTCGGTATGCGCTGGCCGCAAACATCGATATCTTCCTTGAGCACGCGAGCCGTGAATTGCACCGGGCTCTCATAACGGAGAAGCTCCTCTACCGCCGCACGGATCGTCTCCGGTTTCTCGCGTAACTCCGCGGTCTCTTGCGGGTGCTTCAGGAGCGTGTACATCCCGTTGCCGATCAGATTTCGAGTTGTCTCGTGGCCCGCGAAAAGCAGCGCGATACACTGCGCGTATAGCTCTTCTTCGGTCAGCACCTCGCCATCTTCCTCGATGTCGATGAGCAGGCTAATCAGGTCGTTCCCCTTATTGCGTCGCCGTTCCGCAACGGTCTTCCGGAAAAAATCGGTCATCGCGATCAGCGCATCTTGCGCCGCGCGCGCCTGTTCTATGGTGCGATCTGGATTGCCGCGAAATACCGCGATGGCCCGCGACCAATTGACGAATGTCTCGTGCAGTTCCTGTGGCACTCCGAGCATTTCCGAAATAATGCGCACCGGCATGGGATTAGCGAACGCGCGCATGAGTTCGACTTCGGAGCCATGCTGCAGCGGCTTTAGCATGCGATCGACAATAGCCTCGACCTGCGGACGCAAGCCTTCGACCGCCGCGGGCGCGAATCCTTTGTTGAGAAGTTTGCGCAGTCGGGTGTGCTCCGGCGCGTCCATGAAAATCAGCCACAAGTTCAGCATGCGTGCGAGTTCGCTGAACTCGGATTGGCTGCTGGGCGGCAGAAGCGCTAACATCTGCTTGGCTCGCTTCGCGGAAAGTCTGGGATCCTTAGCAATCGAGGAGCACTCGGCGTGGCTGAAAATCGCCCATGCCGCCCATTTGCCGTCGACATCCAACAAATGCAACGGACCTTCTTCGTGCAAGCGGGAGTAGGTAGGGTACGGGTCCTGCAGAGTTTCGCCGCCGAAAACAATTTTTTGAACGCTAACCTTGGACAACCTGCAGCTCCTCGCGCCAGCACAATTTCAATTACGCTAAACCGTAACTAATTGATGTTGATTTTAACACGCCCGTCCGAGGAACTTGCCGGGAGCTGTGTCTCGCGTTGATCAACAACCTGCAGCTAGCCCGGGGGATTCGGCCCTGCCAGGAATCCGCCATCCAGTACCAAGGGCTGGCCGGTCATAAAAGACGCGCGGTCTGAACACATCCACACGACGGCCTCCGCGATTTCCATCGGTTTTCCGAAGCGCCCCAGGGGATGGAGGCTGACCGCGTATTTGTTGAGCTCCGGCGCGCCAAAAATGCGCTCGCCCATCGCCGTTTCGATCACCGCCGGACACACAACATTTACCCGGATACCATTTCGCGCATTTTCAAGCGCAGCGGCCTTGGTCAATCCGATTACTCCATGTTTGCTTGCAACATACGTTGCGGCCCCCGCAGAACCCATCAGGCCCGCAATCGACGACATGTTGACGATGGCTCCGCCACCGCCCTGCTTGAGCATCTGCCGAAGTTCGTACTTTAGGCACAGCCACACACCCTTCAGATTGATGTCGATGGTGCGATCCCAGTCTTTTTCGGTTTGGCTGATGATGGGGACCCAAACACCCTCGATCCCGGCGTTATTGAACGCCACATCCAAGCGCCCAAATTTCTCCACCGTTTTCTTGACCAGGGCCTCAACCTCAACGGCTTTCGAGACATCGGCTTTCACAAACAAGGCATCGCCGCCGACGGCACGGACTAACTCGACGGTCTCGTTCCCTTCGACCTCCCGCCGCCCCGCGACCACTACTTTGGCCCCGGCCTTGGCGAAAAGTACCGCCGTATCACGGCCAATACCTGACGTCCCGCCGGTCACAAGCCCAACCTTGCCTTCCAATTCCTTGGTCATCTTTTCCTCTCGCGAATCCCGTCTTTCTAGACGGACAGGGCAGAGTCTAGGCCTTGCGTGAAGCTCGCGTCAAACGGGTACGCGCAATGCCAGATATGCTTCGTAGTCCACTCCTGGCCGCGCAGAGGTGGGCGCTTGCGACTGTCAAAAGAGTGCCTAAATTGGACAATCTCTGCGGTCTGCCGGCCAGTGCGAAGGCGAAACACTGTGTCAGGAAGGGAACAGAGCCATATGTTTAGTATTTCGGAGAGGTTTATGGCGTCGTATCATTAAAGCGACCGTGGAGGCGGAGGGACGGTGAGAAAAGGGTGCGGCTGGAAGGCAACCCAAGGCATTCCGCGTTACTGCAGAGGATTCTTGTATTGCATTGATAAAGAAAGAGTTAGGGTGGATCAATGCGACGGTCCACGAGCGATCTACGGGGAGCCAAACATGGCATCCAAATGATGGTCACCAACCTGCGGAATAAAGCAGGGGTGAGACACAAGTGCGCACGTTAGGGGGCACGTGGGTCGCACCAGACTTTCTTCGGTTTGGACAACGTTCGCAGCGCCATCAATCTCTGGGCTGATTGCGCGTCCCGCCGCTGACGGTAATGAATTGAGCGAACGCGTTTGCAACCGGTGCCCAGGACGAGGGCCAGGCCATTTTGAGGAGTTTTCTGGCACGCTTATGTTAGACGCAGCCATTGTAGGAGCTGGACCGTACGGACTTTCCATCACGGCGCATTTGCGGCGCAGCCGTGTTTCGTTTCGAATTTTTGGCCGTCCTATGCAAAGCTGGCGCGAACACATGCCCAAAGGCATGATGCTCAAGTCGGATGGGTTCGCCTCGAATCTTTACGATCCCGAGGGCGCCTGCACGCTCCGGGATTTTTGCGCGGAACAGGGAATCGTCTATCACCACACGGAAGTTCCTGTGCGCCTGGATACGTTCGCGAATTACGGCGTGGCATTCCGAGAACGCCTGGTGCCCAACCTCGAAGAAAAGAATGTTGTGAGCCTGGCGCGGTTGCCGCAGGGATTTTTGCTGCGGCTGGAGAGCGGCGAAGAGGTGCGCGCACGGCGCGTGGTGCTGGCCGTAGGAATCACGCACTTCAAATATGCTCCAGAGATTTTTGCGCACCTGGGTCCCGAATACGTTTCGCATACTTTCCAACATCACGACCTGGAACCATTTCGCGGGCGCAACGTGGTGGTGGTCGGCGGCGGGGCTTCCGCGATCGAACTGTCGGGATTGCTCCGCGAAGCGGGCGCCGAAGCGCAACTGGTGGCGCGCCACGAAAAGTTGATATTTCACACTCCGCCGACGGTTGGCAGGAAGCGCTCGTTGTGGCAGCGCATGCGTAATCCGAAATCGGGACTTGGGCCGGGATTGAAGTCGCGCTTTTTTGCCGACTGGCCTTCTGTATTTCGTTATCTGCCCGAAGGCCAGCGCCTCCAGTTGGTACGAACGGCGCTGGGTCCCTCTGCCGGGTGGACCAGCAAGAAACAAGTGGTCGGACGCGTGCCGCTGCTGCTAGGAATGACGCCGGAGTGCGCCGAGGTTGTTGACGGCCAGGTCCGGCTCACGCTGCGTAGCGCGGACGGCAGCATGCGCGAAGTGATGACCGAGCACATCATTACCGGCACCGGCTATAAGGTGGATCTGGAAAGATTGCAATTCCTGAGCGCGGATATTCGTCGCGACATCGCGGTGGTGCAATCCGCTCCGGTGTTGTCGGCGAATTTTGAATCTTCCGTGTCCGGGCTGTATTTTGTCGGACTCTCGGCGGCGAACACCTTCGGGCCGGTCATGCGATTCGCTTTCGGCGCGGGCTTTGCAGCCCGGCGGGTGAGCGGGGCTTTGATGCGGACCGCGTCGCGGAATACGGTGCCGGTTGCAGCCGCGGAAACGGTGGTCCCCGCTCGGACGGAACGAACCACGACGCGCTGATGTCACGGCGAGATTCGGCAGACCAATGAAGAGAGAGACTATCGCGATTCACGCTGGCTATGACGGCGATCCCACCACGAAGGCCGTGGCGGTGCCGATCTATCAGACCATCGCGTTCGAATTTGACAGCGCGGCGCATGGTGCCGCGCTCTTTAATCTGGATGTGCAGGGAAACATTTATACGCGCATTGGCAACCCGACCAACACGGTGCTGGAAAAACGCGTGGCGGCGCTCGAAGGCGGAGTCGATGCGCTGAGCGTCAGCTCCGGCATGGCGGCCATTCACTACGCGCTGGTGAACATTGCGGAGATGGGTAACAACATCATCTCGACGCCGCAGCTTTACGGCGCGACCTATACGCTGCTGGCGCACTTTTTGCCCAAGCAGGGAATCGCCGGGCGTTTTGCGGCAAGCGATCACCCGGACGATATCGAAAAATTGATCGACGAAAATACCCGCGCGGTTTTTTGCGAGAGCGTGGGTAATCCCGCGGGCAACGTAGCGGATATCGAAGGCCTCGCGAAGGTTGCGCACAAACATGGCGTGCCGTTAATCGTCGATAATACCGTGGCTACGCCGATTTTGTTGCGTCCGATCGAATATGGCGCGGACGTGGTGGTGCACTCCATGACCAAATTCATGGGCGGGCACGGCACCACGCTGGGCGGGATGATTGTCGATAGCGGGAAATTTCCGTGGCGCAAATATGCCGACAGGTTCTGCATGCTGAATAGGCCTGAAATCGCCTATCACGGCGTGGTATACGTCGACCAATATGGTGACGCGGCGTTTGTGGCGCGCTGCCGCACGGTTTGTCAGCGCAACACGGGATCGACGCTGGCGCCTTTGAATGGATTTCTGCTGCTGCAGGGTGTGGAGACGCTGGCGCTGCGGGTGGAGCGCCACGTGGCCAACGCGAGAAAAGTGGCGGAGTTTTTGCGCAGCCATCCGAAGGTGGCGTGGCTGAATTACGCGGGATTTCCTGAGAGTCCGTTGTATCCGATGGCCTACCGCTATCTCGGCGAGAATGCTTGCTCGCTGCTGACCTTTGGCGTGAAGGGCGGCTTCGAAGCGGGCACGAAAGTTTTCGACGCGCTGTGTTTGTTCAAGCGCATGGTGAATATGGGTGACGCGAAATCGCTGGCGTGCCACCCGGCATCCACCACGCACCGGCAGCTTACGCCGGAAGAGCAGCAGAAAGCCGGCGTAACGCCGGAGATGCTCCGGCTCAGCGTGGGAATCGAGCACATTGACGACATTCTCGCCGACCTGGCGCAGGCTCTCGAAAAGGCCGTCTAACAGGCGAAGTTTTTACGACCCGCATTCGTTTGAGAAGGATTCGATTGCGGGAGGGCGACTTGGGAGAACGATCATGCCACTGCTGATCAATGGCGGCCGAGTTCCCGAACATTGGGCTCAACAGCAAGATCCGCGCTCCTGCGCGCCTGAAGCATCCGCTGCCCGATATGGTTCTTCAGCAGGGCGGGGCGTGCACATCGCGCTCATCAACAATATGCCGGATGCGGCCTTGGAAGACACCGAGGCGCAATTTTTTGGGCTGCTGGAAGCCGCAGCAGGCGACACTCCCGTCCACGTGCAGCTTTACTATTTGCCGGCTGTACCGCGGGGCGAACACGTGCAGGCGCATTTGCGCAGCTTTTATCTGCCCGTTGACGATTTGTGGGACCGGCAGTTGGACGGCGCTATCATCACCGGAACCGAACCGCGGCAGCGCCACTTGCGCGATGAACCATACTGGCGGACGCTGGCCGAAACGTTTGACTGGGCCCAAGAGCATACCGCTTCCGCGGTGTTGTCGTGCCTGGCGGCGCATGCCAGCGTGCTGCACAGCGACGGCATCGAGCGCAATCCTCTGCTCGATAAGCAATTCGGCGTTTTCGATTACCAGCGGATCGGCCATCACGAATTAACAGACGGCCTGCCGCAGACCGTGCGCTTTCCGCATTCCCGCTGGAATGAAGTGCGCGCGGACGCGCTCACTTCGCACGGCTACGAGGTGCTTGACGAATCCGCCAACGCCGGCGTAAATCTCTTCGTCAAGAAAAAGGGCCGCAGCCTGTTCGTCCATTTTCAAGGGCATCCGGAATACCGTACGCGCACCCTGCTGAAGGAATATCGCCGGGACATTCGCAGATTTCTGAAGCAGGAGCGGCCCACGTATCCCACCCTCCCGCATGGCTACTTTGATGACGCGGCCTCGCAACTCCTGGCCGGATTTCGCAAACGCGCCGAAGCCCAGCCCAGCGATGGAATTTTCTCCGCGTTCCCGGAGTCTGAAGTCGCAGACACGCTACAAAATTCCTGGCACGCTTCGGCCGCGCACATTTATCGTAACTGGCTGCACTACATGCTTTCGAAAAAAGCCACCGCTTTCCCAGCCGCCTCGCTCACTCCCGCCATTCGCGGATGATTCCGCTCGCGCGTATCTCGCGATAAGCCCGTATCTCGGGATAAGATTGACCCAATGCCTGAAGAACAGCTCGCCGAAATTCTCGCAAGGCTTCCGTTGCGCATCAGCGACGTCGCCAGTCACTGGACGCAGCACTCTCCCGATCATCCGGCGCTCGTCGAAGCTTCCGGCGTTTGGACCTACGCGCAACTCGAATCCGCCGTCGCCAGCGCGCGGGCGTGGCTGCAAGACTCCGGCATTCGCCCCGGCGATCGCGTAATGGTGGTCTGCGAAAATTGCCGCGCGTTCGTGGCCATCCTGCTGGCCGCCGCCCGTATTGGCGCCTGGCCCGTGCTCGTCAATGCGCGCCTCTCCGCGCGCGAACTGGATGAGATTCGCGAGCACTGCGGCGCGCGTTGGGTGCTTTACACCACCGCCGTTTCCCATCATGCCCGGCAGCATGCCAAGCGCCACGCCGCAACCGTAGCCGAGGTCGCGGAATTGGGCCTGCTCGGGGCCGGCGCGCTGAACAAAGACGTTTTTCCGGAGTCTCTTGATGCCGACGTGGTCCACAATGTCGCCGCGATGATTTATACCTCGGGCACCACTGGCCTGCCGAAGGGCGTGATGTTGACGCACAGAAATCTTCTGTTCGTGGCCGCGGTGTCTGCAAAAATTCGTTCGCTCGCGCCGGAAGACCGGCTCTACGGAATTCTTCTGATGTCTCACGCGGTCGGGCTTTCGGTGGTTTTGCTCGGCGCGTTGCTGAGTGGCGCGACACTTTATTTGTCGCCGCGCTTCGATCCTGTCGCGGCTCTGGCGACGCTTGATAAAGACCGCCTCACAGTGATGCTTGGCGCGCCCGCGATGTTTTCGCTGTTGCTCGAATACACGAAAATGAAAGGCATTACCTCCCGGAAATTTCCCGCGCTGCGCATCATTTCGTCTTCGGGAGCGCCGCTGCACGCCGCCGTAAAAGCCGATGTCGAAAAACTTTTTGGTCTGCCGTTGCACAACGGCTATGGCGTGACGGAATGTTCGCCAAATATTTCGCAAGCCAGCGTGGAAGAACCGCGCACCGACACCTCCGTCGGCCGCATCCTGCCCGGAGTCGAAGTAAAATTTGTCGGCCCCGATGGCCGGCCGGTTCCCGAGGGCGAAGTCGGCGAATTGCGCGTGCGCGGTCCCAATGTCATGAAGGGCTATTATCACGCTCCGGAAGAAACGGCCGCCGCGATGGATGCGCAGGGCTGGTTCAACACGCGCGATCTTGCGCGCATCGAGGATGGCTACCTCTTCATCGTGGGCCGCACCAAGGAATTAATCGTGCGCTTCGGCTTCAACGTATATCCCGCCGAAGTCGAAGCCGTGCTGAATAACCATCCGCAAGTGCTGCGCTCCGCCGTGATTGGCAAAACCGTGGCAGGCGTTGATGGCGGCGAAGAAGTAATCGCATTCGTGCAAACCGCGCCCGGTTCGCCGCTCACAGCGACCGACATCGCCGACCATGCCGCGCAGCAGCTGGCTCCCTACAAACGCCCATCGCAAATTTTGCTGGTCCCGTCGATGCCGTTGACTCCGACGGGCAAAGTGATGAAGGAAGAGTTGGCAAAAACGCTTACAATAAAGATGTGAACGCACCGCTGAGCGTTCGGCGATCTGCGCAACGGTTACAAATCTACTTGAATCAAGCTTGGCCCAGCAGCCGCGAAACCTTGTCCCAGCGCCGTACCGAATTCTTCCAGCGAAATAATACGCTTACCCGGCACGCCCATGCCTTTGGCCATCGCGACCCAATCGATATCGGGGCGGCCGATCTCGAACAGGTCGCGCGCGCGAGGTCCAGGCTCGCCGATGCCTAGGCTCGCAAATTCGCGTTTCAAAACTCCGTAAACGCGATTTGCATACACAACTGTCGTCACATTCAAATGTTCACGTGCCATCGTCCACAGCGCCTGCACGGTGTACATGCCGCTGCCATCCGCGGACAGGCACAGTACGCGCCGCTCCGGGCAAGCGACCGCCGCACCCACCGCCAGCGGCATAGCGATGCCGATTGAACCGCCAGTATTGACAAGCCAATCGTGCGGACCAACGCCAGCCGTCGCTTCCATCAATCCGCGTCCCGAGGTCATGGACTCGTCAACGACAATGGCATTTTCTGGAAGCACTGCAGCGACCGCAGCGGCCAACCCGGGCAAAGTTATGGCCCCGCTTGGAAGCGCTGGACGCTCCAGTTTCCTTGCAAATGAGACCGTGCGTGGCACTCCGAGCGCATCGGCGAGCGCCTTAAGCGCTCCGGCATAATCTTCCCCGGGGATCGCCAGCGCATGAATCTCGCAACCGGGAGCTGTCGGCACGCTTTCCTTCGTCGGATGCGCAAAATACGTTCTCGGCGCCGCCGCACCCACCAGGATCATTTGTCGAAATTCTTTCAGCACCGCCGCCGCTTGCTCAAAAATATAAGGAATACGTTCTACGGGCGCCGCGCCAGCGCCGCGTTCCATCCGCGCAAATGGATACGGACTGAACAGTCTCGCGCCGGTAGCGGCCGCAATTCGTCCGGCCGTGGCCAGCCCGGGTCCATAAAGTGCATTTCCCGCCAGCAACAAACACGTGCGCGCGCCGGATTTCAGCATCGCGGCCGCGCGATCGATATTGCCGGCATCGCATTCCCGCGTCGCAGGCAGTTCGGGAATCTGCGCCACTTCGCCGCCCTCCGCCCACGCAAAATCCGCCGGCACGATCAGCGTGGCGATTTGTCCCGGCGCTGTGCGCGCAGCCATGATCGCATCTTTCGTATCGCTGCCGGCCGTGAACGAGGCTTGCACCGTGCGCAGCCAATTCGAATAGGGTAGCGCAATGGCGCTAATGTCGGACTTGAGCGGCGTATCAAAACGCAGATGCTGCGTCGCATGCTGGCCGATTATATTAATGATCGGCACGTGCCCGCGACTGGCGTTGTGCAGATTCGCCAGCCCGTTTGCGAGCCCGGGCCCCAGATGCAGCAGCGTACATGCCGGCTTCCCCGCCATGCGTGCGTAGCCATCTGCCGCTCCGGTCACCACACCCTCGAACAGCGCGAGCACACAACGCATCTTTTCCGCGCGCTCGAGCGCGGCCACAATGTGCATCTCCGACGTTCCGGGATTCGCGAAGCATACTTCCACCCCGCCACCCAGCAACGTCGCCACCAGGCTCTCTGCGCCGTTCATGCGCCCGCACCATTGGCTTCTCGCAGATAGCGCGACAGTACCGCGGCCAAATTTTCGTAGTGTGTGGTCATAATTCCGAAATGATCGCCGGGCGTAGTCTCGACCGTGAGCTTCCCGACCAACTTGCCCCACACCGCAACCGGATCATCCGGAAATTCCGAGCTTTCCCGCGCCGCGACAAACGCAATTTTTCCGCCATAATATCGCGGCCGATACCGCTGCAGCGCCAGGTATCCACTGTCGCGTACACGCTGCATCGCCGCCGTTGACCATACACCCGTGGGCGGATGGCGATGCAAACGCCCGCGTTCATCGCGCGAAAAATGCGACAACCGTTCCAGAGGCCGCAGAAGATAGGCCGCCGCATCCGGCGCCGGCAATTCCATTACGTTGGAAGCGTGACGCACTGCAACGCGCACTGCCCATCGCACGCGCTGCTCCATCGAGACGTAGCGCCGGTGTGGATACGATTCCAGCAACGCCAGCAGCGCCACGCTCTCCCCCATTTCGGATAGCCGTCGCGCCATCTCTAGCGTAACCAGGCCGCCCAGCGAATATCCGACGAGATAGTACGGTCCGTGCGGTTGCACTTCGCGAATGGCATCGAGATGAAATTGCGCCATATCCTCGATACGCTCGAGCGGTTCGTCCATACCGTCGGTGCCCTGTGCCTGCAGTCCGTATATCGCCTGCGGTGTTTCGATGTGCTTCACCACTTGGAAAAACTCCATCGCACTGCCGCCCAGTCCGTGTGCGGCAAAAACCGGCTTGTCCGGCATTCCTGGTTTTAGCTGCACCAGCGAAGGCAAGCGCGGGCTAAGTGTCTGTTCGAGCAGCGCGGCCAGCGCCGCGATCGTTGGCGCATGGTAAATCGTGACCGGCGGAAGCTCGCGGCCGCACGTTTTGGCGATTTCGTTGAATAGCTCGACTGCGATGGAGGAATCGCCGCCCAAATCAAAAAAATTGTCGTCGGCAAGGATCGGGGAGTGTTGCAGAAGTCGCTGCCAAATCGCTGTGAGCGTTTCGGTCATCGCGGTGGCGGACGTGGTCTCGCTGCTTCTCGTCATCGGGTGAAATCGCGATGGGCCGGTCATAAACGGTCGGCGATACTTGAGCCGGTTAGGAATGTGCGAACGCCCAGTAAAGTTCCCGGGCTTTCTTATAGATCGGACCGAAGTCCAGTTTACGGTCATCGATGCGCGTTACGGGGACAACTTTCGAGTAATTTCCAGTAGAGAAAATCTCGTCGGCGCTCTGCAGATCGCCATATTTCAGCGTCGTCTCCATCACCGAAACGCCATTCTCGCGCAGCAGGCCGATAACTCTTTGCCGTGTGATGCCTGCCAGAAACGTCCCGTTCGGGATCGGTGTATAAACCACGCCGCCCTTCACCATAAAAATATTTGAAGTAGCAAGTTCCGCGACGTTGCCGAGCATGTCGCACACCACCGCGTTGTCTACCCCGCGCGCCTGCGCCTCAAAAAGCGCGCGCGCATTGTTGGGATACAGGCAGCCGGCTTTGGCATCCACGGGCATCGTATCCTGCGTCGGCCGGCGAAACGGCGACAGCGTAATCGAAAATCCGCGCGGCTCCCGCATGGGCGCTTCATAAATCGTCAGGCACCACTTTGTGGACTCCGGTTCATGCGCCTGCACCCACGGCCCTTCCTTCTCCGCCCAATACATCGGCCGGATATACAGCGCCGTATTCTCGTCGAAGCGCGCGATGCCCTCGTGCGCCAGCTTCATCCAGGTTTCCACCGAGACCGCGGGCTTCAGATAAAGTTTTTTTGCCGAATCATTAACCCGCGCACAGTGCAGCTCCAGGTCCGGCGTAACGCCTTCAAACGCCCGCGCGCCGTCAAATACGATCGAGCAAAGCCACGCCGCATGCGTCCGCACGCCCATGATCGGCACATTGCCTTCATGCCATTGGTCTTCGAAAAACGTCCAGGTCTTCGACCAATTCGTTCCAACGGCCATGTCGCCTACCTCGCTTGATTCTGTTCGGGAATTTGCAACGGCGCGGTTTAAATCAGGCTTTTTCGCTTAGCATGGCTTGGTCAATCGATTTCTTGACGGCATCCGCCAGATGTTTCACGAACGGCTCCACCAGCATCCCGGCGGGATACACCGGCAGCACCACCACCTGCTCGCCGCCTTGCGCTAGGCGTCCCCACTTCACGTCCCGTCGGCGAAACATACTGTACTGCTTCATGGGACGAAAATCCGTCACCACTCCGCAGAAAGGTTGCGGCCGGTAGCGGATGCAAGCCTGGTCATTCGCCTGCCAGATTTGTCCCAGCGCCAGCGATTGTGTATCCGCCGCGCCTTTATCCTTTGAAAACTTCGCCAGCAGCTTGCTTTTCCACACGGGCAGGCGGTTGCGCAGCGCCTCGACCTTCTCGCCAAAAAATTTTCGCCGCCCATCGGAATCCAGCCGAAAGAAATTTGCCGCGTGGAAAAAAAGCCGTTCGAGTTCGTGGTAGGTCCGGCCCCAAATGGAGGGAAGCCGAACTTGGGACCAGTCCATCGTATCAAACAGCGCCAGCAGCGCTATCTGCTCTCCTGCTGTTTGCAGTTGCCGTGCCACCTCGTACGCCAGCGTTCCTCCCATGCAGTAGCCGCCGATAAAATATGGCCCGTGCGACTGAAACCTACGAATCACCTTCGCGTACAGCGCGCCCATCTCTTCGATCGTCGTGAGTGGCGCACAGCTGCCGTCCAGCCCCTGTGCTTGCAATCCATAAAAAGGTTGCTCGGGACCCAGATAACGCGCCAGGTCGCGATAGATCAGCACGTTGCCGCCGGCTCCGTGCATACAGAAAAACCGCGGCCGCGGACCATCCGCTTGAATCTCCACCAGCGGCGACCATCCGAACGATGCCGTGTTCTCCTGTTGCAGGATGCGCGCGAGCTCCTCGATCGTCGGCGCCTCAAAGAGCGTCGCCAACGGCAATTTCACATGAAATGTGTTTTCGATGCGCGCGAACATTTGCACCGCCAGAGACGAATCTCCGCCCAGATCGAAATAGTTCTGGTCAATGCCCACGGGTTCGACGCCCAGCAGCTCCTGCCAAATGTCTGTGAGCTGCCGCGTGGTCCCGTCGTTGCCGGTCGCAATCGGGGCGGTTGAGAGGTTGCTCATAGCCGCGCCAGCTTCAGTCGTCGATGGTTACGCAGCTCGGCACTCATTCGCGGGGTCCCAAGTCCCCTGTTCTTACACGGTCTGGCGTCTCAAGAAACTACCAGAGGCGCTCTGAAATGCTCAGCACTAGCCCCTAATACTGCAATCCGGAGGCCAATACCGCGTTCTGCAACTCCTTCTCAATACAGCAGTTATGTTACAACACTTGTTGATAGTTTCTCATTTGCCTGTGCTTTGAGAAAACCCCTGCACTACGCGGCATCCTTATCGCTACCAATGGCCCGTCTGGCCTCCCTTTCCATGGCTGCAAGAATGGGCGCAACTTGCCAAGTCAACACTTACCTCCATCGCACGCCATCATCGCACCGCCCCATCGCATGCATTAGAATTCCGTCATGCCCCACTCGCTCCCTTGGTCCGCCCGCCCCGCGCATCTTGCCATCACTTCGCGCGAGATCCATGTGTGGCGCGCGTGCCTTGATTGCAGCGAAATCCTGCGGGGGCGCCTCGAAGCCACCCTGGCTGCCGAAGAAATTACTCGCGCCAACCGTTTTCACTTTCCACGCGATCGCCAACACTTTGTTGCCGCGCGCGGAATTTTGCGCCAGTTGCTGGCAGACTACCTCCAGCGTTCGCCCGCGGATCTCGAGTTCGCGTATCATCCGCGAGGCAAACCCTACCTGGTTTTGCAACCTTCTGAGCCACCCATCGCCTTCAATATTTCGCACGCTCATGGGTGGGCCTTGCTGGCCTTCTCCCTGGGCCGCGACCTGGGCGTGGATGTCGAGCTGATTCGCTCTGATATTGCTAGTGAAGAAATTGCCTCGCGCTATTTCGCTCCTCGCGAAGTCGCCGAACTGCAGTCGCTGCCCCCATCCGCTCGCGCCGAGGGATTTTTTCTGTGCTGGACCCGCAAGGAGGCTTACATCAAGGCCGTTGGCGACGGTCTGCAAATTTCGCTTGCCAGTTTTCGTGTTTCGCTCGTCCCGTCGCAACCGCCATGTCTCGAGAGCGCGGACAGCTCCCGTTGGACGCTGCGCTCCTTATCTCCCGCTCCAGACTATGTAGGAGCCCTGGTCGGGGAAGGGAAAGACTGGCAATTGCACTGCTTCGACTGGCAACCGCGCGATGGTGGCTAGCTTGGATTTCCGCAAAAAATCTTTTGTTGGGGCGCAACGTGCTGCGCCCCCCACTTGCTCAGGCGTGGGGATCAGGGTTCTTCACTTCACTCGAACAAACGAAACGAACGCCCGCTCTACTCCACCGCTCTATTCTTCGCCGCCTCGTAACCAAAAACAGCCTTCAATTCTAAAAACTCCTCCAGCCCCGCCTCGCTCCACTCCCGCCCATTGCCCGATTGCTTGTAACCCCCAAAGCATCCCGCGAAATCAATCCGTGCCCCGTTCACATGCACATTGCCTGCGCGCATCCGCCGCGCCACGCGCCGCGCTCGCTCCACGTCGCCGGACGTTACATATCCCGAAAGCCCATACACCGTATCGTTCGCAATGCGTACCGCATCGTTTTCGTCTTCGTAAGCGATGATGCACAACACCGGCCCAAAGATCTCTTCCCTCGCGATGGTCATTTCGTTCCGCACTTCCGCAAACACCGTCGGCTTCACGAAATACCCCTTGCTCACCCCGCCAGGACGTCCCACCCCTCCGGCAACCAGCGTTGCCCCCTCCGCAATGCCCGTCTCGATCAGTCTCTGCACTTTCTCAAACTGCGCCTGGCTTACAACTGGGCCGATACTGCCCTTTGTTCCCGCTTCTGCCGCCCCGGTGGCTACTTTTGTGGCTTCTGCCGCTTCCTTCGCCGCCGCCGCTGCCTGCTGCATTTTCCCGCGCGGGACCAACATGCGCGTCGGCGCATCGCACGATTGACCGGTGTTCCGAAAACACGCCTGCACTCCTTCCTTCACCGCGTTCTCGAAGTCCGCATCCTCCAGAATAATATTCGCCGATTTACCGCCTAGCTCCTGCGTCACCCGTTTCACCGTAGGCGCTGCCGCTGCTGCCACCGCAACCCCCGCCCGAGTCGAGCCAGTGAAGGAAACCATTGCTATCCTTGGATGCGCGGAAATCGCCGCGCCCACCGTTGCCCCGTCCCCATTCACTAAATTAAAAACTCCTGCCGGTACACCCGCCTCGTCCAAGATCTGCGCAAACAAATACGCGGAGAGCGGCGCAATCTCGCTCGGCTTCAGCACCATCGTGCACCCTGCTGCTAGTGCCGGCGCCACCTTGCAGCAGATCTGATTCATGGGCCAGTTCCACGGCGTGATCAGTCCGCACACTCCCACCGGCTCTTTCCGCAGCAGCGTGGTGCCCTTCATTTCCTCGAAATTGAAATTTTCCAGCACCTTCACAATCTCTACCAAATGTGCCAGCCCTGCCGGAGCCTGCGCCGCCTTCGCCAGCCACATCGGCGCCCCCATCTCCTCCGAAATGGTCTCTGCCATCGCCTCCATCTGCGACTGATAAACCTCAATAACTCTCCGCAGCAACTTCATTCGTTCTCCGACGCTGGTTTCCGCGTACGTCTCGAACGCTTTTGCCGCCGCTGCCACCGCCTGGTCCACATCCGCCGCGCTGCCCAACGAAATGGTCGCAATCTCCTCTTCCGTGGCTGGATTGACCACCTCAAAATCGTGCCTGCGCACCGGAGCCACCCATTTCCCGCCAATGTAAAATTCCCGGCAATCCCTCATGCGCCTTCCTTCCTCCAGTAAATCGAATGCAACTTCCTTCCCTGCAATAAGATCCGAAATAGGATACAGCGATTCGCAAAATTAGCTTGACAACCAATTCACCATCCCGTATACTTCCTTTTGTAAGAAACTGCGCCTGGTCTCTCGCAGGCACTCCCTAACAATCCTAATGTCATGCGGCCATCCTTTGGCCGGCAATCAATGCTGTGACCAAGGTCGTTCCAGCGGCAGCCTAGGTAACTATCTGTACAACAATGTATCGAGCTAACCCGTTTAGTATCAATACTTGAAAAAGTGTATCAAAACAAACGACTCTAACTGCCTTTAGAATGAATGCTTACAAAACCCCGAGGGGGGTACTCAGCAACTCAGCACTATCCCGATGTGCGTCGGAACACCCCACTATTCAAGATGACTTGGCCTCCACGCGTGGATGAAACCGCATCCCGGAAACACCTGTCAACAATCGCATCACCAGCCGCAGCGCTTGTCGCGCTGCCAATACAAACCAGGCCGGCCGCCCAATAGGACGCTGCGCGGAAGTCTCCCACATGGAGCGCAACATGCTCAGCCGCTCGCGATGCGTAAAGCGGAATTTTACGCCCTTGGCGGCAATTAGGTCGTACGTCCTGGCATCCAGATAGGCCGAACGGATATCTTTCAAGAAGCACTGCCATAGGTTCAGTGGAATGGCATGTTGCACCACCGCATGGTCCACGAACCACGGCAGTTCGCCGTCTTGCATCAGATTGGCGAGGAGCAGCGTGTCTTCCCCGCGCAACGCGACAGGGTCAAACACTTCGCCCGCCATCTCCGCGCGCGCGCGAATCGCGAATCCCGCCGTATTTAGATATCGGATGCAACCGTCGGGCTGCCGCGTGTACTTTTGAATGATGATCAGCCGCAACTCTTCTGCCCGGCCGACCAGCCGTGTGCAGTCGCCAATCAAACGCAATTGAAAGTAATTACGCTGCGGATGTTCGGCCATCGCGGTGGCCAGCGCCGCCAGGCAATCCTTTTGCAACTTGCAATCGGCATCGACAAATACCAGCGTCGCGCCCCGGGAATTTTGCACCCCACGATTGCGTGCCGCGGAGATTCCTTCATGCGCTTGCCGCACCACCGTCAGGGGATACTGCCCATTCCATGCGCGAATAGATTCCGGAGCCGTCTCCCGGCTGCCGTCGTCCACTACCAGTACCTCGAAACGTGGCGCGCCCGTTTGCTCGGCCAGCGACCGCAAACACGCATTCAATGGCCCCCAGTCGTTATACGTGGCGATCACCACGCTGAATTCCGGGGCGCTGTTCGCCGTGGGCGCGTGCTTAGCCATGCTTCCCTCGCACTGCCCGGCCCGCCGCAAGCGCCGCGGTACACTCGCGCGAATCCGTAACTCGTGAAGCACCGTGCGGTCTAAGGGTGTGATGACGGTTCATGGGCCGAAGGAGCAGGGGCGGATGGCGATCGTTATCCCGAATCAACGTGGCGGTTCGTTCTCCGAAGACTCGACGTCCGATGACGTCGCCAGAATGCCCAACGTTTCAAGGATTACCCTGATTGGCCGCGGTTGCAAGAGTAAGACCCGGGTACCTGTTCCCAGTGTGTTGGTGATGATATCGGTAATCCCAGGCACTCGCTGCGGAATGAACGCTTGCAAAATCTCAATGCTCAAGACCAATACCGCTTGCTAAGAGGAGTCATCTGCCCGCTGGGATTAGCTGAGTTGCGCGTTTGCAGCTCCTGAACAGCGACGAATGTTCAGGCTCTATCGACGAGACGCGTCGCGCGCCGCACGCGCTATTTTTTCCCGTAATTTTCTTTGTACCACGCCCACGTCTGCCGCAAGCCTTCTTCAAAATTCACTTTGGGCTCATAACCCAGAACCTTTCGCGCCAGCGAAATATCCGCTTGTGAATCGCGAATATCGCCGTTGCGCGGTGGGTCATATTGCGCGTTAATTTCCGCGCCCGTGATCTGTCGCAGTTGCTGCAACACCTGGTTGAGCGTGATGCGCGCGCCTGTGCCGCCGTTAAATACCATTCCCGAAGCGCCCTGGGCTTCGCAGGCGCGCAGCGTTTCATCCACGACGTTGGCGATAAACGTGAAATCCCGCGACTGCTCGCCGTCCCCATAAACCACCGGAATCTGCCCCTCGAGCACCGCCAGCATGAAGCGCGACATTACCCCGGAATATTGCGACGTGGGATCCTGCCGCGGCCCGAATACGTTGAAGTAACGCACGCACGCGTTTTCAAGTCCGTACACCCGCCCGAATACTTGCGCGTACAATTCACCGACGTATTTCGTCACGCCGTACGGCGAGATGGGCGCAGGCTGCATGCTTTCCACCTTCGGCAGCGTCGGCGTCTCGCCGTACGCCGAGGAGGATGCCGCGTAAACCACGCGCCGCACTTTAGCGTCCCGCGCGGCCACCAGCACGTTCAGCGTGCCGTCGATATTCACGCGATTCGATTCGATCGGATCTTTCACCGAGCGCGGCACCGATGTCCGCGCCGCCAGGTGAATTACAAAGTCCGCACCAGCGCAGGCCTTCTGCACCGTTTCCAGGTCCGTGATGCTTCCCCGGTGAAAATCAATTTTGTCGCGCACGCCGGCCAGGTTGTTTTCCTTGCCCGCGGATAGATCATCCAGCACCGTAACCGATGCGCCTCGCCGCACAAGTTCATCAACCATGTTGGAACCTATGAAGCCGGCGCCCCCGGTCACTAGATAACGCATCTGTCTCTTCTCCCGTGCCAACGAATCGTCTCAGGCCGCCGCAATCTTGCGCGCTCTCTTGCCGCTGCAATAAATTGCCGTGTGCTTCCCAGGTTCACGCGGCGTCTGCTTTCGGCGGCTCGCGGCACGGAACCAAAATTTGCGCTGCTATTTTCTTTCGCGGGTGGTGGACGGCGGATTCGCGCGAAAACGAGACAGCGCTTCGCCCAGATTCTGCAGAAACGATTCCGAATTGTAGACGTCGGCATCCGGGCGCGTGCTGCCCGCGGGCGCCACCGGCTCGACTTCGTCCAGCTGAAATTCGCGCGCCACGTCTTCGATCACTTTGGCGCTCACCACTTTCTGTTGCTCGACGTAAGAATTCACCAGCGCATGCTCGCACAGCAGATTCACGACGCGCGGAATTCCCAGGGAATACAGATGAATCGTTTCCACGGCGTCCTTGCTGAAAATGGTCTCGCCCTTGGCTCCCGCGATGCGCAGTCGTTCCGCGATGTAATTAAAGGTCTGTTCCGTGGTCAGCGGCGTGGTCTTGCAGCGCAAGGTGATGCGCTGGCGCAACTGCCGAAGTTGCGGCAATTTCAACTTTTCTTCCAGCTCCGGCTGTCCGGAAAGCACGATCTGCAGCAATTTGTCCGTGGAGGTCTCGAGGTTCGTCAGCAGCCGGATCTCCTCCAGCACCGGATAGCTGAGATTCTGCGCTTCGTCCACGATCACTACCGCGGTTTCTCCCGCGCGGTACCTTTCCAGCAGCCACTGATTCAGCTTCATCAATTGCTGGCTCTTGGTGCGCGATTCGCAAACGATTTCAAACTCCGCCAGGATGAAATCGAACAAGTGATTCGAGTTCATCCGCGAGTTAAACAGGAATGCCGTGCGTACCCGCCGCTGGTGCAGCCAGTCCAGCAGCCGGTTGATCAGCGTGGTCTTTCCCGTGCCCACTTCCCCGGTCAGCGTGATAAAGCCTTTGCGGGTCTGAATGCCATACATCAGCCCCGCCAGCGCTTCCTCGATCTGTTGCGTGAGAAACAGAAACCGGGGATCCGGGTTGACGTTGAACGGGTTTTCTTTCAGTCCGAAAAAGCTCTTATACATGGTCTTTAGGTACCTGAAAATCTCCGCATGCCTTTCCTGCGGATAGACTGGCCTTTACAGTCTGCGGTGGAAAATCTCTTTTCGGCTGCTATTTTTTCCCCGCCGCTATCTGAGCACCAATGGCCGCGCGTGCCACTGAAAGTTCACGGTGATCTGGTGTTGCGTATACGAACTGCCGCAACTCACCGTACAGCTAGCCGCGGCGCCGGAGTTTTGAATGTTCGCGGCATATGCCAGGGAAACCTTGGCATTCGGTCCGAAGGGCCGGCTGATTCCGCCGCCAACGTACACCGAGTTGTAAGAGGCTTGCGACGCAGAATCCACGATGGAACGATTTCGCCCAAATCCAATATTCGCCTGCACCGACCACACGCGTGTCAGTTGGCGTCCCACATTCGCCGAAACCTGGTCCGTCTCGGACCCCACCAACACCCCACTGCCACCGGTGACGCCATGGTCGTAATTTAGCGACAAACCGCCGCGGTTAATCGCATACGTCAGGCTTCCGCCTCCCGAACCTGTGATTTCCCTTGTCACGCCACCGATGGGCACGCTGAAGTTAGTAATATCCGGTCCGCCGAAAACTCTTAGCGCCAGGCGCCCGGTAATCTTCTTGCCATACACAAAATTAAATACGTTGTCGCCGATGCTCTGCGGCAGGCCCACATAGCTCAGGTGCGTGTAGTGATAGACCACGCCGACGGTGTCTTCTTTGGAAAGCTGGTAATTGAATCCAGCGCTGCCGCCTTCGGTGTCGGTGTTGATATTGCCTGCATCCACGAAGCGCAGGATGCCGTCGGTTCCAGAGAAATTCATCGACATTCGGGGACTGAATTGATAAACCACCTGCGCGGTAAAGTTGTTGTCATATTGCGGACCAAGCGCCGTGAACAGGGACTGCAAATTTCCGCCGACCCCACTCGTGGGCAAGCCTGGCGAAATTCCACCGCCCGGCAATCCCAGGCCCGTACCCCCGCCGAACCCGAAATCCGATTCCGGCAAATACGAAAACTGATCGTAGAATTGCAGCTGCCAGCGCGCCCACTGAAAACTCTGACTGGCCCCCAATTGTTGGAAGAAGCCGTTCCCGATGGTGCTATCGGTGGAGAAATCTCCGCCCCCGGAATAATTCACCGCCAGTTGGGCCGCGCGCCAGGATTCCAGCAGGTTCACGTTGGCGGCCAAATAATTGGTGGTGGTCCAGCCGGAATCGGCTTGGCCTGGATAGCCGCTCTGAACCGTGTTCGAGTACTGAAAGCCCGGCTGCCAGTAGCTGTGTGGGCTTTCGATGCGGCCTAGCGTGGGATTTTGTACTCCAGTCAGCGGGCTCACGTCTGGTAACAGCGTATCGGGTGAAGGTGTTTCGTCTCCGGTGGTATCGCCCAGCGGCGGATACGCCCTCGCCGCCGGTTTTGGCGTCTCATCGGGGGTTGGTTCCTGTGCACGGGATGCCACGGGCGTGCACGCGAATATCGCCAGCGTCGCCCATCCGGCCAGAACTGTTGTCCAGCGTTTCATCATAAGTCCCTTAAGGCACCACGACTACATCGCCCGGCAGCAGCTCGATGTTTTGTTCCTGGCTGCGCCCCGCCAGCACCTCTTTGTAGTTGAAGGGATGCTTCACCGGCTTGCCGTCTTCGTTGCGCAAAATGTAAATATTTTTCGTTTTCGCGAACTGCGTAAAGCCACCGCTGCTCGAGAGCGCTTGCAACACCGTCATATTCGGCAGCAGTGGATAAGCGCCGGCGTGCGCCACCTCTCCGGTGACGTACACACGGCGGCTGTTGATTTCGCTGACCGTTACGGTCACCTGCGGCGCATTGATGAATTTCTTCAACCCTTCGGTGAGCACGCTAGCAAGCTGCGATGGCGTAAGTCCCGCGGCCTGCACATCATTCAGCAGTGGCAGCGAAATTTTTCCATCCGGACGCACCGGCACCGTCCGCGTTAGCTCCGCCTCTTTCCAGACGTCGATGCGTAATACGTCTTGCGCGCCGATTTTGTATTCTTCTTCGCTAACGCCAGTGGTCCCGGACGGTTTGGCCGCCGGGCTGGCCTTGCCGCTGTCCGCGCCGCTGGCCGCCGGCTTTTGCGCGTCTTGCGCCCACGCTGTGGACACCAGCAGCAGCGCCGCCACCATAATCTTTGCCATCATTCTCGCAACCCTCATTTCCGTAACCTCCTCGGCTTACAACTCTTCCGAACTGGGCCCCGGAACATCAATCTGCTTAATCTTATACAGCAACGACTTATAGCTGATCTGTAATTCTTGCGCCGCGCGCTTTCTATTCCAATGCGTGCGTTCCAGCGCCTTCAGGATCAACTCGCGCTCCGTCCGTCGCGAAGCCGCTCGCGCCGCCACCTTCAGCGAAGATACCCTCGGCTCCGCCGGAGTTTCCATGCGCCGCGCCATCTGCGGGGCAACGCGCAATTCGCTCAGCGCCACCTTGGTATCCGCGAACGCCACCATTTTTTTCACGACATTTTCGAGTTCCCGGATGTTTCCCGGCCAGGCATGGGCAATAAGCAGCTCCATGGCCTCGCTATTCAGCACGGGGGATGCTTTCAAGCCGCTAGAGTACTTCATCAGAAAATGCTCTACCAGCGCTGGAATATCTTCTTTTCGTTCCCGCAACGGCGGCAACCGCAAAGTCGCACCGTTAATGCGAAAATATAGCTCTCTACGGAAGCGTCCAGCCTCGATGGCCCGTTCCAAATGGATGGAGGTCGATGAGATCAGCCGGATTTTTCGCGTCCGACCCAGCTCTGGCTCGCCTTCCGGCAACAGTGAAGCCAGCGCGCGTTGACAAACCAGATCAAGTTCCTCGACGCCATCCAGGAACAGGCAACTCGGGCCATGTCCCGTCGCCGCCGCGCCTAAACTGTCCCGCACTTGTCCCAGCACCCCGCCAGAGTCCGGGGTGGCACAGCTTATTTTCTTGAGCCGCGCCTCGTGTACGACCGAGGCCCGAACAGCCGGTACGTTTGCTTCGGCGATGCCCATTTCCGGTAACCCTGCTTGCGACATTTTGCAGATCAGCCGCGCATAAGCCTCTTTGCCCGTGCCGCTCTCGCCTACCAGCAGCACCGGGATGTCGGTGGGAGCGATGTCCGTAACCATGGAGCTTAGCGCCAGCATGGCGACACCTTGGCCGAATACGAATCCGGCCTCCGCTGGCAAGTCCAATACCGAATTGCTTTGAGGCTGCATAAACGAAGGATGGCCTTGCCAATACCTTTCTGTCCCTGATTCGTACCACAACGTTCGAGTAGACGAGTGCAACTGGGTCACCACCGACGCCAAAAGGACGCCTGCAGACATAATTCAAACTAAGTCGTTTATAATGATACACTTATTTACAATTTGCGGAGCGATTTTGCATTGCTCATCGCCCCGGCTATCCTCATTTTGTTCCACCAAGTGGCAAAATCTTATCCCTCGCCGGACTCCGTCCAGTCGTTCGCGTTTATGTCTAGGCGAACGCAACGGACGCCGGTCTGACCCTGCCACTTGTCGGCTGCGGTTATTGAGGATCGGTGGGATCGCCCACGGAAAAATAGGTGCAGTCCGGATGCTGAAACACCAGCGCGCTTACGCTGGCTTCTGGATCCATCATAAAGCCTTCGGTGAGTTGCACGCCGATATCTTCGGGTTGCAGCAGCTTCCACATTCCGGCCTGATCTTCGAGATTTGGGCAGGCCGGGTAGCCGAAGCTGTAACGCTTGCCGCGGTAGCGCGAGGTGAAGCGCTGCGGCATGGTCATTTCCGGCGGATCGGGAAAGCCCCAATCTTCGCGAATGCGGCGGTGCAGCCATTCCGCGCAGGCTTCCGCAGTTTCTATCGCGAGCGCTTGCAAGCCATGGGACTTGAAGTAGTAGCCTTCGTTCTTTGCTTTTTCCGCGCGGTCGCGGATGCCTTCGCCGGCGCTGACGACGAACATGGCGAGATGATCGCGCTCGCCGTTCGCGGGCAGGATGTAGTCGCTTAGGCAGAGGAAATCGCCTTGTCGCTGGCGCGGGAAGCGGAAGGTATGCAAGGGGTCGCTTGCGCCTGGAGCGAACAACGCGATTTCTCCGTCGCGTGCTTCCGCCTCAAAGAATTGCCAAACGGCGCGCACTCTCATGAACTCGGCGGCTTCGTTCTTTACTGCTTCCATACTTTCGTAAAGCTCGACGGCTTTTGCTTCGCGCTCGGCAAAGCGTTTCTCAAAATCGCCGCGAAAGCCGAGGTGCCGCCCGTAGAGCATGAAGGGATTGATATACGTCCACAGATCGCGCAAATCCGGCACCAGCCGGATCTTACGTTCGAGAGACTGGACGGGCGCAATGGGAAGATCCGCGCGCACCTTTGGCGAATGCGTCACCGCAGGGCCGGCAGCCACGGAGACAGTGGTGACGATTTCCACGCCGCTACCGTGTGCGGTGTGTGCCTGGACCACCGTTTCGCGCGTTGCCGGGTCCATCAATTCATTCATCAGGCGCAACCCGGTCATGGCGTCTTTCGCGTAACACACCGCTTTGCCATAACTTGGCGCGATTTTTTGTTGTGTGAATTTCGCCGACAACGCGGCCCCGCCCACCAGCAGTGGTATTTCGATGCCCGCATCTTTCAGATCGTTGGCGGTTATGACCATCTGCTGCGCGCTTTTTACCAGCAGCCCGGACAGGCCGATAGCGTCGGGTTTGTGTAGTCCATACGCTTTGATCAATTCTTCGGGCGGCACCTTGATGCCCAGGTTCACGACGTCGTAGCCGTTGTTTTTCAAAATAATTTCGACGAGATTTTTGCCGATATCGTGCACATCGCCCTTCACTGTGGCAAGCACAACTTTTCCGCGCTTGGCGGTGTCCGCTTTCTCCATGAACTGTTCGAGGTGGCTCACCGCCGCCTTCATGGCTTCGGCGGATTGCAAGACTTCCGCCACGATCAATTCGTTAGCGTTGAACAGCCTTCCGACTTCGGCCATTCCCGCCATCAGCGGACCATTCACGATATCCAGCGGCGCCGCGCCTTCCGCGCGTTTGCGTTCCAGATCGGCGATGAGTCCATCGCGCGTGCCCTCGATGATGTAGTTGGCGAGACGTTCGTCGATGGGCAGATCCTCGGCGCGAACTTTTTCTTTTTTTGTGGCCGTGCGGAAATGTTCGGTGATGGCCTGGATGTAATACTGATTGATGGCTGCACGCTGTTCTTTTTTCTGCTCGCGCCAATCCGGCGGAGCATTCTTCAGCAACTCGAACCTGGAATGATCGGTAGGCACGTCCTTGGGCGGATGCGAGAAGAGCAAATTTTCCGCCAGTTGCCGCTCGTGCGAAGAGAGCGAAGCGAAACGCTCCAGTTTCTCGGCATTCACGATGGCCAGGTCCAACCCGGCCTTGGTGCAGTAGTAGAGGAAAACGGAGTTGACGACTTCGCGCGCGCCGGCTGGCAGCCCGAAAGACACATTGGAAATCCCCAGGATGGTGCGCACTTGCGGCAAAGCCTGCTTGATCAGCCGGATGCCTTCGACCGTTTCCACTGCACCGCCAATGTAATTTTCATCGCCCGTGGCGCAGGGAAAGACCAGCGGATCGAAAATAATGTCTTCCGGACCGAGGCCGTATTTTTCCGTCAGCAGTTTGTAGGAGCGCTCCGCGACGGCGAGTTTGCGCTCGCGGGTGAACGCCTGGGCTTGTAATTTGTCCTCGTCGATGCAGCCGACCACCACGGCGGCGCCATAGGTGTGCGCCATGGGCACGATGCGTTCAAATTTTTCTTCGCCGTCTTCCAGGTTGATGGAGTTAATGATCGATTTTCCCTGGCAATAGGTCAGCGCCATCTCCACGGCCGTGGGATCCGTGGTGTCAATCATCACGGGAGCTTTCACTTTGCGGATTAATTTTTCGTAAAACGGCTCAATGTCGGCTCTTTCGTCGCGCTCCGTGCTTTGCAGGCAGACATCCACGATATGCGCGCCGCCGCGCACCTGACGCCGCGCTATCTCGCTGGCCTCTTCCCATTTTTCTTCCGCGACCAGGCCTTTGAAGAGCCGCGAACCAATTACGTTGGTGCGTTCACCCACGAGCAGCGGACGCGTCTGGTCGTCGGCCTCGATGGTTTCAATGCCGGAATAAATTGCCCGGTGCGATTCCGCAGAGAGTGCGCGCGGCTTCTTGCCTTCCGCCATTTGTGCGATCGCGCGGATGTGTTTCTCGGTGGTTCCGCAACAACCACCGACGATGTTCAGCCAGCCGTGATCGACAAATTTTTCCAGTTGCGCCGCCAGCGTGCTCGGCGTCTCGAGGTATTTTCCTTCTTCATCCGGCAAGCCGGCGTTTGGATAACACGACACAAACTGCCCGCTCAGTTGGCTGAGCGTGCGAATGTGATCGGTCATAAACTCCGGACCCGTGGCGCAATTCATGCCGAACGCGAGAGGCTTGGCGTGGCGCAGCGAAGCCCACATGGCCTCGACCGTTTGCCCCGCGAGCATGGTGCCCATCGGCTCGATGGTTACGGAAACGATTACCGGCACTTCGGCGCCGCTCTCTCTCGATAGCTGCTGGATCGCCAACAATGCGGCTTTAATGTTCCGCGTGTCCTGACAGGTCTCGACGAGCAACAGGTCCACGCCGCCTTCCACCAGGCCCTTGGCCTGGACGTAATACGCGTCGCGCAGCCCCGCAAACGTGATGCCGCCGGTTACCGTGATGGCTTTGGTGGTGGGACCAACGGACCCAGCGACGAATCGTGGTTTGCCTGAGGTGCTAAATTCGTCAGCGGCCTGGCGCGCCAATTTCGCAGCCAAAACATTCAATTCGTGTGCGTCGTTCGCCAGACCGTATTCCGCCAGCACGATGGGCGCGGAGCCAAAGCTGTTGGTTTCAATAATATCCGAACCCGCGGCAAAATATTTGCGGTGAATGTCGAGCACCACGTCCGGGCGCGTGCGCACCAGGTTTTCGTTGCAGCCTTCGAGCGCGGCTCCGCCAAAGTCCGCCGCCGTCAAGTCGCACTGCTGCAGCATCGTGCCCATCGCGCCATCAAGCACCAGCACACGCTCGGAGAGCAACGCACGCAACGCCTTCGCGGATTCCGTCAAATCACGCATTCTTGCAGCGAAGCCTTTCTTGCCGGTTCTCGATACACCCGCCACTCATGGTCCCCAAATGTAACTCGGAAACGAAGCCTGACGGATTTCAGCGGCCACCGGCGGGAAAACCGCAACTAGCCTGGACACCTATATTTTACGCGGCTTTGCTCCGTGAATCGAACGCCTTCCATCGAACTAGTGCTTTTTACGCGCGAACGGCAATACGCGGCTGCCAGGTGACGTTAACCGCAATGTTATAATCGCCGTCGAGGCTCTTCCGCGAGGCGCCATGACCCAGCAGCTCAAAATCCTCAATATCGTAGGCGCGCGCCCCAATCTCCCAAAGATTGCGCCGTTGATGCGCGAAATGGGCCGCCATCCCCAAATCGAGCCGATACTCGTACATACCGGCCAGCACTACGACGAGCAGCTGTCTGACATTTTTTTTCGGCAGATGGGCATCCCTGCGCCACACGTAAACCTGGAAGTCGGATCAGGCTCACACGCGGCGCAAACGGCAGAGATATTAAAACGTATTGAGCCCGTCCTCATCGAGCAAAAGCCCGACCTCGTACTGGTCGTTGGTGACGTGAACTCCACGATTGCCGTCTCGCTCGCCGCCGTGAAGCTCGGCATTCGCGTGGCGCATGTGGAGGCTGGACTGCGCAGCTTTGACCGCACCATGCCCGAAGAGATCAATCGCATCCTGACCGACGCTCTGGCTGACTACCTGTTCATAACCGAAGAAGACGCCGCCGAACATCTGCTCAAGGAAGGCCGTCCGAAGGAAGCTATCTTCTTTGTTGGCAACGTGATGATCGATTCGCTCCGCCATTTCCTGCCCATCGCCCACAAGTCTCCGATTGGCGGAGAGCTCCATCTGAAAAACGGCGCGCACGGTGGCGAGGCCTGGAAGCGCTTCGCGGTGCTAACGCTACATCGGCCGTCCAACGTCGATTCGACGGAAAAGCTTACCGAGTTGCTCGGTGCCGTTGATGCCGTCGCCCGGGAGATACCGGTGATTTTCCCGGTCCACCCGCGCACCCAGCAGCGCCTTACCCAGGCCGGCATCCAGCACCACCCCAACCTCCGGCTGGTCCCCCCGGTGGGTTATGTCGACTTTCTTTGCCTCCTGAGCAAAGCCACCCTGGTACTTACCGATTCCGGTGGCATCCAGGAGGAGACCACGGCTTTGGGTGTCCCCTGCCTCACCCTACGGGAAAACACCGAACGCCCGATAACCATTTCCCAGGGCACCAACCTGCTGGTTGGCACCGAGCCCGCAAAAATCGTGGCCGCAGCCAGGGAAGTGCTTTCTGGAAAGAGCAAGGCCGGACGCATTCCACCCCTCTGGGATGGCCATGCGGCTGAACGCATCGTAGAAACCCTGCTCCGGCTACTGCCGGGGAGAAAAGAAGCGTAGATGGCACGTAGCAATTCGACAACACTCGCTCCCAACGCTCTTGCCCCTTCGGGCCAGATTCAATACGCTGAATCAACAGTGGCTACCAAACGAACCGCCGTCAAACTGACCGTCTGCATCCTCTCGCCGCACCCCGTAGTGCTGAGCGAGTTCGAACGGCTGCTGGCCAAAGCGCAGTTCAAGGTTGGCATCAAGCAGCTGGAATCCACGCTGGCGCCGGATCTGCGCAGCCTGGAAATCCCGAAGGCGCAGGTCTACGTGATCGATGCGCACGCCGCCAAGCCCGCCACGGGGGCTTTGCTGGCCAATATTCTTGAGCGCTTTCCTGAGGCCCGCCTGATCGTCGTTGGCGAAGCGCACAATGACGCCAACAGCTATTCGCTGTTGCGGCTAGGGGTCAAGGGTTTGCTGACGTACGTGGAAGCCCGCGACCAACTGATTCGCGCACTGCCGCTCGTCGCGAGCGGCGGTTTCTGGGTGCCGCGCAATCTGCTTTCCGGTTTCGTCGATTCCATTCTTAACGGCCAGGGGCGCCGCCTGAAAACCGACACGGTAACCAACCTGAGCCGCCGCGAGCAGGAAGTACTCGATTCGCTGCTGGAAAATCTTTCCAACAAGGAAATCGCCAACAAGCTCAACATCGCCGAACGCACCGTCAAATTCCATGTTTCCAATCTTCTGAGTAAATTTGGTGTGCGCCGCCGCGCGGATCTGATTCTCCTCACCTTCCAACGCCGTCTGGCCCAGGCCTAGCGCCGTTTTTTCGGCGTTCAAGAAATTTAACGCTGACATTGGTGCGCCGTCCTGCTAGGGTTTACGGACGCACGACGCATATCTTCTTGAGGAGATACGTTCCTTGAACATTTTGATTACCGGAGCCGCAGGCTACATCGGCAGCATCGTGTCAGAAGTCTTGCTCTCCCGCGGACTGAACGTTGTGGCGCTGGACAGCCTGATCGAAGGCCACCGCGCCGCCGTGCCGCCGGCCGCCGTTTTTTGCAATGTGGACCTCGCGGTGCGCCCGCAAATTGAAGAGGTTTTCGCCAAGAATAAAATCGATGCGGTGATGCATTTTGCCGCCGAAGCGCTGGTGGCCAAATCCATGCGCGAACCCAGCACTTTTTACGCCGCCAACGTGGCCTGCGGCATCAATCTGCTCGATGCCGTTACGCGTCACGGCGTCAAAAAATTTATTTTTTCCTCCACCGCCGCCACCTATGGCGAGCCGGAAATCGTGCCCATTCCCGAAGACCATCGCAAAGCGCCCATAAATCCCTATGGCAAGAGCAAACTGTTGTTCGAGCAAGTGCTCGCCGACTATCGCGGCTACACGGGTTTAAATTACGCCACGCTCCGTTATTTCAATGCTGCCGGCGCGTCCGCGGAGCGCGGCGAAGCCCATCGCACCGAGACGCACCTGATCCCACGTGTCCTCGACGCGGCCAGCGGCGCCCTCCCCGCCGTGGACGTTTTCGGCACGGATTATCCGACACCCGATGGGACCTGCGTCCGCGACTACATTCACATTTTCGATATCGCAGATTCCCACCTTCGCGCGCTTGAAAATATCGAACGCGTGTCCGGCGAAGCTTTCAACGTCGGCAACAGCCGCGGGTACTCCATCCTTGAAGTGATCGATGCCGCCGAACGCATCACCGGAAACAAAATCCCCCGCAAGCTGGGCCCACGCCGCGCCGGGGATCCCGCGGTGCTGGTCGCCAGCAAAGACAAGCTGAAAAATATTCTAGGTTGGGAAACCCAGCACTCTTCGCTGGAAGAAATTGTAGGCTCTGCGTGGGCCTGGAAACAGAAGCATCCCCACGGCTACGCCGACATTTGAAATAGCAAGCGGTGTTTCCGCGGGATTGTAGCGGATCAGCCCTCGTAGTCGAGACCAGCGGCGTTGAGGACGATCTCTCAATCGGCCAGCGTATAGCGCACGATATACCAGAGGGCCATGACGCCGTCTTTCCAGGTGATTTTTTTCCCTTCTTCGTAGGTGCGGCCAGCATAGCTAATGGGCACTTCATACACGCGCCAGTCGCTCTTGGCGATTTTGGCAGTAATCTCCGGCTCAAATCCGAAGCGATCGGATTTCAAGTGGATCCCGCGAACCACGGGGGTCAGCATCACCTTGTAACAGGTCTCCATGTCCGTCAGCTTTAGGTTCGTAAAAATATCAGAGAGCAGGGTTAGCACTTTATTGGCCACATAGTGCCAGAAATAGTGCACGCGCTGCGGCCCGCCAAGGAAGCGCGAACCGTACACCACATCCGCGCGGCCATCCAAGATCGGCTCCAGCAGCCTGGCATAATCTTTCGGGTCGTATTCAAGGTCGGCATCTTGCACCAGCACAATGTCGCCCGTGACCTGCGTAAATCCCCGTCGCAACGCCGCGCCTTTTCCCTGGTTCACGGGTTGAAAAAAGAAGCGCAAATCCGCCAGCGGAATCTCATCTTCGCCGTCCCGCGCCGGGGCCGAGGAGTGTCCCTGCTCTTGCAACGCCGCCATGGCTGCCAGAATCTGGCGCGTACCGTCGGTGGAGCAATCGTCCACCACGATCACTTCTTTGCGGATTTCGGTCTCCAATACGCGCCGCAAAATCTCGTCGATGGTGGCTTTTTCGTTAAAAACGGGAATGACCACCGAAACTTTCGGGTCGTCGAGCGCCGCCGGATTCCGTCGTTTGGGCTTCATCGTGATTTCGCGGTCAAAAGCGAATGCGCGATTGTAGCGACCGGGTGTAATGGAGTAAAGCGATGCTGGCGGATTTCCACAGAGGCTGCTGGCGCTGACCGATCCATTCGTTAAGACTCAAAAATTACCTGCGCCAAAGCCTGCGTCGCCGTGTGCGTAATGCTCATAGCAATATTTTTTACTCCGAGCCGTTCGCCAATTTTTTTCGCCTCGCCATGCAACGCCATGGTCGGACGTCCACTGGGTTGCCGGACCACTTCGAGGTCCACCCAACGCACGCCGCGGCGCCAGCCCGTGCCTAGCGCTTTCATCGCCGCTTCCTTGGCTGCAAACCGTCCTGCGTAGCGCTCATACTTATTCCGCGAGCGTTCGCAGTAGGCGCGTTCCCGCGCCGTATAGAGGCGTCGCAAGATTCGCTCGCCACGACGCTCAATCGCCGCCTGCACGCGCCGTACTTCCGCCAGGTCCATGCCGATTCCAAGGATCAAGCTGCCACCTCAATCTGCGGAGCAAGCAGCCGCGAACCCAAGAAGCACGCCGGGACGGCAGCGTTTACAATAGTAACCGCATGCCGCCAACCCCTATACAAGAGACCGTGGCACGAAAGCGTGCGCAAAGGCTGCAACTGCGCTCCGTGCCCGCAGCGCACAATTGGCAGGAGCGGCGGGTGCAGGGCTTGCGCATTGTACAAGTTCCCGCATTCAGCAAAATTCCCTGGCTGATTCACGGGTTCAGCACGCGCCCGGGCGGTGTCAGCCCGCGCGATGAAGAAAAAGTGTTGAACCTGGGCTTCACCGAATGGGACACGCGGCAAAACGTCATCGAAAATCGCCAACGCTTCCAGTCGGCTCTTGGCGCCCGAAATTTTCCGTTGGTCCCGCTCAAACAAATCCACTCTGACCTCGTGCGCCTGTTCGCATCTGTTCCCGCGCAACCCGTGCCCGCAGATGCCGCGGTAACCAATCATCGCGGTCTGTTGCTCGCGGTGCAAACTGCCGACTGCGTTCCTATTTTGTTGGTCGATCCCAAAAAACGCGCGGTAGCGGCAATTCATGCCGGATGGCGCGGCACGCTCCGCCGGATCGGCGCGAAAACGGTCGGCCACATGCGCATGCATTTTGGCAGCAAGCCCTCGGACATTCTCGCCGCCATCGGCCCGGCCATTGGAGGCTGCTGTTACGAGGTTGGTACGGAAATTGCCACGGATTTTCTTTCGCAATTTGCCGATGGGCCGGATTTTTTCGACGAATTCCGCACCGGCGATGAACCCAACCCCGTCCAGTGGCTCAATCAGATGCCTCCGGGCCACCAGCCTCCGCCCAAAAATGTTTTGCTGGACCTGCACAAAGCCAACGCCTCGCAACTCCGCGAAGCTGGCCTAAAAGAAGCAAACATCCTCGTAAGCAATGTCTGCACGGCCTGCCGCCCCGACCTGCTGTTCAGCTACCGCAAGCAAGGCGCAACATCCGGCCGCCAAATGTCCGCCATTGCCATTCGTTGATCCGGAGAATGTTTGTACCGGCGTCTCGCGCGGCGGGGCGGCACCCCAGCTTGCAAGGCGTAAGCTGCTCACGTACGTGTTTCCGGCGCAGCGCGGGAGGTTCCATTCCTACCGCACCACCGGCAGCACCGAGTTGCTCGCGTCCTGCAGCGCCAACTGCCCGCACGCCGCCATCACATCCCGCCCCCGCGAATAGCGCACAAAAGCCGGCACGCCGCGCTCCACCAGCACGCGCCGAAACTCTTCAATCCGCTCGGGCGACGACTCGCGATAAGGCAGCTCCCCCGGATTCCACGGAATCAAATTCACCTTCACGCTCTTCAGCGGACCGAGCAGCCGTACCACGCGCCGCGCATCTCCCGCGGCGTCATTCATGCCGCCGAGCATCACATACTCGAACGTCAAATGCTCCCAACTGCGCAGGGGATAGCTTTTGCACGCGCCGATTAAGGCCTTCAGCGGGTACTTGCGATTGATTGGCATCAGCGCATTGCGCTGTTCATCGTTCGAAGCATTTAGCGATATCGCCAATTTCGGCCGCACCGCTTCTCCCGCCAGGCGTTCGATCCCCGGCACGATTCCGCTGGTCGACAGCGTCACGTGCTTCGGCGAAATCGCAATCCCCGCTGGGTCCAGCACAATCCGCAGCGCTGTCATCACCGCTGCAAAGTTGAGTAAAGGCTCGCCCTGGCCCATTAGCACGATGTTGGTCTGCGGGGCCAAGGCATGGGTTGCAGGAGTCGTCGCATCGCCCGTGTTTAACCTGTCAGCGAGCGGCAGCAGTATTTGCGCCAGCATTTCTCCAGGTGTCAAATTCCGAATCAACCCAAGTTGCGCGGTCAAACAAAACCGGCAATCCACAGCACAACCTGCCTGCGTAGAAATGCAAATCGTTTGCCGTCCTTCGCTCGGCATGAATACCGCTTCAACGGATGCCGTGCGAGCTTTTGGTTGTTCCTCGCTTGGCGGCAACTCCATCAAATATCGGACCGAGCCATCGCTGGAAACAAATCGCTGCTTGACCAGAGGCAACGTAATACGAGCTTGCTCCGCGAGGCGCTCGCGCAAAGTCTTAGAAAGACTGGTCATGGCGCTAACGGAGGTTTTTCGCTCCGCATACAAAGTGTGATAGATCTGCTCGGCGCGATAGCGCGGTTCGCCCAGGAGATCGCAGAGCGCCCGCAATTCTTCCAGCGATTTACCGAATAACTCGATCAATTGTTTTCCTTATGGCGCAACAGTGACAGCATACTCCGGAACGCCCCGGCGCTTGAAACACCTGCAAAACAGTAGAGATTTTGCGCCTTTTTCGCATCTCTTCCAATCTTTCTTGCCGCAATCGGCGGTATAATTATTGTGTCCTCGCCCGGAGTCTGCCAATGACCAATCAACTCGCCGTCGCGCAACTCGCCATCTCCGACTGGGTCGAAAATCTCGCCGCCATCCCTGACGGCGAATTCACCCTCGAAAACATTCACAACTATCTCCTAAACAACCACATCCAAGCTGAAAGCCTCGCAAAATATTGCTATTTCTCCAAAGGCAACTACACCCGCAATCTGATTTTCAAAAACGCCCTTTTCGAATGCATGACCGTCTGCTGGGAAGTCGGCCAAGCCAGCCGCATCCACAACCATCGCGACCAGAATTGCTGGATGGTTGTCCCCATTGGCCGCCTGCGCGTGCAGAACTACCGCGTCGATCATCGCGACGCCACCCGCGCGACCTGCGACCTGATTCCCACCGAGGTGATCGAGATGGACGCCACTCACCCCGCCTACGTCAATCCCCGCGAACCCGTTCACGAGGTTATCAATCTCGCGCAATACGCGCAGCGCGCCGTCAGCGTCCACGTCTACTCCAAACCCTTCGACACCTGCGAAATCTATCAACGCGAAAAAGGGCGGCGCGAGGGCACCTACGCCGATGTCCCGCTCTTCTACACCAGCGAATACGGTAAACTGCACCCCGACGCCAACCTCCTATAATCTCCTCGTCATCTAGGGTTGTGAAAATTGCCGCTACTTAGGCGGTCTTGCCGGAGTTCCTGTGGGAGGAACTGCAGGGGTTGGGATAGGGGCCGTCGCAGGTGCTGAACCAGGCTGCGCGGAAGCGCTCGAAACCAAGGGCTTAAAATCGCTCCACTTAACAACCATCCGCACCGGGATGTCCTGATTCTTCAGGTGCAGAGTTTCATCGGAGCGCGCGTACGTCGGAAACCAGTATCTCCCATCGATAAATTCACGATAAGTCTCAAACATGGTAAACGGAAGCTGCGGCGAAGATTTCATATCGCCAAGGTCGTTCACCCAACTGCCGTAGGTTTTCACCACTTCCAGATATTTGTCGTCGATGTACACGATGCCTTGAAAATAGGCGTTCTTGCGCTCGACGACTTTCGGCTTCACTTCAAATATGTAACAACTAATCTCATCCAGTTGGTCTTTGCCTAGATACTTCAGGTTGTACTTCGCTAGTTGACTGGTCGTCAGAGCAAATGCGGGCATGCGGTTCAACGTCTCAAAATCCTCCGACTCCAATTGCATGTGCTGCAACGTGGATTTCGGATGCTCCACCACTCGGTCATAAGCGGTGCCATCCGCTTCGCGCCCCGGCTGTGTCACCATCACATATTCTCCCGCGGGCTTGCCGTCCGGGCCGAACTCCTGAATGCGGATGGTCTTGCGATAGGTGTAATGCGTGCGTGCCGCAAGATACGTATCTTCCTGGCTCGACAAGCGCTTGATAACTTCTTCGACCGGCAGGGTGGGCGGTTCGCCAGAATCGGAAGTATTTCCGACGCGCGCGACGCGGTGTTCCGGTGGCGGAGCCATGGGCCCCTCGGGAGGCTGTTGTCCGCGAACGGCAAAACTGGCGGTTGCCGCAAGCGCCAGCGCCACAGCGGTGCGCCACACCCATCGCGGCACATGCTGCACTCGTGCGGAGGTAAAGGCATTCATGAAGGTTTGGATGCGCAGGGGAGGCGCGAAAGTCTCCTATACCGTTACGATGCAAGTTTAACGCAGTCCGAGCGACTGGTCCTAGTGCCCTGCTGGGCCCGTGGTGGGTCAGTTTCCGATTAGCGCGTTTACCAGGACTTGGGTCGGATACCCGGGAGGCCCTTCTCCCGAGAGTCATTAGGGAACGCTGGCCGACATATCGGTACTAATCGGTCAGTTGAGAATGATCGACGCAGCATATCTCCCGACTTGCCGACCGTTCATTCAGAATAATCGGGAACCCTCAATATGGGTCGCGCTTGTAAAACTCTCCATTTGACTATAGAGTCCCGCATCGCCGCTATTCCAGGATACGTACATGAAATATGTTTCAAGACGTACGTTCTTAGGTCGCGCTGTAAGAGCTGCGGTTGCTGCGCCATTCGTCCTCCGCCGTAACTATCGAGTGTTCGCTCAATCGTCGAAGGAGTATCCGGAACGAGTCGTACGGCTGATGCGCGAGTCGCTCGTGATCGACATGCTGAACCAGTTCTTGTACCGCATGGATCAGCGTGATCTCTTACAGAAGTGGCTCACGCAGCCTGGCGCTTTCACAGAGGCGGACTTTCTTCGCTTTAAGAGTACCGGCGTCTCCGTCATTAACTTTGGGATGGGCGAACACAACTTTGCCGACGCACAACTACTGTTTGCGAAGTGGAACGGCTTCATTGCGCAATATCCGCAATGGCTGATGCGCATTAATACCGCCGCCGATCTATCGAAGGCCAAGGAGCAAGGCAAGTTCGGCGTTATCTACGGTCTGCAGAGAAGCGCTCAGTTCGAAAGCTTGGATGACGTAGACCGCTGCTACATGTCTGGACAGCGCGTCTCGCAGCTTTGCTATAACTTCAGATGCGACGTTGCGGACGGTGCCTTCGAACCAACTGATGCTGGTGTGAGCGAGTACGGCGGCAAAGTTATCGAACGAATGAATAAAGTTGGCATGGCTGTGGATCTGGGCCACGCCAGCGAAAAGACAATGCTGGACGCCGTCACACTATCGAAAACGCCTGTGATTTTGGCCCACGGGAACTGTCGTGCGCTCAATCCAAAGTGTCTCCGGTGTGCCACCGATGAAGCCATTCGCAAACTCGCCACGACGGGCGGCGTGATGGGCATCACTGACGAAATGTGCTTAGTCAAGGGAAGCGAGCAGGTCAGCATCGACGATGTCGTTGATCACTACGACCATATACGGGATTTGGTCGGTATTGAGCACGTCGGAGTTGGATCCGACGCCGGTATTGAGAGCAACGACCTTGCGCCCGCAGCAGTCCTGAGGGATTTCAACGCGCACGCTGACCCGCGCTACAACCTTCATGGCGAGCGCGAGACGGTGGCGAGTCTGGAAGGACCGGCTCGGATGTACGAGTTGACCGCGGCCCTGATACGGCGCGGTTACACAGACGAGCATGTGCGCCTTGTGATTGGCGGAAATTGGGCGAGGGTTTTGGGTGAGATATGGCACGCTTGATCTCGGGTCGGCCTTGGCGCTACATACTGCCACTGGTGCTGACAGCGCTCATTGAACTATTCGCAGACCCGACTGAATAAGTCCTGCTAAACGCGCTTGTGTTTACCGATTGAATTCCACTTGCCCGGTTAGTCGCGAAACCGGACATCTCTAACCATGTCGGTCCCTGTCAAACACTTTTTGAGCAGGCTTCGCCTTTTTTCCTGAAGGCGCTTTTTCTTTCGCCTTGCTTGGTTGTTTTTCTGCTCCACATTTGACGACC
>Ga0182018_10000008_pt1 | contig 241670 bp, 214 predicted proteins | sample 812P2MmetaG_FD_120490 | JGI IMG/M metagenome (GOLD analysis project Ga0182018, IMG submission 120490) | Permafrost microbial communities from Stordalen Mire, Sweden - 812P2M metaG | ecosystem: Environmental > Terrestrial > Soil > Wetlands > Permafrost | place: Sweden: Stordalen | collected... | reverse complement strand
ATCGCGAACTCGCCGAAGAACTGATTCCCTACGTGAAGCAAATGGGCTACACCCACCTGGAATTGATGCCCATCATGGAGCATCCGTTCGACGCTTCCTGGGGATACCAGACCGTCGGCTACTACGCGGTGACGAGCAGGTTCGGCACGCCCTCCGATTTCATGTACTTCGTGGACCGGTGCCACCAGGAAGGCTTGGGCGTGATTCTCGACTGGACGCCGGCGCATTTCCCGCGCGACGCGCACGGCCTGGCATTTTTCGACGGCACGCATCTTTACGAGCACGCGGACCCGCGGCGCGGCACTCAACCTGACTGGGGCACGCTCGTCTTCAATTACGGGCGCAACGAGGTGCAGAATTTCCTGCTCTCGAACGCGCTGTTCTGGATTGACAAGTACCACATAGACGGCCTGCGCGTGGACGCGGTCGCTTCGATGCTTTATCTGGACTATTCGCGCGGTCCGGGCGAATGGATTCCAAACGCATTTGGCGGTCGCGAGAATCTGGAAGCCATCGCGTTCCTGAAACGGCTGAACGAAGTGCTGCACGTGCGCCACCCCGGCGCGTTGATGATTGCCGAGGAGTCCACGTCCTGGCCGGCGGTCTCGCGCCCCACCTACGTCGGCGGTCTCGGGTTCGATCTGAAATGGAACATGGGATGGATGAACGACGTGCTGCAGTATATGTCGCTCGATCCGATCCACAGGCAGTTCCAGCATGGCAAGCTGACGTTCTCGATGCTCTACGCATTCCACGAGAATTTTATCCTGCCGCTCTCGCACGATGAAGTGGTGCATGGCAAAAAATCGCTGCTCGAAAAAATGCCGGGAGACGATTGGCAGAAATTCGCGAACCTGCGGCTCCTCTTCGCGTATCTGTTCGCGCATCCGGGGAAGAAGCTTCATTTTATGGGCAGCGAACTCGCCCAGCGCGACGAATTCTGGGAGGCAGGCTCGGTGGATTGGTCGCTTGAGGCTTCGCCGTCGCATCGAGGAGTCCAGCGGCTGCTGGCGGATTTGAATCGCCTGCACGTGAAAGAGCGTGCGCTGCACGAAGTTGATTTCGAATGGTCCGGCTTCGAGTGGCTCGAAGTGAACGATGCCGCCGCCAGCGTCTTGTCGTTCTTGCGGCGCGCGAGGGACGGCGAGGAGTTCGTGGTCGCCGTCTGCAACTTTACGCCCGTGGTCCGCGAAAATTACCGCATCGGTGTTCCCCGCCCCGGCTTCTATCGCGAGATCCTCAACACGGATTCCAAATTTTACGAAGGCACGGACATCGGCAATTCCGGCGGAGTCCGCGCCGAGCCCTTCCCCTGGAACGATCGCCCCTACTCGATCAAGCTGAAGCTGCCCCCGCTCGCCGTAATGTATTTCAAGCCGCAACGCGATTAGAAATTCCGGCACAGAATCGGCGCGACGCGGAATTTTCGCGGATTGCTGTTCATAGGTGCGCCCGAAGGGCCCCCGTTTCCAGTGTCGGGTAGCATGTATCGCCGACGTTTGTTTTCTGTACGTTACGCGTGTTTCTACTCGTCCAGCAGTGTCGGGTAGGATGTGGTGATTTTCGAGCAGGAATCGGTGATCGGTGAGTAGCGAATGGTGATTTGTGATTCGAGTCCTGGCGTCGCGCGCGAAGCTCGGGGCGCACCGGTGCGTCCGCCTGCCGCCGGTTTCGCGGAGGCCGATCTCCCAGGCTCGCTTGATCTCCCGAGCGCCACTCACCGTGGCCTCGGGAGCCCTGTCCAGCGTCGACCTAGGAGCCCTATTCTGCATTGCGCCGAATTTGTGTTCGAAACGCACAACGCCAGAATGATGCTAGCGCGATTCGTCACGCGGCGAAGCTGGTACAAGGGACAGGAAAAGTACAAGGACTAGCTGCACGAAGGAAATCTTACTACTAGATAGCGGTTTTTGGGCTTCAAACGGGAGTGAATTTCCGCCCAGCGCAAGACCATTCCTCAATTCCGCACGAATTTAGGCATCATCTTGAACATATCCTGCAAGATCGCTTCCGGCTGTTCCTCGTGCATTCCGCGGCAGGCTTGTATAGCGATCTTCGCAAGAAGAGTCACCGTGTTAAACAAAGCTAATCGAGAGTAGTCTTTCTCGCTCGAACTCCTGGACCGCACACGGAACACTTCCCCCGCCTCGCCAAAATGTCCCGCGAGAGCGGGGATGGTCACATGCACGTAGTGGCTAGTCCAAAAATAAAACACGTCGTAGTCAAACTCACCAGTGATTGGCAGACCCAGTTCATTCACCTCGAAGCCATCCGGCTCTAACGCCATGAATTTTGCCTGCCCGCCGTGTGGAGTCCACTGGTGTCTGCTCTGGAATTTTTCAGCGATCTTCATTGCTTCATCGTGAGAACGTGAGAGTTCAAGCGTGCGGTCGGGAAAATACTTAGCGTTGAGGCTGACCCACTCTTTTTGGATTCTGGCTGCATATTCTACAAACGTGGTGGCACGCGCCTCGGTATCCTTGTTGCTCATGTAGCGAACGGAAAAGTAAATGTCTAGGAGGGTTCGAGACGTCCCAAACGCTTCGGCCGGAAAACCGGCCTTGACCAAAACGCAGATCGCCCTGGCAACGGTCAGTGCCTTAGAAAATAAAGCGAGGGAAACTCTATTGCGCACAACAGCCGTGGCCGGAATCATTCGCCAATCGTTAATGAACTTTTCGAGCCGCGCGATTTGTACTAATACTTGCCGCTGAGTGGGGTAGCGCATCTACCTCGATCTTAACATTGGCGATGCCCCTCCAAACTTGCGTGGTTTGTTCTGTCCTCCGTGCGGCGCGTTCTGGTTTCCCTGCACCGGGTTGCGCCGAGGGAGAATGCCCCACTTTTTCTGCGATCTTGTACTCAAGTTGCGATAACATCCAAGTAATATGGCCGAAGACAGTACACGATCCGTCGGAACAGAAGCCCAACTTGGCAAGAGCGAGGGCAAAAAGAGGAGGCACAAGCGAGGCACGAAAACTGTCGGCGGAGCAACCAAGCGCGGCATGCCTCTTGAGTACCCCAAGCACCCCATTCTCAAGTGTCTGCGGATTCCGCAAGCTGTTCTAGAGAACAACGCCGGGAAGGACTGCACGGATCGTGAAGCTGCGAAGTTTGCGGGTCTCGGGTGGGGCGGCCCGACCGCAGTTGAAATCAGTTCGGCCATCAAGTACGGACTGTTCGAACGTCCGTCATCCGGGAAGGTCAAGCCCACCGACATCACTCGCCGCATTGTGAAACCTCAGACTCCCAGCGATAAGGTAGACGCCATCCGCGAGGCCCTTCTCAAGGCGCCGCTTATCTCCGATGTCTACAAACACTATCGGGGCGAGAACCTGCCCGAAGAAACGTCGTTCTTGGCCAACACCGCAACTGAGACCTTCAAGATTCCCACTGACCGGGTGAGCGAGTTCATTACCGTGTTCCTTGAAGATTTGCAGGCCGCTCAGCTGCTGGAAGAGGTAAACGGTAAAAGGCGCGTACTCGATATTACACACACACCCTCTGAAGTGGCCGGGGTGGCCTCTATCACTACCGACGACCATCTGAAGAAGGTAAAAGTGGGCGTAACGGTTGAAGCCAAGGATACCTGCTTCGTGATGATGCCGTTTGCGAATCCAATCGGTGGGTATTATGCGACCATCTATGAACCAGCGATTAAGAAAGCGGGGTTGACCCCGGTTAGAGCGGACACCGATATTTTCGCAACAGGCAAAATCATCGACCAGATATGGACTGGTTTGAAACGCGCCAAAGTGCTGGTGGCCGAGCTGACAGGCAGAAATCCAAACGTCCTATACGAGCTTGGACTCGCCCACGCACTCCACAAGCCCGTCGTGCTCATTTCTTCTAACGAGGCTGATGTGCCCTTCGATGTCAGGCATGTTCGAGTGATCTACTATGAGTTGACCGATCCGTTTTGGGGAGAAAAGTTGATTGCCAAGGTGGCTGAGAACATCATCTCTGCGATCAAGAATCCCCATGAAGCGATACAGTTCCCGAAGGAATAGGGAATGTAGCTCGAATCCTAGAAACGCAGGAGTCTGGCGACGTCGAATAAAGTCAATCCTCATTGCCCCGTGAGCGGCTGCCGGACCACCGGGCCCCATGCCGGTGATCCCATCGTCCAAGGACTGATTCTTCAGTTTGCACCTCCCGAAAAAATGGCAATTTGGACTCGCGTCGCTATCGCGGAGCTTCGGGAATCCATTTGTAGGGACATGGCAGAAAACAGGGTATTTGCATGGTACTCACGGTTACGGCTTCCCGAAGAATTGTACGTTCGCACGCTCTATGCCCTATTCATCGCCACAGATAAGGAGTTGATTCATATTCTGTCCGGGGTCACGCCGAACGGCCTTTCTCCCCTTTATTCCAAGGTTAATGAGGTTGTTTTTGAGGGTAGAGGGCTACTGCAAGCTAGCCAACCGGGGCTGAAGCAAGGAACGTTTAGGCCGATAAACATTCTCCACGACGGCGCACATGGCTCTTTTCCCGCTTTTATGGCGTGCATCGGTTTGTCCCGCAATCCACAGAACGTGCCTTCACCGGAGAGGCATGGCGAACACCTCCAAAGGTATTGCGCGTTTCTAGATTACATGCATGGAATGTTCAAGGCGGGCAAGACAAGGCCGGAAGTATTGGCCGCGGTGAAACAGTTGCATCGGCCCGCGAAGGTGGAAACGAAAGAAAAATCCTAAATGCCAGCGCTACGAAGACGACGGCGTTACATATAGAGACCGGAAAAAGCAAAAGCGCCCGCCTGGAAGGCGGCCGCCCCGATGAGAGATCGGGGCGCGGAATGCGCGCTACGAAGGCAACGGCGGGCGCAGCGAGCAGCGCCCCTACGAAGGCGAAGGCTTACATTGCGGCCAGCGCCAGCTCCTTCGGTTCGGCAAGCGTGGCGGAGGGCCGAGGCATCAAGGATGCCGGGCTGAAGGCCCCGGCGCTACATTTGAACCTTAGGCGGAGAATGCCGCGCTTAAGAGCGCAGCTGGCCAGCAATCGGCGCGGCAGGCGCGGCATTTCGACCTCGGAAAAGGAAAAGGCGCCCACCTGAAGCTGGCCGCACCGCTGAACCATCCGGGACGCAGAGAGCTCGCTACGAAGGCAACGGCTGCCGGTCTGAAGACCGGCGCTACGAAGACGGGGCGCAGCTTAAGCTCTCCGGCGACGCGAGCGACTATCCATGGCCGCGCGCAGGAGCTGGTTGATCCGAGTCTGATAACCCCGTCCCTGTGCCTTGAGCCAAGCGAGCACGTCGGCATCGAGGCGAATCGTGAGCGATTTCTTAATGGGCCGGTAGAACTTGCCCACCACCGCCCGGCTCCATTCGCGCACCTCGGGCGCGTCTGAAAAATCAATCTGCGCGTCGCGCAACACAGCGACTGCGGCCAGTTCCTTCTTCTGCCTTCTAGTTACCTTGGTCATAGACCGTCCTTTCGTTGGCCGTCGCTTTTCGGGCGGAGATGATTCGTATCACTTCTTCGCCGCCCTGCTCGCGGTGTGCGTGCGCCACGAGGAGAACCACGATCCCACCGGCGAGCCCCAACGTCTGCCACCGCTCCTCGCCGTCTTCCACTCGATCCAGTCGGCTGACAGCATGCGGATCATCGAATACGAGCTTTGCCGTCTCGAAGCTCACCTTGTGCTTGGCGAGATTGCGGCGGCTTTTTTCCTCGTCCCAGACGAATCTCATCTTCGTAGCTACACTACTGTACATACATATTAATGCACTCACGCGACGGAATCAATGGCGCGAACCTGCCAAGAATGTCTGCCGGGCACATGGGTCGGCGAGAAATCCGCCGAAAGGGAGCGACGCTGACGCGGCCGTTTGTGGCGGGGATGAATCCCCGCCCTTCCACCGGGAGCGCGCCGGCGACAAATCCGAAGAGAGATTCCTCGCTGCGCTCGGAATGACAGCGAGAAATTCAGACGAGAAGGCAACGGCGGGCGCAGCGAGCAGCGCCCCTACGGAATTAATGCCAAGTGGCGTGCTGGAAAGTGCCGGGCTAAAGGCCCCGGCGCTACATTTACACCTTACGGCGACAAGGCTGCGCTTAAGACTCCCAGGGTGGCGTCCATCCGGTTGCGGCGGAGATCTTCAACAGCTTCGCGCCCAGTTCGGTGAACGATCCCAGGGATGGATAATCCGTCGGCGTGAGGCAGAAGCCCTTTCGCACCGGATTCAACCAGATGTACCAGGCGACGCGGTCGGCGGAATCGGCGCCGCGCAGGATGTGGTCGTAATACTTGAACTGCCACAGCGGGCGATGGACTCTGCGGGTGAATTCGACCGCGGTGTCCTGCTTGAACGCTTCGATGAATTTGACCAGGTTGCTTGCGTCCGATGAGGCGGCCGCCAGGACGTGAACGTGGTCAGGCATCACGCAATAGGCGTGAATGAAAAATTCGCATGCGCTGGCGTGCTTTCGAAGTTTGGAAATGATCCAGCGCGCAACTCGAGGGTTGGCTCCGAACCGGGGCCGATGGTTGAAACACAATGTGACGAAGTAGATTCGCCGGCCGCGATAAGATTCGGCGCGCAGGCGGATGTTCTTGCGCTCGAACGCAGCGGTGGGAGGCGTGAGATTTACGTGTAGCGCCGCGGTCTTTAGCGCGGCACGGGTTTCCGGCCGTAATTTTCGCGGCACGTGTACGTCTCCAATCGACGGCTGCCGGGCTAAAGACCCCGGCGCTACACTTAAACCTGAACGTCAACTACACTGCGGCGAGGGCGAGTTCTTTCGGCTCGGCGAGGGTGGCGCTTGGCCAGCTTTTCAGCTCGGGCATGCAGTGCTTGACGAAGCAGGCGATGTTGCGCTGGACCTCGTCGTGCGGCATGCCGCCGAAATTCAGATTCGGCATGATGCCCTGCATGTCTATCAGCTTTTTGTAGCCGGCGAACTTTTCGAGGACCTGCTGCGGGGTGCCCCAGGCCATGAGCTGGATGTAATCCTCGACGGCCTTGTCCTGGCCAATTTCGTTGAGGTACTTGCTCATGTCCGAATAGCGCTCGTAGCCCTTGATCGAGTCGAAATGTTTTCCCAGCATTTCGTAATGCTCGAGCGCGGTGCGATAGTTCAGGGCGAGATACTTGCGAGCGAGTTCTTCGGCGCGGTCCGCGCTCTCGTCCACGAACGTAAAGCCGGAACAGAAGGGCTTGGGCGCCGCTTCGTTGGGATGGAATTCCTTCCAGAGCGCGTGATAGCGCTCCATGTCGGCGGTCACGAGCTTCCAGGACTTCTGAATGATCACGAGCATGCCCAGGCCGAGCTTGGCCACCACGGGCACTGAATCGGCCGAAGCGGCGGCGGCGAACGAGCGGCCCTTGAAGGATTTGAACGGCCGCGGGCGAATTTCGCGGCGCGGCTGCTTCACTGTGGCGCCGCCCTCGATGAAGCCGGTCTCCAGCGCGTCCAGCACGAGCTGCGCGTATTCGTCGAAGCGCTGGCGGCCCTCGTTCTGGTCAATGCGCAGGCCTTCGAATTCGCGGCGCGCGAGGCCGCGGCCGAAGCCGAGAATGTAGCGGCCGTCGGAAACGTGGTCGAGCAGCGAAATCTGTTCCGCGAGGCGCACCGGATCGTGCCATGGCACGACGATCACCATCGAGCCGAGCTTGATATGTTTCGTCCTGCCGGCGATGTAGGAGAGCACCTGGCACGGGTCGGGGCTGATGGAGTAGTCGTCGAAGTGATGCTCGGTAACCCAGACGGACTCGAAACCCTGACCCTCGGCGTTGGTGCAATTCCCCAGCTCCTCGCGCAAGAACTGCCGATCGGAATAGCCGCCGAGGTGTTGAAAACCCGCTCCGTAGCCTACATGCATGGCCTGCGTCTCCTTCGATGCCGTCGCGACTGCAGCCTACTTTGGCGCGCGGCAAACCCTTGAATTCCCCAGTGCCGGAAATATATCAGATCGGAGGCGGCGGCACTAGAAGCGCTCGGAATGCGGCGGGGCGGTGTACAATCCACCGCTCTGAGGTTGAGGCGAGAAGCACGATTGAGCGCGAATGCCTGACAACGGCCAACATTTTGTCGCGGTGGTCGGCGGAGCCATCTCCGGCTCGGTGGCGGCGGAAATTCTGGCTGACCGAGGCATCCGCGTCGCGGTAATCGAGCAGAACAAACGTCCCTACGGCAAAATCGAGGATGGGCTGCCGCTCTGGCACGTCGAGCAGCGCAAGCAGGAATACGCCCGCATTGACGCGCGCCTGAAGAAACCCGGCGTTTACTTCGTGCCCTCGACCAAACTCGGCCGCGATCTGGAATTCGGAGATTTCTGCAACAACTGGGGATTCTCGGCTGTGATTCTGGCGAACGGCGCGTGGCGCGACAGGGATTTGGGCGTCGCGGGAGCGCAAGAGTTCGTGGACAAGGGGCTCGTTTACCAGAACCCGTTCATTTACTGGTACAACCACAAGAATGAGAAGGACTACACGGGGCCTCGCTACGAAACTCCGGACGAGACGATCGTCGTCGGCGGAGGGCTCGCGTCCATTGACGTGGTGAAAGTGCTGCAGATCGAGAACTACGATCGCGCGCTGAAGGCTCGCGGAATTTCGACCAGCATGCACGAGCTCGAAAAAGGCATCCCCGCAGCTTGCAAGGCGCACGGAGTGGATCCGCAGTCGCTCGGCGTGAAGGGGTGTCTGCTGATTTACCGACGCCGCGAGCAGGATATGCCTCTGGCGCAGCCGCCGGATGGAGCGACTCCGGAACAAGTCGCGAAGACCGAGATGGTTCGACTGAAAATGCTGCGGCTCGCGCGCGACAGGTATCTGTTTCGAGTTCAGGATCGGCGGCTGACCACGGGTCTCGTTGTGGAAAATGGACGAGTCGTGGGCCTGAAGGTGGCGGAGACGAAGATCGAAGGCCGAAAGGCGGAACCGATTCCCGGCTCGGAGCACGAACTGCGAGCGCCGCTGGTGATTTCCTCGATTGGCTCCGTGCCGGAGATTCTTCCGGGCGTCGCGATGAAGGGTGAATACTACACGTTTACTGATGAAGATTTGCCACGCTACTCCGGCGCCAATCGCGTGTTCGGCGTGGGAAACGTGGTGACGGGGCAAGGAAACATCCGCGTGTCGCTGGTGCACAGCCAAAAGGTTACGAAACGACTCGTTGAGGAGTATTTGCGCACTGGCGATAGCGACGCGGCCGGAGCGGCGTCGGTTGCATCCACGGAGGCACGCGCGGCCGATCAAGCTCGGGCACTTGACCAGGTCGTGGAATCCCTCCCGGCCCTGTCGCAGGAACAGGTGGCGGCAATCGAGAAGCGCATCCGCGCTCGTCAGGAGCAGGTGGGCTACACCTCGGACTACGATTCATGGATCGCCAAGGTGACCCCACCGGACCTGGAGTAGACGTCGAGCCGCGATTGGCCAGCCCGCTCCTACTGGTTGGGCGACTGCATCTGCTGCATCATCATCTGCGGGCTGAATGGCACCGGCGTTCCCACGATTTTGTCGCGCGCGTCGGTGACCTGTTTGATAAGCAGCATCGAAGAATTCTTGCCCTGCGTCTTTACCACTCCAAACGGAGCGACCTGGGTGCTAATCCACGTGTCGGAGCTGCCATCCTTGGCTCGGTAATGCTCGCAAACGAACGTGCCCGCCGGAGTCGTCACGGATTCCTTGCCGACGTCCTCTGATTCGCCGCGAATGTCCATCTTCGGAGCCGGTTGGCTGCCCGTGCGGCTCTGGGATGGCATCTCCATTGGGGGACGTCCGGCCATCTGCATGATCATTCGCGAGGTGGCGCCGCTCGTCGAATCCGGCGTGATCAGCACCTTCATCACCATCTCGCCCATGTGCCCGGCGGTCGCGGTCCACTCCAGCCAGTAAGCATCCTTCCCGTTCACCGCTTCCTTGCCGACGACCGCGAATTCGATGGTGGTCTTGGCGCCGTCCGATGTCGTGGACTCATATTGCGCTCCGGAACCCACCGTCCCGGTGAAAACGCCCGCCGGCATCGCGGGGCGCATGCTCATACCCATCTGGGCGCTTGCTGAGCCGGCTAGAATCGTCCAACAGAACGCGCAAGCCACTGCAATCTTCAGATTCTTCATGATGTCCTCTTTTGTGAGAAGCATTCGGAGCTGGGATTCGTCGGTAATTTTACCTTAGGCCGCGCCGGGCGCGCCGCCAACTGTAGAGGCTAGTTCAATTCTCGATAACTGATCAGGCGGATGTGGTTGGCTTCGACCGCGCGTCTCGATTCCTCCGCCAACAGGCCGTCCAGCTCCGTTCGACGCTGTTGCTGCAGGCGCGAGCCTGATTTCACCAGGTCGGCATCGTAAACCCCGGGATGCAACATAATTTCCGTGCGGCCTTCGGGAACTGTGTCAATCAAGCGACACAATGCCGCGGCGCTCAAGTGTCCCGTCACAGCCAGACCCAGGAAATGATCGGGCGAGCGCAGCCCGTATTTCCGCGAGATGGCGTCGAACCATGAGCCCACCGCTCGAACGGCGAGCGAAGCCGCCATATTTCCAAGCAGGGGCGCGTTCTCGCTTCGCGCCGTCCGCCAGGAGTCTCCCAGATTCTCAATAGGATTGCGCACGCGCGTGATTCCAAATTCCCGCGCGACACGTCCGACCGCGCCCATGACCCGCGGATGGACGTGCGTATGCTTGTGCGTATCAACATGAGTCAGCTCGATCCCGGCGCGGCGGATTTTTTCGAGCTGAGCGCGCAATTCCCTTTCGATTTCCTTCGTGCGCACGCTTCCCACGCTCACTCTAGCCACGAGTGCGCCCAGCGATAGCGGCAAGCGCCCTTGCGCGTCCGCAAGGGATGAAATTTCTTCCTTCGGAGCGACTGAGAATCCCCCGGTGAGAACGAGATGGCATCCAATTCCGAGAGCCGGATTGGCTTTGGCCCGCGCGACGGCGTCATCAAACGCGGGACCGTTCGCCATCAGCGTGGCGCTGGTCAGAATCCCATCACGGTGCGCGCGGACGATTCCTTCGTTGACGCCCGTGGTGTATCCGAAATCATCCGCGTTGAGAATTAACTCTTTCATTTTGATTTGAGCGTATCTTCCGGCGGGAGAGAATGTTATCACGCCGCGACGAGGTGGCGAGACCTCGAGCGGTTCGCGCAACAAGGCAATTTGCGCGCCACATTTTTGCACGACACACAAAAATTGATGAATGTTTTGTGAAAGTTTTCAACAGCTCTGTTGAAAACCGTGTGGAAAAGTCTCGACGGCGATTCGAAAGCGCGCGCCAGAGTTGGGCTTAGCCCTCTTTGCACAAATTCCGGGCAGATTTGCCTTCCGCAAAATATTTTTAGAGAAGTCGAGACGCTTCGCGGTGATTTTGCGGGAAAAAGAAAGTGTCACGCGGAAAATACTTAGAAACATTGGGGCAGAAATTTCTTAGTACCAATGCGGCGGCGGTTCAAGCTTGATTGAAACAGACTCTTCGTCCTTGTCTATGTCATACCACTTGCCGAACGTATGCCAGCCCGTCGCAATCACTTGGATCATAATCTTGCCCTGCGGAATCTCGGGGACTTTCACCGCACCCTCTTGATTCGTCTTGAAGCTTAGCTCGGCCAGTTTCTCATGGTGCAAGAAGCCGCCCGACATGTAGTAGCGGACGTACACGCTGGCGTTGGAGACGGGCTTGTCGTGCGCGTCGGTGACCTGAATTCGGATCTTCGTGGTGAGCGAATCAGAGGACTTCTGCTCTTTCTGGTCCTGATTGCCTGATTGGTTCTGCGGCGCAGCCGGCGTAGCGCCTTCCTGGCTGGGATGAGTCTCCTGGGCGAGACCGATTCCAGCCCAGAGCAAGCCGGCTGCCAGTGAGGCACCCCACCGAAAATTCAGCCAGAACCGTTGGCGATTTGTCTGAAGTCTCATGACGCTCTGGTTTTACTCCAATTGGATGTATCGCTCAAGCTTCAGGTGCAGTCAACTTTTGAACTACGATGGCCGTAGCAGAGGGGCGGGCGAATCCCCTCATCGTTTCGGCGGCCCGACCGACTCCGTGATCCACTTGAGATAGTCGCGCATGCCATCAACAATCGGCAGTGCGATGATTTCGGGCAGCTGGTAGGTGTGCAAACGCCGCACCGCGCGCTCGACGGCTGCAAAACGCTTCCGGGAAGTCTTCAGGACGAGCAGAAACTCCTTTGCCGACTCAACTTTCCCTTTCCACCGGTAAATTGACCGCACGGGCGCCTCGACCACGTTGCCACACGCGGCGAGTCTCGCAGCCACCAACGAGCGGGCGATCTTCCGCGCCTGCAATGCCGACGCGCATGTGACCAGCACCACGATTTTGTCCGTCATCGCCACCTTTACTCTTGAGATGCTCTCTCCGGTGATTACTTGATACGCGCGGGTTGCGCGACAAGATACAATAGCGCCGCGTGACGAGCCAAGCGATCCATTTCGGGACTTCAGGCTGGCGCGGCATTATTGCCGAGGACTTCACTTTCCCGGGCGTGCGCCGCGCGTCGGCCGCGATTGCGGGCCACGTGCTCGCGCGAAAGAAATCCCCGACGTTGATCGTCGGCTGCGACACTCGTTTCTTCTCGCCGGAATTTGCATTGGCCGCCGCGGCGGTCCTGCGGTCCCACGGTTGCCGCGTGCTCCTGTGCGGCGAGGCCACTCCGACTCCTGTGATCGCGCACGCGATCCTGCACGGAAAGCTGGACGGCGGCGTGAACATCACGGCGAGCCACAATCCAGCGGCGTACAACGGTCTGAAATTCTCCGGTCCCGACGGCGGACCCGCGCTGCCGGAGATCACAAAGGATATCGAGAAGCGCGCCGCAGCGCTCGCGGACGGGCCGCCAGATCATCACCAGATTGAGAACGACTTCCCCGGCATCAACCCGCGCGAACCATATTTTGAGCAGCTTCGCCGGATGATTCGATTCGACGTGCTGGCGAAAGCAAACGGCAGCTTCGTCTGCGATGCGGTCCATGGATGCGGCGCCGGATGGCTCGACCGCATTCTCACGGATCACGGCATTGCCGAAACCGAAATTCGGGCCGAACGCGACGTGCTTTTTGAGGGCACCGGACCCGATCCTTCCGAGGAAAACCTGGCGCCATTGATGAAAGCGGTCGCCGAAAAGAAAGCTCTCGCGGGCCTGGCGACCGATGGCGACGCCGATCGCTTCGGCATCGTGGACCGCGACGGCAGGTTCGTGTCGCCGAATCACATTCTCGGCCTCGTGTTCGACTATCTGCTTGAGACGCGCGGCTACAAGCTGGGCGCGTCCCGTAGCGTCGCGACCACTCAGCTGCTGGATGCGGTCGCCAAGCTTCACGGCGTAAAGATTTATGAGACGCCGGTCGGATTCAAGTACGTCGGTCCGCTTCTTCGCGAAGATAAGATCGCGCTCGGAGGAGAAGAAAGCGCCGGCATGACGATTCGCGGCCATCTTCCGGAGAAAGACGGGATTCTCGCGTGCCTCCTTGTCGCCGAAATGATCGCCGCGCGCCAGGCCTCGGTGGCCGATCAGCTCCGCGATCTTTTCCGCCGGGTCGGCCGCGAATTCTGGCCGGTCCGCATGAATCTCCATCTACCTGACGATGCACAGGCCAAATTGCCCGCCCGCTTGCGTGAGGACTTCAAGGAATTCGCCGGCCGGCGCGTGACGCGCACCGACCGCACCGATGGGGTGCAACTGACGTTCGACGATGGCGCGTGGGTTCTGATGCGGCCCTCGGGCACCGAGCCGGTCGTGCGCATTTACACCGAATCAACGACGCCGGCCGAATCCCAAAAACTCGCGGAAGACGCGCGCGCGTGGATCGTACAATGACGGAACCGACCATGAGCTTTGCCGAACAGCTGCGCGATTTTATCCGCCGGAACGCGAACTGGTTCCTCGCCGCGGCTGTGAGCCTGCTGCTGCTCCAGGATGTTTTCGGCACGCACGGAGTGCTGGCCATGCGCCGCGCGCAAAAAGAAGCCGCAACGGTCAAGGAAGAAATCAATCTGATCAACGAAGAGAACCGCCAATTGCAGGACCGCGTGAAATCGCTCAAGACCGATCCGCAGGCGATCGAGCACATCGCGCGCGAAGAAATGGGCCTGGCCCGCCCTGGCGAATATATTTTCAAGACTTCGCCGAAGCCAGCGGAGTCCCCGTCGCCTGCGCCGCAACCTGCCGGCCCGCCGAAGACTCCCTAGCCGCTTTGCGGCGTTCGCGGAACGCGCCCATTCGCGCCAGGATGTCTCCACCGCGGCCCTTCCACCGTGTCCGCGCCATGGCCAGCAGCACCATCGCCACGAAAATTACGAGCAAGCCGAGCGTTGCGGTCGGAATCGTTTGCGCCCGCTTGTGCAGAATCGAAAATCGGCCGTAAACGAATTCGATGTGCACCCAATAGACCAGCAGCGACGCCTGCCCCAGTTGTATCAGCGGGCTGAACCCGAGCTGACCCAGTCCCCAGCGGCACCACGCGTACACAGCCCAGGTGATGACCAACAGGACTCCCACTCGCGCGAGGAAAAAATTCGGGCTCGTGTGCCAGTAGTCGTACACGGCGTAAAGATGCACGGGCAGCGCGTCGAACCACGACGACAGGTAAAAGATCCCAACGCCAGCGACGCCGAAAAGAGCCGTGGCGCGGCCCGGATTTTTCGTTGGCCATTCGCTGAACAGGAGAAATCCCGTAGCTAACCCCGCGAATGCGAACGCCGCCCACGGGAAGATCGGGAAAAGCCACGCCTGCGGCACGTTGAAGGTATGGACGCCATTGATATACGACTCGAGATACCACGGCAGCCACCGCGGCCGCCACGTCGTCCATAGCGGCGGCGTGGCAAGCGAAATCCCGAGCGCGATCGCGCCCGCCAGAATCGCGTTGGCCGCCTGGCTTCTTGCCATCCAGTTCGCGGCGCCCATCAGCATCAACGAAATCCCGATCACGTTCAGCACGTCCACGCGGAGCAGATCGGTCCACGGCGCCCACGGCTGCCCGAGCACGAACTCCTGCACGCGAAACAGGAGTCCCAGGCCAAAGATTTCAGCGCCGCGCCGGATCGTGGTGAGCGCAATCGCATTCGGCGCGATTCCCTTTTTCCGCATCCGGTCCGTAAGCAGCGCGCTGGAAATCCCGGCGAGGAAGAGAAACAACGGGGCAGGCAGCGTGCCGCCCAACTGCGACCAGCGAATGAACGAGGTGTCCCGCGCCGCGCCGCCGAGCCACGAGTCGTAGCAGTGCGTCTGAAACATCAGAACGCAGGCGAGCCCGCGCATCCAGTCAATGTACGCGAGCCTTTGTTTTCCCGATGCTGCCGGCGGGTTTGGCACGCGACAGCATCGCCGAGGCCGGAAACCAAATCAAGTTCTTATCGCCTCGCGCGCGGCGTCCGGTAAACTCATCACGCATGGCAGGAACCGCCAAATCCTGGCAGATGAGTTTCCCGACGGCCTTCGTCGTGTGGGCATTCGTGGTGGCAGCCGCGGCGGTCGAAGGCGTTCGTCTCGGCTTCCACGGCCGCGCGTTTTTTATCGCACTCGGGATCGCGGCGCTGCTCTTCGCGTTCGAGTTGTTCCTCGCCGCGCCACGCGTCCTCGCTGCCGCCCAACGCGCGCTCGGTGGACGCGGCGCACTGCTCGCCCCGCTCGCGCCACTTTTCGGCGTTCTCCTTTATTCGCTCGCGGTGACGGGCGACTGGAAGATGTTGCTTTTCGGCGCGGCCTACGCCGTTCTCCCGGCGCTTCTTCTCGCAAGCAGCGCCGGAAAATCGCCTGGGACGTGGGAAGACTACGCCGCGCTTCTGATCATTTGGCTGCCGATTGCGCTTCCCGTTCCCTATCGCCTGATGTATCGGGTATTCCCCTACCCGCCGCCGCTGACGCACACGCTCTCGATTCTCATGGCGCTCAGCACGGCCGTCGCTGCGTTCGTGCTGCTGCGCCGCCTCGATGGGGTCGGCTACGCCGTCGCCTGGGGACGCGGCTTCACGGCGAATTTTGCGCTGCACTTCGCCATATTTGCCGCGATCGCAATACCGCTCGGACTCGAGATGGGCTTCCTGGTGTTTAACCCGTCGCTCGCGCGCGCGCGCAGTTCTCCGCTTACGGCGCTGGGAGTTTTGTTTTTTACCGCGTGGCCCGAGGAATTTCTGTTTCGAGGATTGCTGCAGAATCTGGTGTCACGAGCGCTGAAAAATCAGTGGGCGGGGCTGGTCGTTGCTTCCGTGATCTTTGGCTTTTCGCACATCTTCCACGCGCCATTCCCCAACTGGAAGTACGTGCTGCTAGCGACGATCGCCGGCTTGTGCTACGGGCACGTGTGGATGAAAACGCGGTCGCTCCTGCCCGGCGCGCTCGTTCACGCCCTCGTGGACATTTCCTGGCATATTCTGTTCCGATAAATCAGGGGCGTTGTCGGGGCTTGAATTATCTGCGCTGGTTCCTGCGCGCCGCGAGCTGCTGGGCCCGGCGCTCACCAAGCCTCTGCCCCAAATACAGGGCGACATTGATCGCGACGAGCGAGACAAAGAGCAGAAGCACGGTGCGCCCGACGGACATTCCGAGTTTGTGCTCGTTCCAATAGTAGTAAGCGACGAATCCGTTTGCCAGGAGAAGCAGGAATCTCGCAGGCGTCGTCACTTCACGATTCCAGCCAACGGACTGGAAGCCGTCGCGTACAATTTCTTCTCGATTCGTCCGGCGAGGAATGCTTTGCGCCCCGCTTCCACTGCGGCGCGCATCGCTTCGGCCATCAGCACCGCATCGTGCGCGCCGGCAATCGCGGTGTTCATCAGGACGCCATCCGCGCCGAGTTCCATGGCAATCGCCGCGTCCGACGCCGTGCCCACGCCCGCATCCACGATCAGCGGCACCTCCGTGATGCGCTCGCGCAGGATGCGCAGGTTCGCCAGATTTTGAATGCCCATGCCCGAACCGATGGGCGCGCCAAGCGGCATCACCGCCGACGCGCCCGCATCAATCAGCTTGCGCGCCACGATCAGGTCGTCGGTGGTGTACGGCAGCACGATGAAACCTTCCTTTACCAGCGTCCTGGTCGCCTGAATCAGCTGCTCGGTATCGGGGAAAAGCGTCTGCTCGTCGCCGATCACTTCCAGCTTCACCCATTCCGAAAGCCCGACTTCGCGCCCGAGCCGCGCCGCGCGCACCGCCTCGTCCGCCGAGTAGCAGCCGGCCGTATTCGGCAGGATGAATATTTTTTCGCGATCAATGTAATCGAGCAGCGATTCTTTCGTGCGATCGGTCAGGTTCACGCGCCGGACGGCCACCGTGACCATATCCGCGCCCGAAGCCGCGTGCGCTCGCGCCATTTCCTGAAAGCTGCGATATTTCCCGGTGCCCACGATCAGCCGTGAGTTGAACGCGCGCCCCGCAATCACCAATTGGTCCGTCATCGAGTTTTCTCCGCCGCTCATTCTACTCCGACGGCGCCCTCGGCTGTACATGCCGCGCTTCGATAAGCGAGGCTCAGCCCTTTTCCAACCGGCACGACCATATGTTCGAACCCTTTCAGACCAGCAACCGCGGAAAGATATCCGGCGATCTCGGCAGGGTGCGAAAGCACGTTATCGGCCAGCATCAGAACCGTCGGGGCGAGCTTGGGAAGCAATAGTCGAACTTGCTCCGGCGCGCTGCTCCGGTCACCGTCGAAAAATACGAAGTCGAACGGACCAGTAAGCTCGCTGACGATTGCCGTAGCTTCTCCCAATCGGAGGTCCACGTAATCGAGCAATCCTGCACGAATCAGGTTTTCACGGGCCATGGTCTGTTTGTCCGGGCTGCGCTCGATCGAAATGATCTTTCCGTCCGTCTCGGCCATAGCCGACGCAAGATAAATCGTGCTGTAGCCGTTTGACGTACCAATTTCCAGCACGCGCTTGGTTCTCGCACTTCGAGCCAGGATGCTCAGTAACTGCGCTGTTTCAGGCTCGAGATTGAGCATTTTCCGGGCGCGGTCTGACTCTCGGTCATCGTTTTCGCGCCCGTGGCGTTCAATAGAAGCAAGTAGATCAAGAAGCTGCGGCTTCATGGCTCCCCCGCGACGTGAAGAGAGCGACACGCGCTAAATCGTTCGCTGCGGCCGCGGTTCTTCCACATCCGCATACAGCCTCGCGATCACATCCTTATACCGCTCCTCGATCACGCGGCGCTTCAACTTCATCGTGTACGTCAGCTCGCCGCTTGCGTACGTGAAATCCTTCTCGATCAGCGCGAACCTCTTCGGCTTTTCATATTGCGCGAGAGGCGCAGTCAGCCGCTCGAGCTCCCGCGTATAGAGATCCCTGACCCACGGATCGGAAAGCATCTGCGCGTGCGTGGAAAATTCGCGGCCCGCCTTGCGCGCTTCTTCCTCGATCCCCGCAAAATTGACGACCACCAGCACAGACGTAAATTTCCTTGCGTCGCCTACGACCATCGCGTTCGCAATCAGAGGAGAAGTTTTCAGCAGGTTCTCGATCGGCGCCGGCGCCACGATTTTGCCTCCGGCCGTCTTCAGCAGCTCTTTCTTGCGGTCCGTGATGAGGAGGTAGCCGTCTTGGTCAACCCGCCCGATATCGCCGGTAAGCAGCCATCCGTCGGGCGTGAAGGCTTCGCGCGTCTGATCAGGTTTATTGTAATAGCCCTGCATCACGCATGGACCTTTGACGAAAATTTCGCCATCCTCGGCAATCTTCACCTGCACGCCCGCAATCGGCTTCCCTACGGTGCCCACTTTGTACGTCTTCGGATTGCTCGCGGTTACGACCGGCGAGGTTTCCGTGAGCCCGTAACCTTGATATATCGGCAAGCCCACCGTCCAGAAAAATTCCAGCAGCTCGACAGCGAGCGGGGCGCTTCCGGAGGTAAAGGTGCGAACTTTCCCGCCCATGCCGGCGCGGATTTTGGAGTAAACCATCAGGTTCGCCACGCGCCAGCGCAGCTTGACGCTCCATGCGACATTCTTGCCATACGCGCGCCACGGCGCCGCCTGCGTTGCAACGCGAAGCGCCCAATCGAAAATCGCGCGCTTCAATCCGGTTTCGCGGCGCCCCTTTTCGATGATGGTCGCGTAGATTTTTTCAAAGAAACGCGGGACCGCCGCCACCGTCGTGGGATGAACCTCGAGGAGCGCCTGCGATACCATCTCGGTCTGCTCGATGTAAGCAACCGTGACGCCGCGAAAAAAATAAGTGTAATCCACCACGCGCTCATACACGTGCGCGAGCGGCAAGAACGACAGACCCACGTCTCCCGGCAGAGTTTCGATGTCCTTCACCGAGTCGAGCGCATTCGACGTCAAATTCGCGTGACTCAGCATCACGCCCTTCGGCTCGCCCGTCGTGCCGGACGTGTAGATGATCGTGGCGAGTTGTTTTGCGGTCACTTCGGCCGCGCGGCTTCTGTATTGCGCGACGTCGGCGTCTCCGGCTGTCGCGATGAGCGCTTCGTAACGCAGGATATCGCCGTGCAAGTCGGCGGGAGGCGCGGCGGAAATTACGTGCTCGAGCGCCGGTAACTGGCCGCGGCACTCGGCAATTTTCCGCGCCTCTTCCTCGCCCGAAGTGAAGACGACGCGCGCACCCGAGTCCTTCAAAATGTAGGTGAGCCGGTCAAGCGACTCGTGGAAATAAACGGGCACGCTGACCGCGCCCAACCCCTCGATGGCAAAATCCGCAATCGCCCACTCGGGACAGTTAGGAGCGAACAAGCCCACACGATCGCCGGGCCGAATGCCGAGTTCGGCAAGCGCTCGGGCAAGGCCCGCCACGCGGCGCAGCATTTCCTTCGCCGAAATCGAGTCCCATACCGCGGCTTGCCCGCCACTCTGCTTGCGATACATTTGCGCGCGCGGATTCGCGTACGTATCCACGGCATCGAGAAAACATTTCGCGATGGACGGATACTCTGAAGTCATCGCCGCCACTCTAGCCCATTGGCCGCGCGCCGCGCAATGCGCCGCCCTGCTTGCGACCGGAGAACAGAGTTCCGACCACCTCGCTCTTGCACTCCGCCTGATCCGTACTAAGATGATCCGGTGAATGCCCGGATCGAACATGCGAAATTGCGGGGAGACCAGCGATGGTGAGGCTCGCCGCCGACGAAGCGACCGGATATGTGCCCGTGCGCGCCCCGCGCGGCACATCCCTTTCCTGCAAAGGCTGGCAGCAGGAGGCGGCGCTGCGGATGCTGATGAACAACGTCGATCCCGAGGTTGCCGAAAAGCCGGAGGATCTGATCGTTTACGGCGGACGCGGCAAAGCGGCGCGCAACTGGAAATGTTTTCACGCCATCGTCGCATCGCTTCGCGCGCTCGAAAACGACGAGACGCTTCTCGTGCAATCCGGCAAGCCGGTGGGAATCTTCCGAACGCACTCCGATGCGCCGCGCGTCCTGATCGCAAATTCGAATCTGGTCGGCCATTGGAGCGACTGGAAGAACTTCGACGAGCTCGACCGCGCGGGCCTGATGATGTACGGCCAGATGACCGCCGGAAGCTGGATCTATATCGGGTCCCAGGGAATTCTGCAGGGCACGTACGAAACGTTTGCGGCGGCTGGCCGCAAACATTTTCAGGGCGATCTTGCTGGAAAGCTTGTCGCCAGCGGCGGGATGGGCGGCATGGGTGGCGCGCAGCCGCTGGCTGCGACACTCAACGGCGCGGCTTTTCTTGGAATTGACGTTGATCCTGAGCGCATCAAGCGGCGCGTGAAGAGCGGCTACTGCGATGTGATGGTGAACGACCTTGATGAAGCGCTCCGCATCCTTAAAAATGCCGTCCGCACGCGCGAAGCTACATCGGTTGGCCTCGTCGGAAATTGCGCTGACGTCATACCTGAACTCGCCCGCCGCGGCGTCGTCCCCGATCTGCTGACCGACCAGACCAGCGCGCACGATCCCCTGGGCGGCTACATCCCACAGGGACTCAACGTCGAACAAGCCGCCGAGCTTCGCCAGAGCGATCCTGACGCGTATCAAAAGCGCTCGCTGGAATCCATGGCCCGGCACGTCGAAGGCATGCTCGCGTTGCAAAAGTTGGGCTCAATCACGTTCGATTACGGCAACAACATCCGCACGTTCGCCTTTCAGCAAGGCGTGAAAAACGCCTACGATTTTCCCGGCTTCGTGCCTGCATACATCCGTCCGCTTTTCTGCGAAGGCCGCGGTCCCTTTCGCTGGGCCGCGCTGTCCGGCGAGCCATCCGATATCCATCGCACGGACAAGCTTGTGCTCGAAATGTTCCCGCACGACGAAATCCTGTGCAGGTGGATCGCGCTGGCGCAAAAGCGCGTGCGGTTTCAGGGTTTGCCGTCGCGCATCTGCTGGCTGGGATATGGCGAGCGCGCGAAATTCGGTCTCGCGCTCAACGATCTGGTGGCGCGCGGCGAATTGAAAGCGCCCATCGTCATCGGCCGCGACCATCTGGATTGCGGCTCTGTCGCCTCACCCTATCGCGAGACCGAAAAAATGCGCGACGGCTCCGACGCCGTGGCGGATTGGCCGCTGCTCAACGCCCTGCTCAACACGGCGAGCGGCGCGAGTTGGGTTTCGATTCACAACGGAGGCGGCGTCGGCATCGGCTACTCTCTGCACGCCGGGCAGGTCATCGTCGCCGACGGAACCAAGGAAATGGCCGCGCGCATCGAACGCGTTCTGACCAACGACCCCGGCATCGGCGTCGCCCGCCATGTGGACGCCGGCTATCCCGAGGCCATTGATTTTGCCCGCAAGTCCGGCGTCAAAGTTCCGATGCTCTGATGGGCGATCCGTTTTGTCGCAATAGTGTTTTGTAACTTTACGCGCTAGTATCGGGGCCACTGCCGTGCCCGATTGGCTGATCACCGGCTGCTCGGAGCTGCTCACGCTGCGGGGATCTGTCCCGCGACGCGGACGAGCGCTCGCGGAATTAGGTTTGATCCGCGATGGCGCACTGCTTGTGCACGGCGATCGAATTACCGCGGTGGGCCCGCGCCGCCGCATCGAACGCCTGAAGGAAGCGCGCCGCGCCGAGAAATTGGACTTTGGCGGCCGCGTGGTCCTTCCCGGTTTTGTTGATTCGCACACTCACCTGATTTTCCCCTCGAGCCGCGCGGCCGAATACGAGCAGCGCATTTCCGGAAAAACGTACGCGCAGATCGCGCGCGCGGGCGGCGGAATCCGCTCCACCGTGACGAATCTTCGGCGCGCCTCCTCGAGTTCCCTCCGCGACCGCGCGCGGGCGCATCTTCGGCAATTCGCCGCGCACGGGACCACGACACTCGAAGCCAAGAGCGGGTACGGCCTCGATTGGAAGAGCGAGCTGAAGATCCTCGACGTCCTGCATCAACTGCATCAGCAGCAACCGCTCGATATCGCCTGCACATTTCTCGGCGCGCACGTCGTTCCGCCGGAATTTCGCCGCCGTCCCGACGCCTACGTGGATCTACTCGTGAAGCGCTGGATTCCCACGGTTGCGACTGCCGGGCTCGCGGAGTTCTGCGACGTTTTCTGCGACCGCGGCGCGTTCACATTGGCGCAATCGCGACGGATTCTGACGGCGGGCCGCGCGTGCGGGCTGGTGCCTCGCATCCATGCCGAGCAGCTCGCGCACACGGGAGGGGCTCGCCTGGCGATCGAGCTGCACGCCGCGAGCGCCGATCACCTCGAAAAGGTGGACGGCGGCGACATACGCGCTCTCGCACTCTCAAATGTCGTTTGCACTTTGCTGCCGGGCTGCTGCTTTCACCTTGGTCTCGGGCACTTTGCTCCGGCGCGTGAGCTGATTGATGCCGGCGCCATCGTCGCGCTGGCCACGGACTTCAACCCCGGCACCAGCCCAACGCTCAGCATGCCGATGATTCTGTCGCTTGCCTGCGCGCAGATGCGCATGACTCCCGCCGAGGCTATTTCCGCCGCCACGATCAATCCCGCGTATTCGCTCCGCCTGCATGACCGCGCGGGCTCGCTCGAGGTTGGCAAGTATGCGGACCTCGCTGCGTTTGACGTGGCGAGCTATCGCGAAATTCCGTATTATTTTGGCGTGAACCTCTGCAGCCTGACCATGAAACGCGGCGCGATCATCCACTCCAAGAAGCGTTAAACCATGAAGCAGCTCGTCGAGTGCGTTCCGAATTTTTCCGAAGGCCGCCAGATGGCAAAGATAGACGCCATCGTGGACGCGATGCGCGCGGTCCCGGGCGTATATCTGCTGGCCCGGGAAAGCGACGCGGACCACAATCGCAGCGTGGTCACGCTGGTTGGCGAGCCCGCCGCGGTGCGGGAAGCGGCCGTGCGCGGCGTGGGAAAAGCCGCCGAATTGATTGACCTGACGCGACAGACGGGCGCGCACCCGCGCGTGGGCGCAACCGACGTGGTCCCGTTTATTCCCATCGAAGGCGTCACGATCGAGGATTGCGTGGCACTCGCGAACGAGGCCGGGCGGGAAATATGGGAGCGCTATCACATCCCCGTCTATCTCTACGAGGCCGCCGCGCAGTGGCCCGAGCGCGTGAATCTCGAAAACATTCGCCGGGGCCAGTTCGAAGGGCTTCGCGAGGAAGTGGTTCGCAACCCGCAGCGCGCACCGGATATCGGCGAGCCGCGCCTGCATCCGACGGCCGGCGCCACCGTCGTGGGCGCGCGCAAATTCCTGATCGCGTACAACATCAATCTGAATACTCCCGATCTCGATATCGCGAAGCGCATCGCCAAGACGATTCGCTTTTCCAGCGGCGGAATGCCTTGCGTCAAAGCCATGGGGGTGGACCTGCGCGCGCGCAATCTGGCGCAAGTCTCAATGAACCTGACGGACTTCCAGCAGACGCCGATCCATCAGGTCTTTGAAACGGTGAAGCGCGAGGCCGAGCGCCTCGGCGTGGGAATCGTCGGCAGCGAAATCGTAGGCTTAATTCCCATGCGCGCGATCGAAATGACTGCCGAGTTCTATCTGCAGGTAGAAAACTTTTCTCCGCAGCAGGTGTTAGAGAACCGACTGGAAGAATCTCTGATTGCGGCGGCAGAAAAGACTCCGGCAAAACTTGCCGGACTCGCGCAGCCGTTCATTGATGCCGTTGCGAATCCCACGCCCGCGCCCGGCGGGGGTTCGGTGGCGGCGCTGGCGGGCGCTCTGGGCGCCGCGCTGGGGCAGAAGGTGGCCGATATTTCGCGCAAGAAGAAATCTCTTGCGGCGCACGCCGAGCCTCTCTCGGATATAGCCGATGAACTCCGCAAGGCATCCCAGGCGCTCGCGGAAGGAATCGACCGCGACGCGGCGTCGTTTGAATCCGTGCTCACAGCGCACCGGCTGCCCCGCGAGACTCCGGACGAGCAGGAGTTCCGCGACCGCGCGATTCAGCAGGCGCTCATGGCCGCGGTTGAGGCGCCTTTGGAGATTGCGCGCAAAGCGGCAATGGTATTCGACAAGCTCGGGCAACTGGAACCGATGGCGGGCACGTCTATGTTGTCAGATGTGTGCGTGGGCCGGATGATGGCCGCGACCGCGGTTCGCGGCGCATTGGCGAACGTGAGTGTCAATCTGGAATCGGTCACTGATGCCACCTTCGACAGCCACGTACGTTCGGAGGTGCTGTCTCTTGAGTCACGGATTGACGAAAGTTCCGCGGCGACCGGCCGATAAGATAAAATGGGAAGTTCTGAGGTGAAGAAAACGTGAGAAATCCAATTCGTCGTACCGCTGGAATTGCCGCGCTGGCTGCTGGTTTCCTGCTGGCCGCCGTCGTGGTCGTTCCGCAGCATAGCTCGGCGGGTTCGCTCAGCACCGCGATCATCGGGATGTTCCCGAAACAGGTGGGCGAGTTCGCGTATGCCGATCTGAAATCGGCGCGAAAATATCCGTGGTTCCCTCAGCTTCGCGAGCAGCTGCTACCCAGCCGCTTCCGTGACTTCGAGAAATTCCTGGCAACGGCGGGCGTGGATCCGAACTCGCAAGTGGATGAACTCGCCTGGGGCGCGATTTCGCCTTCGAAGACCAGCGGCGAAGAAGTGGTCGGCGTAGCGCTTGGATCGTTCGATCCATCCTCCAGCGAGGAACGCTTCAAACAACAGAAACTGCCCATGGTCGAAGTGCACGGATATCATCTCTACGCCTTCGGCAGCGGAGCCGGCGCCAGCGATATTCTGTTCATGTTCATTGATTCGAATACCGCGGCCTTCGGACAACGGGATGCTTTGGAAAAACTGATTGACGTTCGCACCGGCGTCACGGAAAGCCTGCTGACGAACGACGTGCTATTTCCGCTGATCGGAGAAGCCAACGGCAGCGGGATCATCTGGGCGGTGCTCGACAAAGCCTACGCTCACATCGCCATGCAGCAATTGCTGCCGGAAGCGACGCAGTTCGCGCAGGCTGCCCCCATCGTCGATCGCATACGCGCGCTGACCATCGGCGTTGTCGCCGATAAGGGTATTGACGCACGCTTTCAGGCGGTCTGCGCCACTCCGGACGACGCGAACCTGCTGGCCGCGGGTATGCAGGGTGCACTGATGATGCGCAGGTATCAGGAGGCGCAGGATCACCCGGACCTCGCAGGCGCGCTCGATCAGATCCGCCTGGCGCCGAGCGGCGACCGATTGAAGATCGAAGCCCCCGTGAGCCAGGACCAGCTTCTCTCGCTGATCAAGACTCGCGCTTTCGCGACACCGATGTAGGAAGTACTCGGGATATTTGCTTCGAGTCGGCGGCCGAAACGAGTGGTGGCTCCGAGCAGAACTTGCGAGTCGAGTTTGCGAGCGGAAGTTGCGAGCGGATTAACCGGCGCTTCGCGTCAGGTCGTGGAACCAGACTTGGCCGTGCTGCACGATTTGGCGAGCGTGACGCGCACGCGGCCTTCGCGCCCGTCGCACCGGACGCGCTCCGTGACTGTTCCTTCCAGACGCTTGAGAATTCCCTCCGGCTTCGCGGCAGCGGACGATTCAATGGTCACTTCGACGCGATCGGGAAATTCCTCAACGAGAATCTTGGTGTTCGAGGCGCCGCTTCCCTTGCCGTTCGCGGAAATCAGCATCTCGCGAGAGGCTTCAACGGCGGCGGAAGCGACATGCTCCTGCGTTTTTTCGGGCAGCCCGGCTCGCTTCGCCGCGTGAGAGATAATCGCGCCGATCGAGGCAATCAGCCGCGGATCGTTGTCGAACGTGCATTCGACGCGGCTGGTCCGACCAGGCGGGACCACAGGAGCCATTCCGCCGGATTCAGGGTTCATCGGTGATCACCAGGTTCAGCCACTCGCACGTCGCACGCTTCACGGCAATCCGGGCAGTAGTAGAGACCGTCTTCACAAAGGCGGACGTGCTGCTGTGACTGGCAAAAACAGCAATACTTCTCGCACGTGCATTGCGCTTCCGGCTTATCGCATTGCGTGCAGACGGTCGTCACTGTGGCGGTCCTTCCGCTGTGGCCGGCGTCGCCTACTCTTCATAGTAGGCCACACCGCGTGCGCGAGACAAGCGCCGCCGGCGCAGCGAATGGCTCCGTGGATTTCTTCGCGAGCAGAAATCGCCGGCAAAATCCTTAACTTTTCGTGTTCCTGGCCTTCTCCACGGGTAAAGCGCGCTGTGCAGCCATTGTCGGCGCGATTTCCACGGCGGTTGCCGGCGAGGGGAACGAAAGCTCGCGGCCATCGGAGATCGCGGCGGCGGCTTCGGCCAGTGTTTCGGGCACGGGTGAAGCCATGGGCACCAATGCTCCTTCGGCCTCCTTCATAAACGTCAAGCCGTTCTCGACCCTGTCCCAGTCAATCGAGAGCACGTCGCCCAACGACACCTGGTTTGTCGCCAGCAGGCTCGCGAGCGGGTACACCACATGCCGTTCGATTGCGCGCTTCAGATGGCGCGCGCCATATTTCAGGTCCGTCCCTTCGCGCAGCAGAAAATCTCTCGCCGCCTGCGTGACGCGGAACAAGAATCTGCCCCTTGCTGTTTCCAGTACACGCTGTTGAACCATTCCGAGCTCGATTTCCAGAATCTGCTCGAGCTGCTGCGAGCGCAGGGGGTGAAATACAACTACCTTGTCAATCCGGTTCATGAACTCCGGCGAGAATTTCCGCTTCGCGGCTCCCGAGGCCGTTCGCTCGACCTTCTCGTCCAGCCCGACCTGGGATTCAGGCCGCACCAGAGGAGCAAATCCCATTCCGCCGGTCATCAGCTCGGTGATTTCGCCGCCGCCGAGGTTCGACGTCATGAAAATCATCGTCTGGGACAAATCCACACGGCGGTTGTCGCCGAGCGTGAGCGTCGCCTTGTCGAGTATGCCAAGCAGCAATTGCCACAGCGCGTCCGACGCCTTCTCGATTTCGTCGAACAGCAAAAAGCTGATCTTCAATTTATCGGTATGGTGCTGCGAGAGCGCTTCCTGAGTGATCAGCGGATGCGTCTCGCGGTGCCCCAGGTATCCCGGAGGCGAGCCGATCAGCTTCGCAATTTCGTGCGAATGCTGAAATTCGGCGCAATCCACTTTGATCACCGCGCGCGGATCGCCGAACAACACTTCGGCCGTCGCTTCCACGACGCGCGTCTTCCCCGCCCCTGTCGGCCCGAGGAACAAGAGATTCCCCACCGGCCGCCCGGGCGAATTCAGGCCGGCGCGAAACACCTGATACAGGTCCACCACGGCCTGCACCGCTTCGTCCTGCCCCACGATTTTCCGACGCAGCCCACCCTCAAAATCGCGCGATTCCACGCTGCGAAGGGTCGGGTCGAGTTGTAGTGCTTGCGCGCCCATGGTCATGCTCCCTACCGGAACTTTCTGCCGCTTTCAAGATTGCGAGGTTCGGACCGCTCGAATTGATCGAGCTTGACGTCCACCGTCGAACGCAGCAATCGCAATTGCGTGACCAGTTCCCGGCTCGAATTGGCTCGGTCCGTCAGCACCAGCATCGGCGGCGACAGATCGGCCAGGTCCAGGTTAAGGTTTCGAAGCGAATGCATCAGGTTTTGCAAATATAGCGACCGTATATTGAACAGCTCGACTCGGCTGCTCACCCGCTCGCGCAGGTGCGACCAATCCAAATCGAGGAAAGGGTGGCTCCGCGAAACAGTGCGGACCACTTCGTCGGTGATACGCGGCCGTTCCCCCAACCGCGCGAGCTGCAACTGTTGCACTTTTCCCTGCCGGCGCACGTTGTGCACCAGGAAATAGGTGTTGCCTTTTCGCCGAACGAAAGCCACAACTGTCTCCTTTTAGCCGGGCACTACGTCTCACTGGGCCGTAGTGTATGACCCATCCACTACACCGTCAATGGTACGATGCTATAGATGGCGGGGAGTTGCATCGAATTGGTTAATGCTTGTGAGGAACCTGCGCCAGTGCTGGGAATGCTGCAAACAGGGGCTTTCCCGCGCTTTTCGCACGGCAACGGTGGGCAAACATCTATCGTACTCATTAAGATGCTGAATCGAGCGGCCGCGTAGCCCGCAAGGAGTCGAAAACATGTCCTGGGATCCCGTCTATCAGCTGGTAAAACGAATCCCGCGCGGACACGTGACCACCTACGGAGAATTGGCGCGCAAGCTTCGGTTTCGCGGAGGCGCGCGCGCCGTTGGCTACGCGATGGCCGCATGCCCGAACGGCCGGGGCATTCCGTGGCATCGTGTGGTTGGCGCGGGAGGGCGTCTGATCATTCGGGAACCGTACGGCAGTCTGCAGCGGCGGTTGCTGGAAACGGAAGGCGTGACGATCGAAGGCCGACGAATTGATATGGAGCGTTACGCGTGGGCGCCGAAGAAGAAATCGGCCGGACGCAAGCGCGCGACGAAGCGCTGATTCGCGCCGCCATCGCGATTGTGTTATAGAATTGCCTCCCCGAGACAAAGGGATTCATTCCGTGGGCGAGCCAATCATACAGGTCGAGGATCTATACAAAAGCTACGGCGCCGTGGAAGCGGTGCGCGGCGTCAGCTTTGCGGTCGAGGAAGGCGAAGTGTTCGGCTTGCTCGGACCGAATGGCGCGGGGAAGACATCCTGCGTGGAAATCCTCGAGGGACTGCGCACGGCGGATCGCGGCAAGGTGCGCGTATGCGGGCTCGACCCGGAAACGAGCGGCGAGCGCTTCAAGGAAAAGATCGGCGCGGTCCTGCAGTCTACCGCCCTGCCGGACAAGCTCCGCGTGAAGGAAGCCCTCGATCTTTTCGCCCAGTTCTACAAAAAACGCGCAAACACGGATGATTTGCTGCGGCGATTCCAGCTCGATGAAAAGCGCGACGCGTTCTACAGCCACCTTTCCGGAGGCCAGAAGCAGCGCCTGGCGCTGGCAATGGCGCTGGTGAACGAGCCCGACGTCGTGTTTCTCGATGAGCCGACGGCGGGCCTCGATCCGCAGGTGCGCCGCGAGATTTACGACATCATCGAAGAGCTCAAGCGCGGCAGGAAAACGGTACTGCTGACCACGCATTATATTGAGGAAGCCGAACGGCTGTGCGACCGCGTCGCCATCGTGGATCAGGGACGCGTGATCGCGCAGGGGACGCCGCGCGAGTTAAAGCAACGCTCCGCCGGCACGACTCGCATCGAGGTCCGTCTCGCGCGCCCTCTGACCGACGGAATGCTCGGGCGCCTCGAGGGCGTTGCCAATTGCCGCGAATTTGAGGGCACCTTCGTGCTCCATTCCGCCCGGCCGCCGCAAACGATTGTGGCGCTCGTCAAGCAGCTCGAGGCGGAAAACAACGAGTTGCAGAGCCTGGAAATGTTTTCGCCGTCGCTCGAAGATGTGTTCATCGAATTGACCGGCCGGCGGCTGCGCGAATGACGCGAGGATGACACTGGAATGAACGCCTTGAAACACACTTGGACACTGACTAAGATTCGCATCCGGCTGGCTTTGCGCAATCGCGCCTTCTTTTTCTTCAGCCTCGCGATGCCGCTCATTTTTCTGGTAGGCGCGGTCGTTTTCTTTGGCAAGCGGACGGAATGGGTGGGTTACATCCTCGGCGCCATGCTGACGACGACCGTGATGGGAAGTTTCTGGGGGCTGAGCGTCCAGCTTGTCACGTTCCGCGAGCAAGGCATTTTGCGGCGCTTCCGGCTTCCGCCCGTGGGCGCGGGACCGATGCTCGCTTCGAGTATTCTTTCCAACTATTTCATGGCGTTGCCCGTGGTCGCGATTGAGATTCTGGTCTGTCGCTGGGTGCTCCACATGCAATCGTGGGGAAATCTGTGGGCCATTTTCGTGCTTGTGACGATCGGTTCCGCGACGTTTTCGTCTCTCGGGCTGATCGTCGCGAGCGTGACCAACACCATGCAGGAAACACAGATGATCAATAACCTCATCTGGATGGCGTTTCTTTTTCTTTCGGGAGCCACGATTCCGCTCGCCATTTTCCCTCATTGGATGCAGCGAGCGGCGCTGTTCATTCCGGCGCAATATTTAGCCACGGGTCTGGAATCGGCCGCCACGAGGGCGTCAACGCCCGCCGAGGTACTGGAGGATTTTCTTGCGCTCGCCCTTGGATTTTGGGTCGCGTTTGAAGTTTCACGCCAGCTTTTTCGGTGGGAACCAGAAGCCAAGTTGCCCCGTCGCGCCAAGTTCTGGGTGCTCGCGGCGCTGGTGCCTTTTCTGCTGTTCGGGAGTTGGGAAAACGTGTGGGGCACAAGACTTCACCGCGTGAGCGCGAATTACCTGGCGCTGAGACTGGCGGCATCCGGCGCTCAACAATCTCCCGCGGATAAATAATTCCGCGGCGCGGTGACATTCGCGGAATCCGCCCTACGGCGGCCTACATCCAAGGCTGAAGGACAGGAGAATCGATGAAGGCGATTCGCGTAAAGGAATTCGGCGGACCCGAGGTCATGAAGCTTGAAGAAATGCCGGACCTGAAACCCGCCGCGGGGCAGGTTGTCGTTCGCTTGCGCGCCATCGGCGTCAATCCGGTTGATACCTACATGCGCGCGGGCACGTATCCGCGAAAGCCTTTCCTGCCCTGGACGCCGGGAACCGATGGCGCCGGTGCAATCGAATCCGTGGGCCCCGCTTCGAATAGTAAGGATGCAGCGCGATTCAAGCCCGGCGATCGCGTGTACATCGCCGGCAGCCTGAGCGGCGCTTACGCCGAGCAGTCGCTTTGCGACGAGCGCTTCGTGTTTCCTCTGCCAGCGAACGTTTCTTTCGCGCAGGGCGCGGCCATGCACATTCCATACTCCACCGCGTTTCGCGCGCTCTTTCATCGAGCGCGGGCGCGCGGAGGCGAGACGGTCCTGATCCACGGCGCGAGCGGAGCCGTGGGAATCGCGGCCGTGCAACTCGCGCGAGCCGCGGGGCTGCGCGTGATCGGCACGGTCGGCTCCGATCGCGGGCGCCAGCTTGTCGCCGCGGAAGGCGCTGACGAGGTGCTCGATCACAACGCACCCGGCCATTTCGACGAAGCCCTGGCGCTGACCGGCGGCCACGGCTACGACGTGATTATCGAAATGCTCGCGAACGTGAACCTGGGCCGCGATCTTCCGATTCTTGCACCCAAGGGGCGCGCCGTCGTGGTGGGCAATCGCGGCAACGCGGAAATTGATGCGCGCAACATTATGACCCGCGACGCGACGATCCTGGGAATGAGCATGTGGAACGCTTCGACCGAGGATGTCGTCAGCATCCATTCGGCGCTCGTCGCGGGGCTGGAGAACAAAACTCTTCGCCCGGTGATCCGACAGGAGATTCCCCTCGCCGAAGCGGCGCGCGCCCATAAAACGGTGATGGAAGCGGGCGCGTACGGCAAAATTGTTCTGATTCCGTAAATTGTTTATTCGCACGGAGGCTACACTTCATGCAACGAGCAGCCACCGCCGTCTGGAACGGCACGCTGAAAGACGGAAAAGGAACAATCTCGACGGCGAGCGGCGTTCTTTCCAGCGCGCCGTATTCCTTCTCCACGCGGTTTGAAAATGGACAGGGCACAAATCCCGAGGAGCTGATTGCCGCCGCCCACGCCGGCTGCTTCACCATGGCGCTTTCGGCCCAGCTCAGCACGATGAACTTCACGCCGGAAAGTATTCGGACCAAAGCCGCCGTCTCGCTCGAAAAACTCGATGCAGGATGGACGATTTCCAAAGTTCATCTCGACGTGGCTGCGAGAGTTCCCGGGATTTCGGCCTCCGCCTTTGAATCGGCGGCTGCAAGCGCAAAAGCGAATTGCCCCGTGTCGCGACTGTTGAAAGCTGAGATCACGATGACGGCGAGCCTGGAGCAAGGGGCATGATCGTCCCCGCCGTAGCCGGCGTGATGATCGTTGTCGTCGTGCTATGGGAGGCGTTCGAGACCGTGATTCTCCCGCGCCGGGTCAGGCGCCGGTTTCGATTGGCGGTCCTGGTCTACCGGACCACGTGGATCCCCTGGAGAGCGCTGGCCCACCGCTTCCGGGACGCGAAATCTCGCGAGACGTTTCTCAGCTTCTACGGTCCGCTTTCAATCCTGATTCTATTCGCCGTCTGGGCTGCCGCTATAATTTTCGGTTTCGCGCTGCTCTACCACAGCGGCGCCGCCCGGGACTCAACACATCCCACTTTTGAGACCTCGCTCTATCTGAGCGGCACCACGATGTTCACGCTGGGCCTCGGCGATGTGATTCCGCACACCTGGCCGGAACGGTTCATGGTGGTAGTCGAGAGCGGAATAGGATTCGGCTTTCTCGCGCTGGTCCTGAGCTATTTGCCGGTAATCTATCAGGCGTTCTCCCGCCGCGAGGTAAATATCGTTCTGCTCGACGCGCGCGCGGGTTCGCCCCCCACCGCCGCCGAAATCCTGCGCCGCCACGCAGGGCCGCGCGGGGCGGAGGCGCTCGAGAGACTCTTCTACAACTGGGAGCATTCCTCGGCCGACATTCTCGAAAGCCACGTGTCGTACCCAAGCGTTTGCTACTTCCGTTCGCAGCACACCAATGAATCCTGGATCGCGTCGCTTACAGCGATTCTCGACTCGTGCAGTTTCCTGCTGGCGTATGTGGATAGCACGGCTTCGCGGCAGGCCCGCCTCACCTTCGCGATGTGCCGCCACACGGTAGTTGATCTCGCGCAGCTCTTCAACGAGGCGCCGTCTGCTCACGAGGAGGATCGCCTGCCAGCTCCTGAGCTGGAGCGCCTCCGCGTGCTGGTCGCAAAAGCCGGCTTCCAGCTTCGCGACGACGAGGCCTCGCACAAGAAGCTCGTGGACCTTCGCGCGATGTACGAGCCCTACCTTCAGGCTCTCTCGCGTTTCCTTTATATGGAAGTTCCCCCCTGGATTCTGGCGAAGGAAATCACGGATAACTGGAAAACCAGCGCGTGGGGCCGCATCTCCGGCATCGCCGGTCCCGATCTCCAGGGCCCCGACGATCACACCGACTGAAGCCGTCCGTCGCCGTCCAATTTCCATGCTGATGAGACGGGGCGTCCCTCCGATCGATTCTAACTATCTGAAAGTGAACAACATCCGCGCCATTTGGGAAATCGTCAGTCGGCCTATATTTTTGCGACTCCCTTCTACCCTTTTGTGTGTGACAGGCAAGGAACAACTTGGCCCGCCGAGGTGAATTCCTCGGCTCATCCGGAGGCACTGAGAAATGACCAACGAACGCGAGCCCAAAGCCAACCTGGCGCCGAAATTTCCTTTGAGTGTGCTACTGGTGGAAGACAATCCGGCGGACGCAGAACTTTGCCTGGAGTTCCTGAGCAAAGCGCAGTTCGACATTCAATTCGATCTGGTCACGACGGCGGAACAAGTTATCGCCCAGATACGCACCACAAACTATGACATTGTCCTCGCGGACTACAACTTGGGCTCCTGGACCGGCATGGACGTGCTGAATCTACTCACTAAAGAGAACTGCGATCTTCCATTTATTCTCCTCACGGCAGCGCTCGGCGATCAAACAGCGGTTGAATGCCTGAAGCACGGAGTCTCGGATTATGTCTTGAAAGATCGCATGGACCGGCTACCCGTGGCTATTTATCGAGCTCTGGAACAAAGGGCAGCACGGAAAGAGCGCGAGCGCTCGAAACGCTCGCTGATGGCGAGCGAAAGGAAGTTCCGTACGCTCGCGGACGCGATTCCAACGGCAGTCTTCCTCGAGCAGGGGACGCGGTGCATCTACGCGAATCGCGCCGCCGCGATCCTGACCGGTTACAGTCGCGAAGAACTTCTCGCGAAGAGCTTTTCGCAGTTGATGCCGGAGGATTTAAGAAAAGGGCTGGCTGAGCGATTCAACGGCGGCTTGGACGCCGACACGCCTGCGGCCAGCTACGAAACGCGGATACTCACGAAGGAAGGCGAGCCACGGTGGCTGAACGTAACCGTAGGGGTATTCCAAATTGATGGGAGACTGGCGGCTCTCATCAGTGCGGTTGACGTGACCGGTCAACGAGGCGCAGAGAAGAAAGTTTTAACTGAGGACGACCTCGCGTCCGAGCGCCTCCGCCGCATTCCTTCGCGCGACATTCATTTTACCCACCTCGTTCAAGCCAACACTTTGTAGGACGGCAGCGACGATCAAGAACTGCGCGGCCAGATCGCCAGCATTTGCCGTTACTATCTACCCGCCCACTGAAGTTCCCGGAACCCGCGCGTCAGCTCGCGTTTGACTGCAGCCCGTGCGGGCCGCCAAATTGGCCTTGTTTTACGCACGTTCCGCAACATGCCGCCCCTGCGGATGAAAATGCGTGTGCTATAATTTCGCCTTCAGGGATCGATAAAAGTTTCCTTGCATGGTGCGGAGAGATTCATGAGCCTGCCCAAGACAGAAAAGATCTGGCACAACGGCAAATTCATCAAGTGGGACGACGCCACGATCCATGTGCTGTCGCACGTCGTCAGCTATGGCTCGGCAGTCTTCGAAGGGATCCGCTGCTACGACGCGCCGCAGGGCCCGGCGATTTTCCGGCTCCGCGAGCACATGCAGCGCCTGATCAACTCCGCCTACATTTATCGGATGGAAGTTCCCTACACGCTCGATGCGCTCTGCCAGGCGAGCCTCGAGCTTGTGCGCGCCAATAAGGTGCCCGCGTGCTACGTGCGTCCCATCGTCCTGCGCGGTTATGGCGATGCGGGCGTGAATCCCATGAACAATCCCATTGAGGTTTATTTGGCTTGTTGGGAATGGGGAAAATATCTCGGCGAGGAAGCGCTGCGCGCCGGCGTGGATGTCTGCATCAGCTCGTGGAATCGCCCGGCACCGAATACGCTTCCGCAGATGGCCAAAGCCGCCGCGAATTACATGAACTCGCAGCTCATTCGCATGGAAGCGAAAGTGAATGGCTACGAGGAAGGAATCGCGCTCGACACAAACGGCTACGTAAGCGAAGGGTCGGGCGAAAACATCTTCGTGGTGATGAACGGCTCCGTTTCCACGCCACCGCTGGCGAATTCCGCGCTGCCCGGCATCACGCGCGATTCGATTATGAAAATCTGCCGCGACCTCGGCATACCTGTCGCCGAACAGGTGATTCCGCGCGAGATGCTTTATATCGCGGACGAGGTTTTCTTCTGCGGCACCGCCGCCGAAGTCACTCCCGTTCGCTCGATTGACCGCATCAAGGTCGGCGCCGGCGCGCGCGGCCCCATCACTAAGCGCATCCAGGACGACTTTTTCGCCATTACCAGCGGGAAGACGCCCGACCGCCATGGCTGGCTCTCTCCGCTGAACGTCCCAAGCGCCGCCGTCCGCTGAGCTTCGGCGGAAATAAAAGCACGGTGATGTTGCATCCGGGTATCACTGGCGCGCGGCCATAAACGCAGCTTTGGTAATCCCAGCGGCCATTGACGATCGTCTAACTCGCGATTCTTTGACTCCCCCTCCCCAATTCAGTAGAATCCGCGCGGTCGAGAAAGAGGCGCATGTACAGTCTTCCGCAGAAACTGTTCGCCGAATTCATCGGCGCCTTCGCTTTCGTCTACATCAGCGCCGGTTCGATTTGCGCCGATCAATATTTGGCCGCCACGGGCCAAGGCGGAGTGGGACTCCTGGGCATTGCAGTCGCCAGCGGGCTCGCTTTCGGCATCATGGTCACGGCTCTTGGGCACGTTTCCGGCGGACACTTCAATCCCGCAATCACGATTGGCTTTTGGGTCACGCGACGATTGGGCACGCTGCACACCATTTCCTATTGGATCGCGCAATTGCTCGGCGCCACGGCGGCGGCGTATCTGATTAAACTCACCATCCCGGACACCACATGGACCGCCAAGGCCCTCGGCTCAATCACGCCGGACCTAGGCGGTGACTTCACTCGCGCCCACGGCATCGCGATCGAAGCCGTCATGACGTTCCTGCTCGTCTTCGTCTTTTTTGCCACCGTCGCGGACGCCAAAGGCGCATTTAACAAGATTGCAGGCTTCGCCGTCGGCCTCGCGATCACGATGGACACCCTGTTCGGTGGCCCGTTCACGGGGGCGGCAATGAACCCGGCTCGCGCGTTTGGCCCTGCGCTGGCGACAACCCACTGGCAGAACCATGGCGTTTATTGGGCGGGTCCGCTGCTCGGCGGTGTGATCGCGGGAGTCCTGTACGACCGCATGTTTCTCCGCGATCAGCCCCCCGCCTAGCGGCTTTCGACTGTCATCCTTCCTCTTTCGGCCCGTCCTTCTGCTTCCGTTGCGCCCCTAGAAACTCGCTTCCCAGGCGTCCTTGTGGGGGTACTAGAACCCATGCTAGTTTTGGCTTCAGATTGGTAACCGGGGAGTATTCGCGATGGCCCTGAATATTGATGATCTGCTGCGCCGCGCCGTTGATAGCCGCGCCTCCGACTTGCACCTGAAGGTCGGCAATCACCCATATCTCCGTGTGGACGGCTTGCTGAGCGGCCTCACCGACGTTCCCCGCATTACGCCGGAAGAGATGCTCTCGATGGCGTTCAGCATGATGACCAACCGACAGAAGCAAAAGTTCAAGGAAACGGCTGAGTTGGATATGGCTTACGGAGTCGCCGGCCTGGGCCGCTTCCGCGTCAACGTCTTCCAGCAGCGCGGCAACGTCGGCATGGTTCTGCGCGTCATCCCAACCAAAATCCGCACGATTGAAGAGCTCGAACTTCCGCGCATCCTCATGCAGGTCTGCGAAGAGCAGCGCGGCTTGATTCTCACGACCGGCACGACTGGTTCCGGTAAGTCCACGACGCTGGCCGCCATGATTGACCGCATCAATTCGCTGCGCGCCGAGCACATCATCACCATTGAGGACCCGATCGAATATCTGCACCGCGACAAAAAGGGATTCATCAATCAGCGTGAAGTCGAAGTGGACACGTCGTCGTTCTCGACGGCCCTCCGCGCCGCGTTACGCCAAGACCCCGACGTAGTGCTGGTCGGCGAAATGCGCGACCTGGAAACCATTTCCACGGCTCTGCTCGCGGCTGAAACCGGCCACCTGGTTCTTTCGACGTTGCACACGCTGGATGCCACCGAAACGATTCAGCGCATCATCGCCGTCTTCCCGCCGCCGGAGCAAAAGCAGATTCGTCTGCAGCTCGCCGGGACGCTCAAGGCGGTCGTCAGCCAGCGTCTGGTCCGCAAGAGCGACGGTACGGGACGCGTGCCTGCGGTCGAAGTCATGATTACGACCGGATACATTCGCGATTGCATCATCAATCCGGACAAGACTCGCATGATCCGCGAGGCCATCGCCGCCGGAACCAGCCAATACGGCATGCAGACGTTCGATCAATCGCTCTTCGATCTCTATTCGCGCAACCTCATCACACTCGAAGAAGCCCTGCTGCGCGCCTCGAACCCGGACGATTTCCACCTCCGCGTTCAGGGTATCCGTTCCTCCGCCGATTCCGCCCGCGAGGATATGGAACGCGCCATGAACGAATTCGAGCGCCTCGGCAAACACTAGCCGTCCGACGGGGATCTCCGTGCCGCACGCGGCGGCCATTTCTATTTCTCGGGAAGTTTGTCTTCGAGCTCACTAGCCAACTTGTGTACGTCCGTCGTTTTACTAAACGACTGAACCTCCTGCTTAGAGGAGTCCACGTTCACTCCCATGTGTTGGCAAAGTTTCTGCAGCATCTGAAGGATCGTCGTCAGCTCCTGCTCGGAAAGCATCCCGACCTGAAGATCCAGATGCGACCTTCGTTCCGACTGGCGAGACATTCGGCCTTGACTGATCAGCACGAAGATGGTCAAAAACACGCTTTCAGAAGAGACGACGAGCGCCAGCACTCCGAAGGGAAATGGATCAAATGGTTTGAATCCCGGGATTACTCCCAGGTTTAGCAAAGCCCACCCAAAGATTAGAATCACATGAGCGGCGAGGAAGCCCACGTTGCCAACAAGCTTCGTAATTATGTCGCTGACTCGCTCCGTGGTAGTCCGCCGGCCAAGGGCGTCATGCTCCAGTTTGGCGATTGCATCTATATTGCGTCCCGTCGGATTCGCCGCAGCTCGGGGTGGCGATGGGTTTTCCATGGATTAGCTCCTGGACGGCGCTCCTCATCGAGAGGACGCCAGACGTTGTTACTTTCCCACGCGCTGTGATGGCTGTCCCGCTGTTGCTAGGCCAACGCCTTGATGTATTTGTGCCGAAGCGTCATCGCTCGGCCGCTTTTTGTGCTGAATTGGCTTCTTCCCGCGGCTTATCTTCTTCCGAACGGTGGCTTTCTTTTGAGCTGACTTGCTCGCTGCACGTTTCTTCTTGACCATGCGGAAAGTCTATCACCGCTGCATCTGCCGTCGTGCCGGATAAGTCGGACTACCGGAAAACTGGCTCGTCGAGGTTTGGGCCCAACGGGTGACGCCTCGTCGTCGCGGCTCGCAGACTGACCCACCACCGTTTCCTTTACTTCCTTTACCTCCGTTGTCTCCTCAACTATCCTTCCACATGCGCTCCCGCTCCTCTCCGCGCAAGCTTGCCACCGAGCAGCAGCTTTACGGCTCGGCTCTCCGCGCTCTGATGCGCCGCGCGCATTCGATTCACGAAATGCGCGCATACCTGGAGCGCCGAGCAGAGGATAAGGAAGTGGTTTCCACGGTCGTCGCTCGCCTCCGCGAGAATCGGTATCTCGACGACGCTCGCTACGCGCTCGAGTACGCTCGTAACCACGCGCAATCGCGCCGCCAAGGACGTTTCCGCATCGCGCGCGAACTGCGCGGCCGCGGCGTTCCCGACCGGCACATCGAAGCCGCGCTCGATTCCGTCTTCGCCGAGACGGATGAGGCGGCGTCCGTAGGCACGCGCCTCAAGCGGCAGCTATCGCATGTTCGCGGCGCGCTCGGCCAGAACAAGATCGCCTCGATTTATCGCAGCCTGCTTCGCGCCGGCTTTTCTTCGGACATTATTCGCGCGGAGCTGCGCGGCGTCACTCACGGCGATCTGCCCGATTTGCCCGACACGCCCGACCCCGAGCTCTAAGGTGCGGCATGGCCGATTGCGAACGGGCTTAACGGGCCACGCTATCTTCGACTATGGCGTTCGCGGGCGGAAGAATGCCGAGATCCCTGTAGATCGGTCGAATGAGCTGGCGTATCTGCGGCAGGCGGGTGGCGAACCAGATCGCACCGGCGATACAGCACGCCCCGCTTAGCATCACGGTTCGCGGCGCCCCGATCGCGTGCGCCAGGGTGCCCGCGAGCAAACTCCCAAAAGGCGCCATCCCCACGAAAGCCACGGTGTAAAAACTCATCACGCGCCCTCGCTTGCTGTCGTCAACGACCGTCTGAATGATCGTATTGCTGGCGGCCATTTGCTGCATCAGTCCGAAGCCGCAAAAGAGCATGAGCACAAACGAAACCCAAAAGTTTCGTGACAGCCCGAAAAAGATCAGTCCTATGCCGAAGACTCCCGCCGAAAGTGGAATCATCCTTCCGAGCCCCAGCACGGTTCTTCGCATTGCAAGTGATATTGCTGAAACCAGGGCTCCCACTCCGACAGCCCCCATCAGAAAACCGAGCGTATGCGGGCCGCCCTTCAGAATTTTCGCCGCAAATATGGGCATCAACACTGTGAACGGCCATCCCATCAAGCTCACGATCGCGAACAACAGCAGGATGGTGCGAACCGGCGCGAATGTGGAGACGTACGTCCAGCCTTCTTTCAATTGCACGAGCATCGAGCCGGTGTGCAGCTTCACGCCCGTTGACCTCACTCTACGCATGGCGACGAGCGATGCAATCACCGCAAGGTAACTCAGCCCGTCAGCCAGGAAGCAATAGCCCTCGCCGGACACGGCGATCACCGCGCCTGCGAGCGATGGGCCGACAAGCCGCGCGATATTTACCATGGATGAATTCAGCGCGATCGCGTTGCCCAGGTCCTCCTTGTCCTCCACCATTTGAACCAGGAAGGCCTGCCTGGCAGGCATGTCAAACCCATTGATCGCGCCTTGAAGCGCGCTCAGAAGGATAATTTCGTGAACGTTGATGTGCTTCGTTAGCGTGAGCGCGGCCAGGGCTAGCGATTGAACCATCGCCAGAATTTGCGTCACCAGCAGGAGGTGGCGCCGATTCAGCCGGTCTACCCAAACCCCGGCGAATGGCGCCAGCAGAAACGTCGGTATTTGCCCGGCGAAACCCACGACTCCCAGCAATAGAGCGGAGCCGGTCAGCCGGTAGACGAGCCAGCTCGTCGCCAGGCGCGTCATCCACGTGCCGATCACGGAAATGCCCTGCCCGCCGTAATAAAGCCGAAAGTTTCGATGCCGCAGCGCTCGCCACGCGTACGAAAGCCCGCCCGACACTTCCGGCGGAGTCGCTGTCGAAGTGGAGTGCGCGCTCACAGGTTTCTATTTTGCCATTCATCGAACGTGATTCGGTGCGCAAACATCATGCCGTGCACCGTGCGTTTCACATGGGCGTTGCACCGCTACGCCCGCCGATGATCTTTGGCAGGCGCTTCCCACCAGGTATCTCCACCCGCCACGCCGTGAGCGTGGCTGACGCGCGATCACGCCCCACCGGGCGCAGCATGCTGCGCCCCTAGGAAGAAAAGGCCCGGCGGCCAGATTCCCTGGAATAGTCCGCGGGCACGATCCCTTGCGCTCAATGGCTTCTCTCCCTAATATGGCTCTACGAGGGAAAGTTGACCGGCAACGAAGTCCGCAAAACATTCCTGAAATTCTTCGAGGAGCGCGGCCATCGCGTCGTGCGCAGCTCTTCGCTCGTTCCGACCAACGATCCTACTCTGCTCTTTACCAACGCCGGGATGAACCAGTTCAAGGATGTTTTCCTCGGTCTCGAACAGCGGGACTACAAACGCGCCACGTCCTGCCAGAAATGCGTGCGCGCCGGCGGCAAGCACAACGATCTTGAGAACGTCGGCTTCACCAACCGCCATCACACTTTTTTCGAAATGCTCGGCAATTTTTCGTTCGGCGATTACTTCAAGAAAGAAGCGATTGCCTACGCGATGGAGCTAGTTACATCGAAAGACTGGTATGGCATCCCGCTCGACAAGCTCTACTTCACCGTGTTCGGCGGTGCGGAAGTCGCGCCGGGCAAAATGCTCGAGACGGATAACGAGGCCGCCGCTTTTTGGGCGAAGGTCGGCGCGCCGAAAGATCGCGTCATCGCGGTTCCCGGCCTGAAGGAAAATTTCTGGGCCATGGGCGATACAGGCCCCTGTGGCCCGTGCAGCGAGATTTTCTACGATATGGGCGCCGCGGCATCCGATCGAGGACACGCCAACTGCAAATTCGGCTGCGATTGCGGCCGCTACGTCGAAATCTGGAATCTTGTCTTCATGCAGTTCAATCGCGATGCCAGCGGCGCGCTCAATCCCCTGCCGAAACCGTCCGTGGACACGGGCGCCGGTCTCGAACGCCTCGCTGCTGTTTTGCAGTGCAAGGTCAGCAACTTCGACACCGATTTGTTTCAGCCGCTGATTCTTGAGGCGGCTCGGCTGGCGCGCGCCGATGTGAAAGACACGAAAATTCAACCATCGCTGCGCATCATCGCGGACCACTCTCGCGCTGCCACATTCCTGATTTCCGATGGCGTGATTCCCTCCAATGAAGGCCGCGGATATGTGCTGCGCAAGATTATTCGTCGCGCTTTCCGCCACGCAAGAATGCTGGAAGCACCCGTTCCGTTCCTCTCCCTCATCGCCTCGGCTGTGAGGGATGAAATGCGAGCCGCCTATCCCGAGCTGACAGAAACGCTTGGCCGGGTCACACGCGTTCTCGATGAGGAAGAAAAGGCCTTCACGCGGACGGTCGAGGTCGGCCTGAAAAAGCTAGATGAAGACATCGCTCCATTGATTGCCAAGGAACGAACAGATCCGGCCGAGCCCCATGTTCTTACCGGGGAAAAGGCGTTCAAGCTATACGATACTTACGGCCTCCCTGTCGATTTCATCACGGACGTTTTGCGCGACCAGGGTCTGCGACTGGACGTGGAAGGCTTCGATCGCGCCATGGAAGAGCAGCGCACACGCGCAAAAGCCTCCTGGAAAGGCGTGCACAAGGAATCGGCCAGCCCAGCCTACGCAAAGCTCGCAGGCACATTCAAAACCGAGCCCGACTTTTACTTCGGCACGAGCACGAGCGATTGCCGGATCGAAGCCATCATAACCAAGCAAGGCGCGGTGAACGAGATCAAGAAGGGCGCGGAGGCCGAAATCGTCCTCGACCGCACATCCATTTATTCCGAATCGGGCGGCCAGGTCGCCGATACCGGCGGCCTCTACGACAATTCGGAATCGCTCGAAATCGCCGAAGTCCGCGGCGCGTATTATCCGGTCACCGGGCTGATCGCGCACCGCATCGTCGCGAAGGAAGATCTGCACGTAGGCGACCGCGTCGCGACCGTTGCCGACCCCGAGCGCCGCGCGCGCAACATGCGCAACCACACGGCCACGCACCTGATGAATGCGGCGCTGCGTAATATTCTCGGCACGCACGTGAAGCAGGCAGGCTCGCTCGTCGCGCCCGACCACCTGCGCTTCGATTTCTCGCACTTCGCGGCAGTTGATCCCAGCGAGACTGCCGAAATCGAGCAGCAAGTGAACGAAGAAATCCGCAGGGACCTCGAAATCCGCACGGACATCATGAACATTGACGACGCGCTGGCCTCCGGCGCACTCGCATTCTTCGGCGACAAGTATCCGGAGGCAAACGTTCGCGTAGTCACCATGCCCGACGATTCCTCGCCGCGCGGCTACTACAGCAAGGAACTGTGCGGAGGCACGCACGTGGTCCGCACGGGCGCGATCGGGCTCTTCAAAATTGTCGGCGAGCAATCCATCGCCGCGGGCGTCCGCCGGATCGAAGCCATCACCGGCGACCGCGCCCTCGCCGAATACCAGCGCGTCCTGACGTCGCTGCGCGCCGCCGCGGGCATGCTAAATGTCTCCGAGGACCAGCTTCTTCCCGCTTTGGAACGCCAATTTGACCAAGTCAAGGCGCTTGAGAAGCAGCTCGAAGGCCTGCGCCGTAAAGCTGCCGGCTCGCAGGCCGATGGGCTGATGGAGGGAGTCCGCGAGGTCAAAGGCGTACGAGTCCTGGCCGCCCAGGTGACCGGCACCAGCCGCGAGGCCCTTCGCCAGATGGTGGATTCTCTGCGCCAGAAGCTCGGCTCAGGCGTGGTCGTTCTCGCCACCGCCGAGGACGGCAAAGTTGCTCTAATTGCGGCAGTTACGAAGGATCTGACTCAGAAATTACATGCCGGAAAGATCGTCCAGGAGCTCGCCAAGATGGTGGGCGGTTCCGGGGGCGGAAAGCCTGATTTGGCGGAGGCTGGCGGAAAAGACACATCCGCCATCGAAAGTGCCTTGCGGTCCATTTACCCCCTCGTAGACCGATTGCTATAATTCCCGTGGTGCCAGAAGTTTACGCCGGGAAAGCTCTTTCCCGAGGCGTATCGGTTTGTGTCTCATGACCAAATTTCTCGTTCGAAAATGCAGCATTCTGCCTTCCCCAAGGCCATGGAGTGAGCGGCTTATGACCAGGTCCAGTATCGCCCTCGCAGTTCTGGCGGCTGTTGCCTGGCTATCGCTGCCCGCGCCATCCGCTGCTCAAATCGCGGCTGCTGTGGACCAAAACGGTAAAATGACTTTCGTTAACTCGAATTCACAGCCGAACCCGAGTAGGAGTACTATCAGTCCTCCCTCGGCTGCCCCGGAAGCTCCGCGCGTTGCGAGTGCTGAGCCCGCTATGACTGCGAAGCCGCATCGAGCAGTTCAGCCGCCCGCGCCGCCGGCGATTCCTGCGACCGCGGATGAATTCGCGACTGAACCGCCGGTCGCCACATCGGAGTATTCGGGCGACCCGATGGACCGCATGGTTCAAGAAGCTGCGGAGCGCCACAAGGTGGACCCGGCGCTGGTAAAAGCGGTGATCAGCACGGAATCCGGATGGAATCCCCGAGCGGTTTCCCGCAAGGGAGCTGTTGGCCTGATGCAATTGATTCCTGAGACGGCCGAGCGGTACGGGGTCGGCAATCTGTTTGATCCGGCGCAGAACGTCGAGGGCGGGACGACCTACCTGAAATGGCTGCTCGACCGATACAACGGCGATTTGCCAAAGACGCTCGCGGCGTACAACGCCGGAGAGCACGCCGTGGATCTTTATCGTGGCGTTCCGTGGTATCCGGAAACGCAAAAGTACGTGCAAAAAGTAACCCACGCATATTTCCAACCTGGATCGGGCCGCAACCCGACGCTCTGGAGCCCGCCGAAGGCTCCCGTGCGGCGCGAAGTGGATTCGAATGGCCGGGTCATTTTCACGAACGAATGACACGCATTGCTTCTTGGGGGGAACGCGAAGCAGGAAGAGTTCTGTGCGCGGCAGCCATTGCCGCCGTTCTTGCGGTGTGTTTTGCCCTTCCTGTACGAGCCGACAGGAAATCCGATGCCCGCGATCAATTCACCCGCGCCGTCAAATTGCGCACGATGCTTGAAGGCTACCTCGAGAAGGATCGCTCGCTTTCCGATTACCGCCAGACCGTCTCCGCCTATCACAAAGTCTATTTGATCTCGACGCAAGCGGAAGAAGTGACGCCGTCGCTGGTCGCCGAAGGCGAGCTGTATCAGGAGATGGGACGCCTATTTGACCCCAAGTATTTTCAATCCGCCATCGAGGCATATAACTTCCTGCTGAAGCAGTATCCGGAAAGCCGCTATCGCGGCGAGGCGATGCTTGCCATCGCCCAAATCCAGAAGGACGATTTAAGCCAGCCGGCCGATGCGGAAGCCTCCTACAAGGAATACGTGAAGCGATTCCCGCGCTCGGAAAAAGCGAACGATGCGCGCCAGGCGCTGAAGGAAATCGCCGCAGAAAGCGATCACGAGCCTGAGCAGCAGCCGGACACCGACGGCCAGCGCGTTGATCCTCGCGTCTCCGACAAAGGCACACCCAGCGTGACAGGCGTACAAACCTGGAACGCGGAGGATTCAACTCACATCGTCGTGACGCTTGATGACACGATCAAATACGATTCCGTGCGCATCGCATCGCCCGATCGCATCTATTTCGATCTCTACAAGGCGAAACTCGGCGGAAAACTTCCGAGCACACCGATTGACGTGCAAAGCGGCCTGCTGAAGTCCGTTCGGTTGGCGCAGAATAAGCCGACGGTTGTCCGGCTGGTCCTCGACGTGGACGGTGCAAAGGATTTTTCAGCGTATCTGCTGGCGAAACCGTACCGGCTGGTGATTGACGTTCATGCGAAACCCGACGCCACGGCCACAAACTCGCCCGTAAATTCGCCCACGCTTGTCAGCGAAACAGTATCGGTGAATTCCACGAAGAGCGCCACCCCCGGGCAGCTGTCTGCAAAAACTGCCGCAAAGGTCGCGGCAAACGCCGGTCCCGTGGCGCCCAAGAAGACTCCTGCGAGCGTCGCCGCGCTCGGGCCGCCGCCGGAGCCGAAGCCCACGCGCGAAGGTGATCGTTCACTGACGCGAGCGCTGGGGCTGAAGATCAGCCGCATCGTGATTGACGCCGGCCACGGCGGCCACGACACGGGCACGATAGGCCCACACGGTCTGATGGAAAAAGATTTGTGCCTGGATGTCGCGCTGCGCCTGGGCGCCTTGATCGAACAGAAGCTTCCCGGCGCGGAAGTGATCTATACGCGCAAGGACGACACATTCATTCCGCTCGAAGAGCGGACCGCGATTGCCAATGAGGCGAAAGCCGATCTTTTTATCTCGATCCACGCCAACTCCAGCCACGATCCGGCGGCGCGGGGCATCGAGACTTACTACCTGAACTTCGCGACGTCCGCCGAATCCCTGGAAGTGGCCTCGCGCGAAAACGCGAATTCGCAGGAGTCGCTGCACGATCTGCAGGACCTCATCCAGAAGATCGCGCGCAACGAAAAAATCGAGGAATCGAAAGAGCTGGCGAGCGACATCCAGGATACTCTGACGGCGCGGATGCAGCTGGTAAGCCACGGTGAAAAGAACCGCGGCGTGAAGAAGGCGCCGTTCGTGGTGCTCATTGGGGCCAATATGCCCTCGGTGCTGTCGGAAATCTCGTTCGTCAGCAACCCCGGCGACGAAAAGCTGCTTCGCAAGCCCGACCAACGCCAGCGGATTGCCGACGGCCTATACCGTGGCGTAGCGACCTACCTTGACAACCTGAACAGCCTCACCTTTAACAAGCAGAAGCTCGTCTCCGAAAATCAAGCCTCCGGCAGCCACTTGGAGCCCGGAACAGTGGCGTCAACCGGGAATCCCAAGTAACATTTTCGGTGTCTAATAGAGTGGGGTAATTATGCGACGCCTGACAGGCTTGTCCATTGCCGTGATGTTCCTGGCCATTTTCCCGACGCACGCCCAGCAGCTTCTACCGTTGCAGGTATCAGGATGGACGCAGAACACCGCCGTAGCGCCGGTCCAGGCCCTTCCCTCCGGCTCGCCCATCCTGGCCGAGTATGGCTGGAAATCCACGGAGACGGCGAGTTACGGCGATGGCACCCAGGGCATCGGCGTCGTACTGTTCGACATGCAGGACCCGAGCGGCGCCTACGGCCTTTATTCCTATCTGCGCACGCCCGACATGGCGCGTGCGAATTTGACCGATCATTCCTCGATCTCGAGTGAACGCGCGCTGGTGCTCGCGGGAAATTTGGTGCTGGATATTCGCGGGAAAGACCTCGCGAAGTATCAGCTGCAACTGAAGGCGCTGGTCGCCGCAATTGAACCGAAGGCCCGCGACGGTGCGCTGCCAATGCTGGGGCAGTATCTTCCGCAGAAGAACATGGTCCAGCTCACGGACCGTTACGTCCTCGGCCCCCAAACTTTGAATGAGTTGTTTCCCGGCGGGCTCGGCGATTCGCTCGGATTCCAGAGCCATGCGGAAGCGGAACTCGCGCACTACCATCTCAGCGGACGCGACGCGATTCTCCTGGTTGTTGACTTCCCCACCGATCAAATCGCAGCCCGCCAACTCGCGGATCTGCAGAAATATTTCCACGTGAACGCGGCGAATCCGGCGAATGGGTCGCCAATGGTATTTGCCAAACGCTCGGCGACCCTGCTGGCAATAGTCTCCGGCGCGTCCAGCGAGGCCGAAGCGAACACTTTGCTGAACCAGATCGAATTGGAAACCGACCGAAGCTGGAACGAGCCCACATTCGAATTCAAAGAGCCCAGCATCGGGATGATGATCGTCGGATCGATCGTCGGCGCCGGCACGATTTGCATGTTCGCGCTGATCGCTGGAATTTCCTTCGGGGGCCTGCGGCTCGTCGTGAAGCGCGTGATGCCCGGAAAGATTTTTGACACCAAGAACCATCTCCAAGTTCTGCAGCTCGGGCTCGGAAGCAAGCCGATAAATTCTGACGACTTCTATGGCTATAGCGCCCCGACCGCCCCGGGCCAGCCTGTGGATAAAAACCTGCCCGACCGCGTTGCAATGCGCATATTTCGCTGACAAAAAAGCACTTACAGCATTCCCGAAGTTCGGGTTTCCACGCTTGACATGATTGAGAGCGCCCACTAGACTGCGGGCGAGGATAGGGTTCGAAGGCCATCCGCGCATTGGCCGTAGAGCTTTTTCCCCTTGAGGGCCCGCTGCAAAGCGGGCCTTCTGTTTTCGCGATTCGCGTGGCGTTTTTCGCGTTCAGATTTTCGAAGAATTCCGGAACTTTAGTTCCCGCCAACGTAAATCAATATAGAGCCAAGGATTCGACCTGGAAACGCCAGCGCCTAAGCCACTCCCACATACGCTCGTCCTAGGGGATAATCAGTAGCGATGCATCACACACCAAGGAATCAGCCGAGGTTTGTTCTCGGCATCATTACAGGCATGATCTGGCTCTGGGCTGCTTCGGCTGGGGCCCAACAGCAACCGCCGGCGGCTCCATCCGCGGGCGTTTCGAGCAGCCAAACTCAAGTTGGAAACGCCGCCAGCGGCACTACCGGCGCCGAACAACCGGGACAAAACACGCTCAACAAAGACCGGCTTTTCGGCGTGCTGCCAAACTACGCAACGGTCGAGAATGAACACCAGTTCGGGCCGCTTACCGTAAAGGACAAATTCAAGCTGACGGCGGACAGCATGTTCGACCCGGTTACTTTCCCATTTATTGGCCTCGAAGCGTTGATTAGTCAGGCGCAGAATAGCGATCCGGAATACGGCCAGGGTTTGAAGGGGTATGGGGCGAGATACGGCACTGCTTACGGAGACGCTTTATTCGGCACCACGATGACGACTTCCGTGTTTCCTTCCCTGCTTCACCAGGACCCGAGATATTTTCAATTGGGCAGCGGCAGCATTACGCACCGCAGCCTATATTCAGTGAGCCGCATTTTTTGGACGCGCAACGACGACGGGAACCACGGGTTCAACTATTCCGAGATCGTGGGAAACCTCGTGGCTGCGGGAATCTCCAATGCCTACCATCCGGCGCAAGAGCGCACGATTTCGAATACGATGAGCGTGTGGGGCACGGACATCATGTGGGACGCGGTCTCCAACGTGGCAAAGGAATTCTGGCCGGATATTCGCCGCAAACTTCGCAAGAACAAAGATCAGCAGTACTGAGAATCACGTGCCCGCCGCGCCGTCTCTCTAGGTGCGCCCGGAAGACGCCGCCGAGTTCAGGATTTTCTCGTAGTAAGCCTCGTAGAGCGGAATGATGTCGTTCGAGCAATATTTGGCGCGGGCGCTGGCGCGGGCCATCTGGCCCATCAGGCGGCCGCGATCGGGCCGCGTGAGAATCTCCAGCGCGTATTTCGCGGCTGTGTGAACGTCGCGCGGCTCGAAAAGATAGCCGTCCACTCCGTGTTTCACGACCTCCGGCAAGCCTCCCACGTTCGTCGCGAGAATCGGAACTTCGCATGCCATCGCTTCCAGAGCCGCGAGCCCGAACGATTCCTCATCACTGGGCAGAAGGAATAGATCGGCCAGCCCCAGTTTTTCCTGCACGTGGTCCTGCTTGCCGAGAAAAAACACGTCCTTGGTGAGGCGCTTTTTCCGGACGATGTACTCGGCAGCGCCGCGATCGGGGCCGTCGCCGATGAGCACGAGCTTGGCGGGAATCTTTTCGCGGACGAGCGCGAAGATTTCGACGACATCGGTAAGGCGTTTCACGGGGCGGAAATTCGAGAGGTGCATCAGGATCGGCTCGCCGCCGGGCGCCCAGCGCGCGCGCGCCGCTTCATCTGCAGACTTCTTGTAAAGATCACAGTTCACGAAATTCGGAATCACCTCAATGGGCCGCTTGATTTCGAATTCCTTCAGGGTGCGGTCGCGCAGGTAATTCGAAATAGCGGTCACGCCGTCGCTTTGCTCGATGGAAAATCGCGTGATGGGCAGATAGCTGCGGTCGCTGCCGACCAGCGTGATATCGGTGCCATGGAGCGTGGTGATGAACGGCAGGCGCCTGGGCGAAGCCATCATACGGGCCAGCAGCGCGCTGACGGAATGCGGAATGGCATAGTGCACATGCAGCAGGTCGAGCGATGCCTGCTCGGCGACTTCGCCCATCTTCGTCGCCAGCGCCAGCGTGTATGGCGGATGATCGAATAGCGGGTAGGTGGTGACCTCTACCTCGTGGAAAAATATTCGATCGCTCGCCCCGGTCAAGCGGATGGGCATCGCGTAGCTGATGAAATGAATTTCGTGCCCGCGCGCGGCGAGTTCGATGCCGAGCTCGGTGGCAACCACACCCGAGCCGCCGTACGTTGGATAGCAAGTGATTCCGATTTTCATTGTCTTAGAGCGTGCACGTCCTCAATTCGCAGGACACCTGTGACATTGGCTCATCTACCCTTAGGTTCCGCGCTTTCCAGTTGGAATCGGAGAGTTGCGAGCAAGGTATGGGGGGATCGGGGTAGTCCCAATTCGTGAAGAACCAGTCGCCGTGTTCCCGAGCCGCGCGCACCACAGCGATGCGTTCGATCTTCTGGTTCCCGAAAGGAAGTTGGCCGCACCCGTAGATGTCGAAGTTTCCTGTGCCGTCATTTTCCGCATGAACAGGCGCGAATTTTATAAGCCGCTGCAAGTCGTAAGTACCTTGCATGTCTCGAACGAAGGTGCGCTTGTAGACCTTGAGCTTGTTGTCAACGCCGATTTTGTTCTCGTCCGACACGAGGTCGTAAAGACTGGCCCAGTCCTTCGTGCGAAAGGCTTCCGTGTAGGCCTTCAGCCGTTGGATCAAAGCAGGGCGTTGGCTCGCAGGCACCGGGGATAAAGCGGACTTCGCAGCTTGTGCGTGGATCGCAAGGGGAACCACAAGTATCAGCGACGCGAGCCTGATTACCTTCACGAGGGCCATGAGGTAATTATGCCCGGTTACTGCCCGTTTGTGCCGCCCAGAGCAGCCTCGTCGCCTTCTTTATAAAGGTATCGGATCGAGTGCTTGTAGATCAGCAGATTCGGGCTGCCGAAGCGGGTGAGCTTGATGCAATCCCGGTCGTACCATTCCACGGTTCCGCGAATGACTTCGCCGTCGGTCAAAACCACGGCAACAGGCGTTCGCGATTGCATCTGCTTCACGTAATAAAAATTCTCGGCGAATGTCTGGTCGGGCGGAGCCGGCTTCTTCCGGGGCGCCGGGGCTGATTGAGGCGCCGGCTGTGCCTGACGCGGCGCGACATATTGTTCCTTCATGTCGGTGAGAGCGGGTCGAAACAACTTACGGTTCACCATGGGAGCTCCTCAGTAGGTCACTACTTTATATGACTACGTATGCGGACATTCGGTTGCAACAATTCGTAAAAAACTCAGGGTGGCCCGGGGCCTTACCGAATACTTAGAGAAGTGACGAGAGCATCCAAACCCAGCTGGCGGCCGATATTGCGGCGCATCCGGCCCTCAAGCGAGTCCAGGCCACGCGTGGCCCGCAAAACCCACTCCCAGTTGATCTTCTTGCCCAGGGCCTCTACTTCCTTTCGCAGATCGGGATTGCGAAGGAGACTGTTCGTGGAGCCCACCGAGGATTCCAGCAAGTCTGTAAGCAAACTATAAAACAGCTCGAGAATGTTTTCAAATGATTCCTGCTCCTGCTTCGAAAGCTGAGCAGTGGCGGCGAAAATCTCGCCATATTTCTCCCCGGTTACAGCCCGATCGAGCAGGCTCAGCACGCTTTTGCGGAGCCGGGCCGATTCCTCCAGGTCCAGCGAGAGCGCCGCGCCCGGGCTGCCGGCGGAAAGCTGGGCGGCCAGTTTCCGCTCGGCGGCCTTCGAGCCGGAGTGATCCTTGAGGAAGGTCTCTATTTCGTCGGCGGGAACGGGCGCGAAATGGAATTGGAGGCAGCGCGAGCGAATCGTGGGCAGCAGCGAATCGGGCGTGGCCGCGAGCAGTATCAGCGTGGCGGATTCAGGCGGCTCCTCCAGGATCTTCAGAAAAAGATCCGCGTCGGCCCAGCGCATCGTATCGGCGCCGTCGAGAATGAACAGGCGCCGCCGGCCCTGTGGCTTGAAATATGCCGCGCGCTGTACCGCACGCAATTGCCCCACACGGATCATCGGACGTGCCACGGGAGTGCGCAGCCGCACCGGGTCCGGAACGATCAGCCAGACATCCGGATGCGTCTCGAGAATTAGGGGCATGCGCTCGACCGCGGCGGCGTCGGCGGATTCTCCGCGTTCGGCGAGGCCCGCTTCCACCAGCGGCGCGGGTTCGGCGAGCCGCGCGATCCGGACGCAGGAGGCGCACTCGCCGCAGAAATCGTCCTTGAGGCGCTCGCAGTTTGCCGCCTGCGCAAACATTCGCGCGAGCGTGTACTTGCCGATGCCGCGCGGCCCGCTGAAGAGCAAGGCGCTGGGAACGCGTTCGCGCCGAATCATGCCGCGCAGGGCGCTGACGATGCGCTGATTGCCGAGAAATTGGTCAAAGCCCATGCGGCTAACCCTTAACCTGAACCGCTGAGTGCGTGCGCGCATCGACCGCCGCCGTGATTTCCGCGTGAATCTCCGCGGGCTCGCGAAGCGCGCCAGACGCTGCATTGAAGCATTCGATCGTGATCCAGTTTGGCTGGCGCGCCAGCTCGTCATATACCTGCGAGGCAGCTTCGAGGTGCGCGAGATCGGCTTCCTGCAGATCGCGGCGCGATTTCGTGTAATCCCGGGCGCCCTTGCGGCCCACCAGGCGATGCGCCTCTGCCACCGGCAAGCGAAGATAGATCACCAGATCCTCGGCCGGAAGCGCGTGGACTTGATATTCCAACTGCTTCAGCCACGCGAGAAATTCAGGGCGCTTTTCGCGCGGCGCACGCGCGCCTTGATGCGCCAGGTTCGAAGCGACGTAACGGTCCGCGAGCACGATCTTACCCGCCGCAAGCGCGGATTCAATGGCGGGCTTCGATTCGAGGCGGTCGCCCGCATAGAGCAGCGCGGAAAAATGGGGATCTACCGCGGCCAGAGGGCCGAATTCGCCGTTCAGAAACTGGGCCACGAGCTTGCCGAAAAAACCGCCATAGTTGGGAAAGCTGATTTGCGACAACGCCATTCCGCGGCGGCCGAATTCGCGAGCGAGCGCCTCGATCTGCGTGCGTTTGCCGGAGCCGTCAATCCCTTCAAGAACGATGAACTTCCCGCGGACAGGCATCGAATTGACGCTCAGTTTAGCAGCCGCGAGCGACTCGTGACTAGCACCTATCTCATAAACGATTTTAGGGGGTCGGAGCATTAGCTCCGACATGAAAATGCCCGCAGGAAAGGACTTTAGCCCCTGAGGACAGATCGAGGCGCCTGTCTGACTATCTATGAGACGAATTCTGGGGGTTTGTGCTCGCATGCTAGAATCGCCGCGATGCCGGAACAGATCAGTTCGATTGCGGCGAATCTGGCGCGCATTCGCGAGCGAATTGCGCGCGCGGCTGAACGCGCAGGGCGCCGCGCCGATGAAATCACTCTCGTCGCCGTATCGAAGACTTTCCCGGCAGAGGCGGTCCGCGCCGCGTATGAATTGGGGCTGCGTGAGTTCGGCGAGAATCGCGTGCAGGAATTCGAAGCGAAGCATCCGAAGCTCGCTGACCTGGATGCCACATGGCATCTGATCGGCCATCTGCAAAGCAACAAGGCCAAACGAGCAGCGCAACTTTTCAATCGCGTGGATTCGGTTGACAACCTGGCGCTTGCGCAGAAGCTGGATTTGGCGGCTGACGATCAAGAGAAACGCCTGCCCATATTGATCGAAGTCCACTTGGGCGGCGAGGCAACGAAGAGCGGCGTTACCGAGGGCGACTTGCCCGCACTCGCTGAAGGTATTTCAGCCCTCACCCACCTCGACTTGCAGGGGCTGATGACAGTTCCCCCTTATTCGGAGGATGCAGCGCGCGTTCGACCCTATATTCAGAAGCTACGCGATTTGCGTGACGAGTTGAGCCGGCGGCTTAGTAAACCCTTGCCGGCGCTTTCGATGGGCATGAGCCATGATTTTGAAGTCGCAATTGAGGAGGGCGCCACCGAAATCCGCCTCGGCACAGCCCTATTCGGACAGCGGAGCGCGCAGTAGATCGTTGCGCGGCGATTCAGAGCTTATTTCTTGTACTGCTCGAATAATTTCTTGTAGTCGTGATTGTTTTCCTCGCAGATGTACTCCTGAATGTCCCATTCGGGATGCAGCGTGAACGTGCCCGTCTCCGTCCAAGGCGCCGCAAAGACGTTTGGATCCTCAATCGTCGCGGAATACTTCAGCGTGTCGTATGCCGTGCGCTGAAAGCGCTCGATCAGGTGATACGCAGTCGTGTGCCGGTACTCTCCCACTCCCACTTTGTCGTTCACGCCGATCACGTCCACCACCAGCGTGTCTCCGTCCCAATGCCCCACCGAATTTCCCATCCACGTGGGATCGAGACCCTTCGGATGATCGCGCCCGTCCATCGGAATCACCCGGAAATAGTCGCCCGCCTCGTACAGGATCACCACCTGCTTCGGCGTTTGCACGATCTGGATCGGATATGGCTCGCCGATCGTGTCCGGCACTCCTCGTGGCAGGCACACTTCTCCGAGTGAAAATGTGTACTCCGGCCCGACGTGATATTGTTCCGCGCCCGGCTTGAGCGTGATCTCGCCGACCACCTTGATCGAGTGGTACGGCGCAATGTAAAGCCCGTTCAGGTCCGGCTTGCCGTCGGGCATGCGCGGCGCGGGCCCGTGCATCGTCGCTTCGCTCACAGATGGCCTGCCAGCCATCTCACCCTCCGGCGCGCTCGCCGCTGCAGCCGAAGAACCCATCACAGTCACGGTAACTGTCCGCGTGTCACTCCCCGTGCCGTTGCCACCTCTCGCCAATAGCGAATACGTTGTCGTCGCGCTCGGAGTGACCGTGCGGCTGTCGCGCGTCGCCACGATTCCGATTCCCTGATCGAGTTCGATTCGGTCCGCGTTCACCACTTCCCACTGCAGCGTCACGGACTGGCCCGCCTGGACCGACGCGGCGCTCGCCGTGAAACTCAAAATCTTCGCCGACGGCCCCAACGGAAATCCGTCGCGCGGCAGTTGCTTTGGAGCGGGAGCCTGTTGCGCCGCCGCTCCCAATGGAAGAGTCATCGCCAACGCCATCGCCGCCGCAATCATCGCCGATACGAAATATTTTCTTGGAATGTTCATGAAGTTCACCCGCCCCCGACAGATTCCCTGCGAACTATTATGCATTCAATATTTGTTGTTCCTAGTCGCGCATCCTATTCTCCTCTCTCGCGCAACACAACCGGTTTCCCCAAGCCCCGGGCAGCAAAAAAGCTACGTCGTCACCGCCGCAGTTGAATGAGTCCGAAGGATCCGGGCCTCCTCCGTTTGCTCCAAAGGACAGGCTGAACTGACGTTGAACGAACGGCCAGTAGACGCATTCGGTTCAATTCTGGCAGCGTGGATGCGACAAGAAACCTTGTCCGCTCTCTGGACGAGAGCCGAATGCTCTTTGAAAATTGACGATCCGATAAAAAGGGCCCCTGGGTCGGCGGTGAGTCGAGCTTGGGAGATCAACGGGCATCCCGAGTCCGCCGCGGCGGAGAAGCCGAGGGATCCCTGCGCCCCCTGGTAACGAACATCCTGGGCGCAAAAGCTCGGGTTCGGTAGCCCAGACATCCACTTGCCCTGACGCAGAAGGGATGTCTGTGCTCTTGCGACCGCCGCGTGGCCACAATCACGCGCAATCGCGGAAGAACCGCTCGTCTCGTTCCGTGCGGCCTCTGCAGTTCCGGTGAAAGCGTGGGCCTTCAGGCCCACGAAACTCGCCCCCAAGAATCATGGCTTCAGCCATGGGACTTTTCGCCCCGCCACCGCCCACTAATCACAAATTAAGTGACACACCATGCCAGGTAATTTCCCCTGTATGCCATTGAAAACAAACAAAAGTGACACCCACAAAGTGACACACAAATGCGAGGTCTGATTCGCGAGGTTCCAGCCACTGGTCACTCGCCGCCAGTCGCTGTTTTCCTACGAATACCGCAGCCAGCGGACAAGTTCCGGGAGCGTCGGGCGCTTGCCGTACATCAGGATGCCGACGCGATAGATTTTCGCGGAGCAATAGATCACGACCACGATCGAAAGAAACAGAAGGCCAATCGAGAGAGCAATCTGCCACGCTGGCGGGACTTGCAGAGAAACACGTAGAGGCATCAGCACCGGCGCAAAAAACGGTATCTCCGAGAGAATCACGGAAGCGCGGGACGAGGAGTCGTTCAACACCAGGCTGTAAATAACCATCGTAAAGACCAGCGGCGCCATGGCAATCCATTGCAATTGCGCCGCGTCCTGCTCGTTCGAGCATGCGGCGCCAACCGCGGCGAACATTGACGAATACAGAAAGTACCCGCCGAAAAAGTAAATGCCGGCGTAAGCCAATAAAGCTCCGGGAACGTGAATTCCGGCAAGCGCTGCGCCCGCGCCGGTCATGGCGGCCATGGCGGCGCCATAGGTTGCAAGCAACGCGAGCGAGACCGACCAGATGGCGAATTGCGTAAACGCCACCGCGGCGACGCCGAGAATTTTTCCCGCCAGGAGCTGGAAGGGATCTACGGCGGATATGAGCACTTCCATCGTGCGTGTGGTTTTCTCTTCGAGGATGGAACGCATCGTGATGATGCCGTACATCAGCAGCGACGTGTACAGCAGAATCACGAGCGCGATGGCCACGCCAAGCGTTTGCCCTCTTTCGACCGACTCACCCTCTTTGCTGACCTTGATAACCTGAAGGTCCGAGCTACGAACAATGTCGCGCACGTCATCCACGTGAATGCCGCGGGCGTTCAGGCGCGATTCGACCACGGCTTGGTTTACCGCACTTGTGAGCGGACCGAACTGCGCATACGCGCCGGGATTTTTGGTATGAAGCTCGGCCGATTTATCGAGGTCCTTGGGAATCACCAGATATGCGTCGAGTGCGCCGGAATTGATCCTCGCGCGCAGACCATCCTGAATATCGCTCGGCGATGCCGGACGATCAATCGTTTCAGTGACGACGTACATCGGCTGGCCGCTGGGAAGTTTCGCGTCAAGACCACCGACGACGGAAGGCGCGAGCCCGCCCGCATTGTCAATGATCGCAAGCCGCAGGGCCTGGTTCGACTGGTGGCCCACCAGGAAAACAATCAGAGAAGTGAACCCGATGCCGATAAGCGGCACGATCAAGGTGCCGATGACAAAGCCCTTGGTTTTTACGCGTGTCACGTATTCGCGTTTGATGATGAGCCAGATCTTACGCACGGGCAGTCTTCTCGATGAAGATTTCGTTCAGCGAAGGCTCGAGCAGCTCGAAACGGGTGATCTGCGCGCCCGCTTGCACGGCTGCTTTCAGAATTTCCTGTGGATCGGCGCCCGGCTTCAATTTCGCCTCCACGCCCGTGGCAAAGCGATCCACCGCGGCGATCGCGGGATGCGTCAGGAAACTATCGGGTCCGGTGAATTCGACGTGAACCGTGTTCTTCCCGTAGGACTGCTTGATGGCGCGGAGGTCGCCATCCAGCACGCTGCGCCCATGATTGATCAGGCAGATGGAATCGCACATCTTCTCGACCTGCTCCATGCGGTGCGTCGAAAGAATGATCGTCGAGCCCTGGTCGCGCATCTCGAGCATGATGTCCTTCACGGTGGCGGCGTTCACGGGATCGAGGCCGGAGAACGGCTCGTCCAATATCACGATCGGCGGCCGGTGCAGCACCGCAGTGATGAACTGCACCTTCTGCTGCATACCTTTCGAGAGGTCAACCATCTTCTTTTCGGACCATTCGCTCAGCTCGAAACGCTCGAGCCATTCACGGGCGCGGCGATCGGCTTCGTCTTCCGAAAGACCGTGGAGCGCGGCGAAAAAAACAATCAGGCTGCGAACTTTCATTCGGGGATAGAGGCCGCGCTCCTCGGGAAGATAGCCGACCGAGTCGCGGGTTTTGTCGCTCACCGGTTGGCCGAGAACGAGGATCGAGCCCTCGTCCGGTACGAGGATGTTCATCACCATGCGGATGGTGGTCGTCTTGCCGGCGCCGTTGGGCCCCAGCAGGCCGAGAACCGCTCCCTGGCGCACGCGCAGGTTGACTCCGCTAACCGCGGTCACGGAGTCGTACGATTTCGTGACGTTCTCGAGCGCTATCGCGTCCATGAATTCCTTACTGCCGGGATATGGCGAACATCTTCGTCCAGTTTATACGGACAACGAAAGCACTTTGTTACATTCTCGCGCAGCAAGCCGCGGCAGCAACAGCCGGATGTTAATCCGGCAGGCGCTGGCCGGTCGTTTCCAAACCAAACGGCAGAAGGAAAAGCCCCAGGACGAACGGGATCGCCGTCAGAGCCACGGGGATGCCGATCGTATGAAAGTGCGAGACACCCGCGCCAACCATGAACGAAAATCCCGCGCCCACAAACCGGCCGACGGAAGTGGCAAACGCGAAGGCGCTGCCGCGGCACGTGGTGGGATACTGCTCCGGCAGCCACAGCGTATACATGGCGAAGTTTGCGCCGCCAATTCCGAGGAAGAACATGCCGATGAAAAACCACGTCATGGCGTTCTGCGCGAGATAAAAAGCCAGCCCGAAGCTGGCGCTGATCGAAATCGCCATGATGACAAAATAGACGCCCAGGGTCAGGCGGCGCCCGAGTCTCTCTGCAATCCATGCGATGGGAAGGCAGCCGACGATTGTCCCGAGCGAAAGCACCATTGTGGCGTAGGTGGCCAGTTTTGGCGCGAGCCCGGCTGCCAGATGCATGCGGCCGGCAATCTCGTTTACTCCTGTCGGCACGTACACCGTGCCGGCCCACAATCCGATGATCGAGATCAGGACATACGCGGAATTGAGCAGCGTGCGACGGCGGTACTCGGGCTTGAAGATCGTAACGAATGGGCTCGCTACTCGCTTGGCGCGGGCCTTCCAGCGTTCCGGCTCGCGGACGCTGTAAAGGATCAGCCCGATCAAAATCGCGGGCGCCCCGCCAATCATGAACATCGGCCGCCAACCGTAGCTTTCGCCGACGAAGTGATTCGCAAGCGCCGCGAGGAAGAACCCGAAATAGTACCCGGTGTGCATGTACGCCGCGCCCATCTTGCGGCGATCTTCGGGCCATTCCTCGGCGACGAAAGTACCGCCCATCGCCCATTCGCCGCCGATTCCGACCCCGGCGAGCAGCCGGAAGATCGCAACCTCCCAGATGTTCTGACCGAATGCCGCCAGAAACGTGAACAGCGAGTAGCAAAGGATCGTGAGCGCGAGAGTGCGAACGCGGCCATATCGGTCGGCTACAGGCCCCCAAATGAGCGCCAGCCCCCATCCCACGAGAAAAAGGGCAAACAGCAGCCCGCCGTAGAAGCCAATGTTGGCGGGAGTTGCCGGAATACCCGACTTCGGCAAAAGCTCGCGCATCGCCGGGACCAGAACGAGCGCGTAGATGAACGAATCCATGCCGTCGAGCGCCCATCCGGCCCAGGAGGCCCAAAAACCGCGCACCTGGTTTTTCGTTAGCGGAGTCGTGGCAGAAGAAGGCATGGGAAATTATTGAAGGGAGAGGCATTGTACGAAGGGAATTCGGGCGATGCAAGGATTTCCCGCATCGCGAATCGCACGCGGGAAGGTCGTGCCAATGATATGTTCTGAAGCGGAACCCCTGGAAACAAATGGAAATCAAAGAACGCGACGGCGCGGTGGAGATTACAGTGCGCGTGGCGCCAAGGGCGAGCCGGAACGCCGTCGAGGGAGAATACAACGGCGCGCTCAAGGTGCGGTTGACCGCGCCACCCGTGGATGACCGCGCAAACCACGCGCTCTGCAGGCTGCTGGCGGAGCGTTTGAAGGTGCCCGTCTCGGCTGTTAGAATCGTCGCGGGCGAAAAGAGGCGGACGAAGCGTGTCTCGATCGCTGGAGTGTCGCGCGTAGGTCGCGGCGCTGCTGGAACCGAAGCCAGCCTGATCTGTCGAACTGGCCTCAGAAACTGCTTTCTATTGTGGAGGGTCACACCGTCGTTATGCCGGACATCAAGGCGATCCAAGCGGAGTTGAAGGCCGGCAAGATGGACGGCTGGCTCTTTTACGACCATCACCATCGCGATCCGATCGCGATCCGTATTCTCGGCCTGGGAAACGACGGGATGGCGACGCGGCGCTGGTTTTATTTCATTCCGTCGCGCGGCGAACCGCGAAAATTGGTGCACAAAATCGAGCAAGGCGCGCTCGATTCGCTCACAGGACGCAAGCAGGTTTACGCGGGCTGGGAAGAGCTGCAGACGCAATTGCGGAAGCTGCTCTCCGGCTCCCGGAAAATCGCCATGCAATATTCGCCCGAAAACAAAATTCCCTACATCGGACTGGTGGACGCCGGAACGGTCGAGCTGGTGCGGAAGCTGAAGAAAAAAGTGGTCACCTCCGCCGACCTAGTGCAGAAATTCGAGGCGGCATGGACGCCGGGGCAGCTCGAATCGCACCTGGAGGCGGGCGAGATCGTGGACCGCATCACGCGCGCGGCCTTTGAGCGCGCCGCAGCGCTCGTGCGCGAAGGCCGGCCCTTGACCGAAAGCGAGCTGCAAATGTGGATCCTCGAGCGGTTTCGCGCGAACGGCCTCACGACGGCCGAGCCGCCCATCGCGGCGGTGCAGCCAAACAACGGCAATCCGCATTACGAGCCGACGCCGACTGGGTCGCGACCGATTCGCGCGGGCGACCTGCTGCTGCTCGATATCTGGGCAAAATGCGACCGGCCCGGGAGCGTCTACTACGACATCACATGGGTCGGATACCTCGGAGAGCGGGTACCAGAGGCGTACGCGAAGATTTTCCGGGTCGTGCGCCGGGCGAGAGACCGCGCCGTTGAATTTGTCCGTGAAGCCGTGGCACGCGGGCGCACGATTCACGGGTGGGAAGTGGACCATGCCGCGCGCGAGGTGATTCGCAAGGCCGGCTACGCGAAATACTTCGTGCACCGCACCGGTCACAGCATCGGCCAGGATGTCCACGGCAACGGCGCCAATATGGACAGCCTGGAGACGCGCGACGACCGAAAGATCGTGGCGCGCACCTGCTTTTCGATCGAGCCGGGCATTTACATGCCGGAATTCGGGATTCGCAGCGAGGTAAATGTGTACGTAGGCGAACGCGAGGCGCGCGTAACAGGCGCCGTCCAGGAAGAGATCCTGCCCTTGCTTGGCTGACCGATGGCAACCGACGCTCCCGTGATCGCAAAAAGAAACGACATGGTTCCCGCCCTCGCGTTGTTGGCGGCGATTGCCGCGTGGGCTGTGCCCGGGCTCGGGCATTTGCTGCTCCGGCGCTGGGGCCGCGCGCTCTTTCTCTTTTTGGCGGTAGGAGGGCTTGCGTTGGCGGGCTACGGAATGCGCGGAGAGATATTCGGTACGCACTCGAGCGATCCATTCGGCGCCCTGGGCTTCGTGGCGGATGCCTGCTCGGGCGCATTCTACTTTTTACCGCGCCTGCTCGAGGCGTCGGGGCCGGACGTGTCGCGCGCAGCGGGCGACTACGGCACGAGGTTTCTTGCGGCTGCAGGAGTGGTGAACTTGCTCGGCGTGCTGGATGCCTACCGGATCGCTTGCGGGCGGAAATCCTGAATGTTCGGAACCGGCATCCAGCTGAGCCATTTTGCGGCGATGACGCTTTTCGCGCTGTGCGTATCGGTGGCTTTCGCGTGCCTTGGGCGGCTGACAATCGCGGGGAGAATCAAGTATGCGCTCTGGTCGCTCGCGCTGTTTCTGGTGATCGGCGTGGGAATCGCGTGGCTGATGTACCCGTTTTCGCGATAGGGGTGCGCGGTCACTCCAGGAATGCCGAGCATGCCGCGCTAAAGACCGCGGCGCTACATTTAAATCTGAAAACCAGAAATTAAAAGGGACGCCCTTTACGAGCGTCCCTTTATTTTTCGTAAGGCGATGACGACGGCTACGCGAGATCTTCGGGCTTGAATGGCAGGCGTCGAAGGCGCTTGCCAGTCGCAGCGAAGATCGCGTTGGCGATCGCAGGAGCGACCGGGGGAACGGCCGGCTCACCGAGTCCCGTGGGAGTTTCCTCGCTCGGGACGAAGTAGACTTCAATCTTCGGAACTTCGTTCATGCGCAACATCGGATTAGTGTCGAAGTTCGTTTGAACCACGCGGCCGCGGTCAATCGTGATCTCGGTCTTCAGCGCTGCGGTGATTCCGTACACGATGGCGCCGGAAACCTGCCCCTCTGCCGTGTCGGGATTGATTACGCGGCCGCAATCCATCGCGGCGACGACGCGATGCACATTCACCGTGCCGTCCTTATCAATCGAAATCTCCACGACTTCGGCGGCGTACGTCGAGAACGCCTCGAGGCAGGCGATCCCTCGGAAGCGGCCCTTCGGCAGCGGCGTTCCCCATCCGGCCTTTTGCGCGGCTAGATTCAAGACGCCGAGGAGCCGGGGCTGCTTGGCCAGCAGATCACGGCGATATTCGTACGGGTCTTTCTTGGCCGCGGCTGCAAGCTCATCTACAAAGCCCTCGCTGAAAAATCCATTCTGTGATGCTCCGACCGACCTCCAGAAGCCCATCGGAATCGGCCCCGCCATCAGGTGATAGTCCACGAGTATGTTGGGAATGTCGTAGGCGATATCGGAAACGCCCTCCACGCTGCTGCTGTCGAGACCGTTCTTGATCGAGCCGGGGAAAAACCAGCTCATGATCGAATCGCACGCCACGCGAGCAGTGAACGCCGTCGGCTTGCCATTGGCATCCAGACCGGCGGACATTTTGATATAGGAGGCAGGGCGATAGTAGTCGTGCTGCGTATCGTCTTCCCGCGTCCATGTGACCTGCACGGGCGCTCCCATGGCTTTCGAAATGATGGTTGATTCAGCTACGAAGTCCGACCAGCCGCGCCGACCGAATCCACCGCCCAAGTAGGTTGTGTGGACCTTGACGTCGTCCGGCTTCACGCCGGCAATCCCGGCTGCCATGCCCTGCGAAGGCGTTTGAAACTGCGTGGGCACCCAGAGATCCACGCCGTCCGCCCGGACGTCCGCTGTGCCATTCATGGGCTCCATGGTGGCGTGGGCCTGGTAAGGTGCTTCGTACACGGCCTCAAGCTTCTGCGCGGCGCTTGCCAGCCCTGCGGCGGCGTCGCCTTCCTTGCGCGAGACCACGCCTGATGTTTCGCATGCATCCTCGAAGGATTTCCGGATGGTCGCACTGGAGACAGCGGCGTTCGGACCTTCGTCCCATTTGATATCGAGAGCCTTGCGGCCCTGAAACGCCGTCCACGTGTTGTCCGCTACGACGGCGACGCCGGTCGGAATCTGAATGACATCCTTGACGCCGGGGATCGCTTTGGCTTTCGTGGCGTCGAAGCTGGCGACTTTGCCGCCGAAAACTGGACAATGCTCGACGGATGCGTGGAGCATGCCCGGGCGGCGAACGTCAATTCCGAACTCGGCCGTGCCGTTCACCTTTTTCGGAGTGTCGAGGCGCTTGGTGGGCTTGCCGACGATCGTAAACTGGCTCGGGTCCTTGAGCTTGACGTCTTTCGGCTGCGGGATTTGCGCGGCCGCCACGGCGAGGCTGCCAAACGTCGCGCGGCGTTTTGTGGCGCTGTGAACGATCGCGCCATTCTCGGCGCGGCATTCCGAGGCGTCCACGCCCCATTTCTGGGCTGCGGCGCCGATCAGCATCTCGCGGGCTGTCGCGCCGGCCTTGCGCATCGGTTCCCAGCAGGAATGGATGCTCTGGCTGCCGCCGGTGCCCTGCATGCCGAACGCAGGGTCGTAATAGACTTTGTCGGCAGGCGCGAACTCAGTGTGAATTCGCTTCCAATCGCATTCGAGCTCTTCGGCGGCGAGCATCGCGAGCGATGTCTCCACGCCCTGGCCCATCTCCGACTTGCTGATCAGGATAGTTACCTTGTCGTCCGGCGTGATGTGAACCCAGGCGTTTAGGACCGCAGGCGTGGCAGATGCGGCTGCAAGCACCTCGCGTCGCCCGGGCAGGTAGAAGCCGATGACGAGGCCGGTGGCGCCGGCAATGCCCGTCTTGAGGAAACTGCGGCGATCCAGTGGATTGGTGATGGCGCTCATTCCGCACCTCCTGCCAGCACAGCGTCGGTGGATGGAACATCGTCGGCGCTGGCGCTGGCCGGCTTAGCCGAAGCCGCGTGCAGCTCAGCCGCGCGATGAATCGCCTTACGAATTCTGGGGTATGTGCCGCAACGGCAGATGTTGCCGGTCATTGCGTCGTCAATCTGCGCGTCGGTGGGCTTGGGCGTCTTGGCGAGCAGCGCGGAGGCCGTCATGATCTGGCCGGACTGACAATAGCCGCACTGGGGAACGTCAATTTCCATCCAGGCGCGCTGGACGGGGTGGCTGCGATCGGGAGAAAGTCCCTCGATCGTGGTTACGCGCTTGCCGGCAATGGCCGAAATCGGCGTGACGCAGGAACGGATCGGGTCGCCATTGATATGGACGGTACAGGCGCCGCAGAGCGCCATGCCGCAGCCGAATTTCGTGCCGGTCATATTGAGCGTGTCGCGAAGAACCCAGAGCAACGGCATATCGGGATTGACGTCCACCGTCTCGGGTTTGCCGTTTAAGGTGAAATGAGTCGCCACGAAGAGAGCCTCCCTCAGAACCGCGAGTATTTACGGACCTGAAACGTTCCGCTGAACCTAAATTGTAGCTTTGCGCTGACGCTACGCCAACGACTATGTGGAGTCAAGATCGAACGGGGGCGTTTGTGCCGCGTATTATCACTTCGCCGACGAAGCGTATGGAAATAACGATTCCTAACGCATCGAACAGGATGAGCGAAGATGGCAGGAAACAAAAAAGCTGACCGGACTTTTCGGTCCGGCCAGCCGCTTGCCAAAATCTGATTCGACCCGCGGCACGCTCGCCGCGAGTGCCGCGCCTAGAACAGGAACTTCAAGGCAAATTGAATGATGCGTGGGTTCACGGACGTCTGGTTGATCTGGCCAAAGTTCGCCGTGTCCACGTTCGGCAGGAACAGGGGGCTGCCGACGGCGAATGCGCCCGTCGGATTGCTGAACTGCCCGTGGTTGAATATGTTGTAGAACTCGGCCCGGAATTGCAGCACTTTGCCTTCTCCAAATATCGGAGTCGTCTTGATGATCGACATATCCCAGTTGAATTCACCCGGACCCAGCACAACGCCTGGGGCCAGGTTGCCGTAATCCGTGGGCAACTCAGGCGCGCCCGTGGGTCCGATGACAATCTCGCTATTCGGGACATCAGGCGCCACGCAAAACGCCGAATCGTTGAAGTAGCCAGGTTGTCCGGGGAGACCCAATTTCGAGGTGATCGGGCCTTTCGTAATGATGTCACCGACCGTGGCGCCAGCGCACAGTTGAGCTCTGGCGAATCCGCTGTCGGTGCCCGTGCCGTTCGTACCGTAAGCCTGGCCGTTCCGGTCATCAATGATGGTGATCGGGCTGCCATCCTGGGCAATGGTGACGCCGGAAACGTTCCAACCACCGATTAGCTTACCTTCCATGCCCGTCATGCCCTTGCCGAAGGGCAAGTCGTAGCTGTAACTGATGATGAAGCGCTGGTAGTTGTTGAAACTGGCAGGGCCGTATTGCTGGTTCAAATTGTTGGCGTTGTTGCTGTTGGCCGACGTGCCGATCAGGTTTGTGAGGACCTTGCTCCATGTGTATGCGGCCTGAACTTGCAACCCGCGTGAGAACTGGTGCCGGACGGTGGCCTGGAGGCTGTTATAGGACGACTTGCCGTCCCATGCGGTGATCTGCAAGCCCTCAGGCTGGTAGCCCACGAAGGGCACGCGAGCCAGCACGTTGAAGTCATCGTTCTCCGTGATCGTCGTGGTACCGGTGGTGCTGCTGGGAACCGTGATGCTGCCGCCAGTAGGAATTATCTGCGCGGTGTTGAGGTTGTGGTTGTAGTCGGTCAGGTTGATTCCCCTGGAACCGACGTAACCAAGGTCGAGCACCCAGCCGTGCACGAATTCATATTGGAAACCCAGGTTGAACTGCTGGACGAGCGGCGTATGTACGTCGTTATCCAAAAGCGGAGTGCTCAGGAACGAGCTGCCCGGGCTGCCTGGAAAGAGGCCACCCGTTGGGAACGCGCAGGTGCCTATGGCAGCGCAGTCCCCGTCAAAATAGCGAGGCGCAAAACCATAACTATGCGGCACACCCGGGAGATACTGCGGCAGCGGCACGAGTTGAGGCGCTGCATACGGGGTGGCCAAGGATTGGGCGTTCGGGAAGCCGTAGTCGAGTGTGACGGAGTACGGATTGCCCTGCTCAACCGCGTGCACGAACCGGTCGAGACCCGTGCGGTCGTAGAAGATGCCGGCTCCGGCGCGCACGACTAACTTATTATTGTCCAAGGGCTGCCATGCCACCCCCAAGCGCGGAGCAAAATTGCTCAGTGGGACGCGGTCGTTGATCGCGGTGTTGTTGGCATTTGTCAGGACTCCCGGAGGAGGCGGTCCGTAGAACTTCGCGTAGTTGTTTGGAACCACGTTACCCGCGAGGCTCAAAGCCGGGTTCGCAAGCGCCGCGGCCACCGTGGTCGGTACGAGCGTGTTCGGCACTGAGCCTAGCGCGCTTACCCAGATGTTGGTGGCATTTCCTTCCGCGTCGCTCAGCGTTCCGTCGTATTCCCACCGCAGGCCCATGTTCACGGTGAGGCGCGAGTTGACCTTCCAGTCATCCTGCACGTAACTGTCCATATTGCGCAGGCGATACTCGTGCGGGATTCCGTTTGGTCCGCTCGTCACGCAAAACAGGCACTCCAGAATGTTCCCGGGCTCGCCGACGAGGAAGTCGTTGAACGACCCGACGACCGACACGCCGCGTTCCAAGCCCTGGAAGAGGAGGTTCCACTGCGTCGCTTCGTATTCGGCTCCAGCCCTGATCGTGTGTTTGTTGTGCGACCACGAAATCTGGTCGGCATATTGGAACTGGTTGACGGGACTGTCCACGGGATCGAGCGTGCCATTCAGATCCCATCCTCCCGTCGCGATTACCGTGAAAGGCGGCTGAGTTAGGGACGCGGAGCTGGGCGTGCTCGAAGTGATTCCCAGGTTCGCAAATGTGTCGCCCGCCGGGAGCGTAACAGACCCGAAGGAAACAAGCCGCTGGAACGACGCGCGAGCTTCGTTTACGAAATTGTTGCTAACCAGCGTCGTGAGCTTCATCAACGCGTTGATATTGGAATAGTAGTTGTTCTCAGGCGCGCCCGGCAGATTGCCTCCGCTCGGCGCACCCATGGTCACGATATCGGGGTTTCGGGAATAGAATGTCCGGACCGACAGGGTGTTCTTGCCATTGAGTATGTAATCGCCGTTGCCGACGTACTGATCCTCGTTGTAGATCGATGGGACGCTGAAATTGCAGGTGTAGTAGGTGTTGGGATCCGTAGCCAGCGGGTTATTGGGAAGGCACCCGGGCGTAATCGAAGGCGTGGGAATGTAATAGCCGCTCTTTGTCGGACCCGGCAGATTAAGGTAGGCGATCGCGACAGGGCTGATATTCGAACCGGTGCAAGTGGGCTCGGCGCCGGTCAGCGTCACGTGCTGTGGGTCGTTACCGGTCGGGCAATTTTCAGCTCCGAGATCGCTGATAAAGGCTGCGGTGTTCCGCGGCTCATTTGGGATCGGAGGCAACTGCGCGCCGAACGTGTCGCTGTCGGATGTCACACCGTTCTTCGAGCGAGTTCCCTGATAACTAAAGAAGAAAAACAGCTTGTCCTTCTTGATCGGCCCGCCTACGGTGCCACCGAATTGCTGCTGATTCAAAACCTGGCGCGGTGAGCCTGAGGTGGCGCTCTGGTCGTAGAAGAAATCGCCCGCATTCAAGATCGAGTCGCGCGTAAATTCGAACAGCGTACCGTGAAACGCGTTCGTGCCGCCCTTGGTGACCACGTTGACGTTGGCGCCTGGGTTTCGGCCGTAGCTAGCGTCGTACGTCGAGGTCTGAACCTTGAATTCTTCAATCGCATCCGGGTTGGGGATGCCGATACCCGCGTAAATGCCTGAGTCGGTAGCGCTCCCGCGATTGGCGATGTTGTCAATCGCGACGCCGTCCATCTGGAAGTTGTTCTGGCCCGGATCGTTCCCATTCACGCTGACATCTTGGGTGCCTTTGCCCAGCGCAGTAGCGTTTTCCGGACTGCCGCTCGTGCCCGCAGACAGGTTGAGAATTTCGGTGTAGTTCCTATTGGCCATCGGAAGAGAGGTGATGGTGTTTCCGGAAACTGTCGTGCCGAGCGTGGAACTCTGGGTCTGGAGCGTTTCGACGTTGCTCTCAACCGTGACCGTCTGGGTTACCTGGCCGAGCTCGAGCACTTTGTCAAGAAGAGGCGTCTCAGTTACGTCAATCACGACGCCGGCAACTTCGGCGGTCTTGAAGCCCGCGGCGGCAAACTTTACGAGATAGGTGGCCGGCGGCAGGAGAGCGAACTTATAAACGCCATCGGGGCCCGTGGTGGTCGAGCGCGCTTGGTTCGTTCCGGTGTTGACGACAGTCACCGTCGCATTCGGGACGGATTTCCCCGATTGGTCAGTGACGGTTCCGGTGAGTGCGCCCGTTCCGGCCGACTGTGCCGCGACGCGGTTCGCGCTAAACAGGACGACCAACAGCGCGCCAAGTGCGCACACCAAGACAAAGCTCAACGACTTCCTAGTATTTACCATTTCCCACCCTCCCCTTTTAAACCTAGTCACGTGCACCCACGCACGAACTAGACATGTTCCCTGAGGCGATTGATACTACAGGCGTTAAAGACGTGTCAAGTTCAATCAGCGAAATACCTCGGCTGGGGCGCTCAAAACATTAACCTTGCGGGGGAGTGGGATCGGGAAAGAATGCGGGCTTCGCGGTTTGACAGGTTTTTCGCCGCGATGTTACAGTCGGTGGCGCTGCCGAGGTAGCTCAGTTGGTAGAGCAGCCGATTCGTAATCGGCAGGTCCCCGGTTCAAGTCCGGGCCTCGGCTCCATCAATCTCGCGGCGGAGCCGCCATGCGATTGCTGAGTGGCGAGTTTCCGGCCTGTCTTGGCCTTCCTATACCTCGCGAAGGTTGCGTTGCAATCCTGATAAAGTTCGCGCGCGGGATCCTAAGAGACATTGAGAAGCATGAGGGAAATTGGCGCCCGGGCGTGTATAAGCACGCCCGGGCCCAGAATCAGTCCGAGCGTAAGAATTGCGACGCGGACACTTTCAGTTCGTTTTGTCGTCAACAGCGGTGTTCTCATCATTCTGGCCTTAGAACGTGTAGACAACGTCGAGCTGATACCGCTTCAGGAAATCTTCCGGCGGTTTCGTGCCGTCGAAATTGAGCGGCCGGCCGAAGAGTCCAGTGAAGGAGAGTTGAACGTTGGATTGAACTTGGTAAATCACCATCGCACGATGCTCGGTCACGTTGCTTCCCTGCCGGATATCGCTGTAGTCGAAATTCGACAGAACCGCTTCCCGCTCGATAAACATCCGCGTGTAATCAAACTGCCAGTCCCCCTTCTTCTGCCCGCGGCCGACCTGCGCTTCACCCCAATAGCCGCGACGCTGGCGCGAATTGCAGGCAAAGTTGGTTGATTGCGAGTAGTGGATCGTCGCTGTATTGGCAGGAGCAGCGAGAATGTTGTCCTCATTGGCGCACGCCTCGGTGTTTTGCACGTAGTCACCAATGAAGGCGATGGGCCACTTGTCCGAGGCGGTCTTAACATCGAATCGCGCGATCGAATCGAAGAGCCCGAACTTCGATGCGAACTGCGCGTTCGTGATCGTTGTCACCCCTGTCGGAAAGGACGTCCCGCCAGTCGTCACCTCGTTGGTAGCAGTCGTCGTGGTGATGGAGTTCTGCACGGTGTTGCCGGTGCCAAGCGGCAGGAGGCCGGTCAGCGGCGTCTGCGGGTTCTTCGCGCTCGCTTTGGCCAGCGCCAGCGCGATGGGATCAGCATTGTGATAGTTGTAAAAGCCCGTGTACGCTCCAAACTTTAGCCACGGGGCCAACTGCCACTGTGTCTGTATTTGCCCGCCGTAGACGACGCTTGCAACGGAGCTCTGATTGGTGAGGGAAACTCCCGCAACCTGCGTGAACGGCAGTTCGAAGCCCACAAACGCGATCTTTTTCAGCAATGGCGTCGAGTTCAAATTGAAGGCCAGAGTTTCCGCGACCCCTTCGGGATTGAGATCCTTGTCCCATGTAAGTTCGGTGTTGTACCAGGGGTAAGCAAATTTTCCGCCGATCAGCGTGAGGGAGCTGAATTGGTGAGGCGTATAATCAAGGTACGCCTTGTCGATGCCGATGGCCTTGCGTGAGTAGAAATCGCCTACCGTTTGATTGGTGCTGGTGGGGTCGTTGATATCACCGGACGCCAGCGAGAAACCTCCGGCAAAATCTTCGTTGAGCTTGGCACTGACATTAAACCGCAGACGAAACCTCTCTCGATTTTGATCCAGGGATTGGTTGGCGGGCCCGCCGAAGATGGGCTCGTCGCGCAAGCGAATGTCTCCGCTGAACGCAAAGGGCCCAAAATTCTTCAGCCTATCTTCGAGGTTGCCGATCCTGTTTGACATATCCTGAGGAGTTTGCACCTGGGTCCCCTGTGTCGAGGAGGGCGTGGAAACGACCGCACTGGCGCTCGGGACCGACGCGGATGAATCGGCGTCCGACGCTACGCCGAGCTTTGCTTCCAGGCTTGCGATGCGGGCGAATTCGTCCTTCAGAGCCGCCCGCTCGGCGTCGAGTTGCTGGCTATGCTCCTCGAACTGCTTTGCCTGTGCTTCTACCGCTTCCCTCAATTCCTTCAGCTCGACGACAACCGGCGAGCTTGGGTCGGGCGCAGCCGCGGTTGCGCTACCTTTGGCTGCCGCGGGAGCGCTCCCGGCGGAGTTTGAGCTTGCCGCAGCGGTATCGGCCGACGGCGTATCTGCGCCGCGGGCAAGAGCGATCGTCGCTGTTCCTGCTAGGCCCAAACCAAGGGCCGCTGCAATCGCAATTCGTTTCGATTTTGATGCCAAATAGTTCGCCATTGAATTCTCCTAGGATTTTTCGACTTCAAGCAAAAACGAAAGTTGTCCATTACTTGCTAACGGGTGTGATTCGGCGAGAACTTAATTGCGGCTGCGACAACACAAATCGGAGAGGGAGGTATGGTCCAGAATCCGGGCAGTGGCGTTCCGCACGTCGAGAAGAACGCGGAATAAAGGGCGATGCTTGGGGTCGGTGCTGACGCGACGGCGCAGGGATTCGGCGTCTTCAAACGGCGCGAGCGGGCCATCAATCCTGCGGAGGACTTCACCCAGCGAGATTTTCTTCGGGGGCCGATTTAATTGATAGCCGCCGTGGGCGCCTCGGAGGCTGACAACGAAGCGAGCACGCTTGAGGTCCAGAAGAATCGCTTCCAGGAATTTCTCCGGCAGCTTTTCCTCGGCTGCGATGTCCTTGATCTTGACCACGCCGGCAGGGTGCTGCGCGAGCACCGTGAGTGCTTGCAAAGCGTACAATCCTCTTTGAGAAATTCGCACTGGGCTGGGCTATTCCCTACTACACTCACTAAGTCTACTGACTTAATAGACTATGTCAAGAAGAAAAATTGAAGAACCAGCTCCGTTCTCCCTGGCTCTCGCTGCCGGGAACAATCCGTGACGGGCGTTCCTTCCGAGGGGAATGGCGAATCATAGCCAAGAATGTTTGCCGGGCGCAGCATGCTGCGCCCATACGAAACCCTTTCACCGTCTTGGACGGCCGACATTTCGCCAGGCGGATCGGCTGAGGTTTCCGTGTGTTAGCATTGGCCGCAAAGGAGGAAAATTATGGCAGAAAAGACGGCATCTTCCGCGACGACGAGCCGCGAGCTGCTTCGCCACACGGTTGCCACGCTTGCTTATCGCGGTGGAAAAGCGCTTCGCGGCGCACCCGATGGATTCGCGGAATTCCGCGCGGGCGATACTACGCGCACCCCGGGGCAAATTCTCGCGCACATCGGCGATCTGCTGGATTGGGGACTGTCGCTCGCGAAAGGCGCGCAGAAATGGCAGAACTCCGATCCCCTGCCCTGGGACAAGGGCTCGGAGCGTTTCTTCGCCGCCCTGCAGGCCTTTGACGCCTACCTCGCTTCGGATGCGCCTCTTGGCTGCCCGGCCGAAAAGCTTATTCAGGCTCCCTTGGCAGACTCCCTGACGCATATAGGGCAGATCTCGATGCTTCGGCGGCTGGCGGGCGCGCCGGTCCGCGCAGAGAATTATTTCAAGGCTGAGATCGTGGCGGGACGCGCGGGCGCCGAACAGACAACGCCCAAGTTGGAGTTCGATTAGCTGAGGAATGCGCGGCCGGCGTTGGCCGGCGCACACGGTAGACCGGATCAAGCGCAAAATTAACGGCCGGGGGCTAGGCTGAGGGACCCAAGCCGCCCGGCCTCTTCTCACCCATCTCCGCAGGGTCTGGGTAAGAAACTCTTATGCGGCGTTCTCACCACTCCGCATGAATTCGTAACGTTCAATGGCCGCCGCCACTCCCATCTCACCTGAGTTTTCCTGGCTGCTGCGCAGGACGCGTCCGAGACACCGGACGCGCACCGGCCCAGCTTGAGTCAGCTCGTGGGGCAGGGTCATGACGATTTCAACCGGCGAACCACTCCGTAATCCCTTGGGCAAGTGGAAATAAAGGCCGCGCGAACTAACTTCGCGAGATTCCGTGTCGGCTTCACCCACGACATTCTCATCGGTCCAGCGAACGGTCAGCGGCAAACGCATCAGAAAGCGCCGTGATACACGTCGTTCTTTCAGTGACAAAGGACAGCTCCTTTAGATCACTCACAGGATAGGGCTGATCCCTATTTGGACCAATAGAGCAAGAGAGCCAATTATGGGTGGCCCTTTTGGTACAGAAGTACTAGGTCTAAGAAGAGGGATTGTAGAGAGATCAGGCCTGGTCTATCAGGCGATGGTGAATAGCGTATAGCGCGAGTTCGAGGCGGTCCGAAACACCGAGTTTGTCGAATATGTTGTGCAAGTGGTTTTTCACGGTCTGCTCACTGATGAAGAGCTTTTCGCCGATTTCGCGGTTGCGGAAGCCCTGAGCCACCAGCTGGACGATTTCCTTCTCGCGGTCGCTCAGCAGGGGCTTTTCCCGGCGCTGGCCGGATTCGGATGACTTCTTGAATGCGTCAATTACCTCGGCGGTCATGCGATTGTCGAGCCAGATTTCGCCGTCCGCGACCTTGCGAATGCTTTTGAGGAGCAAATCGCTCGCCGATTGCTTCAGCACGACGCCGCGGGCTCCCAGGCGCATGGCGCGAACGACGTCGCGATCGTCTTCCGCTGCGGTGAGAACGATTACGCGCGTGGGAAGAGAATCGAAATTGACCTCCTCGAGGACGCCCAGTCCATCTTTTTCCGGCATGCGTAGGTCGAGAAGAAGAATATCCGGCTTGAATTTCGCGAGCATTTTCACGCACTCGACGCCATTGGAGGCTTCGCCGACGATCTGCACGTCGTCCGCGACCTCCAGCAGTTTGCGCAAACCGTCGCGAAAGATCGCGTGATCGTCCGCAACCAGGATTCGAATGGCCTGTTTTGCTTTCGTCATATTAATTCAAAGGAATTTCTACAGTTAGGCGCGCCCCGTGACCAGGATTGGATTCCACCGTCAGAGTACCACCCACGCTCCGCGTCCGTTCCTTGATCGAAATTGGCCCAAGACGCAACTGGTCCAACTCTTCGCTTCGGTAGCGTCCAGAGAAGCTAAATCCCTGGCCGTTGTCATCCACGAAGAGAAAAACATTGGCTTCGTCTTGTTCTAGTTTTACCACGACGTGGCTGGCGTGCGCATGCTTTTTTACGTTGTGAAGTGCTTCTCTGTAAATCTGGAACAGCTCGCGGCAAATGCGATCGGGCAGGCGCAAATTGCGATCCTCGATGAAAAGATCGATGGCCATGCCCTGTTCGCTGCGGAATCTTTCCGCGAATCCGTACATCAATTCGCGCATATCCGCGCTTTCCACGCGGAGGGGGCGCAAATCCGTGACCATCCTGCGGAGCTCGTCACTTTCCTCCTGCACCGTCTTCTGCAGGCTCGCTAATTCCGCGCACGCCTGCTCGGGTTTCTGAGGGAGTTTGCGGCGCAACACTTCGAGCTGGATTTTCAGGCTGAGGAGCGTCTGCAATATTCCGTCGTGCAGATCTCGCGAGATGCGGCTGCGCTCCGATTCGACAGCACGCGCCCGAAGGCTGCGCATCACGAAGACATTCTCGAGGGGCGGCCCGACGTGGCGAACGATCTGCTCCAGCCAGCGCAAATCCGCAGCGGAAAACCGGCCGCGCGAGGGCTGAGGATTCACCAGCAGGACGCGGCCCGCCGGCCGGCCGCCTGATTCCATGGTCACGGCGAGCAGAGAACGAGCCCCGAATTCCTCGCGCGTCGAATCGGGAGGCGCGGGCACGCGCAGGCGCACGCCTGTGCGACGGTCCCAACCGAAACCCTGGCTGCTCCCATTCTTGAATTCCCACTCCATGGTGATTTCCAGGCAATCAAACAGAAAAGTATCGGAGCGCGATTGAGCGAGAGTTTCCGCGCCTCCCGCGCCGAGCTCGCCCGCGCGCACTCTCCAGACAAAAAGCCGCTCGAGTTCGTCATCGAGAATCGCCAGGCACGCCTGCTCGCATTCGAACGTCAATGCCAGCTCGCCAAGCACTTGCCTGATGGATTCGGCTAACCCGTGATCGAATTGCAGCAGACCCGTGATTTTCTCCAGGAACTCCTGCCGCCCCAGATGCTCCCGCTCCCGGGCGCCCAGGAATCCCATGCACAGGCCGGAGACCAGCGTTCCCGACCCAATGGCGATCCAGTGCCAGATGCTTTGCCAACGGAAGGGCTGCTCGACTGCCACGCGGGCGATGATCCCGACCGTGGCCACGCCGACCAGCGCGAGCATCGCGCGCGAGTTCCCGCGCGTCGCCAGAGCGAACACGGTAAACAAAAAGAGAAACCAGAACGCTGATACGGAGGGCGTCAGGTAGACGAAAACGGCCAGTACCGCAAAATCCACAGCCAGAGGAATCCGAAATCGCGACGCTCCGACAAAGCGCTCCGCGAGCGCCTCAGCCAGCGCCACGAGCAGGTACGCCTCGAGAAACACGACCGAGGCGCGCCGAACGGGCGCAACGGAGGTCTCCAGCAGCGCCACTAGCGACAGCGCCGCGATCACGACGCGTGCCAGCGTGACTTGCCGCTCGAGATAGAGACGTCCGGTGTTGTCCTGAGACATAGTGGCGGGTAACTGCCCCTAAAAGTCTAGCAAGCCCGCAGGGTCGTGCAATTCCAGTGCGGCGACGTGTCGTCTTTTGGTAATCGCCGATGAACGCCGACAAAGGTTCTTTACACAAACGAAGCGTCACAACGATTGACAAAGGGTGCATAATCTTTCGCGGTATCGATTCAACGGAGGAATTGCCGGCTTGGCGCAGCGATATACGCGAAGAGAGGTTGGGCGAATTCTGGGAGTGAACCCAAGCCGTCTTCGCTATTGGGAAAGGCTCCAGTTGGTGCGTCCCCAGGCGCGTTGGGGGGAGCGATTCTACAATTTTGGCGATCTCGTCGCATTGCGGACGCTCCAGCGGCTGACGGATAATCGGATCCCGGCACGCCGAGTTCGCCGCGCTGTCAATTTAATCGGGCAGCAGTTTGGCGAATCCGAGTTTCCGCTTCAGGAACTGCGCTTCCTCGAACAAGGCCGCGACTTGCTGGTGTTCCCACCCGGCGCCACGCGCCCGTTCAGCCCGCTCAAGCAACAGTGGGCGTTTCCCTTCGACTCCCCCACCCGGCCTGCGAAGCTGCACGCGATGGCCGGCCCAACACCCGAGGAATTATTTCAGAGCGCGCTCGATTGCGAGACTCGACCGGAACTCCTGCCGCAGGCGGTCGAAAAATACCGGCAGGTACTCAGCCTCACACCCGAGTGGGTGGACGCGCACATCAATCTGGGCGTGGCGCTTTATCAGATGGGACGGGCCGACGAAGCGCGCGCCGAGTTTCTTTCCGCCGTGCAGCTCGATCCCTTGAACGGAATCTCGCGTTACAACTTGGGCTGCGTGCTGGAGGAGCAGGGAGAAATTGATCAAGCCATCGAACATTTGCGGCGCGCCGTTCGCGCGCTTCCGGCCCACGCCGACGTCCATTTCAATCTGGCTTTAGCCTACGAAAAGCGCGGCGAACGGCGCCTCGCGCGCGAGCAGTGGGTCCTGTATCTTCGCCACGCGCCCAACGGAGCGTGGGCGGAGCAGGCGCGCGCTCACCTGCGGCAATGTTCCGTGCGCCGCAAGCGCCTCGTCCCAATTCCCTTCCCCCGCAAAGCGTAGCTCGCGCGCATATCGCCGTGATATGATTTTTGCCAGGTGGTGAGCGTAGCTCAGCTGGTAGAGCATCGGTCTGTGGCACCGAGGGTCGCGGGTTCAAACCCCGTCGCTCACCCCAACTCTCTTCTCGAATTTCACCCGCCGCCAGATTCAACTCGTGGGGAGCCATTCACTCGAAAAAATCACTGGCCTTTGGGAGGCGAAGGTTCGGCCGGGGGCGTGGGACCGCCGTGATCGAGGCCAAAGGATGGGTTCCGTTTCGTTCCAGTGATCTTGATCGAGAGGACGGTACCGGCATCCTTGCCTTTGAAGAATGGATCGACCGCCTTCAGAAAAAATGATTTCATGCCCGTGGTGGTTTGGGACGGCTTGGCTTTGAGCTTCAATTTGCCGTGGAAATCCATTGCCTCGGTATCGAGGTTGTAGGTGCCGGAAAGATTGATTGCCGCCCCCGTAACGCCGAAGTGCAGATCGGAAAAACTCACGACCGCATCGCGCAATGCGAAGTCGCCCTTCATCTCGGATACAACATTGGAGATATCGAGGTCTTTCGGCTGGCCCTGGCCTTTGCGGCTGAGCGTATCGATCTTTCCCTGAGTGGAAACGTTGGTGAACTGAATATCGCCGATCCCAAACTGCCCCAGGAGTTGCAAGCGCTCCATCAAATCGGGATTTCCTTCGGGTATCGTGATTTTGGTTCGAAGCCGAACCGCGCCCGTCATCACCGGCTGGCCCCCCTTCGAAACAAGTCGAATTAAATCTTCGACCTGCGCATCTCGCGACACCGCGTCTAGCACGATTGTACGACCTTTAATATTGCGATCCTCATCCACGATCTTGCCGCTCACTAGCAGCGTCGTATGCAGAAACCGGGCGGTTACGCTATTCAGATAGGTGTCGCCATTGGTGCCATCAACGATGGCGGAGAAGTCCGTGTGCAGCGCCATCGGGTGGTCCGCCGTCCGCAGCGCGAAATCGGGAGTGTCTGTCTGACCCGCTACCTTCAAATAATCCAGTGGGCCGCTAAATCCACCCGTAGAAGAAAGAATGCCTTTGAGTCCCTTCAGCATGCCGAGATCCGCGTTGTAGAAGCTGTATTTCCCCACTGCGGGAGTTTCGCTCGGCTCCTCCGGCAGCCATGGCCCAAATTGTCCGGTGGCATTGATTTCGCCCTTGGGCACGGCATTGGTCAGGGTAGCCTGGAAATCGGCCGGACGGTCAAAGCTGAGGTCGCGAAGCTGCAAATGGTGGATCGGAAATTCCCGCGGAGGCTTTCCGGGTTGAGCGCGCAGAACGACAATTACGGCGTCATCGGCGACGAGCTGATCAATCAGGACGGGATATTTTTTGGTGAGATCCTGGTCCGTGCTATGGATCAGGGCTTCTCCTCCCGGTTCCCGGGGTGGAGTGTGGATCTGCAATCCATCGAGCTGCACGAAGGCGATGTGCGGCTGCTTTCGCACAAGGCTCTCAAGATCCGCGTCCATGGACACTTTGCGGACTTCGATCAGCGGAGGAATATCCGTGCGGCCTTTGTGGCGCAGCACCAGTCCTGTGATCGTGACGTGAACCCGGGGAAGCAGAGAAACGCTGAAATCCGAAATCTCGACCTGGCTCTCGAAGTGAGTTCGCAGAACGGTTTCGACGCGATCGCGAAGAGTGGCGTGAATTCTCGGGCGGAGCACGTACAAAGCAATCACGGGAACCAATACGAGCACGAGCACAACCGCCAGCGTCGCGCCAACGACCCACTTTCGCATGAGAACCGGGCTGAGCTTTCTCGGCCTGATCAATTACAGAAACAGCAAGCTTGAGCGAGCCGGACTTCATTCTACGCGCATAAGCGCCGCGCTTCCCATACCGAGAATACTTGAGAAAAAGCCGCGAGAAAGAGGCCGGCCGGTCACGGCCTGCCACGCCCAGCGTCTAAAGCATTTCGGGTGTAGGGCAACCAGGGCCACCGCCCCCATGGACACGGCGTGCGGAGGCGACTCCTCCTTTTTCTTTTCTCCCGATTGCGGCGCATTCATCCTAGACTATCAGCGAACACGCGGAGAAGCCGACATTGGCTGCCCGGCAACCGAGATGTGCTCGAAAGAGCTCAGTTAGATTCGGCGCCTGCCTATTGGTTCTCGTACTGTTGCTGCCCGGTGCGACAACCTCGTGGGCCTATTCGGTTCTGACCCATGAAGCGATCGTGGACTCGGCATGGGACGACGCCATACGGCCGACCCTTCTGAAGCGGTTCCCGAACGCGACTCCGGAAGACCTGAAAAAAGCGCGCGCGTTTGCTTATGGCGGATGCGCGATCCAGGACATCGGGTACTACCCCTTCGGCAACAAGTTCTTCAGCGATCTGGTGCACTACGTTCGAACGGGCGATTTCATCGAAGCCCTGCTTCGCGATTCAACCGATGTTGACGAGTATGCGTTCGCGCTGGGCGCGCTGGCGCACTATGCAGCGGACAACGACGGGCACCGGATCGCCGTGAATCGGTCCGTGCCAATTTTGTATCCCAAGCTGGGGCGCAAGTACGGCCCGGATGTCACTTATGACGAAAATCCCGCCGCACACTTGAAGACCGAGTTTGCGTTTGACGTGCTGCAGGTGGCGAAGGGGCGCTATGCGCCCGACGCCTATCACGATTACATCGGATTCGAAGTCTCGCAGTCACTCCTGGAGCGCGCATTTAAGGAAACTTATTCTCTCGATCTAAAGTCCATTTTTACAGACTACGATTTGACGATCGGGACTTACCGGCGCGGCGTGAGCGAGGTGATTCCCGAAATGACGAGAGTGGCGTGGCAACTCAAGAAAGACGATATCCAGAAGGACATCCCGGGCGTCACGCGCCGGAAGTTCCTCTATCACCTGTCGCGTGCCGATTACGAACACCAGTGGAACACGAAATACAGAAAGCCGGGATTTGGCGCGAGGCTGCTGGCTTTTCTGACGCGGTTGATTCCCAAGATTGGCCCGTTTCAGACGCTCACTCTTCGCGTGCCCACGCCGGAAACAAACAAGCTGTTCATGGCCAGCTTCAACGCCACTCTAAAAGACTACGAGGGGTCGCTGCGGGAGGAAAGGGAGTCCGGGAAGATCGATCTCCTGAACGACAATTTCGATACAGGCACAGTGACCGGGCCGGGGCAGTATCCGCTGGCGGATAAAACGTATGCCGATTTGCTGAATCGGCTCGCCGCGGGCAACTTTAAGGATGTCTCGAGCGAACTTCGCAGCACGTTGCTCGATTACTATGCCAATTTCAAAGGACCGGTCGCCGCGAAGACGAATAAGAAGGAATGGGAAAGAACTACGCGAGAGCTTGAGCAGCTGAAGGCCTTCACAATCGAGAAGCCGGGATCGTGAAGACCCGCGCACCCCTTATTTATTTGCCGCCCTGCACCACCAGATTGTTCGTCACGGAGAAAACGCCCGGAACGCCGTTCGCCTGAATGTTGGCGACGTCCTTGTCGGCGTCCGTGGCAACCGCGCCTTCGAGACTCACATGGCCGTTTTTGACGATGATATGAATGGGCGGCACCGCCCCTTCTGCATAGCGCTGCAAGCTGGGCTGCGAATAGATCGCGCGGAATTCCGCCCGGCGAATTTGGTCGTCGTTGGGCGAAGTGGGAAGCACCTCAATTTGATTGTCCACGCTTTCCACACCTTCGATATTCTTGACCGCGGCTTCCGCGTCGGACTTCAGCGAAGGACGAACGACCTGGCCAACCAGGGTTACCCGATATCCGTTGACGCTATACGCCAAGTTGTCGAAGACGGAATACCACGGCAGCATGACCAGTTCGTGGCGCACTTCGCGCTTGATCGGGTCGTTCGAGGCGCCGCTTCCCCGAACCGCGGGCGCCTGTTGTTGCCCAATGGCGATAATTGGACAGGCAAGAACTACTAAGGCTCCAACTGCGAGGGCCCATTTTGAGATTCGCATGATCTTCATCTCCTGCTTGCCGTTTCGTCAAACTGAACGCGTGACCCGAATAAAAATTAAAGCCGGCCCATGAGCAACAGCACAAGAAGAATGAGGAGAACGACTCCGAGTCCGCCGCTTGGGTAATAGCCCCAATCGCGGCTGTGCGGCCACGTGGGAACGGAACCGACGAGAGCAAGGATGAGTACGACTACCAGTATCGTGAGTAGCATTTTGTGGCTCCTTTCACCGCAACTTGGAGGCGAGAGAAGAGGAACGACGCCGACCCCAGCCCTCGAATCCCTATAGGATCCTTCGGCGCCAATTCTTCTTCTCTCGCCGCCCGCATAATCTCGGAAGCGATGAGAACAGACAATACAGACAACGTGTTAGGGCACTTCGGAACACACTGTAGGTGCCACGTAACAGGTGTCGTGCGCGCAGATCGGGCGCAGCAAGTGGCGCAGAAGCAAGAGGCAAACGACGGGTGGGTATCGCGGAAGAACTGCAGCGAGGGAGACGCGGTTACACTGCCGAGGTTCCCCCTCGTCTGCATTTACGAGGACGTGCAACGACAGCTAGGCTTCTTTCCTGGCTGCTACGACCAGCACCACTCCACCCATTAAGGCGATGGCGCCAAGAAGTGGAGGCAGCGGAATCGTCTTGTGTTGTTCCTCGGTCGCTTGCAGCGGACCGATATCCAGCACCTTCTTGTGCGTCGTGTACGTGATGCCTTGGTAGGCCAGTGAAACGACGCCAAGGACAATCAAGATGATACCAATCAGACCCGCGGTTTTCATATCATCCCCTCGCTGCACACGTTCAGTGCGCTTCGGCTTCGACCCGCGTGTGCGGCGGATGGTTCTCGATCGCTAGTCGGCCCGGCGAACCAGCCCGCTAACGAGCGAAACAAGAAACAGAACCAGGAAAATGAAGAACAGAATCCTCGCGATTCCCGCAGCCGCAACTGCAATTCCGAGAAAGCCGAATATCGCAGCGACCAGGGCTACAACGAAAAACGCCAGCGCCCAACGCAGCATAAATCCTCCTTGTGAGCCGTCCCGATCGCGCGTGCCGGAATCGAACGCCGGGTCGCGCCTCCGGGAACGTGACCCTTTTAGCGAATTCAAGAGGTTGGGCCAATACCGCCAAACTGGTAGCGGGATGGGAGGTTCGCTGTAGGCGTGGAAACGATGGGGCTTACGGCCGGAGGGTCAGAATCATCCCGAGCGATGCGATCACCATCACTGCTGTGGCAATCCATCCGCCGATACGCAAGTAGAGCGGGAGAATGAATTTGCCCATCACTTTCGCGTTCTGCGTGAGAACCATCATCAGTGACATCACGGGGACAGCGACGACTCCGTTCAGCACCGCCGACCAGAACAGAGCCTTGATCGGATTCAGGTGAATGAAATTCAGGACGAGCCCGATCACGGTGGCCGCGCCGATGGTCGCGTAGAATCTTGCGGCCTGCCGCGGCTTCTTCTCCAAGCTGGCAGTCCATTGAAACGCCTCGCCTACTGCGTACGCGGCAGAGCCCGCCAGCACCGGGACAGCGAGCATGCCGGTGCCGACAATCCCGGCGGCAAAAAGCAAGAATGCGAATCTACCGGCCAGAGGCTCAAGAGCCTTGGCGGCCTGGTCGGCGGTCTGAATGTCCAGGATCCCGTGCGTATGCAGCGTGACGGCCGCGGTCAGAATGATGAAGAACGCGACGGTGTTCGAAAATGCCATGCCGATATACGTGTCTACTTTAATTCTTTCGAACTGTACCGGCGCTTGCTTGGGTGCTTGCCTGAGCGGTTTGTCTTTGGCATTGACCCCAACGTCCTCCGCTTCTTCGGAGGCTTGCCAGAAAAACAGATACGGACTGATCGTCGTTCCGAAGACCGCAATGAGCGCGGTGAAGTAATCGCTATTCCATCGTATTGAAGGCCAGAAAGTCGCGCGGATCGCCTGCCACCTGGGCTCGCCCACCACAATTGCCGTAGCGATGTAGGCGAAGAGGGCGAGCGTGAGCCATTTTAGATAGGGAACATACTTTGTGTATGGAACGGCGATCTGCAGCAGCAAGGACACGCCGCCCAACAAGAGGATGTAGGCCCACACCGGGCCCGGCAAGAACAGCTTGGCAGCGGCGCCCATCGCCCCGATATCGGCGCCTAGATTGAATATGTTGGCGACCAATAGTAGCGAAACCATGCCGTATAGAATTGGCTTGGGGTAATGGCGGCGAATATTGGCCGCGATCCCAGCGCCTGTAACGCGTCCGATGCGGGCACTGATTTCCTGGATCACCGCCATCAAAGGGTAGGAAAAAGGCATGACCCACAACATGCCGTAGCCGAATTTTGCTCCGACCTGCGAGTAGGTGGCGATGCCGCTGGGGTCATCGTCCGCGGCACCGGTAATCAATCCGGGCCCCAGCGCCAGCAGCAGCCTGACGATTCCAAATCGGGAGCCGTCGTGCGGCCGGGCCGGCGTGGACGCCGTGTCTTTGATCCTGGACATTGTCGAACGCTCTTTCAATTGGTTCGGATGCCGTCCGACAGGACCAACGGCATTGGCTGGTGAATGGTAAGCCTAACCAGGAGGAGCCACAAGCCGAGACAGTCCCGGCGCACGCGAAAATATCCCGTTTTCGCTTCGCCAATCAGATTAACCGCGCGTGCCGTTGCGTTGAATCGTGTTTCGTTAGCGCCCGGATCGCGAGCGCCCTACTGGCTGCCGCCAGCCGACGCGGGTTCACGCGTGGGCCCGCTCGCCCGCATAAACCTTCTGAGAATGAAGTCCATTGAAAGAGAGCTAAACGCCAATGCCAGGAAGATCGATCCGCTCGCAAGGATATAAAAGAGCGCACGGTCGAGACGGCTCGATACCAAAGCAACTACAGTGGATAGAAGTCCGGCCGATACAATTCCGTATGATCGTCCATGCGATCGAGTCGTTCTTGTCGGAGTCACCGTTTTCTCCCTGAGCGAATATTGTCTGACTTCAAGCCCCCAAGTGTTGACCGATCTTCCGATGCAGCGCGCATAAGATGGGCGATCCCGGCCGAGACAGCTATCCAGTCGAACTTGTATGCGCATACAGGAAATACCGTAGTGAAAAAAAATCCGAAGCCACCTAGGATATAAGGGATTAGTAACAGGTAAGAGTTACCGGCCAATCGAGGTTAAGATTCCGCACGAGGAGGTTGACGATGCCCGTTCTTAAGGTGCTGATCGCCGACGATCACGAGATCGTCCGTCAGGGACTACGTTCGATGCTGGAGGCCCAGCGCGAATGCCAAGTCGTTGGAGAGGCCGCGGACGGCCGCCAAGCCGTGGCGATGACGAAAGAGCTGAATCCTGACGTCGTCATCCTCGATATCGGCATGCCCACGCTCAACGGATTAGAGGCCACGCGGCAAATTCTGAAGCTTCGTCCCCAGACAAAGGTTCTCATCTTGACGATGCACGAATCCGATTCCGTGATTCGCGAGGTTCTCGACGCCGGCGCCAGAGGATACATCCTGAAAACGGACGCTGGGCGGGACCTTGTCACTGCGGTGGATTCGTTGCGCCGTAACAAGACGTTCTTCACGTCGCGGGTTTCGCAGATGATATTGGACGGCTTCCTGAAGGGCGATCCGCGTCCTCAAGACTCTGGATCGGGCGCGATCCGCCTGACTCCGAGGCAGCGCGAAATCGTCCAGCTTCTCGCCGAAGGGAAAAGCAGCAAGGAAGTCGCCGTCGCGCTCGATTTGAGCGTGAAAACCGCGGAGACTCACCGGGCCAATATCATGCGGAAACTTGACTGCCATTCAGTAAGCGAAGTCGTCCGCTACGCCATCCGCAACAACATCATCGAGGCTTAGTCCGCGAGCGGCAAGTCATACACACTCTTACCCGCACAAATCGGTTACGCGCGGTATGTCCGGCAGCTGACGAATGCGGTCTCCTAGTTCGGGAGCCAGCACGTACCCTCACACACGTCTCCCGAACCTGCGGATATTGACTGACCCGGTCAATTTCCACAGCAAATCACCACGGAGGAAGACCATGAACTGGGATCAAGTAGAAGGTAAATGGAAGCAATTCAAAGGGGAGATCAAGGAAAAGTGGGGCAAATTAACCGATGATGATCTGGACGTGATTAACGGCCGGCGCCACATCCTTGTCGGTAAGATTCAGGAATATTACGGCACCTCCAGGGAGATTTCGGAGACGGAAGCGGATGAGTTCGTGAAAACCCTGAAGGCCGAGGAGAAGCGGCAGGAAAAAGTAGCGCGCGCCGGGCACGATAGATAGGGTATCATCGCCTCCGATCAGGCAGGGCGCCGCGAATCAATCGGGGCGCCCTGCCTTCATCTAAGAGGAGACCCAGATGGCTCAAGCCAAACACACGCCGCAGCCCCAGACCGAAATATCGCGTGAAAAATTGATCGAGTTGCTGAACGAAGATCTCTCGCGGGAATATCAAGCCATCATCTCGTACGTCGTGTATTCCCAGGTGCTTAAGGGCGCCGAATACATGAACATTGCCGGCGAACTCGAAAAGCACGCGGCGGAGGAGTTGAGCCACGCCCTGATTATTTCCAACCAGATTGATTATCTCGGAGGCATGCCTTCCGTGCAGCCGAAGCCGGTTCGAACATCGGAAAAAGCGAAGGAAATGCTGCAATTCGATCTCGCCAATGAGACCGAAACCATTCGCAATTATACCCAGCGCATTCGCCAGTGCGATCAGCTCGGCGAATTCGCGATGGCCGAGCACATCCGCGAAATCCTCATGGACGAGCAGGATCACTTAATCGCCCTCGCAACCGCGCTGGGCGTGGATCCTCCCAAGATCGGCTAGCCGGCAGGCAAACCCGCGCCCGACGGGGTGATTTGACCGAAGCCGAAGGCTCGAAACTCTTACCAGCTCGAATATAGAGCTGAGTTTAGCTGGTGGTAGTTTTCGAGTTGTCATCGCTGGCCGGCGACGAGTGATACTTTTTGCCATTCCGCACCCTCAGTGTAGATGCGCTTGCCGAACCTACAGACCTGGCACCCTCGACACGCTCGTACAAGAAGTTCCCTACCCGAGTAAGGTACTTGGCCGATGGCAGGCCCGCCCGCAACTCTGTAGTGTCGCATCCATGAATGCTTATGACGTGATGTCCTCGTTTCTTCCGCACCGCGCTTCCCATCCCCCAAGGGGCCGTTTGGAGCAACCCCCGAACGTGCCAGCGGCCCCTCCGCTCTTTAGCCGGTGCGTGGCCTAAGGTGCCGACGCAAGGAGCCTGCGGTTTTGCAGGCCTTTCGGATTCGCATACAGAGATCAGGGTATTGGTTCCCGGCGGCAAATCTGAAACAATATGCTTAGATCTCGCCCTGATAATTCGGCGTGAAGTCCGCTTACCCAGTCCGGATCACCGGGGCTCTATGAATCGCGAAGGGCCGCGATCTCTGCTCGGCCGCGAGGAGAACCAAGATGAGCACAACGAAGGCCACGATTTCTGATGGCAAACTTCCCGTGGCTTCCGGATTTTCGGGCGACAGCGTACACCATACCCATTCTGTCCAGTTTTATGGAGAGGATTCCGTTCTCCTGGACGGAGTAAGCCGGTTTCTTGGTGATTCTCTGGAAGCGGGGGGCTCCGCACTGGTTGTGGCGACAGCGGCCCATCGAGAGGGGCTTACCCAACGGCTCGAAGCCAGTGGCTTGGACATTGCCGCGGCCATCAAGCAGGGCCGCTACATTGAGCTGGACGCGACAGAGACTCTCTCGAAATTCATGCTGGAGGGTTGGCCTGACCCGGTACGCTTCGCTCAAGCGATCGGCAGCATTGTTGCACGAGCGAAGGAAGCGTCCGGGGGCTCGAGCGGACGTCTAGCGATTTTTGGGGAGATGGTGGCCATTTTGTGGGCTCAGGGAAAATTTGAAACCGCGGTCCAGCTCGAACAGCTCTGGAACCGGTTGCGCCAGACGCATTCTTTTGCGCTCCGCTGCGCCTATCCGATGGCCGGGTTTAGCCGGGAGGACCACGGTGAGTCATTCCTTAAAATCTGCTCGGAACATTCCCACGTGATTCCCGGCGAGAGCTACATGGCGCTCACCACAGAGGAAGAGCGCCTGCGCAACATCAGTCATTTGCAGCAACGGGCGCAGGCTCTCGACATCGCGACCGCGGAGCGAAGGGAAGCCCAGGCTTCGCTCCAGCGCCGGGAATCGGAACTGGCCGATCTGCTCGAAAATGCGCTGGAAGGCGTGCAGCGCACAGGACCGGACCAAAGAATCGTATGGGCCAATAAAGCTGTGCTGAAACTTCTCGGATACACAGCCAAGGAGTACGTCGGCCATCACCTGAATGAATTCTTTGTCCACCAGGACAGCTTCGACGCATTCTGGGCCAAGTTGATGCGCCGGGAAGAAGTTTACGATCATCCGGCCGAGCTGAGGTGCAAGAGCGGAGCAGTTGCCCACGTTGTGATCCACTCCAACGGGCTCTGGGAAGATGGAAAGTTTATTCACAGCCGCACCTTCATCCACGACGTTACGGAACGCAGGGCCATGGAGGATGCGCTAAAACAGGCCCATGACGAACTGGAAAAGCGCGTCCGGGAGCGAACCGACGAGCTACGAAAAAAGAATATTCAAGTGTTGAAGCAGGCGGAAATACTGGACATGACCAACCAGGGCCTGCGCGAGCTGTCGGCGCGTCTCTTGCGTGTCCAGGACGACGAGAGGCGGCGCATTGCACGCGATCTGCACGACAGCACGGGACAGTCGCTGGCTCTGCTGAGCATGAACCTCTCCGCCATGGAGGCGGAGGCGAGCAAATCAAATCCGAGTTTGGCAAAAAGCTTGATAGAAAACGCGGAGATTGTCCGGCAAATATCCACGGAGTTGCGGACGCTTTCCTATCTATTGCACCCGCCGCTGCTGGAGGAGATGGGCCTGGAATCCGCCCTTCGCTGGTACATAGATGGGTTTCGTCAACGGAGTAATATCCAAATTACTCTGGACCTATCCGCGGACCTGGGCAGACTGTCGCAGGATTTGGAAATCACCTTGTTTCGTGTGGTGCAGGAATGCCTCACAAACATTCATCGGCACTCCGAGAGCCCAACCGCGAGCATTCGCGTGTCCCGGCGCTCCGGTGCCATCAACTTGGAAGTGCGGGACACGGGGAAAGGCATCGCGGCGAAAACGCTGGCCAAGATCACTTCGTCGGGGGACTCGGGCGTGGGCCTTCGAGGAATGCGGGAGCGAATCAAGGGGCTTCTCGGGGAATTGACGATCGAGTCGAACAGCAAGGGAACGGTAATTCGGGTGACAATCCCGGTTGCGGCGCTGGAGCCTGGGCTCATATTCCCGGATGACGGACAAGCGAGCCGAGGGTAAGACGTTGTGTATTGGGCACCCTGCAGCTGGGACCTTATGCAGGTGCTAGGTGGCATCGTGCGAATCGTCGTGGCGGATGATCAGGAAGTAGTCAGGAAGCGAGTAGTCGCCACCCTGATGTCTCGTGGCGATCTCCAGGTGTGTGCGGAGGCTTCCAACGGACAGGAAGCTATCGAAAAAGCGAAAGAGCTGAAGCCGGACCTGGTCATTCTCGATATCACCATGCCGGTGCTAAATGGGCTGGATGCGGCTCGCCAGATTCGGACCTTCGCGCCCGACCTGCCGATACTCATATTATCCGTGCACAAGAGCAGGCAGGTCGTCGAAGAAGCTAAGAAGATTGGCGTTCGAGGATATGTGACAAAGGGCGAGGCGATTCAAAAGCTGCTGCTAGCCGTTGACACGGTCCTTCAGAACGAGACTTTTTTCCCGACTGACCTCTAATCGTTTACGCCATCCTCCGCGCGGAACCAGATTTACCGACCGCCGCGAGTCCGGCCGTGCCCCGATGTCATCCAATGTGCCGAGCATCTGCTCAAAATGCCCAGACGCATAATTCCCTTTGTGGCGGTCATTCAGGCGATTCTTCTGGCATCGCACTGGTTCGTGTATCAAACATGGATGGTTTTTCAACACGCGCCTGACCCGCCAGGAATCTCGACCCTCGGCGTCGCATTTGCGTTTCTGTCCATCACGTTTATCACAGCCTCGCTGCTGGCGTGGCGCTATTCGCAGCTGCCCGTGCGGCTTTATTACACCGCCGCGGCAGTCTGGCTCGGGTTCTTCAACTTCTTTTTCCTCGCAGCCTGCGCCTCGTGGATTGTTTACGGAGTGGCGAGGGCGCTGCGATTGCCGTGGCCGCAGCAACACATTGCATTTCTGTTCTTCGGACTTGCGGCGGCCGCTGGCATCTGCGGCGTGGTGAATTCAGCGTCTGTCCGTGTGACGCGAGTTCCGGTCAAGTTGCCGAACCTGCCCGCGAGCTGGCGGGGACGGGTTGCGGCGCTGGTCACGGACACGCACCTGGGCCACGTGCGGGGCGTTCGGTTCGCCAAGCGAATTGTCGCGATGATCTCTCGTTTCCAGCCCGACATTATTCTGATCGGCGGCGATTTGTACGACGGGACGGCCGCGAACGTCCGCAAACTTGCCGAACCGTTGCGCGGGTTTTCGGCCCCGCACGGCGCGTATTTCATTGCTGGGAATCACGAGGAGTTTGGCGACCACACGAAGTATCTCGATGCGGTCGCTGCCGCGGGCGTGCGCGTCTTGAACAACGAAAAAGTGGTCCTGGACGGCTTGCAGCTTGTCGGCGTGCACTACCGGGACGCGGTGGACCCCGAGCATCTGCGGGCGATCCTGAAAAGCGCCCGATTGAACCCGAATTCCGCGAGCATCCTACTGACCCACGCGCCCGATCAGTTGGCCGTGGCATCAGACGAAGGAATTGGACTCCAGGTATCCGGACACACGCATGGCGGGCAGTTCTTCCCATTTACATGGATCACTTCGCGAATTTACGGCGCCTTTGTGTACGGGCTGAATCGGCTGGGCGGCCTCCTCGTTTACACATCGTGCGGCGCAGGCACCTGGGGCCCTCCCCTGCGTGTGGGCACACGTCCCGAAATCGTCTTGTTCAACTTCGAGTGAGTGCGGAGAATCGCAGCCTTACTGGAAATCATCAGCGCCGTTGCAACAATCCGGCGCGTTAACGGAAATTCAAAAAGGCAAAACCAGATTCTGGACCTTGAGCCCGCTCGGTGTAGAATCCAGCCGAATGGACAGGCGACTAGCGACCAAGCCGACGGATTTAGGCTTCGGGATTGTCGGAGCCATTCGATAGTCCCGTACCGGCCCGCGCGCCTATCGTCAGCACGGCCGCGAACACGGTCGCGGGAGAAATATCCAGGGAGCGTTTATGAAAAAACGAAAGACAGTTAAATCTGTGCGGTCGAGAAATCTTGGCGTCATCGTTGCGGCCGGCATTCTTACGGTGGCGATGGCAACCGCGGTTCTCGCGCGATCCTCGGCCGGCACGCCGAAAGCCGGAGCAGCAAGCGACGATGGAAAAGTTCTGGGCATGGCGTTCGATGGCCACCAAGTCTCGAACTTGGACCAATCAATTAAATTTTATGAAGTGCTCGACTTTCATCTATCGGGCAAACCCACCGACTGGAAGGTCGATAAAGAAGCCAACGAGCTGGGCGGCACGAAGGGAGCGGAGTCTCGCACGGCGATTATGGTGACTCAGAGCTCTGTTTCCGATAAGCCGTTCGACCTCGTCTTGCGGGAATATAAGGGCATCGATCGCAAGGACTGGAGCAAGCTCACCTCCGCGGATCTCGGGGCCGGTCACATGGACCTCACTGTGATGGACGATTGCAACCCCGTGATGGACAAGCTCAAGGCCATCGGTCTGCTGAAAGTGCCGCAGATGAATCTCCCGGGCGGCGGCGCAGCGGCCAGCGGGCCGCGCAGGTTCGTATTCGTCCAGGACCCGGACGGCTGGTTTATCGAGCTCTTCGCGAAGATGAAGCCCGCGCCAGGGGCGCCGCCAGAGGGGCCGAAGGTTTCGAACTCCACCGCGACACAGCAAAACATCGAGCGGCTTGGGATGCAGGCGGGGTTCAACCACATCGGCTTGAACATTATTGATCCGGTGAAGGCGCTCGCGTTTTATCAGGGGATAATGGGTGGAGACTATCCGCCATTACCCGATCCGGCACCCGCTGGAACTGCGCCACGGATGACCATGCTCAATGGTTGGTTCCCGCAGGCGACCACCAGCGGAATCGTTCGGCTCGAATTGCTCGGGTCTCCGCAAAATAGGGACAAGCAACCTCCGGACCAGCATTTCGCCGACATCGGCGTTAACTACGTCGGCTTTCAGGTGAGCGATCTGGATGCGGTTTACGCGAAGGCGAAGGCTGCTGGTGCCATAACCGTATCCGACGGTGGAATCGTGAAAGTTAAGGACGGCCGCGCCGTGATGCTGCGCGACCCGGACGTCGGCGGTTTCGTGGAGCTGTGGGAGCCGAAGAAGTAGAACTTGGCAGTCGGGCTGGATATATCCCCGTCGAGCATGGGGTGGCGGACGATTTTGTCAGTCGTTCGCCGCCCTTCCGCGATGAAACCACGCGAGAATTAGCCACAGAATCTGCATCGTCATTTTGTAAGTTCAAATGAGGCTGTACCCAACAATGGGTGCCGTAATTCATCGAATCTCTGGCAAAATTACCGCCGTGACAAACAGACCGACGAACCCAGTCTTCAACCACAACAAACTGAAACTCGGCACATTTTGCACCAACACCATCCCCAACATGACTTTCGTTCCGGAAGTTCGTCAGCCGACGTGGGCGAACACGTTAGCCTCGGCGCGGCTCGCGGATAACGCGGGCCTCGAGGCCATCGTACCCATCGCGCGCTGGAAAGGCTATCTGGACGACAAGGCCGATCATCCTTCGAACATCGTGTTCGAAACGTTTACCTGGGCGGCAGGACTCGCGGCGGCGACCCAGTATTCGGCGGTTTTCGCGACATCGCACGCGCCCACGATGCACCCGATGCTCGTCGCGAAAGAATCCGCGACGATTGACGCCATTTCGGGCGGCCGCTTCGCCTTGAATATTGTCGGCGGCTGGAATCGGCGCGAGTTTGATATGTTCGGCATTGACCTGATGGAGCACGATCAACGCTACGTCTACCTCGAGGAATGGCTGCAGTTGTTGCGCAGATTGTGGACCAGTCCCACGGAATTCGATTACGAGTCCAAATACTTCCGCATGAAGAAAGCGATTTCGCGCCCGCAGCCGCTTCAGCCGGGTGGAGTGCCGGTAATGAACGCTGCACTGTCTCCCATGGGCATGCGCTTTTCTGCAAGATTCTCCGACTTGGGATTGATCAGCCCCCACGGAGCCACTCCGGAGGAATGGCGCCCGCAAGTGGAGAATTACAAGAAAATGGCCCGCGAGGAATTCGGCCGCGAGATACAACTCTGGACAAACTGCTCGGTCGTCCAGCGCGAGACACAGAAAACAGCGGAGGAATACCTGCACCGTTATTCGGAGGAGTATCTCGATACCGAAGTGATGGACAGCTTGATGCGCACGATCAGCGCCGAGAACAATATTCCCATGGGATCGGAGCGGCTCGAGTTCATGCGGCGGCGAATGGCCGTCGGCGCGGGCCATCCGCTGATCGGCACAGCGCAGAGTATCGCCGAAGAGCTGGCGGCGATCTCTCGAGTGGGCATAGACGGCGTAATCATGACATGGGTTGACTACGTGGACGGGCTGGCGCGGTTCATTAAGGAAGTGCTTCCGTTGCTGGAGCAGGCCGGAGTTCGCAAACCGTTCACACGACAAGCCGGCTGATGCTGTAGATCGTGCTCCCGGGGTGTACACTCTGCGCCGGGAAATTGGAACATCGCCGCAGAACGGGCGCGAACATCATGGCGAACACCGAATCGCAGACTCTCACCGTCGCCGAGATCATCGAGCAGCGCCCGTTGGGCCGCTATCAAATCTGGACGATCGTTTTGTGCGGCCTCGTGCTGGTGCTCGATGGATTCGATTCCCAGACCATCAACTTCCTCGCGCCTTCGATCGCGGACACCACCGGCATTCCCATTCGCACGTTCGGCCCGATTTTCTCGGCCGGATTGTTTGGGTTGATGATCGCGGCGATGACTACCGGCCCGATCGCCGACCGGTGGGGACGCAAATGGCCCGTGTTGTTTTCCACGATCAGCTTCGCGGTGTTCTCGCTGATCACGGTCCACGTGACTTCGTTCCGCGAGTTGCTCTTCCTTCGCTTCGCCACCGGTCTAGGCCTCGGGGGAGCGATGCCCAATGTCGTGGCGTTGGCCTCGGAATACGTTCCGAAACGTATGGTAGCGTCCGTGGTCACGCTGCTGTTCGTCGGGATGCCTTTCGGAGGAGTCACGTGCGGTTTGCTTAGCGCGGTGATGGTCCCGAAGTGGGGCTGGCATTCCGTGCTCTATCTTGGCGGCACCGTGCCGCTCGTGATTGCGATTCTGCTGATCGTGCGACTTCCTGAGTCCGTTCAGTTCCTGGCCGTGCGAGGAAAAAATCCGCAGAAAGTCGCGGGAATCCTCGCGCGAATTGCACCGGAGTTCGCCAGCGCGAATCTGCGCGCCACCTCGCGCGACACGCGGCACGAAGGAGTTCCCGTGAAACATCTTTTCACCGAGGGCCGCGCCTTTGGAACGATCCTGCTTTGGATTCCCTACTTCATGAACCTGCTGATTATTTATTTCATCGGGAGTTGGCTGCCGGCGCTCTTGCGTGAATCGGGAATGTCCGTCAAGGCGGGAGTCACGGCGACAGCATTCTTTAGTTTCGGCGGCGTCTTCGGATGCCTCGTCGAAGGTTGGCTAATCCAGCGTCGCGGCGCCTATTTAATTCTGCTGATCGAGTTTGGATTCGCGACCGCGTTCGTCGCCGCGCTCTCGAAGATCCCGAGTTCATTCTCCCTGATGCTCGCGGTGACTTTCGTTCTGGGCTTCATGGTGATCGCCGCTCAGGCCGGATTGAACGCGCTGGCTGCCAGCTACTATCCCACGGCCGTCCGCTCCACGGGCATCGGCTGGGCGCTGGGCGTGGGTCGCATCGGTTCGATCGTCGGCCCGCTGATGGGCGGAATGTTTCTTACGTGGGGATGGAAGCCCGAGCAAATTCTACTGTCGGCCACTGTGGCTGCGGCGTGCGCGTGGCTGGCAATCTTTCTCAGCAAGCGAATGGGCGGCCGGACGAGCGCATACACCCCGGCACCTTCCGTACTAAGTCACTAGCCGCCCGCTCGCTGACCCCGCACTCTAGCCATTCTGAACGCTGCGAAGCAGACGCTGTTCCTCGCCGTGCGGATCGTTGACTAGCTTACATTCGTTGTCGAGGACCATCGTGGCGCGTTTCGTAGTGTCGAAGGGCGCCCAGGCCGGCAATCCTTTGTGGTTCGGATTGCCGCTGCGAGCGAACGCCACCCACGCGCCGCTGACTTTGTCGGCAAGCGCCTGGCGTTCGGGACCTGCGCCCGTCATGGACGTCGCCATGTCCACATTGTCGAAGGCGAATGGAATCTCGAGCGTGTGAAACGAACGGAGCTTGCCATCCTCCACCGGCGATTTCCATGTGAAGTAGTATTGATAGACCGCCGCTTTTTGCGCGGCCTTGCGGTCCGCTTCGGTGAGGACCCCGGCGCGGAACGTGGCGTCGGAAGCGAGCGCCAGATACAAATCCGTGTTGGCGACGCCGGGCCGTCCCTTGCGATAGGCGGCGATCACTTCGTCCACCTGCGCGTCGCTGGCCTTGGCGAGAGTCCGCTTCACGTGAGTGCGCAGGCTGGCATCGTCAATCGGGTCGAGGACCTGATTCGGGAAGAAGGTGACTTCGGTTTCCGTGGTGCCGATCAGCAAAGGAATACTTGCGGACATTTCCGGCGCGGTTGGATCGAAAGGACCGGAAGGCAACGTGCTGCCGTCAACGACTGGCGCAAGCGCCAGCCCCGGGCTGCCGGGTCCGCCTCCGGGCGGAATCGCCGCGAGCAACTGCTCCATCGAAAGTTTCTGGAGTTCATCAACCTGGTCGGGCTTCAGACTCAGCCGAGACAGAAACGTCTGGGCGGACTTGTTGGCCACATCCACCGGTACGCCCTTCACGTCCGCCCCACTTTCGATGATGGCGCGATGAAAAAGTCCCTTGGCCGGCGGCATGGCCATTAGCGCGCTGACCTTTCCGCCGCCGCCGGATTGGCCGAAGATAGTCACGTTCCCGGCGTCTCCACCAAACGCAGCGGCGTTGTCTCGCACCCATTCGAGCGCGGCGACGATATCGAGCATCCCCACATTGCTGGCCTTCGCGTATTTGTCTCCACCGATCCCCGCAAAATACAAATAGCCGAAAACAGTGAGCCGGTGATTGACGGTAACCACAACGACGTCGTGTTTTCGCGCAAGCTCCTGGCCGGAATAGCAGATGAATCCGCCGGAGCCCGAAGTAAATCCTCCGCCGTGCAGCCAGACCATGACCGGCCGCTTTCGTCCGGCAGTCGTTCCGGGAGTCCATGCGTTCAGCACGAGGCAATCTTCGCCCATCGGTTCATCGGGGCACATCACGTCGAACGCCTTGGGCACTTGACCGTGGAAATCGGACGGGCGCTGTGGCGCGCGAAGACCTAATTCGACGGTATCGCGAACGTCGGTCCAGGGCTCACGCTTTGCGGGAGGCATGAAGCGATTGGCACCCGCGGTGGAAGCAGCGTAGGGCACGCCACGGAAGGCTTGAACTCCCGCTTGCGCGGTGCCGCGAACTTTGCCCAGCGTGGTCTCGATGGTTGCGCCCGGTACAGCTCTGGATTCCTGGCCCAGAGCCATCGCCAATTTGTTACTCACGAGACTGCCCGCCGCAAACGCTCCGAAGCCAATGCCAGAACTGATGAACGATCGCCGGTCCATGGTGCTCCCCCGATATCCAAATCTCAGCCCAAGCGCAGGAAACGCGCCGTGCCCGTAAATTGCAAGTCATTGGAGTTCTATGCCCCGCGGCCCCACAATTTTTTCGACGCGATGCGGGCCCCCTCGGCAAGCGAGCGCAGCTTCATCCACGAGAAGGCCGGAAATACGGGACCGAATCCGGCGAAAGTCCCGAAGCCACAGTCGGTCCCGGCGATGACGCGCTCGCGCCCGACCACATCGGCGTAACGCAGAAGCCTTTGCGCGACGACTTCTGGATGCTCGACGTAGTTGGTGCTCGATGCGACCACGCCGGGAATCAGTATCTTGTCGTCCGGAAGCTTGATGCGAGTCCATGCCTCCCATTCGTGCTCGTGCCGAGGATTCGCCCCTTCAATGAGCAGCGCCATGGGTTTCACCTTGATGGCGATGGGGAAAATCTTGGAGCAATCCATGTCGTTGATGTGCGTGCCTTCGTAATTGCCCCAGCAGACGTGAAGCCGGACGCGATCGGCGGGGACATTGGCGAGAGCGTGATTGAGCGCCTCGACTTGAAGTTCGGCGTAACCCAGAAATTCCTCGTCGCTGAGATTCTTGAAGCGCGTGTGCCGCCCCATGGCGAGATCGGGACAATCCAGCTGCAACAACAGCCCCGACTTGACGATTAGCTCGTACTCTTCGCGCATGGCGTTCGCGAGCGCTTCGAGATACGTTTCATGGGACGGATAATATTCGTTGGGCTGAAAAACGGCGATGGTGCCCGGAGAGACGGCGTTCATGAAGCCTTCGGTGACCTTGACCTTGGACAGCGCCTCTTTCATGTGGGCGATATCCTGCTCCACCGGCTTCAGACTCTTGACCTTGATGGGCCCCTTGCACACGGGCCGCTTGTAGGTGGCCGAATGGCCTGATTTCACCAGGCGGTCGCGGTACTCGGGAAAATCGTCGAGATCTTGCGGAGTGGGGCGCGCGGAATCCCCTTCGAATCCAGTGAGGCGGTGACGGATGTATGTGGCGTAGCTGATCTTGCTGGTCTCGCCATCGCTGACGACGTCCACGCCGACCTCAGCTTGATGGTTCACGGTGCCGGCGACGGCGCGGCGCATCACTTCATTGAACTGCGCCTCATCCACGGCGTCGCCGCGGTCCTGCGCAAACAACAGATCTACCACTTCCTGGGAGCGCGGAAGGCTGCCAACGTGCGTTGTGAGAATACGTTCGCTACTGAGTTTCATTCGGTTCCTCGCGGGCGGGATGATACTTTGACTGGTGCAATCGAAGCAATCGAGTTTTACCATGCGCCGCGTACAATTCATCGAGTTCCATGACCAACCCTGGTTCCCGTCATCTCTTCGAGACGACGTAATAGATGCGCTTCAATTCGGGTTAAGTCTTTTGAACGCCTACGCGCCGATCGCCAAGCTGCTTCACGGGGCGATCGCCTCCGCAGGGAGCCAGTCAATTGTTGACATGTGTTCCGGCGGCGGAGGGCCTTGGCTTTCGCTTTCCCGAAATCTCGGAGGAGCCGCGCAGACCGTTCACGTTTGTCTCACAGACAAATATCCGAACGTCCGCGCATTCAAGGAACTCAGCGCCGCTTCCGAAAATCGCATCACCTTCAGCCCGGATTCCGTTGACGCGATGGACGTTCCCGGTGAATTAAAGGGATTCCGGACGATGTTTACGTCGTTTCATCATTTTTCGCCGGAACAGGCTCGCGCCATCCTCCAGAATGCCGTTGACGACGGCCAAAACATCGGCATATTTGAAACGACGCGGCGCGCTCCTTTAACGATCGCTCTCATGTTCCCCTGGGCTCTCATGCCGTTTTTTTTCACTCCGTGGATTCGCCCGTTCCGTTGGTCGCGGCTGCTCTGGACGTATGTGATTCCCGCAGTTCCTTTCGTCTTTCTGTTCGATGGAATCGTCTCCTGCCTGCGAACGTACCGGCCGGAGGAATTGCATGAGATGGTCGGCAAACTGACTGCAAACGGATACCGGTGGGAAATTGGGGAGCAATCGGGAGGTGGCGCCGAAATGCCAATCACTTACCTGATCGGTTGGGCGCCGGCACGACTGTGACGGCGCGGCAGAGAACGAACGGGGTGATGTATACTTTCGCTCCATGGAAGCGCCAAACGTTGATTTCACATTAAGCAGGCTCGAGCGCGTGATCTCGGGGCCGGGAAAAATCGCCACGCTGGGCGAGGAACTCGACCGGCGAGGGCTGAAGCGCGGCATTGCAGTGACTGGCAAGACGCTGGGCAGTTCCCCACTTCTTGAGAAAGTGACGGGGGCTATGGGCGCGCGCTGCGCGGCGGTATTCAAAGGCGCGCGACAGCACGTACCCCGCAGTGTGGTGGGCCAGCTCGAGACGGATATCACGCGCGTGGACGCCGATTGCCTGGTCAGCTTCGGCGGCGGAAGCCCGATCGATACGTGCAAAGTGGCAAGCTATGCGTTTTTGACCAGCCGCGACCTGGTCCACATCGCCATTCCAACCACCCTTTCGGCCGGCGAGTACACGCACGCGGGCGGGGTGACGGATGAAACGACGCGTGTGAAATCCGGCGTGTCCGACCCGCGCCTGCAAGCGCGCACCGTGCTGAACGATCCGGAACTGACGCTCGCGACTCCCGACTGGCTTTGGGTGGCGACGGGCATGCGCGCGCTCGATCACGCCATCGAAACAAGCTACGCGATCCGCCATCATCCGCTGAGCGACGCGCTGGCCGCGAAAGCAATTTCGCTGCTGGTAGAACACCTCGACGCTTCCACCAAGACCAGAGGCGCGGAACAGCTTGCGCATCGCGGTTTCTGCCAGATGGCGGCGTGGTTTTCCATCTACGGCTCGATGAACACGCGGTTCAGCATCTCGCACCTGCTCGGACACCAGATCGGGCCGCGGTGGGATGTGCCGCACGGCGTCACATCGTGCATCACGCTGCCGCATGCGATGCGGTTCATGGCGGAGATCGCGCCGGAACGGTTTGCGCCGATTGCGGAGGGATTCCATTTGCCATTTGATCCGCGCAACCCCAAAGCGAGCGCGCTCGCTTGCGCCGATCGCACTGCGCAGTTCATTGCGGGGTTCGACGTGCCGCACCGATTGAGGGATGCGGGCGTGCCACACGCGGAGATCGGCGACATCGTCGAGCCGGTGATGCACGAACTGGAAAAATCGCAAGTGGTGGGACGGCCGGTGACAAAAGCGGAAGTTGTCGGCCTGCTCGAAGCGTCCTACTGAGTGTTTCCCGCGGCCGCGTGCACTCTCGGAGATGAGTCGGCCGCGGGTAAATTCCCTTCCCTACTTCTTCTTTTTCTTTTGCGAACCATCACCGCCGACAAAAACCGCTTCAGTGCGTCGCGATGCACCACTGGCCGGCGTTGCCGAAGAGATCACAGGAGCAGGAAGCGGGACTTTCTTGGCGCCCTTGGGAAGATTGCCTTCGGGAACCGTGATGGGATCAAGCATCGCTTCGATTTCCTCGCGCCGGGCTTCGAACCACGGGGGCAGCAAGAGGCTGGTTCCTAGCTGATCGGCCGGTTCGTCCACCGCAAACCCAGCGGGAACGGTTGCGGCGCATTCGACCAGGATTCCACCGGGGCAGCGACAATAGACGGAGTGGAAATACATGCGGTCCTTAATCTCCGACGCATCCGTGTAGCCGAGCTCTTCGTAGATGCCCTTCTGTTCCGCGAGCTTTTCATCGTTTTCGACTTCTAGCGCCATGTGGTGAGCGGTGCCTGCCCCGAAAACCCAGCTTCCGGACGGACGATCGGGCTCGTGCAAAAGAGTGACCGTCTTGTTGGCGCCGCCATCTCCGATTTCGAAGCGGTGGTACGCGCCTTCCTTACCGGTCTTCTTGAAGCCCAGCGCGTCCACGAAGAAGCGTTCGGTTTCAGCAACTTCCCTGACCGACAACACCGGGCCGTGAAAGCCTCGCGTCGTGACGTCCGCGCTGACTTCCTTCGTGGTCCAACCTGTACGCTTGTCGGCATTGTCCTCAATCACTTCCAGTTGGATTCCGGAAGGGTGACTGAAGCGAATGAACTTTTGTCCGAAGCGCTCCTTAATGCCGGTGTGTTTCACTTTATGGCGATCGAACTGTTTGACCCAGAATTTCATCGAGCCCTTCGGCACCGTGTAGGCCGTGGATTGAATTTGGCCGGAACCGGGACGGCCCTTCACGCGTCCATAAGGAAAGGTGGTGTACACGGACCCGGGCTCCGCGTTCGCATTCGCATAATACAAATGGTAGTGAGCGTAGCGGCCATCAAAGAGGACGGTTTGCTTGATCATGCGCTGGCCAAAAACCTGCGTCTGGAAGTCGATGTCTTCCTGCGCGCCAGCCACGCATACGGTCATGTGATGGATACCCTTTACGAGAGACATGGTCCTTTACCTCCGCCGGGAGTTTAGCACAAATGAATTTGCACCAAGTTGCAGCAGCGATTTGGCGGGCCTGTGTGTGCTGCGGCGTGCCATTTCGGAACCGCAAGGCCCGGATTCTATCCAATGAGCCTGAGTTTTCGCAAGATATGATGATTCGCGAGTGTCTTTTATGATAAAAGTTGTGTTCACTCAGGAGATTGCCACGCCGAGCCACGTTTTTCGGGGGGAGTACCATGGGTAAGGTCAATCGAGTCAAAATCGCGGGTGGTCTGATTGCGCTGCTTTTTCTCGCGGCGCTTACCGGCCGACCGGCAAGGGCTCAGCAGGATCCGTCCGGAGAATGGTCGCCGCGATTTGACGAAGATTGGGAGGAACGCATACCCGGACCCGAAATCGGCGATTACCTCGGGATTCCGATAAACGAAGCGGCGCGGTTGCGCGGTGACAGCTGGGACGCGACGCTTGTGGAGCTTCCGGAAAATCAGTGCCGGGCGCACGGCTCGGATTATGGCTGGCGCGGTCCCTCGAACTTGAGCATCTGGAAGGAAGTGGACAAGGCCTCGCAGAAAGTGATCGCGTATCACACTCATCTTTCGGCGTATGGCGCGGAGCAAACGATTTGGATGGATGGCCGTCCGCACCCGCCGGATTACGCGCCGCACACGTGGGCTGGATTCTCCACCGGCAAATGGGAAGGTGACATCCTGGTGGTGACGACGACGCACCTGAAGGAAAATTGGCTGCGCCGGAACGGATTGCCCCGCAGTGATCTGGCAACGGCCAGCGCGCACATCATGAGGCACGGAAATTATTTGACCGTGGCTGCCACTACCTACGATCCGGTGTATTTGACGGAACCTTTCATGCGCACGAGCGATTTTGTGTACAACCCGCAGCAGGCGATGGCTCCATGGCCCTGCGAATCGGTGGATGAAGTGGACCGGCCCGCCGGCGTGGTCCCGGCCCACTTGCCGGGACAGAATACGTTTCTGAATGAATTCCCCGCCAACTACGGGATACCTCCGGAGGCGACCAGAGGCGGCGCGGAGACGATGTATCCGGAGTACCAAATTAAAATGAAAACAATGAAGACGCTGCCGCGCCCGGTGAAGAAAGTATCAAACCGATGAGGGCCCTGGCGAAACAAGCGTTCGAGTCCTCGAAGAATCTGGGCCTGATCATGATGCTCGCGACTGCCGCTTTGGCAGGAACCGTACCTTCGGCATCCGCGCAAGCGCCTGCGGCCGCGCCGCAGCGGAACCCGGCTGACGTAGAAGTTCACTTATTCCCGGTTCAGGGCAATGTGTACATGCTGGTCGGCGCCGGTGGCAACATTACAGTGCAGATTGGCGACGACGGCGTATTGCTGGTGGACGCGGGCCTCGCCGGTACGAGCGATAAGGTCTATGCGGCGATTCGAACCCTCTCCACCAAGCCGATCCACTACATCATTGACACGCACATCCACGCGGACCATACCGGAGGTAACGAAGCGCTCGCCAAGCTGGGTAACACCATCGCGGGCGGAAACGTGGTTGGGGATATCGGCGCGAGCGCGGGAAATCAAGCTACGGTGATCGCGGCGCAAGAGGTGCTCGACCGGATGAGCGCCACGAACGGCACGCAGCCCGCGGTGCCGCAGGCGTCATGGCCGACGGAAACCTACACAACGCCGGAGAGGAAGCTCTATTTCAACGGCGAGGGCGTTCTGATGATTCACCCGCAGGCCGCGCACACCGATGGCGACACCATCGTGTTCTTTCGCCGCTCCGATGTAATCAGCACGGGCGACATTTTTGTGACCACCGGCTATCCGCTCGTGGACTTGGCGCGAGGCGGCAATATCCAAGGGGTCATCAACGGGCTGAATGAGATCATCGAACTTTCCATACCCGCCGACGAACAGGAAGGCGGCACGATGATCATCCCTGGGCATGGACGCCTGTGCGACGTCGCCGATGTCGTTTTCTACCAGGAGATGGTGACGATTATTCGCGACCGCATTCAGGATATGGTGAACAAGGGCATGACGCTGGAACAGGTGAAGGCGGCCAAGCCGACGTCGGATTACGATCCCCGGTACGGCAGGGACACGGGCTTCTGGACGACGGACATGTTCGTGGAAGCCGTGTACAAGAGCTTGAGCCCGAAAAAGTAGCTCAGGCGGAACGGTTGACGACCGAAAAACTTTTGGTTTTTGGAGGAGACCCGATGAAGCGCACACTCATTGTTCTCTTGATTGGCGCCGCGACGATGTTCGCTGGCGGCGCAGCGTACGCCCACCACTCGTTCGCCGCCACGTATTTCGTGGATCAGGAAATCACGGTGGAGGGAACGCTGACTCAGTTCATGTACCGCAATCCGCACTCGTTCGTGAAGGTGGATGTGCCGGATCCCAAGGGCGGGCCCGCTCAGACCTGGTCGGTCGAATGGGGCGGCGGCGCGCAGCTCACGCAGGAGCACGTAACGCGCGACACGCTGAAGCCGGGCGATCACGTGGTCGTCACCGGGAATCCGGGGCGCGATCCTTCCGAGCATCGAATTCGCCTGCACAAGATCGTGCGGCCATCGGACGGATGGAAGTGGGAAGGCGTGATCATGTAAGCGGCTCCCTTCGCCGGATTCCAGGGCGAAGAATGGGCCGGTGATGGCTGGGCCAGTTGGGGGGAAACGAATGATTCGCGGAATTCTTCGGAGGATCGGCATACCGGTCGGACTGCTGGTGGTAGTATCGCTGGCGGCGCCGCCTCACGCGGGCGCGCAAGGCGGCGGCCCGGTGGGACCGTCCGTGTTCAATCCGCCCGCGCCACCGAAAATGAATGCTCGAACCGAGGAACCACTGGACCTGACCGGCTATTGGGTCTCGGTGGTCACCGAAGACTGGCGCTATCGCATGATCACCCCGGACAAGAACGATTTCCCAGGAGTGCCTCTCAACACCGAGGGGCGCCGAATCGCCAATGAATGGGACCCAGCGAAGGATGAAGCGAGCGGCAATCAATGCAAGGCCTATGGAGCGGCTGCCATCATGCGCGTGCCGACGCGCCTGCATATCACCTGGGTGGACGACAGCGTACTGAAAGTCGAGACTGATGCGGGAATGCAGACGCGCGAATTCCATTTCGATGCGACTCCGCCGGCGAATGAAACTCCTTCGTGGCAGGGATTCTCGGTGGCTAGCTGGCAAGGACTTCGACCGCGAGGGTTTGTTCTGCCGGTGGTAGCGGGAAGCGGAGGTGCGCGGCCCGGTCAAGAAGGTTATTTGAAAGTGATCACGACCGACCTGCGGCCGGGATACCTGCGCAAGAACGGGCTACCCTATGGCACAAAAGCGACCGTGGAAGAATATTTCGACAGTTTCACGGAAGCTGGAATTACCTGGCTGATCGTGACTACGGTCGTCACCGATCCGCAGTTCATGGATTCGTCCTTCATCACAAGCTCGCAATTCAAGAAGCAAGCCGACGCGACGGGCTGGAATCCCACGCCGTGCGCAGCGAAGTAAATCATCGGGCAATCAACGGGCCGGCCCCAGGTCTCGCAAGGGTGATGGATGTCTCTCGCTAGTTTTTTACAGTGGCTATACAACACTCCATTCAGCATTACGATGCGCGAGTCGCTGTGGGCCGAGCCCATCGTCGAGACCATTCACGTTCTGACGCTGACTCTGTTCCTGGGATTTGCGGTGCTGCTCGACATGCGCCTGCTGGGAGTGGCCATGAAGCGCAGGCGAATGTCGGAGGTTCTCGGACAGCTCAACCCCTGGCTGTTCGGCGGCTTCGCGGTAATGATCGTAACCGGTGTCCTTCTATTCTGCGCCGACCCGATCGCGTTCTACAGCACCACGGTTTTCAAAGTCAAAATGATCATGCTCGTTCTGGCGGGCCTGAACGTGTTGATCTTCAACGCAACTGTCGGCAGGAAAATCGCCGAATGGGATTTGAGCCCGACGACGCCGGGCGGCGCGAAATTGGCGGCCGTCGTTTCCCTGGTGCTGTGGGTGTTTATCATCTCCGCGGGCCGCTGGATCGCCTACGCGCTGCCACCGCCGTGAGGGGGGCCTGCCCAAATGTGGCTTAGATCTCTCTTAATCGCCTTTTGCGAGTGGTGTAACAACTCGTTCTGGGGCCACGGAATACGGAACTCGACATGGCTGTTCCCTTTCGTGGAGATTTTTCATCTCCTCGCCCTCGGAGTGCTGGGCGGAACAATTTTGATCGTGAATCTGCGGCTGATGGGCTTGCGATTCAAGAATGAACCGGTCTCGGAGCTCGCCAGGGATGTGCGGCCGTGGATGCTGGGCAGTTTGGCCGTGATGCTGCTGTCCGGATTCCTGCTATTTTCGACCGAGGCCGTCAAAATGTACGGGAACTGGGCTTTTCGCGGGAAAATGCTTTTTCTGCTCGCAGCGGTTATCTACACATTCACGGTCCATCGCAAGGTCGTGATGGCGGATCAATCTCGACTGGCGCCCGCTGTGCGTGTCGTCGTCGCGATTATTTCGCTGCTGCTGTGGACAGGCGTGGGCCTCGGAGGCCGGGCGCTCGGCTACGTGACCACTTCGGTCGGTTCCGTGAGTAGCCTGCTGCCGTGAGACGGACTGCGCAGCGATTTCGGCTGCGGCTCGGCGTGCGCAGCGACCAACGGCGTGGTTCCGTCGGGATGGATGAAAGGCGGGGCTAAGTGCTCCTGGCGCAGGTCATTTTGCAGGGACTTCCGGAAGCGATCCCGGTAAATCCGATCGCGCGCTGGGTCTGGGTTTTTCCGGTCGTCGAGTCCATTCACATCTGCGGGTTCACTCTGCTGGTTGGTACAGTCACAATTCTGGACCTGCGCTTGCTTGGTCTCTGCTTCCGGCAGCAGTCCATTTCGCAGGTCGCGAAGAATCTGGCTCCTTGGACAAACACGGGCATCCTAATCCAGTTGATCACGGGAGCGTATCTTTTCTCGGGAGATGCCGGTGAATACGTGCAGGTGGCTGCGTTCCGCAGCAAGATGCTGTTGCTCCTGTTGGCGCTGATTTTTCATTTCACGGTAATCCGCAAGGCAACGGCCGCGGCGCAGGACTCTGCCCCGCTCGGATGGCGCATGCCCGCGGCTGTCGTTTCGCTGGGGCTATGGGTGAGCGTGCTGCTCGCCGGACTTTGGATCGGAAATTTGTAGCGGACGCGAAGCCGCTTTGTACGCGTGGGAGGAGTTTCTGGCATGTCTTTCTTGAGCTTTTGCCAATGGCTTAGCCAGACGCCGTTGAGCATTTGGCTGCGCGATGCGCCGTATCCCTATCCCGTTCTTCTCATCGTTCACGTGATCAGCATCGCTCTCTTCGGCGGCACGGTGGTAATAGGCAATCTGCGCGTCTTGGGAAAAACGATGCGGAGTGTGCCGGTCTCGCAGGTGATCGGCCAATTTCGTGCGTGGAAGTGGGTCGCGTTCGCGATTCTGCTCGTCACGGGTACGCTGGTCGCCATGTCTGATCCGATGGAATACTACGACAACATCATGTTCTGGATTTCGCTCGGAGTTCTTCTGGTGGCTGGGCTGAACGCTGCGATTTTTCGCTACGGCATTTATCGCAGCGTGTCTGCGTGGGACGAGGCAGCGGTGGCGCCGGCCAGCGCGAGGCGCTGGGCCGGCGTGTCTCTGTTTCTGTGGATTGCGCTGATCTTCGCGGGACGAGCGACGGCGTTTTTCTAGCGCGCGGGCGGCAAGTCGAGCCGCACGGCGATTCCTTCCAGCTCCGGCTTGACCGCCGGGTAGTATTTCATCACCAGCGGATCGTGCCCCGGCACAATGTGATTGGGCGAATCGGCCAGCCGGTAAAGCAGATTAAACCCCTCCAGCATTTCCGCGACGTTGTAAACAATCGGAAACGGACGCCGCTGCTCGAAATTCGCGTAAAGATGCGAAGCATCGGAAGCGACCATGACCCATCCGCGCCGCGTCCACACCCGCGCGATCTGCAGCCCCGCCGAATGCCCGCCGACACGATGCAGCGTAAGTCCCGGCACGAGCTCCGTATCGCCGTCATGGAACACCGCTTTGTCCGAGTAGATATGCCGCAGCATGACTTGAATGTTCTCGAGATCGAACGGGCTGCGAAGTGCCTGGTGCCCCATGGAACGGCCTGTTGCATACGCCATGTCGCGATCCTGCAGATGAAAACGCGCGCGCGGCAATTTGTCCAGATTGCCGGCGTGGTCGTAATGCAGGTGGGTCACGATGACGTCAGTGACTTTGTCGGGATCAACTTCGAGTAGCCTAAGTGAATCTATCGGGCAACGAAGCCAATCGCGCTTGCGCCGGACGGCGGCTTCCTTGGCAAATCCCGTGTCCACGACGAAGGTGCAGTCGCTCCGGCGCAGCACCCACACGAAATAGTCCAGGTCAGACGCGGACTCGTGAGGGTCCGCCAAAATGAAATTTTCGCCGGGATGCCGGTTGCCCAAATGCGCATACCGGAGGGCCAGCACTTCAAAAGGTTCGATCGCCACGAGTACCTCGCACGCTTCCCCGCTCCGCCAACCGCACCGAGCGCCGGGCGGAACGTCAATTGTGAGAGGGCGCTATCATAGGGCATAATGCGGCGTCGGAAAACGTCTATCCAGCGGAATCAGCGACATTGCATCGGGGTTCACACGCTCCCGGCATCAGTGTCCTCGATGAAGCGGACGCGGCCACGTGGAAAGAGGAAAGAAGCATGACGAAGGAAAATATCGGTTTTGTGGGAGTCGGGAGAATGGGCGTGCGCATGGTGCGGCGCCTGATTCAAGCCGACTACCCGGTCACAATCTATGACACGAGCGCTGACGCGATGGCGCCTCTACTGGAGCTTGGCGCCAAGCGCGCCGACTCGCCCGCCGCGGTGGGATCGGCCGCGGAGATCGTATTCGCGAGCGTGCCGACGCCGCCCATCGTGCAGGCCGTGGCTCTGGGGCCGAAGGGTGTCATCGAAGGCGGCCGCGTGAAGATTTTCATCGATGTTTCAACGACAGGAGCAACGGTCGCGCGAGCCGTCGCGGAGGGTCTCGCGATAAAGAAAATTCAGGCGGTGGACGCGCCGGTAAGCGGCGGAATCAACGGCGCCGAAAAAGGCACGCTCGCCGTGATGGTCTCGTGCCCGACGGATGTGCTTGCGACGATCAAACCGGTCCTCGAGGTGATTGGCAAGATTTTCTTTGTGGGCACTCAGCCCGGCCAGGGCCAGACGATGAAGCTGCTGAATAATCTCTTGTCGGCAACGGCGATGGCGATTACCTCAGAAGCCATCGTGATGGGCGTGAAGGCCGGGCTCGATCCGGCGCTCGTCGTTGACGTGTTCAACGCCGGGACCGCGCGAAACAGCGCGACGCAGGACAAGATCAAACAGCACGTGATCTCGCGGGCGTTCAATTACGGATTCGGGATCGGGCTGCTGAACAAGGACATTCGATTGTGCATGGCCGAAGCCGACGCGTTCGGCGTTCCGATGGTCGTGGGAAGCGCCGTAAGGCAGCTTCTGTCGATTGCGACGCAGACGGAAGGGCACGATGCCGATATGACGGCGATGGCCAAGACCGTGGAGAGATGGGCGGGCGTGCAGGTCGGCGGGAAATAAGGGAAACTCGTGGATAGAGTCACCACAGCCACGATGACGCAGGCCGCAACTCTGTCGCGTAGAATCGCGCAAGGCGCGCGCCAACTGACCGCGGAGCGGTTACCGCGCGATGCGGTTGAGAAGGTGAAGATTTCCCTTCTGGACATGCTCTCGTGCGCGATCGAAGCGCGCGACCTTCCCTGGGGCAGACAAGCAATCGAAATCGCGGGCCGGTCATCGAGTGGGACGACGGGCGGCGGTAAAGCGACGGTGATCGGAACGCCGCATCGCGTGTCCGCTTCGGATGCGGCATTCGCCAATGCAACGCTCGCGCATGGATTGGTGCGCGAGGACATGCACACGGGCTCCGTGAGCCATTTGGGCGTGGTTATCTTTCCCACGCTGCTGGCTCTGGCGGAACGCAAGCCCGTGACCGGCAACGCATTTATTTTGGGAACCATCTGCGGTTACGAGGTTGGCGCGAGCATCGGACGAGCACTCGTGGATCAAGAATTCGTGCGGCTGTACCGGCCGACGGGAACCACCGGACCCATCGGGGCCGCGGTCGCGGGAAGCATTCTGCTCGGCTTGGATGAACGCGCCACGGTGAGCGCAGTGGGACTTGCGGCCAACACGACCGGCGGACTCAACGAATGGCCGTTCAGCGGTGGCGATGAGATGTTTTTTCATCCCGGATTCGCGGCGAGGAATGCGGTCACGGCGGTCGAACTCGCCGAGCTTGGAGCCGTCGCATCAGAAACGGCGCTCGAGGGGCGGTCGGGGCTGTTCGCTGCGCTAAGTAGAAGCGGCCGAGTCTCGAAAGTGACGCCTTTTTCAGGCGGCGTGCTGGAGATCATGTCTGTCTATCACAAGCCGGCGCCGGCCTGTAATTACGCGCAGACCGCGTGCCAGGCGGCGCTGGCGCTAACGGTGGAGGATGGCGTCGAGGGCCGCGACATCGTTGGAATTCGGATCAAGTGCTCGGCAGCAGCCGCGGCGTATCCGGGTTGCAATTTCGCGGGCCCGTTTGATCGCATTCTGCAGGCGAAGATGAGTATCCCCTATTGCGTTGCGGCAACTCTGGCGCAGGGCAAGATTGATGAAGCAAATTATCATCTGCTCTCAGATCCAGAGGTGACGCGCCTTTTGGCGGCAACAGCGCTCGAAGAAGATCCGAATTTCACGGCGGACTACCCGGCCGTGCAAGGAGCGGAGGTATCGGTGACTCTGCGCAATGGGCAAACCCGGCAGCGCAGGATGCGCGACCTGGTACCGGCCAGCGCCGGGCAGATCCGCGAGAGATTCCGTTCAGCGTCTGAGAAAGTGTTCGGAGCAAAAGCCACGAGCACAATTGAAGCAACAATTGACGCCCTCGAAGCGCAGAAGGACGTGGGCATGCTTGGCGCCCAGTTGTCGTCGCCTTAATCAGTAGAGAAACCCAACACAGTTACCTAAGAAAGCCACCCAAAGAAGAGAGGACCACCGACATGGATAAGAAAACTTTCGATCGCGGTCGTGAAATCCGGAGTTCCGTGCTGGGCAAGGAGTTCGTGGACAACGCGTTCAACACCGCGGACGAATTCAATCGCCCCCTGCAGGAACTGGTGACGGAATATTGCTGGGGCGCGATCTGGGGACGTGAAGAGCTTTCGAAGAAGACTCGCAGCATGCTGAATCTGGCGATGATCAGCGCGCTGAATCGCCCCCATGAGCTGAAGGCGCACATCAAGGGTGCGCTTGTGAATGGTGTGACGCCTGTCGAGATACGCGAAGTCCTGCTGCAGGTGGCTATCTATTGCGGAGTGCCGGCGGCCGTGGACTCGTTCCGAATCGCGCGCGAAGTATTTGCAGAGCAGAAAGAAAAAGCGCCCAAGTCGTAACAGTCGAGGAAACGAATGAGCGAAATGAAAAAGCATCGCATGCTGATCGGCGGCCAGTGGGTTGAGCCCGCGTCCGGCGCGTGGTTTGAATCGCTCAACCCGTTCACCGCCGCGCCGTGGGCGCTGATCCCGCGCGGAGGGAAAGACGATGTGGACCGCGGCGTGGCCGCCGCAAGGGCCGCCTTTTACGATGGCGAATGGCGCAAGCTGACTGCCTCCGCCCGTGGCGCCCTGCTCTCCCGTCTGGGCGACCTCATCACCGCCGAGGCGGGCAAGCTTGCCGAGATCGAAACCACGGACAACGGAAAGCTCATCGCCGAAATGCGCGGGCAGTTGACCTACATCCCCCAGTGGTTTCATTACTACGGCGGACTCGCAGACAAAATCGAAGGTCGCGTTCTTCCTATTGATAAGCCGGGCATCTTCAACTTCACGCGCGAAGAACCTCTGGGCGTGGTCGCCGCAATCACGCCATGGAATTCGCCTCTGCTGCTGGCTACTTGGAAACTTGCGCCGGCGCTCGCTGCCGGAAATACGGTAGTTTGGAAGCCCTCGGAATTTTCGTCCGTTTCAGCCCTTGCGTTCGGAGAGCTATTCGAGCGCGCCGGTTTCCCGCCGGGAGTCGTCAATATCGTGACGGGATACGGCGCGGAGGTCGGCGAGCCGCTGATTACCCATCGCGATGTAGCCAAGATTGCGTTCACCGGTGGAGACAAGACGGGCGAACACGTCTACCAATTGGCGGCGCGGGGCTTGAAGCGCGTAACTCTGGAGCTCGGCGGAAAATCCGCGAACATCGTCTTCGACGATGCCGATATTAACCAGGCGGTGAAGGGTGTCGTCTCGGGAATTTTCGCCGCGACCGGCCAGACGTGCATTGCGGGCTCGCGCGCTTTGATTCATCGCCCGATCCTCGATAAGTTCGTCGAACAGCTTCTGGCGCTGGCCAAGACGGCGCGCATGGGCAACCCACTCGACATGGCCACGCAGGTCGGGCCGATTACCACTCGCCCGCAATACGAGAAGGTCCTCGACTACATACGGATCGCGAAAGAAGAAGGCGCGGTCTGCCGCCTGGGCGGCGCGCCTGCGCAGCGCCCCGAGTGCGGCTCGGGCTGGTTCGTCGAGCCCACGATCTTTACGGACGTGACGCCCGACATGCGAATCGCCCAGGAAGAAGTCTTCGGCCCGGTGCTTTCGATCATTCCGTTCGACACCGAAGATGAAGCGGTGCGCATCGCGAACGGAACCGTGTACGGCCTCGCTGCGGGAGTTTGGACCACCAGCATTCGGCGAGCGCTGACGATGTCCGAGCGGCTGGAAGCGGGGACGATTTGGGTGAACACGTACCGCGCTGTCAGTTACATGTCTCCATTCGGCGGGTACAAACGGTCTGGAATCGGACGGGAAAGCGGAATTGACGCGATCCGTGAATATTTGCAGACGAAGAGCGTCTGGATTGATATCGCCGGGAACGCCCCGAATCCGTTCATCATGAGATAGGTCCAGCGGAGGCGCGCCATAGTGTCCGAAGAAATCATCGTACAGTCCGTTGGCAGCCGAGAAAAAATTGACGACGAAACTGTCGCCTACATTCTAAAAGCTCAGAAGTATTTCGAGGATTTGCGGCAAGTGGCAGCGCAATTGGCCGGACTGCTCGCGCTGGCCGCGGCCGGAGGCAAAAGCGCGACTCCCGACCATCCGATGCTAGAAGCCGCGCGGCAGCTATACGAATCCGCTTCAGCGGGCATTCGAGCCCTTCGCGCGACCGCACGCGCGACTGCTCATCGCGATTTTCTTTCGCGAGCGGCGGCGGCACTCGAATGTGCGCTATCCTCCGCGCAAACGCACCTGTGGCGAGCGGGGCGTGGCGCGGAGATAGAACCTATTCTTTTGCCGCTGCAGGCGGCTTACGCGCAGCTCCAGTTGGCAACCCGGGCGCTGCCGGGTTTCGAAATCATCTCGTTCGAGCAAGCTTGCTGCGGACCGCAGATTCGCGCGACAGGTATTCCCATCGAAAACCACGAGCGCGACGGCGCGAGTGCGGCGAAGTGAGCGCGTACTCCGTATGGGCGATGGAATATGCCCACGTGCCCAACTATCCGCTCAGCAGCCTGGTTTACGGCGCTCACAATCAGGGCCACCGGCGTCTGCCCTACAACTACATCGTGATCAAAGGCCAGGGTCATGTCGCGATGGTGGACGTCGGTTACAACCACAAGGCCTACGGCAAGGTGCTCGCCGAAACCTTTGGCGTGCAGGGCTGGCATCCTCCGGTGACGGTGCTCGCGGAGTGCGGCATCAAACCGGCTGACGTTTCCCGGATACTCCTCACCCACGCGCATTTTGATCACATGGGAAATATCGGAGATTTCCCGAACGCCACCTTCTACATTCAGGAGCGAGAGCTATCGAAATGGGTTTGGGCGATGTCGCTCGAGCGGCGGTTCCGATGGCTGACCCTGGCGGTTGATCCGGCCGACATTCTCCGTACGGTCGAGCTCGCCCGAGATCGTCGGCTTGTCTGCGTGGACGGCGACCGCGAAAATGTTCTGCCGGGGATTGACCTGCATGCCGCGCCCGATTCGCACACGTGGGGCTCGATGTACGTGAGGCTTCGCAACGATCTCGAAGCGAAATCCCAAGATAGTTTTGTGTTCGCAGGCGATCTCGTCTACACCTACGAAAACCTGCGCGGCTGGAAACCCGAGGATCCCGAATACCTGCCAATCGGTCTCGCCGTGGGGAGCCAATACAATCTTGTGATGACGACCGAAGCAATGGTGAAACACGTTGACGGAGACATCAAGCGAGTGATCCCGTTCCACGAGGAGCGGCTCAAGGATCATTATTCGTCCAGGGCCACTTCGGCGGGCCTGCGAATCACGGAACTCGCGCTGGCCGATGGCGAGCCGAGCCGCGTGCGATAACCCAAGAAATCCGCAAACGCCTAAACCGCAGGTTGACGCTGATTCATCCTCGGACGCCCAATCCACCACCACAGTGACGTACCCAGAATCGGAACCACGCTCAGCGAAACGAAAATCGCAGAGTACATGTGTCGGTCGAACAATGGACCGTAAGCGAGCAGCAGCAGGGCGACAACGGCGGACCATGCGCCCGAACCGATGCCGGCGACCTTGCCGGTTTCGTCGCGCGGATAGGCGCGCGCGGCAACGTGCAGCGACACCACGATAAACGCGACAGCGATAAACATTCCCCAGGAAAATAGCGCTAGTGCAGCGATCCACGAACTCATTCGCGTCACAACGGACGGAATCAGAGCCAGAAATGTGAGCGCGACGTAGAGGCGCACGGGTCGAGTATTGTCGCGAACCCAGCGGTCCGAGACCCAGCCCCAGAAGTAGTAGCCGATCTCCCAACAGACTGCCGGAATCCATAGAATTTCCCCGAGTCGCCCTTGCGTCAGGCCCAGCGCGCGATTCAGATAGAGCGGGCAAAGGTAGAGCGTCGGCCCCAGCGCGGCTCCTCCGAGGCCCATGCCGACCACCAGCAGCCAGAAGCGGCGCTCAAGCAGATTGGGCCACGCAACTCCGGATGCTTTCCGTTCGGCGGCGCGCACCAGCGGCGGGCGGGCGACGAACCACCACACGATCAGCCAGAGCGCCCCGAGCGCGCCGGTCACGAGGAATGCTGCTCGCCATCCGAATTTGAGCGCGATAGGAACGATAATGAGTGGCGCAAAAATCGCACCCACCGACGCGCCGCTATAGGAAATCCCCATTCCGCGCGACTGGCGGCTGAGCGGCAAAGAATTCGCCGCGGTGCGCAGGCCCCCGGGAAACGTGGCGCCCTCGCCGAAGCCGAGCAGCGCACGTGCGGCGGCAAAACCGACAAATCCGACGACCCAGGCGTGCGATACGCTTGCGACAGTCCAGATGCCGACGGCGAGAAGCATGCCGACCCGCAGCCCAATGTAATCGATCCAAGCGCCCCAGAGCGGATTCGCGATCATGTACACGATCGAAAACACCGCACCGACGCCGGTGTACGCGGCTGCGCTCAGTCCGGTGTCGCGAAGAATCATGGGCGAAATCACGGTCAGCGCCTGTCGATCAATGTAGGAGAGACACGAGCAGGTCATCATCGCGACGACAGGTACCCACATGCGCCAGCCCGTGGCTAGCGGAACCGTCGAGTCAACGAGGGGCGGGGCCGTGATGGGACCGCTGCCTGGCATTCCGAATCTTCTGTTGTCCTTGTTTGAAGAATCCGGAGTGTATCACGCGGACTTCGCATCAAGCAGAAGCATGGTAATGTCCCCGATGGCAGCCGAAGATGGGCCGAATTCCCGAGGATCGCAAGGATGGATATCGCTCATCTGCAAGAATGGGTGGGGAAAACCGAGAGCGCGTCGGACCAGGTGACGCCCACTCCGATCGCCGCGCTATCTGCCACTCTCGATATCGAAGCGCCCCATCCGGCTGCGGGCGACGCGGTGGCGCCGCTGTGGCACTGGCTATATTTTCTGGAAACGCACAGGCAATCGGAACTGAGCCCTGATGGACATGCAAAACTAGGCGGCTTCCTGCCGCCGGTTCCGTTGCCGCGGCGCATGTGGGCGGGAGGACGCTTCGAATTCCATCGCCCGCTGCGTGTGGGCGAAACCGTCACGCGCATTTCGCGAATCGCTGACGTACAGGAGAAAAAAGGGCGCTCCGGTACGCTCATATTCGTGGTGGTTCGCCACGAAATTGGAAATACCGAAGGGATCGCGCTTACCGAGGAACAGGATCTCGTCTATCGCGCCCATGCCAAACCCGGCGATCCGGCATCAGCGCCGCAGACCGCGCCCGCAGGCGCGCTCTGGGAGCGCGTGGTGCAGCCAGACGATGTTCTGCTGTTCCGCTACTCGGCTCTCACATTTAACGGCCATCGCATCCACTACGACCGCCGGTACGCCACCGAAACCGAAGGATATCCCGGGCTGGTCGTACACGGTCCACTGATCGCCACGCTGCTGCTCGATCTTTTGCGGCGGCACATGCCCGAAGCGGACGTGGCGCGGTTCGAATTCCGCGCCGTCAGTCCCCTGTTCGACACTTCGTCTTTCACGCTTTGCGGAAAGCTGGAAAGCGACGGAAAAACCATCTCGCTTTGGGCGACGGATGCGACCGGCGGTCTGGCGATGACCGCCAACGCCATCTCACGTTAGGGGCTAGAACTGTCTCATGAATGGTTTCCGTCAGGGCACGGCTTCAGCCGTGCCGAAAAGCGCCTCATAGTTCAGGGCTCTTGACCCCTGAGGTCACCGCCGCGTGCGGCAGAGGGATTTATGGAACGGTCTAATCGTAAAACTTCGGAGATTTCTTCAGCTTGGCGTTGGCCGCATAATCGTGCTCGATCCACAACTGCGTTTTCGTTTTCTTGCAGTAGTCCTCAATCATCGCCCGGCTCGCGAGGGACTCTTCCTTGCTGAATTCGAACGACGGGATGCGGTTCAGCTTACGCTCCTCGGGATAGTGATAGAGGTCGCCGGCGAGCATCACTTTGCCGGTCTTGGCCAATTTCAGGATCACCACCTGATGTCCCGGCGTGTGGCCCGGCGCGAATTTGATGATCACCTTTCCATCCCCGAACACGTCGTATTCGTCGGTTGTGAGCAGGATCGTCTTACTGTTCTTGAGCTGATCGTAGTTCTTGGGATCAGAGAGCGCCGGAGGCTTGTCGGCGAACATCGCGTCGCGCTCGACGGGCCGCACGAGCCACGTGGAGCCGGCAAACTCGTTGGAATTGGCGACATGATCGCCATGATAGTGCGAGAGGCCAAGATAGGTGATGTCGGAGGGCGCATAGCCCAATTCGGCGAGCTGTGACTTCAGCGTTCTGGTCGAGTAGAAGTAGCCCTGAGTCACGGCGGCGCCGTCATCCTTGAACGCTGTGTCGGGAATCGCCCCGACATCCCACATCAGCGTGCCTTTGGGGTCCACAATCAGGTAGCAAGGAACAGCCAGCTCGGTTTCTGCGAGATCTTCCTTCTTGAAATTGAACAATGCCGGATCGAGGCCTTTGATGACTCCGCAATCAAAAACGTACAGCCGCAGGGATTTCGGCACCTGGGGATGATGTTGTTGCGCCGTTGCCGACGCGGCCGCGGAGATGACGGCGAGAATGGCCACGGAAAAAACTGCGCTGGTTCTTGAAAGCCTTCCGGAATGCCTCATGAAACGCCCCCTTCGAATCGAGCGGCCCAATCATACTCAAAAAAAACAATCCGTCCAGCCCGGCGGCTCAATTGAATAATGGGGTCATCGGGTCGGCTAACTTCACGTAGGTCTTCTCGGTGACCTCTGTGCCTTCTCAGTGGTCTCGACGGTAAGCCTTCACTCTTTATTCGCGTTCTCGCGAGCACCTTAGATGCGCGCGACTCCCAGACCAGCGTACGACAGGGTATAATGCGCCGCGATTGGTCGAGAATTCAGAGGAGGATCTCATGCCCGAAGCCGAGAACCGCACCGAGCAATTGGCGAAACTATTTTTTGAGACTTTGAGCTCGGGAAATCTCGAGAAGCTCCGGCTATTGCTCCACGAGGAAGCCACCTGGACGGTGATGGCAACGGGCATTCAGGGCGCGGGTCCTAAAAAGGGCCGAAAGGCAATCATTGATGATTTTCTTGGACCTGTGCGAGGTATGTTCGTGCCCGGGGACCCAAAGATTCACGTTGACCGTCTGATTTCGAAGGGTTCCGTCATTGCGGCCGAGGCGCGCGGTTTGGGACATTTCAAAACCGGTAAGGAATATTCCAACCGTTACGCATTCTTCATGGAGATCAAGGACGACAAAGTTTTTACTCTGCAGGAGTATATGGACAGCTATTACGTGAGCACGCTGTAGGAGCGAGTGCACCGCCGCTCTGCGGACGTCAAGCCCCGCCGAAAACCGTAACCCCGCCGTCAATTCGCAGGATCGCTGCCGTAATGAAAGAAGCCTCGGCAGACGCCAGGAATACCGCCGCGGCCGCGATGTCCTCCGTGGTACCCAGACGGCCAAGCGGCGTGCGTTGCCGCCGGGCCTCATAGAGTGCGTCGTCATTGTTGTTCATCGCGCGCGCCCCTGGTGTCGGTACCGTACCCGGGCAAACGGCATTGACACGAATTCGGCGAGATCCGAATTCGATCGCGAGCGACCGAGTCAAAGACGACACAGCCCCCTTGATCGCGGAATAGGCAGTTGAACGGGGCACACCGAGCTCTGCCGCTGGCGATGTGTTGTTGATGATGACGCCGCCGCGTTCCGTATCCATATGGATCAGGGCCGCCTGCGCAGTCCAGAAGATTGACTTCAGGCCTACGGCAATCATCCGGTCTACGGTATCCTCCCGGATTTCGGAAACCGGCTCCCGGCGAAACACGATCGCGTTGTTCGCCACGATATCGAGACGGCCAAATTCGGCGACAAGTTGATCCACGGCGCGGAGAACATCTTCCCGGCGGCTGACATCAATTGAGAAAGCGCGAGCCGTGCCCGCATTTTTTTCAATCTCGCCGACAGTTGCTTCGGCGGTGGTCTTGTCAATATCGGCAACGCCAACGATCGCGCCTTCCGACGCGAATGCCAGCGCCATCGCCTGACCAATCCCGCGCCCTGCTCCCGTCACGAACGCAACCTGACCTTTGAGACGCGGCATTTTTTGGCTCCCGATGGTATTTAGTCTCGCGCGGATGCAGCGGAAACAGCAGCCTCGCTGCTTACCGGGTTGGCGCCCGACGAACGGCTTTCCTTGATCAGGTCTGCGCCTTTTTCAGCGATCATGAACACCGCCGGCGCAGGACCGGAGGAAGGCAGCGCGGGCATGATCGAAGCGTCAATCACTCGCAGCGATTCGACGCCGCGAACGCGTAAGCGCTCGTCCACTACCGACATGGCGTCCTGTCCCATCTTGCACGTGCCGCTCGGATGGCAGAAAGTGCTGCCCGTGGAATGCAGGTAGTCGCGGAGCTCGTCGTCGGTGCGGCACGCGTCGCCCGGCGCGTCTTCGGCGAGAACCATGGAACGCAGCGGATCAGTCGCAAATATGCGCCGTATCCACTTCACGCCTGCGAGCAGGCCGTCCTCGTCGCTCGCGACGGAAAGATAATTCGCGTTCATGTCAGGCGACTGCTTCGGGTCGGCTGATTTCAGCAGCAGTCGTCCACGAGATTTCGGTCGCGTAAACGCGACGCCGCCGGTCACGCGCGGAATCGGATCGGGAGCGATGCGGCCGCTTTTGTCATACACGTAGCTCATCGCGCGAAAAACGATTTGAAGATCGGGGCATGGCGTGTCCGGCAGCCCGCGTGCGAGCGCCGTGGCCTGCGAGGCGCCGTTGGTCAGCGGCCCGCGCTTTGCAAGGTAGTAGGTGATGGCGTGGCCCAGCACGGAAAGGCCGCTCAGTTCCCGATTGAGCGAATCTTCGGGCGCGGTGCGATAGGTACACGAAGCGGAAACGTGGTCGTGCAGATTTTCGCCCACGCCAGGAATATCCGCGACGACCGGGATACCATGCTGTTGCAAATGTTTCGCCGGACCGATGCCGGAGAGCATAAGAATTTGCGGCGAGCTGACGGCGCCGGCCGAGAGAATCACTTCGCGCGCGGCGAGCGCCTTTTGAATCGCGCCGTTGCGTTCGTATTCGACTCCGGTCGCGCGGCAGCCCTCCATCGTCAAGCGCAGCGCAAACGCGCCTGTTTCGACGGTGAGGTTTCTGCGCGAGCGCACGCGACGCAGATACGCCTCGAAAGCTGAGTTGCGCTCGCCGTGGCGCACGGAATAGGGCATCAGGCCAATGCCTTCGGGGGACGCCCCATTCAAATCGGTGGCCTTGGGCAGGCCCGCGCGCACACCCGCCTCGATAAACGCGCGCGCGATCGGGCTGACGAACACGGGATAACTGACCGTGAGCTTTCCCTTACCGTTGGCCGATGGGCCGTGTAAATCTTCGCGCCGCTCGAGCTTTTGAAAATAGGGCAGCACGTCGGACCAGCCCCAACCGGTATTGCCGAGCCGCCGCCAGCCGTCGTAATCCTCGGCTTGGCCGCGCACGTAGGCGCTGCCGTTGATCGAGCTGCACCCGCCGAGAACTTTTCCGCGCGGCCAGAAGATCGTGCGGTTGTTGAGCTTCGCTTCGGGTGCGGTATACAAGCCCCAGTTCAGCTTCGGATGAGTAAAGAGCTTGCCCATCGCGAGCGGCATTTTGACCCAGGGACTGGTCGGCTCGGAGCCGGCCTCGATCATCAGGACGCGGATCGACGAATCTTCTGTTAGCCGGTTGGCAAGGACGCATGCGGCCGTGCCGCCGCCGACGATGATGTAGTCGAACCTGCGAAGATCAGGCATGGGCACGGGAGACTAGTCCGTAGAGAACCGCCAACCTTGGGAGTCGCGGACCACTCGCCCGACGGGCTCGTTGAAATGAACAGCGAACAAGCGCACCGGGCCATCGCCATAACGCGCAATGAATTCGCGGCGCGTCTGGCGCGACATTTCCTTGTCCACGCAGCCCACCGAACAGATCTCCGGCTCGGCGAGCTGAACCGGGTTGTGGAAGACGTCCCCCGTGACGATTGCTTCCTGCCCGCGAGAAGACACGCGCACGCTGACGTGCCCGGGCGTGTGCCCGTGCGAAGGCTCGAGCCAGATTTCGTCCATCACGCGATGATTTGTTTCGACGAAATCGGCCAGGCCGGCGTCGAGAATAGGCTGAACCGAATCGACGATGTGCCGGACATCGTGGTTATTTTCTTTCAACACCTCTTGCCAATACTCCCACTCGCGGTGGCCGAAAAGATAGCGAGCTTTCGGAAACGTTGGCACCCAACGGCCGTTTTCCAGACGCGTGTTCCAGCCGACGTGATCGAAGTGCAAATGCGTGCAAAGCACGGTGTCGATTGAATTGGGATCAAATCCTGCGGATTTGAAATCTTCGAGAAACGCTGTCTGAAGATTCTCGCACTGCGGGACTTCCCGCCCCCGGCCGTTCCCGACGCACGTATCGATCACAATCCGCCGACCGCGGATCTCGAGTACGAAGGCCTGCACAGCTAGTATGATCTGCCCTTGCGGCGTGACAAAGTTCGGCACGAGCCAGGCATATTTCTTGTAGTGCTCAGAAGTCTCCGCCGGAAATAGAGGCGCCCACGGAATCCGGTCCGCCGTTTCCATGATGCTGGTGATTTTGACGTCGCCCACCTCCCAATGTCGTATCCGCGATTCGCCCCTCTTATCGCTCCCCACAGCCGTGTGCCCTGCGGCCGGACCAGCAGCTACCTGAACTGCGTGGGGCTCGGTGCCCGCTTCTCTAATTGGATCCATTTCGGTTCCCCCTCATTGTTCATCCGCGCGACGGTGCGATTGTCCTCATGTAACACCAATTTGAAGCTCCGCGCAACTCGCATCCACGGCCAGTGGGCCCTGTTGCCGCGCGAATGGCGCGCCGTTTCATATTCACCTTGCAAAGGCAGAAGAACGAACTAGAATCCTGCCGTTGCTACAAATGCCCCGGCTTTTTTGGGTGGAGGAAGAGGAGATTGGGCGTGGAGAAGAAGCAGGAATTTTATGGTTGGACGCTGCTCGCAGTTCTTTTCTCGCTGGATTTCGTCAACATGGGATTTCCCGTGTATGGCGGCACCGTCATCAATAGCTACATGCTGCATCAGATTCCGATGAGCCGCAGCACCCTGGGGCTGGGCTTCACGTTTTCAAACCTGTTCGTCGGATTGTCCGCGACGATCGTCGCGATGTCGATTCTCAAGCAGGGAGTTCGCAAAACCTTCGCAATCGGATCCGCGCTCATTTGCGCGGGCTCTTTGTTCCTGGCATTTTTCGCATCCAAGCCGTGGCACTACTTGCTCGGTTACGGCGGGATCGTCGGCGTCGGTATGGGTTTTGGCACCCTGGTTCCTGCGGGAACGGCGGTGACCCGGTGGTTCAAGCGTTATCGCGGCAGAGCCATGGGCATCTGCCTGGGCGCTTCGGGGATCGCCGGATTTGTGGTGGCGCCTTTGCTCAACAGAATGCTCGAGGCAAGCGGAGGTAATTGGCGAGTTGGCTGGCAGATCGTCGCAGGCGTTGCCGTCATCTCCGGCATCGTTGCACTCCTCTTCATCAAAGAGCGCCCGGAAGATTTAGGACAATCCGTTGACGGAATCCCGGAGACAGAACCAGGCCGTCAGCCGCGCCAGGGCCACGCCCCGCGCGAATTGATTACCACCTACTGGTGGACCCCGGCCGAAGCGTACAGGACCAAATCCTATTGGCTGATCGTGGTTGCTGGAATTACCTGCCAGTACCCGCTCTTCTTTTTCATCGCGCACTGGATTCTGCACGCGCGAGGCTCGGGCATACTTGCTTCCGACGCGGCGTGGACGATGAGCCTGTTTGCGATTGGCGGAATCACCGGTCGGCTGATCGGCGGGTGGCTGATGGACACGATCACCGGCCGGTACGCCTTCATGCTCGGGCTCTGCCTCTTCGTGATTGGCTCGTTCCTCGCCATCGAGGTAAATGCGAATGCGCTGGGCATTGCGTTTGCCGCCGCCATATTATATGGGCTGGCTTTCGGCTGGACGTTTACCTGCATGAATACCTGCACGGCCCACTTCTTCGGCACCGCGGCTTTTCCCAAATTGAATGGAACCATGATTTTGTTGACGTCCGTGCTCGGCTCGCCGGCCGGGTTTATCGGAGGAAAAATCTTCGACATGTATGGCGGCTACGCGCGGGCGTTTGAACTGAACGCACTGCTGGCCGCAATTGGCATCGTTGCGATGGCTTTCGCGACGATGCCTCGCCCTCGCAACGCGGTGGTCGCAGAGGCAAAAGCCGCGTAATTCACTTTTGGCCCGCTTTGGCGTCCCTCAAGTGCTTCGGCCAGATTCCATATCTGCCGGCGGAAAGTATTCCGTTCGGATCCACGGCGTCCTTGATCGTTTCGTGAAAACGCAGCAGCGCGTGGTTGTTGAAGGAATACTCGTTCATGATCGCATCGTAGAAAGCCGGAGGCGTTCGGTATTCGCCCCAGCCATGTTCGCCCGCGATCTGAACCAAACGCTCTATAACCGCCCGGTTCTTTTTGTTCGTCTCGATATCGTGAGTGATCGGAAGAGCGAAAATGTAGATGAAAGATCTTTCCCAATAACACGATGGGAGACTAAAGCCGAGGTTGGGCAATCCATACTCCACAGCGGCCTGCGAGAACACTCGGTTCGCTTCGAAAATCGCCTCACCTGTCCTGGGGACGATTGGCGAGAACCAGATGTGACCATTTGTGGGTGACGGGTTGGTTTCAGACCGCGCGCCGCGGGAGAACATCGCCAGACTGGGGATGCCGAACTGCGGCTTGTGCACTTTGTCACGCTGCTCGGGAGTCAGCGGAAGCTTATACGATTCGCCGTCTACGAACTTGACCCCGGGAATCGCGGAAAATTTCTCCTGCGCAAATTCCCAGTTTGCGGCATTCGCTTTGGGAGGTCCGTAGAAGCTTAGCTTGCAATGCCAGTAGCTGATGCCCTTGCGCAAAGCGTATTGCTCGATTTCCGGCGACTGGTCCCCGCCAGGTTTTGCCAGCAATGCCAGAAGCTCCGGGTCCGGCGCTGACCCGCCTCCCGCCCAGGGATCGCCCTTACCCGCCTCCATAAACTTGGTTCGCTCGGAAAGCAGCGGCCTTCCGAGGAGAGGGCTCCCGATTTCCGGCATTCCCGTCGTGACGCGCGTGTTCTCCAAATAGTTCAGAGTGTCAACCAGAGGAATGAGATCGTCGTGCCTCGGCACGTAAACAATGCCCGCGAGATACGCATCAGGCTCCGGCATCAGCCAGAATCCCATTTTTGTGACCACGCCAAAATTCGACTGCGAGAACATCCCGTCAATCCACGGACCGAAGCCGGATTTGTACTGCTGCCACGTCTTCGCGGCGGGGAGCGCACCCATGCCCGTGCGCATTACCTCGCCGTTCGCCAGGACGACTTCCATGCCGCAATGAGCGTCGAAGTGATTGCGATACTCCGCCATCAAATAGCCGCCGCCGCGGTCTAGAGAGTTTCCAATCGGACTGCCCCAGCCGGGATCGGGAACGTCAATCCAAAGCTTGAGGCCCTTCTCCTGGATATAGCGGTAAAGATCGAAATAGCTGACGCCCGGCTCCACAAGCGCATACGCATTCCTCTCGTTCACTTCCAAGATCCGATTCATGCGCTTCAGATCGAGAACCACGCTGCCCGATAGAGCGGGCGCGGAACCGCCGTATCCGAGATTTTTTCCAGTGGAAATGGGATAGATCGGAATCTTGTAAGCGTTCGCGATCTTTACGACTTTCTGCACTTGCTCGACACCGTCCGGCGCGACCGCCGCGGAAGCGACGAGTTCTTCAGGTTCGCCATAGAAGGGAGAATACGCGTCGCGATACAAGGCGACATCTTCGTCGCTCGTGAAAACCCATTCCTTGCCGACGGCTTCCTCAAATTGCTTGATCGCTTCGGAGAAATCCTGACTGCTCACACCGGGCGGGGTCTTCATTTCGTGTGCTCCCTGTATCCTGCGTGGGGGAAGTTGCCACAGCGACGTCGCGGCGTCAACAGATTCAGGTTGCCGCCGGGACGACGAGGACCGGGAGCGATGGAAAACGCGGGGCTGAATGGCAGAGGATTGCGGGAAATTTGGCGCCGCACAGACCCCTCGATTGTGTGTCGAGTAGCATGGACACCGATTCTTTGTTTTCAGTGAGTTACGCGCAAATCTACTCGGCACGGTGTGTCGAGTAACTTGGCGTGATTGGTGGTTCGTAACGAGCAACCTGTGACTCGTAAATTGTGAATCGCGATTCGTAATGCCGTATTTGCGAGGCACGAGGGTGGGGCGAAAACACCTTGTGCTGAACGCGTCGCATCTTTCGGAGTGTGCCGTTGAGATTGAGTCCGATTTTCCGCCGGCACAGAGCTCGGCCTGCACCCTTTGCCATCGCCCAACGCGTCGCGTGTCCATGTTGATGGACCTCGCTGCAAAGTAGCACGTTGCGGTCGGGCCCGGCGACTGCGCGGGCGTACGGAAAAAGTACAGGTGACATAATCGGCCGGGGAAAATGGGAAATCGCGCGCCAGTGCGTGAGTGCGAAAGCCTAAATTGGGGGTCTGGCACCTGATTGACGCGGTAGCCGGACATGCGGGCAGCAGAACGACCTTGTCCGGTAATCCGGCTAATCGGGACTTGAGCTCACTTGGATTCGTCACGGGCTCGCCCGGCGAGCTGCCGCCGACGACGCCGTAGTCGCTCACGTCGGCAGCTCGGCCCCGGCCTGCTCCGCCGCCATGTACTTGGCGTACCAGTCGGGCCAGTTTGTATCGGCCGCACCGATGCGCTTCTCGTGTTCGCCGTGGGCGGCCTCCGCGCGCCGAAGCGCGCTTGCCAGATCGTTCGCCGACGCGAAGGTCGTGGTCGCGGGGTCGATGCGACCGGGCAACCGCGATGTGATCTCCTGGAGCAGCCAGCCGTTGCCATCCGGATCACGGAACGAGGCGAACGAGCGGTAGCTGCGGCGCTCGGCATCCGGACCGCTGACCCGGACCCGTCCAAACAGGTAGGGCTCATCCGTGCCCACGTACACGCCGTCGTTGTGGAACACCTCGCTAATCTCGACGCCGAGACCGAGCAGTTGTTTGCGGGCGGACTCGATGTCGGAGACGATCAGGTACAGGCCCTGAGCGGAGCCGGGTGCCGCCGCGGTGACGTTCTTGCCGAAGATGATTGAGCACCCGGAGCCCGGCGGCGTGAACTGGATCACGCGGAAGTCTTTACTGCTGTCGAAGTCGGCGTCGAGCCGCCACCCGAGCCTGGCGTAGAATTCCTTCGCGCGATTGGCATCCGAGACGGGCAACACTACAATTTCGAATTTCATGTCCATAACCTTACCTCCGCTTGTGGGCGAATGAATTGGCCTCGACGACTTTAATTTAAGGTGCGTAACGGGTGAAGACAAAGTCGCGAGCTTTGATAGGCTCGTGGCAGGGAAAGCAAGTTTTGAGCTTCGCCTCGTCGGCGGGTTTGCCGTCCTTATTAAATTGAGCGTATCCCCAGCCGCCCGTCGCGGCGTACTTTTTCGAATCCTTGACCATGAACTGAAGGTACCAATCCGGGGCGGGTCCGGGAACGAAAGATTGGGCTCGGCCAAATACCTTGTTGTTTTCTTCCGACGGGACGTAGTCCCAGGCTATTCGGGCAATGACGGTGCCTTCCGGGAACGGAAGCTTCCCTTCCCGGTAGGCCTTGATCGCTACATCGTTGCCCAGAATGGCGCGAATATCGTTGAGGTTGCCTTCTTCGTGAGCCACGGAGATCAACTTCCAGTCGCGGTATCCGGGGGGAATCTTGATTCCGAAGATCGGGACCGCCTCTTCATCGGCTGGTCCGGATGCAGGGACCGTGGAGGCGAGAACGCCTGCCACCGCTGCGATTGCAACCACCCAGAAAGCGACCTTTCTCATACCGTGCCTCCTTCCAATGTGTCCGCTTTTCCCAAGTTGGTGCAGCAATTGCCTGCTCGAGCCCAGACTAGCGGCGCCCTTCAGTGCTGTTATACGGCGTTTGTTATTCCCTCATTAACGCTCTGACCGGAATTGTGAAGTACCGGGTGGGTATTTGTCCGGTGATCCGATCGCTCGCCGATTTTAGGTTGCCGCGGAGACTGCGATGTCGGAGAGGCGCTGGAATCGTTCGATATTGTCCACGCCGTTCATTACTCCGGCGGTTAGGCAGACGAAAGTCATCTGTCGCTCGGGGTCAACCCAGAAGAGCGAGCTGCCGGCGCCGTAGTTGCCAAAGGTTCGCGGCGAAGTGAGCGTTCCGAAGAGACCGTGGCAGATGGCGTCTCCGCGCACCTGGAAACCAATCCCCTGGTACGCGGGATAAGGCTCCCAGCCGCGGGCGGTGACGAGCGGCTTGTAAAGCTCGTTCGGCTTGTTGCCCGACCAATTCCGCGTGGCCAAATCGAGAATCGCGGGCGACAGGATTCGCGCGCCATCGAGCTCCCCGCCGCGCCTCAGCATTTCCGCGAAGCGGTACAAGTCCGAAACCGTAGAGACACATCCAACCCAGGGCATCTCCGAGTTTTCCTCCTCGAAGGCACCATTGGGACCGAGATTGCTGTGACCCAGATGTTCGATGGGCGAGCGATCGAGAAAGATGGGAACGATTTTGCGCGCGCGGAGATCCTTGCGAACGCCGATGGAGGTGTCCTTCATTTTCAGCGGCTTCAGGATCTCGTCTTCGACCAACCGGCGATAGGAGCGCTTCTTAGGGTCGGTCCGGCGAACCGCCTCGCCCATGAGGGCGTGCGCGGCCATCGGGGAATAATTGATCACTTCCCCCGGCGCGGCGGCGCAGTGGACGTTCGCGCAGATGGCGGCGACGATCTCATCCAGGCGGTCGATATACATCCCCGGTTTGGGCGTGAACACACTCGGCAGTCCTGAGCTGTGTGTCAGAAGGTGGTAGAACGTGATGTGCTGGCGCTGTCCTCCTGAAAACTCGGGAATAATCTCGGAGACTTTCGTCGTTAGCGCGAACTCGCCCCGCTCGATGGCGCGGAACACGAGCACGTTGGTGATAGCTTTCGTGGTCGAAAAAAGGCTGAAGACCGATTTCTTGGTGACCGGCTTCCTGGTTGTGGGATCGATGAGGCCGATGGCCTCGTGAAGGCCGATGACGCCTTTTCGAGCTACCAAAATCACTCCACCGTAATAGCGGCCGCGCTTGATATCGTCCTCGATGACGGCCTTCAGATGGCGAAGTCTGGATACATCCAAACCATCCCGTTTCGCTCGTCCTGCCATTCGATTTCGCTCCTAGCAATATCGTGCTGGCCCGAACCAGGGTTAAAGCCCCCTATTGATTGGAGCGGGTTTTCGTGGGGTTAGAACCCCGCGCTTCCACCGCACGTCGTTTTCAGCTCTTCGCGAGACTAGAACCCCGCGCTTCCACCCTTCGTCGTGCCTTCGCGGCTAAAGCCGCACTCATGTTGCTGCGTTTACGGGGCGACTAAAGTCGTGCCCTGACGAAAAACTAGAACAGAGAGTCCTCGGACGGACTACTTGCGGAAAAGAAACGTCAGCAAAAACATTACCAGCTTGAAATTCAACAGCTTGATCGCGTTGCGGGCTTCGGTGCCGGTGAGCTTCGCAGTCAGGGGCATCGAACCGAACACTTTGCCTTTCATCACGAGCTTGCCGTCTTCGTTTTCGAGTGACGTAATCTGCATCAGCTCGTTATTGTCCGGGCCGTAGATTTTCATCATCGTTGCTGGCCGATTTTTTCGAAATTAATTTTCAGGTCCTCGCACATTTTCATCGCCGTCGCGCGCCCCGCGCCGAAGACACCGCCGCCGGGATGCTGGAACGGTCCAACCAGATAAAGCCGATCGACGCCCGGGACAGTGTTCATTCCGAGATCGGGCGTCGGGCGGTGCGCGCCGGACTGATAGAGATACGGTGCGGCGCCATGCAGATCGCCCCTCTGAAAGCTTTCGGAACAGCGTTCGAGGTCCAAGGGGCTGTCGCAGACGTAGGCGATGATATTTTGCGGCGTCAGATTTTCGCAGAACTTCGCCGTCCGGTCGATCATCGTCTGGGCGAAAGCGTCCTTGGCCTTGTCCCAGTGCTTGGGCCCGCCATCGGGATGCGAGTAGGGCACGTAGTCCCAGATATGGAACGTGGATTTACCCGGGGGGCAGCGTGTGGCGTCAAAATTCGATGGGCAAGCAATACCCAGCAACGCCGTGTCCGGAATGCGGCCGTATCGCAGAGCGTCGAAGTACTGCCGCAGAACAGTCATGTCCGAGGGCACCAAATCAGTGAAGTAGGACTTGCTGACGTGCGCGCCGGCTTTGAATCGCAGAGGTTCGTTCAGGGCGCCGTGAACGGTGAAGCACGAATTCGCCGAGAGCTCGACGCGCGCCGCATCGCGTGTGATCCTGGCGTCCACTCCCGGGACATACTTCGCCAGAAAATGGGGATGGATGGAACCGATGACGCCGTCTTTCGCGGCGTACTCGGCGCCGTCGGCGGTGCGCACGCCGGCGGCACGTCCGTTTTTCACCAGGACCTGCTCGACCGAGGTGTTGTTGAGAACCTTTCCGCCGTGGGCTTCGATGCAGCGAATGAGCGACGCAGTGAGAGCGCCGCTGCCGCCCACGGCCACTCCGATGCCGTAGGTTTCCATGAATCCGAGGAAGACGAAGATGCCGAGGCCGGTTCCCTTTTCCTCCGGGCCGGTCAGGTTTTCGGAGACCATGCGCACGAAAAACAGGCGCACCTTCTCGTTCTCGAAATTCTCCATGATGATGTCGTAGGGGCTCTTCTGCATGAAGGCAAACAGCTCGCGGCCTTCGGGACTTTGATCGAGCATCGCGAGCATGGCGCCCATGGGCGGCGGCGGCGTGTAGAACGACGCGGAGATCATGGGAAGATATTTCATCGAGGTCTCGGCGAACTTCAGGAACGTGTCCGCGTCCTTCTTCGAGAACCTGGCGATTTCCTCGTAGTTCTTCTGGCGATCGCGATACAGGCCGATCGATGAGCCGTCGTCGAAAACGACCATGAATGGGATTTCGGGATAGACGTATTTCAACCCGTAGCGCGAGAGAAGCTTGAGCTCGTCGTTCTTGATGAGCGGATTGCCCTGGATGAAGATGTGCCCGGTGCTGAACCGGTCGTGCAGGTAGCCGGGACCCGTGAGCTCGGCCGTGACCACTCCGCCGCCGTGCCACGAGTTGCGCTCGAGCACGATCACGTTCTTGCCGGCGGCTGCCAGATAGGCCGCCGCGACAAGCCCATTGTGGCCGGACCCAATTACAACGACATCGTGGTTTGCAGCCATGTGAAAGCGCGTCCTTTGCCCTGGAAATTGCGCGCGGGAGAGCCACTGGCGTTCCGCTGTTGTTTCGAGCGCAGTCTGTTATAACTTTGGCCGGCGTTCAACCTCTTTTTGCCCATCACGCAGCTCCGCACGAGGCGTGCGAGGGGCAATTCCTTGCGTCCATTCGTTGACACCCGGGGTGCCTCCCACCTAGAATCGCGGCTACGCGGGACGCTTTTCGGCATCAGGCTTCGGAGTCTCGCGTGTCCCCGCCGGAGATCAGCCATCGCGCCCGGACCATCCAAACCCAGAGTAGCAATCGTGGACGACGATGTAAGCCTGCGCGCGAAGATCGCTTCGTCGCTTCGCTCCGAGTTCGAGGTCCTCGAGGGCAAGGACTACGAGGCGGCTTTCGTGCTTCTGGAGGAATCCGAGCTCGATGTGCTTCTGCTCGGCCTGCCGATTTCGTCCGGTGGCGTTCGCGAATGCGCGGAGTTGCTCGACCGCCTCGACGGCAGCGAAATTGACACGCTGGTCATCGTTCTAAGCTCCGACGACAAAAAATCGACGGCGCTGAAGATCATTGACGGCGGCTCGTATGACTATTTCACCAAGCCGGTTGACACCGACGTTCTCCGCCACTTGATCGGGCGGGCTGTTGAAAAACTGCACATTCAGCGCGAAAACCGCATCCTGCGGGATGAAATCAGCCGCAAGAACACTCTCGGCGATTTCATTGGCGCAACCGACGTGATGCGCCATCTTTTCGATTCCATCAAGCGAATCGCGCGCGCCACCACCAATGTGATTATCCGGGGCGAGAGCGGAGTGGGGAAAGAGCTGGTCGCGCGGGCGATTCACGAGCAAAGCCCGCGCCGCAGCCGCGCCTTTGTCAGCGTGAATTGCGCTGCGCTGCCCGAGGCGCTGATGGAGTCCGAGCTCTTCGGCTACGAAAAGGGAGCATTCACAGGCGCGGCCGGCATGAAGGAAGGGCGAATTGAAGTCGCGCATCAAGGCACGCTTTTCCTCGACGAAATCGCCACGCTCACTCCGGCTCTGCAGAGCAAGCTATTGCGCGTGCTCGAAGACCGCTCGCTGACGCGCCTGGGCGGCAAGAAGTCAATCCGAGTGGATTTCCGCCTGATCAGCGCGACTAATGAAAACCTCGAGGAAATGACGAAAGAGGGGCGTTTCCGCGAGGATCTGTATTACCGCATTCACGTGGTGCCAATCTTCGTCCCGGCACTACGGGAGCGCGTGGAGGACATTCCCCCTCTCGCCGATTACTTCATCAGCGTCTATTGCGCTGCGAACGGCGTGCCGATCAAACGGCTGGCGGACGAAGCGCTGCTGGCGTTCAAGCGGTATTCCTGGCCCGGAAACGTCCGCGAGCTCGAAAATGCCGTTCAAAGGGTTGTGGTGATGACCGAGACTGAGACGATCTCCCTCAGCGATTTGCCCGCCGAAATCGTCCAGGCTACGGGCCGCGACTCGAAGTCGCGATACCATTTGCCCGCCGGCGGAATTGACCTCGACAAAGAACTTGAGGCTACCGAGCGGCGCTGGGTTCAGGAAGCGATGCAGCAGGGAAAGCAAACCAAGTCGGAAGCCGCCCGGCTGCTGGGTGTGGACCGCAATCGCCTGAATTACCTCTGCCGAAAGTACGGGCTCTGAGCGGCAGTCCCCTCGTTTGTTGAATATTTCACCGAGATGGCCTGCGCTTGAGGACTTTGCGGGCGCTGAGCGCCCTTTCCGTTCGGATTTGTGTCAAGGACGACTCGCATTTTGAAGGTGAAGGGGGTCCCGAATCCTTGCTTGGCCGAAATTTTAGACTCCGGTCTAAGTTGAGAGGACCGCCGAACGGCATTTCCGAAGACTGGCGCGGCCCGATCACCGCCAGGGACGGCGGCGCTGGCTTCCCAGGGTTCTAGGAGGCTCGGATCCGTTGAATTACTAAATGCCAGTGTTGGAAATTTAATAGGGCTCATGTTTCGGAGCATCCCTCGCCGCCCGTCGTGCTAGCGTAAGGCCTGTGTTTGCAATCCGTGCTGACAAATCGGCGGTCGCTTCGGGTTTGGCGCGACGATTGCATTAGCTAGCTGCGAAGTAAGAAACTAAAAACTTCTGGAGGAAAAAGATCATGAAGCCAGCAAAAAAGGGAAAGACGCTCGGAGCCAAGAAGCTTGAAAAGAAAGTGCCGCTGAAGAATGTCCTTCCGAACGCTCACTAGTTGCTCTAGCGCGCGGTAGTACGGGAACGGCGCCCGTTGTTTGTTGTTGGGGCTGGTTAGACTGTTCCCACGCGATCCGATTTAGCGCGGATGGTGAGAGGGCCGCCCCACTGGGGCGGCCCTCTCTGTTTCACGAGGCCGCGGCATTCACCCCACTTTCCTCGCGAGTTCCCGGACCCTTTACACAGCTACCAGACTTGCGAGCGAAGCCATCGCCAAGCGCCGCGGCCCGCCTGCCATGCCAAAGGACGCGATCTGCCGGCTACCTTGGCGGTTCCCGTCATGCCTTCGCGCAGCGAACCATCCGGATTCGGGAAAACCGTGACGACTGCGAAATAGTTCGTCAGCTCCTGGCCCAGCCGCTTGAGCTCTTGCGGCTGAGCAACCGGCCGGTCCAGCGCAGCGGCGGGGAGCACCTGCGCCACGCTCCCGGCGTAGGTGCGGTACGGATATGGCAGCACCTTCAATTGCGCGCGCGATCCGGCTGGCACCTCTTCGAGTTCCCAATCACGCACCAGGATGCGCGCCTTCATCGTGCTGCGGTCCACGACTTCGCATAGCTCGTCCCCTGCTGCAAGATATTCCGTTGCCTTCTGCTCGACGAGAGGGGTGGCTACTACTCCTGCAAATGGCGCCCGAATATCCAACGCGTCAACGTTTCCTTCGGCGATCGCCCACTCTGCCTCAAGCCGCTGCTGCTCCTGGAGCGCGGCAGCGATCTTAGGAGGATCCGAGCGCGCTTGCTGCAAGCGCACCTCGCTATTGGCCATGGCCAGTTGCTGCGCCAGCACTTGAGCGCCTGATTCGATATCCGGATTCTCCAGAACGGCGAGCGTCTGCCCGGCGATAACCATGTCGCCTTGTTTGACGAACACCTGGCGCACCGCGCCGGGAACTTCGGCTCGGACGTGGGCGTCCCTGCCAGGTTCCAATACGAAATCGGAGGCGACCCGCGTGGGAATTGGAGGGATCAGAAACAGAAGCGCCAGTCCAAGCGCACCTGCCTGCTGCGTCCGCGAAATCTTCCAAGCCATGTATTCCTCTTTCTTCTCGCGCCACCAGGAGCGTACCCGTGGCAAAGCATTTCGCAAGTTCTTCCCGACAAAGAAGTAGACGACTCCCGCCGTCAGGGCATATCCCCAGCCGCCGAACTTGGTGACGAACACATTTTTTACAAACAACAGGACGAGAATCAGAAGCAATACGCTATAAACGGTTGCCGTCATGCCGAACGCCAGGTAAATGCTGCGCTGCCGCCGTGTGGCCAAAGGCAACTCCAAGTCTTCCCGGAAAACGTGCCTGCGAGTCCATGCCCGAAGAAATGAAAAGGAATCTTCGCGAAGGTTGTCGATACGCAGATATTCGGCGAGCGCATAGTAGCCATCCGCCTTGATGAGCGGGTTCAGATTGAGAAGGACACCCTGGACCCCGCTCAGCAGCAGCATCTTGTAAGCGATATCGTTGGCGAGCGAACCCGGAAGTGTAAATCGCCAGAAAAAAACCGCGATCGCGCAAGCCACCAGCTCGATCCAGATTCCCGCGAACAGAACCCACTGCCTGTGGCCCAGGCGGCCAAAGAGCATGATATCCGTGGTGTCCGTGTAAAACGCAGGCGTAAAGTAGATCAGCAAGAATCCCATTTGATGAACGTCGCCGCCGAAATGCTTGCACGTGAGTCCGTGGCCGAATTCATGCACGGCGCCCAAACCTAGCATCAAAAACCAGAAAATCCAGATGTCGAAGGCCGTCTTGCCCTGAAATGTGTAAAGGGACGCCGTGTCCCTCTGCACCTGCGCCCAGTCTCCGGCGACCAGATAGCCGGCTGCGATGAACAAAGCCACTGAAAAGAAAACGAAACCGCGGGTATACATCCAACTCAGGTAGGGATCCAATTTCGCGAGCGTTTTATTCGGATCCCAGGCCTTGAATGAAATGTAGAGCACGTTGGAGTGGTCCACACGGCTCTTGCGGTCGTCGCGAATTCGCTCGAGGACGGCCAGATTTTTCTCGCCTACGGACTGTTCCCACATTTCGGATTCCACGCCGTCCAAAAATTCCAGCACCTCCGCTTCACCCAGGAAATCGTCAGGGTGATGCTCGTTCCATGCTGCGGCGACTTCCGCACGCGTCCGAGTGCCATCGCAGAGCGTGAGCAATTCGTATTCCGAGGGGCCGTACCGATTGTACGAGTTCGTTTCCTCCACTTTGATGACATAGCTCTTCTCGCCCGCAAACGTCTGCTCGCTGATTCGCAAATCCGTACGGAATTTGGGGCGTCGCAATCCCTTGGCAAGAACGCTCGACGCTTTCAGGCTGGTGGGTCCAAAACGCATGGGCGGATCCGCTAGGGCCTCGTGTGGGAAGTATCCGGCCAGACGACGCGCACGGCCATTCCCGGACGCAGGTCGGACAATCCCTTGCCGGTGAGCTCTGCGGTCACGTTGTAACTGTCGCTCGCGGGATCGATCACCGGGCTGATCTTCGTTACTCGCGCGCCGATTGGACGACCGGGATCGCTGAAGAGCACCAGACCCACCGGAGCGCCGTGCGCCGGACGCCGCGCCGCGGACTCGGGAATCTGGAACTGCACCTCGAGGGGAGCAAGTTGGCTGACCCGGAAGCATTTATCGCCCTTTGCGACTTGTTGTCCTTCTCGAACGTAGCGAACCACAACGGCCCCAGCAAAGGGCGCGCGCAGGCGCGTCTGGTCAAGTTCGATCTCCAGGCGATGGATTTCCGCCTGGCTGCTTTCGGCCATCGCCTCCCAGCCGTGCATGTCGAATTCGGCGGCCTTGGCTTCGAAATCGGCCTGCTCCAGATCTGCCTGGCTCGAAAGCCCCAGATCGCGGAGCTGTTGTTGACGCGCCAGCGCCGCTCCCTTGGCCTTCAACTCGGCCTGCTTGTATTTCACGTTGTTTTGGGCCACTTGCAAATCGTCCCGTGCCTTAACCAGCTCAATCTGCAGCGTACGGTCATCGAGCTGGCCCAGGACGTCGCCCTTCTTGACGGCGCTCCCTTCGTCCCGGGCAATGGACACCACGAGCCCATCGCGATCGGTTGCAATGTCCACTTGATGCTCCACGGAAAGCACACTGAGGACGTCGTGATTCTCGCGGGCCGCGGTCAGCGAACCGGTTCCTGGATTAGCGACGGGGGAAGCGGCCGCCTGATTGTCAGCATCGGTTGAGCCGGGGTGGGCGGGTGAAACAGCCGACGAATCTCCGCAGCCCGAAGCAATCAAGGCCATTGCGACTCCGAAATAGAGCGTCGCGCGCGTTGTCATATTCGTTCTTCTCCCCTACGGCAGCCAGGCCCAAATTTCTTGCCATGCCCAACGGAATGGATCGCGCAATAGAGCGTAGCCCACGGGATACCAGCCACTCCCGAACCACCCGCCTGCGGCCCGAATTCGCGCGCGGCCAACCATGCCGTCGCGAGCGCGGTCTCCGGAATTGTCGAAGATCGCTCGAACCAGAAAATACTGTTCGCCCGCATCGGCGCGCGTTTCCTGGCCGATCCGTTCGACGTTCCCTGCAAACGTCGCCGTGGGGAACGCATTGAGCTTCAGCGCGACGCTCCGGCCCAGACGCACAAGCCCGAGGTCCGCCTCCGGCACGCTCATCTCGGTGGCCATGCGGTCGCCTTCGACAATTTCGCAGAACGCCTCGCCCGGCTTCAGCATGGTTCCGGCGCGCTCTTCCACTTTCCGAGTGACCACGATTCCGGCAATCGGAGCTCGCAACTGCGCCTGCGATACCCGCTCCTGCTCCAGCTGCACCTCCACGGCATGAAGGTCGGCACGAATATTCGCTTGCCCTGCCGCAGAACTATCGTTCTTGAATTCCGCTTCGGCGGAATCGTGTCGCGCTTGCGCGAGCGCGGCCTGAGCCTGCGCGAGTTTGACCGCGTCGTCACCGTCGTCCAGTTGCGCGAGCAACTGGCCCGGCTGTACCGCGTCCCCTTCGTGGACGAGGACACTCTTGACGACGCCGCCCTCCATCGCGCTGACGATCCGGCGCTGGGCCGGCACCACCGTCGCATCCGTACCCACGCGCATAGGCCAGGGAATCACAATGAGCGCCAGCGCAACCAGAGCAGACCGTTCCGCGTAGACACGCCAGCGCCCCTTAGGCACGGCGGCAATCAGTTTCTTCTTTCGGGCCGAGAACGGCTGCAGAAAATTCGCCAGAGGCACCTGTTGATAGAGTTGCGCGTTGCGGATCGCGACGGAGGTCTGATTCGCAAGAATGGCGAGCGTCTCTTTATGATTCTCGTTCAGGAAATCGGCTTCGCTGCTTACCAGCGCCAAAACTCCGAGCGCTCCCTGCTCGTCTCGCAGAGGCAGCGCGTAAAATCCGCCATAACTGTATTTTTCCAGAACGGACACGATCTGCGCATGCGCCCCAGCGGGGTGGAGTTCCCAGCCCTCGGAATGAAGATCGGCGGCGACCACGTCCGTCTGATTCGCGACCCACTGGAAACGGTCGCGAAAATCGTCCATTTCGCGGGTCTTGGGAACTTCCGTCTCACCGGAAACCGCACCGAGCATGAACCGGCCGCGGTCAAAAAATCCGATGACGCACTTATCGAACGGCACCACGGAACCGGCCTGCTGAACCACCGTGGTAAGCACGTGGTCGAGGTCGAGCGTCGAGGTAATCTCCTGCGAGATTTTCAGGAGCGCGTCGAGCACATGCACCTTGCGCTCGGACTCGAGCAGGTTTGCATTGTGTAGTGCAATGGCTGCCTGCTCGCTGACGCTTGCCAGGAGAAAAAGCTCGTCCTCATCGAACGAACCACCCTCGGCCTTGTTGATCAGCTCGACGACGCCCAAAACTTCGTCTTCCTTGCGCAGCGGCGCGGCCATCCAGCATTGGATTTCGAAGTCGCCGCCCGCGTCCCGGCGCTCTTCGAGTCCTGGCTCCGCCGCCGGTTCGTTCACAAGCCTTGGATTCACCTCGTGCGCAATTTCGGCAAGGAGGCCCTCGGTGGCCGAGACTCGCGCTCCCTCCTCGGCCGTTGGGTCCACGCCTACCCGGTTCGCGAGATGCATCTCCTGCGAGCCCGAGTCCATCAGCCAGATGTTGCACGCGGTGGCGCCGACGATCGCGCGGATTTTTTCCGCGACGATGGGCAGTAGCTCCGCGAGCTCAAGTGTCGAAGTGAAGGTCCGCCCAATGTCGTAGAGGGCGGTCAGACGATCCAGCGTGGTGAGATGCGAGCTGCGCTCTTCTTCGATGGCTTCCAGATTCGTGAGCGCCTGGCCCGCGAGGCGGCTCGCTTCCTCAATGAACAGCGCGTCATCCGCGGTGAATTCGCCGGCGCGCTTGCCCAATACCTCCATCACTCCCTGCCAGCCTTGCCCTCCCGGCAGAGCTGCATAAACCCCGGATTTCACGCGCCCGCGGCTGGCATCGTCGAGATGAACAAGCTCGGCCGCCGCGATCTGCCCCGCGCCGAGGCGCCGCGTCTCCCCGGATTCCCGGACTTCCGCCAGCAAGCCTTCGGACATGGGACCACTGACGGGATTAATCCGTTCGCCGGGATCGTTCCAGCGCGACCGGCACACCAGTCCGGGATCGGGTTCACCGAGCCAGATGAGCACAGCGCGCGCGCCAACGGTTGCACCCACGCGCGCGGCCACCGTCTTCAAAAGCGTATCCTGGTCGCGGCACGCGAGAGACACGCTCGCCAGTTCGAAGAGCGCGGCTGACGTTTCCATGATTCTCCCCGGGGAGGGACACAAAAGCTCTTCTGTCGCTTAAGATGGTGAAAGGTGCGATAAAGAGCGGACGGCGCAGACTAGCAAATGCAGTGTTAATGCGTCAAGGAAACGCATCACGGGCCTTGATCGCAAATCGCAATTCGGTTAGTTTGACACTACGCAGAGAGGCAACGTGAACATTCGAATCCGCAAAGCTGGACCGGCCACGATTCTGGACCTCGAAGGGCCGCTAAAGCTCGGCAAGGACGAAGAGAGTTTCCGAAGTCAGGTCCAGCAACTCGTGGATGCGGGTTCCACGCATGTAGCGATCAACCTGGCGGGAGTTACCGATCTGGATAGCTCGGGGATCGGCTCGCTCGTCCGCGCCTTCACGACGCTGAAACGCGCTGGCGGAAAATGCACTTATTTTTCCGCGACGAAGCGCATCATGATGCTACTAAAAATGGTGCGCCTGGACACCGTGCTCGACCTGGCCGAGGACGAAGCCACCGCGCTCACGCGCATCTGATCAACCTCCGCGCGACGTCACGGGCACCGCTCGGCTATTTCGCGTCGCACGGCGTGGGATTCCATCCAGCGGCATCGGGCAATTTCTTGAAGTGCGTGCTGGTGATGAACGGCTGCGTGAGATATTGCGGGTCCGTAACGATTGTCGTGACCACGAGCCATTGGTCCCCATTGGGCGTCTTGAAGCTGTCGAAATTCTCCTCCACGGATGCGTTGGCGCCGTAGGGAACACCGTTCTTGCGCAGATACCCGGGGAGCATCTGCGTGGTAACCACTTTCAGATAACCCTCCGGCGCTGGTCGCGCCGCACCGGGCGCGGACCCAAAGGCGCTCAAATTCAAAAACCCATTTTTCCGGAGTCCGTCCCATTCCGCCACGGAATAACCCTGCAATTGCGGGGCAGATTCCGCCGGTGGCGAAACGCCAAAATGAAGGAGACGAGTCTGCGTTCCCGCGTCGGTCTCCACGCGCAGAGTGGTGTCGTTGTCCCAGGAAATGTGCAGGCGGGTGGGCACGCGCATGATGGCAGCGGCGCCGTACGATTTGCATTGATCGCCACTCGCTTCGTCCTTTAACGGGTCCCACGTGTCCGCGACGCGTTTACCCTCGGAATTGAGCGGTACGCTGGCGTAGTCGCCTTTGGCCGGAGTAATCATGCGAAACCGCCAGTCTTCCGTGACGATGGACACCCAATAACCGGTGAGGTCAAGCGGGGCAATCGCTCGCGGATTGACTGGAGGCTGGGGCGGAGGAAAACCGAACTGCGCCAGCGCACGACTGGGGGTCGCGAGCCACAGCATCGCCACGGCAGACAGCAGCAAGATACGTACGCGGTACATGAGCCCTTCCCCTTTGAACGATGAGCCGGTTGCACGACTCTGTCGCGCTCTGCATGGCCTAGTGTTTCGCACTCAAACTCCTGTACACAGCCTCGACAAACATATCCGTCGTCCAAGGTCCGGTGTTGGCGCCATAGAGCGGGTCGTAGTCTCGTGTGGGCTTTGCCGCTTTAGCCTGATCGAGCGTCAGTCCCCTGTTCACCATGTCCTGAATTCGGTCGCGAACGATCGTGACCATCTCCTGATACACCACAACATCGGCCTGATCGCAGAGACGTCCGTGGCCCGGAATCACCATCGTGCCGCCCTCGTCCTTGCTCTTGTCGTCCGCTGGAATGGCCAGATCGAGCAGATGATTCAGTCCGTCTATGACTCCCTGGATGCTGCCGCCGCGATCGAGATCAATCACCGGATAGCTGTCGGTGCGGAAGATGTCTCCCGCGCTCACGACGTCGGCGCGGCGAAAGTAAACGATGCTATCGCCGTCGGTATGGCCCGGCTGGTGGAAGACGCGGATGCTATCGCCATTGAACCAGAAGCTTTTCTGGGGAGTCTCATAGGCATCGGTGGGCCATGCACCCTGGGGCATTGCAAACCGCTTGCCGGTGGGCGCGCTCATCCGATCGAGAATGCTTTGAAACGCTATGATGGCTGCCGTATCCCCTGCGCTGGCGCCGATATCGCCCACCACGTTTCCTCCTGTGATCGTGCTGCCGGTCTTCGCAATCGACTCATTGCCGCCGATGTGGTCCGGATCGTCGGTGGTGTCCACAATGTAACGAATCGGTTTGTCGGAGAGCGTGCGGACCGCAGCCAGGACCTTGTTGCTCATCGCGGCGAGCCCGGTGTCCACCAGAAGCACTCCGGTGCTTCCCACCTGCACGGTTACGTTGGCGCCGGCGCCGACGAGCATGTAGATGTTGCCTTGCACCGGCAGCACGTGGACGGTCGCGTCCGCCGCTTCCGTGTTCCCCTGGCTCTTGGCCATCGAAGGCAGCGCGACCGCTGCCACAAGAGCGGCGATGGCGAGAGCGACTCGGTGGACGAGAGGGTTCATCTGTCCGTGTGTTTTCCCGCTGGGCGCGCCAGGGTTTTCATGGTCTTCAACTTCAACTTGTATTCCGGATACATCGTTTCCGCGCCGCCTCGCGCGGCTTCCGGCGGTATGCCGTACGCGGCGGGAAACTCATTGAGAAACGGATTCGTGCCCGGCAAGTGATTTGGCACGGTGCCCGGCGGCCTATTCACTTCGTCAACGGATTCGCAGGGATATGGCCCGATTGCCTGCTGCGGAGAGCTGATGAAATCGGTCGTGCGGATAAATGGTTCCGTCAGGTACGCCGGGTCGAAAATGACAACCGCGACCGTGAGAGAATTGCCGTGGCGCAGGAAATAGGTGCTGACCGTGGCTCTATCGCTGCGGGGAATGCCATTGCGGCGGATCCAGCCTTCCTTGAGATGATCGGTCGTCACTTCAAGAATGTCACCCTGCCATTTTCCGGTGGAGAAACCCTGCCAGGTGTGAGCTGCGTAAGCGGGAGGATGCGGGCGCCCGTCCATGTAAATGGTCTGCTCGGGCGACTGCCACGAGATGTGCGTGTGATAGGCGATGAGCTTCTGGGTTTCGGGATCCACTTCCTTCCATATCCTGAGCAGGGCGGGCCCGCGCCAGGCGTAATCGGATGGATGCGGCCGGCACTGATTTTCGGGCAGCTCAAGCAACGTGGCTACCCAGGAATCGCCTCTCAGGCGCGCCGCGTCGTTGATTGGTAATCCAAGATAATCGCCGATTTCGGGGCCGGGAACGCGCTCGGGTTCGTCTTCGTGAAATCTGTTCTCCCATTCTCCGCTGGGGTCCGTTTGCGCGAACGCGGGGCAACTCAACAGCGCGACGAGCAACAGCGAAATCCCCAGAACCTTGGACCCATTCACCTTATCCACTCCACGCTCCCAGAAACGACTCGCGCCACGGCACACCACGACGGCGGATGTTGAAGTAGCAGATGATGGCATCGTGCTGCTTGCAGAAATTCCACTTGATTGGACAGAATCATGACCTTGCGGCGAGTGACCCCGCCAACTGCTGATGGCGATCGCGGAGAACGACGAAAAGACGTAGCCGCTTCAGTGAATCGCAAGTCATTATTCTGTTCAGGGGAGTGTGGATTCTGCAAGCCATGCCCTCCGCGATGGATTAGTTTCCCTCCAATTCGATCTTCCTACCATGTGGAGCAGGCGGAGCACGCCGGCGCTGGTCAGCCGGTCAAGCTCGCGCGGCGCGGAGTCCTGAATTCCTGAACGACGCCGGCATATTGAAAGAAAAGACGGGCTAGCGAAGGCAAAAGGAGACGGGGAAAATGGCCGAATCGCGAAAATGGGACACGTCATACGAATGGAAAGCAGTGACGCTGCTTGGCTTGGGATTCGGTCTTGTCGGCCTCGACCGCTGGATCATCGCCCCGCTGTTTCCGTCCATGATGAAGGACCTGCACCTGAACTATCAGGATCTTGGAAACATTGTAGGAATCCTGGGGTTATGCTGGGGCTTTTTCGCGATTGTAATGGGCGGAGTTTCCGACAAAATCGGCCGCAGGAAAGTGCTGATCCCTGCGATCTTTATGTTCTCCATCCTCTCCGGACTGTCGGGGCTGGCGACAGGGTTTCTCAGCCTGATTCTCATTCGCGGAATCATGGGGCTGACCGAGGGATCGTTCTGCCCCACCAGTTTTGCCGCGACGAATGAAGCGTCCAAACCCGACAGGCGTGGATTCAATCAGGGCATTCAGCAGAGCGCATTCGCGCTTTTCGGCCTCGGCCTCGGGCCAATCATCGCCACGCAGTTGCTGGGCGTCGTCCCGAGCTGGCGCTGGGTCTTCTTTATCGCCGCGATTCCCGGCCTGATCGTTGGCGCTTTTATGTATCGGGTGATCCGCGATGCGGCTCCGGAAAAATCACTCGGTGAGAGTGCCGGTGGCCGCGCTTGGACGGAGATCTTCCGCCATCGCAACATCGGCCTATGCATGGCTGCGCTTCTCTGCGCGATGACGGGCGTGTTCGTGCTGAGCGCCATGCTGCCGAATTACCTGGTGGACTATTTGCATCTGACCGCGGGACAAATGGGATTCGTTACGTCGGCTATTGGCTTCGGCGGCTTTCTGGGCCAAGTCGGAGTGCCCGGATTGTCCGATGTTCTTGGGCGCAAGCTCATGGCCATCGTCAGCTTCATCGGCGCGGCTATCTTCGTGCGCATCTTTATCGGCATCGGGGCCAATCCGATGCTGCTGTTCGGCGTCCTGGGAGTCATATCATTTTGGTGTCTCGGAGTAGTCGGGTTACTGACTGGCCCGATCGCGACCGAGGCCGCTCCCATCGGCCTGGTGTCCTCAGCGATTGGAATCGTCGTCGGCTCCGGCGAAATCTTTGGTGGTGGCGTTGCACCATCGCTGGCCGGATACGTCGCTCAACACTACGGCATCCAGAACATCCTGGAGTTGGCGCTCATCGGCGTGATTCTTGGTATTGTTGTCTGCCTTTTCCTCAAGGAGACGTCTCCGAGAAAAGCGCGGAGCCGCGCCAGCGATGCATTGCCCGTCGAATCCGCTTCTGTGCGGTAGACTCGGGCGCGCTACTCTTAGTCCTCCATAAGCGGGCGGCATCCTATTTATCTCTATTGTAATGAATGAGTTTCGAGTGATAGCAGCCGGCTGCCGCGAGGTATTTGATCTTGACGGTCCCGGGGTTCTGTTGCAGAATCACGCCCAAGATTGGTCTGGCAGTCTGTTTTCGCTTCGGGGGAATGGCGTGATTCCTGGCTCGAATCAAGTTTTTACGGTTCGTCAGACGCATGGCCGTGCGTTCAGGCCGGATAATCGACTTATCGTCCACAGCCAGGACGCCGGTTGGCGTTCGCTTTACGCCGCCATTATGGAAGAGGCCCCGTTTCAGGCGACGGAATCAGCCATTTGTCACCCTTCCCTGATCTACCATTTGTCTCGCCCTACGGAGGTGTCGCGCAAGATTGAAGGCGCCCGGCGGGAACGAGCGCTTATCGGACCTCGCTGCCTGACTCTGACGCCCGGTGGCGCGACTACCCAGTGGCAGCATGCGGGGCGCCCTGAAATTCTTCAGGTTTATTTGCGCCAGTCAATCTATGCGGCGGCTGTGAGCGAGATGTACGGCTGCGACGCCGCCGCGGCGGAAATCGTGCCGCGCTTCGCGGTGCTGGATCCTCTTCTAGAGCAGCTTTGTCTCTCGATTGCCTCCGCCTTGCGCGATGGCACAGTGAAGGATGGGCTCTACACCGATACGCTGGCGCAGATGCTGGCCGTGCACCTCGCGCGCGAGTATTCGTCTCGTTCTCGGCCAGCCCGCGTACCCTCATTGCAGGGAATGTCCGGCTGGAAAATGAGGCGCCTCGTCGGCTTCATCGAGGACAACCTCGATGGCGATCTCAGCCTCGACGCCATGGCCGCTGAAGTGTCCATCAGCCCGCTTTATTTGCCACGCGTCTTCAAGGCTGCTTTTGGCCAGCCCCCGCATCAATACGTGCTGCGGCGCCGAATCGACCACGCGATGGAACTTCTGCGGAACACGGATTCGCCGATCGTCGATGTGGCGTTGGCGTCCGGGTTTTCATCGCAAAGCCATCTCTCCAACTGGTTCCAGCATCTTTTGGGGGTTTCTCCCGCGGCCTATCGGCGGAAGAAACTCCACTAGTCCGGCGTACTGGAACGTGCGGCGAAGCTAAGGCCTGCCGGGGCAAGTCAAGAACCTGTTCATCGAAGTGGAGTTTCTGCAAGCCTGCCGCATCGCCGCGGACTAACCTCGTTGCGCAAATCGTAAAAGGAGCGGAAACCCATGACTGCCGCGCAAACCGTGTTCGGCTCACTGAAACACTTTGAAAAGGGACACGTGGACGTGATTGACGACAACCCGAAGCACTACGTTCTCTCGAACGTATTCGAGGTGGCGTCCAAATCGAAACCCTACGAAAAAGTCGCTGTGGGCCAAAACCTGCGCTATGTGATCGAAGCGATTCGCGCGGAAGGCACGTCGCCCTGGTACACGGCCTCGCACGACGAATCGGCGCTGATCATGGACGGCACCGTCGAAATACATCTGATCAAGCCCGAAAAGGCGCTGGTTCCGGACAGCAAGGAAGGCACAGTGAAGCTCGATAGCGAGCCGAAGGGCAAAAAAATGGGCTGGATCAAGGCATGGCGCGGCCATATGGCTTTGCTGCCAAAGGGAGCAGCCTACCAGTTCCGGAGTGCCGCGCCCGCCGTGCTGTTGTTGCAGACGATCAAGGGCGATCATACGATCGAGCGCTGGGCAGACATTTGCCAAACCGAATAACAAGGGGCTCCGCCCCCGAGAGAGATTTTGACGGAAAGGGTGACCGAGATGAGCACAGCAACTCCAGCAACGACTCCGAGCGCGAAGAAGAACCTTGGATACAAGACTTTCGCCATCGGCAAATTCGGTTTCGAGCGCGACGAGTATTTTGCCCATATCCACTATCCCGGCGGCGTGCAGACCATGCCGGTTGATGCTTTCCTTCGCGCGCTGATGCGCGACGTCGGCTGGGGCTTCTTTTACGGCACCGTGAATTTCGATCATGTGATCGGGACGATCAATCACTACGGCACGGTCGAACTTTTTGCGGGCCTTTTGAATGAGGCTTATCGCAGCAAGAACCTTCACTACGTGGAAACTTTCGATTCCAAGGATCTGAAGAAAGTCTTCGAGCAAATGCTCGACGATTGGACCAACGAGGGCTTTGATCCCTACGCCGCGCCGGACGAAACGGGCAACGCGTATGGACCCAAGCGCGGCAACAACACCAAGGCGCTGAAACGCGAGCGCATCGTGTCCGCGCGAATGGTGGGCCTGCCGGGCGATCTCCCCTATCGCACGGATGCAGCCGGGCAATTTATCAACCGGCAGTTTACCGACGTGCCGCAGGACTCCCCGGAAGTGCACGCCGAACCTGGCTTCGAAGGCGAGGTCCACGCGTTCAACATGTTCGCCTACGCATCGCGCTCGGACGTGACGTGGAATCCCTCGGTGGTTTCAAACGTGAAGGACAGCCAGATTTGCGCCACCACGGAAGAATACATTCTGCCGATATTCCACGGAAACGACCGCGTCGAATGGTTCATCCAGGTGTGCGATGAAATCACATGGGAAGTCGCGGACGGCAAGACCGGCAATCCTCGAGCCAAGGTCACGATGAAAGCAGGCGACGTGGCGGCCATGCCGGCGGATATCCGGCACAAAGGTTATTCTCCGAAACGCTCGATCCTGATCGTTTGGGAAAATAACGACAGCACATTGCCGAAGCGCTACTCGGGTGGCGAGCTGAAGCCATACCCTGTGGAGTTTTGAGCATGGCGGCGCAGACCGGTGCGCCCCCGCAACTCGAGATCGAGACGCGACTATTCATCGGCGGCGAATTTGTCGAGTCCGCCGATGGCGGGCGCATTCCGGTCATCAATCCCCACGACAACAGCACGCTCGCTGAAATTTCAGAGGCCCGGCAGCCGGATATTGACCGCGCGGTCGAAGCGGCCCGGCGGGCGTTCCCGGCATGGAAACGCATGGCCGCCGCCGAACGCGGGCGCCTGCTCCTGAAACTGGCGGACGCGATCGAAGCGGACGCCGCGTACCTTGCCGAGCTCGAAAGCCTCGATACGGGCCATCCGATCCGGGACACACGTGGTCTGGATGTCCCGCGCACCGCGGCTACCTTCCGTTACTTCGCCGGCATGGCGGATAAGAACGAAGGCAGCGTGATTCCGGTTGAGCCCGGTTTTCTCAACTACGTAACTCGCGAGCCGATTGGCGTGATCGGCCAGATCGTGCCATGGAATTTTCCTCTCATGTTCACGAGCTGGAAAATGGGCCCGGCGCTCGCTGCGGGAAACACTGTCGTGCTGAAACCAGCCGAGCTAACGCCCTTGACCACTCTCAGGGTCGCGCGGCTCGTCGCTCAAGTCGGCATCCCGCCCGGCGTGGTCAATATCGTGCCGGGATACGGAAACGTGGCGGGCCAGTACATCGCCGAGCATCCCGGAATCGACAAGATCGCTTTTACTGGTTCTACCGTGGTCGGCCGAAAAATCGTCCAGGCGTCTGCCGGAAATCTGAAGCGCGTGCAGCTGGAGCTTGGTGGCAAGGGCGCGAACATCGTGTTCGACGACGCCCCGATGGATGCAGCCGTGAATGGCTCGGCGTTCGCCATCTTTCACAATCAGGGCCAAGCCTGTATCGCTGGCTCGCGCCTGCTGCTCCATGAAAAGATCGTGGACGAATTCACCGAAAAGTTTTTGGCGCTCACGAAATCCATCCGCTTGGGGAATCCTCTCGACCCCGCCACGGAGATGGGTCCACTCACTTCGCCGGGGCACCGCGATCGCGTGCTCAGCTACATTGAAGTGGCGCGCGAACAGGGCAGCACGATTCTGACCGGCGGGAAAGTGCCGGCGGACCCCGCGCTCCGTGCGGGTTGCTACATCGAGCCTACCGTGGTTACGGCGCAGCCGTCCGATCGCGTTTGCCAGGAAGAGGTTTTTGGGCCATTCGTCGCGATCACTCGTTTTAAGGATGAGGCGGAGGTAATTGGCGTCGCCAACTCCACTCAGTATGGCCTCGGCGGTGGATTGTGGACGCGCGATCTGCAGCGAGGGCATCGCGTCGCCGCTGCGATTCGCTCCGGAATGGTCTGGGTCAATTCATACAAGCGAGTGAGCCCCGGTTCGCCGTTCGGGGGCGTAGGACAATCCGGCTACGGCCGAGAAATGGGCTTTGAAGCGATGCACGATTACACCGAAACCAAGTCGGTGTGGGTTAATTTTGACGCGAATATCCCGCCGTTTTATAAGCGCCCCTAGCGAAGGGTTGCCCGTCATTCGCTCGGCAATGACAGACCTCGCGTGGGTCAGTTACCTCAAGCACGTTTGCCGGGCGCAGCATGCTGCGCCCCTACGAAACCATGACGCATTTCACTTCTAGCCTCAGGAGGCGAGCGTACATCCTTGTCGGGCCTCCGGGCGAATAGTAGACTTGCTCCCACGAGCACACAGGAGGCATTCGATGCCGCGGATCGTGCGTTGTGGTGTTATCCAAGCTACCTGCGAATGGTCGCCGGAGAAATACTCGCTGGCGGACATCAAGGAAAAAATGATCGCGAAGCACGAAAAGTTGATCGCGAGCGCGGCAAAGAAGGATGTGCAAATCCTGGGCCTGCAAGAACTTTTCTACGGGCCATACTTTTGCGCGGAGCAAAATGCCCGATGGTACGAGCTGACTGAGAGTGTTCCCAACGGCCCTACTCTGGTGCGCATGCAGAAGCTGGCCAAGAAATATAAAATGGTGCTGGTCGTGCCGATCTATGAAGTCGAAATGGCCGGATTGTTTTACAACACGGCGGCAGTGTTCGACGCCGATGGAAGCTACCTAGGAAAGTATCGCAAGCATCACATTCCGCATTGCCATCCGGGCTTCTGGGAGAAATTTTATTTCACGCCGGGTAACGCCGGGTATCCCGTGTTCGAGACGCGCTTCGGGAAGGTCGGCGTGTACATCTGTTACGACCGCCATTTTCCGGAGGGCGCGAGAATTCTGGGACTGAACGGCGCGGAGATCGTGTTCAATCCGTCCGCCACGGTTGCAGGGCTATCCGAGTACCTGTGGGAGCTGGAGCAGCCGGCGCATGCAGTGGCGAATCAATATTTTGTAGCGGCGATCAATCGCGTCGGAACCGAAAAGCCGTGGAGCATCGGCGAATTTTACGGCAAGAGCTATTTCTGCAATCCTCGCGGCAAGATCGTCGCGCAAGGCAGCCGCGACAAGGATGAGCTGGTCGTGGCCGACCTCGATTTCGACGAAATCAAGGATGTGCGGGCAACGTGGCAGTTCTATCGCGACCGGCGGCCGGAAAGTTACGACGAGATCGTGCGGACGCGGACACCCGGTATGCCGCAGGCTGCAGATTGAGGCGACTCCGATGACTACCGCTACAGTAACCGCACCGCTTTGCCGCAACTTCATCAATGGCCGCTGGGTAGAGTCCCGCTCGGGGCAGACTCTTGAGCGCCGCAATCCCGCCAATCTCCAGGAAGTGACGAGCGTCGCTCCGCTTTCCACACGCGAGGAAGTCCGCGAAGCAATTGCCGCTGCGAAAGCTGCGTTTCCCGCATGGCGCGACAAGCCCGCGCCCGTGCGAGGCAAAATACTGGCGCGCGCGGCCGCGCTGATGGAAAAGCAGAAAGATGCGCTGGCGCGAACTCTGTGCCGTGAAGAAGGCAAAACGCTGAAGGAATCGCTCGTCGAGGTGCAGAGATCAATCAACATCCTCGAATTCACGGCGGGCGAGGGGCGGCGAATGGGCGGCGAAACGATTCCGAGTGAGACCGCCAAGAATATCGCGTACACGATCAAGCAGCCGCTGGGAGTGGTGGGCGCGATCACGCCGTGGAACTTCCCGGTGGCGATTCCGGTGTGGAAGGCAGCACCGGCGCTCGTTGCGGGTAACACCGTGGTGCTGAAGCCCGCGGAGCTGACGCCGGAGTGCGCCGCGAAGGTCGTGGAGATTTTCGCGGAGGCGGGCGCGCCCGCGGGCGTGCTGAACATGGTGCTCGGCGCGGGCGAGGAAGTGGGCGACGAGCTGTTGCGCGACCCCGAAGTGCGCGCGATTTCGTTTACAGGATCAAATGAAGTCGGCAGCCTGATCTATTCGCTGGCTGCGCGGCAGATGAAAAAGTGCCAGTGCGAGATGGGCGGCAAGAATCCGGTGGTCGTACTGCGCGACGCGGATCTGGCGCTGGCGACGCAGTCGGTTGTGCTCGGAGCTTTCGGATCGAGCGGGCAGCGGTGCACGGCGACGAGCCGCGTGGTGGTGGAAGAGGCGATCGCCGACCGGTTCGTGCAAATGATCGTCGAGCAGACGCGCAAGCTGAAAGTCGGCAACGGGCTCGACCCGGATGTGGACGTCGGGCCGTTGGTGGACGAGCAACAACTGAAAACCGTGCTCCGGTATCTCGAAATTGGGAAAAAGGAAGCGCGCCTGTTGCACGGCGGCGTACGCATAGCAGGCGGTGATTACGAGAACGGATATTTTGTCGCACCGACCGTGTTCGACCATGTGCCCTGGGATAGCACGATCGCGCAGGAAGAGATTTTCGGGCCTGTGCTTTCCGTGATTCGCGTACCGAACTTCGAGGAAGCGTTGCGAGTGGCGAATTCGGTGAAGTACGGGCTCTCGAGTTCGATCTATACGAACGACGCGCGCAAGATTTTCGAGTTCATTGACCGCATCGAAACCGGGATGACACATGTGAACGCACCTACGGTGGCAAGCGAGGCGCAGATTCCGTTTGGCGGTATGAAGGCGACGGGAGTAGGACTGCGCGAAATGGGCCGCGTGGCGATTGATTTCTACACGGAGCTGAAAGCCGTATACATCGACTACGCCCCGCCGAAGGGATAAGTAAACGATGCCCGCCTATTCGCGATGAGCGATACCACGATTCCTTCCTCCGACGCGCCGCGCGCTGAGGTATTCGACGCGCAGTTGGTCCGCGCGAGTTCCCTCTACAACGAAGACCTGGCGCCTGTGCCGGCAGCGCGCCGCACATGGGGCACGTACAATTACGCCGCGCTCTGGATCGCCATGAGCGTGAACATTCCCACCTACCTGCTCGCCAGCTCGATGATTGCCGGAGGCATGAGCTGGAAGCAGGCAATCTTCACTGTTTTTCTGGGGAACGTGCTGGTGCTCGTCCCGATGCTTTTGAACGCTCACGCGGGAGCGGAGTACGGAATTCCCTTCCCCGTATTCGCGCGCTCTGCGTTCGGAGTGCTTGGTGCGAACGTGCCCGCGATGCTGCGCGCGTTGGTCGCATGCGGCTGGTTCGGAATTCAGACCTGGATCGGCGGCGAAGCGATCTACGCGATGATCGTGGCGCTGGCGCCCGGCTGGAAGAACACATCCTGGGGCGTGCCGGCGTGCTTCTTGTTTTTCTGGCTGCTGAATCTGGTGGTGATTTTGCGCGGCATCCGGACTATTCGCTTTCTGCAGGGAATTACTGCGCCGTTCTTGCTGTTGATTGGCGTGGCGCTGTTGCTCTGGGCGCGCGCGAAGGCCGGCGGATTCGGGCCGATGCTGGCGACGCCTTCGAAATTTCAGACTTTCGGCGACTTTTTCAAGTTTTTCGTTCCCTCGTTGACCGGGGTCGTAGCGTTTTGGGCGACAGTTGCGCTAAACATTCCGGACTTCACGCGCTACGCAAAGGGTCAGCGTGAACAGATGGTGGGACAGGCGCTGGGCCTGCCGACCACGATGACATTCTATTCGTTTATCGGAATTGCGGTGACGTCGGCGACAGTGGTTGTGTTCGGACAGGCGATCTGGGACCCGGTTGCGGTGCTGTCACGGCTGGGGAACCCGATCGCGGTGGTCATCGCGATGGTGGCGCTTCTGCTGGCGACGCTCAATGTAAACGTCGCCGCGAACGTGGTTTCGCCGGCGAACGATTTTTCGAACCTGTGGCCGCGGAAAATCAGTTTCCGCACCGGCGGGCTGCTGACGTGCCTGATCGGCGTATTGATGCAGCCGTGGAAATTGCTCGCGAGCTACGGCAACTACGTTTCGGGATGGCTGGTCGGCTATTCCGGATTTCTTGGGCCGGTGGCCGGGATTTTGATCTGCGATTACTTTGTGCGACGAAAAACAATCTTGAATGCCGAGGATCTTTACCGGCGTGGCGGAATCTACGAGTTCACCCGAGGCGTGAATTGGAGAGCGATTCTGGCGCTAGTGGCCGGCTGCGCCGTGGCGTTTGTGGGTCTTGTGTATGCGCCCGTTCGCGTGCTGTACGACTACGCGTGGTTCGTTGGATTCGGGGTTAGTTTTGTCGTTTATTGGGCGCTGACTGCAGGCCGCGAGGAAACCGCAGGGTAATCGAGACGAATGGGCGGCATCGCGCCAAGGATTTGTGCCGGGCGCGGCACGCTGCGCCTCTACCAAATCAAAACCGTGGCAATCAGTCGCCGCTGGGGAACGGCAGCGTAAGGGTCGCGGACGACTGGCGCACGCGGTCATTCCAGCTCATAGGCGCATCGCCGGAGTCCACTTCCTTCATCGTGATGCAATTCTCCACTGGGCACACCAGAGCGCACAAATTGCAGCCGACGCAGTCATCCTCGATGATGCGCGGGACGTGAACGCCAAAGCCGCCAGCGTTCTTCTTCGCGGATTCCTTGTAAGACTCGATGCACTGATGCGCGCCGTCCTCGCAAGCGACGTAACACAGCTGGCAGCCGATGCACAGCTCCGCATTAATCTTCGCGATGACTTTGTAATTCAAGTCCAGGTCGCCCCAATCCTTCACATTGGGCACCGCGCGGCCGCGAAAGTTTTCGATGGTGCGGAATCCGCGATCGTCCATGTATTGCGAGAGGCCATCAATCATGTCCTCGACGATGCGGAATCCGTAGTGCATGGCAGCAGTGCACACTTGCACGGTCGTGGCGCCGAGAGCGATGTGCTCCGCGGCGTCATTCCAATAGCCGATGCCGCCGATGCCGCTGATGGGGATGCGCGAATTCTTCGCGACGGTGGAAAGCAGGTGGAGCGCGATGGGCTTCACCGCCGGACCGCAGTAGCCACCGTGCGAGGATTTGCCGCCGACGACCGGTCGCGGCGCGAAAGTTGCAAGATCCACGCCCATCAGTGAATTAATCGTGTTGATCAGGCTGACGGCATCGGCGCCGCCCCGCTCGGCGGCTGCGGCAATGTGCGTGACGCTGATAACGTTGGGCGTGAGCTTTACGATCACGGGAATGCGCGCGACTTCCTTCACCCACGTCGTAATCATTTCCGTGTATTCCGGCACCTGCCCGACGGCCGCGCCCATGCCCCGTTCGCTCATCCCATGAGGGCAGCCGAAATTGAGTTCGAGCAGATCGGAACCGGCGTCTTCGGCACGGCGCACCATCGCGTGCCACGATTCGCGCTTGGACTCAACCATCAGAGACGCGATGACCAGATTCTTCGGATACCGTTTCTTCACCTCGTAGATTTCGCGGAAATTCGTTTCAGGGGAGCGGTCGCTGATCAGCTCAATATTGTTCAAGCCCATCATCTTGACGCCGTTCAGATCTATCGCGCCGTAGCGCGAGCTGGTGTTCACGATGGGTTCCCCGATGGTTTTCCAGACGGCCCCGCCCCAGCCGGCATCGAACGCGCGCATCACCTGGCCGCCGGTATTAGTGGGCGGCCCGGAGGCGAGCCAGAACGGATTGGGGCTCGTAACACCGGCAAACTTCACAGTGAGATCAGCCATCGTTAACCTCCGAATAGGACGAAAAGCATCTTGGCGGCGCTTCGCGGCGGATGGGCCGCGCTACGCCAAGCATGTTTGCCGGGCATCCGCCTACGGCGGACTGTGCCCCTACGAAAAGCCTCGTGGAGCACCGAGCCACGCGTCGAGGCCGCGCGCGGCGGCCATTCCCTCGGCGACGGCGTCCACCACTTCTTTTCCGCCATTCGTGCAATCGCCGCCTGCGAAATACTTCGCGTTGCCCGTCTGATGCAGGTCGTTGATCTTGACCGTGCCGTCCGGGTTGACTTCCAAGCCCTTGATCGCCTTCAGGAAATCCGTGGCCGGTTTCTGCCCGACGGCGCGCACCACCATATCCACAACTAACTTGAATTCCGTGCCCGGCACAGGCGCCGGGCTGCGGCGCCCCTTCGCATCTGGCGAACCAAGCTGCGTTCTCACGCATTCCAGGCCCGTGACGACGCCGTTCTGGCCCAGCACGCGAATGGGCTGCGTTTGCCAAAGAAAACTTACCGCGTCCTGCTTGGCGAGCTGATATTCGTAAGCGAAGGCGGGCATTTCCGGCTCGCCGCGCCGATAAACGAGATAAACAATCTCGACGCCAAGGCGGCGCGCCGCGGTCACCACGTCAATAGCGGTGTTGCCCGCGCCGATGCACGCGACTCGGCGGCCGATCTCGACTTCGTTGAACGGCCGCACTTTGGTTTCCTCGATGAATTCAATTGCGCCGTAAACACCGTGGAGATCTTCGCCGGGAAGATTGAGCGCCCAAGTTTCGCCCAGTCCGACACCGACGAAGACAGCGTCGAATTGTTTTTCGAGATCGGCGAACGAGATATCGGCTCCGACTACCATCTTTTGGCGAAACTTCACTCCCAGTTGCCTGACCAGATCAACCTCGCGAATCGAATCGGCTGTTCGCAGCTTGTACGCAGCGATGCCATAGCTATTCAGGCCGCCTGGGAGCTCATTGCGGTCAAAGACCGTGACGTCATAGCCCCATTTGGCGAGTTCGGCGGCGCAGGCCAGCGACGCCGGGCCCGAACCGATACATGCGACGCGCTTGCCGTTGGGCGCGCCTGCGCTGAAGAGTTCTATTTTGTTGTCGAGGACGTAGTCCACGGCGTAGCGCTGCAGGCGTCCGATTTCGATCGGTGATTCGCCTTTCTCATGCATCACGCACGCGCCCTCGCAGAGCGCCTCGGTGGGACACACCCGGCCGCAGCTATGTCCCAGAATATTCGCGGTCAGAATCTCGCGAGCCGATCCGCGCAGATTGCCGGTGGAAATCTTCTTGATGAACGCAGGAACGTCAATGTGGGTGGGACACGCCGCAATGCAAGGCGCGTCGAAGCAGTAAAGACAGCGCGCGGCCTCGATCGCGGCCTGCCGCGAATCCATCGCCGGCGAAATCTCGGCAAAGTTCTTTTCGTATTGATCCGGAGAAAGCTTCGGCGCCGTTTCGCGAAGCGGCATAGGGAAACCGGTTGGACTCCGAATCGCAGAGCCGGGTATGACGAGACGCTTCCGGCTCTGCATGTAAGGCCGCTATTCTAGCACCGGGAAAACGCGCCAATGGCTATCGATTTTATTGCGCCGTGCCGCAGTCGGGCGCTGGCCCGTTTAGCAGATGGGTTGCGCCACCTTTCGCGAATGCCATAAGATGCCTGCACGCTGAATCGAGGGAGGCGCGATGCGTTTTGACACCGTCATCAGGAATGGCACCGTGGTCACCGCGACGGATACGTACGCGAGCGATATCGGCATCCTCGAGGGAAAGATCGCGGCTATTGCGGCGGCGCTGCCGATCGAGAACACGGGCAAGGTGATGGACGCAGCAGGGATGCTGGTGATGCCCGGCGGGATCGACGCGCATACGCATCTGGACATGCCGTTCGGTGGAACGACCAGCGCGGACGATTTCGAGACGGGAACGATCGCCGCGGCCTTCGGCGGCACCACTACGCTCATTGATTTCGCGATCCAGCAAAAAGGCCAGAGCCTGCGTCAGGCGTTCGAGACGTGGATGAAGAAGGCCGACCGCAAGGCGGCGATTGACTACGCGTTCCATTGCATCATCACCGACCTTGGCGATGCGCAACTCGAGGAAATGGGAGCGCTGATCCACGAGGGCGTCTCGAGCTTCAAGCTGTTTATGGCGTATCCGGGCGTGCTGATGGTGGACGATGCCACGATTTTCCGCGCGATGTCGCAGGCGGCGAAATACGGCGGACTGATCTGCATGCACGCGGAAAATGGCGGAGTGATTGACGTAATCGTGCGGCGCGCGCTGGCCGAGGGCAAACGCGCGCCGAAATACCACGCGCTCACGCGTCCGACATCCACTGAGGGCGAGGCCACCGGCCGCGCGATTGCGCTCGCGGAAATGGCCGGCGCGCCTGTTTATATCGTGCATCTTTCATGCAACGATGCTCTCGAAAAGGTGCGCGAGGCGCGCGACCGTGGCGTGCCAGCCTACGCGGAAACTTGCCCACAGTATCTCTATTTGTCACTCGAGCAAATGGAGGCGCCGGGATTCGAGAGCGCGAAATATGTGTTCACGCCGCCGCTGCGCGAGAAATGGCACCAGGAAAAGCTATGGCAAGGGCTGGCTCGCGACACGCTTCAGGTGGTCTCCACCGACCACTGCCCATTTTGCTTCAAGGAGCAAAAAGAACTCGGCAAAGACGACTTCACGAAGATTCCCAACGGCGGCCCGGGAATCGAGCACAGGCTAAGCCTGATCTACACGGGCGGCGTGCATGGCGGGCGATTTTCGCCGAACCGGTTCGTGCAACTGGTTGCCACCGCGCCTGCGAAGCTCTTCGGGCTGTATCCGCGGAAGGGGACGATCGCCATCGGCTCGGATGCGGATTTGGTCGTGTTCGACACGAACGCTGAGCAAGTGATCAGCGCCTCGACGCATCACATGCGCGTGGATTATTCGATGTTTGAGGGGATTCGCGTCAAGGGAGTGCCGAAAAGCGTGCTGTCGCGTGGACGAACGATCATCGAGAACGGGAAATTTGTCGGCAAAGCCGGCAGCGGCGAGTTTATCCGGCGCCAAACATACAGCGGAATGTGAATCGAGCTGCCTGGCCGTCTCTTCTCTCGCGGGTTCGATTGAGATGTATGGTCGGGGCGAGTGGATTTGAACCACCGGCCTCCTGGTCCCGAACCAGGCGCGCTAGCCAGGCTGCGCTACGCCCCGAACCTGAACGACAACGCTCAACAGTTTACTTGGGTTCGTTCGGAACGGCAACTCAGCATCAATCTCTGTCCATTGATGGCGATTACCACCTCCTGGGATGACACCGTTCACTCGCCCGGCACGTCGCCTGACCCCCTGCGTGCATCTAACAGTGCCAGGTAGAGCATGTTTCCCTTTGCAGACCGGAAGGTGCTGGTGCAAAATGGTCGGGCTTTCGGCGACAGGTTACACGACTCTAGGCAGCAGTCGCAATGGTGACTGCCAAATATCCCCACGGAGGATCGATGCTCGACAATCGAAAGTGCGTTTCGTCAGACGGTTCTGATTCACGCTCATCTGGTGAAGCTTCGTTCCAACGTGCGGCGCGGCTTCGTTCCGTTACGATCGTTCTAGGCGCTGCGATCGCTGTTGCGGTGCTGGGTTTTGCGTCGCGGGCGGGAGCCAAACCGGCAGCCGATGACGCTGCCGGAGAGCAGACCTATAAATCGAACTGCGTGGTCTGCCACGCCGCGGATGGAACCGGCTCGGCCACGGGCAAGGCGCTAAAAGCCCCCGACCTCCATTCCGACGTCGTCCAGAAGATGACGGTGGCGCAAATGGAAGCGCAAGTTTCCGACGGCAAGAACAACATGCCCCCGTTCAAGAACACCTTGAGCAAGGAACAAATTGAAGGCGTGGTGGCCTACGTTCGGGATACCTTCGGCAAGAAAAAGTAGCGGTTTCGCTCGATCGCACTTCGCCCCGCGTGCGTTGCCGAATTATTTCCCGGCGACGCACGCGAGCAATCGGCGAATCCCCTCGGCAAACTGATCGGCTGGCGTCAGCGAGCTGACAACTAAATATCCCTCGTCCGCAAATTCGTAGAAGTGGCCCGGCTGCACCAGAACCGAGTGCTCTTCGAGCAGGCGGATTGAAAGCTCTTCGTCCGATTGCACGGCGGGTACTCGCAGCACAGCGTACCAGCCCCCTTCGATTTCAAGGCGAGAAACTAAGTTCTGCCGCGCGAGCTGCTCATCCAATTCCGCTAGATTCACTTCGATCCGGTCGATAAGCTGCCGTTGCATTTTCCCACGTTGGCCCAGTAACGCGGGAAGCGCATGTTGTAAAGGCGCGCTGAGCGAAAGATACGTATCCGAAATGATTTCCAGGCGAGCCATCGCGTCGCGCACCAGTTCGTCAGGGCCGCTCGCCGCGATCCAGCCCACCTTCATCTGCGGCAATGCCGCGATTTTGCTCAGGCCGCTCAGAACAAATGTGAGCGCGTGATTGACGGAAACAAAACTGCCGTGCCGTTTTCGGCGCGAGTTCGCACCCCGTATTTTGTAGTCGAGGAAAACCTCGTCAACCACGAGCGCGAGATTGTGTTCCCGGCAAATCGCCTGTAACTCCTCGGCCTCATCAGCCCCGATGAAGTTTCCCGTCGGATTGTTGGGGTGTACCAACAGGATCGCCCGGGTTCGCGCTCCGATTGCTTTTTGCAATCCGTGGAAGTCAATCTGCCAGCCGTGGTCGTAAACGAGACGGAACGGACGTAGCTTCACATCCTGGATCGTCGCGAGAAAATCGAACAACGGATAGCTGGGCTGCGCAATCGCAATTTCGTCGCCCGGCTCGCATAGCAAACGAAAAAGAAACGAGTATGCCTCGCTGGTGCCGGTGGTCAGGATTAACCGCTCGGGATCGAGGCGCGCAGTGGGATCCATATGCCGGTAATACTCAATTACGGCCGCGCGAGCGGACGGGAGCCCCTTCGGCTCGGGATCGTACTCGAGCGCTTCTTTTGAACGCAGAGCCGATAGGATCGCGGCTTCGTCGTACTGGAAATTGCATACTGTCGGATTCGAGGCCGTGAGGTCCAGAACTGATCTACCGTTCTGCCGGTGTCGGCGCAGAGCGCGGGTGTAGGCGTTTTCCTCGAGTTTCCAATCGGTGCGCTTCGAAAACATGGTTTACGCGGAAGCGGATGGCGGGCCGCTCAGAATCATGTACGTAACGAGCGCCGTGCCGATCAGCCTCGATTGCCCGTCGGCGATATCCACCCGGCCGATACACAGTGTCGAGCCGACTCGAAGCAGACGGGAGCGCGCAAAGATGCGGCCTTCCTTCACGGGACGAAAATAATTAATTTTCATCTCGACGGTCGTGATCGGCCGGTGATCGCCGAGTTGGCGATGGAGCGCGATGCCCACCGCCGCGTCCGCAAGAGCCGCGCTGACGCCGCCGTGTACCACTCGCGCGCTGTTCAGCAGACGCCTGACGACTTTGCACTCGATCGTGACTCCGTCGCGATGCACGCGCGAGACCTTCATTCCCAGGAGCTTGTTAAATGGTATGTCGCTCAGGACCCGGCGGGTCTCGCTGACGCTCAGTTTGCGCTGGTTCATTAAAGTACGCGTTCGTGGGCGTAGCCGGCGGTCTCGAGAGCCGATGTGAGTTCAGCGATGTTTTCCGGCCCGCGCGTTTCCATGGTGATGTCAATCACCGTGTCCCCGAGCAGGACCCCGTAGTACGCCCGGTCGTAATTCGTTTCGACGATGTTCGCTTTTTGGCCAGCGATCACACCCGCGAGCTTTTGGAGCGCGCCCGGGTGATCGGAAAGATGGATGCGCAGCCGCACGAGCCGGCCGTCCTTAACCAAGCCGCGCTCGATGATGCGCGAGAGCAACGAAACGTCAATGTTTCCGCCGCCGATGAAAACTCCGACTCTCTTACCGCTAAGCGCGATCTTGTGTTGTAGCACGGCCGCCGTTGCAACGGCTCCGGCGCCTTCCGTAAGCGTCTTCTCCTTTTCAAGCAGCAGGAGAATCGCGTTGGCGATCTCTTCTTCGTCAACCGTGACGATATCGTCCACGTACCGTTGCACCAGCGGAAACGTGGTCGCACCCGCACAGCGAACAGCGATTCCGTCCGCGATCGTTACCTTTGGCGGCAAAGTAACCAGCGAACCCTGCTCGATTGCCGCCTTCATCGAAGGCAGTTTCGACGTCTCCACGCCGATCACACGGACTTTCGGATTCGTCTCTTTGACCGCGCAGGCGACGCCGGCGATCAATCCCCCGCCACCTATGGGGATCACCAGAACATCAATGTCGCCCTGCTGTTCCAGCATCTCAAGGCCCAGAGTTCCCTGCCCTGAGATCACCGCTTCGTCGTCGAATGGATGTATGAAGGTGAGGCCCAGCTGCTCGCAGCGGCGTAGGGCTTCCTGGCAGGTTTCATCGTAATTCGTGCCGGAAAGAATCACTTCTGCGCCATAACCGCGCGTCGCTGTTACCTTCACGATCGGCGTCGTCAGCGGCATGCAAATCTGCGCCGCGATTCCGCGCTTCGTCGCATGATACGCGACTGCCTGCGCATGGTTACCGGCCGATGCGGCGATTACTCCCTTGCGGCGCTCGTCTTCCGTCAGCAGCAGAATCTTGTTGAGCGCTCCCCGCTCCTTAAACGAACCGGTCATCTGAAGATTTTCTAGCTTGAAGAAAATCGTGTTGCCGGTCAGCTTCGAAAACGTCTCCGAGCGGACGAAAGGCGACAGGAATATCGAATCGCGGATTCGGCCAGCGGCGGCCTTGATTGTTTGAAGTGTGACCATGTAGAAAGCGCCCGACGTCTTCGGCGCAACCTTGCCATTGTATACGGACGTGCGAGCCGCGCGAGGCGGAAAACGTGATCGCGCGCCGCGAGCGTCACTCGCGCACCGTACCGCGCTTTCATATTCGCGTGATGCGACGGACACCGGGCCCCCCGCGACGTTGCGCTCGTGGTTGACCGTCTCCGCGCCGCAGTGGGCGTTGGGGGTGCTACGCCCCTACAAAGAAAATGCCGGGCCCGGGCGCGCCGCGGTTAAAGATTCGAGAGGGTTGTTGGTTCTCATCTACGATCAACGGAGGCGTCAGTTCACGGGCTGAACCGAATCCATCAGCCGGAAAAAACCTTCCGCGAGAGTGGGATGGATGTAAACGGCGCCCTTCAGAACTGTGTAAGGCGCATTCGCGAGAATCATCGCGCCTAGAATCTGCACCAGTTCCCCACCCTCTATTCCCAGGATTGACGCGCCTAAAATTCGATCGGTTCCCGCGTCCACGATCATTTTCATGAACCCTGCCGTTTCGTCGCGTTCGATCGCCCGTGAGACACGGGACATCGGATACGTTCCGATCTTCAGCTTGCGGCCCGTGGCGCGAGCCTCCTTCTCCGTCAAGCCCACACGTCCGAGCTGCGGATCGGTGAAGAGCGAATACGGAAGGTAGCGATTCTCAATGCTCAGACTCTTGCCATCAATAATATTGGCGTATGCAATCTGATAATCGTTGTAGGAAATGTGCGTGAAGGCCGGGCCGCCCTTCACATCGCCCAGCGCCCAAATCCCCGGCACCGCAGTTTCGAGCCGGCCGTTCACTTTGATATATCCCCGCGAATCGAGCGGTACTCCCGCTTTGTCGAGGCCGAGGTCGTCGGTGTTCGGCCGGCGGCCCGTGGCCGCGAGCATGTGCGTGCCGGTAACGATCTCCGTCTGTTGGCCGGTCGCAATCGTGACGTTTATCCGTCCCTGTTGTTTTTCAACTTTGATGGGATTCGCATTCATGCGGAATTCGACGCCCTCTCCTTCGAGCGCTTTCTGCAATCCCTCGGCAACGTCCGCGTCCTCACGCGCGAGCAATTGATTTCCACGGTGAATCACGGTGACGCGGCTGCCAAAGCGGCGAAACATCTGGCCGAACTCCAGGCCGATGTAACCTCCGCCCAGCACGATTAAATGCTCGGGTACCTGCTGCAATTCCATGAGCGATTCATTGGTCAGATATCCGGCTGTTTCGAGCCCCTCCAGCGGGGGCGGCTCGGGACGCGTTCCCACGTTAATAAATATTCGCTCTCCCTCGATGACGTCGTCGGCTATCTGAAGCTTCCGCGGGGCGAGAAAACGGGCATGGCCGCGGTAAAGATGCACGTTCGGGCGCTTCGCAACGCTTCGCTCGTGACCGGCGCGAAAATTCTGTACCACCGCGTTCTTGCGCGCGAGGACGGCAGGAAGATTCACGCGAACGTTCTCGACTTCCACGCCCCAACGGGAGGCGCTGCGCGCATACTGGGCAATCTGCGCGGAGGCGACCATCGTCTTCGTCGGGGTACACCCCGTGTTGACGCACGTGCCGCCCAAATACGCTTTTTCGATCAGGGCCACGGTCCAGCCATGGTCTGCCAGGGCGTATACCAGCGGATTACCCCCCTGCCCCGAACCGATCACAATCGCGTCGAATCTCATCGTGGGCCCTTCCTGTTTACTTCGCTCGCGATATTCCCTACCATTGGTGGCGACTCCCGTTCCCGCATAACAGCAACTCATGACCTCATCTGTCGAGGCGGCAATGAACTATGTCTAACGGTCCAAGGCTTGTGGTGGTTGAACCGAATGGCACGCGGCGCGACGTGGCGCTTGCCATATTTCCATTCCGCATCGGCCGCCAGGCCGGAAATGAACTCACACTGCGGGACAGTCGCGTGAGCCGGCAGCAGGCCCAGATCACGGACGTTAACGGCACCATGGTACTTGAAGACATGGGCAGCAGCCACGGCACTTTCGTGAATGGCGAAAAGATCATCCGCCACGAACTTAAGGTGAGCGACCAGATAGATTTTGGCGTGCCGGATTCCTACCGCGTCATCTACGTCGGGGAGGGAGCGACGATCGAGGAACTCGTCGAGCGCATCGAAGCTCCGGCGCCTTCCCAATCCGGCCCTCGCGAGCTTCATCATCTGGGCGTCCTGCTCGACGTCGCCCGGACCCTCAGCTCCGGCGTTTCACTCGAGGACATTCTTACGACTGTCGTAGACGCCGCCATCGCCGTGACTCGCACGGAGCGCGGCGTTCTATTGCTCACGAATCCGCAAGGCAAATTGGAAACGGCTGTAGCCCGAAACGCTCAGCGCGGAACTCTTCGCCCGGAAGAAATGCAGATTTCACAGGGCGTGCTGAAGCGCGTAGCGAGTTCCCGTCGCGAATTGATCGTCGGCGATACGGTGGCAGACGCCGAGGCCGCGGGACGGATGAATCAGGGAGAGAGCATCGCACGCCTGGATCTCCACACGGTTGTCGCGATTCCGATTGATAAAATGGCGGTGATCGAAGCGGTTGACGCGACGGTCGCGGCGCGCCAGAGCGAACTGTTGGGCATCCTGTATCTGGACAGTCGCGCCCCCTCGAGCAATTTCTCGGCGCTGGACCGCGAAGTCGTACGAACCCTGGCGCACGAAGCAGCGACCTTAATTGAGAATGCGCGCTTGTTTGCAGCAGCGCGCGTCAAGGCGCGGCTCGACCACGAGATTGAAATCGCCAGCAAGATTCAGCAGGGGCTGCTGCCAAAGTCGTTGCCGAACCTGCCGCATGTCGCGATGACGGGCTCCACGCTCGCGTGCTATTCGGTGGGAGGCGATTGTTTCGACGTGATCGAGTTGGATGGCGGGCGCCACGGGTTTTTCGTGGGCGATATTTCCGGCAAGGGCATTTCAGCGGCGCTGCTTGCAACCCTGCTCCAGGGGATTTTCTTTACCACGGCCTCGATGGATCTCGCGCTTACTGGAATCTTTTCACGCGTGAACCGGTATCTCTGCGAGCGCAGCGGCGGCGACCGCTATGCGACCGTATTCTATGGCGTGCTCGAGAAGACGGGCGCCTTTGAATACGTCAACGCCGGCCACGTTCCACCGCTCATTCGGCGCAGCTCCGGAGCTGTTGACAGACTCGACCTGGCGAGTTTTCCGGTAGGAATGTTTCCCGAGGCCGAATACGAAAGCGCGTCGGTCAAGTTGGAGAAGGACGACTTTCTCGTGATCTACACGGACGGCGTTTCCGAGGCGGCCAACCTTCAGGCAGAGATGTTTGAAGAAGAGCGGCTCCGGCAGCTGCTGGAGAGTTTCAAGGGACAATCTGTGGAGGAGTTGGCCGAAACCATTCGCGAGGGCGTGAAGGCCTTTACCCAAGGAGCCGCCCAGTCTGACGATGTCACTATCCTAGTGATTCAGTATAAGGGAACGGCCGCCTAGACCCATCGCAACTCCTTATCTTTGTCAGGCTTGGGTTTCGCTGACCCACGCCTACTCCAACCCGAGGCTGTCTACTATCAGTGTCGTTATATCGTTCAGGTGCGCAACGTCGGAACGAATTTCTAATTTGGCACAACTCCCCGGAGCCCAAGGCGGCGCGATTGTAACCAAATTTTAATTCTTGGAGCTTTAATCTTCCGTTACAATGCCCGCCGATGGCCTTGGAAAACCTCCAGATACTTGCCTCCGATGGGCCGCGTGCAGGTCAGCGGATCCTGCGCATGAAGGGTCCGCTTAGTATCCACACAGTTTTTGAGTTCCAGAACCAGGTGCGACTAGAGACCTCCTCCAGCGTGATCCTTGATTTCAGCGGGGTCCCATATGTCGACTCGGCGGGTCTCGGTGCTTTGGTGGGCGCTCATCTCTCCGCGCAGAAGTCCGCCAGAAAACTGTTGTTCGCGGCGATGAACGCGCAAGCGATCACGCTGCTTGAAATGACGCGTATTCGGTCTCTCTTCGCCATTTACTCGACTCTTCAAGAAGCCGAAGCCGCGCCCGTTTAAGTAGACGGGACCTCGCGGCCGTCCGCAGGAAATGGTCGGAACGCGGAGAGCATACGTTCGGCTCGTTGACCTTGCCGGAAGTACGACTCAGCCCCACTCCATTCGCCGGAATGATATGTATCCCGCCTGTTATGCTACATTTGGTCGCAATACATCCAGGCAACAGATAGCTGCGTACAAGCAGTGTCGCTTCAAATCATTCGCTGAATGCACGTAGGTTGCAGTTTTTTTGGGGCCACCAGGCAGTCGCCTGGAAACTAATTCGGTTCCCACAGTATCTATTAGAGGGAGTAGTTGAATGCTTTTGTACTTACTGGCGTTTGTGGGTGGGGTGCTGACGATCGTCAGCCCGTGTATCTTGCCGGTGCTGCCCTTCGTATTTTCACGTGCGGACCAGCCTTTCAGGCGGAGTGGCTTGCCCCTGCTGGCAGGCATGGCGATCACGTTTGCCCTGGTTGCAGCCGTCGCTACGTTTGCTGGCGCCTGGGTGGTTCGCGCGAATCAGATCGGCAGAATTCTGGCGATGGTGATTTTCGGCGTGCTTGGGCTGGCGCTGCTCTTCCCCAGCATCGCGGAATATTTGTCCCGACCGTTTGTGCGCCTCGGAGGCCGAGTTCAGGGCCAGGACAATCAAGCGCCGAGTATCGGAAGGTCTTTGCTGCTTGGCGTGTCCACTGGCTTGCTCTGGGCTCCGTGCGCAGGGCCAATTCTGGGACTGATTCTGACGGGTGCGGCTATTGAAGGAGCCAGCGCTCACACGGCTTTGCTGCTCGTCGCGTTTGCGGCGGGAGCTGGCTGCTCGCTGGCCGTCGCGCTACTCGCGGGAAACAGAGTGTTCGCGCTGATGAAGCGTTCTTTGGGCGCGGAGGAGTGGATTCGCCGCGGTTTGGGCGTGGCGGTTCTTGTGGGCGTGATCGCTATTGCGTCCGGATGGGACACCGGCATTCTGCGGCGGGTGTCGCTGGCCAGTACTGCCGGAGTCGAGCAGCGTTTGGTCGATCGATTCCGTCCCGTTGCCTATGCACGCGCGAACGCAAAGGCGGAACCGGCCGGAGAGGTCCAGTTGTCGAATGATGGGCCTATGCCAAGTTTGGATGGCGCCGTTGCGTGGCTGAACTCCGCGCCCCTGACGCGCGAGAATTTGAAAGGCAAAGTCGTCCTCATCGATTTCTGGACCTATTCGTGCATCAATTGCCTGCGCGCGATTCCGTATGTGGAGGCATGGTCTGAAAAATACAAGAATGACGGACTGGTAGTCATCGGAGTGCACACGCCGGAGTTTGCGTTTGAAAAAGATCAGGCCAATGTCTCGAAAGCGGTTCAGGATTTGAAAATTACATACCCGGTGGCGATTGACAGCAATTATGCGATCTGGAAGGCTTTCAATAACGAATATTGGCCTGCCCACTACTTCATCGACGCGCAGGGAACGATCCGCTACCACCATTTCGGCGAAGGCGAGTACGACAAGTCCGAACAAGTGATTCAGCAGCTGCTGAAGGAAAAGAACGCAAACCTAAAGGCGAGCGGGTTCGTCCAAGTGAGTGCGTCGGGCGCGCAAGCCGCCGCTGACATGGATGATATACGGTCGCCGGAAACTTATATTGGGTTTGGGCGGCAAGAAAACTACGTATCGCCGGAGAAGATTAAACAGGATATGCCCGGCCTCTACACGGCGCCCGGACGGTTGGATGTAAACAATTGGGGATTGGCTGGAAAATGGGATGTGGCCAGCGAACGCGCGATGCTCCTGGCGGCGCCCGGCAAGATTGTTTTTCGATTCCACGCGAGAGACCTACACTTGGTATTGGGGCCCGGGAAGGACGGCCGCCCAATTCGCTTCCGGGTGCTGCTGGACGGCGGCGTGCCGCTGGACGATCACGGAGTTGACGTGGACAGTCAGGGTAGCGGAACCGTGAAGGAGTATCGTCTCTATCAGTTGATCCGGCAAAAGGGCAAGGTTGAGGATCGGACGTTTCAGATCGAGTTTTTGGATCCCGACGTCCAGGCATTTGCTTTCACGTTCGGCTGATTTCGAATCAGGGGGGCGCAATGTTTAAATCCGACATGGGAAATGAAAATTCCCAGGGGGCGATGGGACGAAGGACTTTCCTTCTGGCATCCGGCGCCGCGGTGGCTGGGCTGGCACTCTGGCGTTACGAGAGACCGCAACCCGCTCACGCCGAGCGTGGGCCCGCGGCAATGCCCAAGCAGGTCACTCTCGTTGAATTTACAGATGACGGCGAGCGGAAAGGGACGATCTCGGTTCCCACGATTCAGAAAACCGACGCGGAGTGGAGGAAACAGCTATCCGCCGATTCCTTCGAGGTAACCCGCCGTGCGGGGACGGAGAGACCCTTCACCGGAGAGCTTCTCAACGTCCACGACAAAGGCGTCTTTCGCTGCATCTGTTGCGACACAGCGCTTTACAGCTCGACGACAAAGTTCGAATCCGGCACCGGCTGGCCGAGCTTCTGGGCGCCGATCGCCAAAGAGAATATCGTGGAATCCGGGGACAATAGCCTGGACACGGAACGCACAGCCGTTTCCTGCCGGAGATGCGACGCTCATCTTGGTCATGTGTTCGACGACGGTCCGCGGCCAACAGGTTTGCGCTATTGCATGAACTCGGTCGCGATGAGATTCGCGAAGGGCTGATAGTAACGACGCGGCCGCTTTCAGTATGACGCGGCCTGATTTGGGCGCCTGAAGGAGACATGAATATGACTCGATATCTGAAGATTTCTCTCATCACGCTCGCCACCTGCCTGGCGCTTATCGGCGCCATAGGACGCAACACGGCCACCGCGGCAAACACAGTGCCGGATCCAAAGGTGGACGAATCACCGGCCGCGACAAAAGGCGCGGAGACGGTTGTTTTTTCCGGCGGATGCTTCTGGGGAATTCAAGCGGTGTTTGAACACGTGAAGGGTGTCACCAAAGCGACGGCCGGCTATTCCGGCGGCAATGTAAAAAACCCGAGCTACGAGGACGTCAGCAGCGGCGAGACGGGACACGCCGAATCAGTCGAGGTTGTCTACGATCCTTCGAAGATTACTTTCGGCCAACTTCTGAAGGTATTTTTCTCGGTGGCGCACGATCCGACGGAGCTGAATCGGCAGGGCCCTGATGTGGGCACGCAGTATCGCTCGGCGATATTCTTCTCGAATCCGGACCAGCAGCGAATCGCTGATGCGTACGTGAGCCAATTGACCGAGGCAAAGACGTTCTCAAACCGGATCGTGACGCAGATTGCGCCATTGAAGGCGTTTTATCGCGCGGAAGATTATCACCAGGATTACGCCGTTCATCATCCCGAAAATCCCTACATTATGATCAACGATCTTCCAAAGGTCGCCAATCTGAAGAAGCAGCTTCCGGATCTTTACGTCAATCGGTAGCGCGAACTTATAGCGTTGGCTGAACTTCACTGCGCCTTGTGGCTCAGGCTCCATACGTACGCCGCGACCGCCGATACCTGTTCAGCTGAAAGCTGAGCGCCACCCATCGGCGGCATTGGACTCCGAAATTGCTTCGGTTGTGACACACCATCCGTAATCGTTTTCGTAATGGCGGCATAGCTGCCATCGCCCCATAGCCATTTCTTGCCCGTCAGATCAGGACCCAATACGGTGCCTTGGGCATTCTGACCGTGACAGCCCGTGCACGCAGCTCCGCCGACCTGGCCGCGATAAATCTGCGACCCAAGCGCGACCATCTCAAGCGTTGCGCCTGGAGGTACCGGACCGCTGGTATTTGCGGCAGCGGCGGCATCCGGATTCGTGCCTTCCGGTGGTTTGGCGGCGACCGCAGCCACCTCGCCTGCCGGAGCCGTTGCGCTTGGACATGAAGTGGTCTTGCCCCCAGCATTAGCCGAACCGCCAAGATAGACGATCCGGTAGATCCGTCCGGCCACATCATCGGAAACGTAGAGAGAACCGTCGGGGCCCACGGCAAGGCCACTCGGACGATGCGCGGCTTTATCCGGCGACTTGATAGCTCCCGCGAAACCATCCGCGAATACCTCACACTGCCCGGAGACGTGGTCGCCGGAAAGCGGCTGGAACACAACGTTGTATCCGGCCTGCGGATACGGCGCCCGATCCCAAGAGCCGTGGAAAGCGATAAACACGCCGTTTCGGTAGCGCTCGGGAAACTGCTTTTTGTCGTAGTGCACCATCCCGTTCGGCGCCCAGTGAGCAGGAAATGCGGCGACCGGAGCGATTTTATCCGCGCACACGCCGATCTTCTTCCCGCCGTCGCCACCGTATTCCGGCGCCAGAACCAGCTTTTGCACGAAAGGGTCGAAGTAGCACTCGGGCCAACCGTAGTCGCCGCCCTTTTTCAGAAGCATCATCTGTTCGGCCGGGAGAGTGGCTTCTTGATCCGGTTTATAAAGGTCGGGCCAATTCGCATGCAACTGATCCCGTCCGTGCTGCGTGCCGAACATGCGTCCCGCTGCATCAATGGCGAAGCCCTCGTCATTGCGGATCCCGGTTGCGAAGCGCTCGGCTGGCGAAAAGACCTGGTCGGTCTTGTTTGCGTCATAGAGCCAGATGCCACCTCGAGTCTCGAGTTCCTTGCAGGGATCGGCGCCAGGCGATTCGAGCGTCCGATTCTTCAGCTGGCAGGAATTACTCGGCGTAGCCACATCCACGTACAAAGCTCCTGCGGAATTGATGATAAATGGATGCATGGGATGATCGCCGGTCAGAGGCAATCCCGAAAGGATCGTGACGCTGGGACCGTTCGACACGATTGAACCGGCTGCCAATGGATATCGCACGATTCGATCGTTGATCTCCGCGTAGATCGAACTTTTGTACAAAGCGATTCCCGTGCCACCGGCCCCACCGCTCTGGACGGTTTCACCAAAGCGCTCGGCCACGTCGGCCTTTCCCGCGCCCTTGGTATCTTGTAGAGCCACCAGAAACCCGCCCGCATGAGGCGTGTCGTTGCCGTAATATCTGCCCGACCATGTATTCACGTAAACCACGCCGCTAGGCGAGACCACAAGATGGCGCGCGTGACCAATGCCGTCGGCAAAAATGGTCGCGCAAAAACCGGCAGGCAATGCCAAACCGCTATCGTCGCCTGGGCATCCTTGTCCTTCGGCGGCCTCAGCTGGGCCGAGACGGTGTTCAGCGTGCGTCCACGAGCTGCCTGCCCACAGCGCGGCCAGCGCGACGATGATGAGCGAAAGCGTTTTGTACGAGGTGGAGAATCGCATGAAGCCTCCCGAAGACTAGAAAGAAGAATCCCAGAATCGCGAGGCGTACTTATATCACGGTTGGCGCAATATTTCGTGGTGTCTGAGTTCGGAAGTAGGCACTAAAAAGTGTGTCACTTTGCGGGTGCTGCTTTCGTTTGTTTTCAAGAAGTTACGCGAGAAATTACTTTGCATGGTGTGTCACTTTGTTCGGTGATTTGTGAGCCCTGGCGGGACGTAAAGTCCCATGGCTGAAGCCATGATTACGTGGGGTGTGTTTCGTGGGCCTGAAGGCCCACGCTTTCACCGGAACCGCCCTCACCGGAGAGACGTCAACGTGAGGTGCGCGCGCGTCTATTTCATGGAATAACTTTTCCGCTTTCGTCTGCGCCAGACGGAGTTAATTCGCGCGCGCCTCTTCCAACTGTGTCGTTACATTCTCCGGAATTGCGACAGTCGAAAGCGAATCTGATCCCGAGTTCTTGCCATCCGCGAGCGCTGCGCTCAGGGCGAAGTCTATCGGTTGAAAAGGCCGATATAAACGGCGCTTCCGAGAACGTGGCCTTCCATCGCGCTCCGGATTTGATCGCGCGTAGCGCCTTGCGGAAGATCCAGCTTTTGATCGAGCGCCGACAGCTCAAACGTGTAATGGTGGGGATTCGGAGGGCCCGCGCAAGGTCCCTGATAGGCCGCCTTCCCGGTTATGTTCGTGCCCTGCAAAGCGCCGCTTGCCAACGGAGCATCCGGCGGGACGCCTTCTTGAAGCTGCATCGTGTCGGCCGGAATATTGAAGACGACCCAGTGCGTGATATCGGTTGTCGCCTTCGGGATGTGCGCATCGGGGTCGTGCAGGATGAGGACGAAAGCCACGGTGCCTTTCGGGGCATTCATCCAGCGCAAGGCGGGCGACACACCTGTTGAAATATTTCTCGGCCCGCCGGGCGGTGGCGTCGTCGCCGAGCAAGTATATTGCGTGGGGATTCTGCCGCCGTCGCTGAACGACGGACTGGAAATTACCAGCGTTGGTCCGGGCGGCGGAGGCGCCGGCGGGGCATTTCCGGCCGGCGGAGTTCCCTGCTGTACGGCCGCGGCGAGACTGGCGGCCATCAAGGCCGCCAAAGCAACCATCGATCGAACGATTCGGATTTTCATTCGCTGATACCCTTTCGCATTCACAGTTTTCAGACTGCCGCACAGCTTTCAGGCACTTGCCTATTACTTGTAGCTGATATGCCAGATGGAGTTCGAACCATCGTCGGTGACCATCAACGAACCATCCGTCGCCACCGCGACACCCACAGGACGGCCCCAGACTTCGCCCTTCTCGGTGACAAATCCCGTGAGGAAGTCTTGATACGCGCCGGTTGCTTTGCCGTCCTTGAGCGGAACGAACACAACCTCGTAGCCGGTGCGAACCGAACGGTTCCACGAGCCGTGTTCGGCGGCGAAAATCTGCCCCTGATATTCCTTCGGGAACTGCTTCGCCTGGTAGAAGGTCAACTGAAGTGACGCGTCGTGCGGTTCCATCAGCACATCGGGGACAATCGCCTTGTCCTTGAGCTCCGGGTGCTTGCCGGCGAAACGAGGATCCTGATTCCCGCCGGTGTAATACCACGGCCAACCGTAGAAGCCGCCCTCTTGAACATGGGTAATGTAGTCAGGCGGCAGATTGTCGCCGAGCTCATCGCGTTCGTTCACAGACACCCATACGTTGCCAGTGCCGGGCTGCACCGTGAGGCCCACCTGATTGCGAATTCCCGACGCATAGATTTGCAGATCGGAGCCATCCGGATTCGCCACGAGGACGTTAGCGCGGTGAAACTCGGTGGGGTCCGGATCGATGGTAGGAACGTTGGTACGCGAGCCGACCGCGATGAACATGCGCTTACCATCGAGCGAGAAAGCAACGTTGCGTGTGAAGTGCCCGCCCGTGCCGGGTTTGGCCGGTTGCCCCGGGACGCTTCCCGCGGGAAGGTTGGGTACGATCACCTCCGAAGGGCCGGTCGCCTTCATATCACCATTGTGATAAGGAAAGCGGACGATGGAGTCTGTGTTACCAACGTACAGATATCGCGGATTCGGCCCGGGTGGATAAAACGCCAGCCCGAAAGGAAGCGTCAGGCCGCTGGTGAACTCTTCGGTCTGTTGGGGCTTTCCATCGGCGGTTATGCCGCGAAAAACCAGCACCTTCCCCGGATACGTCTCCACGACGAACAGATCGCCATTCGGCGCTCGCTGAATCAGGCGGGGATTGTTGAGTTTTTCGGCAAAGCGTTCCACCTTGAAGCCGGCCGGCGCCTTGGGCCACGCATCGGCGGGCTGAGGGATCGGCGGAGTGAAGATCGCGGCGGACTTGGTGGCGTATGGCGCCGGCAGATCTGCCACGGTGATGTGGTGAACGTTGCCCGGAGCTTCGCCGTGGAAATCAGTGAACGGGCTTACGTCCGCAGGCCCGTTCCCGGAAGCTCCATCGCGGCCTCCGGCATACTCCTTGCCCGAGACGAAAACGAGAATCAGTAGAATGCTGAGCACGGCCAAGGCGGCGCTAAAGAAGCGTTTCATCGGTGGTAATCCCCCCAATTCGCAGGTTAACAGACCCCATCTCACGGTCTGTACCAAATACGGTGATCCAAATCAAGATCGCGACGGAGGTTTCGCAAAATCCAAACCGTCGGCTTTGACGAGGCAGAGTTGCCACCAGCCTTTGAAAGCCGGGTCTCTATTCACTTCCGGTGCGGTCCAACCGACTCGAAACAGTTCGTCCAATCGACGCGCGAACTGATTAAGGTAGTCTTCATCACCGCGCGCATTGAAATTCTCGAAGCGGTATTCGCACTGAATCAAGCTAGCCTCGTCAACGGAACACCGTATTTCGCCGTGGCAATAGTTGCCCAGCAAACTTCTCTGCATAAACGGTTTAATACGCTTCGCACGGTTATGTCAAGGCGACTTACCACAAATCTGCGTGTCGTGCTCGTGACTACGCGATGGAATCGCCGGCAGGAAACCTAGCGAACAGCTTTCAGCTCTTCGTCAATAATACAGGCTGGCTCGGCCGTATTCGTCAGCACAGACTGAGTTCGCAGAAAAGCCAAAATTCCCGAGCGGCTGCCCATTCCCGAAAACTTGAAGGCATCCGGTTGCAAGCCCGCGCCGAAGCCCGCAAATGTCAGAAATGTATCCTGTACGCTCACCGTTCCAGCGTCGAGCCGGTCGGCGATGCGCCGGGCTTCATCCTCGGCGCCCGCTATTACCGCAGCGGAGAGGCCGAAATAAGTGTCGTTGGCAAGCCGCACGGCGTCGTCCTCGCTGGAGTACTTCATCACAGGCATGACCGGTCCAAATGTCTCATCCTTCATGATCTTCATATCGTGGGTGACGTCCGTTAAAACCGTCGGACGCATGTAAAGTCCGCCACCCAGGTTCTCGCTCTTGCCGCCCGTTCGGATTTTGGCTCCCTGGCGCACGGCGTCGTCGAGATGATCGTCAACGACAGCCGCCTGCCGCTCGGCGATGAACGGTCCAATCTGGCCACGATTGGGGTCGGGATAATTCAATTCGACGCGCTCGGCTTCCCTGACCAAAAGATCGACGAAGGCATCGTGCACTTTCTCTTGCACGTAAATCCGTTCAATGGAAAAGCAGACTTGCCCAGTGCTGGTGACCGCGCCGCGCAGGACGGCTGTGGCGGCCTTCTGCAAATCCGCTGTCTGGGTGACGATCACCGGATCTTTGCCGCCCAGTTCGAGAATGGAGGGAATAAATCGCTTCGCGCAGGCTTCCGCGACTTTCCGGCCATTGGGGACACTTCCCGTAAAGCTCACGATGTCCACGTTGTCCACGATTGCCTGTCCTGTCTCGCCATCGCCCACGACGAATGTGAACACTTCGGCGAGTTCGGGTGTTTCACGGATCGTCTCCATCATGGGCTTCACAAATCGCGGCGTGACCTCGCTCGGCTTGACGATCACGGCACAACCCGCGAATAGCGCGGGGACCGCGTGCACCGTCGAGAGCATCAGTGGCGCGTTCCATGGCCCGATGATTCCGGCCAAAGGATAAGGTCGCAGATTCGTGCGATAAGCGACATTCGGCGCGCCGGGCGAATTGCCCGCGCGATGCGACCGCTCGAAGATGGCGGGGGCAATTGCACACATGCGCAGGACGCTTCCGATCACCATATCCGGGGCGACCCGCGAAATCTGGCCGTAGCCTGTATCAACGGAATCCGCTTCGATCAGTGCGGCGCGGTGCGCCTGCAGGCGATCCGCCCATTTCTTCATCACGCCGATGCGATGATCGAGCGGCGCCCTGCCCCACGCTTCTTGCGCCTTTCTCAATCGCGCGCAAGTAGCCGCGATCTCCTCGGACGATGGCGGCGTGATGTACATGTCTATTTCGCCGGTGCGCGGATTGCGCACTGGCAGTGGTTTCCTCGGGGCCGATTTGTCGAAAGCTGTCGCTGACATCACGCCACCTCCCAGATCCCTTTGTCCCCGCAACCATCGCCGCCAAGCAATCCTGCGAATGGATTCTAACTCTGGCGCCCATCGTTTTGCGATGCCGCGCGGAGTTTCCCGCAAGCTCAGGCGCGTTTTGAGAGCTTTGATGCGACATGCGATTCGGTTCGATTATGACCGCAATAGCAGTACGCATCGAGGCTATTGTGATACATTCCGCTTCCGGCGGCTGAGGAACCTGTATGCCTGGTAGAGGGGACGGAGGAAACGTGAAGCGACTAAAATATCGAAAACCGATGCTCGGCGGGGTGTGGATTGCCGCGTTGCTCGCGGTGGCGGGGGGAACGTTCGCGGCGCAAAAGGTGACGGAGATCACGCTTCCCGGCACGCGCGTGTTTCCGGAGAGTATTACCTCCACGTCCGACGGAACTTTGATCGTTGGCAGCCTGGGTCACGGCAACGTGATGCGGATCGCGCCAGGAACGACTACGGCGGCGGAGTGGATCAAGCCCGGAACGGCAGGTCTGAACTCCATCCTCGGAGTTTTCGCCGACGAGAAGAACAAGCTGCTGTGGGTTTGCTCAAATAAACTTGGCCCGGCCGGTGAAGCAACAGCCGTCAAGACTTTCGATTTGAAGACTGGCGCGCCGAAGAATTCCTTCGTGTTGCCCGGCGACGGAACTCTTTGCAACGACATCGCGGTAGGAGCGGACCGTACTGCATACGTAACCGACACGCGCCAGGGCAGCGTGCTGATGTTGAAGCCCGGCGCGACCTCTCTGGAAATTGCCGCCAAGGATCCGCTTCTGGCCGGAGCTGACGGACTAGCATTCGGTGACAAAACGACGCTGTACGTGAATAGCGTGACGGCGGGCAAATTGCTGCGCCTCGATCTCGGGTTGGACGGAAAGGCGACAAAAATTATCGAACTCAAGCTTCCCCGGCCACTCGATCGTCCGGACGGAATGCGAGCGATCGGCAAGCAACGGTTATTGCTGGCCGAGAACTCCGGGAAAATGTCCGTCGTTACATTCTCGGGTCCTGAAATGCAGAGCGTCGTGCTCCAGACCTTGAAAGAAGGGATGGCGGGCACGCCCGGCGTGACGGCCACAAAGGGTATGGCCTGGGTCGTTGAGGGGAAACTGAATTACATGCAGGACCCGGCGATGAAAGACAAATATCCGGGAACGTTTAGAATCTTCGCCGTTCCGCTTCCTAAGCCCTAGGGGACGCGAACAGGATCAGCACGAGCAAATTGAAAACGGAGAAATAAATGGTCGGGGCGCGCGGATTTGAACCGCGGGCCTCCTGCGCCCAAGGCAGGCGCGCTACCAGGCTGCGCTACGCCCCGACATGAAAACCCTGCACCGATTCTAAAGCACCTTCCAACTCTGTTGCTACCACGAAACCTCGTTCACCGTTTCGACTGTACCAAACTGACTTATTCTTCGGCCTCTTGTTTGCCGATGAGAATGCTCTGCAAAGAAAGGGCAATAAGTGTTGTTTCAGTTGCTGTCGACTAATCGACGGAGAAGCCACGCATTAGCGGCCTACACGAGTCTCCGCATTTCCCTAACATGTTGACTGTATTGTTCGGCCCCGCTCCGCAGAGGACTATAGATTCGCGTCTGGATCCGAACGTTTTGAGTCGAGCAGAAAGGGCGGAAACAATGACTCCTTCCGGCGCTCCTCCATTTAGACCTAGACCAGAGGCGCAATCCCGCATGAGTGTTGGACAGGTTCCCGGGCGGCTGAGCATCTTGGTGGGCACGATCGATCCGCAGATTCGGCAGACCATGGGCGAGCTTTTGCAGAGCTACGCGCTAAATACTCTGTGGGCGACAGGCATTGAGGAGGTTAGGTCGGCCATTGCACAGGAAGACGTCATAGCCTGTTTTTGTGGCTTTTGGCTGGTGGACGGCACATACCGGGATGTCGCACGCCATCTCAAGAATCAGCGCGCTGAAATACCAATGATCATTGTGTGTGCGCCGGAGTGCCCGCAAGAATATCGGGACTACTTGGCCGCGCTGAATATTCGCGCGTTCGATTTCATCTGTTATCCCTATCGCCGAATCGATCTGGAACGAATTCTCGATTCCACGATTGGCTTCCGCACCGGGCCGCTCCGTCCATCGACATTAGCGGCACATTCTTCAGACCAGTCCTTTGATCTATCCGGGCTTCGCCGAGCCAGCTAAAATCGAAAGCAGAAAATGCGGCACAGAGCCCGTCACGGTGGGGGCATAGCGCTCCGATAGTGTTTTCTGGCTTAGCCATACCTAGCCTCGGGAGACTTGCACCGGCACCCGCGGGTTTCGCTCGCGTTATGCGAAGATGGTCATTGCACTATGCAAGCGTACCGCGAGGGAACGAGCACTTTGAGGCAGGGATGACCGCAGCGCCACCCATAAGAGTCTTCGCCGAGAACGACGAGCCTATTGTAGGCGAGCTGTTCAGCATCGATCGCCTAGAGCAGCACGCCGAGAGCCTCGCCGCAGCGCAGACGGTAACGACCGGCCCGGATACCGGCAAACCGTTAATCGAAGGCGTCGCCGAAAACAGCCGGTTGCTTCTCGATTATTATGGCGCGATCGCACGCGCCATCCGAAAAGAGCAGGCCATCACGCCTGCCGCGCAGTGGCTGCTGGATAATTTCTATATCGTGGAGGAGCAACTCCGCGAGATCCACGATCACTTGCCCCCCGGATTTCACCGAAAACTGCCCAAACTTGCCTCAGGTCACTTGAAAGGCTATCCGCGCGTTTATGGCGTTGCGTGGGCTTTCGTGGCGCACACAGACAGTCGATTTGATCCCGAAGTATTGCGCCGCTTTGTTATCGCCTACCAGCGTGTACAACCGCTCTCGATCGGGGAACTTTGGGCCGTCGCTATCACGTTGCGAGTCGTCCTGGTTGAAAATCTGCGGAGGCTTGCCGCGCGGATGGTCTTGAGCCGTGATGCGCGCAACGAGGCCGACGTCCTGGCGGACAGGCTACTGGGCACGGGAGGTCAGGCGCTAGTTTCCCCGGCGGCCGTGCTCCGCCAATTCGAAAAAAAACCTTTCGACAGGGCATTCGCCGTCCAGCTCATCCAGCGGTTGCGCGATCTTGATCCCAAAGTCGGCCCGATCCTGGTCTGGCTCGACGATCGGCTCGCCGCCCAGGGAACCAGCGCCGACGAGATCGTGCGCGCGGAACATCAACAGCAGGCGGCCATGAGCGTGACAGTGCGCAACGTCATCACGAGCATGCGCCTGGCTTCCGCGTTCGACTGGCAAACATTCTTTGAGGAAGTGAGCCTGGTCGACCAGGTTTTGCGCGACGGAAGTGATTTCGGCGCCATGGATTTCGCGACGCGCGACGCCTATCGGCACGCGATCGAGGACCTTTCGTTGGGATCAGGTCATTCGGAGATCGAAGTTGCCGAGCGCGCCGTGAGTTTCGCCAGGCAATCCGGCAGCGGAACTCGATCCGAGCCGCTGGACGATAAACGGTCAGATCCCGGTTACTACTTGATTTCCCATGGGCGCGACGATTTCGAGCGCGACATCGGATTTCAAGTTACCTGGAGGCGCCGAATTCTGCGGTGGTACGTTCGCGCTGCTGTGCCGGGTTATCTCGGCACGATTGCGGTGCTTACCGCAGTCATCCTGGCACTGCCCCTGGTGCGTTCGTGGGAGTTCGGGGCGAGCACAGTGCAACTTGTGCTGCTCGGCCTGTTAGCGGTGATCCCCGCATCGGATCTCGCCCTTGCGCTCATCAACCGCAGCGTGACGGATTTATTCGGCCCGCGCACCCTGCCGCGACTCGAGATTCGCAGCATACCCGCGAAACTCCGAACAATCGTCGTGGTCCCCACCTTGCTGACGTCGGAGGACGTAATCAGCGAACAGGTGGAACGGCTTGAAATCCACTATCTGGCGAATTCCGACGGCGACCTGCGATTTGCATTGCTCTCGGACTGGATTGACGCCGCAACGGAAACCTTGCCGAATGATAAAGATCTGCTGGCCGCCGCTGCGCAAGGCATTGCCGACCTGAACAAGCGCCACGGCTCGGCGCCGGGCGGCGGCAATCGCTTTTTTCTCTTTCATCGTCGGCGTATTTGGAATGAATCGGAAGAAAAGTGGATGGGTTGGGAGCGCAAACGCGGCAAGCTCCACGAGCTGAACTCGCTGCTCCGAGGATCCACAAAGACGTCATTCATCACGACGACCGGGCTGCCCCCGGATTCCATTTCTGGCGTCCGTTATGTGATTACGCTTGATGCGGACACGCGATTGCCGCTCGGCGCGGCGGCCCGCCTCGTCGGCACCATGGCCCACCCGCTGAATCGGCCGACATACAGCGCTGAGGAGGGGCGTGTCACAGACGGTTACGGCATTGTGCAACCGCGAATCACGCCTTCCTTACCCACCGACCGAGAAGGATCGCTCTTTCAGAGAATCTTCTCCGGGCCCTGTGGAGTCGACCCATACGCTTCGTCGGTTTCAGATGTGTATCAGGACCTTTTTCACGAAGGCTCCTACACCGGCAAGGGAATTTACGATCTCGACGTTTTCGAAGCATCCATGGCTGGCAAGGCCCCCGATAACATTCTGCTGAGTCACGACCTATTCGAGGGAATCTTCGCGCGCAGCGCGCTGGCCACTGACCTCGAGCTCTTTGATGAGTTCCCTTCACATTACGAAGCCGCCGCCGCTCGACATTACCGCTGGGCGCGTGGGGATTGGCAACTGCTGGCGTGGATCCTCGGCGGACGCGCCGGATCCGCGGATGGCCGCAAGGTAAAGATTCCCGTGATCGGCCGTTGGAAAATGTTGGACAACCTCCGGCGATCTCTCTTGGCCCCGTGCATGTTTCTCACGCTGTTGGCTGGGTGGTTGATGCCGGGCATCTCCCCATGGCTGTGGACTCGATTCGTGCTTGCAATGATCGCGTTCCCTGCGCTCATTCCTTTCCTGGCTGGAATCAATGCGCACCTGGAAGGAATCTCGAAACGGAATCACTTCCGCGGCCTTGCTTCCGATTTCTCGCTGGGCTTATCACAGGCAGGTCTGACAGCCGCATTTCTCGCCTACCAAGCATGCCAGATGGCCGACGCCATAGGACGAACGCTCATTCGATTGCTCATCACGCACAAGCACTTGTTGGAGTGGGTGACCGCAGCGCAAGCCAAACACGGGGTTGATCTGAATCTATTTGGCATTTACAGGAGGATGGCTAGCGGCGTAGTGCTGGCCATCGCGGCGTTCGCAGCCGTCCGGTTCGACGGGCATCATGCGCTGTTCGCCGCAACTCCTTTCGTGGTTCTTTGGATGTTGTCGCCCGCGATCGCATACTGGATCAGCCTTCCGCCCCAGCACTCTGACCTCGAAGAGCTGTCAGCACTCCAAACGCAAGCCTTGCGGGCAATTTCACGGCGCACATGGCGATTCTTCGAGACCTTCGTGACAGCGGAGGAGCATTTCCTGCCGCCAGACAATTTTCAAGAAGACCCCAAACCCGTCGTCGCGCACCGCACTTCCCCGACCAACTTAGGTCTCTACCTGCTTTCGATTCTGGCTGCGCGCGATTTCGCATGGGTGGGAACGGTAGAGACGGTAGAGCGCATCGAGGCCACGCTCGACACGATCGGAAAACTCGAACAATTCCGCGGCCATTTGTACAACTGGTACGACACGCGCGATCTTCATCCCCTCGATCCAAAGTACGTTTCCACGGTTGATAGCGGAAATATTGCCGGACACCTGCTGGCCCTTGCCAGGGGCTGTCGTGAACTGATTCAAAAATGGGCCGTGGACTCGAATACGTTTACCGGAATCGACGATGCCGTAGGGCTGTTGCGTGAAGCGCTCGTAAAAGTTACGGATGCGCCGCGCGTTCACGCGGTAACGCGGAAACAACTGAGCGACGCCGTGGATCTTCTGGCTGCATCGCTTCATCCTGTTCGTAGCGATGCAGCGGGGTTGGGATTGAGAATTGTCGAAGTGTCCGAACGTGCCCACACCGTTGCAGACATTGCCCAGACTCTCGCGCAAGAACTGGGAGACGCCGCGAGTTCCGACCTGCGGGTTTGGTCCGAAGCCGCTAAGGCGTGCGCGGATAGCCACCTGAGAGATGCAGCGATCCTCCTCCCGTGGCTCGGGCTGAGCCTTAAGGAAGCGCCAACGATTGCGGGAAGCCGCGCCTCAAGCGCGCCGGAGTGGATCGCTATCGAGCAATTCTTCCCGCGCGACGCGACTCTGGCTGATGCTCCCGGGAGATTCGAAGGCGCTATCCGCGAGTTGACGGCTCTTCGCGCGGGCTTGACCGGCGATCCAGCTTCCCCACCGGAACGCGCTGGGCGGATCGACACCCTGGTCCAATTGATGCGCCAATCGGCCGCGGACGCATCGGCTCTGCATCGTCGCTTGCTTGCAATCGCCGAGCGGTCGGAAGAGTTGTTCGAAAGGATGGACTTTGGCTTTTTGTTCGACGGCACACGCAAGCTGTTTTCAATCGGGTATCGCGCCTCGGACGGACACCTCGATCCAAACTGTTACGATCTCCTTGCCTCCGAAGCGCGGCTTGCAAGCTTCATTGCGATCGCGAAAGGCGACGTGCCCTCTTCGCACTGGTTCCGGCTGGGCCGCGCTTTGACTCCAGTGGGAAGAGGCTCAGCGCTCATCTCTTGGTCGGGCTCCATGTTCGAGTACCTGATGCCGGCGCTCGTCATGCGGTCGCCGGCGAATAGCCTGTTAAGCCAAACATACCAACAGGTGATAATCCGGCAGGTCGAGTATGGAAAGGAGCGCGGCGTGCCGTGGGGAATCTCGGAATCAGCCTACGCCGCTCGCGACCTCGATTTCACCTACCAATACTCCAGCTTTGGCGTGCCAGGCTTGGGACTGAAACGCGGCCTGAGCGAGGATTTGGTGATCGCGCCGTATGCCACGGCTCTTGCCGCGATGGTCGATCCGTCCACGGCGCTCCAAAATCTCGACAGCATCACGCAGCAGGGAGGCAGAGGCGTTTACGGTTTTTATGAGGCGCTGGATTATACGAGTTCCCGGTTGGCTGAGGGGCAAAGCGTCGCCATCGTACGCGCCTATATGGCCCACCATCAGGGCATGTCTGTGGTCGCATTCGCCAATGCCCTGATTGGCGGCACCATGTGCAATCGTTTTCATGCTGTGCCGATGGTGCAGGCCACTGAGCTTCTCCTGCAGGAGCGCACGCCGCGCGATGTCCTAGTGGCGCGACCTCGAGCGGAAGAAGTATCCGCAGCCGCACAGGTGCGTGAGCTCCTACCGCCAGCGGCACGCCGGTTTGAAACTCCTCACGATCCCACCCCCCGCACAGCTCTTCTTTCCAATGGCCGCTACGCGGTGATGTTGACTTCGGCGGGTTCCGGATACAGCCGCTGGCGCGACATTGCCATCACGCGCTGGCGTGAGGATCTGACGCGGGATTGTTGGGGATCGTACATCTTTTTACGCGATGAGCAGACGGGGAACGTGTGGTCGGCCGGCTATCAACCAACCGGTGTCGAGCCAAATTCTTACGAGGCGGCTTTCTACGAAGATCATGCGGAGATCACCCGTCGCGACCGGTCGGTGACGACTGCGCTCGAAGTGATTGTGTCGTCGGAAGATGACGCGGAAATTCGCCGCGTCTCGATCACGAATTCAGGAATGCGGGCTCGGGATATACAGGTGACCTCCTATGCGGAGCTCTCACTGACTACCCAGGCCAGTGATGCCGCGCATCCCGCGTTTGCGAATCTGTTTGTGGAGACTGAGTTCATTTCCGATATCGGAGTGCTGCTCGCGACGCGCAGGCACCGCTCGTCGGACGAGACCTCCGTGTGGGCCGCGCACGTGCTCGTCGTGGAAGGCGAATCCACGGGCGAGCTGCAATACGAAACAGATCGAGCGCGATTTATCGGGCGGGCCCGCGACCTTCGAAATCCTATCTCCATCATTGATGGGAGGCCGCTTTCCAATACAGTCGGGTCGGTGCTCGACCCGGTCATGAGCTTGCGCCGCACCGTGCACATTCCACCAGGAACCACGGTGGATCTCGTATTTTCCACGATCGTGGCCTCTACCCGCGAAGACGTGCTGAACCTTGCCGACAAATACCGCGACGCCCAAACCTACGAGCGCACTCGAACGCTGGCGTGGACGCAGGCGCAAGTTCAGTTGCATCACCTGGGCATTGGCGCCGAAGAAGCGCAGCTATTCCAGCGGCTCGCCAATGCCGTGCTGTATTCCGATGCGACGTTGCGCCCGAGCCCAGCCGATCTGAGCGCAGCCACTCTGGATCGGCCGGCGCTCTGGGCGCAGGGAATTTCGGGTGATCTTCCCATCGTCGTTGCGCGCATCGATGATGCCGACGATTTCGAGATGATCCGTCAATTGCTTCGAGCGCATGAATACTGGCGCATGAAGCAGTTGTCCGCCGATGTGGTGATTATCAACGAGAAGGCCACGTCGTACGTGCAGGAGCTTCAGGGCTCCCTGGACGCACTGGTTCGCGGAAGTCAATTGCGCCTCTCGCCGGACACGCAGACGGCGAGCGGGAAAATCTTCCTGCTTCGCGGGGATCTGATAACGCCGCAGACGCGAGCTCAGCTCCAAGCCGTGGCGCGGGCGATCCTACTCAGCTGGAGGGGAACTCTTGCAGAGCAGATCGCGCGATCGCAGTTTCCGGAAGCGCCTGCCCCTGCTCCAATCAAGCCCAGTCGCGCGACCAAACGCCAGGACGTGCCTTTGCCGAAACAGACGCTTCAGTATTTCAACGGCCTCGGGGGCTTTTCCGAAAATGGCCGCGAGTATACGGTCGTTCTGAGCGAAGGGCTGCGCACGCCGGAGCCGTGGATCAATGTGATTGCGAATCCGGACTTCGGATTCCTGGTATCGGAGTCCGGCTCGGGGACTACCTGGTCGCTCAACAGCCATGAAAATCAGATTACGCCCTGGTCCAACGACCATGTGATCGATCCGGCGGGCGAGGCTATTTATCTGCGCGACGAAGGCACGGGCGAGATATGGACTCCCACGGCGCTTCCCATCCGATTGGAAGATGCCGCTTACGTGACGCGCCATGGTCAAGGCTACAGCCGATTCTCGCACTCTTCTCACGGCATCTCTGTGGACGTCACTCAATTTGTTCCCGTGGCCGACCCGATAAAAATTTCCCGCCTGACGCTGCGAAACGAATCCGCCTCCACCCGGCGCATCTCGGTCACCGCTTATGTCGAATGGCTCCTGGGTAGTTCACGCTCAGCCTCGGCTCCCTATGTCGTCACCCAGATAGACCCCGGCTCAGGAGCTGTCCTGGCTCGAAGCATGTGGAGCGGCGAATTCGGAGGGCGGATCGGCTTTGCCGACCTTGGCGGGCGACAGAACTCTTTCACCTGCGACCGTGCGGAATTTCTTGGCCGGAACGGCACGCCCGAGCGCCCGGCGGCATTGGAAAGTGGCCGGCCGCTATCTGGAAGGTCGGGCGCCGGCCTCGATCCCTGCGCCGCCCTGCAGACCGACATTGAATTGCAGCCCGGCGGCAGTATGGAACTCAGGTTCCTACTAGGCCAGGCAGAAAACCAGGAGCAGGCGAGTAAACTCCTCCTCCGCTATCGCACGGTCAACTTGGACAAGGTGCTGCAGGAAGTCACGCGTCAATGGGATGACATCCTAGGTGCAGTCCAGGTCACAACGCCGGATCCGAGCATGGACCTGCTGTTGAATCGCTGGCTGCTCTATCAGACGCTCGCCTGTCGCGTGTGGGGGCGCGCGGCGTTCTACCAGCTAAGCGGAGCGTATGGTTTCCGCGATCAGCTCCAGGACGTGATGGCACTGACCGTTGCTAAACGAGCCGTTGCCCGCGAGCACTTGTTGCGCTCGGCCGGCCGCCAGTTCTCGGAAGGCGACGTGCAGCACTGGTGGCACCCGCCTTCCGGTCGGGGAATACGCACTCGAATCTCCGACGATCTATTGTGGCTACCGTACGCCGTCATTCATTTCATCGAAGCTACGGGCGATACGACCATCCTGGAGGAAGGTGTTCCATTTCTTGAGGGCAGCGTGTTGGCCGAAGGACAAAACGAGTCTTACTTCGAACCGCGCACTTCAGATGCGCGCGCTACGGTGTTCGAGCATTGCGCGCGCGCGCTGGATCGCAGCCTCACTGTCGGCGAGCACGGCCTCCCTTTGATGGGCACCGGGGACTGGAACGACGGCATGAACCGGGTCGGTCAGCAAGGCAAAGGCGAGAGCGTATGGCTCGGTTGGTTTCTGCACACAATTCTCTGGGAGTTTGCAAAGATCGCGGACGCACGTGGTGAACGCCAGCGAGCGGAGACCTGGCGACTTCACGTCAGCGCGCTGAAGGCCGCGCTCGAACGTGACGGGTGGGATGGCGAGTGGTACCGTCGCGCTTACTACGACGACGGAACGCCGCTGGGATCCGCCACCGACTCCGAATGCCGTATCGACTCGATCGCTCAGTCCTGGGGAATCATCAGCGGCGCGGCAGAGCCGGCGCGTGGAGTGCGGGCGATGGCGGCTGTCGATCAGCTTCTCATTCGCCGACCTGACGGACTAATCCTCCTCTTGACGCCTCCTTTCGATCACACATCGCATGATCCCGGATACATCAAGGGTTACGTGCCCGGAATCCGGGAGAATGGGGGGCAGTACTCGCACGCCGCGATTTGGACGCTCATCGCCTTCGCGGAATTGGGAGACGGCGATAAGGCCAGCGAGCTATTTCGAATGTTGAATCCAATCAACCGATCCAGCTCGCGCGCCAGCGTCCAGCGGTACAAAGTCGAGCCGTACGTGGTCGCAGGCGATATTTACGCGGAAGCCCCGCACGTGGGGCGCGGCGGGTGGACATGGTATACGGGCTCAGCCGGCTGGCTTTATCGCGCAGGCCTAGAATGGATTCTAGGATTTCGCGTGCGCGGCATGACTCTCAGCATTGACCCGTGTATCCCTCGAAACTGGCCCAGGTACTCCGTGAAATTCCGCTATCACTCGTCGCTCTATAGCATTCAGGTGGAGAACCCCTCAAATGTCACTCGCGGAGTTGCCCTCACGGAGGTGGATGGCAGGATATTGCCGGGATCGGCGAACATCTCTCTTTTGGACGATGGAGCCAGTCACGTGATTCGTATCGTTTTAGGCTAGATGCTGAAGAACCCGCTGCCGACCTCGAGGCCAACCCGGCCTCGTCCGCCTTCCGCACGAGCCCTAGATACGATCCGCCAGGCATTCCCGCAATTCCTGCCGCGCGCGCGAGAATCGGATTTTCACAGCCGACTGAGACAGGTTCAGAATTTTCGCTGCATCCTTGCTTTTGTGCTCTTCGATTCCCAATAGCCATACGACCACGCGTAGCGTCCCGCGTAGGTTCCCGATCGCTTCTCGCAGCGCTTCATGGTGCTCGCGCTTTGCATAGAGAACTTCCGGTTGCGCCGTGTCCGCCGCGCAAATCCGCTCGATCGCGGTGGGCTTTTCGCCGGAGTCAGAGTCGTACGTGAGGTGCGAATCTTCCGAGCGCCGTTTGCGCATCACCATCAACGCTTCGTTCATCGCGATTCGAGTCAGCCATGTCGAGAACTGAGACGCCCCTTGAAACTGTTTTATATTCGCGAACGCTTTCAATAAAGTTTGCTGGGATGCGTCCTCGGCATCCTCGCGGTTGCGCGTGATTTTTAGCGCGACGTGAAATGTCTTGCGCATGTGGGGCTGCACCAATCGGGCAAACGCCGCTTCATCGCCTGCCTGGGCCTGCCTTACCAGGTCGAGTGTCTCCGGTACCCGTGCGTCTCCGGAATTCTTCCGATCGTCTGTTCGTGGGCCGGATTCCTGAAGAACCTGGTCGGGTTTCACGAATGCACCTTGCCTTTCTAGATTGTGGAGCGGTCATCAGAGCTGCCGTGGCCACCCCGGCTTATGAATCGTTTGGCCCTCTGAGAGGACACTGAATGGGCAGCGAGTCGCTCGGGCAAATCCGGGGTGGCGGCCGGCAATTAATGAACCAAGTGATGTCGAGCAATTGCCCCTGACTAGTTGCTGCCAATCGCGTGTGAGGTTAGGCGAATTCGGTAAATGCAGCCATCCGTATCGCGCTGTAAGTTATTGAGGAGTTTACTGTATGACAAATGACGCGGGGGACTCTGCTTCATCGCCCGCGCAGGCGGAAAGGTCCGCTTTAACGATAGCTAGCGGCCTGCAACTCGAACATTTCCGCATAGAGCCCGCCGTCCTTCACGAGCTGATCGTGCTGTCCCTGCTCCGCAATTCCACCCTTTTGCAGCACGAGAATGCGGTCCGCCATGCGGACCGTGGAGAACCGGTGAGAGATCAGCAACGCCATCTTGCCCTTTGTGAGTTCCGAGAAACGCTCGAACACTTCGTTTTCAGCGCGCGCATCGAGAGCAGCCGTCGGTTCGTCGAGGACCAGCAATTGCGCGTCGCGCAGATAAGCGCGAGCGAGGGCGATTTTCTGCCATTCGCCACCGGAGAGGTCTACGCCACCTTCAAACCGGCAGCCGAGCGGCTGGTCGTAGCCCTTTGGCAGCTTCTGAATCACGCTCTCCGCGAACGTCTTGATGGCGGCGGCGCGAATCCGGAACGGATTGTGCGCGTCTTCGATCCTGCCAACCCCGATATTCTCGGACACGGTCATCTCGTAATGCACGAAATCCTGAAAAATGACGCCGATCTCCTTCCACAAGTCTTCCAGGTTGTATTCTCGGAGATCAACTCCATCGAGCAGTATCTGGCCTTCCGTGGGGTCGTATAGGCGTGTGAGGAGTTTCACGACCGTAGTCTTTCCTTGTCCATTCTCGCCGACCAAGGCCACGCGCTCCTGGGGCTCGATTCGCAGATTAATGCCGGACAAAATCTTCCGGCGATTTCCCGGGTAAGAGAAGGAGACGTTTTTGAATTCGATTCCCTGGCGAATCGGCCGCGGCGCTACGAGGGCTCCGGGTTTCGACCGAATCGTCGGTTCGACGGCGAAGAAGTCCACCAGGTCAGTCAGGAACAGCGCCTGATCGGCAATGCCCGAGAACGTGGTGAACACGGCCTGAATCCCCGCGCTGGCGCCGGCAATCGCGCCGGCCAGGAAGGTCAACTGGCCAATCGTCAACGCGCCGATCACCGTCTGGTAAATGACGAACCCATATCCACCGTAATAGCCAATCGTTCCGAGCAACGTCAAGAACACTCCGAATATAAGCTTCCGCCGAGCCAACCCGACATTCTGGCGGTGCAGCTCGTCGGAGAGGACCTTGTAACGCCCAACCAGGAATGGTCCCAGTCCAAATAACTTCAATTCCTTGGCGCTTTCTCGGCTGCCTCCGAGGATGCGGAGATACTCCATCTGCCTCCGCGCCGGGGTCTGTTCGAAGCTCAGCGAATATCCGAGGAAGGCGAAGTGAGTTTCGCCGAGGAACGCCGGAACCACGCAAACGATCAAAAAGACCAGCAGCCAAGGCGAGAAGAAACCTATGCCGATCGCCAAGCTGACCGCGCCGATGAAGTCCTGAATCAGGCGACCCATCATCTGCACCAGCATCACGCGATCCGTGCCCTGTGCGCGCGCGCGCTCCATCTTGTCGTAAAAGAGCGGATCTTCGTAGCGGGTCAAATCAAGCCGCGAGGCGTGCTCCATGATGCGGGTACTGATGTGACGCGTGAATTTGTCAGCGAGGACCGTGTCAAAATAACTGAGCACGCGTCCCAACATCGCGGAAAGACCCGCGAGCGCGAATTCGAGGGCCACGAGCCACCAGAACATGTGGGGCAGCGCCGTGTGATACCAGATGTGACGGTCAATCGCATCGATGATGATCCGCGTAACCCACAACAGGGACACGGGAACCACCGACACGACCACCCGCGCCAAACTGCCCAGAACAACAACCTCGGGCGCGCAGGTCCATACCATTCTCAGAACCGGAGGAATCTTGCGGAGCGCACTGAGGCGTTCGCTCCATTTCGCTTCCGGTTTTGATTTCTGGATTTGAGCTTTTTCGTCCATCGCTATTTTCACCCCGAAGAGATACCCGCCCCCCACGCTCGACCGGACCATCCTACACAGGCGATACAGCATGCGAGGTACCATATTGAACAGTCCGTACGTGACTCACAATACTCAACTTACCTTCCGTCTAACCGGCGCCGTCCACGATTTTTTTCACGCTCAAAGCAATTTCTATCTAGAACAAAAGGGGAACGCCATACCCCGGAAGCCCTACGGAGTAAAACGAAGCCAGTTTATGCGCTCTTCAGACGGTTTTGTCCTTCGAGTAGCACAGCCGTTCGAGGTTGCATTCGAGGCATTTCGGCTTGCGCGCCTGGCAAACTCGCCGGCCGTGCCAGATTAATTGGTGGGAGAACAGTATCCATCGCTCCTGCGGAATGATCTGCATCAAATCCTGCTCGATTTTCTTTGGGTCGATGTTCTTCGATAAATCGAGGCGCCCCGAGAGCCTCTGAACATGCGTGTCCACGACCACTCCGCACGCAATGCCAAACGCCGTGCCGAGCACGACGTTCGCGGTTTTTCGCGCGACTCCCGGCAACGTGAGAAGCTCCTCCATCGTCCTCGGCGCCTCACCGCCGAATTCCTCGATGATTCTCTTGCTCGCGCCCATGATGGATTTGGTCTTGTTGCGGAAAAAGCCCGTGGGACGAATGCCCCGCTCGAGTTCCGCCGGGTTGGCGTAAGCGAGATCCTTCGGCGTCGGATACTTGGTGAAAAGAGTCTTCGTGACGATGTTTACGACGGCGTCCGTGCACTGCGCGGATAAAATCGTCGCGATGAGCAATTGGAAGGGATTTTCATGGACTAGCGCGCAGGTAACCGCCGGGTAAGCCTCGTCGAGTCCCTTGAGGATCGCTCGAACACGCGCCGGATCGGTTCCGCGCCTCGCTGCCGAGCCGTGGACTGCGGTCTTCGGCGAACCCGCGATTTTGGATTTCTGTGAACGCGGCGCCTTGGCGCGTGATGATTTTTTCTTTTTTGTGGGATTCATGCAGCGAAAAATATAGCACAGCTGAGACTAGAGCTCGACGCGCACGCCCTTCCAGAACGCTACGTAGTCTTTGATCTGCGATGCGGCGGGCTTGGGATCGGGGTAATACCAGGCGGCGTCGGCGTTACGTTCGCCGTTCACCTCCACGTCATGATAGCTGGCGGTTCCCTTCCAGGGGCAAATGGTATGAGTATCGCTCGATCGAAAATATTCGGCGCGCACCGAGTCGGGCGGAAAATACTGGTTCCCTTCCACGACAACGGTGCGACTGCTCTCGGCGAGGATCGCTCCATTCCATAGAGCTTTGGCCACTTTCAGCCTCCCGTTTCGACTAAACCGCGAAAAAAAGATTTTGGGCGAGCGGCCACTGCGTGTCGAACCACTGCCCCGCGCAGCGATAGCCGGAGCGTTCGCCCATCTGGACGACCTCCCTCGGGTCGTACTTGTGCGAGCTCTCCGTCCAGATGGTTTCGCCCTCGCGAAGATGGAACGGGACGCCGGCGTGGCGAATGGTGACGCGCTGCCAGACGGTCGAGCGCAGGTGCATTTCGATCCGCCGCTCGGCTTCGTCCCAACGCACCACGTGCTCGAAACGATTCAGGTCGAAATCTCCCCCGAGTTCACGGTTGATGCGCGCGAGCAGATTCTTGTTGAACGCGGCCGTCACGCCGGCGGGGTCATCGTACGCAAGAATCAACCCCGGAACCGGTTTTTCGAGATCGGTCGCGAGCAGCAGTGCATCGCCTTCGCGCAGGATTGACCGGACCTCGCCGAGAAATTGATCGCCCGCCGGGCGGTCGAAATTTCCAATCGTGCTGCCGAGGAACAGGACGAACAATCGCTCCCCGTCTTTTCGCCTGGCGGCCACTTCCTGCAGGCCATCCAGATACGCGCGCTCGAACCCGACGATACTGACCATGTCCATCTGTCCCAGCTCCTGCTGGCACCGAAATAGCGCGCTGCCGGAGATGTCAATCGGATAGTAGTTCACGCGCTGTCGCCGCGCGAGCGCCTCGAGCACCCAACGAGTTTGCTGGCCGCTTCCGCTGCCAAGTTCGGCGACCACCACCGGGCCCGGCACGCGGTTTACGATTTCGCCGGAGTAACGCTCGAGCATGCGCATTCCCGCGCGGCTCAAGCCATACTCCGGCAAAAGACAGATCACATCGAAGAGCGCGGAACCCACTTCGTCATACAGATACTTGGAAGGGAGTTCCTTCTGTCCCGGGTGGCTGAGTCCCACCACCACGTCTGAGGAGAACTCGGACAGAGTCTGAGTTGAAGTACTTACGGATGCCATTCGCGGAGCCGACGCCATGGGTTAGTCCTCCACGCAGCGGAATGTAGCGTACACGTGCGGGTAGTGCGGCTGGAACCAGTTCCGGAAGGATCGGCGCAACATGGATGCATCCGTTCGCGGCGACCCGCCCTTCATTACGAAGTGTTGTCCGTCGAAGAAATTGGCCGAGTATCCGGGATAGAAAGCGAACGCCTCGAAGCCCGGCAAGGGCCCGAAATCGGTCGAGGTCCACTCCCAGCCATTGCCGACCAAGTCAAAGACGCCAAACGCGCTCGCGCCGGATGGATGCGCGTCAACCGCAGTGGTATCCCAGCGTTCGTGATGGAAATTTCCGCGTGTCCAGTCGGGCGGAGCTTCGCCCCACGGATATGTTCGCTCGGTGCCATCTGGAGCGCCATAGGCGGCTCGGTGCCACTGCGCCTCGGTCGGAAGTCTCTTTCCAGACCATCGCGCAAAGGCGGATGCTTCAGCATGCGTAACGTACACGGGACACGAAGGCGGCAACGGGATCGTTCCAAACATGCCTCTGTAGTCCCACTGCGTCTCCGGCTCCGTCAGAAGGGAGTTCAATCTTGGTGTCCAGAAGTGCGGACGCGCGAGCCGGCTTCGCTGCTTCCATTCCCAATCCTCTGGCGTCCAGTACCCCGGGTCGTCGTAACCGCCCGCGCGCACGAACTTCAGATACTCATGATTCGTCACCGGGAATGCGCCAACCGAAAAACTCGGGACGTGGATTTGATGCAATCCGAATTCATTGTCCCAACCGAATGTGTGCGGCAGATTACGCGGTTGACCGAGCGTAGCTACACCCGCGGGAATCATTATCTGCTCAGGGACAGGCGCGGGGCGCATGTCGGCGAAAGTTTCAGCTTGGGGGATTTTTCTATCGAATGGCAGGTTGTGCAAAAGATACGCTAACGTCTCCGCGTGCATTAGCCGATGTTCAATCGCAACGTGAAGCAACGTTCCATCGGCGATCTCCGGAACGGATGATCCCGCCTCCTCGGCGGCGTGCAGCGCATCATCGAGCGCCGTTCGCACGCGCCGGTTGTACCTTTCTACTTGGCCAATGCTGGGCCAATCCGCGGGCACGTCGGTCGGTAATCCGCCGCCCACCGGATCGATCCCGAACGCGAAAAGCTTGTCGAATTTCGGGTCATGCGATTTCAGCCCCAGTACCGGGGCGAACAAGTTCGAATCAAACGCCTCTAAATGACCGAGATAAAAGATCAGACGATGGCGTTCCGGAACCGGGCGATCGTAGAACGAACTCGCCGGCAACATCTGAAACAGCGCATCGGTGCGCGCGCGAGCCTCTCCTATACGGAACAGCAGGGTCGGGTCAAGATGCGGCGCTAACCGCGATGTCGCCATTTGTCACCTCAGAGGCAGGGGTCCCTTTGTACCCCCGCAGGGAGCCCAGGGCAAGGGATATTGTTACCCAACATTGGATGCAAGACCTCGTAGGAAGGTACCGGCTATTTCGTCGGGATCGGGAGCTCAACCAGCCTGCGGAATGCTTTGCCGCGATGGCTCGCGAGATTTTTCTCGTCCGCCGAGGCCTCAGCATAGGTGCGGCGGCCATCCGGGAAGCAGAAAATCGGATCGTAACCAAATCCGTTTACCCCGCGCGGCTCGTTGGCGATCATGCCTTCGGCGCAATCGGAGACGACCGCCAGCGCGCGGCCCTGCTGGGCGATCGCGATGACACAAACGAATCGCGCGCGGCGTTCTTCTCCTGACTTCCCTTCCATCTCGCGCAACAACTTGCGCACGCGGTCGGCGCTTGTGGCGTCCGGCCCGGCGTAGCGCGCGGAAAGAACGCCGGGCGCGTCGCCGAGAGCGGGCACGACCAGCCCCGAATCATCGGAGAGAACCAATTCGGAGGTGAACCGGCTGTAATGGAGCGCCTTGCCCGCGCTATTTTCCGCGAACGTGGGTGCGGATTCTTCGAACGGGGAAAAGTCTTGAAACTTTGGTAGCAGATCGATTTTGAGCGCGGTGCCAGCGGCGAGTTCGCGATACTCGCCCAATTTGCCGGAATTCGAAGTCGCGAGTAGTATCCGCACCGGCATGCCCTCAATCCCGCTATCGCGAACGGCTGCGGAAGTTCACCCGCACAAGGTCCTGCTGCAACTTGCACAGCTGGCGAATGCCGCCGGACGCAAGATCGAGAAGCTGCTGCAGCTCCTCGTTTGTGTACGGGCGCCCCTCAGCGCTTGCCTGTACCTCAACGAACCTGCCGTCGCCGGTCATCACTACGTTCATATCCACCTGCGCGCGCGAATCCTCTTCATAGGCGAGGTCGAGCAGAGGCTGGTCATCCACAATCCCAACACTCGTTGCCGCGACGGAATCAAGAAGCGGAACGGCGCGAAGCATTCCCGCGGCAACCATGCGCTCAAGCGCCAGCGCGAGCGCGACGAACGCTCCGGTGACCGACGCCGTTCGCGTGCCGCCATCGGCCTCGATCACGTCGCAATCGACCCACACGGTCCGTTCGCCAAGCGCCTTCAGGTCGGTCGCAGCGCGAAGCGTGCGTCCGATCATCCGCTGAATTTCAAGGGTCCGTCCAGATTGGCGCCCGCGAGTGGACTCGCGCGGGGTTCGCTCCTCCGTGGCGCGCGGGAGCATTCCATATTCGCCGGTCACCCATCCCTTTCCTGTGCCCTTTAGAAACGAAGGCACCCCGTCGTTCACCGTGGCCGTCACGATCACGCGTGTCCGGCCCGCCTCGATCAGCACGCTGCCCTCCGCGCTCGGTATAAAATCCGGAGTCATCTTCACCGGCCTCAATTCATTCGCTGCGCGTCCGTCTGCTCGCAAAAGCCTCTCCTTTGGCTGCTGACTGCGTTTGCACGAAAAATCAGTTTGACGACTGTGGCGGGAGGTGTCAACCGTAGCGGCTCTGCTTAGTGAGGCGATTTCGCCGCAGGCGGAACCGGAACCGCGGCCGGCGGATTCAGATCGAAAAAGCCCGTGAGATCCACATTGCCCGCCAGCGTATCCACTTCCTGGCCGTGAATCAGAATTTTAAGGCGGCGAAGAATTGGCACGTTGCTCTCGAGTGTGCGTGCGATCGAGTTCACGGCCATCCCCTCGCTTAGTATTCCCGACGGCATCTCGGAAGAGAACGCGTCGGAAAAGTCGGCGATGGCCGTGCCATCGGGAAGAATGTAAAAGCCCAGGAGCACCGTATCGGCGGGAATGGTGCGCTGGCCGGGCGTCGGAGGGTTCACGGTGAGCTCGTGAAGCAACTGCCAGGAACGCTGGACCGGATCGGCGGAGAGCGGCAATTGGACTTGAATAGGCGCGATTTTGTCGGAGCCCGCGGCCCAGAAAATTTTCGCGCTTACCGTCACATCGGTTGGCGTGGAAATCGGCGGCGCCAGAACTTCGTGTCGCGCCTTTTCATCGGCGGCTTGCGATTCGGCCAGTCGCTGCATCCGCCGGTGCAGGCCGCGGAAGCTGATCAAGCCGATCAGCACAGCCACGATCAGCACTCCAATCACGACCTTCATTGCGCGCGGCATTATCGCGGGCCTCCCGAGTTGGCGGGGCGAGATGCCGCAATGGCCAGCGCAATCGCATCTGCCAGCGGTGCCGCCGAGGCCGTAAGCAAGTCCGGCGTCGGCGTGGACACGCTCGAGATCTCAACGGCTACGGCCGGCGCCGTGACGGAGCGCAACACTCGCACGGGAACTCCGGTGGAAACCGAAGGCGAGCCAGAGAAAGCCTGGGCGAGTTCCCCCTGAATCAGATCGGCGAGGCGATGGCTCGCGTTGAGATATGGCCGCTGCGCTTCCTCCCATTGCAATAATCCGGGCGAAGAAGGATTGGGGGGCGGCGCAATCGCGCCAGCTGCAACAGGCGCGGACGTAATGGGCGTGGCGAGCTGCGTGTAGTAGGTGCGCACTGTGCCAGGTGCGCCCGTTGAAGCAACATGCAAGCTGACGAAGATCACGTCGTGATAGGCGTTGGCGACCGCAGCACGGTCGTCGTAGGACGGATTCGAGTCATCGTTGCGGGTCATGACTACGCGATAACCATGTCGCTCAAGCTCGGCGCGCACCGATCGCGCGATTTGCAGCGCGACGTCCTTCTCGACAATCGTTTCGCCGCGCGCCCCGGCGTCCGTGCCGCCGTGCGCCGGATCGAGGACGACGACCGGCCCCGCGGGAGCGGATGGTTGCGTAGATTCGGCCGCGGGGCCGGGCGGTGCCTGCGCTGCAATTGACGTGGGCTGAGAGGCGAAAACCGCCGCAGCCACGACGAGACTCACCACGAGGAGAGAATTGCGCACGGCGCAAAGGATATCAGAAATGTCGCGGCATACGGCGGCGAGTGACGAAGAGCATTTTTCAATCGGTCGCATCTCAGCGCCCGGAAACGCCTGCCTCTTGGAGCGCATGCGGCTTTCAGGCTGGAGAAACATTGAACAGGTGCGCGTCGAACCCTTCGCGGCGCACGAAGAGCCCGGGACTGCGAAGTTCATCGGCGCTGAGATTGTAGCGGACGTCGTTCAACTCGTCGTAGAAAACGTACTCCTTCGCGGCGAGCGGACGATCGCCAAAGTTCACGCGCCCCTGAGACGCGGACCCCGCGAGGTTCACTGAAATCACCTTCCAGGATTTTCCCGACCGCCATTCGTAAGCGACTAGATCACCGGCGGTATCGTCGCCTTCCCGCGTAACCGGCAACAGATTCCACTCTCCGTTGTGGAAGACGCTGTCTTTTGTGATCCGCAGAATCTTCGCGAAGAATGCTGTGCTTGCCGGATCGGCGGGTTCATCGGCGCAGATTCGGAGCGTGATCGGGAGGCGAATGCTGAAACCTTCAAGCTCGCCCTGATGGTAGAAGCGCATGCCCGGCAGGGTACCCATCAAGCTGCCGACCGAAAGTCGCCGGCCTTTGCCGAATACGGAAGCGCAGCGATCCTCGTCGTGATTTTCGAGGAAACGTGCCAGGCGGCTCTGATACGACACTGGAGCTCCCAGGCGGTTGTGAAGGTCCGGCATTTGAATGTCACGGACGGCGTCATATAGGCCTTTGTCATACGCGAAAGAAAATCCCAGATCGAGCAGCCGCGACTCAGTCCCCCAATACGCTTCGGCGAGGAGAATCAAGTCGGGCACGGCCGCGTGCGCTTTCGCCCAGAACTCCTGCTCCGGAGCGCTCGCGCCGTGCAGAAGATGGCCCCAGATTTTTTCGAAGATGTCGTTCAGGTGGAGCATGGCCATGTCGCAACGCACGCCGTCGCAGTGGCTCGCGATCGTTCGCAGTTCCGCAAGCTGCGCTGCGCGCATCTGCGGTGAGAAATGGTTCAACTGCGCGACGTCGTCCCACGGGGGAAAGTAGGGATCGCGCGCGAGCGCCAGGAAGAAAACGCCTCTGGGCGTCTCGATTCGGTGGAAACTGGAAGCGTCGCGCTGAAAATCGTCTTGCGTGCCCTGCACGTAGAACTCCGGGTGCTCGCGCGTCCACGGATGATCGAGCGCCGTATGGTTTCCGACAAAGTCGAGAAACAGCCCGATTCCCCGCGCATGCAGCTTTGCGCGAACCGCGTCCAGAGAATCCCAGGTTCCGATGCGCGGATCGGGAACGTAATGCGCGACGGCATAGGGCGAGGCAATCACATCGGCCGGCTTCCAGCCTGGCAGCGCGCGATCGTATTGCGCGACATTTCCCGGGTTGGCGAGCGCGATCCGGCGGGATTCCGCGCTGCGCCGCCACACTCCCATCAGCCAGACAATATCGAAGCCGAGGCGAGCGAATGAGTCCCACTCGGAATCGGGGACATCCGCGAGTCCGATTGGACGACCCAGGCGCGCGGATAGCTTCTCGAGCCAAGTCCAGGTATTGACCTCGTACAGGTGGGGATGAGGCCGCAGCGCGATGGGTTTCAGGGACTCGAACGCAGGAGGCGTCACGGAATCAGGCTAGCATGGTGGACGCAGGCCGAAAAGCGCGAAGGCCTGTCGGCTTTCTCAGCGTGTAAGCGTAATATGCGGCCCCCGTCCTGGGGGGCGACGGTGTGCTCGGCGCCGCACAAAAACGCCTAAGGTCCGAAGGAATTGAGCTACAGTCCCGCGCTATTGCTTCAGGGCGCTGTCAATGAAACCAGCGATGTTGCTCTTCAGCTTGACGCGATCCTCGTCGTGCAGATAGATCATGTGGCCGGAGGTGTAATACTGCAGATGGACACGATCCTGCACATTTAACGGCAGCAAGGCATGGTCAATCGTGTATTCAGTAGCGAAGAACGGAGTAGCCATATCAAAGTACCCGTTCTCGATTTGTATTTGCAGGTGCGGATTGTCGATCAATTCGCGGATGAGATCACCCTCGACGGTGGGAGCGCCCGGAAAGAAGCTACCGAGACCGGAATTATGCTTCCAATCCCAGGACTGGCTCGGTTCGCTGGGGAGGACTTTGTAGGATTTGTCCTGCCCGAATTTCAGATCTTCTCGGACGTAGCCATTAAATGCCGCCGTGAACGCGCCGACAACAGCCGTGAAGGACGGATCGAATTCGGAATTCTCCGTAAGCAGATCGTACGTAGGACCGGAATAGCGGGCGTCGTAGCGGCCGATCGTAAGCCCGCGGCTCCTCTGTATTTCCGCGTCGAACTGAGGAAGCGCGACGCGCAGATCCGCTTTGATCAAATAGTCCTCGCTCAGGCCAGTGAAGTCCGCGAGTTTCTTGGCGATGGCCGCCGTCTCGGCTTCGCTGAGCTTAGAACCTTTCATCAGGGCGGCGGCATAATCTGTGGAAGCAAATTGGCGCGCGCTCGCAACAAAAGCGACCAGGTCGTCCGGACGATTTTTCAGCAGCTTGTAATACCACGCTGCCGCCGCGTACGTTGGCAGATAAAAAATGTACGGCCGATCGTCACCCGGACTGAAGGCAAGAGTGCTGGCGTCAATGACGTTCGAAATCAAAACGATCCCGTTGATATACATGCCGTCGTTCGTTTGCAGATAATTTGCAAGCGCCACTGAGCGAAACGTCCCGTAGCTTTCACCGATCAGAAATTTGGGCGAATTCCAACGGTTGTTACGGCTCACGTATGTGGAGACGAATTGGGCGAGCGATCGGACGTCTGAATCCACGCCCCAGAAATCCTTGTCCTGGGCTTTCCCGACAGCGTGGCTGAATCCGGTGCCGACGGGGTCAATGAACACCAGATCCGCTTTATCGAGCAGGGATTCGGTATTGTCCACCACCTTGTAAGGCGCGGGAGGCGTCGCCGTGGCGTTGTCCGTGACAACGCGCCGCGGCCCGAACGCTCCCATGTGCAGCCAGACGGAGGCCGATCCGGGGCCGCCGTTATAGATGAACGCGATTGGCCGCTGGCTGAAGTCCTTTACGTCGCTGCGCGTGTAGGCGGTGGAATACATCAGTGCGGTGGGCTCGCCCTTATCGTCCTTCAGTAGTGTGGTCGAGGCGTTAGCCTTGTAGTTGATCGTCTGATCGCCGATGCGAATCGTGTGATCGGTGACGGAGGATTCTTCCTTTGGCGGAGCATCCGGAGTGGCTTTTGCATCCGTCGGCTTCGCGTCGGCGGGCTTCGCGTCCTTCGCGGGCTCCTGCGCGGTGGTTCGTGCGGCCTGACCGAGAATCAGTAGCAGCGCGATCGCGCCCAATCCCAGACACTGACCCAGAATCTTCTTCATCGGTGCTCTCTCCAGTTACTGCGTTGGTTTGTGACATGCCGGACTGATCAGAGTAAGTGCAATACTGTTCGCGTCGGCGTCCGAGCCGGAAACCGTGACGGGCTCTGCCTCGATGCGCGACGGCGGCGAGCAATCCGCATTCCCGTGCCCCGCGCGCCGCGGCGTCAGGTCCTCCCAGGCGGAAAGCGTGTAGTTCGCTGATTCCAGCAGGGTAAACTGATACAACCCGTCGCCAAGTTTTTGCGCGGATGGATTCTCACCTGAGTCCGCTTTGGCCATCACGGTCACGCTCCCAGGCGGACGCGCACCCTGCCATTTCACTTGGACGCGGAGAACATGCGTTGGATAGCCGCCTCCCACCTGCATATTCACTTTCAGGAGCTGCTGGCCGTCCTTGAGTGTGATCGGTTGGGCTTCGCTCGCGTCGGCCACGCCGGGATAGAACGCGCGCGGAAAGGGTGCATTGGGATCCATGCGGTTCGCGCGATTGAAAACGAGGATGTAATCGCCGGGCCCGACGTGGTCCAGATCGAAGACACCTTCGGCGCCCTGGAAACCCCACAGGCCGGGGCGCGAATCGCCGTAGGTTCCGGCGCGGTACAGTTCGACCGAAGCGAGCGACAGAGGTTTTCCGTTGGGGCCGAGAACGCTGCCGCGGATGTGGCCGGTCGGAAGCGCATCCACGTCGTATTCGTAGCACGCGCCATTCGGAATCTTGAACGGCGGGAGCCCGCCGGTGAGCGACTTGCGGGCCAATTCCATGCGGATAGGCAGCCGCGCGGTGAAGCTGTATTCGCCGGCATGGACGTCGTAGAAGGAATAGACGCCGTCGGAATCGGAGCTGGTTTCGAAGCGGTCGTCGTGCGACCGAAGTTTCAAGGAAATATTCGGGAGAGGCTCATCTGGATCGTCGGGCAGCGCAAGAAACGGAGGCTCGGAGCGGCGAAGCACTCCGAAAACAGAGGCGACGCGCTGGCCATTGCGCATCGCGCGCAACTGCGGAAGCAGCGCACGAGCTTCGACGACGGGCCGCGTACCGCTGCAGATGGTTGCGAAGAGGCGATTGTCGGTTCCCTGGTGCGTGAAGACGACGTATTGCTGTCCGCGCTGGAATCGGTAGCCGCAATCGCCATCATCCCCGCCGGAGAAGATGTCGATTTCGGCGGCGGACCCGGGAGCATCAGGCGGCGCGAAGCTTTCGTCAATGCGGAAATGGTAGCGGGTCAGGCGGGAAGCAACGATATCAACCGGAGCGGCCTCCTTCGCCGACGCGTCCGGCGTTGTGTCGGGCGAATCAGGCGGGCGCGGAGCGGCGTAAGCTATGTCTTCGACCACCGTGACGGTGCCAAGGAAGACGACATCGTCCTTCTGCAGGCCGGGACACTTTCCAGGAGCTTCCTGTGAACAGGTACAGGCCCGCGAAGAAAGCGAAATTACGGGGATCAGAAACAGAAAAGCCACGAGAGCGCGTCGAATCATCGCGCATATCGTACATTCTTTCTTTTCGGGCGCGATGCGAAATTAGGTCGAAGATTGCTACACTCGGGCGGCCGCCGGTGAGTCTCGCATCCAGCGGCAGAAAATCTCAAACTCGCGGAAAAACGGACATGCGCGTCTGCGTAACAGGGGGCACAGGGTTCGTCGGTCGGGCGCTGGTGAGGCGGTTGCTCGCCGAGGGCGCGCAGGTGCGCATTCTCGCGAGGCCGTCGCCGGGGGCTGATGAACTCGAAGCGAAGGGTGCGGAGATTGTACGCGGAGATCTGAGCGATTCCGCAGCTATCGAGCGGGCTGTCGAAGGCGCGGAAGTCGTGTATCACACGGCGGCGAAAGTGGAAGGGCCCGCGAGCAGGGATCAGTTTATCGAAACGAACGTAGGAGGCACGGAACGAGTTCTGGCGGCCAGCCTCCGCGCGAGGGTCCGCCGCGTGGTTTATTTGAGCTCGATCGCGGTGTATGGGCTGACGGAGGCGGATGCCGCAATCAACGAAGGCACTCCCTTCGATGATGTGCCCGAGGAACGCGATTTCTACGCCCAGTCGAAAATCCGGGCGGATCGGCTCGCGATGAAGTTCGGCGAAAACTCGGAAATGGCGATCACCATCCTGCGGCCAGGCATCGTCTATGGACCCGGAAAACCGCTGCCGACGGCGCTGCTGGGAGCGCGGCTCGGGAAGCTGGATTTCGTGTTCGGCAGGCCGGAGCAGCCTTTTCCGCTGAATTACATCGAGAATCTTATTGATACGATGAGTCTGGTGGCGCAAGCGGCCGATCGTGAATCGCGGCAGTTCGTCGTGATTGACGACGAAGCGTTGACGCTCGGCCAATATCACGGAGCCCGAGCAAAGGTGCAAAAGACCCGGACGCTATTCTTTCCATCGTGGCCGGTCGTGCTGTCGGCAACCTGCGCGGGGCCAGTGACTAAGCTCGTGTCCGCGGATGCTGGAGCGTTCTCGCGACGCCAGATAACGCGGGCAGCGCAGGATCGCTGGTATGACGCGCGGCGGATTCGCGAACAGACCGGATGGACGCCGAAGGTGCCTCTGCGGGAAGCCATTGAGCGGACCTTGCGTGGCACGCCTTGATGGCGCCGGGACGCGACGGCGGGATTTGATTGGTTTCATGCTAGAATTTTGCGCGAAACGCAGCAGCGGCTTCCCGCATTCCAAAGATTCCGAAACGGAATGGTTTGTCCCGCCGGGTGTAAGGCGATGATGCGGATATCACTTTTGTCCCTTCTCGCCACAGGGAAATGAGTGCGCTCGCTACCGACGAGGTGTGAAGATTTTCGCCATCGTTCAATATATCGTTCTCGCCGTCGCCGCGATCCCGTTTATTTACTATCTCCTGGCGATGTACAGCACCGCGCGGTTTTTCGGAGAGGCCAAGCGGCACGCGGCCCCGAATACCGATTTCCTCCCCCCGATCAGCTGCCTGAAACCAATCAAGGGCCTCGACGAGGATGCGTACGAAAACTACGCAAGCTTCTGCCGCCAGGATTATCCTGAGTATGAGATCGTCTTCTGTGTTGACCCCGGCGACCCCGCGCTGCCGCTGCTGGAAAAGCTGATCAAGGAGTTCCCGGACCGCAAGATTCGGCTGCTTTTCGGCTCCGGCCGCGACGCAATCAACGACAAAGTGGGCAGGCTTTACCGGCTGACGAACGAAGCCGCATACGACATCTTCGTGATCACTGACGGCGACGTTCGCGTGGGACCCGATTACCTCCGCACGATTGTGTCGGTCTTCCGCGACCCCAAGGTCGGAGCAGCTACTTGCCTCTACGTCTCGACGAAAGAAATCAATCTGGTGCAGGAGCTGCAGACGGTCGGGATGATGTCGGACTTCTTTGCCCCGGTGATGGTCGCGTGGCAACTCGACGATCTGAAAGTTACCTTTGGTCAAACCATCGCCACCACTCGAAAGGCCGTGCAAAGCTATGGCGGATATCAGGTGCTTGAAGACCGGCCCGCCGACGACGTGTACGCGGGTAGGCTGGTGGCCGAGCAGGGATACGAAGTGAAGCTGCTGCCCTACGTCGTACACTCGGTTGCAGACTTCCAAACGATGAAGGACCTGCTGTACAAACGTACGCGATGGATGACCGTGCAGCGGCTGATGCGGCCCTGGGGCCATCTCGGATTGATCTTCACGTGGGGATTGCCTTGGGCGCTGGTTGCCGTGGCGGCGCGCCCGACGCCCGCCGTCGCCGCCGCGTATCTGGGCGGCTACGCATTCTGCCGGATTGTGATCACGTGGATGATCGGCGTGTGGGGCATGAAGCAGAAACACCTGTGGAAAAAAATGCCGCTGATACCGCTCTGGGACGCGATGGCCTTCGTGATGTGGATTGCGAGTTTCGGGCGCACCACGATCCGCTGGCGCGGCGTTGATTACTTTCTTCGCGAAGGCAGGCTCGTGGCCGCGCGGAAAGCTTCGTCGTGAGCGCCAAGGTCGCGGTCGCCGGGGCCGGAATTTACGGCGCGACCATCGCGATCCGCCTGGCCGAGCAGGGGCACAGCGTCCAGCTATTCGATCCGCTGGGAATCCTTCGCGCGACCACGGTCATCAATCAATTCCGGATTCATTCCGGCTATCACTATCCGCGCAGTCCCGAGACGATCTCGGAAACACTCGAAGCGCGCGCCGAATTCACCGAAGCCTTTGCGCCGGCGATCGTTCGAAACAGCCGCCACTACTACGCCATCCCCAAGGAAGGCTCGCAGACGCCCCCGGATCTATTTGAAAAAGTGATGGCGCAACACAATCTCGTGTGCCGGCCTTGCCGCCCGGAATGGATGAACTTCGGATTCATCGACAGGTGTTATGAGGTTGACGAGCAGATCTATGATCCCGACGCGTTGCGCGACGCGGTGACCTCCCGGATCGAAGCGCTCAAAATTCCGTTCGAGCAGCGAGCGTTCGCGCCGGATATGCGGCCTGACTATGACTTTGTGATCTGGGCAACCTACGGACTCGGGCCGAGCCGCGGCCTTTTCAAGATCGCGAAATACCAGGTGGCCGAGAAAATCCTGATCGAGCTGCCGCCCAGTCTCCGTCATCTGTCGCTGGTGGTTGTTGACGGACCCTTTACGGCCTTCGATCCCTACGGCAGTTCCGAGCGCTCGCAGTTTGGTTCAGCCAAGAATACGAATCACTGGACCTCGACCGATCCGAACGAACCGATTCCTGAGCCGTACGCGCACATGCTGAACGGACCAGAATTTGCGCCGATCAATTTCAGCCGGTTCGACGCCATGCGCAGGGACTCCACACTGACCGTTCCTGCGTCGAAGGACGCCGTGTATCTGGGATCACGATTCACGATTCGCGTGGTCGAAAACAATCCAGCGTCGGATCGTAGAACTCTCTACGTTCAGGAAACCGCGCCCGGCGAGCTCCATATTTTTTCGGGGAAAGTTGTAGGCGCGGTAAAGGCCGCCCGGTTGGTCTGCGAGCGCGTCGCCAAAGGATGAGAATTAGCCGTCAGAGAAGGCCACCGGGTTCCCGCCCGAACAGACGCCTTAAGAACGAGTTCCGGTAACCGAAGGACTTGTCGCGCCGAGCTGGCGATGACGGTCGTTCCGGGCATTGCGCCAGTTAACCTGCGGCATGAAGAGCGATGAATCGATCCGGTCGCGATATTCGATCGCGATGTTCATCAGCGAATCGAGCAGCGAATCGGAGAGATGATGCGGCTGCAGGCCCAGATCAATCAACTGCGAGTGCTTCGCGTTGTAGTAGTGCGCTTCAGCCTCCACGCGCGGATCGGGTAGATGGTCAATCTCGGCCTTCAATCCCATTTTCTTGCTGGCAGCCTGAACTTTGTGAGCTAGATCCAACACGGAGAACTGCTCGGTAAACTGGTTGAAGACGCGAAATTCGCCGGGCGCAGCGGGATGCATGCACGCGATCTCGACGCAGCGAACCGTGTCGCGAATGTCCAGGAAGCCGCGAGTCTGGCCGCCTTTTCCGTACACGGTGAGCGGATGCCCGACGGCGGCCTGCGCGCAGAAACGGTTCAATACTGTGCCGAAAACTTCGTCGTAGTCGAATCGGTTAATGAGCGCCTCGTCGAGTGCGGTTTCATCGGTGACCGTGCCGTAAACAACTCCCTGGTTCAAGTCGGTGGCGCGCAACTTCCAGGCGCGACAACAAAACATGATGTTGTGGCTGTCGTGCACCTTTGAGAGGTGGTAGAAGGAGCCGGGCTGCTTCGGGTACGGGAGTATGTCCTTGCGGCCGTTGTGCTCGATTTCTATGTATCCCTCTTCGATGTCAATGTTGGGCGTTCCGTATTCACCCATCGTGCCCAGCTTGACGAGATGGCAATCAGGATGGAACTCGCGGAGGGCAAAGAGCAAGTTGAGCGTGCCGACCACGTTGTTGACCTGCGTGAACGCGGCATGCCGGCGGTCAATCATTGAGTAGGGCGCGGAGCGCTGCTCGGCGAAATGGACCACGGCCTCGGGCTTGAACTCATTGAGCGATTCGGCGAGAAACTCGTAATCCGTCACGTCGCCGATCAGAAGATCAATCTCCTTGCCTGTGTGCTCGTGCCATGCGCGGAGGCGATCCGGGAGCGGCTGGATGGGCGTGAGCGTCTGCACGCCAAGCTCGAAATCCCACTGGCGGCGGATGAAGTTGTCAATGATGGCGACCGTATGGCCCTTTTGCGAGAGATATAGAGCTGTCGCCCAACCGCAGTAGCCGTCTCCACCCAACACGGCAATCCTCATGTGCCCTCCTGTACGAACCCTTGCGCCTGACTGTCTGGAATCGCGATTGCCAGATTCAAACCTCCTGATTGTAACGTTTTACTCTCCGGCGCGGAAGAGTAGCAAGCGACTTTTCTTTGGTTGGTGCCATGCCACGCATGCTCAATCGAACCAATCACGGAACGTAATAGCGCGCCTAGGGTCGAGCAACGGGGGCGGCGTGGCTGGCGCCGGCGGCGTGATGGCCGAAAACTCGTTCGATCCCCCGCAAATAGAAAACAAGCCCGAGCAGGCGAACCAGCGCAGTCCAGACCCGCCAGCACAAAAGCGCCTCAGCACCCCCCGTAAGTCCCGCCACGGTGAATAACGCGCTGAATGCCGTTTCGCCCACGCCCAGCCCACCCGGTGTGAATGGCAGACTATTCGCGACAAATCCCAAGGGAACGACCAGAAGCATCTTCAAACCCAAACCGGCCGGATTCAGTATGAAAACGGCCAGCACCATCACAATCAGCAACAACGAATTGGCCACGAACGAGATGACGAACGCCGCGACCACCGTCCCGAGGTTGTGACGATAGGACGCGATTGTCCGAATCACCTGGCCGGGCCACTCCTTCCATGGCAAGAATCCGAAAACCGCTCGCGCGATCCGTTCCGTGAGAGACTGCCAAAACACGCAGGCCAAAAAACCCGCCAGAATAACCGCTGCGAGAATGGCAGCCGTGACAAGCAACGCGCGCAGGGCCGGTGTGGCGGCGATCACTCGGGAAAACGCCGGAGCGAAAAACAACGGCATGACCAGCAGAGAAAACATCCCGATCGCCCGATCGAAGAGCGACACGGTCACAATTTCCGACCGGCGGCCCTTGTAGTCCTTTGCAGCGTAGAAAAGCTTCGCCAGGTCGCCGCCGGCCGCGCCGGGCAGAAACTGCGCAAAAAAGAAACTGACCATCGTCAGTTGAAACGACTTGGCCCAGGAAATGGGGAGATTGAGCGGCCGGAAGAGCAGCGAAAACCGAAGCGCCATCAGTGACACATCAATCAGGATCAGAGCGACGGCGATGATCGCAATCGGCCAGGCCGTGAACGGCCTGGATAGCGCCCGCTCATCAATCATTCCAGATTTGGCGAGATACGCGAGCAGGCTGCCGGCAATTACCAGCCGCACCAGGACCCAGAGGATTTTACGGGCGCGTCCTGCAGGCGAGACGGATTCTACGGCGGGTTCGCTAGGCCCGGCGACGGAGGGGCTTTCACGCGTCATCCTAGCGGCCGGCCGCGCCTGCTGTTCGAGGGGGCTCGCTGCGTCTCGCGTTCCCACCTCGGCGGCCGACGAGCTCGCGCACGGAATAAATGGGTTTATTCTGTGCTTCGTAGTAGGTGCGGGCGAGAAGCTCGCCGATCAAGCCCATGGCGATGAATTGAATGCCCCCGATCACCAGTGCCATTCCCAGCAGCAGGAGCGGGCCATGATCCAGCATCAAGCTCTCGTGGTAGAAAACCTTGCGAATGAAGGCCCACAGCTCAATGCCGCCGCCGCTGGCGAGGCCCACCAGCCCGGCCAAGCCAAACAATTGCAGCGGCCGGGTCGAGTAGTCGAGCAGAAACTTGACGCTGATGAGATCAAGCAACACGCGAATCGTGCGCGAAATGCCGTAGTTTGATTTCCCGCTCTTGCGCGGAACATTGGTGATGGGCACTTCGGCGATCGAAGCTCCAGCCCAGCTGGCAAGCGCCGGAATGAACCGGTGCAACTCCCCGTACAAATTGATTTCGGAGATGATCTCCCGGCGATACGCTTTGAACGTGGTGCCGAAATCGTGCAACTCGACTCGCGAAAGCTTGGCCATGATGCCGTTGGCGACGCGGCTGGGAAGTCGTCGTGTGAGCCATGCATCGGTGCGTGCCACGCGCCAGCCGCTCACAATATCGTAGCCTTCCTTCATTTTTTCGATGAATTTCGGAATCTCCGCGGGATCGTGCTGCAAGTCCCCGTCCATCGAAATGATGATTTCGCCCTGGCAATGATCGAAGCCCGCCTTCAGTGCAGCCGTCTGGCCGAAATTGCGGCGCAAACACACGACGAGGACGCGTCCATCGTCTCGGGAAATCTCCGACAGCTGGCGCAAAGTGCCGTCGCGGCTTCCGTCGTCCACAAACACGATCTCGAATGGCTCGCCCACGGCGTCCATCACGTCAATGATTTTGACGTAGAGCTGCGGAACGCTTTCCTGCTCGTTGTAAAGGGGCACAACGACGGAATATGTTACTGGGTGAGTCTCACCGCTCATGTGCAGCATTGTAGTACATCAGTCGGATTCCGAGGAAGCACGACTCGCGAGCGGCGTGGAAGCAGTCAACGGATGGTTCGTCAGCAGCAGCTTGCCGCCGCTAGCGGCAACGATGCTGAGTTGGGTTGAGCCGACCATAGCCTGGTAACGAGGCAGATCAGCTTCGAAAGTAAGCAGGTAATAACGCTGCGGATCGGTCCACACGCCCGGGAATTCGGAATCCACGATGAAAACCTCCGGTGCGCCCGGCGCGTGAGAACCGTACTCAAGGTTGGCTCGCCTTTCTGAAAGAAGCAGGCCGGTGCGGTCCGAATAGTAAAACACCGAGGAAAACTGATAGTAAAAACCCTGCGTGATTAATGTTCCCTCGGGAGCCTTTTCCAACGCAGTTGCAAGCGGGCGCGAGGAAAGATAAGGATCAAAGACGACCATGGCCTGCCGCGCCGCGTGGAAAAAAATAATCATCATCAACGCGGCGGCCAGGAATGCGCGCCCGGCGGCGGCGCGAAAAGTTCCCACCGCGCCAACCAGAAAAGCGATTCCAGCCATAACGAGTGGCACGCGCAGGTATGCAAATGAGTCGAGCGTCAGGTCCTGCATGTGCCCAAGCGACAGAGTGTAGGCCTTGGGATGATGGCTGAGCGCCAAGGAGATATCGCCGGGAGTCGGAATGCCGCGCAGATGAATCAGGATTGCGACAATCACCACGGCGAGGCATGCCGTAATGACACAGAGCGCCCGTGTGCCCCGGCGAATCCAGTCGCCTCCTGCCGCCATCGCGGAACCCAGCAGTAGCGCCAGCGCCGGATAACACGGCATCGAATAATATTCCTGCGTCGTTGAAAACGTGAAGAAAACGAGCACAAACCCCGCCCAGCAAAGCGCCAGCAAGCGCGTTTGCCCGGCGCGGTCTACCGGCTTGAACGAAAGCTTCGCAACCGCGGGGAAATAGACGGTCCACGGAAATAGCCAGACCAGGTGCAGCAGCCAGAACCACAGGCGCGGGACCGTATTGTAATCGCGCGGGTAGCGGCGGTTCAGGAACCGCAGTAGCTGCTCGTTAACAAAGTAGTCCCAAAGAAATCCGTGATATTGCCCGGGGCCGGAGTGCAGTGTGAACGCGAAATACGGCGGGTTTCGCAGCGTCGCAAGGATGTGCCATGGTGCTGCGATCAGAATCGCGATGATCGCTCCGCTGAGCGGATGAAGACGCTTCCAGGTTCTGGCGGAGAAAAGCTGGCGCGTCGCGAGGAGATAGATCAGCCCGGTCGCGACTGGGAATGCCAGCCCGATCACGCTTTTCACCAGGAGTCCCGTGCCCAGGCAGGCGGCGAGCACCGCGGCCCAGATCCGCGGATGCCTTTCGGCCTCGTCGAGCGCGCGCAGGAACGCCCATAGGGACAGAGCGATCGTGCAGGTCAGCAGCGCGTCGGGTAGCAGAACACGGGTGAAGAGAAATAATCCGGTGCCCGTCGCCATGCACAATCCAGCGTAGAAACCCGCACGCTTGCCAAACGCCCACATCCCAAACGCAGCCGTGAGCATGGCAAGTGCGATGGCCGCCAGCGCCACGGGAATTCGCGCAACCCAGTCGTGAACGCCGAACACCTTGTACGATGAGGCGATCAGCCAATAGTTGAGAGGCGCCTTATCGAGATAAACGAGGCCGTCAATGTGCGCCGTCACCCAATCACCGGACGTGAGCATGTGCCGCGCGACTTGCGCCTGCACGGAGTCCACATCGTCCATCAAAGATGGCGGCGAGATGATGCAACCCAGATATATCGCGGCGGCGCACAGCAACACGGCCAGATAGAGATGTGAAGTTTTATTCAAAGCGCAGAGATTCCACAGGCTGAAGCTGAGCGGCCGTCCTGGCCGGCAAGTATCCGAAGAGCACGCCGGTTGCGCAGGATACTACGAAAGCCAAAACCACGGATAGCCAGGAGACCGGAATCGAGAGCCCATCGGGCAGCGGCAAGAATTTCGCGAGAATGTACACGGAAAGCGGGATCGCCACGGCCATAACGATGCCGATCACCGCGCCGACTCCGCTGATCAGCATCGCTTCGACCAAAAACTGGTAGAGAATTTCCTGCGGGCGCGCGCCAATGGCCTTGCGGATTCCAATCTCGCGCGTGCGCTCCGTCACAGTGACGAGCATAATGTTCATGATGCCAATGCCGCTGATCAGCAGGGCGAGCATCGCGACCAGCAGGAGGACAATTGTCAGCGCGAAGGAAATGCGGCGCGAAGTGTCGAGAATGGACGAAAGATTCTGAACGTTGTACTCCGCTTCGGGCCGGTGGCGGCCCTTCAATACTTGAGCGACTCGATCCGTGAGGAGCCGAACATTTTCCGGCCGGTTCGCCTGCACGTAGAGCGTTTCAACAAAGGCATCGCCGGTGTAGTAGCGCACCAGTGGAAACGGGACGAGCAGAGAGTCGGCGCGGATTTCCGATTGGCCAAACGTGTCGATCCGCTCACGGAAGACGCCGATGATCGTAAAGGATAGTTCACCGACTCGGATGCTTTGCCCGACGGGGTCCTGGCCCGGCAGAGCGACCTCGGCGAGATGTTCGGAAACCACGCAGACTTTGCTGACGCTGGAAAAATCGCCGTCATCGAAGTAGCGGCCGCGCGGGATGATCAGATTGCGAATCTGCTGAAATTCGGGCGTCACACCGATCAGCACCACGGGCCACGCTTGCCCGGCGGCCACGATTGACGACGGAATATCATTGGTGCCGGCAACGTGAACGGCCTGCGGTATCTCCTGGCGCACGGCGTCGAGGTCGCCCGGCGAAATCCGGTCGCCCAATGCGACAGTTTGCGAAGCGCTCGCTTGCGCCAGTGACGCAAAAACGACATTCGATCCTACAGCCTCGATCTGGTGGCGAACGTATGTACGACCGGTAAGCCCCACGGTAACGACGAGCACGATGCACGCACTGCCGATCACAACGCCGAGCATCGTAAGCGCGGCGCGCACGCGATTGGCGCGCAAAGCCTCAATCGCCAGATGCCAAGTCTCGGACCAACGGATCTTCGAAGCCGCCAAGAATCCTCCTGGTAGTGCGCGAACGCCTTTCTCAGAGTGGGATGCCGTTTTCCGCGCTGCGGTTCTCCTCGCGAAGCCCTCGCGCGAATGGTTCGCTTAGAGCACGGCCGGCTCCACGGTAGCCAGTTCGGGGATTTCGATCCGGATCTGGGTGCCCTCGCCCTCCTGGCTTCGAATATCCATTTCGAACTGATCCCCGTAGAGAAGCCGCAGACGCTCGTGGACGTTACTGATCCCGATGCCGCCGCCGTACACCTCCAAAAGGCGCTCGGGCGTCATACCCATTCCGTTGTCGTCAATTTCGATGGACAGCCGGCCGTCGCGGCGATGCGTGCGGATGTGGATTTGACCTCCCGCGAGCCGCGGTGCTAGCCCATGCTTGATTGCGTTTTCGACGATCGGCTGCAGCAACATGCTGGGCACGAACGCGTCCAGCGTCTCACCGTCAATTTCTTTGAAGATTTGGAGCTTGTCGCGCCCGAAGCGAATCACCTCGATATCCAGATAGTCGTCTATGAAATCGAGTTCCTCGCGCAGCGGCACAAACGTCTCGTGCTTCCGCAGCAGGCGCCGCAGGATGTTAGAAAGCTTCAACACCACGCCGCGCGCCATATCCGGATCGAAGCGAATCAACGAAGACACGGTGTTAAGCGTATTAAAAAGAAAATGGGGATTGATCTGGCTGGTCAACGCGTCCATGCGCGCCTTGAGCAGGTGCTGCTGGTTCTGCTCGAGGTTCATCTCGATGCGCGTGTTGTTCCAGATCTTGACCGCCATGGCCACGCACATCACGGATGACAGCACCACGAGGGCCGCGTAACCCCAATTCTCCGGATGAATCGAGAATATCCAGCGCGAGGGCACAAAATCGCCCAGAGTGATCAGGCCGACCTCAAGGGCCGCGCAGCAAAATAGCGGCAGCATCGCCCAATCGCCCTTTCGTTGGCGGGCCAACCTCACAAGCCACTGCGGAATGTTCAGAAAGAGAAAAGGGCCGAAATGCCAGACGTCTTCTTTTTCAGGCATGGCCTGGCGGATCGTGCCGGCCAGCAAACCGACGAGCGCGGCCACCGGTGCGGCCAGCCATTCGTGAAATCCGAAGGGCAGCAGGCTGATCAGCGATCCGCCGAGCAGGCCCACGACCCGGCCGCCAATCAGACCCATCAGAAAAGACCCTTCGAGGGTCAAATCGAAAAAGCGATAGCCCGCCACGAGCCGTAGCATCGCGCCAATCGCCAGAGGCGGCACCAGGAACAGCAGCAACATCACCTTTTGGTCGGAGTCGCGATTCTCTGTGAAGACAAGCTTGCGAAACGAGCGGAAGCGAACCAGCAGCGCTGCCAGCGCCGCCGCCCAGCCCACTTTCAGGACCAGCGTGAACAGCAGGTCCGTCCCGACTAAGTGTGTGCCCATATCGCTCGCAAGCCGCCGTGTGGAAATTCTGAGGCTAAATTAGCCAATGCGGGCGGGGATGTAAAGCAAAGCTGCTCACGAGTAACGAGCGTGGCGGGCTTCTACTGCTGCTGCTGTTGTTGCTTCTGGGCCGGCTGCTGGGCGCGCTCAAGAACCGAAGGCGGTGGCACCGGTCCTACCGTGATTTTGCTGAGCTGTTCGCGGCCCGAATCATCTATAGCGGGGCGAACGCGGACGTCCACCGAAAGGCTCTGCCCGGCATGGCCCTTGTACACGCCGCGCACGGGAGCGACGTCTCCGTAGTCGCGCCCACATGCGATGCGGATATGCCGCAAGCCGACCGGATTTCCTAACGTAGGATCGAAACCCATCCAGCCCGTATTGGGTATCATGACTTCCGCCCATGCATGCGAGGCCTGCCCGCCGATCACGTCTTCTTGCTTGGCCTCCGGCGAGGCCGTGCTGCCGGGTACGAGATAACCCGAGACATAGCGCCCCGGAATTCCGCGCATCCGCACGACGCCGAGGAGCAGGTGAGCGAAATCCTGGCAGACGCCGGCGCCGAGCGACAGCGAATCCTCAATCGAGGAGTGCACGTGCGTCGCGCCCTTCACGTAGCGGAATCGTTTGTGGATCAAGTCCGACGTCGTCTGCGTAAATCCAGCCACCGTGCCGTCGCACGATTTCTCGGCCGCTTCTATAATTTCACGCAGGGGCACTAGATGGGGCACGAATCCCGTCGGAGCCATGAAATCGAAGTGCTCCTCATCGAGCAGGTGGCTATGCGAATCGTAGTCGGCGAGCATCGTTGAATCAGTTGGCGCTTCGAAAGCCTCGTGCTCCAGGACCACGGACTCCGCCTCGACCCTGAGCCGGCGGTGCTCGGTGAGCACGTTGAATTGATGCACCCAATTCCCGTACGCATCGCGATACGCCGTGCCGCGCGAGTTAGGCGTGGTGGTGAGGCGGAACGAGAGACAGCTCTGCCGCTCGTCGTGAAGCGGCCGCAGCCGGACTTCGTTGTAGCTCTCCGAGACGGGCCCGTCGTAAACAAAGTCAGTCGTATGTACCAGACGATATCGATTCATGCCACCACCGCGTAGTAGAAGTAGGTTCGGGCGATATCTTCTCCAATCGCTCCGCACATCCGCAACAATTCTTCCAGGTAGCTGTGCAAACCCTGCTTGAAGATTTCACTCACCCTGTCGTACCGCAGCCGCTCCACAACCCTGCCTGCAAGCCTTTCGGCTTCGTTGCCGTAAGCGCCGGGACCGCTGCCACTGACGGCTCGAAGCCCCGCTTGCACTTCGGAGGCGCTGAATCGGATAGAGCGCGGGTGCTGAAAGTGCAGGATCAGCATCTCGGCCACTTTTTCGGGCTCGATCGCCGAATGATATTCACGGTGATATGCTTCATATGCCCCCACGGACCTCAACACTGCCATCCACTGATGATTGTCCGGAGCGCCCACAGAAGGCAGCGCGTCGAGCAAATTGTGGTATTGCACGTCCACCAGCCGCGCGGTCATCTCCGCGCGCTCGAGCCCCCACCCGATCCGCAGGAACTCCCAGCCTTCATCGTGCGGCAACGTCGCGTCCGTCACGCCGTGAAAGCGGTGCGCGCCGAACTTGATTTTGTCGCAAAAACGGTGCGGGCCCGCCGCGATCTCTTCTCGCGGATGAAATCGCGTGACGGTGTAGTACAAGCCGTTGATGTCTTCCCACATCTCCCGTGAGATTCGGTCGCGGATGGTACGGGCATTTTCACGGGCTTTCGAAATGCATTGGACGATCGAGCTCGGATTTTCCTCGCTGAAAGCCAGAAACTCGAAAACGTTTTCCGCGTTTACTTCATCGTAGAGCTTGCGAAACAGCTTGTCCTCGCCCGCCATGATGATCAGTGGCTCCCACCGCAAGCGGTACGACTGCTGCGATTGTTCGAGCAGCATGTGATAATTTACGTCCAGAATGCGCGCGGTATCCTCGGCGCGCTCGATATAGCGCGCCAGCCAGAAGAGCGATTCAGCGATCCGCGAAAGCATCTAGTCCTCTCCCCGCAAAACCCACGTATCCTTGCTGCCACCGCCCTGCGAGGAATTCACGATCAGGGAATTCGGTTGTAGCGCGACGCGCGTCAACCCGCCGGGCACAATCGTCACCTTCTCTCCGTCGTAGAGGCAATACGGGCGCAGATCCACGTGGCGGCCAGCCACGCTGCCCGTCGAAGGATCGTAGGAAGGCACGCGAGAGAGCCCCACCACGGGTTGCGCGATGTAGTTTCGCGGATTCGCGCGCAGGCGATCGGCGAAGTCCATGAGTTTCGCGCGGTCAGCCGTCGGTCCCATCAGCATTCCGTAACCGCCCGATTCGCCCACGGCCTTCACGACCAGTTGGGGAAGATGTTCCAGCACGTATTCGAGGTCTTTTGGGTTCGCGCAAAGAAAAGTCTCCACCGTCTTCAGGATCGGCTCTTCCCCAAGGTAGTAGCGGATGAATTCCGGCACGTAGGCGTAGATTGCTTTGTCGTCCGCGATGCCATTGCCGACAGCATTCGCCAGGGCCACGGTGCCGGCCCGGTACGCGCCCATCAGGCCGGGAACGCCGAGCACGGAATCCGGGCGGAACGTAAGCGAGTCGAGATATTCGTCGTCCACGCGGCGGTAGATCACGTCCACGCGCTGCAGCCCGCGGATCGTTTTCATGTAAACGATGCCGCCATCCACGATCAGGTCGCGCCCTTCCACCAGTTCGATCCCCATCTGTTGCGCGAGAAAGCTGTGCTCGAAGTACGCGCTGTTGTGGATCCCGGGTGTTAGCAGAACGATCTGCGCATCGGCTTCTCCGCGCGACGAAAGGCTGCGCAGAATCCTCGCTAGCTCCGCCGGATAATGATGGACGGGAAGGACCTCACAAGCCTGAAATGCCTCGGGCAGGGTGCGTGTCATCACCAGGCGGTTTTCGAGGACGTAGGAAATTCCGCTCGGCGTGCGCACGTTGTCTTCTAGGACGTAGAAATCGCCGCTCTTGGAATCGCGCACCAGGTCAATGCCGCAGATGTGCGTGTAAATGCCGCGAGCAACCTCGACGCCGATCACCTCTCGCCGGAAATTCGGACAGGAGTAAACCAACCATCGCGGAATTTTCTTGTCCTTCAGGATTGTTTGCTTGCCGTATATATCCTGCAAGAAAAGATTCAATGCCATCACGCGCTGCGAGAGGCCCCGGTCAATGTGCTCCCATTCCGAGTGCGGCAGGATGCGGGGGATCAGGTCAAACGGGAACAATCGCTCGGTGCCGCGACCGTCGCTATAGACGGTAAATGTAATCCCTTGAATGAGAAACGAGAGGTCGGCGAGTTTGCGTCGCTCCTCGAACTGCGACGGCGCCATTGAGGCAAGCTTCTGGAACAGCTTGGTATATTGAGCGCGAGGCTGACCGGGCGACGAGAACATCTCGTCATAAAAGCTGCCCGTCTCGTAACCCTCGAACAGACCGGGGTTCACCATGTGCGCCGGAGCTGCTCCCATACCCTAACTGTATCAACAGGCTGCGGGGTACTCCTACGAAAAGAATCTATCGAACCCATCAGCGTTCCCTTCCACAGGCAGGTCCGGCAGAAGTGGCTAACCGCACGATTCTGGCCCAATGAAGGAAGTGGAAACGTTCACCGGCCGCGAAGGGCCATCCTGCAACCCTGCTATAATAATGGGCTTCCATGAAGCATAGAAAGCAAACCGGGAAAGTGCGCGTGGTGGCGACTGCCAATTTGCCCACGCGCTTCGGCCGCTTCACCATCGCGGGCATCAAAGGGCGCGGGCCTGATGAAGAAGCGGTGGCGATTCAACACGGCAGGCTGAAGCCCGGAAAAGCTCCGGTCGTGCGAATTCATTCGCAGTGCCTGACTGGAGACGTCTTCACTTCCGAACGCTGCGACTGCCGCGCCCAGCTTGAGCTTTCGCTCCGTAAGATTGCGAAGTCTGGGTCCGGCATTGTCCTCTATCTGCCGCAGGAAGGCAGGGGCATCGGCCTGATCAACAAAGTGAAAGCGTACGAGCTCCAGGACGAGGGCCTCGACACGGTGGAGGCGAACCGCAAGCTCGGGTTCGCGGCCGATTCGCGCGATTACGATTTCGCGGCCGAGGCCCTGAAAGCGCTCGGCGTCCGTTCCGTGCGCCTGCTTTCGAATAATCCCGACAAAATCGCGCAACTCGAGCGCGCTGGTATTCGCGTGGTCGAGCGAATACCCTGCCGACCGCGGACCAATCATCATTCGCGCGCCTACCTACGCACCAAGCAAGACAAGATGGGCCACCTGCTCCCCGGTATCTAGCATTTCTTCCCTACAACAATCTCAGTATCGGGATGGGGAAAAACTTGTTTTCGGATGCGCGGAAGAAGTCCTAGAATCGCTGCGAGGGATTGCCATGACGAAAACCATCCAGCAATCGGTGCGATTTGCCGCCTCGCCACGGACGCTGTTTGAATTGTACCTGGATTCGAAGAAACACTCGGCGGCAACGGGCGGGAAAGCGAACATCAACCGCAAAGTCGGCGGCGCGTTCACGGCGTGGAACGAGCAGTTGCGCGGGCGCAATTTGCTTATCGTCCGAAACAAACTGATCGTGCAAGCGTGGCGGAGCGTGAATTTCAAGCCGGGCGACGCCGATTCGATTCTGATTTTGGAGTTCAGCAGAGCGCCTGGAGGCGGACGGGTTGATCTCATTCACGTGAACGTGCCGTCGCAGGACCACAAGGGCGTAACGAACGGCTGGCCCAATTACTATTGGAAGCCGTGGAAGAAGTACCTGAAGTCGAAATTGAAGCGCCGCTAGCCTCCGCCGACGAAGTGCACGATTTCGAAGCTGTCGTTCGATTGCACAGCCGTTTCCCGCCAGCGAGCGCGAGGAAGAATGTCCAGATTGCGCTCCACTGCCACGCGGCCGGTTGACATGCCAAGGTGATCGAGCAGAGCGACCACGTTCAGCCCATCCGGAATCTCACGGCGTTCGCCGTTAATCGTCACGGTCATAGCTGGGTCGAGATTCTTCAGCTCTCGTTGGTGGCTCACTTCTATCGCTTGCCGCGACCTTTAAGCGAACTGGATGACGGTACCGGCGGAGCCATCCAAATCCCTCGGCTCCTCCGCCGCGCCGGACTCAAGATGCCGTTCGATCTCCCGGGCTCGACTAGCCGTCAACCTGGGAGCCCTATCGGTCGGATCGTCACTTGCTCCGCGAGCGCATCGCGAAACGAATCTCGTCTTTGCCAGCCTCCGCTCGCGCGTGAATGACCAGCGCGAGATCGCCTTTTCCGAGCGGCGGCAGCGGAAATTCAATCCGCACGCGGCCCCGGTCGTCGCTGGTGGCCGCGTGGTGGGATGCTTCGGAAGCGCCCTCGATCGCGGCCTCCACTTGCGCCCCTGCCTGCGGCTGTCGATCGGCTCGCCGCACAATTTCCACGTCGAGCGACACGTTGCCGCCTTCGAGCCATGACGTCGGATTCAGTAGCTGCACTTGTATTCCGCCAGTTCGCACGGCCAGTTCCAGCGCAGCGGCGATCTCCGCGTCAAACGCGCCGGCGCGCAGCTCCTCAATTACAGTTTTGTGCTGCTCGTGGACCCGCTCGCTCAGAGCCGCCGCGCTGAATTCGGCCGATTCCGCGAATTCCTGATAATTGGCAGCCAACCGGTGCAGAATTCGCCCGTGTTGGTACACCGCAGTGTCAATGACCGGATGGCTTGGACCCCGGTCCTCCGTCTGCACGTGGAACACCTGGTCTCCCACATTCACGTCCGTGTTAAATCCGGAACTCATCGCCTGCCGATTCCCTCCCGGCGCGCGCAGCGAGCCGCCCCTGCAAATTAAATCTTGGGGAGTTCATTTGACCGGTGTACTCTCGAACGCTATTATAGCAGCGGCTTTAAAATGAACAGCAACTACCTCGACAGCTACGGCCCACTTTTGCTCATGTTTATACTGGCGGCCGGAATGGCGGCCCTGCTGATCACTCTTTCCGCGGTGATTGGGAAGCACAAGCCGACGCCCGAAAAGAACCAGCCTTACGAATGCGGAATTCTCCCCACGGGCGACGCACGCCAGCCCTTTTCGGTCCATTTCTACATGGTGGCCCTGGTGTTCATCCTGTTCGATATCGAGGCCATCTTTCTGTATCCTTGGGCGCTCGTTTACCACAAGTTGAATGTGTTTGGCTTTGTGGAGATGTTGCTCTACATTGTCATCCTGCTGGTTGGCTATATTTTCCTGTGGAAGAAGGGCGCGCTCAACTGGGACAGCTAGTCGCCCGTCCGGGATCGGGTCCATCGTGGAATCGCAAGAAATCGGCAAAAACGCCGCCGTACAGAAGCTAAGGGACTGGGATAACGAGGCCGTCGCCGAAGTAATTGAATTTCGGGGCGAAACGACCGTTGTCGTGCCCCAGCAGCACTTGGTGCGCGCGGCGAAATTTCTAGCGTCCGAGCCTTCCCTGCGGTTTACGTTCCTTTCCGATCTGACAACGGTTGACCGGTTTCCCATGGAGCCGCGCTTCGAGGTGAATTACCACCTGCTTTCGATCGAGCGCGTCCTCCGTTTGCGCTTGCGCGTGCGAGTCACGGGTCCGGAACCATCCGTGCCCACCGTGACCTCGGTCTGGCCGACAGCCAATTGGCACGAGCGCGAGAGTTTCGATCTTTTTGGCATTCGATTCCACGGGCATCCCGACCTTCGCCGCATCTTGATGCCGGACGATTGGGAGGGATATCCGCTCCGAAAAGATTATCCGGTCGAGGGGTTCCGCTAGACTCGCCGGGCCAAGGCCGACCTATGACGACAAAGACGACACTCATCGAGACGCCAGCCGGGCCGGCCAAGGCGATGGTCCTCAATATGGGTCCGCAGCACCCGTCCACGCATGGCGTTCTGCGCGTGGTGCTGGAGCTCGACGGAGAAATCGTCCTCTCGGCCAGGCCCGAGATCGGCTACCTGCATACCGGCATCGAAAAGTCGTGCGAATCCAAAACCTATTCGCAATGCATCACGCTCACCGACCGGATTGACTACCTCGCGCCGCTCTCGAACAATCTCGGTTTCTGCCTCGCCGCCGAAAAGCTTATCGGGATCGAAGTCCCCAAGCGCGCGCAGTACATCCGCGTGCTTCTCACGGAACTGACGCGCATCACCTCTCACCTGGTTTGGCTCGGCACGCATGCCATTGACCTCGGCGCGATGACTGTTTTCCTGTACAGCTTCCGCGAGCGCGAAGAAATCATGAAGATTTACGAATACGTTTCCGGCCAGCGGATGATGACCAGCTATTTCCGCATCGGCGGACTCGCGCTCGAGCCGCCGCCGGACTGGCTCGATCGCGTGCGGCGCGTGATGGACGCCCTGCCCGGCCATATCGACGAATACGAAGACCTGCTCACGCAAAACCGCATCTGGATGGCACGAACCAAGGGCGTCGGCTGCCTGAGCGCGGAGGACGCCATTGCCATCGGCGCGTCCGGTCCGCTGCTTCGCGGCAGCGGCGTGGCCTACGACGTCCGCAAGGCTTTCCCTTACTCCAGCTACGACGAGTTTGATTTCAACGTGCAGACGCAAACGGCAGGCGATTGCTTCGCGCGATATCAAGTGCGGGTCGCCGAGATTCGCGAGAGCATCAAGATCGTTCGGCAGGCGATGGAAAAAGTTACTCCCGATGGGCCCTTCCGCGCCGAAGCGCCGGGAATCATCCCGCCCTCGCGCGAGGAAATGAAGACCTCGATCGAGGGACTGATCTATCACTTCAAGATTTTCACCGAGGGATTTGCGCCGCCGCCGGGCGAGGTCTATCAGGCGATCGAGTCGCCGCGCGGTGAATTGGGCGTATTCATGGCGAGCGACGGTTCAGCCAAGCCCTACCGCGTGAAGTTCCGCGCTCCGTCGTTTGTGAATCTGCAATCGCTGCCGAAGCTGTGCGAAGGGCGTCTGATCGCCGATGTGGTCGCTTGCATCGGCACAACCGACATTGTCTTGGGAGAAGTGGACCGCTAGCTTTCGCGACCGAAAACCGGAACATGCAACTGCCGCCACCGCTGGAAACAAAGTTCAACGAGCTCGCCGGTCGCTACCCGATCAAGCGCTCGGCGCTGATTCCCATGATGCTCTACGCCCAGGACCAGTTCGGTTCGCTGAGCGACGAGATCCTTCAGGAAATCGCCACGCGCCTGGACCTGAACATGATTCAGGTCGAGGAAACGCTCTCCTATTACTCGATGCTCCGGCGCAAGCCCGCCGGGCGCAATCACATTCAAGTCTGCACCAACATTTCCTGCATGCTCCGCGGCGGCAACGAGCTTTACAAGCACGTACAGAAGCGGCTCGGAATCGGGAACAAGGAAGTCTCGGCGAGCGGCACGTTCTCGCTCGAGGAAGTGGAATGCATCGGCGCCTGTACCGGCGCGCCGGCCATGCAGGTCAACTACGACTTTTACGAAGACCTCGACGCGGACAAAGTAGACGCGATTTTCGAGCAGCTTCAGGACAGCAAGAAGCCGAAGCCGTCCGCGGTTACGGCCGGTGCCTTGCACGACCGCGCGCCCGGTGAAGTGCCCGTGATCAGCAGGCTTTTCGGCGTGCCGAACTCCACGAAGATTGATGTCTATCGCAAGCACGAAGGTTATCAGGCACTTGAAAAAGCGCTGAAGATGACGCCCGATCAGATCATTGACGAAGTGAAGAAATCGAATCTACGCGGACGCGGCGGCGCGGGCTTTCCTACCGGAATGAAGTGGAGCTTCGTACCCAAGGACACGGCCAAACCGAAATACATCCTCGCGAACGCGGACGAAAGCGAGCCGGGAACCTGCAAGGACCGCCCGCTGATGGAAATGGACCCGCACCAGCTGATTGAAGGCATGGTCATCGCCGGCCGCGCGGTCGGGTCGCACCAGGGCTACATCTATATACGCGGTGAATATCGCTACATCCTTGACATCATGGACGCCGCGATCGCCGAAGCCTACGCCAACGGCTATCTCGGCAAGAACATTCAGGGCAGCGGATTCGATTTTGAGCTGGTCACACACACGGGCGCGGGAGCCTACGAGTGCGGCGAGGAATCGGCGCTCATGGAATCTCTCGAAGGGAAGCGCGGCTATCCGCGCATCCGGCCTCCGTTCCCTGCCGTTGTCGGCCTGTATGGCTGCCCCACGGTGATCAACAACGCGGAAACGCTGAGCACCATACCCGCCATCCTCCGGAAGGGCGGCGATTGGTATGCGAGTCTTGGCACTCCGAAAAATGGCGGAACGCGCCTTTACTCGATCTCGGGCCACATAAATCGTCCGGGAATTTACGAGCTTCCGCTCGGATTCCCGCTACGGCGCATGATTGAAGAGGTCGCCGGCGGCATGCGCGGCGGAAAGAAACTGAAGGCGGTGATTCCCGGCGGGACTTCGTGCCCGCTGCTCTCCGCCGACGAAATTGACGTCGCGATGGATTATGACTCGGTAGCGAAAATTGGCTCCATGCTCGGCTCGGGCGGCACGGTGATCATGGACGAAGACACCTGCATGGTGGACGTCGCGCGCCGTATTATGCATTTCTACGCGCACGAATCCTGCGGCTGGTGCATTCCCTGCCGCGAGGGCACCGCCTGGCTGCAGAAGATGCTCGACCGCTTCCACGAAGGCGGCGGCCGCGAAGAAGATATTCCGCTGATTGACGAGCTTTCGAAGAACATGCTCGGCCGTACTTTCTGCCCGCTCGGCGATGCCGCGGCGCTGCCGACGATCAGCATCGTGAAGAAGTGGCGGAACGAATTCGAGGATCATCTCCACGGCAAATGCGCCTACAACAACGCCGCGGAGCTGATCGCCGGAGCGCACTGAGAAGTACAGTTGTCATTCCGAGCGAAGCGAAGAATCTCTCTTCGGCGTTGGCCGGTGGGCGGCGGTAGCGACAAATAGGAACGGTGAATGACGGATCAAAAGAAAATCGCGTTCACGATTGACGGGCGAGCCGTAACGACGTCTGCGGGCACGCTGGTGATCGAAGCCGCCAAAACGCAGGGGATCGAAGTCCCATCGTTCTGCTACTACCCCGGCCTTTCGCTTCAGGCCGCTTGCCGCATGTGCCTGGTCGAGGTCGAAAAGATGCCGAAGCTGCAGACCGCCTGCACGCTCGTGGCAACAGACGGCATGGTCGTGAAGACCTCGACCGAGCAAGTCCACAAAGCGCGCAAGGACATGATCGAGTTCCTGCTTTCGAATCATCCTCTCGATTGCCCCGTGTGCGACAAGGGCGGCGAGTGCGAACTGCAGGACATGACATTCCGCTACGGCCTCGATAAGACGCGCTTCGCCGAGGAAAAACTCCACACGCCCGAACAAAAGTGGTCGCCTCTGGTCTATTACGACGCGCCGCGCTGCATCCTCTGCTTCCGCTGCGTGCGCGTCTGCGACGAGGGCATGGACGTGAAGGCGCTGGGCGTCGGCTCGCGCGGCGTGCTCTCCGTGATCCTTCCCAACAAGCCGGACGAGCTGGCCTGCGAGGAATGCGGCATGTGCATTGATATCTGCCCCGTCGGCGCGCTGACCAGCGGGACGTATCGCTACCAGACGCGGCCGTGGGAAATGACCTACGTCGGAAATCCCTGCGCGCACTGTTCCAACGGCTGCAAGACCACGCTAAGCGTGCGCAACAACGAAATTTTGCGCGCCAATAATCGCGATCACTCTGGCATCAACGGCGAGTTCCTCTGCGCCAAGGGCCGCTTCGGATACGACTTCACGTCGAATCCCGAGCGCATCCGCCAACCGCTGGTCCGCCGCAATGGAAAGCTCGAGCCCGCCAGCTGGGAAGACGCGCTTGAGGAAGTCGCGCGCAGGCTGAAACAGGCGCACGCCACGCACGGCCCCGCTGCCATCGGCGTGATTGGCTCGAACCACACCACCAACGAAGAAAATTATCTGTTGAACCGCTTCGCGCGCGTCACGCTCGGCACGAACAATCTCGACCATCACCGCACTGCGGACTATGCCGGTCTTGCGGCCGCGCTCGGAGTGCGGGCAAGAGATTCTCTGGCCACGATGGCGGATGTCTACAACGCACCGGCAGTGCTGCTGATCGGCAACGACGTCACACAGCAGAATCCTCTGGTCGCTTGGCAGATTCGCACCGGTGTCCGCCACCATGGCCTACAGCTCTATGCAATCAATAATCTGCCGAGCAAGATACATCGCCAGGCCAAGATTGCAGTCGAGGTCGCCAAGGGCGGCGAGCACCAGGCCCTGCGCTGGCTCGCCACCGAAAAGGGACAATTCGACGCGAAGACCACGGAAGCGCTCGTCCAACTCAAAGCGGGTCTTGAAGCCGAGAAGGACGTCGTCGTGCTCTTTGGTGCGGATATTCAAGGCGCCGCGATCCGCGATCTCGTCTCGCTTACCGCCCGATTCGGCGGCAAGACGAAATTCATGGTACTCGGTGACTACGCGAATTCCCGCGGAGCTGCCGACATGGGAATCCTGCCCGACCGGCTCCCCGGTTACGCCCACCTATCAGACTCAGCCGAGCGCGCCCGATTCGGCAAACTTTGGGGCGGCGAAATTTCCGCCGCGCCGGGCCTTGCGGCCCGCGCAATGCTGGAAGCGGCCGTCTCCGGTAAGTTGAAAGCTCTCTACGTGGTCGGCGCGAATCCCCTGAAGACATTCGGCGTCGCGCAGCCCGATCGGCTGGCCGGCCTCGAACTTTTGGTCGTGCACGACATGTTCCTGACGGAAACCGCGCAGCGCGCGGATGTCGTGCTGCCCGCTGCGTCCACATACGAGAAAGACGGCTCACTCACGAACACGGCGGGTGAAGTGCAGTTGACGCATCGCTCGATTGATCCGCAGGGGCCGCGCAGCGACTTCGATCTGCTTCGCATTCTCTCGCACCAGCTCAGCATGCTCGGAATCGGCACTCCCATCCGCCTGCGCACGCCCGAAGCGGCTTTCGATGAGATTCGGCAGAACGTGGCGGGCTACGATCTTTCGCCGGCGACGCTGCTTGCGGGCGGCTCGGAGCTTGCGACCGCAACCAGCAAGGCGCCCGAGGCGGCCTACGACGTGCCCGTCGGCGCGATTTTCTCTTCACAGGATTATCTGTTTACGAGCGGCACCCTGGGCCGTTACTGTTCCAGGCTCACTTCGACGAACGAGGCAAAACAGACGCCGTGGGTTTCATCTCCCAACACCCAGTCCTGGTGGCAGCGGTAGTCAAGATCGCCGTCCTGCTGTTTATTGTAATGACGGCCTTGGCGTACCTCACCTGGCTCGAGCGCAAGGTTATCGCGCATATTCAATCGCGTTGGGGCCCGTACAATGTTGGCGCCCACGGATTGCTGCAGCCTTTGGCTGACGGCTTGAAGTTTCTGTTCAAGGAAGACGTCACTCCGCCAACGGCGGATCGTTTCATCTACACGCTTGCGCCCTTCCTGGCGCTTTCGCTCGGCCTCACGACAATCGCCCTCATTCCGTTTGGCCCGCCGTCGGTTCTCTTCCCGAATGGTCAGCAGATTTTCTCGGTCGTTGACCTCAACATCGGATTGCTGTTCTTATTTGCGATCACGTCGATGGGCGTATACGGCGTCGCGCTCGCCGGATGGTCCTCCAACAGCAAGTACGCGCTCCTTGGGGGCCTGCGCAGCTCCGCGCAAATGATCAGCTACGAAGTCTCGCTCACGATATCCGTGGTTGGGGTGGTACTTCTCGCCGGAACTCTCAATTTCAACGAGCTCATCGGCGGAATTCCGCATGGCTCGACGGGGCAGACCGGTTACTGGCTGCACTTTATTCCCAAGTGGAACGTGATTCCGCAATTCGTCGGGTTTCTGTGTTATCTCACTGCCGCAATCGCGGAAACCAACCGCGTGCCCTTCGACTTGCCCGAGGCTGAAACTGAGCTTGTCGCTGGATTCCACACCGAGTACTCCGCCTTCAAGTTCGCCATGTTCTTCATGGCTGAATACGCGAACATGATCACCGTATCGTGCCTCGCGACAATTCTCTTCCTGGGCGGCTGGCTTTCGCCCTTCCCCGCAAGCTGGACGTGGCAAAACTATTTGCCCGGCGCGGGTCTTTTGCTTCTCGCGGTTTATTGCGCGTGGAACACGGTTTCCGAAATGCGCGGGATTGCGCGACTGCAGCTCGGCGTGGTTACTCTACTCGCCGGCGGCGGCGGTTTGATCTGCCTCTATCCTCCGATCGCCGCGGGCATACAGGGGCCGTTCTGGTTCACCGCGAAAATTCTGGCGATCCTATTTTTCTACATCTGGATGCGCGCCACGCTACCTCGCTTCCGGTACGACCAGTTGATGTCGTTCGGTTGGAAGCTGCTGCTGCCGGTTTCGCTCGCGAACTTGGTGATCACGGCCTTCGTGATCGTCTGGCCGCTGTTGAGGAAGGGTTGAGGCACGGATGAACGTAGCCATCATCATGTTTTTCGCGTGCGCTCTGCTCGCCGTAGCCGGCGCGGTGCTGCTGATTCTGGCGCGTGAGCCGATTCACAGCGCGCTCGCGCTGGTCCTGGTGATGATGGCTCTAGCGGTCCTTTACCTTCTGTTGGGCGCGCCCTTCATCGCCGCCGTGCAGATCATCGTGTACGCCGGCGCCATCATGGTCCTGTTCGTTTTCGTCATCATGCTTCTCAATGCAGGCGTGGAAGAGCGCACCGACTTCAGCAAGATCGCCAAATTCGGGGGTGTTCCGCTGGGATTCCTCCTGCTCCTGGAGATTGCCCACTGGCTCTATCATTCTCCTGTTGGCACGGCGATCGCTAACGGTGCAGGCTCCTCAAATGAAGCCGCCGACACGGCCCAGCTTTCCGAGATGCTTTTCCGGCAGTATCTGTTCCCGTTTGAGGCGACCTCGATCCTGATTCTGATCGCGATCCTGGGCGCCCTGGTGCTGGCGAGGAAAGAGCAATGATGAGCGCCGTTCCCATTTCCTATTATCTGGTGCTCAGCGCGATTCTGTTCGGGCTGGGAGTGGTCGCGTTTGTGTTCAAGCGCAATATCATCACGATTTTCATGTCGATCGAGCTGATGCTCAACGCGGTGAATCTTGCGTTTGTGGCCTTCGCGCGCGCGCATGGCCAGCTCGACGGTCTGGTATTCGTTTTCTTCGTGATTGTGGTCGCGGCGGCCGAGGCGGCGGTGGGTCTGGCGATTGTCATCATGCTCGCGCAGAACCGTCAATCGCTCAACGTCGAACGCATAAATCTGCTCAAGCTCTAATGCTGCTACTCAACCATCTCTGGATCATTCTCGCGCTCCCCCTTGCGGGGGCCGCGATCAATGGCCTATTCGGCAAGCGCTGGCCGCAGTCCGCCGTGAATTCGGTGGCCATAGGTTCCGTGGTCCTCTCGTTTCTCGCTGCCGCGGAAACGGTCCGCGAATTCTGCCATCTCGCCGCTAGTCAAATCCCCTTCATCGGGAACTACTTCACTTGGATGGTCGGCGGCGAAGCCACACCCCACCCCTTCCATGTGGAGTTCGCACTCCAAGTTGACCAGCTCACCGTGGTCATGTTGCTGGTCGTCACCTTCGTTGGCATGCTCATCCACATTTATTCCACCGGGTACATGGCGCACGAAGGCGGCTACTACCGCTTCTTCTCCTATCTCAATCTATTCATGTTCTTCATGCTGACGCTGGTGATGGCCGCGAATCTCATCGTGATGTTCGTCGGATGGGAAGGCGTCGGCCTGTGCAGCTATTTGCTGATCGGGTTCTGGTTTCTGAAGAAGTCCGCCGCCGATGCCGGGAAAAAGGCTTTCATCGTCACGCGCATCGGCGATTTCGGCTTCACCGTCGGCATCCTGATTGTGTTCGCCACATTCGGCACGGTCGCGTTCGGTGAAATTTTCTCGCAGGCGTCGGACAAGCCCGTGGATGTTCTCACCGCGATCTGCCTGCTGCTCTTCGCCGGCGCAATCGGCAAGTCCGCGCAGTTGCCGCTCTACGTCTGGCTCCCCGACGCCATGGAAGGCCCCACGCCCGTCAGCGCGCTGATCCACGCCGCGACAATGGTCACCGCCGGCGTGTACATGGTCGCGCGCATGAGCCCGCTATTTTCGCGCGCGCCGATCGCCATGCTGGTCGTGGCGATCGTCGGTGCGGTCACCGCGTTCTATTCCGCCACCATCGGCCTCGTCCAGACCGACATCAAGAAAGTTCTCGCCTACTCCACCGTTTCGCAGTTGGGCTATATGTTTCTCGCCTGCGGAGTGGGCGCATATTCCGCCGGCATCTTCCACTTGATGACCCACGCGTTTTTCAAGGGCCTGCTCTTTCTCGCCGCCGGCAGCGTGATTCACGCCATGGGCGGCGAGCAGGACATGATGAAAATGGGCGGCCTGCGCAAGGAAATTCCGGTTACCTATTGGACGATGTTCATCGCAACTCTCGCGATCGCCGGCATCCCGGGCTTCGCCGGATTCTTCAGCAAGGACGCGATCCTGGAAGCCGCCAGGTCCGGGCCTTATGCGAATCTTTGGCTGTGGCTGCTGGGTGTCGCAGCCGCGGGACTCACATCGTTCTACATGTTCCGCCTCGTGTTCCTCACTTTCTTTGGCGAGCCTCGTTACGACGAGCACAAGGTCCACGTCCACGAATCGCCAAAGAGCATGACCATCCCGCTGATGGTTCTCGCGTTTCTTTCGATCTTTGGCGGCTGGTTCGCCGCGCCCAAGCTCGTCGGTGGAGTTGACTACTTCGAGAGATTCCTCGCGCCCGTTTTTGCGGCGTCCTCGCCCGCGTCCGATGCGATGTCCGCAGCCGCTGCCGACGCCGCTGCAAGCCCAGCGATGGATTTGCTGCATGCCCTGACCGGCTGGCCAGTGATCGTAGGTGTCGTCGGCCTGCTTGTTGCCTGGTGGTTCTACATCAAGAATCCGGACGTTCCCAAGCGCATGGCCCAAAGCGTCCGCGGTCTTTACACGCTTCTGCTCAATAAATACTACGTGGACGAAATCTACGCCGCGCTGATCGTCCGTCCGCTGCTCTGGATTTCAACGAACGTCCTTTGGCATGTCGTGGACGAGGGCTTGATTGACGGCACCGTGAACGGCACGGCGACCGTCGCGCGCGAATCGGGCCGCCAGGCCCGCAAGCTGCAGTCGGGCAACACGCGCAGTTACGCCGCGTGGGTAATTCTGGGAGCCGTGGGCTTCACCGCGCTCTTGTTCGGCCTTCTGGGGGTGGCGCACTAACGTGGGAACACAGGGCTACTTGCTCACGGTCATCACGTTCCTGCCGCTTCTCAGCGTGGCCGCGCTGCTCATGCTGCGCTCGGACGACCAGGTTTGGATCCGCCGGATCGCCCTTGCTGCTTCGCTCGCCGAGTTTGTCGTTTCGCTGCTCCTGCTGCGCGGCTTCGATTCCGCGAACCCGGATTATCAATTCGTCGAAAAGCACGCCTGGATCGGCGATTCGATTCAGTACCACCTCGGCGTGGACGGCATCAGTTTGTTTCTCATCCTGTTGACCACGTTTCTCACGCCCCTCGCGATTCTCTGCTCCTGGGAATCCATCCGCGACAACGTGAAGGGCTTTTTCGTTTCGTTGCTGGTCATCGAAACAGCCATGATCGGCGTTTTCGTTTCGCTCGATCTCTTCCTTTTCTTTGTCTTCTGGGAGCTCACGCTGATCCCGATGTACTTCATGATCGGGATGTGGGGCCACGAGCGCCGCATCTACGCGGCTGTGAAATTCATTCTGTACACGATGTTCGGCTCGATCCTGATGCTGGTCGCGATTCTGTGGCTCTATGGCAAGGCTGGTACGTTCGACCTGCCGGATATCCTAAGTCTGATGCAGTCGGGACAACTTTCCTTCCCGCCACGAACGGAGCTGCTGCTCTTCGGCGCGTTCTTTATCGCGTTCGCTATCAAAGTACCGCTCTTCCCGCTGCACACCTGGCTGCCTGACGCGCACACCGAGGCTCCGACGGCAGGCTCGGTGATTCTTGCCGGAGTCATGCTGAAGCTCGGCACCTACGGCATCCTGCGCTTCTGCCTGCCGCTCTTTCCCGAGGCCGCGCACCGCATGGCGCAGCCGATCGCCGTTCTCGCGATCATCGGCATCGTTTACGGCGCGCTCGTCGCCACGGTGCAAACCGATTTGAAGCGCCTGGTGGCCTATACGTCCGTCAGCCACCTCGGCTTTGTGGTTCTGGGCATTTTCGCCTTCAACACCGTCGCCATTCAGGGCGCCGTCTTCCAGATGCTCAGCCACGGCGTTTCCACCGGCGCGCTTTTCCTAGGCGTTGGCATGCTCTACGACCGCCGCCATACACACGAAATCAAGCAATTTGGCGGGCTCGCGACGCCTATGCCCGTGTTGATGTCGTTCTTTCTGTTCATCGCGCTGTCGTCGCTCGCCCTGCCTCCACTCAATGGCTTCATCGGCGAGTTCCTCATCCTCATTGGCACGTTTCAGAGCCATCACGCGTGGGCTTCCTGGGCCGCCAGCGGTGCGGTGCTTTCCGCGATTTATCTTTTGTGGGCCTATCAGCGCGTGGCGCTTGGGGAAGTCACCGTTGAAAAAAATAAGACCCTGCCGGACGCCTCCATGCGCGAGCGCATCATCCTCGTAACCATGGCTCTTGCGATCCTGTTCATGGGCGTCGCTTCCCCGCTCTTCACGCGCCGCATGGAAGTTTCCGTGAACAACATCCTCGAGCAGACTTCGACTCCGCGCAATGCATCGCGCCCGGTGGGCCTGCCGCGCGCGCCTTACGTCGTGGCGCTGCCGGCGCATCCAGCTCTCGCTGTTCTCGCCGAAAGGCAGGTGCGGCCGTGATTCCGTTTGTCGGCGGCCAGATCGACAACCTGCACCGGCTCGCACCGGAGATAACGCTGTGCTTGTTCGGCATCATCGTCATGATTGCCGATCCGTTCGTGGGGGCCGCGCGCAAGCGTGCGCTCGGCTGGGTCGCTTTGGTCGGCGCGCTCGTTGCGCTCGCTGCCGTGCATGTCGCCAATCATTTTCCCGGGCCGGCCTATAGTGATTTGATCCGCGTGGATTCTTTCAGCGTGTTCATGCACGTGGTCATACTCGCAGCCGTGGTGCTCTCCATTCTCGGCTCGTTCGATTATCTCGATCAGGAAAATATCCAGCGCGGCGAGTATTACGCGCTCGTTCTCTTCGCGGCCGTCGGCATGGGCATTCTGGCGGGCGCGAATGAGCTGGTCACCGCTTTCGTCGGCCTCGAAATCAGCTCCATCGCCAGCTACGTTCTCGTCGGATTCCGCCGCCGCTCGCCCGCTTCCAACGAAGCGTCGCTCAAATACTTTTTGCTCGGCTCGTTCGCCACCGCATTCTTCCTGTACGGAGTTGCCATGGTGTACGGCGTGACCGGCACCACGCGTATTGACGCGGTCCAAACTGCGTTTGAAACGCTTCTGGCGGCGAGCCCTCACATGCCCGGGCTTGCCGTTCTCGGCCTGGGACTGATTTTCGTCGGCTTGGGATTCAAGGTCGTCATCGCACCCTTTCAGGTTTACGCGCCCGATGTCTACGAAGGCGCGCCCACGCCGGTCACAGGATTGCTTGCGTCAGGGCCCAAGGCCGCCACGTTCGCTTTGATGATCCGGATTTTCTACGTATCCTTCGGCTCGGCTCAGGGCCTGTGGTTTTGGGCCATCTGCGTTTGCGCGGTGCTGACGATGTGCATCGGCAATTTCGCGGCGCTGGTGCAGACCAACGTCAAGCGCATGCTCGCGTATTCTTCGATCGCGCATGCGGGCTATATCCTGGTCGCGTTTGCGGCCTCGACCGCGTTGGGCGTCGCCGCGGTTTTGTTTTATCTCGCGGCGTACGTGTTCATGAAGGTGGGGGCGTTCCTCATCGTCACTCACCTCGGACAGCAGGATGAAAAGCGGCTTTCGATTCAGGATTATTCCGGGCTCGCGTCGAAGCAGCCCGTGGTGGCTGCATGCTTCTCGCTGTTTCTTCTCTCTCTGCTGGGCCTGCCGGCCACCGGCGGTTTTCTCGGCAAATTCTTCGCGTTCCAGGCCGCACTGGGAGTGGGCCGCCGGGCGCTCGCACTACTCGTCGTCATAGCGGCCATCAACAGCGTGATCGGCGCTTACTATTACTTGCGCGTGATTATCACCATGTATTTCCAGGCGCCGCACAGGGACTACACACCGACGCCGGTTGCGCCCGCGGTTGTCATCGCCCTCTTCATCGCCGCCGCGGGCACTCTCTACCTCGGCATTCTGCCGTCTCGCGTTTGGGATCTTGCTCAGGTCGCCGCCGAGTCGCTCTTCCCGCACTAACGCCGCGCCTCAATTCCTCTTGCTGTTAGCGGGGAACGGACCCTGAAAAAGTGTGACACTTTGTGGGTGCTGCTTTCCTTTGTTTCCAATGAGATAGGCGAGAAATTACTTTGCATGGTGTGTCACTTTGTTTGTGATCGGTGAGTAGTGATTCGTGAGGGGTGAATCCGAGATTCGTGACCTGTGACTCGTGAAGCGCCGCACCCTCGCCGCGGCGCTCGGGGCAGTGGGGCGCAAAGAAGCAAGGACGCAGGCATTAAGTTGCCTTGGTGTGTTGACCGATTCAGTTTTCAAAGAGCAGTCAGGCCCTCGCCAGGAGAGCGGTTCGCCTGCGAGAACGCCGGCGAAAAACGTTCGCGGCTTTCGACCGCACAAATAGGCTAGCAGAGAAAATCGGGCTGCGCACCCGGTCGAAAGTTTAGTCGTAGTACAGGAGCCAGGAACCTGTACTTTCGTGAAGCTGGGACTGAAACCGAACTTCGATCAACCACAGGCGGATGCCCCTACGAACGACGAAAACAAAAACGCCCCGGTGCTCGCTTGTGGCGAACACCGGGGCGCGAATCTCAAACGTAAACGGCTGCTACTTAATCAGAACGATGACCAGCGCATACAGCGTGAGCGATTCAATCAGCGCCACGCCGATGATGAACGCGATTCGGACCGCGCCGCCAGCTCCCGGATTGCGCGCCGTGCCTTCGCAAGCCGCCGCCGTCGCCAGTCCCTGACCGATGCCGCAACCCGCTGCCGCGATTCCCAGGGCAATCGCCGCCGCTACGCCCACCCAGTTCGTCGCCGCCGGCGCCGTGGCAGCCGCCTGCGCAAACGTAACCGGCGCCAGCATCAGCGCGAATACCGCCACCAGCAAAACCAAAGCTGTTTTCTTGCTCATGTCTTCTCCTCGTTATGAATTTGCCGTCAGGAGGTGGTTGCCCGAATCCTTGGGAGGTAACGGGCCTCACGCTGACAGCTTTTTTGATGCCGGATTAGTGCTCTTCCGCGGACGCAAGACTGAGATACACGATCGCCAGAATACTGAAAATAAACGCCTGCAAGAAAGCCACGAAAACGTGCAATAAAGCCAGTATCAGCGGAATCGCAATCGGCACCACGCCGGTGGCGTATCCCGCCGGATTTAGATGGCTCGCAAATGCGAAGACCGATAGAGAAAGCGCCAAAAACGAGACGTACAGCAGTTCGCTGACCATCATGTTGGCCCAAAGCCGGACGGAGAGCGACAGCAGCCGCGCGAAATGGCTGACGGTCTCCACGACGAGCATGATGATGTTGATTGGAAACAGCTTGGGCATGGGCCCCAGCAACGTCTTGGCATAGTGAAGGGCGCCGAGCGTCCCGATGCCAACGGCGTTGTAATACAGGAAAACGATCACCGCCAATCCGAGCGGGACAGTGATCGTGGCCGTGGGCGATGCCAAGCCCGGCACCAGCGAAATCATGTTGCTGAACAAAATGAAAATTCCAATCGTCGCAACGATCGGAATGTGGCGCTCGGCTCCGTGCCCCACGATATCGTCCACCAAATCCTTCACGCCGATCCCCATCGAATTCGTGAGCACGAGTTCCATGGTCTGCTGCGTGGGGCCCGGACGATCCACGGAGATGCGCGTCTTAAGCCATAGGAAGAAAAGAACGGCCAGCAGAACAACCAGCAGCTCCATCGAGAAGGAATTCGTGATCGGATACTTAGGATTATCCGGCGTGATGTGCAGAAGCGCGAGCAGCGCGAGCGCGGGCTTGCCCAACAGCGCGTTCACTATTTTTGTGACGCCCAGGATTTGCTCTTCGCCCATGAATCTCCCGTGAACGAAACCGCGTCAATATTTTCTTATGAATCAGACTTACTGAGCGTTCAAGCGATGATGGCCGTGCACCAGTTCGTAGCCTAGCTCAAGCACGATGGCCGGAACCACCGCCACCAGCCCGCACAGAAAAGCAATCGCAGGCAATCGCAGCCAAGCGAGAATAGCATAGGCCACCACGAGCAGCAATAACAGGCGGCCGAAGAACTTCACGTGCACCAGCGGCGGAACGCGCGGGTTTTCCAGCGTGGCCTGGGCCTGCCCAAGGCGTATCAGCGCCGCGGCACCCTGCCGCAGCCACCGAAAATTCAGCCAGCAAAGAGCCGTTCCGACGGCGGCCCCTACCGCGGCGCGCGTTCCCCATCCGATCCCGGCGGCTAGAGTCATCGCCGCGCCGAGCACAATCAGGAATCGCTCGACGCGGCGCTCGATGGCCGCATATTGCGCGTCATCCATTCTTTTTGTCTCCGGCGCTGGCCGTTCTTAGCGCGTCGAAAAGACCAATGCCGACGCCACAGAACCCGAGCACAATCATCAGCCACGGTTTCGTGTGCAGCCAGCGATCCAGAAAATATCCGATAGCCCCGCCCAAGACCGCAGGTCCGACCAGCAGGACGGGAAGTTCCATCGCGAGCGCCGCCTGTTTGAAAGCGCTGCTGGAATTCTTTTTCGGCGTGGGATCCTGCAGGTCCACCGGCGCTCCTTACCGCTTCTTCTTGAGCTTGAAAATGCGCTCGGCGTTCTCGTGATAAATCTTCTGCTTGTCCTTCTCCGGAATCCGCGCGGCATCCAGGAAATCCACCGCGTCCGGATGGTCCTGATACGGATAATCAACGGCCCACATAATCCGGTCCGCGCCCACGGCCTCGATGCAGAACTTCAGCGTCGGCTCCCAGTTCATTCCGCTCGTCGTGATGTAGAAATTCCGTTTGAAGTATTCGCTCGGCGTCAATTTAAGCTTCGGCCGGTCGAAACCGATCCGCACGCGTCCATGCATAAAATCAAGGCGATACAGCCAGTAAGGAATGCCCTCGCCCATGTGACCGAGGACGATCTGCAGGGTCGGAAAATGATCAAGAACGCCGCTGGTGATAATGCGCAGCCCATGAAGACCCGTTTCGGCCTGATAGCCCCAGATCGCGTGCTCGAGGTGGTCCGTCCGAAACGCCTTGGCCATCAGAGGAATCGGCGAGCGCGGATGAATGTAAAGCGGCACCTTTAGCTCGGCGATGGCCTCCAGAATCGGCCAGTATTTTTGTTCGCTCAAGTATTCGCCGTTCGTGTGGGAATTGATCATGATGCCGCTCAGCTTGAGCTTCGTGATGGCGCGGTCAATTTCCTTCACCGCGGCACCCGGATCCTGCGGAGCGATGGTTGCAAGTCCGGCGAAGCGATCGGGGTATCGCTCGATCGCTTCGCGCAGGCGATCGTTTCCAATAGCGGCAACCGCATTACCCTTGTCCGGGCTCATCATTTGCACGCCCGTGGACGTCAGCGCGAGCAGGTGCATGTCCACATCGTATTCGTCCATAGTGCGCAGACGCTGATCGAACAGATCGAGGAGCTTGTGATACACCGGCCCCGCGGGGTCGGTCTGGATTTTCCACAGAAACAGATCGGGATCGTATTCCGTCGCTGCCGCCACCAACTCCCGCTGCGCATCCATCTGCTCGGGTATCGAGAAAGCCTCTTCGGTCGCGATTCGCCGATAGTGCTTCCGCTTCGCTTTCGGCTTACTCGCGGGCGCCTTGTGCTTCGGACTCATTCGGATTTCTCCTCGCTCTGGAATGGCTGATTATTGCCAAACGTTACGATGAATGCCCCAAGCGAGAACGGAGTGTAGCGCAGACCAAGCCGGTTTTGCACGTGCCGCCAGGCCTCGGAACTAAGGCTCGTGGCGCGCGCCGTGCACGACCGAGACGGAGTGAGGAAGCAGATCAGCGATGGCGTCGAGCGACTCCACAGCGCCCTTCGGGCTGCCAGGCAAATTGATGATGATGGCCTTTCCGCGAATTCCCGCGGCTCCACGCGAAAGCACCGCGCGTGGAAACTTCTCCGCTCCAGCCGCACGCATGTGCTCGGAGAATCCTGGGATCATCCGTTCGACCACCGCCGCGGTCGCCTCCGGTGTAACGTCTCGCGGGCCGAGGCCTGTTCCGCCGGTGGTCAAGATCACGTCCGCGTCGTTGGAGTCGGCGGCCTCTTTGAGAAAAATTTCGATCGCGGCCCGATCGTCCGCGCGAACGGCGGAGGAAACAATTCTCCATCCAAGCTCGCGGCAGCGCGCGATCACGGACGGACCGGAACGGTCCTCGGTCGTGCCGGCGGCCACCGAATCGCTGATTGTCAGGACGGATACGCGCATGGAATGGCTTTGACCGGCTAGCCCTCGGTGGCCTCGACGTTTTCGGTATCCCCGTCGCGCTGGCCTTCATCCATCAAGCGCAAGGCTTCCATCAGCAGGCCCGTGGTCGTGCGGGAAATCGTCGTGCGTTCCGGGGCGGAGTTGAAATCAATCTCGAATTCACCGGCGGGCCAGCGCACCACCTGAAAGACGGCCGCCTCGCCCTCGAAGGAACCTAGTTTTGCGTCGGCGCATTGGCCCGCGGAGAAAAAGAGCTGGCACGTGTCGCCCGCGTTGCGAATCGTGAGCCGGCAGGATTTCTGGCCCATTTCGAGCGACTGCATCAAATCCAGAATGCTCATTTCCTCCAGGCGTCCTTGAATCACGCCCGGCCGCACCGCGCGGCTCTGCAATTTTTCGAGCGCCAGCCGGTCGATCACTTTCTTGGTCCGCCGGATAAAATCCTTCAGGAAGAAAGGTTTGACGACGAATTCCTCCACGCCATCGACCATCGGACGCAGCTTTTCCTCCACGTCGGCGCGACTGGCGAGAAAGATAAAAGGAATCTGCTTGGTTTGCTGGCGCGCTCGGAGCTTTTCGTAGAGCTGGCGCCCGTCGAGCCCCGACATGCGATAGTCGCAGAGGATCAGGTCCGGCGGATCATCCACGATTCTTAGCAGGGCGTCGGCGCCGTCAGCTGCCGCGAACGCCTCGCAATGGGGCGCGAGTCCCTTCATGAGCAGGTCGAGGATCAAGGCGTTATCGTCCACGACCAGGACCTTGACGTCCTTGATGGGCGTCATCGGTTCCCGCTCTTCCGGGACGGCCCGCCCGGGCGCACGTAGGTTCCGCTGCGCCCTCCCGATTTCTTTACGAGATGCAACTCCGTGATCTCCATGCCGCGTTCCAGCGCCTTGCACATGTCATAGATGGTCAGCGCCGCAACCGCCGCGCCCACCAGCGCTTCCATCTCCACACCCGTTGGTCCCGTGACGGTCGCTTCCGACGTGATCTCAATTCCATTCTGGCATAGCTTCGCGCGCACATCCACGTGCGTCAATGCGAGGGGGTGACAAAGCGGAATCAGCTCCGATGTGCGCTTCGCCGCCGTGATTCCCGCGATGCGAGCGACCTCGAGCGGGTTCCCTTTCGGCGATTTCAAACGCTTGATACTTGCAACCGTCGCTCGCTGCATGCGCACGAAGGCGTGCGCGACGGCGGTTCGCGACGTCGCAGGCTTCGCCGTGACGTCCACCATGCGAACGCGCCCGGCGTCGTCGTAGTGTGAAAGCTTTTTCATCGTAATCCGCGGAAATTTGCGATCAGGACGGGGTGCCACTCAATGTTTTCAAGCAGTTGCCGCATTTCTAATTCCGTAAATTTGCGATTAGAATCTGCGCGAACAGGTGCGCCAAGCCGCTCCCGGCTTTCGCAACGCCGCGCTTCAGCTGTGAGCTGCCAACAACGCATGGCTCGCGCTCCGATAACCACGGTGGCACAACGAAAGTTGAGGCGCAAGTAGCACCCCCTGTGGAGTTCCCTCAACAAGACGATTCGTGGGCGGATCGCGGTCGCGCATTGGCGCAAGTTCGCCACTTGCGAACTTCTCCTTGATCGATTCGCATTTTGCGAATCTAATGGACTGAGTGCACGTGATCAGTCGCAAGAAGCTGCTTGAAGCGGCAGAGAGACATTCCGGCCTCGGCGAGTCGCTGGATATCTGGTATCGGATCGCGAAGAAAGCGGAGTGGGAGAATTTGATGGATGCGAGGCGCGTGTTCCCTACAGCGGATGCGGTCGGCGGCTACACCGTGTTCAACATCAAGGGAAATGCATACCGGCTGCTCACCGAAATCAACTATCGAAGCAGGAGGATCTTCCTGCGAAGCGTGCTGACGCATGCCGAATACACTAGGGAGGATGGAAAACATGAGTTCAGTGACAGTCAGCCGGGAGTACAGCGCGCTCCTGACGAAAGTGCCTCCCAAGGTGATTCGCACCGAGAAAGAAAACGAGGCCTACACGGAAATCCTTTACGATCTCGACCGGCGCAGCAAGACGCTGACAGCCGCGGAAAGGGAATTTGCCGATCTTCTTGTGCTCTTGATCGAAGACTTCGAGGATAAGCGGTATCGTCTTCCTCGGTCGAAGCCCCTGGCCGTGCTGGCTTTCTTAATGGAGCAGCACGAACTTCGGCAGAAGGATCTGGTCGGCGTGTTTGGAACTCCGAGCATCGTCTCGGAGGTCCTAAACGGAAAGCGGGAACTGAACAAAGATCACATCAAACGTCTCAGCGACCGCTTCCATATATCGCCAGAACTCTTCTTCTAGTTGAGCCCGCTTTCGCCGGCCCCCGATGACAGCCAAAAGATTTTCTTGCAGGATGCGAGACGCCGCTAGTTTACTTCGCGGCCGGGGGCGGAGCGGGAGGATTGATGATCGCACCGTCCCAATGCTCGTCCGCCTTACCGTCAATGAAGCGCCACATATCGAACCACGAAGTCGTGTAGGTCTTCGATGCGTCTCTTGGGTCCTTAAATTCGCGGGGCGTGACAACGATCACCAGATCGCCTTCCGCGACGACCGCGACGATCTTGGTCTTCGTCAGGTGCTCCGGTATGTCGCTCGGTTTGCGGAAAGAGCTGAAGAACTTCACGACACCGTCGCGGCCCGAGGCCACGTTCGGATTGTGTTGGTGGTAGGCGGGCGTCAGCCAGTTCTGGGCCAGATCCCAGTGATTCGCCTCCAACAGGTCCTTCATGATGTGATACGCGGCCTGCTTGTTGGTGTTCAGCGTGGGATTCTTGCTGGTGAAAAGGGCGTCAGCCTCGGCGCCCGTGACACCAATAACCGGTTCTTGGGCGATCGCGGGGACACAGGCAAACAATACTGCTAGTGCAGCGAACAGGATCAGGCGTGTTTTCATTCGTGCTAGATACAACCAACGCAGAGGTCATGTCAAGTGTCCTGCGACGCCCCAAGGCCGTGGTGGCTCGATGGCGCGGCGACCGGCGCCTTTGTTCCGCTTCCATTGACTTCAAATGGGAGCCGAAGTACGCTCCGCGCCAATGAAGCTGGCCGCGATTCGCCGCTGCGACGCCGCAGAGGAGTCTTAGCGGTGAATCAATTTGGGGGGAGACATGAAGATCGCATTGAATATCGTGGGCGTGGTACTCGTGTTTTTCGGAGCCGTATGGTTTTTGCAGGGCATCAACGTAATCCATCAGGGCTTCATGGCTGGGCAAACCAAGTGGGAGATCAACGGCGCAATCGTGTTCGTTATCGGCATCCTGCTACTCATTGTGGCGAACCGCAAGCGCCGCGCAGCCTGACAGTCGTGGATATTGCTGACGCGGCCGGCGAGCTCCGGAGATGCGCGTGAGCGACAGCGACTTGGTTGTTTAATTCGCCTGATTACTTCACTTCGGCGGGCGTGATGGTTGCGGGACCCTCGCCGACTATCTCGATCTCAGCTATTTCATCCTTCGCGCCGTCATAGTGCACTTGCTTGGCAAGATCCACAACGTAGCTTCCTGGCGGCATCGCGACGGTCGAATCGGGATCGTATTTCGTGCCCGTGCCGACCCACCACGTTCCCGACAGAACGGTGATGTATCGGTCGTTGGGATGAAAGTGCGGGCGGCTCATGTTGTGCGGGTACCACTTTACAAGCTCGATATAGAGGCCCGTCTTCGTGGGATCGCCAAGCACGACCGCGGTCTCCGACACCCCGGGCCTACCGGCCCATGTGATTTGGCTCGGCAGTTTATAGGTGACCGCTGTTGGATCGATATCCGCGGCTCTTGCGGGAGTTCGCGGCTCAGCCGAACCGAGCGAACTTGCCAGACCAAGCGATCCGATCATTCCCATCGCGGCAACGATTGGCCAGCAGCGGCGCGAGATTGAAACGGTGACCATGGTTCCCTCCTGTATATCCCCAGCGACACGAATGAAGTGACCGCGACCGCAGCGTGGGCGGCCAGGATCGTTTCGTTCTGCGCTGCGATGCTATTACCGGGACGGCTTAGCTATTCCCGAGATATTCGACGTGGACGTACGTGCCGAGCCTTACGTTATATGCAAGATACCAACCGTCGTGGTCCGGGTCCTCATAGATCACGATTTGATCGGAATCCCAGAGCCAGTCATTGCAGTATCCGAAATCGTACTGGGCGACGCTAAAATAAAAGCCGCCGAACCAGAAACGGCTCGGGCCTCCTCCGACAATCCGCCAGACGTGGCCGCGACCGAAGCCTCCGGTAAACCGTCCGTGCTCCCAGGGATGATCCAAATGATAGTGGACATCGTCACGCCCAGTATCGTGGCCGACCCATCGATCGTGCTTGATATCAACGTGCGGAGCCGTCGGATGACCGGGCCGATCGGCGACACGGGCTTCGACCGGCGCCGCCGGATGCGCTGGGGCTTTGTAAGCGGCAGGGCCGTGCGCGGGAATGTGTCCGCCGCCAACTTCGGGTTTGTGTTGTGCGAAGACAGGAGCTGAGAAAAGGAAGCATACCGCTAATAGGCCGACGAATTTTCTCATGTAAACCTCCCGGATTAGATTAGCGCACCGATTTCTGGTGCGAAAGCGCCGCGGTTGGGAAACTGCGCCGCTCTGAAATTAAGACGCTCCCTGCAGACACAGGGTTTCTCGGCCCCGAGAGCCGGCCGGGCGCTATTCCCTTCGGTCAAAATGTACCACGGCGCGGCAGGACGTCCACCCATTCGCCCGCTTGCAAATGAAGCTTCGAAGCGTGGACGACGAGAAAGCAATTCCCGCGCACTACGGCGCCGATGTCACCCGAGCCCTCCCATAAAAGCACTTCCAGTTTGGGTTCAGCATCTCTCCCGCCCTCGGGCCAGCTCACGCGCGCGGGAAGAATATGCGCGACGCCTCCCTTTTCATCCACGGGATGCGCCAGCCTTGCTTTGAACAGCGGCAATGGCTGCGGCGGACATCCGCCGAGCGCCTCGATGGCGGGAACAACGAACAGTTCGAACGTCACCATTGTCGAAACGGGATTCCCCGGCAGGCCGAAGACCGGCTTCCCGCGGCACCATCCGAATACCACAGGCTTGCCCGGGCGAATCGCCACCGCGTCGAAAAAGATTTCCGCGCCGAGTTCCTTCAATGCCTGTTCGACAAGATCGTATTTGCCGGCGGACACTCCGCCGCTCAGCACCAGAAGATCCGCCTCAAGCCCCTGCTCGATTCGCGCGCGAAGCTCGGCGACTTCATCCTTCGCGGAACCCGCTGCCAGCGGTTCGCCGCCCGCCAGCGTGACTTGGGCGGCGAGGGAAATATTGTTGCTGTTGCGAATCTGAAATGGGCCGGGTGGACAGTCGACGGCGACAAGCTCGTCGCCGGTGGAGAGGATTGCCACGCGCGGTCGGCGGCTGACTTCGATCCGGGCGTGGCCTACCTCCGCCGCCCTGGCGAGTTCGGCGTAACCGAGCCGGGCACCGCGGCCAACGACGGTTTCGCCGATGCGCGCTTCGGCGCCCGCGAGAACGTAATACTGCCCCGCGCGGACGGCTTGCTCGAACACAACAAAATCGCCTTCCTCGCGCGTGAATTCGTGCATTACCACCGCGTTCGCGCCGCGTGGTACGGGCGCGCCAGTGAGTATTCGCACGCATTCGCCCGAGCCCACAGTACCGTTGTAGGCCACTCCAGCACGGCTTTCGGCGATCAGGCGCAACTTCGCGCCCGGCTCGATCGCATCGGCGCAGCGCAACGCAAAACCGTCGCGAATCGAGCGATTGAATGGGGGATAGTTGCGGTCGGCAATAATGCTTTCGGCGAGAATACGGCCGAGCGGGGCGGCCGGAGCGACGCTCAAGTCGAGAGTCTCCCGTTCAGGCGCGCAAACGCGCGCGGTCAGAACCTCGATCACCTTGGCGCGCGCAGCTTCGAAGGAAATCATCGCAGGCTAAAGCCACGAAGCGAGTTTCGTCCCACGAGGAACGATGGTAGCGTCGCGCTCCGGGCCGGTGGAAATCATTCCGATTTCAAGCTGCAGCTCGTCGGAAATGAAATTCAGATAATCGCGCGCCGCCGTGGGCAGATCGAGGACGTCGCGAATCCCCGGCGTGGATTTCTTCCAGCCCGGCAGCGTGCGGTATTCCGGCTCGATCTGCGCCAGCGTTTCAACGTCGGGCGGCATTTCCTCGAGCGGCTGCCCCTTGTAGCGGTAGCCGGTGCAGACTTTTATTTCGGGCTGCTCGTCGAACACGTCGAGCTTCGTCACCACGAGCGAATCAATTCCGTTGAGCATTTTCGCGTAACGGAGTACCACGAGATCGAGCCAGCCGCAGCGCCGCGGCCGCCCGGTCACCGCGCCGAATTCATTCCCGCGCGCGCGAATTGCACCGGCGTCGAGGTCGGGCATCTCCGTGGGAAATGGTCCGCTGCCGACGCGGGTGGTGTAGGCCTTGGTCACGCCGGCCACGCCCGTGATGCGCGTGGGAGCCACGCCGAGACCTGTCGCCGCGCCGCCGGAAATCGCATTCGAAGACGTGACGAAGGGGTACGTGCCGTGGTCAATGTCCAGCATCGTGCCCTGCGCGCCCTCAAAAAGCACGGATTCGCCATGATCGAGCGCGTTGTTCAACAGCACGGCCGTATCGGCCACCAGGCCGCGAATGTGCGCCGCAATCTCGAGAGACTGTTCCAGCAGCCCGGCGGTTTCGAGCGCATGGCCGTAGGATGCTTTGCTGATCAGATTTTTTTCGGCGATCACGCGCTCGAGTTTGACGCGGAAACATTCCGGCTCCAGCACATCGCACACGCGGATTCCGCGCCGAGCCATTTTGTCTTCGTAGGCCGGGCCGATCCCGCGCGAAGTGGTCCCGATCTTCGCCTCACCGCGCGCGAATTCCGCGGCCTTGTCCATTTCGCGATGGTAGGGAAAGATCAGGTGCGCGCGGTTGCTTAGGAAAAGGCGTCCACGGACCTCGACGCCGGACTTGCGTAGATTTTCGATTTCGGCCACGAGCGCCGCCGGATCAACCACCGCGCCCGGACCGATGACGGCTTTCTTTTCCGGCCGCAGGATTCCGCTGGGAACCAGTTGCAGCACGAAGCGGTGACCATTGAAGATGACGGTGTGGCCGGCGTTGTGCCCACCGGCGTAGCGCGCGGTGTAGTCAAAAGAAAGAGCCAGGCAATCAACGACTTTGCCTTTCCCTTCGTCGCCCCACTGGGCGCCGACAACCGCAATCGCCTTGGTTCGCGCTTTATCCGCCAACGCCGCCGCTCCACAACCACACGAGTCGCACCTTGCCCGCTCCGGCTGACACGCGAAACGTTACAGGAGGGCTGATGCGGTAAAACCAAAATCCAATCCTACGCTGCGCGGTAGCCGAAGGCAAGAGCGGCGGACACAGCAGTGACTACGGAGTATCGCGGGCGGCGCGCCGAAAAGGAAACACGTGAGAGAAAGTCGCGGAGCGACCGGACGATCGCCCCGCACGTCGGGAACTCGCAAGCGAGACTATGCTTTGCCGAAAAGTTTTTCAGCGATATCCGCCGCGACCGGCACGCGGAATCGCTCGCCCTGATACGCCTTGATCATCAGCAGTATCCACAAAACCAAGCCCACGAGATTCACGATCGCATACACGGCATAGCCCATTGAAAACCCAGTCAGTCCTCCGGCCATCAAGCTGATACCGAAAAACATACCGAGGACAATGCTGATAATGTGCAGCCCGCCGAAAACCACGATGGACTGCGCTGCATGGAAGCGGACGTATGGGCGCTTGTCAATGAAGTAGAAGATCAGGCCGGTGACCCAGCCCAGCACGTAACACAGCAAGCCTGCGACGTTTTCGGCCATTTGAGGTTGCGCGGCCGGCACGCCGGCGGGTGGCGCGCTTTGAACCGCGCCGGGCGCCGCCTGCGCTGCGCCACAAGACGGGCAAAAGCCCGCGCCATCCCCAACCGCTGCTCCGCACTTCGTGCAGTGTGCCATGATTTTTGCCCCCTGTAAAACTCTCGCTCGCGGTGGAGACTAGCAAAACGCTGGCGCGCGGGCAACCGCAATCCGACGTGACGGCGGTGTTATAATTGGCGGAAGCGGAAGTGGCGGAATTGGCAGACGCGCCAGCCTTAGGAGCTGGTGGCCGAAAGGCCGTAGGGGTTCGAGTCCCTTCTTCCGCACCAACAATTCCCCCGCAGGCTGCCCGGCACGTGGAGAAGGATCCTCGTTCAACCGTAGGGTATCATCTCTGGATTGACAATTCTTCCATACCAAGTATTATTGTAATTCTCAGGAGAACTGTATGCCCGTCGCTAAGACCGCGGACGTTCGCGTCGCCGATGAAGTTTGGATCGCCACTGCCCTGCTCCATCGCGAGCATCCCAATCGGATTGATTTCACCGTTGGGGAAATCGTCGAACGAGCAAAACGCGAGGCCATCGCCGGCAAACTGCGACCTGGCGTCTATGTCCACACAGTCCAGCATTGCGTGGCGAATCGCCCGCCAAATCCCGGCCGGTACCGGATGCTCTTCGAAACGAGAAAAAACTACCGCCGCCTGTTTCGGCCGGGCGATTCCTATGACCTGAGACGTGAGGGGTCAAAGATCACGCCGGAGCGCGAAGACGTACCCGCGAAGTACGCCTCGCTTCTCGATTGGTATGCTCGCGAGTTCGCGCCCCGAGGACTCGCCAAGGCCGAGAACGATCCCCTTCTTGCATTGCGCGGGTCCGGCAAGAAACTTTGGGCGGATGAACATGCCGACCAATACGTCTCCCGGCTGCGCCAGGGATGGGAATGAGCCGCATTTTCTGGGACACGAATCTTTTCATCTACCTTTTCGAAGACTACGGAGGCTTGTCAAAGGAAGTAGAGGCCTTGCGGCGGCGGATGATTGCTCGGGGCGATCAGTTGTTTTCTTCCACGCTGACGCTCGGCGAGGTACTGGTCAAGCCGACGGAGAAGGAAGACGAACCGCTCAAGCGATCTTACTGGGAAGCTCTGACCCAAACCGCTACGCTGGTAGCGTTCGATCGCGAGACGGCCCTGCACTATGCGGCGATACGAAAGGACAGGACCGTCAAGGCGCCCGATGCGATTCAACTTGCCTGCGCGGCGCAAGCTCGGATCGATCTGTTCATCACCAACGACGATCATCTGAAGGGCAAAGTGATTCCGGGAATTCAATTCATCGTGCCGCTCAAAGGCGCGATTCTCTGAATCCTGTTTCGATGGCGCGGTTGACGCGCGCAGATGGATTCCCTATACTCGATTTTCTGATGCGGCGGGGGGCTCGCCGCTCATTCCTGCACTCCTCCTTCCCGGATTCCGAACAGGCGAAAGGCGGGTAGAAACCGGGAGCTTGCGGGCTGTTTGCCCTGGAGAAACTTTTCCCTATGACCGAAGAAGCGACCTGCAGACGCGAAATTGAGCTCGAAATTCCGGCCGACAACGTGACGAAAGTGGCGGAGAAAGTGGCACGCGATATCGCGCGCATCGCCCGCATTCCTGGTTTCCGTCCGGGCAAAGCGCCGATCACGCTGGTGCGGCTCCGCTTCGCCGACGACATACAGGGCGAAGTGGTGCAATCGCTCGTCCCCGAATACCTGGAAAAAGCTCTCGACGAGAAGAAACTCGTCCCGGTGACTCGCCCCGAAGTGGACAAGGTCGAATTCAAAGAGGGCGAACCCCTGAAATTCCGCGCGATCTTCGAAGTGCTGCCGGAATTCGAGCTGGGTGATTACAAAGATATTCACGTTCACGTGGACGAGATCGAGGCCGGCGACGCTCAGGTGGAGAAAGCGATCGAGGAGATGCGGGAACGCGCCGCGACGTTTGTTCCGGTCGAAGGCCGCGCGGCCAAGGATGGCGATTCCGTTCTCATCAAATTGAAGGGCGTTTCCACCGGCGGCGGCGAGCCGGTTGAGGCCGACAGTATCCTGGTTCCCCTGGGCGCGGAAGAGACTCTCGCCAGCTTTACCGAAAATCTGCGCGGCGCGGCGGCGGGCGAAACCAAGAAATTCGAAGCTCGCTACCCGGATGATTATCCCGATCAAAAGCTCGCGGGAAAAACCTACGACTTCACCGTGGACGTGCAGGGCATCAAGGAAAAGAAGCTGCCCGAGCTGAATGATGAATTCGTGAAGGAAGCCGCCGGCGAAAAGGCCGAGGTGGCGACTCTCGACGAGCTCCGCAAGAAGATCCGCGAAAATCTGGAAGCGTCGAGGGAACATCAGCAAGCTTCGCAAGCTCGCGACAAAATACTAGAGCAGCTCGTCAGCAAGCACGACTTCCCCGTGCCCGAAGCACTGATCGAAGGGCAGATGGACACGCGCCTGGAGCGCATGGTGCGCTCGCTCGCCTCGCAGGGCGTGGACCCGCGCGGCATGAATGTGGATTGGGCCGCTCTCCGGCGGCAGCAGCGCGACCGCTCGGTCACCGACGTGAAGGCCGAGCTGCTGCTCGACCGCATCGCCACCGCCGAGAAGATCGACGCCACGGACGAAGAACTCGAAAAGGAGATCGCGCATCTCGCCGAACACGGTGGCGAATCGGCAACGGCGTTGCGTGCTCGCTTGACAAAGCAGGGGACGCTCGATACGATGAAATCGAAGTTGCGT